>Ga0066256_1000253_pt1 | contig 209089 bp, 161 predicted proteins | sample ThiBio_1000_biof_FD_87107 | JGI IMG/M metagenome (GOLD analysis project Ga0066256, IMG submission 87107) | Wastewater bioreactor microbial communities from Cape Town, South Africa - Thiocy_expt_1000_biof (version 2) | ecosystem: Engineered > Bioreactor > Thiocyanate-remediating >...
AGGGAACAAAAAAATATGAGGAACAAATCAAACAAAGAGAAAAATCATTTTTAGCCAAACTGGCTAAAAAACACAACATGGAACTCGTTGAAAAACAACCAGCAGCTTAATGTGTCATTGGCAGGCAAGAAGTATCTGCACTGCATTTGTTACAGTTTGCATATGTGCAGCAATCCGCAATATTTCCTTCGATCTCATGGTGCGATATATACATTATTCACCCGTATAGTGTATTTTTCAGCTTTAAAATGCCTGTATGAAACAATCTTTTCTTATAGTTTTCTGTATTTGTTTTTCCGCAACAATTTTCGCCCAGAATGATAACCACTATAAGCTATGGTATACCCAGCCTGCTGATGCTGCTGTAAAGGATGTAGATGAAGGTTGGAAAAATGATGAAGAATGGCTGAAGGCATTGCCTGTAGGCAATGGCTCTGTTGGCGCAATGGTTTTTGGCGATGTACATAAAGAGCGTTTGCAGCTTAATGACAAAACACTGTGGAGCGGAAGCGTTGCTGATAACGATAATCCGGATGCATACAGCGCTTTGCAGGAAATAAGAAATTTACTGTTCGCGGGAAAGTATAAAGAAGCAACGGAGCTTACCAACAAAACACAAATCTGCAAAGGCAAGGGTTCCGGAAATGGAAATGGCTCAACAGTGCCTTTCGGGTGCTATCAAACATTGGGAGACCTGTGGATCGATTTCAATACAAAAGGCGATTATAAAAATTATTACCGTGACCTTAATATTATAAATGGTGTTGCTTCAGTAAAGTATGAGCAAAATGGTATTCAGTTCAAACGGGAAATATTTTCAAGCTATCCTGCCCAGGCATTGATAGTTCATCTTACGGCATCAAAACCCGGGTCTGTTTCATTTACTTTGGATATGAACAGACCGGAGCGTTTTATCACTACAACGGAAAATAAAAGATTGGTAATGTCGGGAGTGATGAATAATGGTGAAGGAGGTGATGGTATGCGCTATAAGGTAATAGTAACACCAGTTATCAAAGGTGGTACGCTTAGTGCAAAGGATAATAAATTAATCATTTCAAAGAGCAATGAAGTAATGCTTGTTATTACCTCTGCAACCAATTATCGCCTGCATTATCCCGACTATACCAATAATAATTACCAGGAAGAATTAATTAAGCGCACTAACGCTGCCGTCTCAACGCCATTCGCTGTATTAAAACAAAAGCATATCAGCGATTTTTCATCGTTTATGAACAGGGTTTCGTTGCAATTGGGAAATGAGGGAGCGGATATGCCTACCAATGAACTATTGCAGAAAAACAAACAAACTAAAAATGAGCCATACCTGTATGCTTTGTATTTTCAGTATGGCAGGTATTTGCTGTTGTCCTCATCCCGTAAGGGAACATTACCCGCTAACCTGCAGGGCATGTGGGCAAATAAAATTCAGACACCCTGGAACTGTGATTATCATACTGATGTAAATGTCCAGATGAATTATTGGCCGGTAGAGGTTGCCAACCTTTCTGAAAGCCACTTGCAGCTTGTATCACTTATCGAATCGTTATATGCGCCAGGAAAGAAAACTTCGGATATACATTACCGTGCTAAAGGTTGGGTAATGCATCCTATTACCAATGTGTGGGGTTTCACATCGCCGGGAGAGCATCCGAGCTGGGGTTTGCATGTAGGTGCTTCCGCGTGGATGAGCCAGCATTTATGGGAGCATTATGCTTTTACTATGGATAAAGCATATCTCAAAAAAGTATTTCCTTTACTTGAGTCTGCCGCGTTGTTTTATACAGACTGGCTGGTAAAGAACCCGAAGACCGGAAAACTGGTTTCAGGCCCCGCAGCTTCACCGGAAAATAATTTTATTGCTCCTGATGGAAGTACTGCGAGTATAAGTATGGGGCCTGCACATGATCACGAGGTGATTTATAATTTATTTACCAATACAATCCAGGCTGCAAAAGCGCTTAGTGTTAAAAATGATACAATCGCAAAAATTGAATATGCTTTACAAAATCTTCAGCCGCTCAGTATTGGCAGCGATGGAAGATTAATGGAATGGTCGGAAGAATTTAAAGAAACGGAACCAGCACACAGGCATGTATCTCACCTGTTTGCACTATATCCCGGGAGCCAGGTTTCTTATTACAGCACGCCGGATCTTGCAATGGCTTCGAAAAAATCGCTTGAGGCAAGAGGAGATGGTGGTACAGGCTGGTCGCTGGCAATGAAGATTGGTTTCTGGACAAGATTGCATGATGGTGACCATGCGCTTATATTACTGAATCGTTTATTGTACCCTGTAAGATCAAGCGATGTTGAAATGACGAATAGCGGTGGCACTTATGATAATTTGTTTTGTGCGCATCCTCCTTTCCAGATTGATGGAAATTTTGGTGGTACTGCCGGCATTGCCGAAATGCTGCTGCAAAGTCATGAATCTTTTATTGAGCTACTTCCGGCATTGCCTTCTTCATGGAAAAATGGCGAAGTAAGGGGCTTGCGTGCCAGAGGAGGATTTACACTTGATATAAAATGGGAAAATGGAAAAGTGATTGCCGCATCATTGCTATCTAATGCAGGTGGCGCATGTAAAGTAAAATATCTTGATAAGGAAATAGAGTTGCAAACAGAAAAGGGAAAGAGGTATGATTTGAGATTTGTAATTTGAAATTTGCGTTAAAGTTTTCCAATCATTCAGGGGTTGGAAAACTTGTTACACAACATCAGGTTACGGCAAAATTTGAGTTTAGGGTTTGTAGTTGAGTTTATTATTTTACACTCTCCACCATGAACCCAAAACTACAAACCCTAAACCTGGCATTAATTCAATCCCCTGAAATCTACCGGCACTAATTTACTTACACCGGGTTCCTGCATGGTTACCCCGTAAATAATATCTACGGTTGACATTGTCATCTTATTATGCGTAACAATAATGAACTGTGAGTTCTCGCTGAACTTACGGATCATATTGGTAAACTTATTCACATTTGCGTCATCAAGTGGCGCGTCAACCTCATCCAGTATACAGAATGGCGCGGGTTTGATAAGATAAATTGCAAATAAGAGCGCGGTTGCAGTAAGCGTTTTTTCTCCACCGCTTAACTGTGTAATAGAAGAAGGGCGCTTACCTTTTGGTTTTGCTATAATATCAATACCGGTTTCCGCAAGGTTTTCAGGATTTTCCAGTAATACATCTGCCGTATCCTCTTCCGTAAACAATGCCTTAAACACTTTCTGGAAATTTTCTCTTACCGCATTAAATGTTTCAAGGAATTTCTGGTTGGCGGTTGCTTCTACCTCCTGTATGGTTTGCAGCAGGCTGTCTTTTGCTGTAACCAGGTCATTCTTTTGTTCAAGAATAAACTCGTAACGTTTTTTCATTTCCTGGAAAGCTTCAATAGCGGTTGGGTTAACTTCACCCATATTCTCCAAACGCTTTTTCATACGCTCGCAGGCGCTTTGCAAATCTTCAAGCGGAGTATCGGTTTGCCTTGGTTCATCCAATATCGCGTCAAGATCAACCCTGAACTCCACGCTCAGGCGCTCTTTCATTCCTGCCAGTTGCAGTTTAAGATCGCTGAGTTTGTCTTTAATTTCATTCAGTAAATAATCTAACTGCTCTTTAGATTTTTGCTTTTGCTTTAATACATTTTCTTTCTCACTTAATGCATTGCGGCGATTGTAATATGCCTGATCAGCCTCATTTAATTTTTTCTCTTCTTCATCTTTATTACGCAGCATTTCAATTAATGCTTCGGATGTTGCCTGCAATGCTTCTATAGTAGTGGTAATGTTTTGTGTTGCTTCTTCTAATTGACCCTTGCTGCTTTCAATTTGTTTCTGCAGATCTGCAAGCTGCCCGCTTTTAAAATCCAGTTCCTGCTTAAGTGAGGTAACCTTGCTTTGCAACCTGGTATATTGAAGATTGCTGTCGTTATATGCAGCGTTGGCAAAATTATACTCCTGCTCTGCAGAAGCGTATTCCATTTCAGATTGCTGCAGCTTTTCCAGCAGTTCATTTAGCTGTGTGTTTAATTTTTCAAGTGTTTCACGCACGTCCGAAATACTATCCTGCTTATCCTGCAACTGGTTGCGCAGGTCTTCCAGGCGTTTGCTGCCGTTTTGTTCCTGGTGTGTATAGTTCTCAATTTTGTTCTGCAGCGCAAACACCTGGTTGGTTAACTGGTTGATGATATGCTGCGTTTCGCGGATGGCGTTCTCTTTCAATTGCTGATTATAGCCAATCACTTCATTATGACGCATCTGGATGGTAGCTTTCAATTCATTTACTACTATTTCCTGCGCCATAATTTCTTCGTGCAGCTTTTCAAGATTTTTTGCACGGCCTATTTTCTTACCCTCAAACAAGCCTACGCTGCCGCCGGTAAGGGCATATTTACCTTTTACATATTTCCCTGTTTTTTCCAGTACCACAGCGCCATTGCTGTTGCGAAGAGCATCTTCATTTTCTGCAATAAAAACATTGCTTAACAGGTATTCAGCCAGCTTTCTGTAGCTGTCATCAACTTCTATCACATTCATTGTGCTGATAGTACCTTCGGGCTGATGATGCTGATCGTCACTGAACTGATTTACTTTATCCAGCAAAAAGAAATTAGCTTTCCCTTTTTTATTGCTATCCAGTAAATGCACAGCCTGCAAACCTTCTTCCAGGTTATTTACTACATAATAGTTGAGGTAAGGCTCCAGCACATTTTCTACGGCTGCCCTGTAATCTTCCTTTACATAAATAATATCAGAAAGTATAGGCGCGGTATGATTCCATGAAGGATTATTATGCAAAAATTTTACACTTTCAGGATAACCTTCCATCGAATCAATCAGGCTTTTTAATAAAGCATGCTCATTCTTCTTTGCATCAAGCTTACGGTTTTCCTCAGCCAGTTCATTTCTTAAGCTTTCGAGCAAAGCCTGTGTTTGCAGTATCTGTTCTTTGGTATGCTCATGCTGTTCCTGCAATTGCAGAAGGTCCGTGCGCTTATCTTCCAGCTCAATTTCTTTTTCTTCTTTTTCTTTTTCCAGTTGACTGATCTGTGCCTGGCGCTGTTGCTGCTCTTCTTCACCCTGCACAATTGCTCTTTGTATATTTTGTATAGAAGTATCGGCAACGGCTACCTGCTTTTCTGCATCAAACTGGCTGCGCTGCAAAGCCTGGTTATCGCGGCGAATAATATCTATAATAGAGCGTTTCTCATCAAATGAATGACGCTTTTCTTCCACACCTTGTTTAAGGGTGTCAAGTTTATCAGCAAATTCGGCTAATTTATTTTCTTCATCAACTATCTGCTCTCCGGTAAAACGTATACTCTCTTCTAATCCTTTTAACTGCCCTTCAGATTTTTGTAAAAAATCATTCAGGCTGTTTTGCCTTTCTGTGAGATATTGCAGGCGTTGTTCGCCAAGTCCTTTTTCATTTTCTTTGGTGCGTACATCACCAAGCAGGTCATTAAAAGCATGCTGCATTTGCTGCAATTGCTTTTCCTGCTCAATAAAGCCTGTTTTTTCCTGCTCAATGGCAGCTTCTTCCTGCGCTATGGCGGCTTCAATTTCAAAACGCTTATCTATTTCCTGCTGCTGCTGTTCGTTCAGTTCTTTGTAAGTAATGTTAAAACCTTCCAGTGCTGCCTTTGCCAGTTCAACGCTCAGCTCTTTATATTCTTTCTTTATCTCGTAATATTTCTCTGCTTTCTTTGCCTGGCTTTCAAGACTTTTTAGCTGGTTGTTAATTTCAAACAAAAGATCTTCAATACGGGCAAGGTCCTGTTCAGTAGCATCCAGCTTTAATTTGGCTTCTTTTTTTCTTGTTTTATAGATGGTGATACCGGCAGCCTGCTCCAGCATGCGACGGCGGCTGTTGTCTTTATCTTTGATGATATCATCTACCATGCCCAATTCAATGATAGCATAGCTGTCGGTGCTGACACCTGTATCGAGGAAGAGATTATGAATATCCTTCAAACGGCAGTTTACGTCATTCAGCCGATACTCACTTTCCCCGCTTTTATAAAATTTTCGCGTAACGGTAACTGTATTAAACTCGGTAGGTAACAGGTTGCGTGTATTCTCAAACGTCAGGCTCACTTCAGCCAGTCCGCTGGCGCTTCTTGTTTTTGAGCCGTTAAAAACCAGGCTTTCGAGGTTCTCGCTTCTCAGGTTACTGATTTTGTGCTCACCGATTACCCAGCGGATAGAATCAATGATATTACTTTTTCCGCAGCCATTGGGCCCTATAATGCCGGTAATACCTTCATCAAAGTTGATGGTTGTTTTATCCGCAAAACTTTTAAATCCTTTTATTTCTAAGCTTTTTAAACGCACGGTTTCATTTTTTTTAGAGTGGGCAAAAATAACAGAATCAGTATGAAAAATAGTGCAGGTAATTTTGCTAAACGCCATTATTGTTAACGAGTTATACACAAGAATGACACCTTGACGAATGTTATGAACAAAGTGTGGATAAGAAAGGAGATATGGAGGAGTTTTATAGGAAAACTACGAGGAAATTTTCTAAACTATTGTCGCAAAGTCTTCACATATATTTTTTATTGAATAAATGGTGAATGGGGGATGCAAATTAATACAATGTAGAGACAAGGCACGCCTTGTCTCTACATTGTTGTGCCATAAAATTTATCTTCCTTCCATTTCGCCGAATTATTGGCTATATAATTTTTGATGCGTTGGTATTCTTCTGCGCTGCGAATAATATGTTCGTAAAAACGTGCCTGCCACCTAAATGCCAGCCCTAACCGGTTTGCATGTTTGGTTACTGCCGATTTATACGAACCGATAATGGATGATACAGAATTTTTACCTTGGTTTTGAAATCGTTGCTGACCAATGGTGGGTGGCGGTTGTGATTGTTTTGGTGGATTTGCCTGTAGAGACAAGGCATGTTGTAGAGACAAGGCATGCCTTGTCTCTACGTGTACGCCATCGTTACCAGTCAAAATCAAAATGCCATGTATATGATTGGGCATTATAACAAATTCGTCAAGGTCAATATTTTTTGCATGATTTTTTATTTAATGCCAGAAAACATCTGCCAGTATTCCTTGTTTAGATAAAACCATTTTTGCAGTTTCAATTTCACCAAAATAATATTCCCTGTTCAGAGTACAGATAGTTATGAAATATGGTGCATTCCACCTGTAATCCCAGTTTTGCAAACGCGTAGAAGCAATGCGGTATTTATTCTGAAATTTATCTGACATAGGTTGAGCAGTTAAACATCCTTGAGTAAGACTTTGATATGGTGTTCCCGATATAAATTTACTTTTTCAACCACATATTTGTATAAGATATTCTTCCAGTCAATTTACAAGCCAAATTTCTTCTTACTATCTTTGGTCAATATGAAAAAAATGGTTTCAGCACTGAAGTATATTATTACCGGTTTTTTATTATGCAGTATACAATTGAACGTGTCCGCTCAAACATCCGCCAATAACGCAAAGCCCAAAATCGTCAATATCATCAACTTCATCCGCCTGCTTGAGCCACGTGATGCAGCCATAACGGAGGATGTATTATTTCAAACTGTTGTAAAGCAGGTAGAGATAATGAGAAAATATAAATTGCCCGGAACATTTTTATTGCAGTATGATGCATTAATGGATGCGCGGTATCAGCAACTTTTAAAAAGTCTTCCGGCTGATTCTTTTGAAATAGGCGGCTGGTGGGAAATTCCGCAGCGGCTGGTGGAAAAAGCCGGTTATAAATGGCGTGGACGTTACCCCTGGGACTGGCATGCGAATGTCGGTTTTTCTACGGGGTATATTCCATCGGAGCGGGAGAAACTGGTGGATGTATACATGGAAGATTTTAAAAAAATATTCGGTTATTATCCCAAATCTTTTGCGTCCTGGTTTATAGATGCACATACGCTCAATTATATGTATGAAAAATATAAGATTGTTGCCTCTGCCAATTGCAAAGACCAGGTAGGCACCGATGGGTATACGTTATGGGGCGGATACTGGAACCAGGCTTATTACCCGAGCAAGGTAAATAGTTATATGCCTGCTCAAACAGCAATAAATCAAACGCCGGTGCCGGTTTTCAGAATGCTGGGCAGCGATCCTGTTCGCCAGTATGATGATAAAGGAAATGGAAGCAACGGTCAGGGTGTTGTTACGCTTGAGCCGGTATATAAATATGGCGGCGGTGACTCTGCCTGGGTACATTGGTACTTCAAAGTATTTACAGAAGGGCAGTGTATGGCGTATAATTATGTGCAGGCAGGGCAGGAAAATTCATTCACCTGGGCTACAATGAAGAAAGGATTTGAGATACAGATGCCATTGATTGCAAAATTGAGAGATGAAAAGAGATTGAAAGTAGAAACACTTATGGCGTCAGGTGAATGGTTTAAGAAGCAGTATAAACTAACGCCAGCCACATCTGTAACGGTGAATGATGATTTAGGTGATAGCAATAAAAAAACTGTTTGGTTCAACAGCCGTTTCTATCGCTTTAATTTATTGTGGGATAGTAACAATACACTCCGTTTCAGGGATATCCATTTGTTTGATGAAAACCTTCCTTCTTACTATACCGAGAATGTAACCACTACTAATGAATGTGCTTTTTATACGCTGCCTTTTGTAGACGGTTATTTATGGAGCACGCATGGAAAAACCGCGGCGTTGCGTTTTAAAGCAATGGTTAATGGAAAAGAAATAATGATAGAAGGTGGCAGCCCGGTTATAAAAGACGATATAGCCGGTAAATTATTTATTGAGTGGCCGTTAAAATCATTCAACGCAAAAATGCTGATGGAGGTAAATGAAAAGCAGTTCACCATTAAGATGGAAGGAGCGGGCAGCGCTGACTGGTTTTTAGAGTTATCGGCAGGTGATACGACAAAGTTGCCTTTTACTAAAATCACTTCTAAAGCAATATACTGCCGCTTTGAAAAAATGAATTATCACGTAAAGGCAGAAAAAGGAAATTTTTCAAGATCGCCCAAAGACGAAGTGATCAGGATAAAGCCTGAGAAGAATGTGCTGACATTGAATTTTTCAGAGCGTGCCGGTATGTAATAATACATTACCTGTGCATCATCTGGTGTTTGTCACAAACTCCCACGTAATAGTATTATAATGAAAGTATTTGCTTTTAGGCAATATCGCATTCCCTTTAAGTACGCCTTTCTTATCTTTCTTTACAGATAAAATTGCTTTGGCAAAATTTCCTTTTTCGAAATCAAAAGTTTCACCATCATCATCGTATAATTCCATGGAGTTTTCAATATTGCCATAATATTTTATATGCAGCGGAAGCATTTCATTTTTAGTTGGTGTATGTACCTGGTAGGGTATCATTGGTATAAAGCCACCTTCTTTAACAAACAAAGGAATTTTTCCAAGCTCCTGCCTGATCTTAATAATATTGCTTTGACCTGCAAGCTCCCCGGAATAAAAATTATACCATTTGCCTTTGGGTAAAATTACCTCACGTTCTTTTTGCCCGGCAAATAATGGGGCTACCAATATATAATCTCCCAGCATAAACTGGTCGTTAATATCTTTCTTCAGCGCCATCTCATACGGATTATCAGAAGAATTCAGGTTTCCTTTCTCTGCTTTTGCATCAAAATAAAAACCATCTGTAAGATTCATTGCTCTAACAGGTGGCTTGCCTTCAAAATGGTATTGCGCAAAGCTGTTGTATAAATATGGCAATAATTGCATACGCAATGTCATTACGTCCTTTACTTCATCTGCAACTTCAGGAAAAGACCAGGGTTTTGTTCCGTCAGCCCATGCATTAAGCATGGCCATAGGTGAAAAGCAAACCGTTTGCATACGCCTCAGCCATTCTTCCGCGGTTTTGGAAGAGCGGGCTTCCGGTGTCCACAACACGCCGATAAAACTGCTGTTGCAAAGCGCTGTTATAAAATCGCGGTGATTATAATAGTCGTTATAAATTACATAAGGCATTGATGAAGCGCCGGCGTTGGAAGCACGGGTAAGTCCATAAGTACGTTGGTTTTTTTCACGGAACCAGGCGTCACTCATTTTTTGAAATTGTAACCCGTATACCTGTCGCATCTGCTCACCACTTACACCCGACGGAAATTTGGCAGCATCAGGCCAAAGCCAGAAATCATAACCATCTGTTTCATCAACTTTATACCCTGATACGCCTATATTAAGATGCTGTTGCAAAAACAATGCTTTGTATAAGTCCTGCACAGGTTTCATAGTAAGGTCAGGAACCTGGCCCGCCCAAACGGTATGTGTGCCGGTATATGGTTGCATTGCTTTAAAGAACGGCGCATGAGATGAGATATAAGGATTGATCCATAAATTGGCGCGAATATTTTTATCAAGCAATTGTTTTACAAACACAGCGGGTTGCGGAAAACGAGTGCTATCCCACACAAAATTATTTGGATAGGAGTAAGTTTGCCAGCCTGGTTCAAGCCCGACAAAACTTAACGGGTAGCCTTTTTCCTCAAAGGCATTTACTTCTTCCAACACCTGTTTATCAGTATATAATGTTGGTACACGCTGTGTAAAACCAAGTCCCCATTTAGGTGGCAGAACACCGCCGCCGCAAAACAGGTTATAGCGCTGCACTACTTCCATTGGATTGCGGCCTGCAAAAATGTATATCTCTGCCCCTGCTGAAGGTATTATCATTTCCACAGCATCAGAATAAGGTTGCGGGTTCCAGTTGCGCTGTGTATTGCGGTTCATTTCTTCCGGCGGATTTTTGCTATCCTTTCTAACGGCTATGCCTGCATATACTTTAATGCGTCGCGCCACATTAACAAGTACGCCATAACCATTATCGGAAATATAAAAAGGAACAGGGGCGTGCGTGCGGCCATTATCTTCGCCACCGTAATGATCAACCTGCAATTCTTTTACCGTGCCTCTTTGCTGCACTGATTTAAAATTCAATCCCAGCCCAAATAACTGTTCATTTTTTAAAAGTGGAAACCACAGCATCGTTTTAGCGTCATATTGTTCGCCTGTGCTTTGCCGTAAGTTTTCAGGAAAAGTTGTTTCACCAAGCTTTTGTAATGCATGCATATCAGGTTTAATGCCGGCAATGCGTAAAGGATCAATATTTTCCGGGTTGCCTGTAACGGTTTTCCATACACCCGGTGCAACAGGCACCCAATCCATTTTGTGTGATTGAGCCCATATGTAATTTTGTATAAGAAAAAGTCCGAAAATTACCGGCAACACGCGATGAATTATTAAATATTTCATTGTTATTGAATAGTAAAGTTTCATGTTAAGACAAGTATGTCGCATGTTTTGTGAGAAGCGAAATTTTAAATTTTCAGGTTTATTATCTGGTTACATTTTACCAGTAACCGCGTTAGCCGCCTCTTTTTGTCTGGTTACGCCGAAGGCGGAATTGAAAAAATGCGCAGCATATTTTTTCAAAAGACAAAAAGCAGCGGCGTTCCGGTTACGCAGCCCGCCGGCTGTGGAGGCAAAAATATTGAGTTACTTTAATGTTATTTAATTTGCTTAACTCGTGTTACTTAAAAATCCCTTCCGGTACCACGCCAATCCAGCTTTCAGGTAATTTTTTTCTTTTAATGCCAAATATCTGGGCCACTACAAGCGCTGTGTTTTTATTGCTGTTGTAAAACTCCTTTAATCCCTGTTTTTTTATTTTAGGTCCAACAACTCCCCAGGGAATCTGCATTTCATGCATACTTACACCTCCGTGCTTCTTTTCAATACCGCCATGATCTGTTATGAGTAAAAAATGAGTATCATTAAAAAGATCTTCTGCTTTAAGGTTATTGATCAGTTTTCCTATAGCAACATCTGCCGCTTCAATAGCCTGTATATATTCCGGCGACATCCAGTTATACGTATGCCCGGCATGATCAGTATGCACAGTATATAAAAATACAAGCGTTGGATTTGTTTTGTTGGCTACAATAAAGTTGAATGCTTTGGTATAGTTGCTGTCGTATTTTTCTTCATGCTCAAAGGAAATTTCATCAAGGTATTTTTTATTGATGGAATTGATAAGATCAGCCCAGTTGTAATAGTATCCTGTTTTAATATCCGGAACCTGCTCTTTTAATATTTTAAAGATAGACGGGTAGTATCCATCGGCATCCTTATCAATTGGCTCAAGCGGGTGTGCATCTATTTTCCAGTCGTTGCCTGTTACGCCATGCTCTTCAGGACCTGAGCCTGTGAGATGACTTGTCCAGTTAGGAAGTGTAACAGAAGGCATAACAGGTCTGGTAGTTAATGAATACGTTCCTTCAGTCAGTAACTGGTCAAGATTAGGATGTTTGGATCCGTTAAAGCCTTCTGAGCCAAAGCCATCAAGACCTATAATAATTACTCTTTTTTGTGCGGAAACACTCATGCTGAAGAGCATTGCTGCCAGGAGCATAAAAGATGTGAGGGATTTCATACTGTGATTTTAGGATAGACAAGATATGTTTTTTGTTAGAACAAAACATCTTCTTGCTGGAATAAGAGAGGCTTGTTGCTATTTTTTCTACTCATGCAGGTAACAAATACACCACAATGCTTATATAGACAACAAATATTTAAAACTAAAAAATCATTTATGGAAATCAAGTCATATTATGTAGGAACCAACAGGCAGCGTGATGCAGCAAATTATCATAGAAGGTGGATTTCGCTTGTGCCTAAAACACCCACGGCACAGGTACAAAATATTGTAATTTATTTTTTTGTAGGGGAAACCATTACTAACGATGCCGATGTTGGATATGTAACGCCCGCCACTACAAAATTTGTGGTAGCGTATGCGCCGGTAGCTGATTTTGAAGATATGTACAAGATTTTGCAAAGCGAAAAGCCTGTTCATTTTAACTGGGCTGCGGATAGTGCTAATAAATTATATTGGTTTCAAATATCAACAAACGAAGAACCGCTTGGCGAAGGTCCGAGGGATTTCAGTTAAAAATATTCTGGGTGCAAAACGGGGTTGGATTAAAGCGGCAAAATAAATTGTCGCTTTTTAATTATCTGCCCTTCATGACAGAGCTATTGATAAAATGGCATCAGTAACTATTTGTTTGCGCCATTTTCCAAACCTGTACTTTTTTAGCCGATACTTTTTCTCCTTTACTGAAAATTTGAATTCCTGTACTTTCAGCCAGCTCAGGATATACTACCTGGGTAATACATTGTCGGCCATTTGCAAATACTTCAATAACTGACCGGTCAATAAAAATATCCAGCAATAATTTTTCTCCCGGCTTTAATTCAAACGGCGCTGATTGTTCAGATACTTTTTCCGGGAAACCATCTACAGGTTTTCCAAACATGGCATTGGCTGGCATCATAACCGGTCCGTTAACAGACGACTTTATAAAATTGATAGTGATATCCTTTTTTATAGGATCATAGCTGATCACGGTTTCTTCCCTGCCATCCGGTGAGCAAAATACCTTTACGCCGTAAGCTGATCTGTTTCCCCCTTCCAACTCCAATTTTATTTCCAGGGAAGTACCTGATGCTTTAAGCGTTTTTTCGCTATCGGGCGATACAACAATATTTTCTTCCTTTGCCTCACTGGTACGTATAGCCGAAATTTCCGCAGGAGGATTGATTTGCAGTATATTGTTTTTATCAAGAGATAGTACCCGTGGCATGCTCATAATGCCGGACCAGCCATAGTCTTTAAAACCCGCGGGTTTTCTTTCCAATACCCAGCCCCAGATAATATTTCTTCCATTATCATCCTTTAACTGTTCCGGTGCAAAAAAAGTACCACCCGGCCAATTCATTCTTCCATGTTGTTCTATTGTGTAATGATCATTAGCAAAATTTCCGATAAAATACTGAGCACCTATGTTATGACTAATGAATAAAAGCATTGACTTTCCTCCAATTGAAAAAAAGTCCGGGCAGGAAAGATCTTCACTATCATATAAAAATTTTTTATTGCCATCCAGCAGCCGCCCCAAATGCTGCCATGTATACATATCCTTTGATCTAAAAAGCGCAGGATTTTTTCCTCCCGAGATCTGGTAATAGGATCCGGCTTTAGTATCATACCACCCTTCAGGATCCCAGGCTGAATATTCCGCTTTGTTGTTCAATGGATCTTTAATATCGGGCGTTTTTAATACAGGGTTACCTTCAAATTTTTTCCAGACTTTTAAATCATCATCATTAGAGTAGGCTACCATGTTAGCATTAGCACCTTCGCCATGATACATAATATGTGGTATGCCTTCCTTTGATAAAAAAGTGCCGCCACTGAAAATGCCCTTTTCCAGGTCTCCGTTTTTTATATCAAGCATATCAGGGTACAATGACCAATGCAGGAGATCTGTAGATACGGCGTGCCCCCAAACATGCTCATATTTTCCGTTACGCAACTTTTGGTATATATACCCGAGATGATATTTTCCTTTCCAGTAAATAGCACCGTTTGGATCAAATGGCATAGCATGGCCTTCAGGCGCCACAAAATGGTATATAGGCCGGTGAGGGTCAGATTGCATTAATGTTCGGAGTTCACGGGTATTATTGATGAGTGCCGGAATATCTTTTTTATCTGTATCCTGGGCGCAGGAAAAGCAAACAAAACCCAGCAATAGTGTAAGTGTCACTAAAAATTTCATACAACTTATTTTGAGAAATAAATATAGTCAACTTAATAAAGAGTAAAATATGCTGTCAGGTATACTTACTTCTTAAAGATTATGTATTTTGGATTTATATAAAGATGATAACCTTTACCGCTATACTTCAGAAATTTGATGAGCACGGAGATAAAACCGGCTGGACTTATATTGAAGTTCCCGCAGATATAGCAGAGAAGCTGAATCCCGGCAATAAAAAAGCATTCAGGGTGAAGGGCAAATTAGACAGCTATGCTATACAGGGCGTAGGTTTAATACCAATGGGAGGAGGAAAATACCTTCTTGCAGTGAATGCTGCTATGCGAAAGGGTATTAAAAAGAATAAGGGCGCTATGGTAAAAGTGCAGTTAGCTGTTGATAAGCCTTATGAGCTTTTAAAAGAACTCCTTGATTGCCTGGCGGATGAACCTCCTGCCCTGGCATTTTTTCAATCACTTCCCCAGGCACACCAGAATTATTTTTCCAAATGGATTGAAAGCGCCAAAACTGAAGCCACCCGGGCAAAGCGCATAGCCATGACAGTAAGCGCTACTGCAAAAAAATGGGGCTACCCGGAAATGATAAGAGCCGCGAAGAAAGAAAAAGACGGTTAATGGCCTGCCTGTTGTGATAAAATTTCTTCAATTATATTTGACGAATTATTTACGGTGAGCAGGGAATAGGCAATATTCACTATTCACCATTCACCATTCACTATGAACGTACTTGAACAATTTAAAAAAATAACCACTTTTATTTTTGATGTTGATGGGGTAATGACAGACGGGAGCATAGGCATAGTGCCGGGGCTTGAATATATACGCACTATGAACACCAAAGACGGGTATGTTTTGCAACTGGCTGTGAAAAAGGGTTACCGGGTGGTAGTGATAACAGGCGGAAATGTGCCACCGGTTGTAGAACGCATGAACAGCCTGGGTATTACTGATGTGTTTCACCGGGTAAAAAATAAAATAGAAATATATAACCGGTATATAAGCGATAATATGTTGAATGCAGCAGAGATTCTTTATATGGGTGATGATATACCGGATTATGAAGTAATGCAGGCTGTTGGATTGGCGTGTTGCCCCTCGGATGCTGTGCAGGAAATTAAGCGTATTTCACATTATATTTCGCCACTGCCGGGAGGTAAGGGCTGTGTTAGAGATGTAATAGAAAAAGTATTAAAACTGAACGGACATTGGGAACTGAGCACAGCAATAAAAAGTATCTGACCACTAAAAACTCCTTTTGCACTCTCGTTTACTTCCTTATCTTTAAATAATTATTAAATGTTTGCCTGATGGCTGCACGTACCGACCAGTTTGTAAGCCCTGATTATCTGCTGCTTGATGATTTACTTTCGGAAGAACAGATCATGATCAGGGAAACGGTAAGAAGTTATGTAAAAAAAGAAATTTCTCCCATTATAGAAGATTACGCTCAAAAAGCTGAATTTCCTCAACAGATAGTAAAGCAGATGGGTGACCTGGGTTGCTTTGGCCCCACTATACCGCAACAATATGGAGGAGGGGGTTTAGATTATATAAGTTATGGGTTGATGATGCAGGAACTGGAAAGGGGAGATAGCGGTGTTCGCTCAACCGCCTCTGTACAGGGCAGCCTGGTAATGTATCCCATTTATGAATATGGCAGCGAAGAGCAGCGCAATAAATATCTTCCAAAACTTGCAAGCGGCGAATGGCTTGGTTGTTTTGGATTAACGGAACCGGATCATGGCTCTAACCCTGCCGGCATGCTTACCAATATTAAAGATGCAGGCGACCATGTAATATTGAACGGCGCTAAAATGTGGATCAGTAACGCGCCTTATGCACAGATTGCAGTAGTTTGGGCAAAGGATGAAAATGGTGATATACGTGGGCTAATACTGGAAAGAGGGATGGAAGGTTTCAGCACGCCCACAACGCATGGTAAATGGAGTTTACGCGCTTCTGCCACCGGTGAGCTCGTATTTGATAATGTAAAAGTTCCCAAAACTAATATACTGCCTAATGTAAAAGGATTAAAAGGCCCGTTAGGGTGCCTGACCAAAGCCAGGTTTGGTATTGCCTGGGGAACCATTGGAGCGGCAATGGATTGCTATGATACTGCGCTGAGGTATTCAAAAGAGAGAATCCAGTTTGACAGGCCGATAGGAGGATTTCAGTTGCAGCAAAAAAAACTGGCTGAAATGATCACTGAAATAAGTAAAGCGCAATTATTGAACTGGCGTATTGCCGTTTTAATGAACGAAGGAAAAGCTACTCCCCAGCAGGTAAGCATGGCCAAAAGAAATGGCTGCGAAGTGGCTACCAGTATTTGCAGGGCTGCCCGGCAGATGCTTGGTGGCATGGGCATTACCGGTGAATATTCCGTTATGCGCCATATGATGAACCTGGAAAGTGTAATAACCTATGAGGGCACCCATGATATACATTTGCTGATTACAGGAATGGATATTACGGGATTGAATGCCTTTAAATAAATAGGTAGTTCTGCATTTGGGTAAGTTCTTTATTTTTTATTTAACTGATTTTTTAAAACCACTAAGCAGTTAAGCATAGTTAAGTGTTTTCTTAATGTCTCTTAATGCCTTAATGGTTCGTTTAGTTATAAATCCGACAGCATGAGGATTTTTCTTTTGGGGTATATGGGAACCGGAAAAACGTATTGGGGTAAGCTATGGGCTGCCCGGCATGGCATGGATTTTTTCGACCTCGATCATGAAATTGAGCGAAACGCGGGAATGACCATCCGGGAAATGTTTGAAAAACACGGAGAAAGTTTTTTCAGGGAGAAGGAGAAGGAAGCATTGTACCAGTTTAAAAATAAGAATGACTTTATTCTTTCTACCGGGGGAGGAACACCTTGCTTTTTTGATAATATGCAATGGATGAATGATAACGGAATTACAATTTATTTAAATACATCTGTTCAGGTATTGGCTGAAAGATTGACTAAAGAAAAGGACCACCGTCCTCTTATCAAAAACCTTACAAACGAAGAGCTTATACCGTTCATAGAGAACAATATAAACAAGAGAAATAAGTTTTATATACAATCAGGTGTAATTCTGAACACAGAAACGATTGCAGAAGATACATTTGAACAAATAATGAGAAAGTATGTCTAAACGTTTTATTCAATATGCAGCACTGCTTGGCGCTTTTAGTGTAGCGCTTGGTGCATTTGGCGCTCACAGCCTTAAAAAACTGATAGATGAAAATGCGCTTTCGACTTTTGAAACAGGTGTACGCTACCAGTTTTATCACACATTTGCATTGCTGTCTGTTGGCATTTTATACCGCCGTATGCCAACGAAACTGATGGAATGGGCGGGTATTCTTTTTATTTCAGGTATCGTGTTGTTTTGCGGCTCTTTGTATATGCTCACTTATTTGCAGGCTACTGAAAATGTTGGATTAAAAGGGGTAGGAGCAGTTACTCCACTTGGTGGTATTTGTTTTATTGCCGGATGGATATGTATTTTTATACAGGCGCTTAAACCAAGCACACATACGCACAGGAGGGAGAAATCCTCATCTTCTCCGGATTGATCTTCATTTTTGTAAGGCAATTTCCAGTATAACAGCAGTGCCGTTGAGGTTTTGTATATATAATTCTCCCTGTATTGTTTCCATTCTTTTTTTGATATGTACAAACCTGTTGTCATTTACCGATACCTCCTCATATGACATACGCGTACTATTATCTTTAATGATTACAGTGAGATTTTGATTGATATTTACAGCAATATTTACAGTATTGGCATCAGTATAATTTAATATATTATTCAGCGCCTCTTTTACCGCTAAAAAAATATTTCTTCTTTTTATTCCTGTCATTTCTATTGCCGGTATCTGCTCCGGCGCAATTACCTCACACTGAATATTGGTATTTTCAAAAAAATCAGAAGCATAGCTTTTGATATAAGCAATGAGATTAGAAAGCGTATCATTTACAGGGCTCATGCTCCATATAATAGCATTCATTTTACTTAAAAGATCGTTGGCTGATGCTGATATCTTTTCTATCTCCGGCATATTTTCCCTGTATGTTCTTTGTTTTGCAAGTTCACTCATCAGGCGTATTGCTGTCATGCCACCGCCTAATTCATCATGCATATCCGCAGAAATCCGGTTTCTTTCTTCCTGTCTTGCCTGTATGATGGCAAGTTGTTTTTCGAAATTTTTTTTGTCATTTTCGTGGTTAACCGCATCTTCGGTTTTTATCTTGTTGATCAGTTCCGTCCTGCTTTTATAGGTTAAACCCAACAGAAAAAAAGCAAGTTCTCCTACCAGTCCCATTTCATAGTGAAACAATGCGTGGGAGAATATAGAAGATTGTTGTACCGGGGAAATGATGATGGTAAGCGATATAAAACCAAATACAATAACGCATATATTTCCCCACATAATATAATTTATAAGTTTGCTTTTCTCTTTAAACCCAAGACCTATAAAAAATAAACCTATCCCAAGAATGACATATTTCATTACCATTTCCATTATAGAAAGTCCGGCAATATCATCTGTAAGAAAATAGGTAAACGTATAAGCAAAAGCAAAAATGATTGACAGTATCTCTATACAATTCAGCACAAGATTTAATAACTTATTGGTTTGTTTATTTATGCTCAGAAAATACTTTAAAAAGTAAACATAGAAAACGATACCCCCCAATAGCAGTGCGAAGTCCATGTATTCCTCAAAAAAGTAGTTAAAGTCGGAAGTGGATAAGTATAGATATGTTTTGCCAAATAATATGCTTGCGTTAAATAAGGTATACAGGCAATAAAATAAAAATTCTTTTTTACCGGTTACAATGAAGTTAGCGAATGAAAATATGATCATCATTCCCAAAATGCCTACTATTATATAAGTGAGAATGCTGATCTGGTTATTATCTTCACGCACACGTGCCGCATGAGCAGAGAGAAACGCGGGATTTATTAATTCGGGGCGGAAAGTATTTACCTGGATTCTTACAGGCTGCAGTTGAATGTAATAATAACTGCTTTCTTTAGGTTGCAGTACAATACCCTTGTAGCTGTCTTCAAATTTAAAATCGGGTTTTCTTTCAGCCAGGCTCTGCACATTGCTCCCAACTTTAGTGGGTTGCCTGAATAAAAAAATAGATTTAAAATAATACCCGGGATAAAAAAAAACTTCTACGGTGGTGTCGGAAGTATTGGAAAAAAGGGCTTTAATATAAATGTTGGAAGAATTGGCATTGCCACGCAATTTGCCTGATGCAGGTAACAACGCTTCCATATTTTTGTAGGAAAGCAGGGAAATGTCGTTTGGATTTAAAATAGGTGTGTTGCTTGTTGCAATCTCAAATTGCCGGGGAGATAACAGCATTTCTGTTTGAATTGAAGCTACATTCACTTCACTTTTGGTGAAAAAATGATACTGGCTTTTTGCATTTTCAAAAAGTAATATGCAAACAAGCAGGGTGGCTAGCCGCTTATGCTGAAAGAATTGTTTTAGAAGCATTGCTTTCCAAAAATAACAATTTTAGCTTTTTGTGAGCAAATACATAGCTCTAAAAGGAATGCCACAGGCTAATCATCTTATCTTTGTATATCTTTAACTATAGGTTTGAAGTTACATGGCTAATAAACTTAAAAATAAGAAGTCCAAAAACCCTGATCCTGAAAAACTTGCTGTTGATAAAGAGGAAAAGGTAAAGGTGAAGGAAATAGTAAAAGATGAACGCACCTATAAGATTGTAGGCAGCATTCTTTTGCTCACCGCTTTTTTTCTTTTCATTGCATTTACATCTTATATTTTTACCTGGCGGCAAGACCAGGATAAGGTGCTGAAAGGATTCTCCTCGTTTTTATTTGAAGACAACGTTAAAGCTGCCAACTTACTTGGCAGGATAGGAGCTTATGTATCGCATATCTTTTTTTATAAAGGATTTGGGTTGTCTTCCTATCTCTTTTGCACTTTCTTCTTTATTGTTGGCGCCAATCTTTTATTGGAGAAGAAAATTTTCTCTGCATGGAGAAATTTTCGGTATATAGTTGTAGGGCTCATATTTTTCAGTACAACCCTTGCTTTTATTTCCGGAGGAAGCCAGTTTGCATGGGGCGGAGAAATTGGTAATATTACCAGTGAATGGTTAAGCGGTTTGTTAGGCAAGGTGGGCGCTGCTGCGCTTTTACTGGTAGCAGGGTTTTGTTATTTTATATGGCGGTTTAACCCGGTATTTTCTGTTCCCAAATATGGCAACAAATTGTTGGGTAAAAAGGAAAAAGAGACTTTTATTCCGGTTGATAATTCTTTTAGTGATGAAGCTAAGCTGTTTGTTGAAGAGGGTGTAAGCAAGGGCAAATCCAATGGGCTGAAACATCATGGCGGCGTAGTAGTTATACCTCCTGCAGTTGAAGAAGAGGAGGATGAAGTACTTGAACTGATAGAAAAGGGTGCAACGGTAAAAACAGATGTGCCGCTTGCTTTAACTGATTTGCAGGATGAAAAAGTAAAGCGCCAGCCCGGAAAAAATAAAAAAGATAACAAAGAACCGGAATTACAAATAAATACTGTGGGTAATGAAGACGGGGAAGGGGAAGATGTTGAAGAAGAACAAGCATTTGATGAGCCGGTTGTTAAAGTAGAAAATCTTCCTCCGTATGATCCTATTCTTGATTTGCGGGATTATAAATACCCTTCGTTAGACTTGCTTGAAACACATGGTAGCGAAAGGATAGTACTTGATTCGGCAGAGCTTGAGGCTAATAAGAGCCAGATCATCAGTACGCTTAAGAACTACGATATAGACATACGCCAGATTTTTGCTACGGTAGGTCCCACTGTTACCTTGTATGAAATTGTGCCTGCTGCAGGTGTACGCATCTCCCGTATTAAAAACCTGGAAGATGATATAGCGCTTAGTCTTGCGGCATTGGGGATACGTATTATTGCACCCATTCCCGGAAAAGGAACAATAGGAATAGAAGTGCCGAATGTTAAGAAGACAATTGTAAGCATGAAAGGTCTGTTATCTTCAGACAAATTTCAACAAAATAAATTTTCGCTTCCGATAGCATTAGGCAAAAAAATCGATAATGAACATTTTATAGTAGACCTTGCCACTATGCCTCACCTGCTGATGGCAGGGGCAACAGGCCAGGGTAAATCAGTTGGTATTAATGCCATACTCGTTTCATTGCTGTATAAAAAACATCCGTCGCAGTTAAAATTGGTGATGGTAGATCCCAAAAAGGTGGAGCTGAGCTTATACCGGATGATTGAAAAGCATTTCCTGGCAAAATTGCCTGGTGAAGAAGAATCTATTATTACAGATACCAAAAAGGTGGTGCATACGCTGAACGCGTTGTGTATTGAAATGGATAACCGTTACGATTTATTGAAAGAAGCGGGTTGCCGGAATATAAGAGAGTATAATGAGAAGTTTATTGCACGCAAGCTGAATCCTGAAAAAGGACATCAGTTCCTGCCATTTATTGTATTGGTGATTGATGAGTTTGCAGATTTGATCATGACTGCCGGTAAAGAAATTGAAATGCCTATTGCAAGACTGGCGCAGCTGGCAAGAGCGGTAGGTATACATTTGATCATTGCTACACAAAGACCATCTGTAAATATTATTACCGGTACTATAAAAGCAAACTTCCCTGCCCGTGTGGCATTTAAAGTATCTTCAAAAATAGATTCAAGAACAATTTTAGATACCGGCGGCGCGGAGCAGCTGATAGGCAGAGGTGATATGCTGGTATCGTATAATGGTGAAGTTACAAGGGTGCAATGTGCGTTTGTAGACACACCCGAAGTAGAGCAAATTGTAGATTTTATCAGTGATCAAAGAGGTTATCCGCAACCATTTTTCCTTCCGGAATATGTGGACGAAAAAGAATTGGAAAAAGGAGATTTTGATTCAGGCAACCGTGATCCGCTTTTTGAGGATGCAGCACGATTGATTGTACAAAGCCAGATAGGGTCAACTTCACTACTGCAACGCCGCATGAAATTAGGATATAATCGTGCCGGCAGATTAATGGATCAACTGGAAGCTGCCGGTATTGTAGGCGCAAATCAGGGCAGTAAAGCAAGAGATGTAATATTTAAAACAGAAACTGAGTTGGAAGAGTTTTTGCAAGCTTTGTAAGAGCAGGCTTTAACATTCGTCATTAAACCTTTTAGTATTTTAATACGTCTTAACCAACAATCGGTATACTTAAATCATAACAATGAAAAATTTATTAGTGGTCGCGTTCTTTTTGTCTTTCAGTGCTTTATCTTCCTTTTCACAAACTTCTGCTAACAGCTTGGGTACCAGTGATCCGGATGCGAAAAAAATATTGGATGCGGTTACTGCAAAATTTAAATCATATAGCTCTGTTAAAGCAGTTTTTCAGTTACAGATAGAAAATTCAGCCGGGAAAGTACAGGGAACAAAGAAGGGAACTGCTTATATGAAAGGAAACCAATACAAACTTGAACTGAATGACCAGGAGGTTTTTTGCAACGGCAAAAATATCTGGACGTATGATAAGGCAAGCAACGAGGTGCAACTGAGCAAATTCGACCCCAGTGGTAATAGTTTTACGCCGCAAAAAATATTCGCTAATTTTTACGATAAAGATTTTTTATACAAGCTGAATGGTGAAAAAAAGGAGGGTGGTAAAACCTTACAGGAAATAGAACTCACTCCTACTGATAAGAACAAGGCCTTCTTTAAAATACTGGCTTATGTAGATAAAGCTTCCAGAAATATTGTATCTACAAAAGTGTTTGAAAAAAATGGTAACAGGTATACTTACTCAGTTACTTCATTTACCCCTAATGCTACAATAGCTGATGCTACTTTTGTATTTGATGCAAAAAAATATCCCGGTGTTGAGGTGATAGATTTGCAATAGGGCTATCAGGTGTCAGCGATCAGCTATTAAAACTTATAATATAAGATTTGCCGGGGCTGAATGGCAGCGCTGCAAACACCTTATGAGTTCACATCGCTAGCTCAAAGCTGACCGCTGATAGCTACCTCCTACTACCTCACTCCCCCCATCTAAACGTTTTTATCTTAAACCCACACAGGTCAAGCATTCTGTCTGTAACTGTTGCGGCAATATCTTCCGGTGTTTGCGGTTTACTATAAAAAGACGGTGTTGCAGGGCAGATAATTCCACCTGCCAGTGTAACCGTTTCCATATTACGGATATGTATGAGATTATAAGGCGTATCTCTTACCACACAAACCAGTTTTCTTCTTTCTTTTAAAATTACATCTGCGGCGCGGGTAATTAAGTCATTTGATATGCCTGTTGCTATCCTTCCCAGTGTGCCCATTGAACAGGGAACAATTATCATAGTATCATATTGCCCCGAGCCTGAAGCAAAAGGAGCGTTAAAATCATTCTTTGAATAGATATCAAATGGGTAATTATTATAATTTTCGTTTCCCAATTCCGTTTTCCATACAGTTTTGGCGTTATCTGTAATAACTATTGCAAGCGATTGCCACTGATCCTTAATAACTGATAATTTATCAAGCAATTGCCTGGCATATATTGAGCCGCTTGCACCGGTTATTGCAATAACTATTTTTCTGTTCAAATGATTTTTATTTTTGTAGTAATATGATAAAGATGCAAATATCAGGCATTTTATTGGTGTTGTATGCTGTACTGCAATTACAGGAAAATACTTCCACCCGGGTTGTTATAACTAATGCTCAGCCACATAGTAATGTACATAAAGAAACATTAACCTGGCTGAGCCTTGAGGAGGCAGCAGCAAAGATGAAAGAAAAAAAGAAACCTGTACTTATTGATTTATATACCGACTGGTGTGGCTGGTGCAAGGTAATGGATAAGAAAACTTATTCAAACCCTGACGTAATTAAATACATTGAAAATAATTTTTACCCTGTAAAAATAGATGCGGAAACAAAAAACTCCTTAAGCTGGAAGGACAAGCTGTATAGCTATAATGCGCAGTATAAAATAAATTCATTCGCGCTATATCTTACCAATGGGCAACTTTCTTTTCCAACTACCATTATATTAGTTGATGATGATACAGCTCCCCAGGCTATCCCAGGTTATTTAAAAGTACCTGATATGGAATTAATACTCCGGTATTTTGGTGATGGGCATTTTGGTAAAACACCATTTGAGCATTACCGGGATGCTTTTTCAGCTACCTGGAAATAATTTTCAGCTTCAAAACAATATAGCGATCACTGCACCCGTTATAGACCCGGTTTTTCATAGGATATTGGATTTAAAACGGGGCAGGATTTCTATCCAGCCCTTTTCTGTTTTTATACCCCACTTCTGTCTGCGCTTATTAATGTTACACCATTGATATTGTTTATTTGTTTAATATTGAAATATTTGTAAGAAAATTAAATAGATGCAACTATTCTGAATAAATCATTGTCTTGTAAATGGTTTTTCATAGGATATTGGATTTAGAAACGGGCAGGATGTCTATCCAGCCCTTTTTTTATTGTATATACTTGACATGTATTCATCGCTGTTTATAAAATTTTTATACATTATTTATTAAGCAAATGCAAACGTGTGCGAAAAATTTAAATTCTTTGCAACGTTTTGCTTTAATCAGTGGTCTATTATTTGGTTTTTCATAGGATATTGGATTTAGAAACGGGGCAGGATGTCTATCCAGCCTCTTTTTTTTTAATACGCACGTTTTTGCTGATCATCCCCTTATTTTTTCTGACTGTTGCATTTTTTCCCCAATATGTATAAAAAACTTTAAGCATTCAGTCTAAAATTCAAAAAAGCATTTTAATTTCGGTTTTTCATAGGATAAGGTTTAATGGTTAACGGTTAAAAGATTAGAAGCCCCCCTTCGTTTTATGCGAAGGGGTTTTTCTTTGTATATTTTGAAAACACCAGGCTATATGGCTAACGACCTCTTGTACTATATTGCACTAACCGGGGTTCCGCAAATTGGAGATGTGCAAATGCGGGAACTTCTCCAGCACTTTGACTCAGCAAAAGATATATTCCTCGCTAAAAAAAATCACCTGGAAAAAATTCCGGGTATTGGAAGTATAAGAGCCCATAACATTAAAGCTTTTAAAGATTTTTCGAGGGCAGAAGAAGAACTAACATTTACTGAAAAGTATAAAATACATGTACTTGTTCCGGGTAATATTAACTATCCACGGAGGTTGCTCAACTGTTATGATGCCCCCTCGGTATTATATTATAAAGGAGGGGCTGATTTGAACATGGATAAAGTAGTATCGGTTATCGGAAGCCGTACACATACAGATTATGGGAGGGAAATGACCAATCGTATTATTGAAGAGCTTTCTGAGTACAGGGTACTGGTAGTAAGCGGGCTGGCTTATGGTATAGATGCCATTGCACATAAAACTGCTTTAAAAAATGAATTACCAACCATAGGTGTGCTGGCACATGGGCTAGACAGGATATATCCCTCTGCTCATAGCTCCCTGGCAAAAGAAATGATAAGGGACGGCGGAATACTCAGCGATTTTATGTCGGGCACCAAACCTGATAAACAAAATTTTCCCAAGCGAAACAGGATAGTTGCAGGGATAGCGGATGCAACAATAGTTATTGAAACCAGCCTTCAGGGAGGCAGCATGATCACCGCCGAATTAGCAGGAAATTATAATAAAGACGTTTTTGCTGTGCCAGGTAGAGCAAACGACATTAAAAGTGCCGGATGTAATTATCTTATAAGCAGTAATAAGGCTGCTTTAATTACTTCAGGGAAAGATATTATTGAATGTATGAATTGGGATACCCGGGTGTTACCTAAAAAAAAAATAAGGCAAACTGTATTGTTTTCCGAACTAACACCCGAACAATCAGCTATTACGGAAATATTAAGCAAAAAAGATGCGGTTCATATAGATGAGATCAACCTTAGCTGCGATTTTAGCAGTAGTATTATCGCGGCAGCTATCCTGGATCTTGAGCTGCAGGGATTGATTACCAGCCTTCCGGGTAAATTATATAAACTTAACTGAGTAAAATTTGGAAGCTATTTATCTGCTACGCTATCTTTGCACATGGCAACAATAATTAACTCTTCCAAAGACAAATTTCCCTCAAAATTTTTTGGCGAAGGTTTAACCTTCGATGATGTGTTACTGGTTCCGGCATACTCAGAGGTTTTGCCGCGAGAAGTTTCCATAGCTACAAAACTTACAAAAAACATAACGCTGAACATTCCAATGCTTTCTGCGGCAATGGATACTGTTACTGAAGCAAATCTTGCTATTGCACTTGCAAGAGAGGGTGGAATAGGTATTCTTCATAAAAATATGACCATTGAAAAGCAGGCGGAACAGGTTAGAAAAGTGAAGCGTAGTGAAAGCGGTTTAATTCTGGACCCTGTTACTTTACATGAAAATGCCACGATAGGCGATGCCTTAAAACTGATGAGGGAAAACAGGATTGGCGGTATTCCGATTGTAGATGATAAAAAGAAACTGGTAGGTATTTTAACCAACCGCGACCTCAGGTTTGAAACTTCTGTTACCAAAAAAGTGAGCGAGGTAATGACGAAGGACAATTTGATTACTGCTCCTGAAGGTACTGATCTTAGAAAAGCAAAAACCATATTAAGTCAGTATAAAATAGAAAAACTACCGGTTGTGGATAGGCGGGGTTTCCTGGTTGGATTAATCACTTATCGCGATATTCTTCAATTGCAGAGCCACCCCAATGCAGTTAAGGATGGTTTTGGCAGATTGATTGCAGGAGCAGCACTTGGCATTACTGCTGATCTGCTTGACCGTGCTGCCGCTTTACAACAAATAGGGGTGGACGTAGTTTGTCTTGACAGCGCACATGGACATACGCGTGGTGTTATAGAATCGTTGAAAAAATTAAAAAAGAATTTTAAAAAACTGGAAGTAATAGCAGGCAATATAGGAACGGCGGCTGGCGCTAAAGCATTGGCAGAAGCCGGTGCAGATGCGGTAAAAGTGGGTATCGGACCCGGTTCAATATGTACAACAAGAATTGTTGCCGGTGCAGGGGTGCCTCAAATTACAGCCATTATGGAAGCCGCTTCTGTACTGCATAAAAAGAATATTCCACTTATTGCAGATGGAGGAATAAGATATACCGGTGATATGGTAAAAGCCCTGGCAGCAGGTGCCAATGCTGTAATGATGGGTGGTGTTTTTGCCGGTACAGAAGAAAGCCCTGGCGAAACCATCATATATGAAGGAAGAAAATTCAAACAATACAGGGGTATGGGGTCACTTGGCGCTATGAGCCAGGGAAGCGGTGATCGTTATTTTCAGGATGTGGAAGAAGATATTAAAAAATATGTTCCTGAAGGTATAGAAGGACGGGTTGCTTTCAAAGGCAGTCTTAGCGAAATCATATATCAATATACAGGAGGGCTTCGTTCCGGTATGGGCTATTGCGGAGCAGGCAATATTGCTGCTTTACAAAAATCACAGTTTATTAAAATTACCAATGCCGGTATGAGGGAAAGCCATGCACATGATATAGAGATCACTAAAGAAGCGCCGAATTATACGAGGTGAGGTGTCAGTCATCAACGGTCAGCTATGAGCTATGGGCTTTGGGTTCTGGCTCACCACCCACCACCCACAAAAATTTATTACCCTCAATGAGTATGCCTGTTTAAAAGCCCATCTCCTTAGTGTTGATGGGCATGATAAACATAGATCATTATAAAAGACTTACTGAGGATGAGCTTGCTGCTGATGAATATTTTCAGCAATGGCTGCTTTCGCCCAATGAGGAAAATAATAATTTCTTCACTTCATTTATTACAGATTTTCCGGAAGAAGAAAAGAAAATAATTAATGCCGGCAGGTTAGTACAGGAGCTTGGCAATAAAAATGCACATATTCCTGATCTGAATTCACGTGAAAAAGCCTTTCTTAAATCCATCATTTACCGTGAACTGGGGTTTTCAGATCCGGTAGAGATACCTGCCCAAAAGGAAATAGTTAATAAGTGGGGATGGGTGTCATTAGCTGCAGCAAGTTTTTTTTTAATAATACTGATAATCGTATTGCTCCCTAATCAGGAAAAACAGCAGTTACCGGTAATGCATATGGTAAGCACAGCGCCAAGGCAAATCAAAGAAGTTGTTTTGCCTGATAGTTCTGTTGTAATATTAAATGGTGCATCTTCCATTAGTTTCAACAGCAACTTTTCAAGTGTTGCGGTAAGAGAAGTTATACTAAAGGGCAACGCTTTTTTTACTGTTAAAAGAAAAGTTGCCAACACACCTTTTGTTGTACACGCCAATGAACTTGATATATATGTAACCGGTACAGCGTTTAATGTTAATGCCCGTTCAAAACAAACAGATATAGTGCTTGCCAGTGGTAAAGTAAATGTTACGCTAAAAAGAGATAAAACAAAGTCGGCAAGCATAGTAGCGGGGCAGATGGTACAACTCGATACTTTACATCATACGCTTGTAACCAATAATGCAAATATTGAATTATATACGTCAGCATGGCAGGGTAAAGAATGGCATTTTGAAGAAACTACATTAAAAACCGTAGCTGATTTTATTAAGGAATATTACGGAATGGATGTAGTATTTGAGAAAGAGGAATTAAAGCAACTCACTATCACCGCTGTTGTTTCTGTAAACGATTTCTCAACCCTGGTAAGCATCCTTGAAAAAACTTTGAATATACATATACACACGAAAAACCAGCAATTAATTATTTATTAAACCCAATCAAAACAGTTATGAAAAGAAGACAATCTTTTTCAAAACACTGCTTATTAGCATTACTGTCAGCACTGATACTGCTTGCAAACGCTACAGTAATCAAGGCACAGGATGGCGAGTCTCTGAGCTCGAATATTCCTGACAAGACCGGTACTGTTAGCAATGCTAAGAGTACATCCCTGCAGGAATTTATGCAGGAGTTCAAAAAAGCGTATGATAACGTATATTATAGTTATCAGTCTAGCACACTCAAATCAGTAAAGGTTTGGTACAATGAGTTAGATGCAAAAAAACAAACGAACCCGGATGCAGCGCTTGATGCTGTGTTAACTCCGGCCGGCCTCCGGTTTGAAAAAGTAAAGGAGGTATATGTTATAAAAGCAAAGGAGCTCGCAACGCCAGACGAAAAGGTTGAAACACCCATGACGCCTGGCAATACTGCTGTGGCAGATTTCCAGGTTAGAGGTAGAATTTCAGATGCCAATGGGCCTGTTGCCGGAGCAACAGTAACGGAAAAAGGAACCGGTAATGTCACCAGAACTAACGCAGACGGTGAGTTTACAATAAGAGTAAACAATGCCAATGCCGTTTTGGTAATAAGCCATGTTAGCTATGATACAAAGGAAATTGCGGTATCCGGTAAACCAGATTTAGAGATTACGCTTGAATCTTCCGGTAAGGAGTTGGAGCAGGTAGTCGTAACTTCTCTTGGTATGAAAAAGGAGAAGAGGTCGTTGGGTTACAGCATTTCTTCCGTGAATGCTAAAGATATGGAAACCGGCGGTACCTCAAACGTATTAAAATCGCTTGAAGGTAAGGTTACTGGCGTTCAGATGAACAGTCTTACGTCTTCACCCACCTCTTCTGTAATGTTCAATATACGTGGCGCTACTTCCCTGAAAGGAATCATGAATGATAAAAGGAACGTTAACAACGAAACCCAACCATTGATCGTTTTGAATGGTGTGCAGTTAAGCTCCAATCAGGTTGGATCCACAGCAGGTATTGATGTTGGGAATTTTATTTCAACCCTCAATCCTAACGATATAGAAAGTATTTCAGTACTGAAAGGTGCCAGTGCTTCTGCGCTTTACGGGTCTCAGGCAGGGAATGGTGTTATTTTAATTACGACAAAGTCTGGCGCGGGTGCTAAAAAAGGTATTGGCGTTTCGGTTAGCAGCGCAGTTTCATTTGACCAGGCTTACAGTGCTCCACCTGTTCAGCGTAGCTTTTTTCAGGGTGATGAGGATGGAAGTGCTTTGACCAGCGATAAAAAGGGGCTTGGCTGGAGTATAGATGATAAAGTAAATAATACTCCTGTATGGAGATGGAACATTCTTACACAGGAGTGGGAAGAATCTGTTCTTGAAGCCCGTGGTGACAAAGATCCTCTGTTGGCTTTTTTGAGAACGGGAATAATGGCTGACAATAATGTGGCTGTAACAGGCAATTACGATAAAGGAAATTACCGCCTCAACTTAGGCAACATGGTTCATAACGCGGTAGTTCCCGGTAATAAAACATCCCGGACCAATGTTTCTTTTGATGGTAAATACAATATCACCAACAATCTCTCAGTTAGCTCCCAGGCATCTTATTCCCGTACGTTTGTGCCGAACCAGTCGCATGTGTATGGAAAAAGGGAAGATAATCCCCTCGCTCATGCCATGTCAATGCCTATCAATATGCCCAAAATGTCAGAGTGGAAAAAGGCTGACACATGGCTTACTGACTGGAATGGCACTTACCAGAATACCCCTTATTTAAGCAACCCTGGAGAAGATCGGCTGAGCAGGGTGAATTCATCGGGTTTTGATAATGCAGTTGGCAAAAACGGGCCTTATTTTGCGGCGGAGAATATCATCAGAACCTATAGCAAAGATGTAATTTTCGGGAAAGTTCAGCTTGACTGGAAGTTGGGAAAACCGTTCTTGTTTACTGTACGTTCGGGTATTAACCAGCAGAGCTTTGCATTTGAAAGAAAAACGCCATGGGGATCCGAAAGGGCTACAAAAGGCGGGTATGAGCAAAGATATACCAGCAGTCTTGATGTAAGAAATGATGTACTGCTTGCATACAATAAAACTTTTCTTAACAATGATCTGTCTCTCGATGCCCTCGGAGGTTTTTCATATAACTACTCTGAAGCTAATAGCTCAGGTTTTGGCGGTAATGAGTTAACAACTCCAAACTCCTTTACCTATAACTCGCTACCGGCATCTGTGAAGCAAGCTGCTGAATTTAACCGGGGCTATTCGAGCCGGAACTATGGCGCTTATGCTACAGCTTCCATCGGATGGCGAAATATGGTTTACCTGGAACTCTCAGGACGTAATGACTGGGTAGGTATTTTACCTCACGAAAAAGACAGCCATTTTTATCCCGGAGCATCTTTAAGCTGGATTGCATCAGAGACCTTCGATATGGGGAATGTATTTAACTTCCTCAAGTTGAGAGGAGGTTATGCGGAAACAGGCTATGGAATTGGAAATCCTGTTAACCTGGATAGCTATGGTATTTCAGGTAATACCTGGAATGGTGTTGCTATGGGAACTATCGGAGGAGATCTTGTAGATACAAAAATTCTTCCGGAACTCAATATAACAAAAGAGGCAGGACTTGACTTCAGAGCGATTGATAACCGCTTAGCCGGGGAGTTTACTATCTATTCTAAAAACCATATCAACCAGATACAAAATTTGCCGGTAGTTAATTCTTCTGGTTTTGCCAACGTACTTACTAATATGGGATCGGTAAAATCTACAGGAATAGAAGCTGCATTAACAGTTACCCCTGTACGTACCAAAAACTGGCAGGTTAGCTTAACTGGTAACATTACTACTTTTAAATCAGTTATCAAGGAATTAGATCCCCGTTTCTCTGAGAAGTTCTATTCATATGATGGATCTGCCATGTTATCCCTGTTCAAAGGTTCACAGGTAGGAGATTTGTATGCTGAATCTCCTATTGGTTATATTCAGACCGGAAAATACAAAGGCATGATGCTGACTGGTCCTGACGGTATTATTGAAGAAGCTGTTCAGACAACAGATTACATCAGAAAGAATGGTTACCTGGGAAATATGAATCCTAAGGCAATATATGGATTCAGCATGGATGCTAAATACAAAAACTTCAGACTTAATATTGTCGCAAGCTTAAGAGTAGGAGGAGTGTTTATTTCTGAAACACAGAAAATCATGATTGATGATGGTATGGCGGATATTATGGCTATCTACGGCGATAAGTATAATGAGTATTGGACAGGAGGACGTTTTGCTGGTGGTTTATCAAGCATGCCTAATCCTGATGATATGTTCAATGATGCTGGTTTTGAAAACTACAAAGAGAAAATGCAGGAGCTCATGACAATGTATAATGGCGATCCCCGTTACTTCGGTTACTGGAATGCAGTTTATATTGATCCTAACATTGATCTGTCTACACTGACTCCGGAAGAAAAGCTAAGGCTCTCCGATGAGTCTTATATTAAAAACGGTGTTGATCCTACCAAAACCCTTTATATGAATCCATATAACATGGAGGGACAGGAGTTATGGTCCGGAGCACAGTTCAGGACGCACGATGCTACTTCATTCAAAATAAAAGAGATCAACCTGACTTATTCACTAGATAAATCTCTTGCACAGAAGTTACGTTGCCAGGATATTTCGATCACGGCATTTTCAAAAAATGTTATGTTCTGGGCAAAAAACAAAATGAAAGAAGATCCTGAAACTGCTTTTTATGATGGAATTAGAGGTATGGGAGTTTCACAATTCGGATTACCGCCGATCCGTACTATGGGAGTAAGGCTTAATGTTAGTTTTTAATGGTAATCAAACAAAACTTGTAAAACGAATACTATGATAAAGTCGTTAAAATATATTACACTCGGATCGCTGATATTAGTTGGCGCATCCTGTACAAAGGATCAACTACGAATAGACGAAAGAGAAACATCATTCAACGTTAACTATTTCACCTATTCAAGATACCAGCTTACTACGGCTATTGTAGATGTAAGCACCCAGTATGGCAAAGGAATAATTGATGAGCAGATAGAAGAAGCGGCCTTATACTTTTTAGAATGTTATAACGGGGCCTCACAGGCGGCCACGCTCTATACTAACAGGGGACAAAACTGGGATTATCTTGGAGACAATGCTTACACAAAGCAGTTAAGAACGTTATCAGCTCTTACAGAACTGGCAACGAACGAAAATAATATGGCAAATGTGGCGGCTGCTAATATATTAAAATGTGTAGTGGGTGCTTATCTTACAGAAAAATACGGTGATATTCCGTTCAGCGAAGCTATGCAGGGAAGAACCGGTAACCTGTTCCCTAAATTTGATACGCAGAAAGAAGTGTATGAAAGCATGTTTTCTATGCTGGATGAGGCAGTTTCTATTTTATCGGATGGTAATAGCAAAGGTTTGCCGGCTGATCATGATGTAATGTTCAAAGGAGACAGGAGTAAATGGTTAAAATTTGCCAATTCTTTGAAGTTCAGGTTGATGGTACATTCTTATGAAGCGTTCAAGAAAGCCGGGAAAGATTTAAGCAGTGAAATGCAGGCAATTGCCAGCGGCAACAACTATATGTCGTCTGTAGCTGATAATGCCGGGCTTGAATTTTCTGGTGTTAGTGACAGGGAGTCATGGTATACAGAGACGAACTTTGGGAGCAGAAATGATTTTACCGAACAAAAGCCTTCCAAGTATCTTATAGATCAAATGGTAGCACTGGATGATCCACGTCTGTATGTTGTCTTTGCACCGGCACTTTCTCCTATATCTGCTAAAGCCACACAGAGCAGTGAAGATATCAAGATAAATGGCTATACTTATAATATTACCTATTATCCGTCTTCACAGTATGATCCGTCTGAATTGACAGCTGCCGGAAGAGACCTTGATGGTAATATTATATCAGTGCCTTATGAACTAGATGCTAAATGGTTTGGAGCTCCAAATCCTATAAACGTTCAAACGCAGTATGCAAGCAATGCCAGTCTGCCCGGCACTAACGGCTTTTATGATAATCGTCGTATTACAGGGTTCTCCAAATTGCTCGAAGCTACTAAAGACCCTCGTCTTAAAGCCGTGGTAATGGAATCGAGCGAAATGATGTTTCTGCTTGCTGAAGCACGCCAAAAGGGATGGATATCAACCGGAACGGTTAAAGACTACTACGAGAATGCTATAAGGTTATCGTTTGAAAGATGGCAGATTGAGAATGGTACAAAACCTGCAACACATATTGGCTCCGATAAGATCGTGGATAATTTCAGCAATTATTATGCAAAGCCTGCTGTAGCGTTGGATGGTACTGCTGCTGATCTTGATAAAATAGCTATACAAAAATGGTTATCTATGCTGGTTACTAACCACACAGAAGCTTATACGGAATATAGAAGAACAGGTAAACCAGCGTTCATTGGTAAAATAGTTAAGTCTTTTTCTACATACGAATATCCGTTGCGATACGTATACCCGTTGGATGAATCGAGCAATAACAAAGAACAATACGATGCAGCTGTATCTGCGCTGGGAGGTAAAGATCTGCCTTCCGCTAAGATGTGGATATTGCAATAATAATATTTTTCATCGCTTTATATAACCTGCAAGACTGTTAAATTGTCTTGCAGGTTTTTTTCTTTACCTTCAAACCAAAAGATTGCTGATGTCAAAATATATTCTTGCTTTAGACCAGGGCACAACAAGTTCGAGAGCTATTATTTTCGATAAGAACGGATTTATTATTTCCGTGGCACAAAAGGAGTTTACACAAATATTCCCTCAGCCGGGTTGGGTGGAACATGATCCTAATGAAATATGGAGCACACAACTTGGCGTAGCTGCTGAAGCCATCAGCAAAGCAGGATTGACTGTTGAAAACATTGCTGCAATTGGTATTACCAATCAACGCGAAACAACCATAGTGTGGGAAAGAGCAACCGGTAAACCTGTATACAATGCTATAGTTTGGCAGGACAGGCGCACGGCGTCTTTTTGCGATGAGCTGAAAGCTAAAGGTATTGATAAGCTTATTCAGGAAAAGACCGGGTTGATCATTGATGCATATTTTTCCGGCACTAAAATAAAATGGATACTGGATAATGTGGAAGGCGCAAGAGAAAAAGCGAATAAAGGTGAACTATGTTTTGGTACCGTAGATAGTTGGTTATTATGGAACCTGACCAAAGGACAGGTACATGCAACTGATGTATCCAACGCTTCGAGAACTTTATTACTGAATATCCATACCCTGCAATGGGATGGGGAACTGGAGAAAATTTTTGACATACCAGGCAATATGCTGCCGCAGGTAAGAAGCAGCAGCGAGGTATATGGTGAAACACAAAATATTTTAACTGCGCATAAAATTCCTATTGCAGGAATAGCCGGAGACCAGCAATCAGCATTATTCGGGCAGATGTGCACACAGCCGGGAATGGTAAAAAACACTTACGGCACAGGTTGCTTTATGCTGATGAATACAGGAGAAAAAGCCGTGCCTTCAAAAAACAACCTGCTTACAACAGTTGCATGGAAGGTAAATGGTGTTACACAATACGCATTGGAAGGGAGTGTATTTATAGGCGGTGCTGTTGTACAATGGTTGAGAGACGGACTAGGCATAATAAAATCATCATCAGATGTGGAAGCACTTGCAGAAAAAGTGGATCATAGCGATGGCGTATATATAGTGCCAGCATTTGCAGGGCTTGGTGCGCCGTATTGGGATCAGCATGCAAGAGGTACTATTGTTGGCATGACGCGTGGCACAACATCTGCACATATAGCCAGGGCCGCATTAGACAGCATTGCTTATCAAACTATGGATGTATTGAAGGCGATGGAAACAGACTCAGGTATTTCTATTGCTGAACTAAGGGTGGATGGCGGAGCTACCGTAAATAATCTTATGATGCAGTTCCAGAGTGATATACTCAATACAAAAGTTATTCGCCCCAAAATTATTGAAACAACTGCACTCGGCGCTGCTTATCTTGCAGGGCTTGCAGTGGGTTATTGGGAAAGCATGGATGAAATTCAGCAGCAATGGCATGTTGAAAAAATTTTTGAGCCAAACATGAAAGAAGTAACGAGAAATCAATTACAAAAAGGCTGGCTCAGGGCAGTGAAAGCAACCAGGGTGTGGTCGGAGCAATAGAATGGGAGGTGAAAGATTAAAGGTGAAGGATGTAAGGTTTAAGACAGAAACCAATTATATATGAACAGGAATGAAATGCTCAGCAGGCTGGATACAGAGAGGGAATGGGATATTATTATTATTGGCGGCGGAGCAACAGGTTTAGGGGCAGCGGTAGATGCTGCTTCGCGGGGATATAAAACATTATTACTAGAAAGATTTGATTTTGCCAAAGGCACTTCAAGCCGTGCTACCAAACTTGTTCATGGCGGCGTTCGCTACCTGGCCCAGGGAAATATAAAGTTGGTAATGGAAGCTTTGCGCGAAAGAGGATATCTTTTAAAGAACGCGCCGCACCTCACCAGCAGCCAGCCCTTTGTTTTACCAGCCTATAGCTGGAAAGAAAAATGGTTTTATACCATAGGCCTGAAAATATACGACTTTATGTCGGGCAAACTTAGTATCGGCAAAACACGCCTGCTTTCTTCCAAAACAACCAAACAGTATTTGCCGGCAGTTGAGCAAAAAAAACTCAGCGGCGGTATTTTATATTATGACGGGCAGTTTGATGATGCAAGACTTGCGGTAAACCTTGCACAAACTGCTGTTGAAAATGGCGGCACTGTATTAAACTACATGGAAGTAATTGATTTTGTGAAAGAAAAAGACAAGATAAAAGGAGTTGTTGCGGAGGACATTACTAACGGAAAAGAGTACACGATATATGGCAAGGCAGTAATAAATGCCACCGGTGTTTTTACTGATGATATTCTGCAGATGGATGATGATCAACTGGAAGATATTGTTTCGCCTTCGCAGGGCATACATTTTGTAGTGGATAAAAAATTTTTCCCCGGTGATCATGCCATGATGATACCCAAAACAGATGATGGGCGGGTTCTGTTTGCAGTGCCCTGGCATAGCAAAGTAATTATAGGCACAACAGATACCCCTATTAAAGAGCCGGTGTTTGAACCCACGGCTCTTGATGAAGAGATCGCCTTTATTTTTCGTAATGTAAACCGTTATTTAACATCCGGCATTACCAAGCAGGATATTAAAACAGTTTTTGCAGGCTTGCGCCCTTTGGTAAAAGCACCGGGACAAAAGAATACAGCCTTAATGCCAAGAGATCATACCATTATTGTGTCAAAGAGCAACCTTGTAACAATAACAGGTGGCAAATGGACTACATATAGAAAAATGGGTAAGGATGCGATTGATAATGCCGTTTTTGCCTCGAAGCAGGAACGCCGCCAGTGTAAAACACAAAGCTTACGCATTCATGGATGGAGCGAGAAAAAAAACGGTAGTGAAGTACTGGATTGTTATGGAGCTGACGCGGCAGCGATTCAACAGTTAATGAATGATGACCCTGTATTAAGGGAAAAACTTCATCCGGATTTTGAATATACGAAAGCCCAGGTGATATGGGCAATACAAAATGAAATGGCTATAACCATTGAAGATGTGTTGGCAAGAAGGATACGCCTGCTTTTTTTAGATGCACGTGCGGCCTTAGAAGCAGCTCCAACAGTTGCATCAATAATGTCAGCCGAATTAAAAAAAGATGAGACCTGGGTGAAAGATGAATTAGATCATTTCTTTGCATTGGCACAGCGTTATATGATACACTGATTGCATGTATCAATAATGCGCAAAATCCACTTCGTAGTTCCCTCTTATTCTTTCCATAGGCGGATTGAAATAACCGAATTTTACTTTTGGAAATTCTTCACGAATTAATTCCATTAATTGTTTTACGCCCATGCATTCGCCGGTTTCATAAGCACCAATTTTTCCCATATACCAATCAGGGTCAATATTGAAATTGCGCCATTGTATCATGGTAAGATCCGTATCAATGATCAGCTTACGTAATGCTTCATATTCTTCCTCACTATCCGTCATACCCGGAAAAACAAAATAATTGATAGAAGCCCAGCCACCGTAACCGCGCATTACCTTCAGGCTTTCAACAATATCTTCAAAACTGTAATTATTCGGCCGGTAATAGGCTTCATAAATATGTTTGCGTGCAGCGTTTGTACTAACTCTTATGCTATTTAACCCCGCTTCACACAACGCCTTTACCGCCGCAGGCTTTGAGCCATTGGTATTAATATTAATACTGCCGTTTAATGTATGTTTTCGTATTTCTTTTATTGCTTTGCTTATGGTTTCCCACATTAGTAGAGGTTCGCCTTCGCAACCCTGTCCAAAACTGATAAGCGGGTAGGGTGCAGATTGTAAATGCGGAACAGTAAATTCAACAATCTCTTCGGCGGTAGGCTTAAACGTCAGCCTGTCCTGTGTGGAGGGAATGCTTTCTTCCTGCGGCTGAAAGGATATGCAACCAATGCAATTGGCATTACATGCCGGAGAGGATGGAACAGGGCATTCCCATCTGCCCATAAAATAATTTCTTGCAGCCGGGCAGTGATAAGTGTTACAACAGTTATCTGCCAGGTGCCTTACCAGCCTGTTATGCGGAAAAGCTTTCAGTAATGTATCAACTCCATGTTCAATAACGGTACTATCGTAGCCGCTGCATTCCTGCCTGATGTCCTGCTCAATGCGAACAGCAGGTACATAAAATTTATTGTCATACCAGGCAGTAGCAGTATAACAAAATAAAGGAAGCACAGGCGCATCAGGACCGGTTTCATAAGCCGCAAGGTATAAGCCTGTATGCGCAGGCGGAATAAATGAAGCTACCGCCCATCCTTTGTCGCATAGCCGCATTTCACCCGTTGATACATCTATACCAATTCCCCGCCTTCCCGGAAGCTCGTATAGAGATCCTCCATCGGGTAGCTCAATCCAGTCTTCCACCGGCACAGGTATGGCATCCCAGCCGGTTCTGCCCACTGCATACAGGGATGTGTCTTCAAATATTTCTCCCTTTCCGTTGGAGTAGAGTATATATGGTGATTCAGTTAAAGGCATTTGATTGTATTATTCGTTCGCTGCAGATTTTTCCAGGTTAAAGAGGCTGTCTACAAATTCATGCTTATTAAATACCAGCAGGTCTTCCATCTTTTCTCCCACACCAATAAACTTAACCGGTATTTTAAACTGGTGTGCAATCGATAATACAACACCGCCTTTAGCCGTACCATCAAGCTTGGTAATGGTTAATGCAGTTACTTCTGTTGCCGCTGTAAAATGTTTTGCCTGTTCCAGTGCATTTTGACCTGTTGATCCATCCAGTACCAGCATTACCTCATGCGGGGCATCAGGTATTACTTTCTGCACCACTCTTTTTATTTTGCTCAGTTCTTCCATCAGGTGCGCTTTATTGTGCAGGCGGCCTGCCGTATCAATCAATATTACATCCGCATCTTTTGCAACGCCACTATTTACGGTATCAAATGCCACAGAAGCAGGGTCACTGCCCATTTCTTTTTTTACAATCGGTACGCCAACTCTTTCACTCCATATTGTTAACTGGTCAACCGCCGCGGCCCTAAAGGTATCTGCAGCACCCAGCAAAACAGACTTACCTGCTTTTTTAAAATTATATGCCAGTTTACCGATAGTAGTTGTTTTGCCAACGCCATTTACGCCAACCACCATTATTACATAAGGTTTTGCAGGCATCGGCGATTGAAAATCATATGCCGCTTCTTCCGGCACATCAACCAGCACAGAAGATATTTCTTCCTGCAGTATGCCATTCAGTTCAGAAGTATTCAGGTATTTATCTTTTGATACCCTTTCTTCAATTTTCTCAATAATTTTTACCGTTGTAGCAATGCCTACGTCGGCGCTTACCAACGCGTCCTCAAGATTATCCAGCACTTCTTCATCAACAGTGCTTTTGCCTGCAATTGCTTTTGTAATTTTAGAAAGAAAACCTGTTTTGGTTTTTTGCAGTCCCTGGTCAAGACTTTCTTTTTCTTTCTTCCCAAATAGTTTTCCGAAAAATCCCATAAAAATATTTTAATAATAAAGATTCAGGCGCATCAGGAAATCTTCCTGCGCTATATCTTTTGTATAATTAAAAGTAGTTGTTTCATATATTACAAAACCGGCTTTCTGGTAGAACTGTATAGCCTTGGTATTGTGTTGCCATACCTGCAGCCATATCATATCATACTTATCTCCCGATGCTATTTCTATGCACCGGTCCATCATCAGCTTACCCACTTTCAACCCCTGGTATTCTTTCAGCACATAAATCCGTTCAATCTCTATACCATTTATATGTTCAAGTCCTTTCGCTTTTCTGTCGCTGCGCAATTTGGTGAAAGCCGCCGGTATATTTTCTATAAACCCGATATAAAAACAGGCATCAGGCTTATTCATTTCCTTCTCAATTACTTCCAGGGTGAATTTTTTTTCCATGTAAGCCTGCAGCGCTTCGTTATGTGTTACTTCAGAATATGTTTCTACAAAGGTTCTTCTTCCCAGGTCAACTATAATATCATAGTCTTCCGGGGTAGCTTTTCTTATGTAAATACGGTTATCCATAAATTTCCAAAAATAACAAAAGCCGTCGCGAGAAAATCGTGACAGCTTTTAATGCCTTAGCTTAAAATAATTTATTTCTGAGCGAGAAAATCTTTCACCTTGTCTTTGTGCACAATAGCCTCTTTAAAGGTATATGCTCCTGTTTTAGGGCTACGTACGGCACGGATCACTTTAGTCCAGTTCTTACTTTCCGCTGCTGCTTTTGCGTCTTTTACTTTCGCGTTCTTAGAAGCTGCTTTTGCCATGATCTATAATTTGAAATTTGAAATTTGAAATTCATGAGTCTTTTTCAAATTGACCCATTTTCAAATTTTGAAATTGATTATTTAATTTCTTTGTGAACAGTAACCTTTTTCAGGATGGGGTTGTATTTTTTCAACTCCAAACGTTCAGGTGTGTTTTTTTTATTCTTTGTAGAGATATAACGGCTTGTTCCAGGTTGTCCGCTGGTTTTGTGCTCCGTACATTCAAGAATCACCTGTACCCTGTTTCCTTTCTTCGCCATGGTGAATAATTTTTTAAATTGTTATCAGATTTTTTCTCCCTGAGCTCTTAATTCTTTTACCACACTATACAGCCCTTTCTTATTAATAGTGCGTAATCCTTCTGTAGATACTTTAAGTGTGATCCACTTGTCTTCTTCAGCCAGGAAAAAACGCTTGGTTTGCAGGTTAGGTAAGAACCTGCGCTTTGTCTTTATATTTGAATGGGATACGTAGTTTCCTGTGATGGGAACTTTACCTGTAATCTGACATACTCTGGCCATAATCCGTTTTTTTGGGACGGCAAAGTTCAGGAAAATATCCCTAATATCAAAAAGATTTTATCTTTTTTCACCGGTTCTACCATAAAAATACTCCTTACAGCGTTTATATGGTGTAATAATTGCATTAAAGCCTTACTCAAAGAACCAATATCCAGATGAAAACAAAGATCCTGATCCTGTTTCTGGCATTTTTGTGCCTAAAAAGCACAGTTAAGGCGCAATGCCCGACCTCTCAAACCATTTTTCCCACAGATTCTATTATTATTTGTGCAGATACCACTTTTATATTGAATGTATCAGCCCCCGCCGGCTCCACTTACGACTGGTCTACCCTTGAATCAGGCAACAGTATTAAGATAGACAGAGGTGGAGCATATTCGATTACCGTAACCGCCCCGGGATGCACTCCTGTTAAAGATACTGTATTTATTATATTCAACTCACTGATACTCATTCCTGAAATAAGGAATGAACTGCTTTGTCTTAAGGTGCCGGCAACACCATTAAGGGCAGTTGGTGAAGACCTTAAGTGGTATACTTCACCTGCTGATATTGCATTTTCCAACAGCGCCCCCACACCCTCCACCGCAGATACCGGGTATACCTATTATTATGTATCCCAAACTATTTTAGGGTGCGAAAGCCCAAGGGCTAAAGTAACGGTAGAAGTAATTGAAAAACCTGATTTTGAGCTGGGAGACGACATTGTAATTCCCTGTGGCGCCCCGGGTGTGGTGCTGCAAACCGTAGAACAAAAATATACCACCTATACCTGGCAGGATGGAACCACGAATATTGATTTTTTGGCTACCGAAGCCGGCACATACACACTTACAGGCAGCAATATATGCGGAACACATACCGATAATGTGCGCACTGTAGTTTGTAATACCCGCTGCCTCAACTTTCCCAACGCGTTTACACCTAATGGAGACGGGAAGAACGAACTTTTCCGGCCTGGTTCTTTTTGCCCCATGAGCAAATATGTTTTAACCGTATATGACCGTTTCGGCAAAACCGTATTTCACTCTACCAACCCCACCGAGGGCTGGGACGGCAGAATAAACGGTAAAAAAGCCGATATGGGTACCTATATTTATTACTGCATCTACAACGACTTTATGCTGAAGATGGACCTGATGCTTAAAGGCACAGTAACGCTGATAAAGTAGGTGGCTGTCAGTTATCAGTCGTAAGCTTTCAGAAATACTTGTAATGTCCTGGTTTGAGCAGCTGACTTTTCACCTCTCACGTTTCACTGTTCACTATTCACCATTGCCTGTTGCCTGTCTGCGGTGAAAAAGCTGAAAAAATTTATCAATCAGCAGTCGTATTGCTAAACCCCTGCTCCGATTTCCATCGTTACAATCCTTGTCGTATCTTTAGCCACTTTTATATTTTGCTTAATTAAAGGATTTGCACAAATGACCGAAGAAAAAGGCTTGAATTTTATTGAAGAAATTGTTGAAGAAGATCTTAAAGAAAAAAAATACCCGCAGATCATAACCCGTTTTCCGCCGGAACCTAATGGCTATTTACATATTGGTCATGCCAGCAGTATTTGCCTCAATTTTGGGCTAACCCAAAAATACGGCGGCTATACCAACCTTCGCTTTGATGACACCAACCCCGTAACCGAAGAAACGGAATATGTGGAAAGTATCAAGAACGATGTAAAATGGCTGGGCTTTGAATGGGGTAATGAATTATATGCCTCAGACTATTTTGATACCCTGTATGAATACGCCATCAAGCTGATAAAAAAAGGATTGGCTTACGTTGATGACAGTACTTCTGAAGAAATAGCCGCATTAAAAGGTACGCCTACCGAGCCGGGCAAAAACAGCCCTTACAGAAATAGAAGCGTTGAAGAAAATTTTGATCTTTTTGAGCGCATGAAAAATGGTGAATTTGCTGATGGCAGTAAAACACTCCGCGCAAAAATTGATATGGCGCATACTAATATGCTGATGCGCGACCCGGTATTGTATCGCATCAAGCATGCACATCACCACCGCACCGGAGATAAATGGTGCATATACCCGATGTATGATTTTGCACACGGTCAAAGCGATAGTATTGAAACGGTAACGCACTCCATCTGCACATTAGAGTTTGTGCCTCACCGTGAGTTATATGACTGGCTGATTGAAAAGCTGGAAATATATCCCTCCAAACAATATGAATTTGCACGCCGCAATCTTACCTATACCATTACCAGTAAGCGTAAACTGCTGCAACTGGTAAATGATAAATATGTTGACGGCTGGGATGATCCACGTATGACAACCATCAGCGGTTTGCGCAGGAGAGGTTTTACACCTGAAAGCATACGGGATTTTTGTGACAGGATAGGTGTAGCCAAAAGAGAAAACATTGTTGACATCGGTTTGCTGGAACATTGCCTGAGAGAGCACCTGAATAAGGTTGCTTTACGCCGCATGGTGGTATTGGACCCGGTAAAACTGGTGATAACCAATTATCCTGCCGGGCAAACAGAAGAAGTATACAGCGAGAATAATCCTGAAGCAGAAAATAATGGCGGCACAAGGGCTATTCCTTTCAGTAATGAACTGTGGATAGAAAGGGAAGATTTTATGGAAGTGCCTGCAAAAAAATGGTTCAGGCTTGCGCCGGGAGCAATGGTGCGTTTAAAAAGCGCTTATATTATTAAATGCGAAGATTTCGCGAAAGACGAAAACGGTAATATCACTGAAATTAAGTGTACCTATATACCGGAAAGTAAAAGCGGCAATGATACTTCCGGCATTCATGTAAAAGGTACCATTCACTGGGTAAGCATACCGCATGCATCAAAGGCTGAAGTACGCTTGTATGACCGCTTGTTTAAGGTAGAAAATCCTGCGGCAGAAGAAGGAGATTTCTTAAGCTATATCAATCCCAACTCATTGCAGGTTATAAAAACAGCGTATATAGAGCCATCATTAAAAACCGCGCAGCCAGGTGCGCAATTCCAGTTTATCCGCAAAGGATATTTCACGCTGGACAAATATTCCACTCCTGAAAATCTGGTATTCAACCGTTCTGTTACGTTGAAGGATACATGGGCTAAGGAGAGTAAGAAATAGCTGATAGCTATCAGCTTTGGGCTTTGCGTATCAGGCATCCTGCCTGGTGGAACAACGTTCAATTTTTTTAACGTTCGCAATAAACCCCTGATAGCTGATACCTGACTGCGGATAGCTAAAAAAAATTCATTTATACGTATAACTTTTTTACATTTGTAGTATTAACATGCTACCAATGGATGCCAAAGTAACTTTAAGCTTTAATGCCGAAGTAATTAAACAGGCAAAAGCATATGCCGAATCGCAGGGTTTGAGTTTATCCCGCCTTATTGAGTTGCTTTTACAAAAAGTGATCAGCACCGGCCAGCATAATAACATTGAGCATATACCCATAGAAGATTGGGTAAGCATGGTGGCTGAAGGTCCGGCTGAGTATAAAACCAAAGCGCTTTCCAAAAAGAAAAAGAAAGAATTTTACGAAAGCCGTAAATAGCCTTATTGTGAAAGTATTTATTGACGCTAATATCCTGGTGGCTGTTATAAATAAAGAGTATCCCTTATATACTTATGCATCCCGCGTATTGAGCTGGATAACCACTAATAAGCATCAGCCTGTTACTACGTCTGTAAGCCTTGCAATCACTTTTTATTTTGCAGAAAAAAAACATGGTACATCATCTGCTAAAGAACGCATCGCTTTGATAGCAGAATATTTAATCATTGCTGATTGTGGCAAAACAGAAGTATTGCAGGCTGCCACTGAAAAAAAGGTAAAAGATTTTGAAGACGGGCTGCAATATTTTGCAGCATTGAATACCGGTTGTAGTTGCATTGTAACAGAAAATGTAAGAGATTTCTATTTCGCTAAAATTGATGTATTGAATGCGAAAGATTTTTTGTTGAAGTTTTATAATAGAATGTAAAGCTGCAATTATTTACAATTGATAGAGGCGATAAGATAAGAGTGCCAAGCGAAGACGCTTAACATAGAAAGGAACGTGCGGTTCAATACCAGGGTGACGTGCTTTCTGCAGCGGCGCGGTCATGCAGCCAATAAATCAATCTCGTGATCTCTGATCTTAATGAGCGAAAATTTAAAATATATCATGAAATATTTGTTTGTAATAAAAAAGGTTTTACATTTGATATGTACGAACATACAGACAAAGTAATAGATACGATGACCGATTTTATTATAGATCACAGCAGCGCTGTACCGCTGCATCTGCAGGTAGAGGATATGTTGAGGAAGCTGATAGAAAAACCGGAATACAAGGATGGAGGAAAGCTGTTGCCCAATGAAATAAATATGGCAAAGCGACTGGGGGTTTCGAGGAGCACGGTAAGGCAGGCAACCAATAAGCTGGTATATGAAAGCCTGCTGATCCGGAAAAAGGGCGTGGGTACAAGGGTTGCAAAAAATAATATTTCCACCCGGCTCAACAAATGGACCAGCTTTACGCATGAAATGGATGAAAAAGGGTTGCCTTTTAAAAATTATAGCATAAAAGTACATATGGTAGTGCCTGATAAGGAGATCCAGCAGCTCTTCGGTATCAGCAAGGGTGAAAAGATATTAAAAATGGAAAGGCTTCGTGGCCCGGAGTCGGGACCAGTAGTATATTTCGTATCTTATTTTCATCCTCGTACCGGCTTATCCATGGAAGATGATTTTTCGAAACCATTGTACGAAACGCTTGAAAAAGATCATCATATTGTAGCATCGGTTTCAAAGGAAGGCATCAGCGCTATTCTTGCCGATGCGCAATTGAGCAAGATATTGAATGTTAAAGCAGGCGATCCAATGCTGTTCAGGAAAAGAGTAGTATGCGATCCCGGAGACCGGCCTTTTGAATATAACCTGGGTTACTACCGCGCCGACAGATTTACTTATACCATCGATATAGAAAGAGCGTAACAGGATGGGGTTATATATAAGAAAAGGAGAGTTATTTTTTTGATCTTTAATATGTACGAACATTTATACATAAAGCATACATAGTACTGCTATGTATGAGCTGTTTACTATTTCATAAATTTTAAATATTAACGATGAAGCTTGCAACGATTAAAATGCCTGCCGCATTATTATCAGCCTTTTGCTGCCTGCTCTTTTGCAATGGGCTGTTTGCTCAGAATAATACCAAAACCATCAGGGGTGTTGTTGCTTCCACCTCCGGCGAACCTTTGCCCGGAGCGAGCATTGCTGTAAAAGGGAACGCTGCCATCATTACCAAAACCGCACAGGATGGGGCTTTTTCTCTAACCGTGCCTGGTGGTAAGTACGTGTTGGTCGTCTCCTATTCAGGGTATGTTACACGCGAAATTGCCGATAACGGGATGAACGCATTCGATATCCGCCTCAGCGAAAACCCTGCAGAGCTATCAACTGTTGTGGTTATCGGATATGGCACTGCCCGAAAGAGTGATCTTACAGGCTCGGTTGCATCTGTTAAAGCTGATGAGCTAAAAGCAGTGCCAGTCACTTCTCTCGACCAGGCGCTTCAGGGAAGAGCCGCGGGTGTGCAGGTTACCCAAAACTCGGGCAAGCCCGGCGCTGAAACTTCCATACGCATACGTGGCACCAGCTCTATCAATGCGGGCAATGAACCGCTTTATGTAATTGACGGTATGCTGGTAAGCAGCGATGGCGGCGACCTGAGCGCAGGCGGCACCCGCGGTCCGCGGCTCAGCCCTTTGTCTTCTATCAATCCGGGCGATATAGAATCCATCGAGATACTTAAAGATGCTTCTGCTACTGCTATTTATGGCAGCAGAGGCGCCAATGGAGTAGTGTTGATCACTACTAAAAAAGGAAAATCCGGGAAAGGCACTCTTTCCTTCGAGACTTATTATGGCGTACAATCAGTAGCCAACAAGCTGCAACTGATGAATGCCGCTGAATTTGCCGACCTGGTGAATGATGCAAAGCTGAATGCGAATCAAACGCCCATCTATGTAAATCCTCCTAATCTGGGCAAAGGCACAGACTGGCAGGGAGAGCTGTTCAGGAACGCGCCTATGGCCAATTACCAGTTGTCTTTTTCCGGCGGCGATGATAAAACCAAGTATGCTATCTCCGGCTCTTATTTTGATCAGAAAGGGGTCATACTCAATTCTGATTTTAAAAGATATGCTTTCCGCACCAATATTGAAAGAAAGGTATTTGATAACCTGACCGCAGGCGCCACAGTAGCCTATTCAAGGATCAATAGCAAAGGCGTACTGACCAATGCCGGACAGATAGTGCCGGGAGTGGTAACATCAGCGCTGCTGTTCAATCCCGTACAACCGGTATATGATTCCACGGTAGACGGGGGATATACTTTTGAGAATGACAGGGGTAAAGTGTTGGGCAACCCGGTAGCCGAAGCAAAAGAATACACTTCCACCACTATATTATCGAGGATATTGGGCAATGTATTTTTAAGATACAACTTTACGTCACAGCTCAGCTTTAAAACAAGCTTTGGATTAGACGCGTTCACGAATGAAGAAGGAAGCTTTGGTCCCAATTTCCTGAAGCGCACACAGGCAAGCCATGGGGAAGCATCCCTCGGCAAAACAACCGGATACACCTGGCTGAATGAAAATACGCTTACTTACAGCAATACTTTTAATAAAAGACATACTGTTGATGCCGTTGCAGGATACACGCTTCAGCAGTTTGCCAATGACAAGCTGTTTGTGTATGCATTTGATTTCCCCGATAACCGTACAGGATACCATAATATCGGTGCCGCGCTGAAGCCGCAGAAGCCCTCCAATTCAGAATCATCATGGAGCATGGTATCTTACCTGGCAAGAGTAAATTATACACTGGACAATAAATACCTGTTCACGCTCACTGGTCGTGTGGATGGCTCTTCAAAATTTGCCGAAGGCAATAAATACGGGTTCTTCCCCTCGGGAGCTTTCGCGTGGCGGGTATCTAAAGAAAATTTCATGCAGCAGGTACATGCTGTTTCTGATCTGAAATTAAGGGCCAGCTATGGCGTATTAGGCAACCAGGCTATACCACCTTACCAGTCGCTGGCGCTGGTAGGGCCTTATGGAGAAGGCACTTTCCATGCAGGATCACAAACAGAAGTATATACCGGGCAGGAGCCATTGTCGTATGTAAATACGAAGCTGAAATGGGAAACCACCCGCCAGCTTGATTTGGGTATTGATCTTTCTTTATTCAATAACCGGATCAGTTTTACAGGAGATTATTATCAGAAAAAGACATTCGATCTTTTATTGTCAAGCCCTATTCCGCTGACCACAGGTTTTTATACCACACTTTTAAACATCGGTAATATAGAAAACCATGGCGTTGACCTGGATCTGCGCACCCTTAATACTACGGGTCAATTTGAATGGACATCCGCTTTCAACTTCTCGCTTAACAGGAATAAGATCACCCAGATCAATAGCGAAACAGATATTATTCTTGAAAACGCGCTGCTGATGCGCAACGGTGTATCTATAGGCACTTTCTACGGTTATATTTTTGATGGTATTTTTCAGACAGACGCTGAAGCTGCCGGCAGCCCTGTGCTCGTGGGGCAGGAAGCTTCCAGTTCTAACCCCGCCTCTATTGCAAAAGCAGGCGACAGAAAGTACAGAGATGTGAGCAAGGATGGAAAGATTGATGTGAATGACCGCACTATCCTCGGCAGCGCCATGCCTAAATTTACTTACGGGTTCACCAATACTTTTTCATTCAGGAATATTGACCTCTCTGTATTCCTGCAAGGTTCTTACGGCAATAAGATGGCTAACTTCAATAGTTATGACCTGCTGAATTTCACAGGTCAGAACAATGTACTGGCTGACGCCGGCGTAAACAGGTGGACATCTGAAAATCCAGGTAATAAATATCCCCGCGCACTGGCAGCGGGCAGCCTCGACCAGGGAATCTTTTCAACGGCCATACTGGAAGACGCATCCTACCTGCGTATTAAAAACATTACGCTCAGTTACCGCCTTTCATCGTCAGCAGCATCAAGACTGGGAATGTCAAATCTTCGCTTATACGTAAGCGGCAGTAACCTTTGGACATTTACCAAATATTCCGGCTATGATCCGGAAGCCAATACATACGGGCAAAGCACAACACTGGTAGGCATTGATCTGGGGGGATACCCGCAAACACGCATTCTTCAACTGGGACTGAGCGCATCTTTCTAAACACTTAAGCTTTAAATTATGAAATACAATAGTATACACCTGATCATAGCAGCAACGCTTTGCACCGGCATATTTTCTTCCTGCAAAAAATTCCTGGAAGAAGACCCCAAAAGCCAGGTAACGATCACTAACTACTATAAAACAGAAGCAGATGCTACATCCGCTGTCAACTCCATTTATGCATATCTCAACTCCATCAGCACCGGTACTACGGCCGGCGTATATCACAGCACATTCTGGGTAGCGATGGGCCTGGCATCTGATGAGCTGCTCAATAACCAGGTGGGAACTCCCCAGTTTGACCAGCTCGCAACCTTTACGTACACTTCACAAAACAGCGGACTCGAAGAAATATGGGCAATGCATTATAAAACTATTATCATCGCCAATATAGCCATAGCCCGCATCCCGGGCATAGCCATGAATGAATTGTTGAAAAACAGGCTGATGGGAGAAGCCAGGTTTTTAAGAGCGCTGATGTATTTTAATATGGTCCGCATGTTTGGCAGCATTCCGCTGCTGGTAGAAGAAAATAACCCGCTGACGCCTCCTCCTGCAACAACCGATGCCATTTATGCACAGATCATCAGCGATCTTGATTTTGCCGCGGCTAATCTTCCCGACAGCTATGATCCGGGTAACGGCAGGGGACGCGCCACGAACGGCGCTGCCAATGCGCTGCTGGCAAAAGTATACCTTACACAGAAGCAGTGGGACAAAGCCGCCACTGCAGCAAAAAAAGTCATTGATTTCAACCGGTATGGATTGTGGGATGATTTTGCAGATGTATTTAAGCTATCCAGCCGCAATGGAAAAGAAGCCATCTTCTCCGTGGGGTTCGGAGATGCCGGCGGCGCTATCATATTCTGGGAAGCAGGCCAGTTCCAGGTAAGGCTTTTACCCCTGGAGTTAAGCGTGGAAGGCGTAAAAAATTCCCAGGGCTGGCAGATCCCTACGGAGTATTTATATAACCAGTATGATGCGGACGACAGGAGAAGAGCCGTAACTTTTATTACGGAGATCAATGATCCGGCTACCGGTTCGAAAACAATAAGGCCCTATATACAAAAATACTGGGACCGCGCTGCCGAGCCTACCGGTAATGAATCTTCAAACGATTTCCCGGTATTGCGCTATGCGGATGTATTGCTCATGTATGCGGAAGCCAATAACGAATTGGGACAGACAGCTATAGCGGAAGAGTATATTAATAAGGTAAGAAAGAGAGCTCGGTTTAATGGTACCGACTACCTGCCAACGGTACCGGATTATGCAGGATTGAATAAAGATCAGATGCGCGATGCTATTATTAAGGAACGTTCACTTGAGTTTGTGGCAGAAGGGCAAAGATGGTTTGACCTTGCCCGCACAAATACATTGATAGAGAAAGTGCCATTGGCCAAACCCGGCGTAACGCCGCAAAGCAAAAATTACCTGTTCCCGATTCCACAGAGAGAAATAGACCTGAACAATTCACTGGAACAAAACACAGGGTATTGAGGATGAGCAATGGCATACTATAATTGACATAAAATATAACAACATTTAAAACATCGGCATTGAAGAAATCGAACTTTAACAAATTCCCTTCTGTAGCTATCAACGGGCTTACAGCTTTTGAGGGTTGGAGAGAAATCCTGGATATGATCAATACTAAACTCAGCGACGCAGGTTCTTCTGGTCGTAAAACAATTGTAATTGAATGTTACCAGGGAGTGATCATACAACCTCTTATAACGCAACTGGAAGAAAGTATACCTGGTCTGAAATGTATTAACGCGGAAGCAGCATTGCGCAGCAATGAAGAAATAGCGCAGATGGTCTATCCCTTTGTTACCGACGACCCTGTATTCGGTTATATCACTTCTCTTACTATACAGCATTTCTTTGATCCCGGAAAAATACAGCGCCTGCAGGAGGAGCTTTCAGGTACTTCGGGGATACAGTGCATATATGGCACAGGAGCTTCTCTTATTGCACCTGATCCGGATATTTTTATTTATGCCGACATGCCGCGCTGGGAAATACAATTGCGATTTCGTAGAAATGAAGTTTCCAACCTGGGTGCTGACAATAAGGAAGCAGCATTTTCTTACCAGTACAGGCGCGCTTTTTTTGTAGACTGGCGTGTACTGGATCATTTTAAACAAAACCTGTTCAGTAAATGGGATTATGTGCTGGATACTACCAGTGCCGAACACCCGAAAATGGTAAGTGCAAAGGATTATTTTAAAGCCCTTGAATTAACAGCCGGCCAGCCTTTCAGGGTGGTGCCGTTTTTTGACCCGGGACCCTGGGGAGGACAATGGCTGAAAGAAACGTGCGACCTTGACCGGTCGGCTACCAACTACGCATGGGGTTTTGATTGTGTGCCTGAAGAAAACAGCCTGCTGCTGAATTTTGAGGGCGTGCTTTTTGAAACGCCTGCCATCAACCTGGTGTTTTACCAGCCAAAGCAACTGCTTGGCGAAAAAGTATATGAAACTTTTGGAGCGGAATTTCCTATACGTTTCGATTTCCTTGATACCATGCAGGGTGGTAACCTCAGCCTGCAGGTGCATCCTTTAAAATCCTATATCAGGGAAAAATTCGGGATGGCATATACCCAGGATGAAAGCTATTATATGCTGGAAGCAGCGGATGACGCGATCGCATTTTTAGGGCTGAACGAAAATATTGAGCCGGAAAAAATGCTGGTGGCCTTAGAAGATGCGCAGCAGAATGGTGTAAGCTTTCCCGCAGAAGAATATGTGCAGAAATGGCCTATTAAAAAACACGACCACCTGCTGATACCTGCCGGTACCGTGCATTGTTCCGGCGCCAACAGTGTGGTGTTAGAGATTAGCGCTACGCCATACATCTTCACCTTCAAGCTATGGGACTGGGACAGGCCCGGGCTGGACGGTAAGCCAAGACCTATCTCCCTTGAACACGGCAAGAACTCTATTCAGTGGGACAGAACTACCACCTGGGTAAAAAATAATATCATTAATCATATACATAAAGTTGCCGAAGGAGACGGATGGACAGAAGAATCTACCGGGCTGCATCCCGATTCATTTATCGAAACGAGGAGAAACCGGTTCACTAAAAAAGTTACACATCATACCAACGGTGTTGTAAATGTCATTAACCTGGTGGAGGGGAATGAAATTATTGTAGAAAGCCCTTCCGGCGCCTTTGCTCCTATGGTGATCCATTATGTGGAGACCTTCATTGTCCCAGCCGCCGTGGGAGCATATACCATCCGCCCTTATGGAGAGAGTGAAGGAAAAATATGCGTTACGATGAAAGCCTCTGTAAGAAATGATAACCTGATTGATTACAGCATTAATTAACACTGATGGAAAACAGCTTAAAATACGTTTATCAATATACGGTTGTTGCCGCAGTGGGTGGTTTATTGTTTGGGTATGATACCGCCGTGATCTCCGGTGCCATCGGTTTTATTCAAAAGCAATATGAGCTTTCCGCCGCAATGACCGGCTGGGCTGCTTCCTGTGCGCTTATAGGCTGCATGCTGGGCGCTATGCTGGCAGGCTGGCTGAGCGACAGCTTTGGCAGGAAAAAAGTATTGCTCCTTTCTGCGTTGGCCTTTGCGGTTTCTTCCCTGGGCATTCTGCCTGCATCAGGACTTTCCTGGTTTGTTTTTTTCAGGATGATCGGCGGTATCGGCATCGGTATCGCGTCCATTGTTTCTCCAATGTATATTTCGGAAATAGCGCCGGCGCATATACGTGGCCGTCTTATTTCCATTTACCAGCTTGGCATTGTGCTGGGCATCCTCCTTATTTATTTTGTCAATGCCGTTATTGCCGGGATGTATGATGAAAGCTGGAATATCACAACGGGATGGCGGTATATGTTTGGATCAGGATTTATTCCTTCCCTGGCTTTTGTATTATTGTTATTTACCGTGCCCGAAAGCCCGCGCTGGCTGGCCCGGCAAAACCTGTGGCAGAAGGCTGAAGCTGTGCTGGCTAAAGTGAGTGGAGCAAACGTAACGGAAGAATTAAATAATATCCGCACTGCATTGAATACAAGAGAAGGCGGCTTTAAGGATTTGTTTAAGCCTGGCCTGCGCAAAGCATTGGTGATAGGTGTTATCCTTTCTGTTTTTTCGCAGGTCACAGGCATTAACGTGATCATGTATTATGCGCCGGAGATATTCAAAGCTACTGGCGATGGTACTTCTTCTGCTCTGGTACAAACCGTTCTGGTAGGCGGCATTAACGCAGTGATGACACTGGTAGCCATAAAATATGTAGACAAGCTCGGGCGCAAAAAACTGCTGCTGACAGGCGCGGCAGGGATGACTGTGTGTCTTGCCGTGATAGGTTGGGCGTTTTACAACCAGATGACGACAGGCTACTGGGTGCTTGCAGGTATTCTCCTGTATATCTGCTTTTTTGCCATGTCGCTTGGGCCGCTCACGTTTGTAGTGGTATCAGAGATCTTTCCTACCCATGTGCGGGGAAGGGCAATGTCTGTCGCCATATTTTTTCTTTGGTTGTCTGTATATATTGTTTCACAAACTTTTCCCATGTTGCTGAAGGCTATCGGGAGCGCTTATACCTTCTGGATATACATGGTCATGTCGGTTCTCGCTTTCCTGTTCGTATGGAAACGGGTGCCTGAAACAAGGGAAAAGACGTTTGAAGAAATTGAACAAATGTGGTCTGTATTAAAATGATTTTAAAAATTTAAACTATAACGATTATGCTACGCTGTAAGCCCTTTGCATGTATCACCCTTTTGCTGCTGCTCATTGCAGCCGGTTGTAAAAAGGACTCCAAAAATGAAAATGGACTTTTATTAATGCTTACGCCTGATAATGTAACAGGTAAATCGGGCCGTACTGTTGAAGCTACCTTATCCATTGTATCCACAACGCCTGTTAAAAGCATTGTGATCTATAAAACTATCAATCTTAAGCGAGATGATACCTATGGCGGCAGCGGCACCGAAACGGTGAGCCCGGTAAGCACAGGAACCAATACCTACGAATACAAATTCACTTACCAGCTCCAGGGAGAAGAAGTAGACAAACTGGTTGGATTTAACTTTCACGTAGAGAGTAATAATGGTCTGGCGGCAGAAAAAGACCTCACCGTCAATACCACCACTTCAGGACAGCAGATTATGTACAGCGGGAAATGGAAGCTGCTCTCAAGAATGTGGACATCCGTAGCTCCGCCCGTGGAGGATATGAAGGAATGCGAAAAAGACAATGTTTATTCCTGGAATGCGGATAGCACATATAATGTAAATTTTGGTTCCAATACAGGTGCCGGGGATTGTATGTTTGATGGATTTAATGTGTTTGACCGCTGGGAGCTGAGCGAAGATGAAAAAACACTGACACAGGTATACCATTCCCTGTTTGACCCGTCCGCTATCACTACCGAGACCTATACTGTCAAAACGTTGACAAGCACAAAGATCGTCATGTCGCAGTTGATTGATCTGACAGTATTCGGCTTAACAGATCATGAAGAATTTGAATCCACTTTTGAACCGGCGCCATAAAACAAACAGCATGAAAAATTTTAAGAAGACAGCCTTTATCGCGATAGCATTCGCCATAATGTCCTGCAACAATAATGATATAAGCAATAAGGCTGAAGAAGACAGCCTGTCCTTAACACACCTGCCGTTTAGCGTGGAACGCGCAGAAGACTGGTCGGGCATGTTCCTGCGCAGGCACGGATGGTTTGGAGGAGACGGCATATTTGCAACAACTGCAAACGGCGTTGAAAAAGAAGGCGCAGCAAAAGAAAGCGAAACAATCATCTGGTTCAGCGACACTATGTTTGGAGATATCGTCAACGATTCTTTGCAGAGCGGCTATGGAATGATCAACAATTCCGTCGCCTACCTGCAGGGAGGAAAGCCCGATATAGCTTCTATCAGATTCTATTGGGATCAAACCCCGGAAGGAAAGCCTAAATCTGTTTTTATTCCCCAAACAACCGCTACTAAAGAAAAAGAATATTACTGGCTGGGAGATGGCTTTACAAACCAGGAAAAAAACAATGATATCTATATTTTCGGGTACCGCATCAGCAATATTCCGGGCGTAGCTGTTTTCGGGTTCAGGGAAGAAGGCAATACGCTCATCACTATCCCGGCCAATGAAAAGCCGCCCTACAAAAACATGCACCAGTTGGATATTCCTTTTTTTCAGAACCAGCCGGTGGATGCTGTAGGGTCGTTTGGAGCGGGAATACTGGTAAATACTGCCAAAGCCGGAGCACCAGAGCCAGACGGATATATGTATATATACGGCGTGAGAGGTAAAGCAAAAGAAGTGATGGTAGCACGGGTGAAGCCTGTCGATATTGAGACCTTTAGCGAATGGAGATTCTGGAACGGCACAGACTGGACTGCTGATGTGAACAATATTAAACCCATAGCCGACAGGGCATCCAATGAGCTAAGCGTTACACCGCTGGCTGATGGCAGGTACCTGATGGTCTTTCAAAAAGACGGGTTGGGAAAATTTGTAGGTATGCGGTTGGGGGCTTCGCCTGCAGGGCCGTTCGGCCCTATAATAGATGTATATGATGTAAGTGAAGACCTGAAAGAGAGTAAAAATCTTTTTCCTTATAACGCCAAGGCACATCCTGTTCTTTCCGAACCCGGAGAGCTGCTGATCAGCTATAATATCAATTCGTTTGATTTTGACAAAGACATAAAGTTATTTCCCAATCTCTACCGGCCGAGGTTTATACGAATGAAGTACCAATTAGGTAAAGAGTAAGTTGGGTTTCAGGTTGCTAGTTACAGGGCAACCACCTGAAACTTGCAACCTGAGACCTGAAACCTCTCTCATCCACAAAGTTCACACATGAAAATACGTTCCTCCTTCTTTACTATTATACTGCTGGCAAACTGCTATGCCATGCAAGCCGGAACAGGAAATATTGCAGGCAAGGCAACCATAACGGTATCTACCCAATTAAGTAATACTTTTTCCGGCAACAATGTTGCTGATGGGATAATCGGGGTTGACGGCAAAGGAGAATGGGCATGCGAAGGCAAAACCACCGATTGGGGATATATCCGTTTTCCCTGGATACAGCTTACCTGGAATGAGCCTCAGCTTATCAGCAAAATCGTGCTGTATGATCGCCCCTCTCCTGTGGACAATATCGCCGGAGGCAAGCTTGTTTTCAGCGATGGTTCTGCATTATGGGTCAACCAGATACCTGCAGACGGGACAGGCAAGGCAATACAATTCCCTGTGAAAAAAGTTGACTGGGTAAAATTTGTGGTCATCGATGGCAGCGGCGCTGATCTCGGTTTTTCTGAAATAGAAGTATTCCCTTCCTCCATGCAAACGGATGATTATGTATCATGGGTGGATCCTTATATAGAAACCAACAGGGGAAGGTATTTTTTCTTTATAACCGGGAGCATGCCTTTTGGTATGGCCACCAGCGCCCCGCTTACCAGGAATAAAAATCAGAACGGTGGAGGATACAACTATAATGAAACGGAAATACTGGGGTTTGAACAGATCCATACCTGGATGATATCAGGGATTGAAATAATGCCTGCAACAGTAAAAGAAGACCCTGCTGCCGGTCAGCAGGGATGGAAATCTGCTTTTAATCACGATGATGAAATTGTACAGCCGGGCTATCATCGTGTGATGCTGCAGAACAATAAAATATGGGTGGAGCAAACCGCAACGGAGCGTGTAAACTTTTACAGGTTCACATATACGAAAGATACAGATGCCCGCATCATTATTAACCTGGGCGGCTATGTGGCCAACAGCACAATGGAAAATGCGTATATCACCAAAGTAAGCAATACCGAGATAGAAGGCTGGTTCAGCTCAGTGAAAAGATATTGGGGCGGTCCCAAAGAGGTGAAGATATTTTTCGTTATTCAGTTTGATAAGCCCTTTGATCATCTGGATGCATGGCAGGGAATGAACCGGCAACAAAATATTGCCGCTGCTTCAGGCGACAGCCTTGCGCTGAGCGCTGCCTATACTCTCAAAAAAGGGGATACGCTGCAAATGAAAATAGGGCTTTCTTATACCACCGTTGCCAATGCGAGGAATAATCTCAAGATAGAATGCACCACCTGGGATTTTGAAGCGGTGAAAGATAATACACAACAGGTATGGAATGAGTGGTTAGGAAAGATCGCGGTAAAAGGAGGAACTGAAAAAAATAAAATAAAATTCTATACCGATCTCTGGCATGTGCTGCTCGGCAGGCAAAAGATCACGGATGTGTCCGGTGATTACCCCGACAGGACCACCGGGAAGAGAGAAGGCAATTTCACCGATGCCGCTTTCAGGATCAAAACCGTTCCCAAAGATGCTAAAGGAAAGCCTGCATTCCAGATGTACAATTCCGATGCCTGGTGGCTCACACAATGGAACCTGAACATTCTCTGGGGATTGGCCTGGCCGGAAATGATGGATGAGCTTTCCGCATCTATGATCGAGTATGCCAATAACGGTTATTTGTTGCCGAGGGGACCTTGTGGGGGCGGATATTCCTATATTATGACGAGCTGCCCGGCATCCAATCTTATCATCAGCACTTATATGAAAGGACTGCTTACCAAAGTGGATGCCCGCCATGCTTATGATGTGGTGAAGCGAAATCATTTACCCGGCGGCATGCTTGGTTCAAAAGAAGACATTAATTTTTATACTCAAAATGGATGGTGGCCCGATAACGCGGGTATTACTGTAGAAGCTGCCTTCCAGGACTGGGGTATTGCGCAGATGGCCTATACATTGGGAAAGAAAAAAGACTATAATTTTTTCAATAACCGTTCAAAGGGATGGACAAAATGTTTTGACGATGAGACAAAATGGTTACTGCCCAAAAACAAAAAGGGTGTGTTCATTCATAAAGATCCTTTGAGTGGCAAAGGCTGGATTGAGGCCAACGCGTGGCAGGGTACATGGGGCTTATCACATGCACTGCCGGAGCTTATTACAAAAATGGGAGGAGCGGATACTTTTTGCCAGCGGCTCAATTACGCCTTTGAGCAATCAAGATCCGGCAACTTTGTATTTGGCTATACCGAAGGATATATCAGCTATGCCAACCAACCCGGATGCTCCAACGCGCATGTATTCAGCTATGCCGGCAAGCCCTGGCTCACACAATACTGGGTACGGCGGGTAAGAGAACAGGCTTATGGCGATACTACGCCTGATATGGGATACGGCGGGCATGATGAAGACCAGGGGCAGATGGGGGCGGTGAGCGCCCTGATGTCCATCGGGCTTTTCAGTATCACCGGTAATCAGTCTGTTAACCCGGTATATGAAATTACCTCTCCTGTATTTGATGAAGTGGTCATCAAGTTAGACAGGCGCTACTATAGCGGGGATACATTTACCATCATCACTCACAACAACAGCAGCAACGATGATTATATACAAAACGCAAGCCTGAACGGGCAGCGCTATGATAATTTCTGGTTTACGCATGATCTTTTTTCAAAAGGCGGCAGGCTGGAGCTGTGGCTGGGAGATAAGCCCAATGAAAAATGGGGCATAAAACAATTACCTTCACAGCAACCCAATGCAAAATAATTCAGGTATGAGCTTAGTTGCAGGAGCAGATATCGGAGGATCGCATATTACTGCCGGGCTGGTTGATACAGGCAACAGGAAGCTGATTGATTCGTCTGTGGTAAGAAAACATATTGACCCGGCTGCGGATAGTGATACTATTATCCTGGAATGGTGTGATGCCATACTGGATTGTCATACAACTGCCGGTATTGGCATTCAAAAGATAGGCATTGCCATGCCGGGACCATTTGATTATGCAAACGGCATCAGCTATATCAAAGGGTTGCACAAATATGAGAACCTGTATGGGCTGAATATAAAAAATAAGATGGCAAGACAGTTGCAGGTAGATCCGGCGCAGATCAGCTTTAAGAATGACGCGCAAGCCTTTATGGCAGGGGAATTATTCTGCGGTTGTGCAACCGGGCATAGTAATGTGGTCGGCATTACACTGGGCACAGGACTGGGTTCGGCCACTTATTATAATAATGAGCAGCGGGAAGGCGACCTGTATTGTATGCCGTTCAGGGCAGGAAAGGCGGAAGATTATATCTCCTCCCGCTGGTTTGTTTTTGAATATGAAAAGCTAACAGGCAATACATTAAAAGGTGTAAAAGAGCTTGTTAACAGGATGCATACCGAGCCACACATAACCCGATTGTTCGAAATCTTTGGCGCCACGCTTGCAGAAGTATTGCTCCATCGCTACAAGGATCAGGAACCTGAGATCATTTTTATCGGCGGCAATATTGCGCGTGCCTGGGATTACTTTATTCCTTCAGCAGTCAAATACCTGGAGAACCACAATAGCAGTATCAAACTTACCAAAGCAATACTGGGTGAAAAAGCTGCGCTCATCGGCGCATGCTGCGGGTAATTGTTATCATAATTTGCCTTTGCTCTTCCACATAAGTTTTTTCCTAGTGTATCATTTTTATCGGCGGCGGGTTCCAAAGTTTTTGTCCTTATACTTCCTATCCCTTAGCTTTATCGCATCAATTCATCACCATGTACAAATTAAGTATTGTTTGCCTGTTAATATTTTTTCAGAGCATTGCTTTTTCACAACCTACGGTATATACTACTGCAAATGCACATTCGCATAATGATTATGAAAAGCCGCAACCTTTTACTGCCGCATACAATCAGCAATTTGGCTCAATAGAGGCGGATATTTTTTTGAAAGATGATGAGCTGTATGTTGCTCACACTGATGACCAACTGGCGCAGAAACGAACGCTGGAGGCTTTTTACCTGAAACCATTAGCCGCGCTTATAAAAAAAAATAAAGGACTTGCTTACACTGATAAAAAAAGGCAGTTACAGCTAATGATAGATATTAAAACAGAAGCGGTAAGCACGTTGAACAAACTGATAGAACAAATCAAAAAGTATCCTTCGCTTATTACCTGTCCTACTTTAAAAATTGTTATTTCCGGTAACCGGCCGGCGCCTTCTGCTTTTGCTGCTTTACCGGACTTTATTCATTTTGACGCGCAGTTTACTGTTGATTACCCTGAAGCTGCTTTAAAAAAAGTAGAAATGTACAGTGATAATTTTAAAAATTATTCTGCATGGAACGGGCAGGGAAATATACCGGAGAAAGATAGTACAGCTATTGCTGCCGCTATTACCAAAGCACATGCTTTGCATAAAACAGTTCGTTTCTGGAACGCACCTGATACACCCGAAGCCTGGAACTTTTTTATGAATGCAGGTGTTGATTATATAAACACTGATCATATTGCAGAGATAGCTGAGTATCTTAACCGGAAAACGAAAGGCCGCAGGAAAATGTAAATATCGCACGTTGATCATCCACCTTCTCACGAAAAACGCAACTGATAACACTTAAATATTATTATGACCCTGGTCACATTTTATCTGCAGTTTAGTATATACATTTGCACATTCTTATTTCTGTAATGGTAAAATATTTTATAACTGCAATTTTATTAGCCTGTATGCTGCTGCAAACTTTCAGCAGCGCTATTATTGTGGTTGATTATTATGCCAATACCAGGAACTATGCTAAAAATTGCGAGAATAAATATGTTCCGCAAATGCATTGTAACGGTAAATGCCAACTGATGCAGAAGTTGAAAAAAGAAGAAAAGAAAGAACAGCAGAATCCTGAAAGAAAGCTGGAGCATAAGAATGAAATTCCGCTCTCATCAAAATCTTTTTTCGCTACATTATCTACGCTTTGCGGAGATGCAGATAAAATACGGTTCCCTGTTTACGCTGAAGGAAAAACTATAAAATTCTCCCGCATTCTTTTCCATCCGCCGGATGCGAAAGCATAATTATCATCATTTTAGCTTGACAAGTTTATTGATATACTGGTGCATGTATTAGTGTGCCTGCATACAAGCTAATGCTTTCATCAAACATTCATAATAAAACATTCCATGAAACATATTTTATATACAGCGATAATCTCGTTGCTGATTTTTTCTTCCTGCAAAAAAGACAATACCAACGAATATAACAGTAATAATAAAGGAGAGCTTTCCATAGAATTTGACAATATAGTAGGTGGTGAAAATCTCGCGTTAAACACAGGATCGTATACCAATTCCAGCGGTGAAACCTACAAGATCACAACACTTAAATACTTTATCAGTAATATTTCATTAGGAAAAGCTGACGGCACAACGTATACTGTTCCGCAGAATGACAGTTACTTTTTAATTGAAGAAGGTAATGAAGATGCGGATCATGCTTCCATAGAAGTTCCGGAAGGAGAATATAAAACCCTTACGTTTATGGTGGGTATAGATAGCCTGCGCAATACCAAAGATGTAAGTGAAAGAACAGGAGCACTTGACCCGGCAGGTACTGCTAACGGCATGTATTGGGGCTGGAACAGCGGCTATATTTTCTTTAAAATTGAAGGCACTTCAACTGCATCAACCGCAGACGGGAATATGTTTATGTATCATATAGGTGGTTTTGGCGGATACTCTTCTTCTACCATCAATAATATAAAAACCGTTACGCTCAATTTAGAGCCGGGCGGTACTCCGAAAGTACACCAGGGTAAGGAAACCAATATTCATTTGATGGTTGATATTGCCAAACTTTTTGATAATAAATCACACATTAGTATAGCGGAGCACGCTGCAGTTATGTTTGATGCATACAGCACAACCATTGCGGATAACTACGCTACTATGTTTCGCCATGATCATACAGAAAACTAATGTCATGACCAGGAAATATTGGCTGAGCATAATTATACTTATTTCGGTTATATATGCCTGTAATAAAGATGCAATAACAGAACGGTTTGCAGGTTTTCAAATTCCTGCAAACTTTCCTGAGCCTGCATATCATTTCTCCACCAATGAAATCACGCAAAATAAGTTTGAATTAGGACGCAAATTATTTTACGATCCTTTACTGTCGAGGAACAGTACCATCAGTTGCGGAAGCTGTCATATACAAACATCCGCATTTTCACATCATGGTCATAATGTGAGTCATGGCATTGATGATAAACTGGGAACAAGAAATGCGCCTGCTATTATGAATCTTGCGTGGTATAATTCTTTTATGTGGGATGGCGGTGTATTTGATCTTGACCTGCAACCCGTAGCGCCACTTACCAACCATGTGGAGATGGATGAAACAATGGAAAACGTGCTGAAGAAACTTAAAGCGAGTGCTGACTATCCATCATTATTTAATAAAGCTTTTGGTGAGCAGGGAATAACCACGGCTGCTGTGCTTAAAGCACTTTCACAGTTTATGCTGATGTGTGTAAGCAGCAATGCAAAATATGATAGTGTGAAGCGCGGTGAAGGAAAAGCTTTTACTGAGGAAGAGCAAAACGGGTACAAAATTTTTCAGCATAAATGTAATAGCTGTCATACAGAGCCTTTGTTTACCGATAATAGCTTCAGAAATAACGGACTGACACCTACTGCTCTTGATGATAAAGGGCGCCAACTGGTTACGCTAAACGACCAGGATGCATACACCTTTAAAGTGCCCAGCCTGAGAAACCTGGGATATACAGCACCTTATATGCACGACGGAAGATTTTATACGCTTGATGCTGCCCTGGAGCATTATAACAGCAAAGTTCAGCAGTCAGCAACCCTTGATCCCCTGCTTAAAAAAGAAACTATTCCGGGCATACGGTTAACCGATGAGGAAAAGAAATATCTTCTTGCGTTCTTAAAAACACTTGACGATCCATCATTTTTAAAAGACAAAAAACTCTCAGAACAATGAAAAAAATAATGATCAGCATATCATTGCTGCTCTCCGTGTCATTGCAGGTTTTGGCATGCGATATATGTGGTTGCGGAGTAGGCAGTTCATATATTGGCATATTACCAGAATTCAATACCAAGATTTTTGGTGTACGGTACAGGTATAGCTCCTTACTTACACATATTGGCTCTGATGGTGTAAATACTTATTTAACCAGCCGGGAGCATTACCGCACAGCTGAATTATGGGGAGGCTGGAATATTACCAAAAATCTGCGTGTAATGGTAACCGTTCCTTATAATTTTAATGAACGCATTAACCAGGAAATAACGCATACAAAAAATGGCATTGGCGATATAACGCTTTCCGGATATTATCAATTGCTTAATAAAAGAAAAACGCTGAACAATAATAAATTGCTGATACAAAGTTTATGGCTGGGTGCAGGCGTAAAATTGCCAGCAGGTAAATACAATCCTTCTGATAAGGAAAGCAGTAATAATAATACAAATCTTTTTCAGCTTGGTACCGGCAGCACAGATTTTAACGTCCATGCCATGTATGATCTTCGCCTGCAGGATGCCGGTATAAACGCTACTGCGAGTTATAAAATCAATACAACCAATAAATATGATTATACCTACGGCAATAAACTTAACCTCAGCGCTCAGGTATATTATAAGTTCAGAATTCTGAATAAATTAATGCTGGCGCCAAATGCAGGAATCCAGTATGAAACGGCTCAGAAAGATTTAGATGGGGAATACCGGGTAGATGTTTCAGGCGGAAATATTTTAATGGGCACAGCAGGTATTGAAACAGCATTTTCTAAAATAAGCATCGGTGCTAACTGGCAAACTCCGTTGTCACAAAATCTGGCCAACGGATTTGCAAAAGCAGGTAACAGGGTAATGGTGCATATGGCGGTTTCGTTGTAAAAAAATCAGCCATTTTAAAAAAGCTATGCAATAAGCGCAACGCATTGTGCTATTGGGTTGTCTGTATATAGTAAAATAAACCATTTGTATATATCTGTTGGCTATAACAGAAATTAGGTTTATTTTCCATGATAAATTCAGACCGTCCTGCATGAGAATATTGCAAACAATACTTATAATTTTTTTCTTTTATACTGCCATTCCGGCTATTTCACAAGGACAAAATCCAGACAGCGCGTTAGTAGCGCAGCAACGAAAAAATCCAGTTCAGCTATACTACAATTCGCTTGGTATACAATCCGGATTGTATAATGGCAGTGAATATACAGTATATGTACACCTTCTTAAGGATGGGCATCCCTACCTTGATACTACTAAATTGATGGATGGCGCTGTTTTTTATGATGGCATGCTATACAGGAATGTGCCTATGCTATATGATATTGTAAAGGATGAGCTTGTTATACAACACTATAATAAAGTTTTTCATATACAACTTATAAAAAGTAAGGTTGATGAATTCAATATTCTCGGCAGACCATTTCTTCACCTGGGAAAAGACAGTACAATACAGGGTAGTGTAAAGAATGGCTATTATGAAGTATTGTATGACGGGCAGATTAAGCTTTATGCCAAACGCATAAAAACAATACAGGAATTTATACCGGATATGCAGGTTGAGCGAAGGGTTTTTTCAAATAACCGCTATTTTATTTATAAGGATAGCACATTTCATGAAGTATATAACCAGTCGTCTGTACTAAAAATTTTGAAAGATAAAAAATTCGATTACAAACAGGCATTGAGAAAACAGCGTATTAAATTCCGCAAACAAAGAGAAACAGCAATGAAGCTGATGCTGCAACAGTATGAAAATGCAAATCATTAACATGAAGTCATCTTTACTATCTATCCTAACACTTTTTTTGTTGCTAGCGGGTACTGCTGCTTCGGCACAACAAAAAGAAGTGCTTGTAAGCGGCGACTTCTATAATATGCGGGCAAAGGAATTTGTTGCTGAGCTAGAAAAGAAAACAGGTTTGACTTTTTATTACGACACTACCGGCTTTGATACACTTAAAATTGACATTAGTGTAAAAGAACAACCTGTTACAAAAGTGCTTGCATCAGCCATAGGCGATTCAATATATAAATATACCCTGTATAATAATCTTTTATTTATTACCAAAGGTTCGCCGGTTGAAACCGAATTGCCGGAAGACTTTTTTGTAGCAAAAGCAGTCAGCACTGATACAGGAAGCAAGGTGAAATATATAATAACTTCTATTGAAGAAGATTCAAAACCGCAGACCACAACCCCTGAAAATAAATTATTTGAGGTAGGCATAAAAACATCGGCGCCATTAAGCGGCACGGCAAAGCTGGCTGGATATGTTAAAGACATCAGTACTGGCGAACCCATACCCGGCGCCGCAGTATTTGTTGAAAAGCTGAAGATCTCCGTTAATGCCGATCAATTCGGGTATTATTCTATTACACTCCCCAAAGGCAGGCACTTAATCAATATTCAAAGCCTGGGTAAAAAAGATACCTGGAGACAGGTAATGCTATATGGCGATGGCACTTTGAATGTAGATATGAAAGATCATGTCTTATCATTAAAAGCAGTAATAATATCAGCAAAAAAAGCAGCGAATATTAACAGCCTTCAGATGGGGGTGGAAAAGGTAGATATAAAAACGATCAAACAGATCCCGGTTGTTTTTGGAGAAGCGGACATATTACGTGTAGTACAAACCCTGCCAGGTGTTAAAACAGTTGGTGAAGCCAGTACAGGCTTTAATGTACGCGGAGGTTCTGCAGATCAAAATCTTATTTTGTTTAATGATGCAACCGTATATAATCCTTCCCACTTTTTTGGCTTCTTTTCGGCATTCAATCCTGATGTAGTCAGCAGTGTTGAATTATATAAAAGCAGTATTCCTGCAAAATATGGAGGAAGATTATCTTCTGTGCTGGATGTAGTAAGCCGTGAGGGGAACAAGAAAAAAATCACAGGCTCAGCAGGAATTGGTTTACTAACCAGCAGGCTTAATATAGAAGGTCCGTTAATTAAAGATAAAACCTCATTTATTGTTGGCGGCCGTATTACTTATGCCAACTGGTTAATGCAATTTCTTCCCGCTGAATACAAAAAAAGTAAAGCGTCTTTTTATGATGTAAACGTCTTGCTCAGTCATAAAATCAACGATAAAAACGACTTGTATTTAACTGCCTATATGAGCAATGATCGCTTTAATCTTAACAGCGATACGGTATATGGTTATGGAAATAAAAATATCGTTCTTAAATGGAAGCATGTTTTCAACAATAAGCTTCAAAGTATAGTTAGCACAGGATATGATTCTTATGGTTATACCATTTACAGCGAAAAAAATCCTGTTAATGCTTACGATATGAAGTTTGATATCAACCAGGGTAATGCAAAAATCCACTTCAACTATTTTGTAAATTCAAAGCATACACTTGACTTTGGTTTAAGCTCAATATATTATACCCTGCACCCCGGCTCATTTCAACCGAGGGGAGATAAATCACTTGTAGTACCTGATGTTGTGACAAAAGAACAGGCATTGGAAAGTGCTGCGTATCTCACTGAAAAGTATAATATCACCTCTTCATTATCTGTTCAGGCGGGTATTCGTTTTTCATTATATAATTATATGGGGCCAAAAACCATATATCAATACGCTGATGGATTGCCTAAAGAAACCGGTAATATCACTGATACCCTTCAATACAATAAGGGAAAATTCATCAATAAATATTTCGGACCTGAATACCGCCTTTCATTACGGTATGCCATAACCGATAATTTCTCTGTGAAAGCCGGGTATAATTCATTAAGGCAGTATATACATATGCTTTCAAACACAACGGCTATCGCACCAACCGATATATGGAAGCTAAGTGATCCCAACATTAAACCGCAGTACGGAGATCAGTTCTCCATTGGTTTTTATAAGAATTTTAAATCAAACACCATTGAAACTTCTGTAGAAACTTATTATAAAAGATTAAAGGATTTCCTGGATTTTAAAAGCGGCGCCAGGCTTGTATTAAACGATCATATTGAAACAGATGTATTTAATACCGTAGGTAAAGCATATGGTGTTGAGTTAATGATTAAGAAATTAACCGGTAAGCTTAATGGCTGGGTAAGTTATACATGGTCACGCACTTTTCTCAGGATGAACGATTCTACCAAAGGACAGGTTATTAACAATGGTGATTATTATCCTGCCAACTATGATAAGCCACATGAAGTAACCGCTATTGGAAATTACAGGTTTTCGCACCGGTTCAGCCTTTCAATGAATGTTACCTATAGTACAGGCCGTCCCATTACAATTCCCATTGGCAGATATTATTATGAAGGAAGCTACAGGGCTTTATATTCCGACAGGAACGCCTATCGCATACCCGATTATTTCCGCATGGATTTTTCGATGAATTTAGAAGGAAATCATAAAGTAAAACAGAAAACACATAATTCCTGGACATTCGGAGTATATAACCTTCTTGGCAGGAAAAATCCTTACTCTGTATACTTTGTTTCGGAGGATGGCATCATCAACGGATATAAGCTATCTATTTTTGGTGCAGCTATATTATATGCCAATTTTAATATCAGATTTTGATGAAGAGAAAATATTACATATCGCGACCGCAATATTTTATAATTATTATTTTATTTTTCTTTTCAGTTACCTGCAAAGAAAAATATGCATTACCCAAAACGCTGATTGACAAAAGCTATCTTGTTGTAGAAGGATATATTGACGGAGGAAACGACTCTACCTTTATACGGCTTACCAGAACAGTTAGTTCGGCAGATACAACAAGAATTAAGAACGAAAGCAATGCGGCAGTATATATTGAAGGAGAAGACGGTCAATCTTTTTATCTGAATGAGATCAATCCCGGCACATATGCAGGCGGACCTTTCTCACTCAACCAAACGCAGCAATACAGGCTTAATATATCAACCAGCAATGGCAAATCATATTTGTCAGACTATGTAGACATTAAACAAACACCTGCCATTGATAGCATAAGCTGGGCAAGAACAGCTGATGGCGTTCAGATATATGCCAACACGCATGATCCGCAAAACAGTACAACGTACTATGCATGGAACTATCATGAAACCTGGGAATTCTATTCAGCTTTTTATTCCAACTGGGAATATACCGGCAGTCCGGACCCGGATAGTGTAATGGTAAGAAGAACCAATGGAGATTCATTATACCGTTGCTGGCAATCGAATATTTCCACTGAAATTATTGTAGGTTCTTCTGCAAAGCTCAGTGAAGATATTATTTACCTCTACCCGTTGATACTTATTCCTGAAGCTTCGTGGAAGCTTCAAAAAAGGTATAGTGTGCTGGTAAAGCAACGTGCTTTGAGTAAAGGCGCATACGAGTATCTTGAAAACATGAAAAAGAATTCAGAACAACTGGGTTCCATATTTGATCCCCAGCCTTCCACCAGCAATGGCAATGTTCACTGCGTGGATGACGCAAAGGAAATTGTATTAGGATATGTATACAGCAGCACTTCTGTACAAAAAAGAATATTTATAGAACGCTCCCAGGTACCTGACTGGAAATATCGTTTTAGTTGCGAAGAGTTTTCCATAAAGAACGATCTTGACAGTTTGGCTGATGCCTTCGCAGGAAACGCGTACATACCTACAACAGAAGAAGGCTCGGGGCCTATGATCGCCAGGTATAAGGGCGCTACTGTATACTGTGTAGATTGCAGGTTGAGGGGCGTACATGAAAAACCTGATTTTTGGTAAAAAAATATTAAGACAGAACAATTATACTAATGCAGGGAAAAAGAAATTTTAGGTATCTCCTGTTTTGCTTTTGTTTTTTCTTCCAAAGAGCTTTAGCACAGGGAGATTTTACCGGGGTGATCAGCCAGCAATTCAACCAGTATAGCCAACAGGCATTTACTGAAAAAATCTATCTGCATACAGATAGAAATTTTTATTTATCAGGTGAAATAATCTGGTTTAAAACATACATTACTGATGCCGTAAAACATCACCTGAGCAACCTGAGTAAGATTGCTTATACTGAGCTTATCGATAAAAACAACAATGTATTGCTGCAGGCTAAAACAGGTATAACAGAAGGAACCGGCAACGGCTCATTTTACCTGCCTGCAAATATTCCCTCAGGCAATTATAAAATACGGTGCTATACCAACTGGATGAAAAATTTTGACCCGGCTTTCTTTTTTGAAAGTACGGTTACAATTGTAAATACTGCTTCTTCGGCCATGCTGCCTGTAATTGACACAATACCTTTTTATGATATAACCTTTTTTCCTGAAGGTGGCAATCTTGTGCAGGAAACAGAAAATAATATAGGTTTTACAATAACAGATAAGAATGGCGCAGGACTAAACAAATGCACAGGCATTGTAACGGATGGAAATGATAGCATTGTTCTTTTTTCCCCGCAACACGCAGGAATAGGTACATTTTTGTTTACTCCTTTAAAAGGGCATTCATACGTAGCGCATATTATTGATACATTGGGAAAAGAAATTGCAAGGAAAGCTATACCACCTGCAGCTGAAGGATTAGCCCTGCGGCTGACCAAAACATCTTCAGGTCAGATAGCAATCGCTGTAAAATGTACGCCCGGTGATCCTTATAATGGTAAAGTGTTGTATTTATTTGCCCATACAAGAGGTGTTATTAAGTCTGTACAAAAAGCTTTGATACAATCAGGCGCAGCGCAGTTTATTGTAGATGAAAGCCAATTGAATGATGGCATAACACATTTTACCATATTCAATAACGAGCGCAGACCTGTTTGTGAAAGACTATATTTTAAACACTCTGCTCAAAAACTTAATATCGGGCTATCATTAGATGCAAAGCAGTATTCTGCGAGGAGAAAAGCAGCTTTAACAATCATTGCAACTGATGCTGATAATAAATCCGTGCCTGCAAATATGTCTCTGTCTGTTTACAGGGCAGATGATTTACAGAAAGAGAAAACAACAGATATATACAGCTACTTATGGTTAAATGCTGATCTTACAGGGAATATTGAAAATCCATTATACTACTTCAATAATATCAATGATGTAACCACCAGGCAATTGGATAACCTCATGCTCACGCATGGATGGAGAAGATTTAAATGGGATAATATTCAGCAAAACAAAAAGCCCCTGTTTGAATTTTTGCCGGAATTTGAAGGGCAGATAATAACCGGAAAAATCATAGACAGCGCTACAAAAAGACCTTTTCAGGACGCAATAGTATTTGGTTCAGTACCTGGTTTATACACACAATTTTATGCTTCCCAGTCAGACAAGAATGGTAATATACAATTCTACACAAAGAATGTTGTAGGCCCGGGTGAACTGGTATTACAAGCCCAGGAAACTGATAAGCATTTTTATAATATTGAAGTCAACACTCCTTTTTCAGGAAAATTCGCAGCAAACATACTGGCGGATTTGAATATATCCCCGGGTTTAAAAAGTGCTTTGGAAACAAGCAGTATCAATGCACAACTGCAGAGAAAATACGCTGCCGACATGTTGCGGAAATATAATTTACCGGATATTGATACCTCAACATTTTACGGAAAGCCAGACGAGCGTTATATGCTTGATGATTATACCCGGTTTACAACCATGGAAGAGGTATTGCGTGAATATATTCCCGGTGTTATTGTGAGCAGGGCTAATCGTAAATTCAAGCTTACCGCTTTTGATATTCAAAATAAAAGGCTATTCAAAGATAGCCCGCTCCTGTTGTTAGATGGAGTGCCTGTGCAGGATGCGGACAGAATAATGAGCTACGATCCTTTGAAAGTAAGAAAGATCGAGGTTGTTACACGGCGGTATTATTATGGTCCATTAGTATTAGACGGCATTGTTAATTTTATTACTTACAAAGGAAACCTGGAAGAATTTGAAATGGATCCGCGGTCGGCGATTGTAGATTTTGACGGTATTCAATTGCAGAGAGAATTTTATATGCCTGCTTATGATACTGAAGAACAAAGAAAAAGCCGGCTTGCTGATTTCAGGAATCTTTTATACTGGAACCCTGATGTAATTACCAACAAAAACGGGGAAACACAACTACAGTTTTACACCAGCGATATGAAAGGGAAATACATAGGAGTGATTGAAGGTATTACTACGGATGGAAAAGCCGGAAGAAATACATTCAGTTTTGAAGTGACACAATAATTTATTCATAAAATAATGTGGCGGTTAGTATGTGAACACCCGGTATTGATTACACTAATTCTTTCCGGTGGTTTATTATCAGCAGTATTAAAAAAACTTACCTGGGCTGCAGCATTTACAGGTTGTATACTCGCACTATTAATATTTGCAGGAGCAGGCTATACAGGCATTGCTATGATGACAACATTTTTTATTACCGGCGTTATTGCTACAAGCTGGAAGTCTTCTCAAAAATTTAAAAACGGGTTGGCAGAAAACAAGCGTGGCACACGCACAGCAAACCAGGTTTTAGCCAACGCAGGCGTACCGGCGTTAACAGGAGTTTTGTTTTTGCTGGATATTATTTCATATCCATTATCTGTATTAATTATTGCGGCGTGCTTTTCTTCAGCCATTGCTGATACAGTATCATCCGAGATGGGAAATGTTTATGGAAGAAAGTATTACAATATACTTACCCTCAAAAAAGATGAACGTGGATTAAATGGGGTAGTGAGTATTGAAGGCTTTTTATTTGGACTGGGAGGCAGCATACTAATTGCCGCCATATATGGCTTTAATTATGGATGGAATATGTATGTGATGATCATTATTATTTGCGGCACAGCAGGCAATATTCTTGATTCTGTATTAGGCGCTACATTAGAAAGAAAACATCAGATAAACAATAATACCGTGAATTTTCTCAATACGCTTTTCGCAGGAGTGTTGGCGGCATCTTTGTATGTATGCGATAATGTTTAATCGCTTACGCAAGTGAGAGATTTGCAGGGGAGGCTGTGCGTCATTTCGACTGAGCCAACACGGGCATTATGCTTTAATCACTCTTACGCGAAGGAGAAACCAGCCTACCGGCAGGCAGGTCTGACAGGCAATGATACTAATGCTCAACGTTTGTACTACAGCCCAACGGTTTTCTCTCCCGCCGCAACATTCATTTAGTTCAAGTTTCATGAGGCGGGATCGAAAGGACGGGGGAGGTTGTCCGTCATATCGAACGAGCAACACGGGCTCAGTACTATAATCACTCTTACGCGAGTGAGATATCTGCCGGGTACTTGTATTAATGCTCAACTTTTGTACTATTGCCCAACGGTTTTCTCTCCCGCCGAAACACACCTGTAGTACAGTCTTCATGAGGCGGGATTCGAAAGGACGGGGAAGTTGTGCGTCATCTCGAACGAGCAACACGGGGATGGCACTATAAACACTCTTACGCGAGTGAGAGATATGTCGGGCATTGGTACTACTGCTCAACATTTGTACTACAGCTCAACGGTTTTCTCTCCCGCCGCAAAACACCTGTAAACCAGCCTTCCTGAGGACGGGGTCGAAAGAACGGATGAGCGAGTATAGCCTTCTATTCTATCATCTTCAAATACCTTCCCATCCAGTAAGGCAGCAACCAGAATACCGGTTCCCTTTCCGTATTGGTTTGACCATTAACAGCAGTCCAGGGATTTTTATCCCAACGTACCGTAGCGCGTATGCTTGCAGGGGGTAATTCGCTAACCTGTAAGTCATCCAGCACCGGCACGCGAACCATTTGCACATCTTCTCTTTTGCTGTGATCAATCCCCCAGTTAACTAAATCAAGCGGGGTGTCTTTTAAAAATTCAACCGATGCAGGCAATTCATTTTTTTTATGGGTAGCGTAACTGTAAAAGAAATTGATCAATGGATTTTTATCATCCTTTCTTGCCAGCATCCAGGTGTCAAAATGCGATTGATAAAACTGCAATAATTCCGGATCTTTTTCACAATGCAGCAGGATGGGATATAAGTACATTTGTAACACAACATCAAAATAAATAAACCATGCGGGATTTTGCTGCTGTATTTTTTTCATATTCTCCAGGTAATGCTCATCCTTAATCAGCCGCAGGTAATGTTGCTGGTATTTATTATTGCCTGTCATGTAATGCGCCAGCTTTAAAAAGCTAAGCATCTCCATAGCGTTCTGATTCCTGTCAGGCATCCATTCAGGATCACGGTTAAGGTTATCCGGGCTCCATACACTCCAACGGGTGTGCTGTCCGTCAATATCAATCATGTTGAAATTGTTCCTGATCAGATGATCAACAAGTTTTGCTACATGCTTTGCTACCACTTGTTTTTCCTTTTTGTCTGCCACCAGTTCATAATAAAAAAAGTAACCCATCATATGACCGCACCATTCATCACTGCTGGTATCACCTTTCCATAACCATTTACCATCTTTCGATTTACGCCAGCGCATTTCAACAGGCTTAAATCTCGGCTCTTTCACCAGTTCCTCGGCTAATGCTTTATCAGTATATTTTAAATTCTTATCGTGTACATTATCTCCCCACGATGCAGGCACAATCGTTCTTGCAAAAAAACCATCCGTCTCTGTTATTTCCTCCAGCAGTTTTAAAAAATCAAACATCTTCTTTGCCTTTTCCTTTGCATCATTATTTTTTGTTACTGCATAGCGAAAAGATTCCATAGCAAGATAGTTACCGCCATATTCACCGTCATTATCATCATCCTCCGGCTCCCATCTTGTTACATCATTGGGATCGGGCAAACGGCATTGCCCAACGATCCACGGCTCACGAACATGACGCTGCATGGTAACATCATAAAAATATTTTTCTTTTTCGGCGAGTGTCATCAGCTTGCTGTGAATGGCGCTTACACCTTCCTGTGTAGCAATCCATGCTGTTCCTTCCTTATCAAATGTTATTTGATTCACCTTGTCGTTAAGCAGCCATCTACGGCTGAAGCGAAGAGATTTACTTCCGTTATTATGAAAACGAACAATGCCCACATCTGTACCAACCCATACTGAGCTATCCGGTGCAACAGCAACACAGTTCACATATTGAGAAGATAATCCATCGGCAGTCCTTAATGTTTTCTTTTTATTGTAGCCGTTTAAAATGGTTACACCTCCCAAACCGCCTGCCCACACATCATTACCTTTTATTGCCACTCCTTTTATATAAGCGCTGATCAGATATGAGGTATCAAAAAAATATTTCAGAGAACCAGGGGTATAATGGTATAGACCTACATCTGTTCCAATCCATACGCCTGTATTCCCATCTGAAATTGCTGAGCGCACCGATTTAGCGATGCGGATATCTTTCCTGGTGGATGCCGCCGGTGTACATAACCATATATCCCTGGGTCCGAAAGCATATACACCATCTTTTGCGACACACAGCACAGAGACTGGCCCATTTGTATCTGCCATTTTTTTGAAAGCATTATACCTGTAGTGAAAAACTCCCTTCCATGTTCCGGCCCAAATACCGGATGCAGGGTCGTATAGTACAGTATAGGCAGGCCCGTCTTCCAGACCGCTTATTACTTTTTCCCAGCCCGTACCATTAATATGCTTTTTAAAAATACCTTCTGATGTTGCTATCCAGATATTTGATTGATCATCGGTAGCTATGCTCCTGATATTTGCGTCTTTAAGTCCTTTAGGAAAATGAGGTATATGATATTCTTGTACAAAAGGTATATCTGCAGTATTTGTTGGTGATAATACTAATTGTGCTTTACTGCCGGTAACAATTATGCATATGAAGCAAAAGAAATATATTGTTCGTAGCCGCATCTAAGGGAAATTTACAAGTAGAAATGTATTGATTGCAGATAGGTTTTCAGTAGGAGAACTTAATTGATGGGATATACTCTTTTATAAAGGTGAACCGGTATTTCAGTTTCAATTAATTTCCCCGCATTTCCACCTTTTACCTTATTTTCAAATTAATTCCCCACCTTTCCACACTCCTATATTCCCTTATTTCCACATTATTTAGTTCCCTTACATTTGCATATATGGATAATTTCATTGTATCGGCGCGTAAGTATCGTCCTCAAACCTTTAATACGGTTGTTGGGCAGGCGCATATTACTACCACCCTTAAAAATGCGATCAAAAATAACCAGTTGGCGCACGCGTTTTTATTCTGTGGTCCCAGGGGAGTGGGCAAAACAACCTGTGCAAGAATTCTGGCTAAAACCATTAATTGCGAGAATGTTCAAAAAGATGGAGAGGCTTGTAACAAATGTACATCCTGTGTGTCATTTAATGAAGGTACTTCACTTAATATACATGAGCTTGATGCGGCGAGTAACAACTCCGTTGATGATATACGAACTTTAACAGAACAGGTGAGGTTTGCTCCACAGGCAGGTAAGTATAAAGTATATATTATAGATGAGGTGCACATGCTCAGCTCTTCAGCCTTTAACGCGTTTCTGAAAACACTGGAAGAGCCACCGCCATATGCCATTTTTATACTGGCAACTACGGAGAAGCACAAAATACTACCGACTATATTATCGCGCTGCCAGATATTTGACTTTAAGCGCATTACCCCGAATGATACAGTTGAGCATCTTGAAGAAATATGTGGCAAAGAAGAAATAAACGCAGATAAAGCTGCACTGCAGGTTATAGCGCAAAAAAGCGAAGGCTGTATGCGTGATGCGCTCAGCATTCTTGATAAAATAGTGAGTTTTACCAATGGAAAGTTAAGTTACCAGAATACACTGGAACACCTGAATATATTAGACGCTGATTATTATTTTAAACTGGTTGATGCGATGATGGAGCAGGATGCCGCGGCCGCCCTGCTTTTGTATGATAATATTAACCGGAAAGGGTTTGAAGGTGATATTGTTTTGAATGGCTTTGCTGAATTCATCAGGAATGTGCTGGTTTGTAAAGATGATCGCGTAACGGAATTGCTTGAAGTAGTGGAAAGTTTTAAGGATAAGTATAAAGAAGCAGCAAAAAAGTTGTCAGTTTCATGGCTGATAAGTGCTTTAAATGTACTGAACGAGGCTGAAATAAATTATCGGGGCGCAAGAAATAAGAAATTGCATACAGAATTAGCGCTCATCAAACTTACCTATTTGGCCCAGGCGGTTCAACTGGTAAATGAAAGCGGCGGTACTGCTAAAAAAAAACTGATTGATGCAACAAAACCTGTTGCATTCAGGAAGATTAAACCATTACCCGTAAAAGCATCTTCCATTGAAAAATCTGCTCCTGCAGTTGATACACCCGAAGCCAGGCTTACCATTGCTAAGGGAGTGCAGAACGCACAATCCGGCACCCAGGCTGCAGCACCTGCAGAAAGAATGCAGGCAGCAAATACAACAGCAACAATTACCGGGGCTGTTGAGGAAAAGAAAGCCAAACCTACGCTTGGCGCTTTGTCTAAAATAAGGGAACAGATAGCACAGCGACAGCCCCAGGCAGCCGAGGTTAAGGATTTAACAGAGGAAAGCCTTGAACAAGCCTGGGATTTATATATTGAAAAGCTTACTGAGCAGAAGAATCATTCGGCTGTTACGAATTTCAGATTGGCTAAACTACGGGTGATAGAAAGCAACAGTTTTGAAATTACAGTTGAGAGCAATATCCAGCAAAAATTTATTGAGCAGGAGAGGGGTATTTTGATAGAGCACCTGCAATTATTTTTCAATAACCGCACACTCACCTATAATATACAGGTTAGGGAAAATCCGGAAGCCAATGTGCCGGTAGAGCGTCCCATGAGCAGCAAAGAGCAGTTTATGAAAATGGCAGAAGAATATCCATTAATAAAGGAGTTAAAAGAACGTCTTAAAATGGATCTGGATTATTAAAGAATATCCTGCCGGTTCAGGGCATGCAATGCCGGATACAGAAAAGATTATATGCTTCATGGCTTTTGCTGTTTTTGCCTTAATTTCGACCTTCCAAAAAGATATCTTAAAACTAAAATTTCTTATATACCATGGCTGAAGTAATCAAAATGCCGAGAATGAGTGACACAATGACGGAGGGAGTGATTGTAGAATGGCATAAAAAAGTAGGCGATAAAGTAAAATCTGGTGATTTGCTGGCTGAAGTGGAAACCGACAAAGCAACAATGGAGCTGGATAGCTACAACGACGGAACCCTTTTGTATATAGGGGTTGAGAAGGGCAAAAGTGCAAAGGTTGATGATGTAATAGCCGTTGTTGGAAAAGAAGGAGAAGATTACAAATCAGTATTGGGTGGAGGTGCTGCTGCCAAACCAGAAGCCTCTAAAGCTGAAGCTGCACCTAAGCAGGCGGAAGCAAAAAAAGAGGAGCCCAAAGCTGCTCCTGCTGCAACGGTCACTCCTGAGCAGTTAGGCGTTACTGTTATCAGGATGCCCCTGTTGAGTGATACGATGACAGAAGGAAAAATAGTGCAGTGGCATAAAAAGGTAGGAGATAAAGTAAAAAGCGACGATAACCTTGCAGATGTAGAAACCGACAAAGCTACCATGGAAGTGGTTGGCTATGCTGACGGTACATTATTATATACCGGCGTTCCGGAAGGTGAAGCTGCTAAAGTGAATGATGTTATTGCTATAGTTGGAAAGGAGGGAACAGATATTAATGGATTGCTGGCTTCTTTAAAAAGCCCGCAGGCTGGTGATAAAACGGTGTCTGCCGCTCCGCAAACACCATCTGCTTCAGGTTCAACACCAGCTCCTGCTGAACAAGAGGCAACAGGCGCGTCTTCGGATAATGGCAGGGTGAAAGCCTCGCCGCTTGCTAAAAAAATAGCACAGGAAAAAGGCGTTGATCTTAAGCTGATTCAGGGCTCCGGGGATGGGGGAAGGATCATTAAAAAAGATATTGACAACTTTACACCTGCCGCCGCATCAACCAAAGCTACACCTGCCGCGGCCGCTTCTGTTGCTCCGTTTAACGCAGCACCAGGAACAGAAGGATACACGGATATCAGCCTTAGCCAGATGCGTAAGGTTATTGCCCGCCGCCTGAGCGAAAGCAAATTCAGCGCCCCGCATTTCTATCTCACCATGGAGATAAATATGGATAATGCAATGGCTGCCCGTGCGCAGATGAATGAAGTAAGTCCCGTAAAGATCAGCTTTAATGATATGGTAGTGAAAGCTGCGGCTATGGCGCTTAAAAAGCATCCTGCGGTAAACAGCAGTTGGATGAATGAATCTATCCGCCAATGGCATCATGTGCATATTGGCGTAGCTGTAGCTATTGAAGATGGTTTGATCGTGCCGGTTATACGTTTTGCAGATCAAAAATCATTGAGCCAGATTGCTGCTGAAAGTAAGGATTTGAGTGGCAAAGCCCGCAACAAAAAACTGCAGCCAAATGAATTCAGCGGAAATACATTTACGGTATCGAACCTTGGTATGATGGATATTGATGAATTTACCGCAATTATAAACCCGCCGGACAGCGCAATTATGGCTGTTGGCAGAATTAAGGAAGTTGTAGTGAGGAAAGGAGATGGCTTTGGCGTATCTAATTTTATGAAAGTAACATTGAGCTGCGATCACAGGAGTGTAGACGGCGCTGTTGGCTCTGCGTTCCTTCAAACATTTAAAAAATACCTGGAGAACCCGGTGACAATGCTGGTGTAATTAAGGAATTTGAAAATGTGGAAATGTGAAAATTTTGATGGAAAAGTTTTAAAGGCTAGTAATTAAAATAATGATGATGAAAAAAATAGTTCTGTTCTTATTGATTGCATTCATGGTAAATACCAGTGTTTCTGCACAAAAATCGGTTTCCATTTTTAATGGTAAAGATTTAACCGGATGGACTGCTCATGGTACTGAAAAATGGTATGTAGAGAAAGGATTATTGATTTGCGAAAGTGGCCCGGATAAAGCATATGGTTATCTTTCTACCGATAAAAGGTATAAAAATTTTGATTTGACGCTGGAGTTTAAGCAAAGTGCAAATGGCAACAGCGGCGTATTTTTCCGTTCATCTATTGATGGTGTAAAGATCAGTGGCTGGCAGGCTGAAGTGGCGCCTCCGGGCAGTAATACCGGTGGCATTTATGAATCCTACGGCCGTGGCTGGTTAATTAAACCGGAAGCGGAAAAAGACAAATACCTGAAGTTTGGTGAGTGGAATACTTATCGCATAAGAGTTGTAGGTGATGAAGTTACTACCTGGCTCAATGGGCATGAAATGATCACATTAAAAGATGAAAAAGTTGGTGAAGGCGAAGGTTTTATTGCTTTGCAGATCCATGATGGTGGCGGTATTAAAGTTGCCTGGCGAAATATTAAAATAAAAGAACTGCCTTAAGGTGAATGGACAAAAAGGTTTGTTGTTTATAGTTTGTAGTTGATTAACCCGTAACCCTAAACCACAAACCACAAACTACAAACACTCTAAGCAAACACCTTCTTAATTTCCCGCAATATCCTTTCTCTTTCCTCATCCGTTAAATTTGAGCCTGAAGGAAGACAGAGCCCATCTTTAAATAAAGCCTCAGAAGTGCCATCTCCATAAAAAGGAGCATCTTTAAAAATGGGTTGACAGTGCATGGGTTTCCATAAAGGTCTGCTTTCTATATTCACAGCATCTAAAGCCAGGCGCAGATCTTCACGGGTTTTAGCAGGATGATTAATCAATACTGTGGTTAACCACCTGTTGGAATAGCAGCCTTGTGGCTCTTCACAAAAGCTGATGCCTTCAATATTGGCAAGTGCTTTTTTATACCAGTCAAAATTCGCTCTGCGCAGCAGCACGCGGTCATTTAATACTTCCATCTGGCCTCTTCCTATACCAGCACATATATTGCTCATTCTGTAGTTATAGCCAATATGAGAATGCTGGTAATGCGGAGCCGCATCACGCGCCTGCGTTGAAAGGAATCTGGCTTTTTCTGCAAGCTTTGCATCATGTGCAACCAATGCGCCACCGCCGGAAGTGGTAATGATTTTATTTCCGTTAAATGATAATGCAGCTATAATACCGAATGTGCCGCAGTTTTGCCCGTTCAAATGACTTCCCAGGGCTTCCGCCGCATCTTCAATAACCGGTATTTCATATTTGCCGGCTATGTTGCTGATCTCGGTCATTTTTGCCGGCATGCCATATAAATGTACAGGAATAATAGCCTTTGGTTTTTTGCCTTTGGAGATTCTGTCTTTAATTGCTATTTCCAACAATTCGGGTGACATATTCCAGGTCTCTTTTTCACTATCTACAAAAACAGGTGTAGCACCCTGATAGGCGATTGGGTTAGCAGATGCCGAGAAGGTCATGCTCTGGCAAATCACTTCATCGCCTGCTTTTACATCCAGTAATATTAAAGCAAGATGAAGCGCTGCCGTACCGGAACTTAAAGCGGCAACGTGAATGCTGTTTTCATTTCCGGGATGGAGAAATGACGCAATGTCCTTTTCTAATCCATTTACATTTGGTCCGAGTGGCGCTACCCAATTCTCGTCAAATGCCTGTGTAACAAATTTTCTTTCAGAGCCACCCATATGGGGTGAAGAGAGCCATATTTTTTGGAGCATAGTGCCGCAAATTTACATACTAATAGCAGCCATTGCAAATGCCTAAGAGTGATATTTGATAATTCTGGATGGAATACCAACTGCTGTAATACTGGCGGGTAGATTTCTTATAACCATAGACATTCCACCCACTACAGTATTTTTTCCAATACGTATGGATTGTTTAGTAGCAGCATTTATACCCATTGACACACATTCTTCAATATATGTGAAGCCGCCTAATGACACGCCGGGGGCAAGTGTTGAATATTGTGCTATCGTGCAATCATGCCCTATAGCACAATTCATGTTTATGGTTGTAAAATCTTCTAAAACAGCATTGTAATTAACCGATACGCCAGGATAAATAATTACTCCTTTACCTATAGTTACGTTATTTGATATCCAGTTGTTTGGTGCAATTAACGATGGGTACTCAATATTGTTGATTCTTATTTTTTGGATAATTTCTTTTTTGGTAATGGGATTTGCAATGCTTACCACGCAGCCAATAGTTTCAGTTTCGTTATTAATGAGATGAATGCCCCCTATTACGGGGTATCCCGCTACAATTGTGCCCCATTTTTTTTCGTCGTCATCCAAAAACCCTGTTATTTCAAATCCTTTAACTTCAAAACAGTTAAAGTTGTATGCTATAAATTTGCCTACATTGCCACAGCCAATTATAAAAAGTTTCATTTGAGGCAATTTAAGAATTTAATATTCAATAGAATTAATTTCATACGGTGCCTGTAAAAGGATGCATAGTTACGTTTTCATCAGCATTTATCCCTTCCTTTTTGAAAACCTTGATAAAGGTCAGCCATAAGATTTTTATATCCAGCATAAATGAGCAATTGTTAACATACCAAATATCATACTCGAATTTTTGTTCCCATGAAATGGCATTTCTGCCATTTACCTGTGCCCAACCTGTAATACCGGGTTTTACCTCATGCCTCCTTTTTTGAGTAGGGTTGTATAATGGAAGATATTCAACAAGCAGGGGCCTTGGCCCCACCAGGCTCATATCTCCTTTTATCACGTTTAAAAGTTGTGGTATTTCATCAAGAGAGGTGTTCCTGATAAAACCACCTATCTTGGTAATACGCAAATTATTCGGAAGTAATTTTCCTGCACTATCTTTCTTATCATTCATTGTTTTGAACTTGATTACACGAAAGATTCGTTCATTTTTACCAGGTCTTTGCTGAAAAAAGAATGGTTTTCCGTGATTAGCGAAAGATAAGAGTATTGTAATTAGCAGAAAGATAGGAAAAACAATTAAAAAAATTGTCAATGCAATTAAAAAATCTAAAAGGGATTTGAAAAAATGCCTGTACATATTTTATATCATTGCTATTAAAATAGCAGCCTAAAGTTATTATACTTATGCTGATTGATTTTTATATTCTTCTAAAATTTGTTCCCATATATATGCCTGGCTATAATGGGAAACAATAATATTTCTGCAAGCAGAGGCTATCCTGTGACGCGCATCCTTATTATCTATTAAATACCGCATAGCATCAGTAAGAGAATGTACATCTTTTACAGGAACTATAATACCATTAACGTTATTTTCAATAATTTCATTACAGCCATTAATATTACTAACAATACTTGGAATGCCCATTGCTCCTGCCTGCAGCACTACGTTAGGAAAGCCTTCCCTGTAACTGGGAAAAACAAAAATATCCGAAACTGCCAGGAAGGGTCTTACGTCTGCCTGGACTCCTGCAGCATAAATTTGAGGGTGCGATGTTATAATCTGTTCCGTCTCTTTATCCAAAGGATCGATTGCTCTTTCCGCGCTGCCTACCAGTACCAGCTTAATATTCTTGTATTTTTCCGCATTTATGGCGAACGCTTTAATTAACTCTTTTATTCCCTTATCTTTTACAATACGACCTATAAAACAGAATGTAATATCTGCATCCTTTAGTCCTATTTTTTCTTTTAATTCCTGTTTTGTTGTTTCGCTGATATTAGCCGGATCAAAATAGTTACTGTCAATTCCATTAGAACTGCCATTGCCTATTACTTTTAGTTTACTCTCTTTGCATAACCCGTTCTGAACAATTATTTCTTTTAGCTTAAAAGAATTAGGATAAATTCCCGTAGCACATCTATAGGTTATTTTTTCAACAGTATTAAGAAGCGTTCTCTTAAGCCCCTTAGTTTCGAGTAGTGGTAGCCCTGCTACTGTATGCATTCGAACTGGTATACCGCAAATTTTTGCAGCAAGCATTCCCAATGTTCCTGCTTTAGGAGTATGGGTATGTACTATCAATGGACGTTCTTTCCTTATTAATTTTATTAATTGAAATAATGATTTTAAGTCCTGGAATGGAGACAAAGTGCGTGTCATATATATGGCATGTGTAAAAACACCTTCTCTCTTCTTCACTTCTTCCAGCCGTTCTCCCGGGCTAGAAACAGCATGAACTTCATAGTATTGATTCATATACTTAAGCTGGTTCTTCAGTAATGAATTTAATGAAGCTGGAATTGTTGTTATTCTGACTAACTTGGGTCTCAACATAAACGTATTAAAGTCTGTATCTATAAGTCTTGAAAATTAATTTAAAGGTTTATGATTCGTCATCCGATATTGTATTTATGTGAATACCACATCTGGAAACAAAAGTATGCCCATACTTTAAAAGTGTTGTCTACCTTTTGTGAAATATGACCATCTACGAGTTTCTTTATGTAATCATGATTAAAAATACCCTGCGCCTGCACAAAATCCCGGTCAGTATACTTAAGCAGCTCACTTCTCAAAGAATCTCTAAGCCAGTTGCCAACAGGCACTCCAAAGCCATGTTTCTTTAAATTAAGGAATTCATCCGGAAAATATTTGCTAAACGCGTCTTTAAGAATTTTTTTCTTGTTTCTTTTGTTCAAAAGAAATTTTTCCGGAAGACTGCTGGCATAATTCCAGATAACAGGATTTAAAAAAGGCGCTCTGCATTCCAGTGAGGCGAGCATGCTGGCCCTGTCTACTTTTGTAAGCATATCTCCCTCCAGGCTTACCATCCTGTCTATATTCCTCATCTCGGTAATATTATCAGGCCCATCAAAACCGCTTTTTTCTTTATAATAAGAAAATACATCGCTGCACAACCATCCGTTTAATAATAATGGCTCAATGGTTTTTCCCGGAAATCCCATTGAAATAATATTCCAGTAATATGTTTTGTCGTATTCAACAGCATTTATGAATTTCCTGATCTTAAATTTTAGTCCCCTGTTATCGTTCCTGGTAGCAAATAAACCATCGGCTATTTTAAGCAGGCCTTTGTTTACAAATTCAGGAACAACAGAGGTGTATTTCCGGTTAAACTCCGCCATATAGTATTTATTATACCCGGCAAAAACCTCATCTCCGCCATCGCCCGTTAATACTACCTTAACGGTGCTTTTAGCCTTGCTGGCAACAAGATATGAAGGCAGGGCTGACGAATCTGCAAAAGGCTCATCAAAATTAAGTACCACATTGTTTACCTGGTCAAATAAATCATCCTGGTCAATGATAAACTCATGATGGTTGCTGTTAATAAGTTTAGCCACAGTTCTTGCTTTGGGGGATTCATCAAAAGCTTTTTCTTTAAATCCGATAGAAAATGTATCAATAGGTTTTGATGAAGATTTTGAAAGACATAAAGACACAATGGAGGAGTCAACTCCTCCTGATAAAAAAGTTCCGACAGGAACATCGGAAACTGATCTTGACCTTACACTTTCAAACACCATAGCTTCAATTTGCTTAACAGCGTCATCATAGGTTACATTTACGCCAGGTGGGTAATGTTCACAGAGGTCGTATCTTGCCATAAGCAGTTCATTGGCTTTTAAATCATATTCCAGGTAGTTACCGGGTTCCAGTTTATAAACATCATCGTAAATAGTATATGGTGCAGGTATGTAGGTAAGCCTGAAAAATAAATTCAGACCTGTTATTGATATGGGATGTTTATAACCACTTATGTGTTGAATAGCTTTTAGCTCAGATGACCAAATTAACTGTTCAGTATTATTTGAATAATACAGGGGTTTTTCTCCAAATTTATCTCTTACAATATATATCTTCTGCTTCAACATATCGTAAATGCTGAAAGCAAACATACCATCAAGCTTATTAAAAGCTTCAATGCCGTACTGCTCATACAGGTGAAGTACTACTTCTGTATCAGATGTTGTAGAAAAATGGGGATTGAAATTTTTGATCAACTCTTTTTTCAGCGTTTGGTAATTGTATATTTCCCCATTAAAAACAATTACTTTTTTACGATCCCGGGAAAATATAGGTTGTTTCCCTGTTGAAAGATCAATGATAGACAGCCTGCGCATCCCCATTCCAATAGTCTTCCCCCCGGCAATATCAGAAAAACTTCCATCATCATCCGGACCACGGTGAATAATACAGTTGTTCATGTGTGAAATCTCTGTCTTCACTTTCTCAAGTGCTTCAACTTTTTTAACTATGCCGTTTATACCACACATGCATTTATAATTTTTCCGGTTTCAAGGTTGCAAATATATCTTCTAAAAACTGATATGAAAATTGTTATATATTATATCAGATAATTGGTTAACTTATTAACGTACAACAATTTCTTGTTGATATACTTCATTATCAAAAAGATAATTTTATCTTTGCAAACCTAACGAGCACATGTAAAAAAAGCAGTTTTCTTGTTTATGATAAGAAAATACTTTAAGAAAAAAGTACAAATCAAGCGTTTTCCTTCCAAATCCTAATATCAATTATTTAACATTTTGCAACGGTATAAAACGATGCAGATCAATTGCTGTACCGCTGGTATCCGGTAAGGCAAAGCCGTATAATTATTTTAATTATAGGATAATCTGTATATTAAATAATAAAATGCAAATTGGTTTGTTGTAATACTAAGTATAAAATTGAAATAAAACATTGGCACGTTCATTTGCAAAGGATCTGATTTCTGTTTTAACAAGCAAAGGCATCGTTATAATCTTAGGATTTGGCACTGCTATGCTAACGGCAAGGTTTCTTGGTCCTGAGGGCAACGGAATAATTGCGGCTTTGATGGTATATCCTAGCCTGTTTATGTCTATCGGATCCTTAGGAATACAGCAGTCTACTACCTATTTTGTCGGACAAAATAAATACAGCACTAATGAGATTTACGGGTCTGTACTGGCTATATGGATGTTTACCAATTTGTTCAGTATGCTTATTTGCTTCCTGTTAATTTACTTTTTTACTCACCAGAGTTACCCGCTGATTTATATATTGCTTGCCATTATCGGAATTCCTTTCACATTATATACTAACTACAGCTCAGGCATATTTCTTGGGCAGCAAAGGATAAAAGAGTTTAACAGGATCAACTGGATACCTGTTGCTATTAATTTTTTGGCAACCCTGGTACTGGTTGTTATACTAAAACTTGGGGTTACGGGGTCAATGATAGGAACCTTTTCAGGTGCGTTGATCATGTCCGTTGTTGTTTTCACACAGATGTCGAAATTTGTTGCTTTTAAACCGATCTTCAACCGCGGCATCATAAAAAAGATGCTCAGTCTTGGTATTACCTATGCAATTGCTTTAATGGTAGCTAACATTAACTATTACGGAGATGTTGTGGTGTTGGAAAGATTATCTTCCGCTACCGAAATAGGGTTATATAGTAAAGGTGTGTTCATTGCACAGTTTTTATGGGAAATTCCTATGCTGATGGGTTCACTGATATTTTCACGTAGCGCTGCTGCAACTGACCGTATGGATTTTTCCCTTAAGACCTGCAGGTTACTCAGGTTTGCCGGCGTTGTTATGCTGATTGCCTGTGCAGCGCTGTACCTTATGGCATCTTTGGTTATTTATTTTTTATATGGAAAAGAATTTGAGGGAAGCATAATGGTATTAAGGTTGCTGTTGCCGGGAGTGTTTGTACTAACGATATTTAAAGTATTATACATGGACATGGCAGGCAGAGGTAAACCCTGGTTGTCAATGAAAGCAATGATACCGTCTGCCATCCTAAATATTATATTGAATATTTTATGGGTACCCTCTTACGGCGCGAATGGTTCTGCTTTTGCTTCAACCGTGAGCTATATTTTCGCCGCTTTCCTTTTCTTATGGATATATTCAAAAGATACCGGCATAAGTATTAAAACTATTTTATCATTTACAAATGAGGATAAGGCTTTGTTCAAAATGTATGTTTCTAAAATAAAAAGGATACCCAATGGCAGAGTATAAACTAAAGCTTGTAGCTATTTACTATGGAACACCTCAGAGCGGAGTGAATAAAAAGGTTATTTACCAGGTGCAGGGACTTGCTAAAAATGGCATTAATGCGGAAGTATTGTTCCTTGGAAACCAGGGAGAAAAGGATGTGTTTGAACATGAGTTTATTAAATTTCTGCCAACCCAGTCACCACCATATAAATCATTTATCGATAAATTAAATGCAATCAGGTCTTTAAAGCAGAGTTATCAGAAAGTGCTGCTTGAAGGAGATGATAATGAGATAATTTATCTTCGAAATTATGTTCCTGCGCGCTGGTTTTATAAGGCTTTGCAGAAAACTAAAAAGAAAGTAATACTTGAAATCCTGTCTAATAATTTCCAGGAAGCACTTTGGCGTAAAAGCTACTTCTATTATTTGAGTCTTTGTTTATATCACAGGGCTATCCTGAAAAATGTTAATCTTATTATTGGAGTTACCAGCGAGGTTATATACAAACATTTTAATCCCGAAAAATACGGGGTTTCCAAAATGGTAATTGGAAATGGAATTAAGGTAGAAGCTGTTCCTTTACGAAAAAAAACTACAGATACTGACAATGCTGTATTTAATTTTACATGTGTTGCCGAACTGAGCCCTCCACATGGTGTTGACCGGCTTTTGCGGGGCTTGCAAAATTATACTGATAGAGACAATGTTATATTGCATATAGTAGGCAGGGGAAGTGAGTTTCAGAATCTTAAAAACCTTGCAGAAGAGCTTGCACTTTCAAATGTGGTTTTCCATGGATTTCTTTCCGGCGAAAAATTAGATGATATATTGGAACAAACTGATTTGGCTATTGGTGCTTTGGCAATTCATAGAAGTAATATAATATATTCCTCGATTCTTAAGGCGCGTGAATATTGTGCAAGAGGAATTCCATTTGTTAATAGTGGCAAAGACGAGGAATTTCCAGAGAGCTTTCCATATGTGCATGCTATTGAATCAGCAGAAACGCCTGTTGAAATTGCTCCTTTGGTGGAATTTGTGAAGCGGGTTGTAGAAATACCAGGCTATAAACAAAATATGAGGACATATGCAACAGATGTTTTATCATGGGATGTAAAAATGAATACATTGGCGCAGTTCATAAAAAAAGAATGGATAGCTGAGTAATAATGCGTGAATATTTATTTTGGTGAGTGTTTTTAAGATAATTTTATTACTTAAACCATATAATTGTTGGATATATTGATTTAAGCTGCTAACATTATAATATTTAAATATGAAAAAAGAAAGTCTTATTTTATTGCTTGCTGTTTTTGTTTTCTCTTCGTGCAGAATTGGCAAACAACTGCCGTATTTTCAGGACCTGAATGTTGATGCGGCAAGAGTGCAGGAGGTAAGAGTTGCTGCAGAAAATCCATTAAAGCTTCAGGCTGATGATCAGGTTCAGGTAGTAATAAGCAGTGTAAGCCCTGAGGCAGCTCAATTATTTAACCTGATGGGAACAGCGGTAGTATCTGGGCAGAATTCGCCGATGATGCAAAGCTTATACATCGTATCGCCTTCAGGCAGTATTACAATACCTGGCATTGGCGATATTAAAGTTGCAGGGCTCACTACCGATCAGGCAAAAGCTACTATAAGAGAAGCTGTGGTTCCATACCTGAAAGACGCCGTAGTGAGCACAACATTGGTTAATTTTCGGGTAACAATAATGGGAGAAGTTAATAGACCGAGCACATTGCAGATAGTGGGTGAAAAAATTAATGTACTTGAGGCACTAGGGATGGCCGGGGATTTAACGGTTTTTGCAAAACGCAGTAATATAAAAGTAATCAGAAAGGCAGGTGATAAGGTTGAGGTTGCTCATTTAGACTTAAATAATAGCGAGGTAATGAGGTCTCCTTATTATAATCTTCGTCAAAATGATGTAGTATATGTTGAGCCAATCAAGCGAAAAGGATTGCAAACTGAAGGGTTAAATGTCTTAATACCAATTATAACCAGTTTCATTTCGCTGGGTATAGTTGCTTTAACCAGGATAAAGTAAGTAATTTTTAAATTTAAATACTATAGCCGTGCAATCGCATACACAAAATATAAGGTCCCAAATTATTAATAGCGGACAGGATGATTCAGGAATTGATCCTAAACAGATATTTCTAAAAATACTTAATAATTGGCCCTGGCTTGTTTTGTCATTGATTTCAACGCTTGCATTGGGAATATTGTATAATAGATATGCTGAACCGGTGTATAAGGCAGAGGCCGCTGTTCTTATAAAAGATGAAAAGAAAGGTGGAGCAGGGTTATTAGAAAACCCCTTGTTAAAAGAACTTAATCTGGGTGGCGGCGGCAAGCTGGTCGATAATGAAGTAGAAGTTCTAAAGAGTTATGATTTAATGGAGTCTGCGGTAAGGAAAGAGCAGTTGTTTTTGCATATTAAGAGCAAGGGAACCCTGACAAGCCGCTCAGTGTTTGGTGAAGAATTTCCTTTAATTGTAAGAGTAGCTAATCCTGATACCATTTCAGAGCCATTCAGCTGGTTGGTTAATCATAATCTTAAAGAAGATAAATGGGAGGTAAATTATAGCAAGACTCATCCTTCTTTGGATGTTGTTTTGGAAAAGTGGTTTAATATTAATGGGATTATTATTCAATTTTTAAATAACCCTTCCTATAATGTTCAGTCCCATAAAATTCCGGATACTGTTAATGTTGATTCAAAATACACATTTGGTTTTTATCCGGTAGGAGCAAGCGTTAGTGGCTATCTTAAGGCGTTATCGGTGCAGCCACTCAGTAAAACAAGTAGTATCATCGGACTTGAAATACTTGATCATAATCAGCGAAAAGCTAGGGCTACTTTAAAAGCCCTTATAGATACCTATAACGAACAAGGACTGGAAGATAAAAAGCAAGTGAGTACAAATACGCTCGAGTTTCTTAATAGCAGGCTTGCAATAATAGAAAAAGAATTGAGACTGGTGGAAGGACAGGTTGAAAAGTTTAAAAGTACCAATAAAATTACCGACGTATCAGCGGAAGCTCAGCAATATCTTGACCAGGCCAAGGAAGTTGACCTGCAAAAGGCGCAACAACAAACCAATTTGAACATCCTGGAATCTTTAGAAGAAAGTATAAAGAATAACCAGGATGACAGCAGGATGGTAACATCTGCTTCGGGAATCGTTGAACCATCCCTAGCCGGTTTAATACAGGATTATAATAAGCTTGTATTAGAAAGGGAGCGTCAAGCGGAACGGCTAGGCCCCAAAAATCCCATTACAGTTGATCTGGGGAATCAGGTTGTGAATGCAAAATCAAGCCTGCTAAGTAATATTTCAATTCTAAAGCAAGGATATAAAATTACACTGAATAATATAAATAGCAAGGATGCTGAATTGTCATTACGGATCAGGAATATACCTCAAATGGAGAAGAATCTTGTACAGATAAAAAGAGATCAGTCTGTAAAAGAGCAGTTATATTTCTTTTTGCTTCAGAAAAAGGAAGAATCAGCCATAACACTCGCTTCTACTACCCTGGATTCCCGTAGTATAGAAAAGCCAAGGAATGCAGGTAAAGTAAAACCTAATAAACAGCTTGTACTTGCTATAGCTGTATTACTGGGTTTATTATTACCCGCAGGTGTTATTTATTTCGCAAGTCTTTTTGATAACAAAGTTGGTGATAAAACCGAAGTCGAACATAAATGTAAAGCTCCTGTATTAGGAGAGATCTCGTATGCAAGAAAAGAGAAATCTCCTATTGTTATTGAAAAAGGAAGCCGTTCAATTGTTGCTGAACAGTTCAGGGTAATCAGGACAAATATCGGGTTTGTAAGAAATGGAGGGAAAAACTCGAAGATAATATTGGTAACGTCACATCGTCCTGCAGAAGGTAAATCATTTGTTAGCTTAAATCTTGCGGCAAGCTTTGCCTTATTAGATAAGAAAGTTGTTGTATTGGAATTTGATTTGCGCAAGCCAAGATTGTCTCAATCACTAAAAATTCAGGCAGGGCAGGGGATCAGCAACTATCTCAGCAGTGATTCCGTTAATCTCAAATCATTGCTACATGAAGTGCCTGGATTTAATGACAATTTGTTTTTGTTACCTGCAGGTCCTATTCCCCCCAACCCTGCTGAACTTATTCTTGGGAAAAACATGAATGTTATGATGGAGGCTTTAAAGAATGATTTTGATTATATTATTCTTGATACTCCTCCATATAGCCTCGTAACAGATTCTTCGTTATTGGCTGAATATGCCGATATTAACCTGGTTGTATTGCGTCATGAATATACGTTTAAGCTTGTATTGCAGGAATTGAATAAAAAAATAGCAGAGAATCCGGATCAGCATTTATATACCGTTATTAACAGGGTAGGAGAAAGAAGGAACTATACAAAGTTTAAAAACTATGGCTACACTGAATATTTTGACGCTCCTGATAAGGCTGTAAATGGATGGCGCAGGCTTTTCAGAAGAAGAGCGGAGAGTTAATTTTGATATATAATAGTATTTCGGAAATCAAGGTGTCATTGATTATTTCAACTGACTTCTATAAATTATTATATGGCAGGAACTGGTAAGGTAGATAGATTTTTAGCAGTATGGATTACTGTGCCTATTTTTTTGGGTTATTCTACATACTTCTTTCCATATAGTTTGAAGTCTTTTTTTTCGCCGATTACGATGATTGCTGTAAGCGTTTTTTTTTATATACTTTTTTCCTTCCTGACAAAACCCCGCTTTAATTTCGTGCCAGAGCTGCGAATACTGATTTTGTTTTTTCTTGTTCTTTTTATAGGGCTGCTTTATACAAACGCGCTTAAGTATGGCAGTGATAAACTCAATATCTTATTTGCCTGGGTTTTTTTATTTTACCTGTATGGGTTTATTATCATAAACAATTTTGATCTTTTTGTAAAGGCAACTTTTTTTAGCGGCGCAGTATTTCTTTTCTTACTGTTTAATAAGTTTGGCGATCCTATAACTTTCTTTAAATCTATGCAGGGCGAGATAGTAAGGCTTGGCGTTACTAAATCAGACGATAATGAAGATTATTTACTAAATCCCATATGGGTTGCCCGGTATCTTGGTTTTTTGTTTCTGATAGCATTGTATTCCCTTAAAAAGGGTAAGATCAATTACCTGACATATGCATACCTGCTGTGTATCTTTCTTTACATGATTACTTCCGGCTCAAAAGGGCCGATTTTTGCCTTGATAGTAGCCTCATTGATTTTTTTTGCTGACAGCAGGCTTTCTAAAAATATGCGGAATATTATCATATTTATTTTTATATGCCTTGGGGTTCTGGTATTATTGAATTTTATTGACTTTTTTTCATCCTCCTTTTTCATTTCACGTTTTTCCGGAGAAAGTTCTTCGGGAGCCGAAAGAGAAGATCTTATTGGTGTTGCGTTAGAGTATAGAGGGTTAGGTAGTTTTTTTTGGGGTACAGGCACCGGAAATTTTGGCTATATCATGTCGCAAAGGGATACAAGAGCATATCCCCATAATATTTTTGCTGAACTATATTGTGAAAATGGAATAATCGGGGCATCTTTTATCCTGGTTATGCTTTATAGTGTAGTTAGAAAATACACTTTGATTTTTAAAAACCGTACACTTAAACTCTTATGTGCTCTTTTTATATTCTTTTTTTTAAACGCTTTATTTTCAGGAGACCTGTTCTCAAATGAATATTTGTTTATTTTCTTCATTCTTTTTCATTACGAGGCAAAAATGGTAACAAAAGAAGAAGAATTTATGCTTATGCTGAATACAGCCTGATTAAGAATTCATTTCTATAATAAATATATTTTATTGTTCGTTCTATATTATATATCAATCGATTGGATATTTTTAAAAATCACCCTAGTTATCAATGAAAGTTTTACAGGTTATTAATGCCCTAACAGCCGGAGGAGCTCAAAAGCTTATTGCTGATTTTGTACCTATAATGAACAAAAAGAATGTGCCGACGGATGTTTTGTTGTTTACTGAAGATAAAGGCCCGTTTCTTCATATTCTACTGGAGAAAAACGTGAAGGTTTTAAATATAAAATCAAAACATTTATACTCGCCCTATAATGCGCTGATGGCGGCAAAATATTTTGATAAGTATGATATCATTCATGCACATTTGTTTCCCGCTATATATTGGACGTCATTAGCTAAAATCGTTAGACCTGCTAACAAAAGAGCAAAGTATCTTTTAACCGAACACAATAATTCTAACCGCCGGTTTACAAAATCTTACCTGCAACCCGTAGATAAGTTTATTTATGACAGGTTTGATGCACTTATAGCTATTAGCGAGAGTGTAAAAGATGTATTGTGGAAACGCGTGGCACATCCTAATATACCAATTGTTTATAATGCGGTAAATGTTAACGATCTGTCTGCCGCCGTTCCCGTATCGTTGCCTGAAAATCAAATAAATCTATTAATGGTGGCAGCATTCCGTGATCAGAAAGATCAGCATACCTTAATTAAGGCTATGCAACAATTAGACGACAGGTATCATCTATACCTTGCCGGAGAAGGCGCAACACTTGAAGAATGCAGGCAGTTGGCTACAGACTTAAATGTTGAGCAACGGGTACATTTTATGGGCGTAAGAAAAGATGTACCAGGATTAATGAAAGCTGCGGATATTAATATCCTCTCGAGCCATTGGGAGGGATTATCCTGTGTGGTACTGGAAGCAATGGCTTCAGGAAAGCCATTTATTGGAACAGATATCTATGGAATTAAAGAAATGTTTAGGGATAATCCCTTTGCCCTATTCCAAACCGGAGATGTTGACGCTTTATCACAAAAAATAAGAAAAATAGCAGAGGATAAAGCGTTTGCTTTGTTGCAGAGTGAAACGAACTTTGAAACAGTTAAAAAATTTGATATTGATTTGATGACTGATCAGTATCTGGATATATATACACAATTGCTGAAGTAATATTAATATCAATCAGCAGGTACAATACATTCAAAATGAATCATGGAAACTTTGTTATATCGTTAGACTTTGAGTTAATGTGGGGGGTCCGTGACCTTGTTACTATTGAGCAATATGGAAAAAATATTGCCGGGGTTCATTCTGTTATTCCAAAATTGCTTGATGCGTTTGGCACATACAATGTAGAAGCAACTTTTGCAACTGTCGGGTTCCTTTTTTTTGAAACCAAAGCCGGGTTGTTGCCGGAGGTTCCTGCTTTATTGCCTTCATATTCCGATACTAATTTATCGCCGTATAATGGTCACTTTAACGAAATAAAAGATAATCATACAGATGATCCATACCATTATGCGCCATTATTGATCAGGGCTATTCAAAAGCATCCCCGGCATGAGATAAGTACACATACGTTTTCTCATTATTATTGTTTAGAGCCCGGTCAAACAAAGGAGCAATTCAGAGAAGATTTGATTGCAGCAAAAAAAATTGCTGCTGCATTTAATATTCCGATTACTTCTATTATTTTTCCAAGAAATCAATATAATGTTGAGTATACCGATGTGTGTACCAGCCTTGGTATTACTTCATACAGGGGTAATGAAAGGCATTGGGTTTATGATTCAACAAAAGAAGTCAGTAATGTTTTTTTGAAATTCCTGATTTCACTTGGAGGAAGTAAAAAAGCAAAATTAAAATTAATGCTCCGCAGACTCTTCAGGAAGATGGATGCATACATTAATATATCCGGAAACAATTGTTATAGCCTTAGCGATCTTAAAAATTCTTTTCCTGTAGATATTCCTTCAAGCCGTTTACTTCGTCCTTATTCTCCTGCATTGGCTTTGTTTGAACCATTAAGGCTGAGAAGAATTATAAACGGTATGACATATGCTGCAAAAAACAACCTCACCTTTCATTTGTGGTGGCATCCTCATAATTTTGGCATACACCAGGATAAGAATTTTGCTTTTCTTGAGAAGATCCTGAAGCATTATCAATACCTGAATAAAACATATAATTTTCAATCTATCACAATGACCAATCTTGCAAACAGTATTTTAACAGAGCATAAAAACGGTTAGTTATGAAAGTGCTGTTTTATACTATAGGAAAGCCTGATGATGTGAATATAAAACAAGGTATTGACGAGTTTACAAAACGTATTGCAAGATATTATCCTCTGGAATGGAAAATTATAGCGCCTCCCAAAAACGCTGGTTCCATTACAGAAAATGAATTGAAAACCAAAGAAGCCGAATTGATATTGGGGAACCTGAAAAAAGAGGATTACCTGGTAGCCCTTGATGAAAGAGGCAGGATGCTTACATCAGTTCAACTGGCAGCAACTATACAAGCCCGGGCCAATGAAAGCGTAAAACAATTGGTATTTCTTATTGGGGGTGCTTATGGTATTGATGAAAGTATTTTAAAAAGAGCCAATTTCATATGGTCATTATCCTCGCTTACTTTTCCTCACCAGCTTGTACGGCTCATTCTTGCAGAGCAGGTATACAGAGCCTGTACTATCATCAAAGGTGAAAAATATCATCATGCATAATTTAACGGAAGATAATCCCTTGTTACAGGGCTTTCAATTATCTTCGGCAAAAAACAAGGGATGTCCATTACACTTACCATTATTATACTTACCAGTATTATTTCTATTGTAGCGATGAGCAATGCCAAGATGAAAGGTGAACTTATTTTTTGGCCGGCAGTTATTAAAAACAACAACCAATACTACAGGTTTCTTTCTTATGGGTTAATTCATGCAGATTATATACATCTTTCTTTCAACATGCTTGCCCTGTATTCCTTTGGTGTATTTGTGGAAGATCATTTGTTTTCAGCACCTTATTTTTTTGGCGCAAGAGGGAAGATATTTTTCCTTGTTATGTATGTTGGAGCGCTGGTTGTATCTACCATTCCCGATTATATAAAATATAAAGACATATACGGATATACTGCGTTAGGGGCATCCGGCGCGGTATCGGCTGTTATATTTGCCGGAATAATTTTACAGCCCAATCTACCCATCCGCTTTATGTTCATTCCATTTGATATACCCGGGTATATATTCGGTATTTTATTCCTCGCACTTTCAGCGTATTTAGCTAAAAAAGGTACTGGCAATATCGGGCATGTCGCACATTTTTTTGGTGCATTATTTGGTATTGCATTTACTGTAATTATGGTAAAAGCATTTTCAACGAATCATGTTGATGTGCTAAGTGATTTTATGAAGGCTATTTTAAGCCGTTAATCAGGCAGGCTGAAATTTAATTTGTAATATATCAGTTGTTTTATCGTTCACTTTAAACCTGTTATCAGTTCTTTGGTTCACAACCCATATAATCTTTTTATTCATTTCCAGTACCCACACTTTTTCTTTTTCTACTAATGACATTTTCCTGTCAATCAGGAATCGCGCTATCTTCTTCTTTTTGGTCATGCCCAACGGATAAAAATAATCTCCCTGTTTCCAGCGGCGCAATAATAAAGGAAAGCGGATGTCTTTTACGTCAAGGAGGGCTATATTCTGAGCAGACGGGAGTGCAGATTTGTTTTCCTGGTATTTTTTCTGTGAAAAACTCAACCTGCCATTCTCAAAAAAACTCACTTCGCTTTCTTTATCAACCACAATAATGGTATCACTTTTCGCCTGCATAGGAGAAATAATAATCCAGTTACGATTTTTAAGTACTCTGTGTGTTGGCGATACAATAAATTTCCCTGTTTCGCTGTTCAGCAATTTCAGTACTTCATCTGTTTGAGCAGAACTGAAGCCATATGCTTTTATAATCTCAAATATGATGGTGTGCAGGGGAGATGCCTGCAGCAATTTCAATACCGGGATATACACTTCGCCATTACGAAATTCAAGCAATTTCTTCTTGTGATGTTCAATTGCCTGGTTGTATAAAACGTCTGCATCTCTGAAATGGGTAATTGTTTTATTGATATTTACTGATGCCTGCGGGTAAATAGCTGCAACCGCAGGGATGATATTATGACGAATGTAATTCCGGGAATATTTATCAGACGCATTACTGGAATCTTCCCTGTACACTAACCCATTTTTAGTAGCAAAGGATACTAACTCTTTTTTCTGTGCAAATAAAAGTGGCCGCACAAGCCTGCCTGTCTTAGGCAAAATTCCTCTCATGCCGGAAATACCCGTTCCTTTAAATAAATTCATCAATACCGTTTCCGCATTATCATCTGCATGATGTGCCGTAACGATATATTGAGGATTAGCTGCTTCGTAAATTCTGGAAAAGGATACAATTTCATTAAACCATTGATATCGTAACTCCCTTGCCGCAACCTGGATGGAACATTTTTGTGCTTGAGCATATGCGTTGGTATCAAATTTTTTAACTAAAAACCCGACAGCATATTTTTTAGCAAGCGCTTGTACAAACTGCTCATCTTTATCACTTTCATCTCCCCGCAACTGAAAATTACAATGCGCTATTATAAATTTATAACCAGCCGAGTAACATAGCTCGCACAAAACAACAGAATCAATACCTCCGCTCACGGTAAGCAACAGCATATCATCAGGAGTAAACAGTTGCTCACTGGTTACAAAATGCCTGAAGCTATCGATCAGGGTTTCATTCATTTGTCATTTGTTAAAGTATGAATTACAGGTCGGCAATATCTTCATGTGCTGCCTGTAATTCATTATAGGTTTTCATATCTTTTAAAGTCCTGGCTCTCTGCATACCTTTTTCATACCATGCTATAGCAGTTGGATAATCATTTGCCCTTTCCAGCAGTTTTGCCAAATGATAATAAGAACCGGTATAATCAGGATCTCTTTCTAAAATAGCTTCAAACAATATCTTCGCTTCGGCATCATTTCCCTCCTTTACATATTCCAGGGCAAGTGCATGCTGTAAAAAATTGTCCGTGGGATCATCTTTTAAAAGTTGCTGTAATTTTTCTTTTCTTTCCATCCTTGAACAATATTTTAATAAAATACATCATTATATTCTGAAAGGGTTACTATATTTGTATGCAAATTAGTTGCATAAACAACTTTTTTCCTGACTAACTATATCATAAAATATCTTCTAATGAAAATTTTAGTCTGCATCAGTAAAGCGCCTGACACCACAACAAAAATAGCCTTCACTGATAACAATACGAAATTTGCCGCCGATGGCGTTCAATGGATCATCAACCCCTACGATGAGTGGTATGCCCTGGTACGTGCTATTGAATTGAAAGAAAAGGACCCCTCAACCATTATTCACCTGGTAACAGTTGGTGAAGCGGATGCCGAGCCTGTAATACGTAAAGCGCTTGCCCTGGGTGGCGATGAAGCCATAAGAGTAAATGCAGGCAGCGGGGATAGTTATTATATCGCGTCTCAAATTGCAGCAATTGCAGGGCAGGGCGCATACGATCTTATTTTTACCGGAAAGGAAACGATAGATTATAACGGCTCCTCGATAGGCGGGATGGTATCGGAGTTATTAAATCTTCCTTATGTTTCGCTGGCTATAAAATTTGAGCTTAACGGAGCCAGTGCTGCTATTACAAGAGAAATAGAAGGTGGGGAAGAAGTATGTGAAGTTGGATTGCCTGTTGTAGTAAGTTGTCAAAAAGGAATGGCAGAAGCCCGTATACCTAATATGCGCGGCATTATGGCTGCAAGAACAAAGCCGCTTAAAGTAGTTGAACCTGCAGCGGTTGACAGCCTTACAAGCATTGTCAGTTTTGAGTTACCGCCTGCAAAAGCCGGTGTAAAACTTGTTCCGGCAGATAATCCTGCTGAATTGGTCAGATTGCTTCACGAAGAAGCTAAGGCATTCTAAATAACCTAAAACCTGCCGGCAGGCAGATTTCAAATTTCAAATTTCAAATTTTATGTCTGTTTTAATATTCATAGATCAATCAGAAGGGCATATAAAAAAAGCTTCTCTTGAAGTGTTGAGTTACGGCGCTGATATTGCTGAAAAATCCGGGATTGCTGCAGAAGGTATTATACTAGGTAATGTGAGTGAAGATATTGCTGCTTTGGGTAAGTATGGCGTAAAGAAAATTTATCATGTAGATAATGCCGCGCTTAACCATTTTGATGCGCAGGTGTTTACCAATGCTATTGCAGAGGTGGTACAGCGCAGCGGCGCAAAAGTGATTGTATTCTCAAACAATGTAGATGGCAAATCTGTAGCACCGCGTCTTTCTGTTAAGCTTAAAGCAGGATTGGTATCTGGTGCGGTTGCATTGCCAGATACAAGCAATGGCTTTATAGTGAAGAAAACCGTGTTTTCAGGAAAAGCTTTTGCCAATATTGCCCTGAATACGGATATAAAAATTATTGCGCTTAATCCAAACTCATTTTCAGTAAATACCGGAGGAGAAGGGAGTGCTGAAGTTGTAAAAACTGATGTAAAAGTGGAGGAGGCTAAAGTAAAAGTTACCAGTGTGAATAAAGTGAAGGGTGAAGTACCGTTGAGTGAAGCTGATATTGTGGTGAGTGGGGGGCGTGGGCTAAAAGGTCCCGAAAACTGGGGCATGATTGAAGAGCTGGCCACATTGCTTGGCGCGGCCACTGCCTGCAGCCGCCCTGTTGCTGACACACATTGGAGACCACATCATGAGCATGTTGGTCAAACCGGGCTGGCAATTGCACCTAATTTATATATAGCTATCGGTATCTCCGGGGCAATACAACACCTTGCCGGGGTGAACAGGAGTAAAATAATAGTAGTAATTAATAAAGACCCGGAAGCGCCATTTTTCAAGGCTGCTGATTATGGTATAGTTGGCGATGCTTTTGAAGTGGTTCCCAGGCTGATAGAAGAGATAAAAAAAGTGAAAGGCGTAGCATGAGAAAACACACTGTCCTTCAACTAAAACCGCACTGTTTTAAACAGGTGCGGTTTTTTTTATTTTAAGTTTTTCAGATTATCCTTTTTGCAAATTTCTTGTACATTCGCAGCAGATTATGAAGAAAATAGAACTGGAAATAGTAGCGCTGTCGCATAGTATTACGCAAACTCATTCTTACGCGGTAGTGCTGGGAGAAACCAATGGGTTAAGACGTTTGCCGATTGTGATCGGAGGCTTTGAAGCGCAGGCTATTGCTGTTGCGCTTGAACGTATGCAACCCAGCAGGCCGCTTACGCATGATCTTATGAAGAATTTCATGATGGCCTTTAATGTAGAACTTCATGAAATAATAATCAGCGATTTACAGGAAGGGATATTTTATTCAAAACTCCTTTGCAGCAATGAGCACGATACGGTAGAGATAGATTCCCGTACATCTGATGCCCTTGCGCTTGCTGTGCGCTTTGGGTGCCCGATATATACATATGAACATATACTTGAAAGCGCAGGTATATTGATGGAAGATTCCGGCAAAAAGAAAAAATCTGATGAAGAGCAACCGGTAGTAAAAGAAACAGGAGGTAGTAAAGATGATCTTAGAGGCATGTCGCTGGAAGATCTTAACCAATTGCTTTCAGAAGTGCTTGAGCAGGAAGACTATCTCCGCGCAATAGCCATACGCGACGAGATCAATCACCGTAAGAAAAAATAAATCTCCTTTACTTAATTATTATTGCTGTGGTGCTCTTTCCTAATTGTAAGATTAATATTGGGCTTAACATCACGTCAAAACGCAGCGATGGTTTTCATAATCTTGAAACCATTTTTTATCCTGTACAATGGACTGATGTGCTGGAAATAACCAGCAACCAGCCTGCTGTCTCACCGGCAATACATTTATCCGGGCTGGATATACAGGGAAATCCTGCAGAAAATATTTGCTTAAAGGGATATGATTTACTTAAAAAGGATTTTCCGCAATTGCCTTCGGTAGATATTTACCTGCACAAAACCATTCCTTCAGGCGCAGGGCTTGGAGGCGGCTCTGCTGACGGCGCTTTTACCTTAAAGTTGCTGAATGCAAAATTTAACCTGGGGCTCACAGAAAAGCAATTGATAGAATACAGCCTGCAACTCGGCAGCGACTGCCCTTTTTTTATTTATAATAAGCCTTGCTTTGCAGGCGGCAGAGGAGAGGAGATACAGCCGGTATCACTGGATTTATCAGCTTATACTATTATGCTTGTTAACCCGGGCATTCATGTAAATACAGGTTGGGCTTTTTCAAATATACGTCCTTTGCAACCGGTTAAGTCAGTAAGGTATATTATTGAGCAGCCTCCGGCTACGTGGAAACATGAAATGATCAATGATTTTGAAGCTCCTGTGTTTGCAAAATATCCTGAGATAGCCGTAATAAAGCAAAAAATGTATGAGCAGGGTGCGGTATATGCATCTATGTCTGGCAGTGGTTCAACCGTGTATGGCATATTTGCTTCAGATGCTGTTGCGCCAATAGAATGGCCAAAACACTATAATACAGCAGTTAACCAGATAAAACTTATCTTGCACTAAATTTATTTTTATAATACACGCTGGTTATATACTATCTTTTCTGGATCATAATCTTGATTTCCTCAATCATTAATATCTGGTCTGATCATTATATACAGGTATCTTTTTGCGATACGTTTCCGGTTATTTTTATTGATTATTATTTCATTTCTGTAATTAACCTGCCATGCATTTAACAGATATTATTTCTGATAAAACCAATTATTATTTAGCGCTTGAAGAAAAATATGGTGCACATAATTATCATCCGTTGCCTGTAGTATTGCAAAAAGGCAAAGGCGTATATGTTTGGGATATCAATGAAAAAAAATATTATGATTTCCTGAGCGGTTATTCTGCTGTTAACCAGGGGCATTGTCATCCGCGTATAATTGATGCTTTGGTAAACCAGTCACAGAAACTAACGCTTACATCAAGAGCTTTTTATAATAATCTGTTGGGCGAATATGAAGCATACATAACAGCATACTTTGGTTATAACAAAGTATTGCCCATGAATACAGGTGTAGAGGCGGTTGAAACAGCGTTAAAACTTTGCAGACGATGGGGGTACGCAGTAAAAGGCATCCAGGAGAATAAGGCAAAGATCATTGTTTGTGCAGGTAATTTTCATGGCAGAACTACGTCGGTAATATCTTTCAGTACCGATCCTTCATCAACCAAACAATTCGGTCCGTTTACACCAGGTTTTTCGGTTATTCCTTACAATGATATTGCAGCGTTGGAAGAGGCTTTAAGCGATAAAAATATTGCAGGCTTTCTGGTAGAACCTATACAGGGCGAGGCAGGAGTTGAAGTGCCGCAGGAAGGATACCTGGCAAAAGCAAAAGCGTTATGCAAAAAAAACGATGTGTTGTTTATAGCAGATGAAATACAAACCGGCTTATGCCGTACCGGTAAAATATTATGTTGTGATCATGAAAATGTAAGACCAGATATATTGATCCTGGGCAAGGCATTGAGCGGGGGCACATTACCAGTAAGCGCTGTACTGGCAGATGATGAAATTATGTTAACGATAAAACCCGGGGAACATGGTTCAACATACGGAGGTAATCCGCTTGCCTGTGCTGTGGCGATAGAGTCGTTGAAAGTACTTAAAGATGAGGGCATGGCGGAGAATGCGGAGCGTATGGGCGCATTGTTAAGAAAAGAATTACAAAAAATTGATTCTCCATATATCAGCATTATCCGCGGTAAGGGGTTATTAAATGCGATTGTTATAAAACATAATGATGAAAACGCCGCATGGAAACTATGTCTGGAGCTGATGAAAAATGGCTTGCTGGCAAAACCAACTCATGGTGATAAAATAAGGTTTGCCCCCCCTTTAATTATTACTGAAGAGCAGGTGCTGGAATGTGCTGGTATAATTGAAAAGAGTTTGCGTGTATTGGATTAGATGATGGGAGAAGCTGGTGGTTAACGGTTGTGATTGCTCATTCGGTGTCATTTCCTTAATGAGAAAGAGATGAAATTTGTTGATGGGCTAGACCCAATATATCTAAAAAAGCATACCGCTGCCATGCCTTGCATTCCAGCATTGAATAGTGGAAAAACAGCGTGCAATGTAAGATGTGAAACGATGCCGGGTTGTGAATCTGAAACCTGTAATTTATCTTAACTCATTACCCCAGGTTAAACTGTTTGGTTGCCATTTCTTCTACTGCTTTTCCAATAGCCAAAGCTGCGGTAGCGGCAGGGGAGGGGGCATTCAATACATGAATAGCGTTGTCTTTTGATTCTATTTTAAAATCATCAATCATACTTCCCTCCTTTGAAAGCGCCATGGCACGCACGCCGGCACGGGCTGGTACAATATCATCAGATTCAAGTGAAGGGATTAATTTCTGTAATCTTTTAAGAAAGTAAGATTTTGAAAAAGCGCCGCGGTATTCATCCAGGCCAAAGCGCCAGTGTTTGCCAAAAAACTTCCAGGTGCCGCCATAAGAAAAAGCCTCGGCAGTATCTTTTAAGCTAAAAGCAGTTTTGTTATATCCTTCTCTCTTAAAAACAAATACGGCATTTGGTCCGCACTCAACGCCACCTTTTATCATCCTGGTAAAGTGAACGCCAAGAAAAGGAAATTGCGGATTAGGTACAGGATAAATAAGGTTGCGGACTTTGGTTCTTCCTTTTTCACTCAGGTCATAATAATCACCACGAAAACCCACAATAGCGCTGTCTGTTCCGGTACCTTCTTTTTTTGCTATGCGATCACTTTGTAAACCTGCACAGGCAATAATATATTTTGCTTCAAAGTTTTGTTGATTGGTTTTGATGATGGTTTTTTCTCCATCCTTTACAAAATCTCTCGCTTCTGTATTCAGAAATACTTTGCTTCCATCAAATTTTTGTTCAAGTAGTTCAGCCAATTTTTCCGTAAATCCAACAAAATCTATGATGCCCGTACATCCCACCCAAATACCGCTGATACCTTCACAATAAGGTTCTATTTCTTTAATCTCTTCAGCAGTGATCATTCTTATATCTTCCACACCATTGGCGATGCCATTGTTGTATACCTTATTCATGTGCGCCAGCTCACTTTCTTCTGTGGCTACAATTACTTTTCCACAGATATCATGCGCAATGCCATGCTCTTTTGCAAACGCTACAATTTCTCTTCTTCCTTCCACGCAATTTTTAGCCTTATACGATCCGGGTTTATAATAGATACCAGAGTGGATTACACCTGAATTATGGCCGGTTTGGTGAGCGGAAACACGACTTTCTTTTTCAAGTACCGCTATTTTTAATGAGGGATACCTGCTGTTTAATTTATATGCAGTAGCCAATCCTACACAACCACCACCAATCACAATAATATCGAACGAATTGTTGTCCATGAATTTTTAGATTATAATCATGGCGCAAGATAGTTGAGAATGTTTGAGGTAACAAAAACCAGCTGCTTTTTTGATATAGTAATGCTGGTGTGATACAATAGAGCCGGGCAATGTTTTGCCCGGCTCAGGTATATTCTTTCGATGTTGTATCAGAATGGTAAAGTAACCGGGAAGGAAAGGGGGCCGATAATTAATGTTCCTGTATTATCGCAAGTGCCGTCTCCATAATCAAGTGTAGCAGTAGCATTATTTGTTTTTAAATCAATTTTTCCTGAAGTAATGTTATTGCAGGCAATTTCCTTTATAAGAGGAGATGTAATTGTAGCCTCAATATCTCCTAAAGATGAAGTACTTGCAATATCTCCTGTTATAGAATAAACATCATCACCAAATACCAGAGGTGTGGAAGACCCGGCAGTTTGTGTATAGTTCTGTGTCCCTTTTAAATGAAATACGGTGCCGTTAGGGAAAGTAACTATGCCGTCAATAATATCAATCTTAAACTCTGTAGCAGATACTGTAGTGATTTTATAATCTCCCTCTATCTTATAGCCGTTTACATAAAAATCGTTGAATACAGGAACTATTTCGGTACCGGGTATAGCTATCCATTGATTTAATGAAAAGCTCACTGATCCTTTACCGGTATACCCCCTTAAAGTGCAACCGGTTCCGAAATCAACTACTACTTCTTTTGGAAAATCCACAAAGCCACCGGGCGTAGCGGTTACTGTAGCGCAACCATATTTTCTGTCGGCAGTTGCTCTTTCGCTTTCAGACTCCGGTGCGCCGGTTACAAACATAATATCCAGGGCAGTGTTTAATACAGCATATGCAGTAACGGATGCTGAAGCAGCCGCAACAGTTTCTTTGTTTTGTGCATCTGAAGATGCTGTTTTTTTAGCTTCTTTTTTACAGGATGCAATTAATACTAATAATGCAAATGCTGCACTTAATGCACGGGAAGTAGAAGATGCAAAAATCATATAAGATTTTATTTGTGGTTAAAAAATAATAAGACTATATCAATATGATAGTCAGTTGTGATACATCTTTTTCCGGGGGAGTTAAGAAGAAGGCAAAATAAAACCTGTTATCTGCAGGATATAATAGACAAGTTAAACTGCTGATTAGTTATTTAGCAATAATCATGCCTTGAAGGGGAGCGTTTGTGGTTTGTGGTTTAAGGTATAAGGTTCAACCACAAACCACAAACCTCTTAAATCGTATCTTTATATACACAAAGTTTACAGGCATGGATATAAAAAACAATATACTCGAAACAATAGGCAACACGCCGTTAATAAAGCTGAATAAAATCACCAAAGAGCTGCCATGCACTGTTGCTGCAAAAGTTGACTATTTTAACCCGGGTAATTCTATTAAAGACAGGATGGCAATTAAAATGGTTGAAGTTGCCGAGCAGGAGGGTAAATTAAAACCGGGCGGAACAATTATTGAATGCACTTCGGGAAATACAGGTATGGGACTTGCGCTTGCGGCGTCGGTTAAGGGCTATAAATGTATATTTACTTCAACAGATAAACAGTCGAAAGAAAAATTTGATATCCTTAAAGCTTTAGGTGCGGAAGTAATTGTATGCCCTACAAATGTTGAACCTGATGATCCTAAAAGTTATTATTCTGTTGCTAAAAGACTGGCAAAAGAAATACCTGATGCGTTCCTTTGTAATCAATATGATAATCTTGCTAACCGGTTAGCGCACTATGAAACTACCGGTCCTGAAATCTGGGAGCAGACTGATGGAAAAATCACCCATCTTGTTTCAACAGCAGGAACAGGCGGCACAGTTACTGGTACGGCAATGTTCCTTAAAGAGAAAAATCCGGATATCCAGGTTTGGGCGATAGATGCGTATGGTTCCCTGCTCACAAAGTTTTTCAGAACAGGAGAACTGGATATGAATGAGGTACACCCTTATATATCTGAAGGGTTTGGAGAAGATTTTGTGCCTCAGAATTATGATATGAGCGTGATAGATCATTTTGAGCAGGTAACAGATAAGGATGGTGCAATTATGGCCAGAAGGTTAGCCAAAGAAGAGGGGATTTTTTGCGGGTACAGTGCGGGCAGTTGTTTGCAGGGATTAATGCAGCTGAGGAGCAAGTTAAAAAAGGGTGACCTGGTAGTATGTATTTTCCATGATCATGGAAGCAGGTATGTGGGCAAAATATATAATGATCAATGGATGATGGAACGTGGATTTATGGATGTGAAAACATTTAAAGATGTTATTTCAACAAGGGGAGAAAAGCCATTGGTAACGGTGCAGCCACGAGAAACGGTTGCTAAGGCTTTTGAGTTAATGAAAAAATATGATATAGAGAACATACCTGTAATGGATAATGAAAACCAGGTGGGCTCCATCTCGCAAATTGGGTTATATAATAATATATTTGATAGTCCGGCTATAAAAGGCGAAGCTGTAAGTACCATTATGGGTGCTCCATATCCTGTTGTTGCTTTTGATACGCCGGTAGAACGATTGGTTAAACTTATTAACAAAGAGAACGGTGCCATACTTGGTAAAGATGAAAGTGGTAAAATGCACATTATCACGAAGTACGATATTATTGAATCGATGGCTAAACTTTAAAGAAAGTTCCTTTCTTGTGGTTTTTAGTTCTACAACTATTTTTAGGTTAACAGTTTGATTAATAGATTATAACATAAATTTTATAATATCTATACCGGCATTTAAACAGTAAATTTTCTATCGTGTTCACAAGTAATGTTACGAGTGTTAATAAAGTCTTAATACGAAGCAAATTATAGAAAAAAAAGTTGCAAAAATGGGGGAAACCTCTATTGGATGGTGGATAACTGGTGAGTATCTTTGGATAGAAGTTGATTGATGAGGAAAACTACACCTCAACCATCCAAGATCCAAAAACCGTCCTAAAATAATTGAGTCCAAATCCTTTGAAAAGGGTAGATAAAATCCAATATCAATCAACTTTCTCTTAAGCGTATTTAGCCATTAAGCCATATATCCGGTAATTTCCATATCCTGAAAAACATACAGTATCCAATAATCTTTTTGAAAAATCAACCCCCGTGAAAAAATCCAATTAATCTGAATGAGGAACTGATCAACCTTGGACAACGAGTTTTGTATGAGGTCCCTAAAGTCCAATCCTTAGAACATCTATTCTTAGAGGCTCTAACAAAAAGAAATGAAGGCTGTCTCACCCGGGGCAGCCTGTTTTTATAATATTTATTGCCGTTTAATTTCTGCCTATATTTGTTGCCCGATTGTAACAGGCTCATATAAATTATTGAAAATGACGGGCCTATTTTTGTTAGTATAAAGTAAATTCATTAATCTTGAATTCCAACTTAAGCGCTACAATGCAACACGAAGAAGATTTTGACGCAAATTTAGCTGGTGAAGATAAAAGTAGTGAGGAAGCCAAAAGCAGATGGTTTAAACGGATAAAAAAAGGTATAACTACTTCCACAGCCGAAAAAAAGGAAGCTCCTGACGGCTTGTGGATGAAATGTCCTAACTGTAAATATACCTGCACTGTACTCGAATTAAAGGAGAACCTTTTTGTTTGTCCAAAGTGTAATTATCATCACCGTATCGGCAGCCATGAATATTTTAATATTCTTTTTGACAACCAGGAGTACGAAGAATTGTTTGATAATGTACGGTCAGTAGATTTCCTGCAGTTTAAAGATCTTAAGCCTTATAATAAACGCCTGGAAGAAGCTTATTCAAAAACAGGGCTTAATGACTCCCTTTCTGTTGGAGCAGGTAAATTATATGGTCACGACCTGGTTATATGCTGTTCCGACTTTAATTTTATCGGCGGCTCATTAGGCAGTGTGATGGGAGAAAAAATTGCTAAGGCGGTTGACTATGCGATTAAGCATCAATCTCCTTTGATGATCATAAGTAAAAGTGGTGGAGCAAGAATGATGGAAAGTGCTTTTTCTCTTATGCAGTTAGCTAAAACATCCGGTAAGCTGTCTCAGCTTTCGGATGCCAAACTTCCCTATATATCCCTCTGTACAGATCCAACTTATGGTGGAACAACCGCTTCTTTTGCTATGCTGGGTGATGTTAATATTGCAGAGCCCGGGGCAATGATAGGATTTGCCGGACCGAGAGTAATTAAAGAAACCATTAAAAAAGATCTCCCTGCCGGTTTTCAAAGCTCTGAATTTTTAATGGATCATGGGTTCCTCGATTGTATAGTGGACCGCAAAGAACTTAAAGATAAGCTGGCTGCATTGCTTACGCTTTTTAAATCATAGCCTGCTTTCCGTATTAATGTATGTCTATCAAAAATCGTTCTGCATTTTTTGAGTATTATATTGAAGACAAATATGTCGCCGGGCTTGTATTAACCGGCACAGAGGTTAAATCCATACGGGAAGGTAAAGCAAGTTTTAATGACAGCTATTGCTATTTTCATAAAGGGGAGCTTTGGATAAAAAGCCTGCATATTTCAGAATATAGTCATGGTACATATAATAACCACGACCCTTTACGTGAAAGAAAGCTGTTGCTGAGCAGAAAAGAGCTAAATAAGCTGGAAGGAAAAATAAAGGAGAAAGGATTTACGATTGTGCCTTTAGCACTTTTTTTTACAGAAAAAGGTTTGGTAAAACTGGAGATAGGATTAGGGAAGGGAAAGAAAACACATGACAAAAGAGAAACCATAAAAGCGAGGGACTCGGAACGGGAAATAAAGCGGAAATATGGCGTATAAAGTTATTTAAACGTCGTAAACAATTTATTTACAATAGTTTTAGAAATCCTTCGTTAGATTGTATCCAATATTAATCATTATTCCCAATTAAGACGCATGAGGGTAATAATCATCTTGATTTTTTTAGTATCCTTTTTAAATGGCTTTAGCCAGGGTATAAAAGGTAGTTGGTATGGAAGTGCTGATATTTTGCTTGGCGGCTCTCACAATAACTATCTTGTTGAATTAGATCTTAAGCAGGAAGGCAATGATGTAAAAGGCGTAATAAGCTATTACTTTAAACAAAGCTTTCAGAGCTTTTACGTAAAAGGCACTTATAACGCCGGCAAAAGAGAGATAACCATTAAAAATATTCCTATTACTTATTTCCGCGCCTCTGCCAGTAACGGTGTTGAATGTATTATGGATTTAAAAGCGATCGTTACTGCCTCAAGGGTGAGCACCAATATTAAAGGTGTTTTTACCACGCAGGGCAAATACAAATATACCTGCCCTGATATTGCTTTCGATTTTGTATATGGCGAACAATTGAATACAGACAGTCTTATTGATAAGTTTTCACCCATAACCAAAATGTGGAAACCTACTGAAGAAGATGTTGTAGTAAATCCCCAGGAAGACAGAACGCCTGACTCCGTAGACCTGAAAGTGAAAGAGCCTACTTTTGAACAGCTTGAGGCAAAAAAAATTCAGGTAGAGTTTAATAAGCGTGCTGAAGTTGTAACGAAAGAATTGCTGGTAGATTCAGATTCACTCCGGCTTACCTTTTACGACAATGGTATAGTAGATGGCGATAGCATTTCTGTATTTTACAATAAAGAGCCGATATCTACACATCAGTCCTTAACCGAACGTGGTATTATATATTATGTGGTTTTGGATCCTTCCAAACCTTATAACGAAATAAGCATGTTTGCGGAAAACCTGGGTACTATAGCGCCCAATACCGCGCTTATGGTGATTACCGATGGTATTAACAGGTACGAGGTGTTTCTGTCGAGCAGTTTATCGCAAAACTCTACTGTGCGCATACGGAGGAGGAGGTAGGTATCAGGTATTATAGGTATTAGGTATCAGCTGTCAGCCGTCAGCTTTTGGCTGTCCTGATAGCTGACAGCTGATACCTGATTCCTGAAAGCTGACGGCTGATATCCCATAGCTCACTACCCTTTTCTCATTATCTTGCACTCATGGTTATAACGCAAGCCGCATATTTAATCAGCAGTCCTGATTACACAAAATGTCCTCCGCCAGACAGACCGGAATATGTATTTACCGGGCGGAGCAATGTAGGAAAGTCTTCCCTCATTAATATGCTCTGCAATAAACAAAAGCTTGCAAAAACTTCTGCATCACCGGGCAAAACCCAGATGATTAATCATTTTACTATAGAAAGTATTTCCGGCAAAGAAAAAACGCAGTGGTATATTGTTGATCTACCGGGGTATGGCTTTGCTAAAGTTTCGCAGCAGCAAAGAAAGCACTGGGAAAAAATGACAAAAGATTATCTGACCAAACGACCTAATATTATAAACGTTTTCGCGCTGATTGATAGCCGGCATTCACCCCAAAAATCAGATCTCGATTTTCTTAACCAGTTGGGTGAGTGGGGCATTCCCTTTGCTATTGTTTTTACAAAAACAGATAAATCAACCCAGCAGGATGTAAGCCACAATATCAAAGCCTTTTTAAATGCAATGAAAAAAACATGGCAGTTTCTGCCACAACATTTTACTACAAGCAGTATAAAGCAAACCGGCCGCGATAAAATTTTAGATGCTATAGATAACTGGAATGAAATTTTCAAAAATCAGGGAGAAATTTCAGAAGAATAGGGGAGACAAACCCTTTAGCGGTATGCCGATACCGCTTTTAAGAAGCAGGATGGCAGCTGTCAGTTTACTACTTTGTTGGCGCAGCTGCTGCTGGCAAAAGCCTCTGGTTTTGCTTTAAATGCAAATCCCATTCCGAGTATATAACCCATCGCTTCGCGTAATGCTTCATTGCTTTTGAAGTGAGGATTAGTGTTGATGTCGGCATGCACTTCCATATCAACATCATACTGCGTAAACAGGTCGCATAATTCGTAAGCGATCTCAATACTTTTAGCAACTTCTACCAGCATTCTTTCTTTAATAGAATATTGCTTTTTTGTTTTTTCATTATGGATGAACATAAATCCACCATGACCTTCACGAAGAAATACAATTACAGTAGCAAATTCTGTTTCTGCTCCTTTAACCTGCGAATCAGTACCGATGCAAACTTTAAGGCGGTAGCCGTTTTGTTTTTCGCGGATGATAGCACGTTTTACTTCTTCTTTGATAGGGAGCTGGAATCGTTCTCCATTAAATTTTCTCCATAACATATAAGAGGGGGTTTGTGTAATTTACATATTTTTTTTATTCCCCCGTTAATGTTTGAATATTATTGTTTTGTTATTATGAAGAATGAGGAAGGAGAAGGATGTATGGTGTAAGGAAAATAGAACCTGCAACACAATTATGTGGTTAGGCTTTTTTTGTTAGCTTACTATTGAACTTAGTCCGTCAAGCCTGTCTGTTCGTCATATTTTAATTCAGCAAAGGCAATTTCAATTGTGAATTTGTGAAGGCATGAAGGAGTGCTTCATATTAAATCAATACTGCCCCGTTGCTAACAGCACAAGCGTACATGCCTGCATGGTAGGTATATTATTTTGTTCCGCAATTTTTTCCAGCTCTTCATTTTCTGCGCCAGGATTAAAAATGATCCGTTTCGGGTGCAGCGAAACAATATAATCGTAATACTGTTTTTGGTTTTGCGGATTGAGATACAGGGTTACGGTATCAATATCAGCAAGAGGCAAGGGTGCTTTATGTATCTGTACATCGCCTACGTTTTCTTCTTTTTTGCCGATAGCCTCCACTTCATGCCCGGCATTACGCAGGCGGTTCAGTGCAAGGTAGCTATACCGGGATGGGTTTGATGATGCCCCAAGTATCAATGTTTTTTTATTTGTGGTACTCATTTAATGGTAAAGGTAAGAAGGTTTCAAGTTGCAAGTTTCAGGTTTCGGGTTAGGGGTTTGTGGTTTAAGGTTTAATTAAATCTCAAATCAGCGAATAATATTTATTAATTACTTTTGTTCGGTCTAAAAGCATTAATATGAAACTCAGCAAAAACTTTGTATTCACTCTTATCGCTCTTGTTGTTGTTGCAGCCTTATACCGCGTAGTTCCCGGCAGACCTTTTGGATTTGCCCCGCAGATAGCTATGGCAATTTTTGCCGGCGCTGTAATAAAAGACAGGAAGACTGCTTTTGCCTTACCACTGATATCCATGTTCATATCAGATGCTTTTTATCAAATACTATATGTATCCGGCTTATCCATTATACCCGGGTTTTATGAAGGACAAGCCACCAATTATATTTTATTCACGCTGCTTACTGTTATTGGCTTTCTTATAAAGAAGATCAATGTAGTTAATGTAGCTATTGCATCTATAGCTGCGTCAACCATATATTTTTTAGCATCAAATTTCATGGTTTGGTTAAGCGGTACCGGCGGTTATCAGCATCCCCAAACATTTAACGGATTGATGATGACTATTGCAGACGGCGTGCCTTTTTACAAAAACTCTATCTGGGGAACATTGTTTTTTTCTGCTGTTCTTTTCGGTGGCTACTATTTCTTTTTCTCCCGTTCGCCTAAAGCTGAAGAAGCATAGCCGCAGGGTAGGTAGTGTTCACGTTTTTCATCTGTCGTTTCACCCTTCATAAAGAATATTTATTTATATTTTGGCTAACCACAACAACACCGGAAAAAAAGGAGAATTATTAGCTGCGGATTATTTAAAAGATAACGGATTTATTATTCTTCATACCAACTGGCGTTATTCTCATTACGAAATTGACATTATTGCTTCACGGGATAACACCCTTCATTTTGTAGAAGTAAAAGCCAGGCGTTCAATAAAGTTTGGATTACCGGAAGAAAGCGTGAGCAATAAGAAATTGCAAAACCTGGTTAATGCCGCGGAGGAATATCTTTACCAATATCCAGAATGGAAAAGAGTGCAGTTTGATGTATTGGCTATCACGCTCAGCAGGCAGGCGGCTGAATATTTTTTTATTGAGGACGTTTATTTATAAGTACAAGATCTTTCATTTTTTCCACCATTTTATAGGTAGCCGGGCAGTAGGCAATATTTTGTTTATGCACATGCATATAGTCTGTCATTTTCTTTTTGGTAAGATGGGGAAAGCCTGCACAGTCATCAGGTCTTATGGGGTATATGCTGCATTTATTATCTTCTAAATTCAGAAACTGGCAGGGCTGCTTTTTATTCATCCAGTCATTATCCTTTTTATCATAATAAAGCCACTTATCTTTAAACTGCTGCACTGTCATATTGAAATGTGCTGATATGCGTTGCAGGTCTTTTGTATTAAAAGTAGGGCTCATGGTTTTGCAACAGTTGGCGCAACTTAGGCAATCCACTTCCGGCCAAACCTGCTTATCAGCTATCACGGCAAGCGCGTCAAGGTTTTTAGGCGGCTTATTTTCAAGCCTGGTAAGAAATGCCCTGAATCCTTTTTTGTTTTTATTTACCGCTGTTTTAAATGTGCGCAAGGTCAATTGCTGCATAATTATATTTTGATCGTCCAAAATAAAGAATAAATACTTTAGCTTACAGCTTGTTGAATAAAAAAAGCTTAAGCTTATACCAGGAATTTTATTCTCGAAAAATGTGGGAGTCTTACAAAAATGGTTTTAGTGCCTACCTGCAACTGGAAAAATCGCTCAGCAATAATTCCATTGAAGCCTATATACGCGATATAGAAAAGCTAACTGGTTTTATGCAATTAAAAAGTATTCAAAAAAGTCCTGCAGAAATAACCTTGCAGGATCTGCAGCAGTTTATAAAATGGATTGCTGAATTGAATATGACAGCTTCATCGCAGGCACGTGTCATATCAGGGCTAAAAGCTTTTTACAAATATTGCCAAACAGAACAGATAACTGTAAAAGATCCAACCCTTTTACTGGAAGCGCCAAAATTGAAAAGGACTTTGCCGGATACGTTGAGCTTTGAGGAAATAGAACTGATCATAGCCCAGGTTGATCAAAGCAAACCGGAAGGTGTAAGAAACAAGGCTTTGCTGGAAACCATGTACAGTTGTGGCTTAAGGGTTAGTGAAGCAGTAGAGCTGAAAATATCGCAATTATACCTGGATGTTGGCTTTGTGAGGGTGGTAGGTAAGGGCGATAAGGAGCGGTTAATACCCATAGGGCGGGATGCCATTAAACATATTAATATATACAGGGAAACAGTGCGAAGCCATAGGGTAATCAAAAAGGGAGAAGAAGATATCCTGTTTTTAAACCGGCGGGGCAGCCGTATGACACGGGTAATGATATTCCTGATTATCAAAGATTTGGTTAATAAAGCCCGCATTAAGAAGAATATCTCTCCCCATACTTTCCGTCATTCTTTTGCCACCCACCTGGTAGAAGGCGGGGCCGACCTCAGGGCAGTGCAGGAAATGCTTGGTCATGAAAGCATTACCACTACCGAAATTTATACGCACCTTAACCGGGAATATCTCCGCGACACACTTCAACGGTTTCATCCCGGCTTTAAATAGCACTTCTTCATAATTTCTTAACATAAAAACTCACAGGTGCAGGTAACAAAACAGCAAGTATGCCGTTATAAGGCAGCGATCATGTAGAATCGAGATCTTTGAACAAAATTTTAAAAAACGATTGATAAAAGTTAAAGAGAATCAAAAATTTGGATGATATAGGCTAATTTTTAGAATTTTTCTAAAATATTGTTTCAAAAGCCTTTGTTGATTCCGCCAAATTCCGTACTTTTGCGGCGAAATTTGGTAACCCTGATTAAATCCTTGCTTGTCCGCGACTAAACCAGGTCTCACCGTCTTTATGGAGTTTTCTTCGGGCGTATAATTTAAAACTTCTCGTCAGGTCAATCCCACGATTGCTACATTTTAAAGGGAAATTTATTTAGTGAAAAATAAAATGAACCATTCATCAGCTTATATAACCAAACATAGTATTATGCATTGCATAGTAGTTGTTAAAAGATATATCTTTGTATGGTCAAACAGTTTAAATCAAATATTTAACAATAGGAATATGAAACAACAGAACGAAGTGAATTCTAAGGCAGGAACACTTAAAATGAAAACCAGCATGATCAATTTGTATGGTAAAATCAGCAAAGCTGCCTCTATGTTGCTGATTGCGGTAACAGGATTCGGTATGATGTCTTTTACACAGGATGATACCTCAGTAAACAGCGTTGATACTAACCTAAACATAAATAACGAAACAGTTGTAGCAACAACAGCTATTGCAGCAAGCGATGCATGCTGCGGAGTAGCAGTTGCCAAACCAGGTGATGAGATTAAAAGTGCTTTTTATATCAGTTTACCAAATGCAAAAGCTTTTGTAAAGGCTGACAGGGAAGCGGCAAACAGGTTTTATTCTGAAGTAAATGCAAGAAGATCCTGGAGTATGGATATGACTGACGCTACTAAAAAAGCTGATGCTGAAATGAACTTCAATTTCAAGGTAAGCAGCATGAATCTTGCACCGGTTGCAGGGTTTAATGCAGATGCAGCAATGGTTAATAGTTTTACTGAAGATGTTGTGTTGAAATCATTAACAATTACTGCGAGCGCACAATCTGCCGACAACGAGATGATTGACAACTTTATTGCTGAGCACTTTTCAATAAAGCATGTTAAACCTTCTGCATTACTTATCGCTAAAGCAGATGCGGAAATAGTAAACGCTTTTGAAAAAGCTAACCTGCCTTTCATCAGCGTACCTTCTCAGATCGCAGCTAATAATGCCGACCTGGAAGTAATTCATCGCTACCAGGTCGATATTAAAAACGCACAGACAGTCGCTACAAAATAATAAGTGTTGATTTTTTGAGTTGGTTATGGCTTTGATTTTTAAAAAGCCGGCTACTGCCGGCTTTTTGATTTCCCGGCCTAAAGGGCGGAGCAATTAATTGCTGACCGCTGACCGCTGATAGCTCATAGCCGATACCCCATACCCCATACCCCTTAACTCTTCCTCACCATCCATTTCCACATTTCCTTCCATGTAACTTTTTTCCCGTATAGTAAAATACCGGTGCGGTAAATTTTTGCTGTAAGCCATGTAAAAAATAAGAAGCCTAAAACCAGTAATACCATTGATAAAGCCAGTTGCCATGGTGGCACACCAAATGTTATTCTGCCCATCATTACTATTGGCGAGGTAAGCGGAAACATGCTGCCAAAAACAGCCAGCCCGCTATCTGGATCATTAATGGCTTTGGTCATAATTACAAAGCCAAGTATCAAAGGCATCATAACCGGGAAAACCAATTGCTGCGCTTCATTTTGATCTTCGCTTACTACACTTCCGATCGCCGCAAATAAAGCAGCATATAAAAGATAACCACCAATAAAATAAAAAATAAAGCACAACACCATTTTAGCTACAGGCAGGGAATGTAATCCCTGTAATATAGTTACCATTTTACCTGAGTTTACCTGCTGCATGGCAGGGTTAGACATAACTGCCGGATTCGAAATTTGTTCGAACAGGTCAGGAAAAATAAATGGTATAGCAAACTGCAGCACTATCATCAGTACTATCCAGATCGCAAATTGCGTAATGCCAACTGCGCCAATACCAATAATTTTTCCAAGCATCAATTGAAACGGTTTGGCTGAACTTACAATCACTTCGGCAATACGATTGGTTTTTTCTTCCATAACTCCCCGCATTACCATTGTACCATAAATAAGTAATATCATGTAAATAAGTATACCGGCAATAAACGATATGGCATATGCAACACCAGCCACGCCTTTCTGCTCCCCTTTTCCGGAGTCAATGGTGTTTTCTACTTCGATATCAGCCTTTATGTTTTTGTAAATTTCAGGATCGATATTAGCTGCAAGCAAACGCTTCTTTTCAACAGCGGCATTTATTTTACGCTCAATATCCGCTTTTGCAAAAATGCTTACTGCTGCCTGGCTGTGTATCTTTATTTGCCCGCTATCCTTATTGTACGATTCAGGGATATATAAAAAAAGAGAATATCCTTCGCCTTTGTATTTGCTTTTGAAAGATTGTTCGGTCTCGTTATGAATAAAATGATAACTGCTTTTATCGCTTTTTGAAGTTTCAATTACGCCATTAAAAAGATTGGCGTTATCTAAAACAGCTATGCGCTGTGTGTTGCTTTCTCCACTTATAGAAACAGCAATAATAACAGCATAAAATGCAATAATAACAATGGGTACAAGTATAGTGGTAAGTAAAAAAGATTTTCTTTTTACTCTTGTCATGTATTCCCGTTCTATTATCAATCCTATTTTGTTCATATATCAGTCAGTTGTAGTAGTGTTTAATTATTTAAGCATCCATCGCTTTAAATTGTCTTGCAAGCGGAGTACCTTCTACCAGCTTTATAAAAATATCATTTAGCGAAGGCAGAATCTCATGAAAAGAAATGATTTCAAGCCCTTTGCCAAGCAGGTGCTGCAATACATCATGCGGTTTGTAGCCATCATTTATCTTCAGAATAATATTATCGTCTTTGGTGCCCGATATTTCAAATATCGCGTTGGGTTCAATATAGCCCGGGTCTTTTTCAAAACCTACCATAAACAGGTTTTCCTTAAAATCCTGCTTTACTTTTTTTACAGTGCCGTCTAATATTTTATTGCCGCGGTTGATCAGGATAATATGGTCGCATATCTCTTCAACCTGCTCCATGCGGTGTGTACTGAAAATAATGGTACTGCCATTTTTTGCCAGCCTGAAAATTTCGTCCTTAATAAGATTGGCATTTACAGGGTCAAGTCCGCTGAAGGGTTCATCCAGTATAATCAGTTTGGGTTCGTGTAAAACAGTGGTAACAAACTGCAGCTTCTGGCTCATCCCTTTACTGAGGTCCTGCACTTTTTTGTTCCACCAGGTTTCCATTTCCATACGCTGAAACCAGAATTTAATTTTCTCCATTGCTTCAGCTTTAGAAAGCCCTTTTAATCTTGCAAGGTATAGCGCCTGGTCGCCGATATTCATTTTTTTATACAACCCTCTTTCTTCAGGCATATATCCTATGCGAACAATATCATTGATCGCGTCAAATTTTTTTCCTTCAAAAGTAATGCTGCCGTCGTCAGGAAAAAATATGCCGGTGATCATTCTGAGCAAGGTTGTTTTACCTGCCCCGTTAGGGCCAAGCATTCCAAAAATGGAACCCTGCTCAATATTAAAACTTACATCATCAACCGCTTTTTGAGTAGCGAAATATTTTTTCAGATGATGCACTTCAAGAATATGCTGCATAATAGTTTATTGGTGGCTGAATTGCCTGTTTTGTTACATCGCCGCAAAAGCAGCGATCAACTTTGGGTTATTGTAAATATGCTATAAAAATAAGATGGACTAACGGTTCGGCAATGAAGAAATGATATTATATTTTAAGCAGTGCTGCTTCTATTGCCCTGGCAACATTTTCACCATCCATGGCTGCGCTTACAATGCCTCCGGCATAACCGGCGCCTTCGCCGCAGGGATATAAATTTTTTATTTGAGGATGTGTAAGTGATATATTATCTCTCGGAATACGAACAGGAGAAGATGTCCGGCTTTCCGTTGCAACTACTATCGCTTCATTGGTGTAATAGCCACGCATTTTTTCGCCAAACTTTTTAAATCCTTTACCCAAAGCCTGGTATATAAATGTTGGTAAAACTTCATTTAGCAGCGAAGCGTGAACTCCTGGTAAATAAGAGCAGTCCGGCAATGATGAAGAGCTTTTCTTTTCCGAAAAATCAACCATACGCTGAGCAGGCGCAGCAAATTTTCCGCCACCTGCATTATATGCTTTCTGCTCTATACTTTGCTGAAAATACATCATCGCCAATGTCCCGTATTTACGAAAAGCGGGAATATCTTTTTCTTCAACATTTACTACCATGCCGCTGTTGGCAAATGGGTTATTTCTTTTGGAGGGGCTCCAGCCATTTACAACGAGTTCTCCGGGATTTGTGGCAGCAGGCGCAATAATGCCTCCGGGGCACATGCAAAAAGAAAAAACACCATGCTCATTTACCTGCTCAACAAGGCTATACGAAGCAGGCGGAAGGTATATTGCTCTATGTGAAGTAAGTTGATGATATTGTATCTTATCAATTAATGGCTGCGGATGTTCAATACGGACGCCAAGCGCAAAAGATTTTGCCTCAATTTTAATCTGTTTGTCGTGCAGCAGATGAAATATATCCCTGGCTGAATGACCTGTTGCTACAATAACAGCATCTCCTTTAAATATATTGTTATCAGAAGTTTTTACACCTGTAATAATATCCCTGTCTGTAATAAAATCAATTACTTTTTTTTCAAACAGAAAAATGCCGCCGGAGTCAGTAATGGCATGCCGCATTGCGGTAATAATTTGCGGCAGTTTATTAGTGCCTATATGTGGATGTGCATCGTATAAGATATTTTCTTCAGCGCCAAACTGAACAAAAACATTCAGTATGCGGTTAATATCGCCACGTTTGTTGCTGCGGGTATATAGTTTGCCATCGCTGTATGTACCTGCCCCGCCTTCTCCAAAACAATAATTGCTTTCCGGGTTAACAATACCCTCTTTGTTTAGTAATGCTAAATCTCTTCTTCTTGCTCTTACATCTTTGCCTCTTTCTAAAAGTACAGGTTGGATACCATTTTCAATAAGATGCAAAGCCGCAAACAGCCCGGCAGGACCTGCGCCAACTATAATTATCTTTTTTTCGGCGCGGGATACATCTTTAAGCTGCAACTCATGCTTTGCCCGGTACAGGTAAGGTTCATCAATAAAAGCCCGGAGTGTGAAGTTGATCCATATTTGCCGGGATCTTGCATCAATGGATCTTTTAAGAATATGATAGCCTGAAACCCTGGTTGATGCAATGCCCTCGGAAGCAGCTATATAGCTTTTCAGGGCATCATCATTTTCTGCTTCTGAAGGAAGTACACGGAGTGTGATTTTCTTTTGCATATGTATGAGGTCAGGTGGTTATCCTAAAACTCTTTGTAAACGGGAAAGGAGAAATGTAGGAGGTGAGAAGATAGACGTGAAATACAGTACCTCACGTTTCTCACTTTTCACCTCTTACGTTTCATGTTTTCACTTACCGTTAAAACGGCAGATCATCCGGTGAAGCAGGTATATCTGAAGCAGTATAGGCAGGAGCAGTGTCGCCGGCAGTGTTTTCTGCCTGCTGCAGGTTTACGCTTTCCATTCTCCATGCATCAAGATTGGTAATATAGTTTATCTGCCCGTTCTTTTCCCACTTTGTTCCTTTTATATTGAAATGTACTTTTACCGTTTCTCCTGTGTTGAAGCGGTCGGGCATAGTAGTCTTATCCTGCACACATTGAAACTTTGCATAGTTCGTAATCATTCGTCCGCCAATATCTTCTGTTTTTTCAATAACGAACTCACGGGTTTTAAAAGTAGCCGTGCGCTGAACTGTATCATATTTGGCAACCAACTTGCCGGTTAAATCATAACTCATTGTAAATAATTAAGCGGCAAAAATAGCGGTAATAATTCTATCATTTTTTTTAAATTTTATTTTTATGTTGGATAAAAAAAAATTACCTTGACATAAGTTTCAAAGCAAGCTGTACAAATGAAAAAAATATCCTTCCTGCCGATATCCATTTGCATTTTTGCAGCTCCCAGCCAGAAAACAATTCAGCCTCGATAGCACTAAAAAATATTACCGCGAATTTTGTTCGTTATATTTTTTTGTTTGCGTAAACAGAGGTATATCTTAATAAAACCTGTCCAGTGAATCTATGCGGATGCACTAATATAAATCCGGAAGAAGTGTTGAACAGCATTTGAATGATGTTGCGTTGCGGAAAAAAACAGAGGTAATCATTCTTGTGCTTTAAAAGCCAATACATGGTTGAATGAAAACGAAAACAGTTCTTTTAAACAAAAGGTGCAGAAGTTTTGGCGATTTCGTATGCTGTTGTTAGTGTGAAAAAAACAAGTGAATAAAAAATTTTTTTTTCAACAGGAAATGTTGATATTCGCCGCCCTGCCCTACTTTTTTTTGAACATGCATTGTTTAAAAAAAAGGGACAAAAAATCAAACTGATATTTCTTAACTCATTATATAAACTGCTTTATTGATAATGGATAAAAATTACGATAAGGTATGGAATAACTGTCTTGCTATTATTAAAGATATAGTTGAATGGCAACATTTCAGTACCTGGTTCGAACCTATTAAACCCGTAGCATTAACTGAGAAGGTTTTAACAATTCAGGTGCCGAGCCAATTCTTTTATGAATATTTAGAAGAGCATTACGTAAATTTATTGGCAAAGACTTTGAAGAGAGAATTAGGAAAAGAAGCGAGATTGGAATATAGAATAATGGTAGATAGCGGAAACGATAAAAATAAGCCGCTTACCATGGATGTGAGCGGGCAGGGTTTTAAAACTTATTCTAATAACGAAATGGACTTTCCTTTAGTAGTAAATAATCCTGTAAAAAATCCCTTTGTAATTCCGGGATTAAAAAAGGTGCAGATAGATCCGCAGCTTAATGCCGCGTATTCTTTTGAATCTTTTATTGAAGGAGATTGTAACAGGGTGGCCCGCCGCGCAGGTAAAACAGTTGCAGAAAAGCCGGGTACTACTTCATTTAATCCACTGGTAGTATATGGCGGCGTTGGATTGGGGAAAACGCATCTTGTTCAGGCTATAGGCAATGAGGTAAAGCGTTTGCACCCCAATAAAATAGTGTTGTATGTAAGCTCTGAAAAATTCATCAATCAATTCCAGGATCACAGCCGCAATAATGCCATTAATGATTTCATTCATTTTTACCAGATGATTGATGTGTTGATTGTAGATGATGTGCAGTTCTTCAATCGTGCTGAAAAATCCCAGGATGCATTATTCGCTATTTTTAATCACCTGCACCAGAGCGGCAAGCAGTTGATACTTACTTCAGATAAATCTCCTAAAGATCTTGAAGGAGTACAGGAAAGACTATTGAGCCGTTTCCGTTGGGGATTGAGCGCAGATATGCAGTTGCCGGATTACGAAACAAGGATGGACATACTGGAGCGCAAGATGAAAAATGACGGGCTTGATATGCCAAAAGATGTTGTAAAATATATTGCCTATAACATACAGAGTAATGTGAGGGAGCTGGAAGGTGCGCTAATATCTCTTTTGGCACAGTCTTCGCTCAACAAAAGAGAAATTGATCTGGAATTGGCAAAGAAAGTGCTACGTAATTTTGTTAAAACTTCCTCAAAGGAGATTACTATCGAAACCATACAGAAAATGGTTTGCGATTATTTCAATCTTCCTTACGAGCGTTTGCTGCAAAAAACCCGCAAAAGGGAAATTGTTCAGGCAAGGCAGATCACTATGTATCTTGCCAAACAGTTTACCAAAAATTCTTTAAAAACTATTGGTGAACATTTTGGGGGACGTGATCACACTACCGTAATCCATTCCTGCCAAACCGTTAAAGATTTAATGGATACTGACGGATTATTCAGGGAAAGTGTGGTAGATCTTCAACAAAAGGTGCAATTGGCTGCTATGTAATTTGAAAATATTTTTATAGGAGGCCCCTGTAAAGGGGCTTTTTTATTGATGTAATATGATCGTGAATAAACAATTAACAATTACCGGTAAAGTGCAGGGGGTATATTATCGGGCCAGTGCGGCAGATGAAGCTCAGCGTTTGGGATTAAAGGGTGAGGTATGGAATAATCCAGATGGCTCTGTTGGATTAATTGCAGAAGGGGAGGAGGATAAAGTGAGTGCACTGATAGCATGGTGTGGCAAGGGACCTGTCAGGGCAGCTGTTAAACATATAGTGGTAAATGAAGGCGAAATTAAAGGTTATAAAAACTTTAGCGTAAAGCGGTTTTAATATTTGGGTATTCTGATCTTTCGCCCTATTTTTGCCGTCCTTTCAAAAGGGTTGGTGAGGTGGATGAGTGGCTGAAATCAGTAGTTTGCTAAACTGCCGTACGGGTAACTCTGTACCGCGGGTTCGAATCCCGCCCTCACCGCAAACAAGACAATCAAAAAAATTAAAAAGCCCGCAAATAAAGTGTTGACGGGCTTTTTTAATGCCCGACTTTTGCTGCCGTTGTTGGTGTTGTGCATAGGTAATTGTGCTTTGGCATCACCAAAAACATTCCACGGCACAAGCTATATTAATACACCAGTTTCTTCAACTCCCTGTTGTTGGTACGCCACCCGCATTACCTGCTCTGCATACCAATTTATCTGCCGCAGGCACGACAACCGCGCTTACTGACACCAACAATTGTGATAATTAGCTCATATGCTTACCCTATCAGCCACCAACCCTGTGAATATCCTGCAACCAAGAAAAAGCATCAGTATAGCTTTCAGGTATAAGTTTTCCCTTAAACTTATCAGGAACAACTGCATACAACGGCATATTTATATAGCGGCTAAATAGAACATAATCAAACTTATTCCACAATGATTTATCTAAATCTATTTTTTCTGCTTTTGATTTCCAATATTCAATGATCACTCTAAATGCTAAATGACTTGCACCCAAATTCTCTGCATACTCTAAATGAGCGCATCTAAAATATGGAACAATCTCTCCTTTGTTAACATTATTAATATCTTTCAAAACACGCCACTGCTTAACGTTATCAAACATCGCAATTAAACTAGGAGGCCAAGCTTTTTTATAGTGATGCTGTTTTTTATCATACTCTGTCAACGTTTGAATACCTACAATTTTCCATTCATCTGTTTTGATTAATTCTTTAAAACCTGTCAAATGAAGAGGTGAAATTAATAAATACAAGAAGTTTAAATTATCAACATCTATTACCGGCTCCCCCAAAAAATCTCTGTGTATCCTAAATTGAAAAGGATAACTTACATCTTTAATAAGTTTCCTAATATCAATGTATTTTACATATATATAGTGATTGATCTCTTTTACATAAATCTCTATAATGCTTCCACTGACAAGCCTTTTCATGATTATACGTCTAATTATTTTCTATCCCTCCAAAGGTAATCGAAGTTTGAACGATTCTTTTTCATATACTCAACCGCATTATCTATTAGGCTTTGATAATTCTTCCCTTTTAGGTTCCCCGCAGCGCCTGCCCGTGAATAGCTAGTGCGTTGGCAGGCGACTGCGGTAGGCGGAGCATCAAGGGTTGTAATTAAAACTGCTGCTAAAGTAAGCTGCATATACCTTAGTATGTTACAACTCCCCTCCTTTGGAGGGGTTTGGGGAGGTTTTACAAATACGACCAGCTCAACCGTTGGGTATCCATAGATGCCTGCCAGGGATTTAATGAAACCACTAATACCTGGATAGTATGGTTTGCTTTTAATAATCTAGTTTATTGAAGAACCTGATAATTCTTTTTCTTTAAAACATACCACAATAGTATAAATACAATACCAGCACCTGCAAGCCAATACCACCAATTATTGCCGGAATAAAGAGAAGCATCATCACCAATCATACACAATCCTGCCCAATAAAACGGGTTGGATAATTCCCCGGTATTATTTTCTATAAAATCAATTTTGGCTTTTCTTAATGCTTCGCTTTTGCTGTAGCCTTTTTTTAAGTATTGATAAAAGCCTGTTATGATCTGCGCGTTCGTTTTTTCGTCAATCTTCCATAAGCTCATTATCACGCTGGGGCAACCTGCAAACATAAAGCTATGCGCCAACGACATTACACCTTCGCCGGTATGAACTGCTCCGGCACCGGTTTCACAAGCAGTAAGCACGGCAAGTTCAGCTTTCAGTTGCATGGAGTATATTTCATACGCATAAAGATTACCATCATCTGCAGCAGTAGCAGCACCCACAGGCTTCGCGAAAAACAGCCTGGATTGAAGCGGGTCCATATCATTTATCTGTGCATGTGTGCCAAGGTGCAGGATTTTATATTGAGAAGAAGATTGTTTGAAAGCTGATTCCAAAGCTTGATGTTCGGTATACATATCTGCCGACATCAGCCTGTAAATATTTTGCGCGGCCTGCAATGCAAATGGCTGACGAAATAAATGCAGGTACGAAGAATCTCCCTGTACAAAAGCAGCCTGTTTTTTATACAACTGTTTCATGGCGTCTGTGAATACAGGAGCAAACAACAACGCTTTATCTTTTGTTTTATCACGGCGGTCGTATTTTTTTAGCTGAACCGCAACATTGGCAGAAAGCAGGTATGATATGGTATACTTATGAATAAGATAATGCAGCGAGCCGAAGTTTTTATCGGTTGTATCTGTAACAAGCGTTTCAAAATTCAGGTAATACAGATCTGCGTCTGGTATGATGATCAGTTTGGTTGAAGTAAAATATGCTTCAACAGGTTTAATAAGGCTGCTGTATAATCTATATGCGCTGTCGCGGAAAGCCTGTGCAGAAAGTGCCTGGGGATTTTGTAATGCCTTAACAGCACTGCTGTAATTGATATCAGCACGTTTTACATAAAAGCTATCCTGTGTAAGCGCAAAAGTATAGAGGTAATTATCCGTAAGTGCATATTCAATAAGGGTTGCCTGTTCCTTTAAGAGCTCATTTCTTATTTCACTTAAAGGAAAAGCGTTTACCGCATACCGCTTATTAAAGTAAGGGTTCCCGTTTTTTTTCAGGCTGTCCTGGAAAGCACGGTATGTTTCTATCGCGTTGGTAAGTAATCGCAGCAGCGAATCCGTACCCGTTTCCGCGTTGAGGTGTTGTTCATTCAGGCTGCTGATCTGTTTTCTTAACAGGATATCGCGGTTTATCACCGGATCATTTTCTCCCATGGCGTCATCCACCATAAAATTATTGGATGAAAGCCGCAGTAATAATGCTTTACCCTGTTCTGAAAGCAAAAAGGCTTTTTCAAGATACCGGTGATCATTTTTTTCTTCTGCCAGTTGCCAGCAGGCATCAATGCCTTTGGAAAAAATGGTTTTATTAATTTCCGATTGTTCTGCCAGCGAGTGCTGGGTTCGCAGTTTATAAACATTGGCTGAAATGTACGCTGAATAGGCGTCAGCTATAGCCAGTAATTCTATCAAATATTTTTGCCGTTTCGATTGTTGGTACATTTCATACAAAATGCTTAACCTTGTTCTTACCAGTTCGCTTACTTTAAATGAAAAAGGAAGTTTTGACAGCCAGGCTGAAGGCTCAGCGGGTAAGCTTTTCAATGCTGCCTGAAACAAAATACAACTGTCTGCATATAATTTAGCGCTGTCTGCATTCCCTGCCTCCAGGTAAGTTTCCGCTATATCGTTAAAAAATTCAACTACAGGCTGTCTCAGTAATGGAAATTGTTTTCTGAATTTCACTAACACATCTTTTTGAATGTATAATGCCATGGAGGTTTTGCCTGAGGCAGTATATGCAGAAGCAAGACTGGCACGGGTATATAAGGCATAATAAGAGAGTGCTTCATCAGCCTTATCATAATTATTAACAGATGTATTGTAGTAGTAAATGGCGCTGTCGTATTTTTTTTCATCAGTAAATACATCACCGTAAAATGATTCTATATATGCCAGCGTCCAGTAGTCGCCGGGGTTTAATGTTTTTTGTATACGGTATGCTTCTTCAAAATAAGTTTTTGCCTGGCTGAACTGCTTCAGTTTTTGCTGTGTGGAACCAAACTGCACTAATACATTTACCATTCCAAGATTTTGCTTTCCGTAAATATTGGTTCCTATATGAAGTGCCTTATTAAGGTAATTGGAGGCAAGTGAATGTTCGTTGAGGTAATAATATAATTGCCCCATGTTATAGTAAGTAACATAAAAAGAGGAATTGTTGTCTATGTCTGCGGTGTTGTTTTGCAGGTAAACACCCAGCGCTTTCTGGCGATACATTAATGCCTCTTCATAACGGCTGAGGTAATAGCATACAGAAGAAAGATTGCCGTAGTTTTTAGCGAGCTTAGGATTATCAGGAGCATAATTTTTTTTAAGTAACTGTTCTGTTTGCGCTGCTGTTTGCAATGCGGCGTTATAATTGCCTCCCACAATGAAGCATTGGGTACGGGTAATCAGTAAATCCGCCAGTGTTATTTCATCAGCAGGGTCAACAGCTTGCAGTGTGCGGTATGCTTTATTGTAATAAACATCCGCTTTTGCAGTGTTTTCTTTCAGCATTTCCATCCGGCAAAGATTCATGTACAGGATAACCAGCGGTAAATGGGAATGCAGGGTATCTGCCGCTTTCAGTGCATTATTATAAAATATAGCGGCAGAATCAAATAGATACCTGCCGGAATATAAGCTTCCTTTGATGGAATTCAGCGCCACTCTTCCTGCGCTTTTTGCAGGCAGCCTGTGCATTACAACACGCATGGCGGAATCTGCTTTAGCTATGGCTTTGGCAACAGGGTCTTTTTCCCAGGTGATCTGTGTTTCGAGGGCTAATGTTAAGGCGAGGCTGTCGTAGTTGTTGGTGCTGGTAAAATACTGCCGCGCATTATTGATATACCAGGCGCTACTGTCAATTTTATTATGCTGCAATGCTTTCCTTGCTTTTGCATAATCGCCTGTTGCTGTTTGGGCGCTTGATGCAGCACAACAAAATATACTGAAAAATATGAGCAGTAAATTTTTCATTCAGCAGAATGGCTTTAGGTAATGCTGTTTACCGGGCTATCAGCTTCAGTAATGTTTTTGCTTCCGGTATGTCATGTATGTTTTTCAGCAGTTTTTCAGCGGCGGTTTTATTATCCTGTTTTATATAGATCAATGCCAGGTACCACATTGCTTTTTGCCGGTAGGATGAGTGCGTTTTTGCCGATGCTTTATTGAGGTACAAAACCGCCTGTTCCATATCGCCTGCACTTAGCGCTGCAACACCAATATAATAGTTGAGCGTATCAGTATATTCATTTGTATCGCCAATGCTTTTCCATTTTTCAATAGCCTTATTATAATTTCCTTCCTTATAATCTATCATTCCGTCATACAAAGTATAGTTGCTTTTGGCCTCTTCCCCCATTACAACCGGCAGGCCGGGATCTGGTTTGTAATATGCGGAGTAAAGTCTTTCATGCTCCGGCTTTCTCAATACCAGCAATGTACTTACAGCCATTAATATAATTACAGCCGCGGCAACCATCCATTTTTTCCATGTAATATTTTTAACAGGCGCTATTTCGGGCGCGGTAAGTTCCTGGCGAAATGCATCAAGCTTTTTTTCGAGCCCCGCTTCCTGTATACTGAGTGATATCAATTTCACTTCTTCAACCTTTTGTTTCCATATTGTATCCTCCAGTAATCTTTGTTCAAAGGCTGCCAGTTCATCACCATACAAGTGATTGTTCAGATACTTATCAATAAGCTCCAGTTCTTCTTTAGAAATATGAAATGCGTTGTTCACTTTTTGAGGTTTAAGGGTTAATCATAGATCTTAACCGCTCCATACACCTGTATTTGTTGTTTTTCGCGGTTTCTTCCGTTATACGCAGCGCCTCAGCAATTTCTTTTAAAGCCTGCCTGCGATAATAAAACCGCGTAAGCATATCCCTGCATGCATCGCCCAGCTTTTTAAAGTTTTGCTTAATAAGTGCTATGCGTTCTGTGTCAATATCGGTTAAATCTTCAAAGGTCATCATGTCTTCATGTGCGGTTTCAAACCTTATGGTTTTTTTAACAGAAGAAGAGCGAAGATGATCGAGCCATTTGTATTTCGCAACCTGGAAAATGTAAGCGTTGAGAGAGCTGTTTTCTACCAGTTTAAATTTGCCCAGTTGAATATTTCTCCATGTAGTTATAAAAGCATCCTGGTAAATATCTTTTGCCTGTTCTTCCGTGCCACTGTTTTGCAGCACATACTGCTGCACTTTGCTATAATTGTTATTATACAAAGTTTTCAATGCTTTTTCATCATTGGCTTTTACAGCCTCAATTAAGGAGTGGGTCAGGGCTTCAGAAGGCATGATTATTAAAAGAGCAAAAGATACACAATTTTTGCTTCTTACAGCTTTTGACATTTAGTAAAATCGCGCTGCTGCGATTTTTTGCCGCCATAATAATTGCCTGAAATTTTTTTCATAAATCCTGATGACCTTTTTATATCCTTTCCGATATGATCCCGGGCGGGTGTGTTCTGCGCCTTCCATATCAATCTTAATACCAACCAGCTTATATGAGAAAGCTTTTTTACTCCCTCGTCTTTTTCTTTTTTAGCTACTATGCCAGTGCACAAAATGACATATGGGAAACGGAACCCAATAACAGTTTTGCAACTGCCAATATAATAAGCACATATCCCGTTAATATCAGGGGATCCGTAGGAGAAAGCGATATTATTGACTATTTCAAACCCGATATAGGCGGATCTTTAGGTTACTGGAAAGTGGGCAGCTACAGCCTGATCCTGAATGCTACCAATACTTCAACTGAGCCGCAGTCTGTTACGGTGCGTTTTTTTAACAGCCAGCAGGGAGCCGGAAAGTTTTTTGATTCAACAACTGCACTTATAGCGCCAGGCGCATCCATCTCATCTCAGTATTTCACAACCTGCGGAAAAGTGTTGGACAATGTTTACATCGCTTTTTCAAGCTCAGGCACATTTGACTATTCCTTTTCCTTTTACATAGGAGACCCTTTCCAAGATTCGGAGCCCAACAATTCCATAGCCACCGCTACGGTGCTTTCTGAACCGCTCTTTGCCAACCGCGATTATGCCATCAATTTCCAGGGGTTTGATCCGCCCGATTATGATATAGTAGATTATTACAGGCTCAACTTATCCCAAACCAATTATGATGAGGCTGCCATACGCATTAAGGCCAAGAATTTAGCATGCTCCAATGATCAATGGATGCGGTATGAATTTTATAAAAACGGAAGCAGCTCTGCATTTGCCAACGGATATGTCGGTAACGATGCAAGTGTAAGTCAATGGAGCGAGGTAATATCAGACGTTTCCCTGGCAACAGCAGATTTGTCTGCAGGTGATTATCTGATCATAAAAATAACCTCATCAGCAGCTTTTGGGTATGAATTCAGCAGTGTGAGCAATAGTGAACCAGCAGATTACGATGATCCCGAGGATAACTGCTGTAGCTATAATGCTGCGCTACTTTCAGAAAATATATATAAAGGCGGCAAAGTTGGCGCCTATGAAGCGTACTATGATGAGGAATATGAGTATTGGAGCTATAATATTCAGGACGAATACGATACCTACAGGATAGATTTAACGCAGCCCGGCGCTATAAACCTGTATATTGAAGCAACCGGGGCAGATTGTCCTACACGTTATATGTACCTCTACTATGACCTGTTGGATGCAAACGGAAATGAAATTTCTTCTTATAATACTATTGCTAACTGGCATGATAACGATTGTGATCATACTTTTTCAAATGTTATTAAAATAAGAGGGCTTAATGCTGAAACTTTTTATATACGGTTGCATGCAATGCCGGAAAATGTGGAAAATGCTTCCAGCCCTGCTTTGGTTCAATACAAGATCAAATACCGGTTTGAAGATGGCACTGATAATACAGATACTGAATACAATGGAAACCCTGCCAATGCCATTCCTATTGCAGCCACCCAGGTTGTAAAAGGCAATGTGGCATTCAAAGGAGTGGATTACGACCGGAACGATTTTTATAAAGCAGACTTAGCCGGGGTTACTTCTATAAGAGGTCATTTAAAAATCACGTACAGGGGTGACTGGGATGCTCCCTTAAATGAATATTATCCTTATTTAGAGATTTACGGGTTTAATTATCGCAAATATGTACCGGCAGCACCACATAACGGCATAGTAAAATCCGACTCGGTTTACCAGGAAACATTTGAATTGTGTGGTTTGCCGCAGGGTCCCTTATTTTTTGATTTTAATGCCGACTTCCAGGGTATCGAATATGAGTTCTGGTTTGAGGAGCTCAACAGTACACCATGGGCAAACGATATTTTAAGCGGCAGCACAAAAGCTACGGCAGGGATACTGGAGCCTGAACAGGAATATACCGGTTATATCGGCTACCGCAATGAAGCCAATGTGTTAAATTATAGCGACTATTACAAAATAGTATTAAACAAGCCAGGGAATGTACGTGTACGTGTAGAGCTGAGAAATGCAACCTGTACAAATCATAACGGGTATGCTACTTCATTAAATCTTCAGGCAACTAACCCGTTGTTATACAATAAAACATATGAAGTTACTTCCGGACTGAGCTCCGGCCAAACCGCCGATCAGTATTTTGAGTTTTGCGGAGTAGGAGCAGATACGGTTTCTTTAATGTTGAGCGTGCCTTACCTGATACCGGGTTATTCATCCCCTACCCTATACAGGATCAGTTATGAAATAACAGACACGGTTTCTAATGAATTCATTGATGTTGAACCGAATGGTTCGTTTGCACAGGCAACCCTTATACAGGAAGGAGAAACAAAAAAAGGATCTGCAGGTTATTCCCGTGATATTGACTATTACAAATTCTTCGCCTCTGCAGATACCATTAAGATACCGTTCACGGTAACCAATAAGGCATGTGTTAATGATTATATTATTGTAAGAGCTTATTCCAGTGCTCAAACACTTATTGCGTCCAGGCGTATTGGCACAAATATCAATATGGCGCCCGGGCAAACCATCAGCGATCTGTTTAAATTTTATATGGCATCCCCGGATACAGTGTATTTGCGTATAAATGAAACAAGCGACCTTGCTGATGCTATGTTGTACAGTTTCAGCCTGAATCCACAACCTCCCTCCTCTGCCTTTTCCCTGACAGGAGACCCTACTGTTTGTTTCGGTAACAGCAGCTACAAAGCTACCGGGATTGTTGACCAGGGCGGTCTGATATATCACTGGAGCCTGCCCGATGGCGGCGGAACCATTACCGGCACAGACAGCACTGCAATGGTTAACTGGAGCACATCCGGCAACAGAAGAGTAGCGCTTTATTTATCGAACGATAACGGGATATCCGAAACAAGATATTTTAATGTACTGGTCAACAATGATGTGCCTACGCAAATTCCGGTGATATACCAGTCGGGCAGAAAATTATTTACACAAGGTTTGCCGCCCGGTGCTACTTACCAATGGTATAGAAATAATAACCCGGTTGCCGGCGAAACAGATTCCATACACATGGCTTTACTTGATGGAACCTATACTGTAAAATATCACAATGATTGCGGCGGCGGTCCGGCATCTGATGCTGTTACATTTACATCTGCTGCTCAATCGCAAACCATTTCATTCCCCGCGGTTGCTGATATAGTATTATCGCCCGGCGCCAAAATAAAATTACCTGCTACTACAAATTCCGGCTTGCCTGTTCAATATATTAAAACAAGCGGCGCCGGCTATATTCAGAATGATACATTATACATCAGCGGCTCAGGTACATTAACCGGCACTATTACCATAAAAGCTTTGCAGCCCGGCGACGGGCAATGGTTGCCGGCCGGCGATGTTACGCAAACCATAAACGTTTTAAAAGGAAGCCAGTCCATCAGCTTCAGCGTGATAGATAACCAGGTGTTTAATACAACGCCCATAACGCTCAACGCGGTTTCAAACGTGGGGTTACCTGTATCATTCACGGTGGTAGCAGGCAATGATTATGCATCGGTTGCTGGTAGTGAATTGAAGAAAAAAGGTGCTAGTACTGTAACCATCAGGGCTACACAGGGTGGCAATAGCAACTATAATGCGGCCACACCGGCGGAGCGTACATTCTGCATCGGAGTAAGAACACTTACCGCTATTTCCGGGGAAGCAGCGCCATGCCAGGCAAAATATGTGTATACTACCGATAAAATTCCCGGTGCAAATTATGTTTGGACACTTTCCGGTGGCGGCACATTAACAACCAATGAAGATACCGCCTGGGTACAATGGACATCTGCCTCAGGTACTTATAGCTTATCTGTTAAGGCCAACAGCGGTTGCGATGCTGTTTACAGCAATGAAGTATCAAAAAATATTACCATCACTACTGATCAGCCTGCCGCGGTTAATAATATGCTGCCGGCAGATGGCATTCAAAACGCGGGGCTTCCGCTCACTCTTTCATGGGTACCTGCGGCACGTGCGGTAAGCTATGACCTGTATATATGGGATTCTGCATCCGTGCAACCGGTAACACCTTTTGCCGCAGATATAAAAGGTATTTCATTTGTAGTTCCTCAAAACGCTTTTGCTTATAACGCGGCTTATGCGTGGCGCGTGGTTGCTAAAAACCCCTGCGCATCAACGCCGGGGACTATACAACATTTCAGGTTAATTCCCCTGCCTGACCTGCAGGTGAGCAATGTTCAGTCGCCTTCATCTTCCAATTCAGGACAAAACATTAGTATAAGCTGGAAAATAAATAACATAGGGCCGGGCGCAACCATTACCAGCCAGCAATGGAAAGATGCAGTGTTTCTTTCGGTTGATCCTGATCCGAACTTTTCATCTGTTGCCACAAACCCGGACAGGTGGCCAATCATATTATCACCTAAAACACCACTGTTGATCGGAACGAAATCCAATCTTGCAGGGCTGGCAAGCGGAGAATCTTATACCAACAGCATCAACTTTACTATTCCCGTAAATTATAATGGTGCATTTTATGCGCATGTAATTACAGATTATGGTTCTGTTGCAGGCAGCTCGCCTTTACAGATCACCCGTAATAATGATACGGCAAGCGGAGTTGCTGCTATGAATGTAACCTTATCGCCCACACCCGATTTGAGAGTAGAGCAGGTGTTTACGCCGTCAACCGTGTTTTCCGGCAGCACCGTAAATATTACTTACCATGTTAAAAATTACGGTGCATTAACACCTGCGTCATCCTCCTGGGTTGACTCTGTTTTCATTTCTCAAAACCCCTTATTTAACAGGGAAGACTGTAGGCCGGTTAAGCTGCCCAGGTATGCAGGCAATTATTACCCCAATGCTGCTGACGCGGGTTTGCCGGTGGATGATACCCTGGAAACAAATGATGCGTATACAAGAAGTATTAATGTGATCATTCCCAATTTTATAATGGGGCAATGGTATGTATATGTAAAAACAAATGCCAATACAAAATTGTATGAAGGCGTTTTATCAGAAAATAATATAGGACAGGGATTGCTGGAAGTGTTATTAACGCCAACGCCTAAGCTTACCATTCAGAATATTTCCTTACCTGTTACTACTGCAAGCACCACACAACCGGTAGGTGTAAACTGGGAAATTAAGAATACCGGGTTTAATGATAATATAGAAAAAAATAAGGGACATTATATTACTCACCTTGGATCCTGCAGCCTGCCATGTTATTCACCTGATCCTAATTCCATCTGTGAAGTACCTGCTTTCAAAATCAGGGATAGTATCGGTTTCGGATCATCTTACTGGAAAGACAGGATTTACCTGAGCTCCAGCAGCACCGGGTTGGATATTGGCAATGCTTTTCTTGTTAAAGAGGTTGCACATGGTGAACAGTATTCGGGCGTTTTGGTGGAAGATTTTTATGCCGAATGCGGAATGGTGAATAAACCTGTAAATGTGAGTACTGTATTAAGCCCTAATGCCGTATTCCCCAAATCTGCCAGCTTTGTTTTGCCTGCAGATTTACCGGAAGGGAACTATTATGTATACATCTATACTAATCCTGGTAAAGATGTTTTTGAATATCCCGGCACGGCCGAAATAAAAAGAAGCGATGCGCCGATCAGTGTTACCCGGCCGGATGTTACAGTTACCGGTATGACTGTGCCTGCTACAGGCAGCTCAGGGCAAAAAATAACCATCGCCTACACTATACATAACCAGGGGCAGGGCTCTCTCTTCAATCAAAAAAGAACAGACAGGCTTTATATAAGCAACTTCCCCGATTTTGATGGCAGCGCGGTGATGGTGGCGGGCAGCCAGTATACTGAAACAATTGTGGCAGGCAGCAGTGAAACGCATAGCTTCAGCTATACCATTCCTTATTCAACAACAGGCGCTAAATATTTTTATGTTGTTACAAATGAGGACGAGCTGTTTAAGGAAACCAATACCGGCAACAACAGGAGCATTGCCGCCGGCATAAATATATCGCCTGCAATACCGGCTGATTTAAGTGTAACAACAATTGATATTCCTGATACTGTTTTTGCGCTTACCACTAAAGCGATAGTGTATACGGTTACCAATACCGGCAGTGGAGATATTTCCGGCAGCTGGACAGATAAGATCTATGTGGGATGCTCCAATACCTTCCAGCAACAGAATGCTGTGCTGGTAGGCACAAAAGCCAAATACAGAACAGTGGCAGCAGGGCAAAGCTATACTGATACGCTCAAATATGAGCTACCTGTAATGATGAACACTTTGAGCAGTTGCTTTGCCAATAGTGAATTAAGCGATGCTTATTTCTATATACAGGCCAATGCAGACAGCATAGGTTATGAGGCTACCAATTTCTCGAATAATATAACGGCAAGCGGCAAAAAAATTGTCATCAACCCTTATGTAGATCATGTTGTGAAGAGAATAGCCAATGTGCCTGACCAGTTATCCATCGGAAGGACATTATCTCCGCGCTGGGTGGTTGAAAACCTGGGATACAGACCAGCAGATACTTATTACAGCACCAATTGGGATGCTGTATATCTTTCTGCAGATTCTGTTTTAAGTAATGATGATATTAAAGTGTATGAATTAAGGAGCACACACCGGGTTGTAAAAGGTGACAGCTCTGTTGTGGTAAGATCATTCAATTTGCCGAATATACCGGCAGGAGAATATTACTTTATAGTACAAACCAACGATCAAAAAACCCTGTGGGTAGAGCAGCAAACCGCCAATAATTACAACATGCTGCGTGATGCTGATGGAAAAGCTAAGACAATTGAAGTAGTATCATCCGATCTGCCCGATCTTACAGACAGTATTACTGTTATTGAACCATCAGTTGCCGCAGGTCAACCCACAACAATAAGGCATAAAGTTACCAATACCGGCGTGGGAGAAACATACCCGGGCGCATGGCGGAATGCCATCTGGTTATCGAGAGATACTGAAGTGAGCAGCGATGATATCCTGTTATCAAATTATTATCGCAGTATGGTGTTGCAACCGGGCGGTAGCAAAGAAGATACCGTGTATGTGCGTATACCTGTTCAAACCGCGCCGGGCACTTATTATGTGCTTGCCCGCGCCAATGATGATAAGAATGTAATAGAGCCGGATTACAGTAATAATACCGGGGTTGCAATAATGACCATATTTACCCAGCCTGAATCAGACCTTACCGTGGTGAATATTGAAACGCCTGATACGGTTTACCTGGGTGAAGCCCTTCAGCCTGCAAAATGGACCATACAGAATACAGCCGCCAACGCGGCGCGGGGCTATAGCGTGGATGGTGTTTATTTTTCAACATCACCTGTGTACGATACTACGGCATTGCTTATAGGTACCATTGCAAGACAACTCAATATAGATCCGGTTTCAGATACCCTGGTAACCGCGTCTCCGCTGGTAACCAATGTAACTGAAGGCGATTACTATGTGTATGTAAAAACGGATATCCAGAATCATATCAACGAATCGGATAAAACCAATAACACAGGCATTGCTACCCAACAGGTGCATGTGAAAGTGAGACCTTTATTGCTGCATGAACCTGAGTACAGTATATTAACCGGTATTGATAAATACTATAAGCTTACCATTCCGGATTCATTGCTTGGCAGCACCATCAGTGTGAAACTCACTTCTATGGATTCGCTTACCAAAGTAAATGAGATGTACCTCGGTGGCGGTTATATTCCGTCTGCTGCAAAATTTGATTATAAGTTCGGAACGCCCAACTACGGTAACCAGCGGGTGATCATTACCTCGGTAACCAGCACGGAATATTACATAATGGTGCGTTGCACTTCCGCGCAGCCCGGCACGCAGGATATTATACTGGAGGCAGCGGTAATGCCATTCTCTATACTGAATGTTACCAATGCATCGGGCGGTAATATCGGCAATGTTACGATCAGGATTGATGGTACACTGTTTACCGGCGGCATGACGGCAACGCTTATGAGGCCAGGAACTTCCATCACTGCATCTGCCGTACACTATACCAACAGCACAACTATATATGCAACCTTTAACCTGGCAGGTGTGCCACTTGGCTTGTATGATGTGGTACTTGCCAAGCAGGATAATACCAATACCAAACTGGTTGAAGGCTTCAGGGTTGAAGCTGCCAACAATGGTGGGTTGATAACAGGCAGCGGGCCTAACACCGCACCCGGCAACAGCAGTGAACCCGGTTGCGATCCCGGCAGCCCGAGTGGTAAAAACGCTCAGTTGGTATTAGAGCTGATTGTTCCTTCAAGCGCATTACTTGGCACAACGGTAGCAATACAGATCAATTACGAAAACCCAACCAATTATGATATACCGGCGCAGTCAAGAGTGCTGTCAACCATTGATGGAATGCAACTGGCATTTAGAAAAGAAGACATTGATAAAGGCAGTTCTTCCATCTATCTCAATCTGACGGAACCGGGAGGACCTCCGGGTATAATAAGAGCCGGGGCAAGAGGAACCATCATCATTTATACAAGAACCCCATGGTCTGTTGCAATTAACCCTATACCATTTAACCTGCAATAATTAAAAAGAAAAAGACAATGAATACGATATATATAATATTGAAACAGATGAAAAAACACGGTTGTATTTTTCTTGTGCTGCTCCTGGTGTTTGCAGATAGTAAATCTCAGAATATAAATACAACGAATAAAAGCGGTCCATTAGGTACAAGTATTAATACGCTAACAGGTAATTTCTTTTTAAAGCGTACGGATATGTATAATCCCGGTCGGTTAATAGATATGGATATCACATTTAATTATAATAGTTTCAGAACGAACCTGAAGCGATCTTATGGATCAGGATGGAGCTTTGAATATGACATATATTATAAAACAGATACAATACCCGGAAGAAAAATAATTGTATGGGGTAGTGGCAGGAATGACAAATATGATTCTGTAAGCACTACTGCATTCCACACGCCAAAGGGATTTTACAGTGCACTTACAGCGCCTGAAGCGGGTAAGCTGCTTTTAACCGACACAGACGGATGGAAATATTATTTTGATAACCCCACGCACCGAAGGGTTACTAAAATTGAAGAGCCAAATGGTAATGCGCTTACTTTTAATTATGTTGATACCCTGCTGCAATCAATGATAAACACCACGGGGCAAACCATAAGCTTTCAGTATAATGCCCAGGGGTTATTAACAAAGGTGACGGATGAAACAGCTTCACCCACTATTGCTTATACCTATAGTTATAATGCCGCCGGAAACCTTATAACGGTAACAGACCCGCTGGGTGGCACATACCGGTATACGTACCTGGTAAACGGCCCTATGAAAACAATGTCAGATAAAAACAACAATACCGTAAACATAGTCTATTACCCCAATTTCAGCACAAGGGAAATTATTGGTTGTAACAAAAGGATCAGCGCCACTTACGACCAGTTAAACAGAAAGACGATTATTACTGATTATATGGATGAGGGCGAAACTAACCAGGTTACAACTTATGTGTATGAAAAAAGCGGTGACCTGTACTGGTTAAAGTCAATTAAGGGAAATTGCTGTGGTTTTGATAAACAATATGAATACGATGAGAATGGCAATGTATTGCGGGAAACAGATGCTAATGGAAACGCGTGGAACTATACTTATGATGATTATGGCAATAAATTAACGGAAACAAATCCTTCGGGTAAATCAGCGGTATATACTTATACCGCCAATCATAAATATATTGCGGGCTACAGGGATTTTAACGGTAACACTACCAGTTACGAATATGACAACAAAGGGAATGTAATAAAAATCATTGAACCCGATAATAATGTATACACAGCTACATATAATACAAATGGTGAGATAATTTCAACAACCGATGCGAAAGGCAATACATTTACCTGTACTTACAATACTTTTGGTCAACCGGTAGAGATAAATGGCCCGGAAGATTATCATAAAGAAATGCAATTTGACAGCAGGGGAAATCCTGTTACGCTTACTGATGCAAATGGAAATTCCACATTTCTGGAATTTGACGTCTTAAACAGGTTGAAAAAAAGTACCGATGCCCAGGGTAAATTAAACAGGTTTGAATATGACGCCGCCGGAAATTTAGTAAAATTTACAAATGCAAGAAGCCAGCTTTATGAGATGAAGTATGATGCAGCTAACCGCATGGTTAAAATTATCAATCCTGTTTCTAATGCCATAGGTATTTTTTATGACCCTATGGATAATGTTAAGACTATAACCGACCCTCTTAATAATGTTATTGCTCGTGACTATGATAGTAAAAACCGGCTTAGTTCTAATACAGATCCTCTTGGAAATAAAGGTAACATTAGCTATGATGCCAATGGTAATATGGTGGCTATTTCTTTATCAAACGGCAGAATGGTACATGCCACGTATGATGTGAACAACAAAGTAACTAAAATTCAGGACGACGAAAGTGTACTTTATGGATATACATACGATGATAATGGAAACATTACCAGCATTACAGATGCAACAGGATCTGCAATTAATCTTAAGTACGATAAGCTGAACAGGGTTACCAGGGTAACCAATGCATTAGGTAATAGCAGGCAATATACTTATGATAAGAATAATAATATTATTCTTGTAACAGACGAGAATAATCAAAGCTATCATTTAACATACGATGGGTTAGACCGGATTGTCAGTTATACAGACCCCATTGGCGCTACTATTCATTTAGGCTACGATAAGCAGGGCAATGTTACTTCTATTACCGACCAGAAAGGAAATATTACCCAATATGGTTATGATGCACTGAACAGAAGAACAAGCATGAAATTTGCCGATGGAACCAGTAATTTTTATACGTATGATGATGCCGGTAACCTGACTGTTTTACAACATACCGATGGCACTCAAACCACGTTTACCTATAACCAGCTTAACCAGGTAATACAAAAAGTTGTACCGGGCGGAGAGGTTTTTAATTATACTTATGATGCGCTGGGCAGGATATTAACCGCTACGAACAATAGCGGAATGGTTACTTTAACATATGATGCACTAGGAAGAGTATTAAGCGAATCTTTCAATAACAAAACCGTGGCTTATGCCTATAACGATGCAGGCAGAACAAAAACCATTATCTACCCTGATAACACATCGGTGATAAGGGAATATGATACAAGGAACAGGCTCGTAAAAATTTTGAAAGACAGCGTACTGGTGGCATTATACGATTATAACAATACAAATCAGTTGATCAGCCAAACAATGGGCAATGGATTAACTTCTACTTACCAGTATGATTTTGCAAACCGCCTTAGCAAGATCACTACCGGTGCAAATATCCAGGAAACAACATTTGGATATGATAAATTAGGCAATAAATTATCTGTAAACCGTATAAATTATCCCGCATGGTCTGAACAAATGACCTACGATGCCAATGCAAGGCTTACCAACTTTAACCGGGGCAGTTCTTTACAAAATAATTATACCTACGATAACCTGGGCAACAGGGTAAGCGCCAATATCAATGGCGTAAATAATACTTATATTATAAATAATTTAAACCAGCTTACTTCCGTAAATGGCACGCCGTTGCAATATGATGAACGGGGCAACCTGGTTTTTGATGGCGTATATCATAAATTTTATAATGGAGCGGGGCAGTTAATAAAAGATTCTTCGGGCATAAACAATGTACACACTTATACATACGATGCTTTTGGAAGAAGGGTTACAAAAACCATAGCAGGGGTTTCTTATAAATATACTTATAGCGGTTTAACAGCAGTAGAGGAAAGAGATGCGGCAGACCAAATACTGAACCAAACCGTATTTGCGGATTTCCTGAATCCTGTGCTTAATAAAAAGAACAACGCAAGTTTTTATTATCATAGAAATGAGTTGGGCTCAACAGAAGCGGTGACCGATGCGGGTGGGCAGCTTGCAGAGCGGTACTTATACGATGCTTACGGAAAGCCATCCATTTTTAACAGCAGTAATCAGCCTGTTGCCGGCTCTGTTACAGGTAACCGGTTTGGATTGACGGGGCAGGAATACGATAGCGCCACAGCAAGCTATCGCTTTTTTTACCGTACATATTCTCCGGATTTAGGAATTTTTAACCAAAGGGATTTAATAGAATATGAGGATGGCATGGGTATGTACCAGTATGTAGGAAATAATCCCGCGAATGGTCTTGACATACTTGGTCTGAAGGATTGTTATAAAGAGAAAAATAATACTGACAAGAAAGTTGTTGAATATTTTGTTCTTACAGGAAGTGTGGCTGTGGGTACGCCGAAATTCATTCTTGTGAAGGTATTAAAAACGATTTCAGAAGAAGTTGGGGATAAAGCCGGGCTTGTTGCTTTGCCTTTCAATGTGATAGACAATGTAACCAGGTCTGTGGACTTCGTAAGTGAATTTTCGGACAGGTCAACCATGACGAATATAGAAAAGGGCGGAGAAGTGGGGCTTAGTTTAATAGGAACAGGTGCTACCGTTGGAGCTGCTGTAGTAGGAAGCGGTGCTGCAGTGGTAGGAGGTGTAACAGTTGGCACTATAGCAGTTGGCGCTTTAGTGGTTAAAGGTGTTGATGCCGGAACAGAATATGCTTTGAACAAATATTATGACCATAAAGCAAAGAATATTGAAGAAGACGCCTATGAATATGCGAAAGAACGAGGTATGGGTGAAAAATGGTTAGAGGCAAGAAGGAGGATGATTGAACGGCAAAGACGATATCGTGAAAAAAATCCTTGCGATGATGGAGACCAGGAATTTCCTGATCCTTATGATCCGAAAAACGCTTCTATGTCTCTCCTCTGGTCTCTTGACCCCAACGAAATCATCGGACCCAAAGGAATAGAAGAACCTAAATGGGTAAGCGTTAACGACCGGATGCCTTATACCATCTATTGCGAAAATCACGAAACAGCTACTGCACCTGCAAGGTTTATTCGCATTACTACCCCGGTTCAGCCTAAGCAGGATCCCAATACCCTGGAGCTTGGCAGCTTTGGCTTTAACAACCAGGAATTTGAAATTCCGGCAGGCAACAGCGCTTACTATACCCGTTTGGATTGCAGGGATTCTCTTGGTATATATGTAGATGTGATTGCAGGATATGATGTAGCCAAAAATGAAATTTTCTGGGAGTTTAAAGCTATTGACCCGGTTACGCTGCTTTCGTCAGAAGATCCTGCCAAAGGCGTATTATTATTAAGAGATAGTGTTGAAACAAAATACGGGCATGGCTTTGTGAACTTCAGCATGAAACCTGTATCTACAGCCAATACACTTGATCTTATAGATGCCGATGCTGAAATTGTTTTTGATGAGAATGAAATGATACCAACCAATATTCACACCAATACAATTGATGCCATAGCGCCAACAAGCACTTTCGCAAGCTCAACTGTAACCAACCACAATGTAACATTCACCTGGAGCGGCACAGATGATACTGGTGGTGTTGGTGTGGATTATTACACATTGTATGTTTCGATGGATGGCATTAATTATTCCATATTTGCTCCGGAGATAAGAAGAACTGATACAACATTTACCCTGGCAGAAGGAGGGCAGTACTGCTTTTTTGTGCTGGCAACCGATAGGGTGGGTAATGCCGAACAAATGCGGCAGAACGTGGTTCAGTGTGTTAATATACAAAGTACAGCCCTGCCTGTAACCTGGTTACATTTTAATGCCATAAATCAAAAAACAGATAATATACTTACCTGGGCTACTGCTGCTGAAGCCAATGCAAAAGAATTTATTATAGAGCGTTCTTTTGACGGCGTGCATTTTGAATCAATCGGAAAGGTATCAGCAAAGGGCAACAGCATATCTGAAACAACCTATAATTATACTGATAAGCATATTGATAAGCTGAATAGTAATACATTCTTTTATCGCCTGAAAGAGGTAGATGTGGACGGGCAATATACCTATTCAAATACGATATTGATCCGGTATTCATCACCAGGTGTTACAGCAAGGTCTGTTGTATATCCTAACCCTGCCCGGAATATGGTAAATGTGCTTCTTGGAGATAAGGCACTCGTAGGAACAGAGGCCTTCCTGTTTGATATGAGTGGAAAAATGTTAAAAAAGATAAGGATTGAAGCTAACCTTGAACAGGTAGATTTGTCAGCTTACACCCATGGTGTATACCTGCTGAAGCTCAGTAACGGTGAAATACTGAGAATTATAAAGCAGTAGGACAGGTTTTCGACGGTTTAAGAAAGGAGGCTGTCTTTTGGCAGCCTCTTGTTTGATCGTGCTTTCAATCCTGGTGGCATACACTTCACCAATGCTTATATTTAATTTGTTCCCAGGGTTATACAAGCGTACGAAATTCTCCTTTCACCATAAAAAAGGATTCAGCATGGGCTATGGTTTATACATTGTTTCTTCTTTATCTTGGCTGTAGCCCGCGTATATCTGTAACGCGGGTGTTATGTGTCGGCTGACCTGCTGCCTGAGCATTACTTGTTTCGCCATAATAATACCCTGCTATTTATACAATGCCCGTTTAAGAAATTAAGATAAGTAATAGCAAGGCAGCAGGTCTGGCTAAGCACAAGGCAATGCTACCAAACCTGCGCCAGAGGAGTGGCTTATGCAATCTCCGGCTTTAGTGTAAAGGAAGTATCCATCAGCAGCATCATGACCACCCGAACTTTCTGCCATAGAGATCAGAAGCTGCCCAACCCTGTATAATACGCTGATAGCTGGCTGTACAGCATGCTGGTATGGATAGTTGGAATGAACAGCATTGCGTTTCGCTTTTTCAACATCCCTTGCCGGCACGATAACAGTTGCCCCAGGCTGTGCCAATGCTATGGTGGTTTCCAAGCCGATACCTGTGTTGCTACTGGTTACAATAGCGATTTTTTCTATCAATATTTTGGATTACATCTATCTCTTGCCGTTGACTTTGCGTTGAAGCCCGAGCCGATTGGTTGTTGCAAGGCTCCCCGATAATTGTTCTGTTCCATCTCTTTGATTTCTATTGTTATTGATGAAATAAAGGTAGAAACGGTATCAGAGCCTGATATTTGTTTAAATACCCAAAGTTGTTTTGTTTAAAAGGTCGGTTTTGACGATAATTTTATTTTCATTTCACAAATTCTTCATTTTAGGCTTGGTATTCATTAAAAATACCACTTGACATCGCATCAGAATATTGTCAACAGGTTCCACCAGTTTGGGAAAATCGGTTTAGTTGAGCGTTTGCTGTATGTTGGCTTCTATCATTTTACTGCAGGTTGCGGTGATGTTGCTTCGGCGCTTTTGTTAAAGTCGGCTAAAATATTAAGCCATAAATTTTTTATTTTAACATGTCATCTGGTTAACTTTCCCCGTTCATAGTTAGTAGATGCTTCTATGTTTAAATTAGCGATTACTATATTTTCTTTTTTTCTTTGATTCTTTCAAAATCTTCCTTGCAGCTGATTCCCTAATTTTTTTGTTCTTTTCAACTAATTGTACGCGAACATATTTTTCAAGATTATGATGAATGGGGATTAGGATAGCAGCTACAATCACAAGAATCGATAGCATTAAAAAGCTATTGTGGTGTGTCAAGCTTTCTAGAGTGGGATGAATTAAAAGATTTATAAACTCAAATACTATTAGTAACCCTATTTGTCCTACAAACTTTATGAATGATTGATTCACTATAAATGTCCTACTCAGCATAAGAAAAATTGTTACAAAAGTTACAAGTCCGATTGCGATTAAGGAGAATTCAATATTTCTGTGGCGTAGCTTTTTTATTTCTTCCTGCTTTTGAGCAATTTCCCTTTCTTTAAGTTTTTCCGTAAAAGTCAAATCTAAAAGTTGATTATTTTGATCTAATTCTGAAAGCATTCTGCTACAGCTATCTTTGATCTGCAAATAGTTATAAGCTTTGATCAGATTGTTTTCAACCTTATATGTTTTTTGAAGTAAGTCGGCATTTTTTATAAGCAAATCGATATACTTAAAATTGGTTGAAAGTTGCAAACTTTGGGTAGAATATTTTTTGCATGAATCGTATAAGTTTAGCTTGAAAAAGAGATATCCGTATTCATAGAATGAACTGGCTAAATGTCTGTTATCTTCAGTTCTCTGACTAAACTGTATAGCTGTTTCAAAATAACTTTTCGCTTTATTCAAAAACCTTAACGACGAATCTCTAAGGTAGAGTTGTGTATAACTCTTTGCGTAGTCAATATAAATTGCAGCACGGATATAATTCGTATCCTTTGAGGTAACGTAGCGTTCCTTGCCAAATAAATAATTTGAATTTTCCGATTTACTCAGATAATAAAGAGAAGAATCCGGATTCTCCAAACTTAAATAAAGAAGCCCAATATTTTCATATATATATGTCAAAGACCGATTGTTTTCTTTTTCCTTCCCAATAATTTCACCTTTTCTTAGATACTCCATAGCTAAATCATGGTAGTTTAACATGCTATAGTTGAAGCCAATATTATTGTATAATTGTGGTAGTAGGTGATCTATCTTAGAGTTGTTCTCAGCTATTTTTATACCAGCTAAATATTTTTCGATTGCTTTAGTATAATCACTTTTTAGAAAATAGTAGTTGCCAAAAATTCTATATGAAATTGTCTGGAAGGAGTCATTTTTTAGCAAAATTGATTTCTCTAATAATTCCTGACTAATATTAAACATACTGTCTGACATTCCAGATTTGTAAAACTGGTCGTTTAATTTTAATAAGGAATAGAATTCAGCAGGACCTGGATTTTGTCCTAGAGATACAATCGAAATGCTCGTAGTAAATAAAGAAAAAAATAGCTGCTTAATATTCATGGGAGTTAATTAAGGTGACGTATACTTGTATGTATGTTATTGTTCAAAATCGTTAAAAATTATTGGGCATACAGGATATTTACTTTGACATTATGTATAGATATATAGTAAGCCCCCGCATGTCCGTCGAAAAAAGACATCGCATCTCCGGTAATACGGCTGCTTTCAATAAAGCCACTAATTTTTTGAACTATGTGTTCGGGTAGTGGTAGGCAATCTAAGATGAAGGACTAATTAATTTTTCAATTTAGTGATATTTTATAAATGAGCAAAGTCTCAAATATGGTTGGTACATTGCTATAGCCACCTTAACGTTTTTTATGTTCACTTAAAAGCTAAACTTCCAAATGCGATATTTAAATTCCCTGATGCGTAACATTCAGGAAATAACCATCCTGTAATTTTGTGCTATTAAAAATACTAAGTCCGGGCATACAGGCTATTGTGCAGTTGGTTCTGGAGTAAAATAGTTATACATATTGCCCGGCACTATTTTCCCGGAGATAGAGTAGCACTGGTATTTCGTCTTTTGAAATCGACTTATGCTGCTTTTCAACCACAATTGTTCAGTTGCAAAACCAAAATGAGCGAATCAATAATTCTTATTTCAGTTATAACGGTCTATGAAGGCTGGTGAATAATTTTTTCCTTCTAAGATTAGTCATCCCTTAACAAGTACCCTCGTTCACTACTACTCCTAAACCTGCATTTTCAGAAGCTGTTATTTTTCCAAAATCATATATCAATCCTTGTGCTATGTCTTCTTCCAGTAATAAAGGACCGTCTGCATCTATACAATCAACCTGCGGCGCAAGGTGCACAATGGCGGCTGAGCCAACGGTACTTTCATTCATACAGCCCAGCATTATTTTCATGCCGGATTGCCTGGCTTCTTTTATCATGCTTAAAGCAGGTGTTATGCCGCTGCATTTGGTGAGTTTAATATTTATGCCATGAAAAAATCCTTTACATTTTTTTACATCAGATGCGAATACACAACTCTCATCAGCAAAAAGAGGGAGTGGAGATTTTTCATGCAATACTTTCATGCCATTCCAGTCATCTTTTGCCAGCGGTTGTTCAACCAGTTCTACATTCAGATCTTTGAGTATTGGTAATATCTCAAGCGCTTCATCAAGCTTCCATCCTGCATTGGCATCTACCCTGAAAACAGCATCAGAATTTTTTCTCAATGCTTCCATTATAGGAATATCTTCTTTTGTGCCCAGCTTTATTTTATATATCGGCCAGGGCTTTTCTTTCATCTTGTTAACCATTTTATCTATGGTGTCAATACCGATAGTATAATCTGTAGGTGGAGCGGTTGCCATATCTGTTTGCCATAGCTTATATAAGGGCTGTTGCTTCAGCTTGCCGAAAATATCCCATGCGGCAATATCCAGCGCTGCAACCAAAAAATGATTGTCCGGAAAAAGATGATGAAGATAATGCCAGTAACGATCAGGATGAGTAAACGAAAATTGCTCAATGAATTTTTTCTTATGCTCAATGTCTTCAATCATTTTTTCAACAGGAATATTGTAATAGGCTATGGCCGGCGCTTCACCATAACCTTTTGTCCCGTTGAAATCCAATTCAACTATTAATGCAGGCTGATGTGTTTTTGTTCCTTTTGAAATGGTGAACGGATACCTGAACTTTAGATTTGTTTTCCAGTAACGTATTTTTAGTGGCATTGATTAACTGATTTGTAAGAAATTATGTTATCACTTTTCATTTCTGCCGCTCGATTGTATATAGCTTGACAATTCACTGTTCAGATCATCTTCTTTCAACAATTGCTCCAGCGGAACATGCATACGGTAGCGCCAGTAATACCGTGCTACAGACGGGTCATTGATGCGTTCTTCTTTAGGGCTTTCTCTTCGTATTTTAATATCTATGCCCATAAGGTCCTGCAATTGGAAAATGCTCCACATGGCAGGCGAATATAAATGCTGAATAATAATAGCTTTGTCAATCCATGGCTCGCAATAATATGGCGCTGCACCAGGATGCTGCATTTCATTATTGAAAAAGCGTTGCGTTTTTTCCCTGTTTTCTTCCCACCATGCCCTGATGGTGCTCATATCATGTGTGGAAGGCGTAATAACAGATAAGTAGGGTGCTGATGCAGGATCGAAAAATTCGCGCCCGGGTTGTTTAGGCATGCGCTGAATTTCGAGGCTTAGCAAACCTAATATGCGCATTATTTCAGGCACACAACCAGGCACCATACCCAGGTCTTCTCCGCAAATAAGCATATTGGTGCTTTTTTTCAAAGCCGGCAATTTTTCCAGTGCTTCCTTTGCCCAGAAGTCATCCTGTCTTCTGTAGAAATAATCAATATATAAATTCTTTAAAGCAGATTGGGTTTGTTGATCTAAATGCCTGAAAGATGATGTACTTTCTATATCAATCCTGAAATGGAAGCTTTGCCTGTCTGACTCTTCAGCATCAAAAAGGATAACATTAGCTATAAGCGTAAATAAGGCAGATTGCAGCATCACGTTATCTTCGGTTATGCCGCCGTCTGCAGCAAAATACGCTTCTACCTGGCTTTGGGTTGTATATTCTTTTTTAAGGGTATAAGTGCCATCTGCATGTTCCTCAAGAAATGCTTTTAACAGATTTTTCTTTTCTCCAAACAGTTCTTCGAGTACGGTATCTGTTATATATGGTTGACAAAACCTGCTGTATTCAAATGTTATCCCGCTTTTGGCAAATTCGTTAATATGAACAGGAATAGCAGGCACAAAATGCCCCATCAATCCTTCAACCGCATGGGTGGGCACACTCCATATTCTGAAAAAGCCAAGTATATGATCAATACGGAATGCATCAAAATACGCACTCATCTGCGCAAAGCGCCTGCGCCACCATTTAAAATTATTTTCTTTCATGCGCTCCCAGTTATATGTTGGGAACCCCCAGTTTTGTCCGCGAACCGCAAAATCATCCGGTGGCGCGCCTGCCTGCATATCCATATGAAAGAGCCCGGGTTCGATCCATGCATCACAACTGTTGCGGCTGACACCAATAGGTATATCACCTTTTACAATAATGCCATTCTTATGCGCATAATCGGTAGCAGCTTTTAATTGAACATGCAAATGATATTGTACAAAATAATAAACGCCTATACCATCAAAATGTTTATGGGCAGGATCTGCGAGCGCCTCAATTGCAGGGGCATTAAATACTGCATATTCCTCCCACCCGGGGTAGGGTACGGTTTTATCTTTGCCCTTTGAGTTTTTATCTCTCAGGTAACTATACACCGCGTAAGGCAAAAGCCATTGCTTGTTGGCATCAAAAAAATTCCGGTAGTCTTTATGCTGAAAAAAATCCTTTTTCTGTGATTTATATATCTCCTTTATGACCCTCCATTTAAACGATAATACCGCTTCATAATCAACATCAGTTTTTTTATTTAACTGCCTGGCTTTTTCTTTAATCTTTTTTAAGAGTTCAGTATTTCCTTTAGGTGTGATGATCTCAACATTAAGATATAAAGGGTGCAGGGCAAAAGCAGAAATAGCATTGTAGGGATATGAATCCTTCCAGGTATTGGTATCCGTTGTATCATTTACCGGCAGCAGTTGTATGAGGTGCATGCCATTCATTTTCGCCCAGTCAACAAGTAGTTTCAGGTCGGTAAATTCGCCCGTACCCAGGCTGTTGGCGCTGCGTAAACTAAATACCGGGATGGCTACACCTGCGCCACGCCATTTGCTTGTATTAAAATGTATAAAACCATCGTGCAATATGCTGAACTTCGTTTTGCCGTTATTGTTATACATCAGGCGGTTGTCGCCATCTTCATAGCGCACAAAAATTTTCTTCTTTGTATTATAAATGCCATACTTATAGGCAATATAAAAATCAGCTTCTGAAAGATCTGTTTTAATCGTCCACCATTCGCTTTCCTTTTGAAGTAATATAGCTTTTCCTGTATCCCAATTGCTTAATTCAGCAGTGCTGCCTACAATGCAAACCGCTTCATCTTTTTTCAGCAAGGGAGCCTTTACTTTAAACAAATGTGTGTATCCGTTATATGGTTGAGGCTTTGCAGTTTTTTTTGCCTGCGGCAATAATACCTCCTGAAAAGGAGAAGTATAATAAGCATTCTCTGCCTGCCCGGCAAAATTCCAGGTATCTGTTACGCTTATTTCAGGTGTTGAAATGTCTTTAAGGTTTATGGTTTTATTGTCATCCCATTCTTCCGCTGTTAAGTCATTGGTATCTTTAAAAAGGTAGGTATAACTTATTTGTGCGGGTAAATTATCTGTATCGTTTAATTCAAGTGTATAATGCCAGAAATTGTCGTTGAGATACTGCATCAGTACAGCCGCACCTGCCTGTTTGTTTCCAAGCGAAGGAATATTGCCCGAAAGCAGCAGTGACTGCCCGAACCTGGTACTGAAACGAATATAAAAATGGATTTTGACCATACGGCTAAGCTATAGAAAATATATATGTAAGCAGATAAAAATTAAAGCGTAAGGCAAAATTTTTCAATATCTTTCAAACAAAAGAAATCCTTGCTATATTTGCCACAAATTTTTAAAGGGTATGGATTCCGCAAGCAATAAATCAAAGGGACTTTTCTGGATATTGTTTTTACTATCTGTAGTGATGTTTTTTGTGGTATATGCATTTGCCGGTAATTTTATTACTGTTGTCATTCCTTTTATTGGTTACTTTTTCGTGAAGGCGCTGGACATTATATAGCCGGTTTGCCAATGACACCTACGGGTATCGTCATCTTGACCGGGCAACACGCGGACTATAGTTTAATCGTACTTACGCGAGGAAAAGATCTGCCGGGCAATTGTACTAATGCTTAACTTCTGTACTAAAGTCTAACAGGTTTCCCATCCGCCGCAACATTCATTTTAATTTAATCTTCATGAGGCGGGATGTAATAACTAAACAATCATTTTACGAAGAAAAGATCAGGCACTACACCCGGTTAATCAATGCTTTTAAACAACAACTTGTTTTATCTGCAATCTACCGGGTATCAGCATTTGTTGCACTTGCCTTATCTGTATATTTCCTCGTACAACATTTCCATTTTTTACTTATTGCCGCTGCTGTTTTATCGCTGTTGCTGTTTATATTTTTAGTTAAGCATGCTGTTCGCCTGAATGAGCAGAAAACCCTGTATGAAAACCTGTTATTTGTAAATGAAAATGAGTTGGGTGTTATTAATAATACGCCTAATAAAATGGACGATGGTAAAGCATTTAACAACGGAGAGGGTTATGCAGCTGATCTTGATATTTTTGGCCCGGGGTCATTATTTCACCTCTTGAACAGGAACAGTACTTCTCACGGGCGGTCGCACCTTGCAAATTTGCTCATCTCTCCTCCGCATCATATTGATGATATTAAAGAAAGACAGCAGGCCGTTAAGGCTTTTGCGCCACAGGTTGATATGCGTCAACTGGTAACCGCTTACGGTCTGATGCGGAAAGAAGAAGAAGGTAACCTGAATAATATTGAAGCGTGGTTAAACGAAGGAGAATTGTTGTATAAAAGAAAATGGCTCCAGGTGCTTCGCTGGATTTTGCCTGTATACAATACTTTTTTTCTTTTGCTGTATATAGCTAATGGACAGGTATTATATTTATTAGCCGGGGTAGGGTTGGGGTGGCTGATAACAGGGCGTAATGCAAAATATATTCATAAGCAGCATGAGTTGATCGGGAAAAAGCAGGCTGTGCTTGACCAGTACGCTGATATTTTATGCACATTCTCTAATGCGGGTAGTGGGAATGCAGCTTTGCTGCAACGCCTCCAAAAATCTGCCGGCCAGGCACATAAGACAATTAAGGCACTGGCAAAACTATCTTCCATGTTCGATCAGCGGCTTAACCTGCTGGTAAATGTATTGCTGAACAGCATTGTATTGTATGATCTGCAGTGTATACTTGAGCTTGAAAAATGGAAAGCAAAAAACAAAGCGGATTTTAATGAGTGGCTGCATACCGTTGGTGAAATAGAAAGTTTAAATGCATTTGCAGGCTTTGCTTTTAATAACGAAAATTTCGTTTATCCTTTATTGTTAGCTGGAGATGATTTATCAATAGAAACCAAACAGGTCGCCCACCCGCTTATACCGGCAAACGAAAGAATAGCCAACGATTTTGAAGCCGGTAATCCTGATAAACTGTTATTGGTTACAGGCTCAAACATGTCGGGCAAAACTACTTTTTTACGAACACTGGGCGTCAACCTTATATTAGCGCAATGCGGAGCGCCGGTATGCGCGGCGTCGTTTTCGTTTTCACCAATGCAACTATTAACTTCTATCCGGATAAGCGATTCGCTGCAAGAGCATACTTCTTATTTTATGGCTGAACTGAAAAAGTTGCAGCAGATCATTCATGAACTGCAAACAGGTAAGCCATACCTTGTATTGATTGATGAAATTCTCCGCGGAACCAACTCTGAAGACAAAACCCATGGCTCAGAACAATTTATTCTGCAGCTTATACAATACAACTGTATTACGCTTTTTGCCACACATGATCTTATGCTGGCTTCACTGGAAAATGAGCATAAAGGAATAATCAATAATTGGTGTTTTGAAAGCATTATTGAGAACGGCGAATTACATTTTGATTACAAGCTCCGCAAAGGTGTTGCACGGAACAGAAATGCTTCTTTCTTAATGAAAAAGATGGGAATTACGGGTAAATGAATTTACTGATCCGGTTGTTTTTTATTTTCTTCTGCCGGCGTGTTAATAAATACTGTTTGTACGGGATAAGGGATATTAATGCCTTCTTCCTCGTATCTTTTTTTTAATCTTTTTATGAACTCGTGCTTTACAATAAACTGGCTACTGAAATCTCTTACCCTTATAAAAGCCTTCAAATCAATACTGCTGGCTCCAAACTGCTGAAATCGTATCAACGGATCAAAATCAGGAACACATTCTTCCATTGTTTCCTGTAGTTCTTTTATCACTTCAATGGTAACACGTTCAACATGGTCAAGATTACTATTGTAATCAACACCAACAGGAATATCAAATACAAATTCCCTGTTTGGGTAATCGAAGTTGGTTACTATCAGGCTGGCCATTTTAGAGTTGGGAACAATAAATATGCTGTTGGCGCCAACCCTTACTGAAGTATATCTCCAGTTTACATCTTCCACAAAGCCTTCCTGTCCGGAATCGAGCTTTATATAATCGCCGGTATTTATTTTTTTTGTAGATACGATCTGTATACCTGCAAATAAATTAGAAAGCGTATCCTGCAACGCAAGAGCCACTGCCAAACCTCCAACACCAAGTGCTGTGAGGATAGGTGTGATTTTTATACCTACCGATTGCAGGATCATCAGCAAGCCAAGACAATAAACAATAACCTTGATAATATTTCCGATGATAGAGGATGAAGAAGATATTTTACCTGATCTTGCATCCCTTATTGCAGTTAATCCCGAAAGAATTTTAGATAGTATAATGGTGGCAGAAAGAATGTAAAAAATGGTTATGCCGTTCTCAAGCCAGCGATGATATTTTTCATCCATTTCTACTCTTTTCCAACCCAAATAAATGCCCAGTACCGTAAACCAGGGAATAATCCATTTTGATATTACCAGGATGATCAGATCATCACCCGCCCATTTACTTTTTTGTGCAAACCTGTGTAATTGCGGGGTAAGCAGCTTTTGTATCAGTATTCCTATTACAAATCCCGATACTGTGAAAATGGCAAACTGAATGAATTCATCAAATGTCATACCTGTTAATTTAATTTATTAGTCTACTTTACCTGTTTTTCTCAAACGCTGTGCAATTATTCCCACAAATATCAGTTGTAAGGAATGATAAATCATAACAGGAAGCAAAATTATGCTAACCGGCAGCGTTGCAGTAAATAAAACTTTAGACATAACCGTGCCATGCACCAACGATTTTTTTGAGCCACAGAATATTACGGTGGTACAATCCCTTTGCTCAAACTTAAACCGTTTGCATATAAACATGGTTAAGTAATACACAATAAAAAAAAGAGCAGACATTCCTGCGCATATGTATAATAAGGTAGACATGCTGAAGGCTTCAAAAGCACGATTATAAAAAGAATGACAAAATGAAGTATAGATAATCAGCAGGATTACTGCCTGGTCAAAAAGCTTCAGGCGTTTTTTATGTTTTTCAGCAAATGCGCCGCCATACTTATGCAACACTAAACCACAGCAAACGGGTACTACAACCTGCACAACCAATTTCAATATGATTGCTGATGTATCTGTATACACTGCTTTTTCTGTGATAAAAGGAATCATCCATAACGGAGTAACAAAAACGCCTAACAATGTTGAAGCACTTGCATTAAATATTGCAGCAGGAACATTTCCTTCAGCAATGGATACCATTACTACAGATGATGATACTGTGGAGGGAAGTGTGCACAGGTAAAAAATTCCAAGCCATAATAGTGAGTCAATTCCGAAAAAAGGTTTAACCAATAGCGCTATAACAGGAAAAACAATAAATGTCGTAAACTGGACAATTATATGCATCCGCCAGTTCATTAATTCAATGGAAAGTTTTTTTACATCCAGCTTCAGCCCGTAAAAGAAAAAAATTATGGAAACGCCATAACCTGCAACCTGTTCCAGCGAAAAAGGCCGGGTTATAATCCCGGGTTGGGGAAAGAAATACGCAAGTGCTATAACGGAAATAATACCAATCAGGAAACCATCTATACCAAACCTGCCTAACCGGGCCTTAATTGTATTTACCGTGCCTGCATGCATACGGCAAATATCTGCTTACTTACGGTAAGATTGTACAGATTATGCAGAAATATAGGGTACAGATTACCGCCGGGATATATAAATTATTTTTTTCGCCCTGCAAGCAATACTATTACACCTGCTACTACAGCTATTCCTGCCGCGTAAGAAGGCCAGGTAACATTTTTCTTTTCCTTTGTGTTCAATTCTACAGGGCCAAGATCTATAAGCTCTTTTTCTTTTGTAAAACTAAATCCGCGGAAAATGAACATTGCAATGCCAGCAACTATCAGAATGATTCCGAGTACTTTCATAATTGTTTGATTATGGCTATAGTGATAATCAAAATATCTGCCAACTATTGGCAGGATGAGGCAGAAGGGTAGAAGGGGCAGAACAGAAAAATTAGCTGCCTGTTAATTTTATTATAATCCCAAACCAAATGGCTGTTGTAATAAAAGATATAAGAATACTGATGCCGGTTATAAGCGTGGATAATTTAGGGTTAAGGTTGTATTCGGTAGCGACAATGCTTGCGGTTAAAAATGATGGCATTGCGGCTTCAAAAACGGTAACCTGTGCTATATTGTTTTTAATATTGGTGAGGAGCACTATGGTAAGCATAACTAATGGCGCCAGTATAAGCTTAAACAGCAGGGCATAGCTTATATGTTTTACTTCATTTTTCCACCCGTCAAGTTTTATCTGTAAGCCGATAGAAAATAAAGCAAGCGGACCAATGGTAGCTGCAAGCTTGTCAAATACATTGTCTAACGGCGATATGTCAGCGAAAATTGGTATTACCAGTGCTGCAATACAGGCAATAAACGGTGGAAAAGAAATGATTTTTTTGATGATAGATAGGGATGAAGGGTTACTGCTCCCCGAAGCATTTATAGCTAATAATATACCTGCTGTTGCAAGAATCATAAAAGTTACCTGGTCGCAAATAACGGCGGTGCTTAATTCCTGCTCACCAAAATATGCTATAGTAAGCGGAAAACCTACAAAGGAAGTATTGCTTAAACCGGTAGATAACCTCAGTGCTGCTGCTGTTTGTTTGCTTAATGCGTTCCGGCTGGCATATATTTTTACATACAACCATGCGCAGAGCCAAATAACAACAGGCATTAGTACTGGCAGCAGTAGTGAACTGTTCCATTCAATATGCGGCAGGTATTTAAAGGAAACTGCCGGCAATGCAATATTGATGATCCAGGCATTCACACCCTTGTGGGCATCCTTTGGAAGCGAAGCATATCTTCTCAATAAAAAACCTACCAGTATGCACAAGCCTGTTAAAAAGAAATTAGTCATGCAGGTAGTTTTATATCGTTAAGTTTTATAACCTGAATCCAAGTGTTACGCCATAGATTTCAGGATCGCCAAGATGCACAGCTCCAAAATCATAGGCATAAGCTATATATTTTTTACCGCCGAGGTTGCGTCCCCAAAACATAAGATCAACATATTTTGATGAAATACCGAAACGGGTATTGAGCAAACTGTATGGGTTTTGAGCAATATTGTTGGAGAGATCAAAATATTGTTTGCCAAGATAGATCCATTCGCCGCGTACTACTAATTTCAAATGCTGTTTTGTACCCAGGTTATAACCATACTGTACAGATAGCATTGATGTAACATCAGGAGTAAAGATCTGTTTCTTGCCATCAAGATCAACCGAAGCGCCGTTTTGCGAAAGTTTCAGGTTGGTATAAGAGGCATCAGTATACCCTAAATTATAATTGATCTGCAAGCCTTTTGCAGGCGCGGCGGATACTTCAAGTTCTATGCCTTTGCTTTGCAGCTTGCCGGCATTTCTTATAATGGTAATAGCATCAGGCAAAACCAATGTAGGCACCTGCACGCCTGTTATATTGGTTAAGAACACCGCAAGATTAGCATGTAACTTTTCATTAAAAAAGCTGTTCTTAATACCAAGTTCAACATTATTGCTGTATTCAGGATCATATTCGTATAATGGGGGTTGGGAAGGATCGGCTGATAACTGCGTCATACCACCTGTGCGAAAACCACGGCTATACGTAGCATACAGGTTACTGCCTGCGGCTATTTTATATGATAAGCCTATTTTGGGAGAAAACGCGCCGTATTGTATAGCTGCGCTGGTATCGGCCAGGGTGGTGATGGGTGCATCTCCATCTTTTTGATATTCGCCCATCAGGTTATATTGCTTATGCTCATAGTCGTATCTTAAACCTGCGGTCACATCAAGATTTTCAACAATAGTATAGGTTGCCTGACCATAAAATGCTATGCCTTTGCTTTTAGCGGTTGTGGTGTTTATGGTAGAGAAATTTACATCGGGTACACCGAGCAGACCGGCATCTTCACCATAGTGCGTAGCTTGTTTATTCGGTCTGTCATCTGCAAACATATATGTGCCAACCGTCCATTGCAATGGAGAAGTAGTGTTGGAATTTAATTTAAATTCCTGTGTCCATGTTTTTACTTTGTTCCAGGGTTTACTATAATCGTTTATAATGGTAACTGCATCAAGCGGTGAAAAATCTCCATCTACCGGGTTTTGATAATACCTGAGGTTTGATTGATACGCGGTGTGCGAACTGAAATTGAAAGTATTACCACTATAAACTACCCCGAGCGAACTGAAAAGGGTATTATCAGTCATTCTTCCTTTTGCATTCTGCTGAATTTTATAGGGATTTTCAAATGCTTCATCAACACTGCCCGATAAAGTAAAGGCGCCATCGTTCCTGTTAGCCTGGTGCTTCAGGTTCAATGATATCATCCACTTATCAGCAGGTTTGTATTTTAAATAATAGTTGCCGGCGTAAGTATTTTGCTTGTCGAATGATTTGTTGAGATAAGTATTGGTATAATAACCATCGCGTTTATTATACATACCCGCAACACCGAGGTATAGCTTGCCTTTAACCAATGGCGCACGAAAACCGGCTTCATATCGCTGCTGATTATAATTGCCAACATTTATTTCAGCAAAAGCACTGGTCACATCAGCAGGTTGTTTGGTAATGATATTGATCACACCGCCCATTGCGTTACGTCCGTATAAAGTGCCCTGTGGTCCGCGCAACACTTCTATTCTTTCTACATCCATCAGTTGAGAAGTATAAGTATCCAAAGTAAATTGGTTTACACCATCTATATATGTTGCCACGGCAGGGTCATAGGATGTGGTGCCGATGCCGCGTATGGATGCAACATTTCTTTCATCGCCTGAGTTAGCCGAGTATAGATTCGGCACTATGGCGGTAAGGTCTTTGACATTCCACAGCCTGTATTCTTTTACTTCTTTTGAGGTTAGGGCGCTTATGCTGAAGGGAACTTTTTGTAACTGTTCCTCTTTTTTCTGCGCAGTCACTACAATATTGTCAAGACGATTGTCAGCATCCTGCAATATGAAATCTACGTTTTCTGAAGAGCCGGGAGTAAACGAAATTTCTTTGCTGATGGCAGCATAACCAACCGCGGAAATACTTATGGTGTATTTTCCAGGAACAATATTTTTCAGGTTGAAAATGCCATTATCATTTGTTACAGATGCTTTGCCGGTATTCAGCAACGCAACGGTAGCAGCGCTTACCGGGTTCGATCTGCTGTCGGTAATTTTACCGGAAACGGTTAATGTTGATTGTGCGTTAACAAAAGAAACGAAAGCTAAAAATGTAACCACTACGGAACTTACTGTACGTGTCATGATTTAACAAAAGGTTCTTCAATATTGATGAAAATGGTGCAAATATACCAGTAAAAAACAAGGCAAAAGTTTATAAAGTTTTAGTGAATTGTTAATGGCACTTGTATTGCAGGTGTTCCATACTCTTCCCTGCAAAAACCTTTTCTTCCACAACCTCAAATCCCGATCTTAAATATAACTTTTTAGCCTGCGGATTATCTTTATCTACCAGTAGCCCTAATGGTTGTGTTCCTGTTTTGGCATATGCTTCAATCAGAAAATTCAGCATTTTTGAGCCAATACCCTTTCCCTGCTGACCTGGCTTTACTCCTATACAGTCAATATAATATTCACCCGGCTGGGTTTCATCCCCGGGGTTGAAATTTTTGCCGAAGACCAGCTTTATCTGTTCAGCAACAGGCTTCCTGAGTTCACTTAATCGTGCTCCGTCATATACCAGGGCGGTGGCTATGATTTCTCCTTCATGCTCAGCCACCCAGCAATTTTCATATGAGTATTGATTAGCTTTTTGACTGATCATCTTCACAAAAAAATCAGTAGCTTTTTCCATTGAACGTTCTCCTGTAAATTGATAAGCTATTTCTTCCATAGCCAGTAAAATAAGCGGGGCAATAGATGTTGCATCGGCTTCAGTAGCTTTTCTTACTAACATGATTGTATTATTTTACACAAAACGGCAAGGTAAGAAAAGAAAACCCGCTGCGATGAATATAAGATTGCTGTAAACATTCTCTTGCAGGAATTTGAAACCTGATCTCTATGCACTAAATTCGGTTTCCTGAATTATTCAGGCTATATTACCAAAACAATGCATAATAAAAACTGTATCCTTGTTTTATTGCTTATAAGTTTTAGCACAACAGGTATTGCGCAATTACCCGACTCAATAAAAGCACATATAGACAGCAGCCTGCTTATTCTTAAGCAACATTCATTGTATGCAGACAGGGTTAACTGGAATGATATTCAGCAAAAAGTATATGACAGCGCAACATCAGCCACAACAAAAGCTGAAACCTTTGCCGCGCTGACCATAGCTTTTAAAACTTTGGGTGATAAACACGCGGCATATTACCAATACGATGATGAGTACAGAATTGACAATAGTGAATTAATGGCGCGGTATTCTGATTCCATTAAAGTTGCATGGAGCAGGGGACCAGGTGTTATAAGCCGGGTGATAAATGAAGTAGCCTATATCAATATTCCATTTATGGGTGTGAATAAACAGCAGGATATTGACAAGTACGCGAACTGGATCTATGATGCTGTAATTGCCCTGCAGGCAAAAAAGCCTGCGGCATGGATTATAGACCTCCGGTTAAATGGTGGTGGCAACATACGCCCTATGCTGGCAGGGCTGGCAATGTTTTTTAAAGACGGCATTGTAAGCTATTATATTGACAGAGATGGAAAGGCTACTGATGAAGCGGCATTCAGTAAAGGAGATTTTATGATTGACGGAGCGAAGCAGGCTACTATTAAAAACAAGGTCGCGGCATTCAAACCTGTTAAGGTTGCGGTACTTATAGGCCCGGGCACCGCAAGTTCGGGGGAGGGTGTAGCGGTGGTATTCAGGCAACGGAAAAATACGAGATTGTTTGGAGAAAGATCTGCAGGACTGGCGAACGCTACCAATGGTTTTGTGTTCAATAATAACAACGCTTATTTCCTGATATCTACCGCATATATAGGTGATAAGCAAAAAAAAATTTTACCGGAATCGGTGATGCCTGATGTATTGATAAAAGGCAATGATGCATTTGGAGATATTGAAAATGATATTGTGGTAAAGGAGGCCTTGAAATGGTTGAAACAATAGGAAGCCGGCGTTCGAAAATTGACATAGCATTATTTCAGCTGCCGTTACAGGTATGGTTCCAGGCGCTTTTGATATCTATTTAAGCGGCTGTCCGCGCATCCATTCATCTACAGAAAGCGGGCCGCTGCCTATAATAACAAAGTAAACCAACAGCGCAAGCACTATTACAGATATCCATAACGCGGAGTAAGGTGCCAATATACCCGCGCTCGCATTCACAAAGAGTATAGCGCCAACCAGTATAGGAATCTGTATCAGGCAGGCAAGGCGCGTAAGCAGCCCGGCGGCAATCATTGCGCCACCCACTAAATGACTGAGCACTACATAATGCGCCAGTAAACCAAGCGATAAGGAACCAAGAAAGTCACTTTTAGCCATCATTGCGGTGAGCACTTCCATATTGTTAATGAAATCTACTCCTTTCAAAAAGAGAAAGAAACCTAATACCGCTCTTACAAGATCGAGCCATTTCGGATGATGGGCTTCGCCCCATCTTTCAATATTTTGTATGAGACTCATATAGTATGTTTTTAGTGAGGTAGAAGGAGTAATGAAATTTAACCAATCTTATTTAAAAATGCAAATAAACAAGGCGGATTAACAAACTGATGAAATTTTCAGTAATAACCGTTTAAGATTTTCCATAAAAAAATTATATTTATCACCTGCAGATGCATAATGAGTGTGATATCATCTGCTCCAACCACCTTCCTGTAACACGAAATTCAAATTGCTTATTCATTGTAATCATTATTTATTCATTTAAAATGTAACACATGTCGCAAAAATCAGCAGCAGATCTGGTTAAAGAAGCAAAGCAGGGTATTGAAAACCTTACCCCGGCGCAGGTACAGCAGGAACTGGCAAAAGGAAATACCGTACTGATTGATATCCGCGAGCGTGAGGAATTAACGCAAAACGGCAAGATACCGGGCTCAGTTCATGCGCCCAGAGGCATGATTGAATTTTATGCAGATGACTCCCTGCCATACCATAAACCCGAATTTGATAAAAGCAAAAGGCTCATTTTGCATTGTGCATCCGGTGGACGATCTGCATTGGCCGTGCAAACACTTAAGCAAATGGGATTTCAGCATATCGCGCATCTTGATGGCGGTATAAAAGCATGGAAAGAAGCAGGGCTGCCCGTGGAAAATTAGCGTAGCCATAGAGATGGGTGCATTCCAAATTGTCGCAGCATATTTAATTGCCCTCACCCTTTTTATTTCCTCTCCGCGCAGCGGCGAGGGAAAAGTGGTGCGACAATTTGGAATGCACTCATAGCGATTATTGGCAACTTGTAATAAAGTTATAGTTTTAATACAGCAACCAGCCTCGAGCGGGTGCTTGTACAATTAAAACTATGCACTAATGAAACTATTAAAATCTATTTTCTTCTTTACATGCTTTAACCTCGCTCAACCGGGATATACCCAAAAAATACTTTTTGAATTTGGGACAGGAAAGAAATTCAATCAACTGATATCTGGCAGCAGCAGTTCAACTTCATTGCGATGGATAGATGTTAATACATCTGATACCACCTGGTATGTAAAGGGAAATGTGCTGGTTGGCAAAGGATTACCCATTGGCGTAGTACGTTCAGAAAAAATGTACCAGAATTTTATTATGCATGTAGAGTGGCGGCATATGGAGAAAGGCGGAAACTCAGGCATATTTGTTTGGTGTGATGCCAAACCGGAAGATCATAACAGGTTGCCCAGCGGGGTAGAAGTGCAGATGCTGGAACTGGATTGGGTAAATCAACATAAACAGAACGGCGAAACTCCACCTATAGCTTATGTGCATGGAGAGTTGTTTGGCGCAGGAAAGACAACAACAGTGCCGGATAATCCCAGGGGAGAAAGAAGCAAATCAATTGAAAACCGGTGTTTAGGCGCAGGTGAATGGAATGCATATACAGTGGTATGTGTTGATGGTGTTATTAAATTATCTGTGAATGGAAAATTTGTAAATGGCATCCGCCAGTCTTCTCAGCGCAAAGGGTATTTATGTCTTGAGGCAGAAGGCGCAAGAATAGAGTTCAGGAATTTGCAGGTTATAGAATTGGAGGAGGGGTTTATACTTCCGGAGCATATGGTGGAGGGGTTGTAATTGCAATGTTTTTTTGCCAACATTTGTGAAGTACTTCTCAATGTGCTCCACTATGATTCTTTGTATTACTCTCTTATAACTCCTGCGATCAACAAAAAACTACTCTTTCACCAACCTTTCAAAATTCTCCTGCACCGCTTCCGCAAAACCAGGAAGTCCGGACAAATCAGCATCCCATAAAGTTTTATCGCTGAGCACTGCTTTTACAATATTTGCATCACCATGCTTCTGCCACAGTTCATATAAATAAGCTGCCTTATCATCGTTGATAGGATAGGAATTACCATTTAATACTCCTTCATATACATTGCCGTTCTTTTTTTCCGCGCTCATAAACAGTATATATGCGGCAAAACCTTTAGCTATATATTGCGGAACTGTATTGTAAATAGCAAAATAACGCAGCAATACCGGTATCACCCGCATTTTCATTTTCGACGTGTACTGCATGGTAATGCTGATCCACTGGTGATTTAAGAATGGATTTGCAAACCTGTCAAGCACCTGGTTGCCGAAACTTTCCGCTTCATCATCGGCTACATTGGCAGGTATTGCCGGTGCTATATCCTTCAGCATAAGTTCGCGTACAAATATGCTGAATGTTTTATCTGCCATGCTTTCCCTTACAAATGTAAAACCAGAGAGGTATGCCAAACCGCAGCTTAGTGTATGCGTTCCGTTTAGTAATCTCAGCTTCAGCTCCCTGTATTTTTCAATATCAGGCGCTATAATAACACCATTGTCCACTTCATCGAATGATAAAATTTTTCTTACCCTGTCATCGCCCTCAATAGCCCATAGGCGGTAAGGCTCACAAACAATCAACAACTCATCCGTATAACCCGATGTTTTTTCAAGATTTTCTTTAACATCTGCCGCGGGTTTGCCCGGCACAATGCGATCAACCAATGAATTGCAGAATGTATTGGCAGATTGAAGCCATTCTATAAAGCCCCGCTCCAGTTTGTTATAGGTACAGAGCTGTAATAAAATTGATTTAAGCTTGTCGCCGTTGCCAACAATCAGCTCAGTCGGTATGATCACACAACCTCCTTCACCTTCTCCGCCACATACTTCATATCTTTTATGCAAAAATGCCAATAGCTTGGCAGGGAAAGAAACCGGTGGTGTTTGATGAATATTTTCTTCAACCAATGTTATTCCTACTTCTGTGGTGTTTGAAATGATAATATTCATTTCAGCATTATGAGCGCAATCCAGTATTGCTTTCCATTGGGATTTTGCAGACAATACCCGGCTGATAGCGGCATTGATAATCGTTTCTTCTGTTTGATTACCGTTTTCCAGTCCCTGCACGCAGATCGTATATAGCCCATCCTGTGTATCAAATGCATCAGCACCACCGGTATCGGTAGACTTCACTACAACAACTCTTCCGTTAAAAACATTTTGCTTATTGGCTTTATCAATAAAGTAATCAGGCAGCCCGCGCAGTAACACGCCGGTACCAAACTGTAAAACTTTTTCCGGTAAATCAAATGTATCGTTGCCTGGTTTTTGTATATCCGGGTTACTGATTTGCGAAAGTGCTGATTTGTTGAGTTGCATTATTTAAGCTTTTGTTTTAATAAAAGGTGCCAGGTATCAGGTTTTAGCTATCAGCTATCAGATTACAGGTTGCTGGCCTGACTGCTGATAGCTTTCCCCTATCTCACCTGACCGTTCCCCCTCAGTATCCATTTTTCTGTTACAAGCTTTTCCAGCGCGAAGGGACCTCTTGCATGCAGCTTTTGTGTAGATATGCCAATTTCCGCTCCCAATCCAAATTCTTCACCATCCGTAAAGCGGGTGGAAGCATTGTGATATACCGCCGCAGCATCTACCTCCTTCAAAAATAGTTCCGCGTTCTTTTTATCTTCGGTAACAATAGATTCAGAATGTTTGGTAGAATACTCACGGATATGTGTAAGCGCTTCACCAATGCCTTTCACTACTTTTACCGCGCATTTCAAATCTAAAAACTCCCTGCCAAAATCGTCAGCAGTTGCTTTTTGCAGATGATTGTATCCTTTTAATATTTTAAAAGAAGGTTCATCAGCAAAAATCTCTACTTCATATTTTCCCAGTTCTTCTTTTAATTGCGGTAAGAAGTCGGCAGCGATAGCTTTATCTACTATCACCGTATCCATCGCATTGCAAACAGATGGTCTGGATACCTTTGCATTGGTTACAATCTTTACCGCTTTGGTAATATCCGCCTTTTGCTCTACATATACATGACAAACGCCTGCTCCTGTTTCAATCACAGGTACCTGGCTGTTTTTTCGAACATAGTTGATAAGATTTTCAGATCCGCGTGGAATTAATACATCAACATATTTGCCGGCAGTAAATAACTCATTCACCGATGCTCTTGCTGCAGGCAACAATGTAACTATTTCTGCAGGAAGCTTATTCTTTTTGAGTACACTATGTATTAATTGGATGGCGGCAAGATTGGTTTGTTCAGCCTCAATACTACCTTTCAATACACAGGCGTTTCCGCTACGGAGGCAAAGCGCAGCGATGTCAAACGTAACGTTTGGTCTTGATTCGAAAATTGCGCCTACAACGCCTAATGGCACTGTTCTTTTTTCAAGCAACAACCCGTTCGGTAATTTTTTTCTTTCAATGATCTTTTCTGCAGGGTTAGGCAACCTGCTCACTTTCCGAATACTGTTGGCAATATTTTTTATTCTTTTCTCATCAAGTCTCAGGCGATCTGTTTTAGGATCACCGGGCTTTTGCTTTGCAACATCTTTTTCATTTGATTTCAATATGGTCTTTTGTTGCGCTTCCAGCTCATCGGCAAGCATCAGTAGTAATTTTTTTAACTGCCTGTCTTCCATTGCACGTAAAGCAGGAGCAGCATTATATGTTTTCTTTATTAAATTTAATACATCACTCATTTCATCCATTTTAAAAGGTCACTATATCATCGGCATGAGCAGCAATAATATTTTTTTGCGCTATCTGCTTCACAATTTCCGCGCTGCTCAACTTTACTTTGGCAACACCTATAATAGCATCATCTTCATCCATCAACTGAATTACTTCGCCGGCAACGAAATTACCGTTTACTTTTTTTATACCAACAGTAAGTAAGCTTTTCCTGCTTAATAATGCCTTAGATGCGCCTTTATCTACATAGATACTACCGATAGTAATGGAGCCGCTTGCCAGCCATTTTTGTCTTGCTTTCAGGTTTGATGGTCGCGGTAAAAATGTTGTGCCCGTTTTTTGTTCAACTGCGTCAGTAAGTGGTGATATGCCCGAAAGACCGCAAATGATCACTTTTATACCAAGAGATACTGCCAGTTTTGTTGATGTAAGCTTGGATAACATGCCGCCTAAACCCAGGCTGCTTTTTTCTTTGCTCACATAATTGAAAATGGATTTATCGAATTTTTCTACCAGCGGAATTACCTTTTTATCGTGATTAAGCAAGCCGCCTACAGAAGTGCAGATGATAAGTGTATCGGCATTAAAGCTGATGGCAATGAGGGTAGCCAGCTCATCATTATCGGAAAATTTCAATTCAATATTACTTACGAGGTCATTCTCATTCACTACCGGCAGAATATTATTCTGCCAGAATTCATGAAAAGTTTCTTTTAACTGCAGGAACTGTTTACGGTTGGAGAAATGATGGCGCTCGCATAAAGCCTGAGCCACCGGAATATTGTATTTTGAAAAATGCTTGTGGTATAATTGAATAAGCATGGGATTACCAACGGCAGCCGCTGCTTTTCTTTCGGTAATATATCCCTTATATCCGGGAAAGAAAGATTTACCTGCACCAACCGCTCCGCTTGAAACCAATACAACATTATAAGTATCATTCAATACCGCGATCTGCGCCGTGATCTTTTTTATAATAGCCTGGTCTATTTTTCCTTCTTTGTTGGTTATAACAGCGGTTCCAAGCTTTACAACCAAAACTTTTTTTTGCATGCCCCGTTAAAATTGAGCGCAAAAATACGGAGGAGAAACAAGATTTGGTTAAAGGAGATCCCCGTTTATGCTGATTACGCTATATTTCATCAGCTAAACAGGGGATCTTGTTTCCAGGCATAGTTCATATTAAGTTACGGTAAGCGTATTGCCGTTTATGGATACTGTGTATTTGGTAAGTGCTGCTGCGGCCGGGCCTTGTGTAACTGCCCCTGAAATACTATACTCACTTCCATGACAGGGGCATTTAAAATCATTATCTGCAGCATCATATGCAACAGTACATTGTTCGTGTGTACAGATAAGGCTAAGAGCAGAGAATGATGATGGTGTATTGCCCGGAGCTGTTCTGACAACTATTGTATTACCGCTTATCTTTGAACTGCCTACAGACGTAAGCTCAGTATCAAGATTTGCTGTAAGCTTTGTGCTTCCGCCACCGCCGCCGGGGCCAGGAGTTGAGTTGTCATCTGATTTGGAACAGGATGCTAAAAAGCCTATTGAGCAAACCGTTGCTGTAGCCTGCCCCATTTCAGTTAAAAATTTCCTTCGTTCCATATAGTAGTTTTTTTGTTGACGAATAGGCTTACTTTTTACCAAATTTGAATGACCGGGAAATATTGAAGCCGAAGTAAATATCTCCTTTACCCCAACTGCCGCTTGTGCGACCTATATAAAGCGGCTCAACCATGCCTTGTGAATTTGTTACATGCACCTGGAAGACATGACCGCCTGTTTCTATATCAAAACCTGCACTTAATGAGTTATATACTTTAAAAGATCTGATTTGACCGGCAGGCAGGTAATTGTATTCAATATTAATGCTCGCCCGTTTGGTTATTTTCATTCTTGCACCCATGCCCAATGCAAAGAGATCATTTTTGTCGGCAGCCATAGGCACAAGATTATAATGTAACCATGTGGGGGAGAGTAGAACAGATAAGTTCCTGTTTATCTTTTTTGCTAATAAGAGTTGTGCCGTGTACTGCGTTCGGTACTTTGCATTCAAATAAGGTTTGTTGGTATACTTCAATGTTGTGTGTGCAATACCAAGCAGGGCACTGGCGGAGATGGGCATTTTGCCTGAACCATCCGTTTGCCTGAATAATTTTGCTTTTATGTATCCGTCATAGGTTTTCTCGAATGTACTTCTGCCAATACCTATAGCAAGCCTGTTGGTGAGCCCGTAATCAAAACCCATGCGCATGGTGGCATTGTCTAACCCGAAAAACTGATATGCGCCATCATTTATTTTTCCGAAGCGGTGCATGATCATAAAAACCAGTTCCTTTTTTGCGGGAGCTTCAATGGAATGAAGGTTAATGATATGGATACCTTTGAAAGTACCTGTTGCATATATATTTTTCTGACCTGCCATTAAAGAGTCATCCATCATTTTCAGCAGACTTGAATCCTGCGAGAAAATAGTGTTGCAGGAAAAAAATAAAAACAATAGCGTAGTCAGTTTCCGGTTTGTCATACAATTTATTTTTTAGGATTGCATTCAACTCTAATTTCCACATCAATCAGCTTTGCTATCTTATCACTCACCAGAGAAGGGATTTTGATATTGAAATCCTGTGGAACAAGTTGAAATTTTGCCATACCTGATAAAACCCCGTTCCTCATTTCAAGCGTTGCAGGAATGGTAATTTTCTTATCTGCACCGTGCAATGTTATAGTGCCTTCCACCTGGATATTGTATACTTGTTGTTTGTAAACGTCAATATCTCCGGTAAAGCTTCCTTTAAAAACAGCCTTTGGGTATTTATCACTTTCCACATAATTCTCATTAAAATGTTCCTGCATCAGTGCTTTTCTGAAAGTGAAACTTTTGAGGAGCATAGAAAAGGCAAGCTGTTTTTTTTCAGTATCAATTATTGCTACAACCTGGTTGTTTTCTGCCTTAATATCTTCCAGTGGTGTTTTTGAATAAAAACCTGCAAACCCGGTTTTGGTGATATATAGTTGTGCATTTGTATATAAACCTGTGCAAATGAATAGCAGTAATAACAGTTGTTCTTTCATAATAAATAAATGAATAAATGTTGCGGCGGGTGAAACAATCTCTCATGAGCTGAAAGTTGAGATGGCTTCGGAACATCCCCTGGTCGTATCTTCCAATTACTCAGTTATCCGGCGCACCATTTTGTATCCACGATTTTATTTTGTTGATATCACAATCCGAAAGTTTGGGTGCATTGTAGGGCATCGGCGTATATCCTGCTGCATGAGATATTGCTCCTGTAAGATTTCCGTTGTCAGCCTGAATCCTCAGTTTTGTATATCCATCCAGGTCAATCCCGTTTGTAACAATACCATTACCATGGCAGCTATAACAATTTGTTTGAATGATCGGCAAAATATCTGTACTGTATTTCATATTATCAGTATTGCATTGGCTCGTTGTTAATTCATCTTCTGAATCTTTTGAACATGCGCTTATCCAAATAATAGCTGTGGCAATAATGCCTGTGTGCAATAACTTTCGTGCCATACCATGCTTTTTATTTAACAATTACACAATCAGTAAGGTTAACATCTACATTAAATCCTGTACATCTGCCTTTTACTATTATCTCCTGTCCCTTTGTAATATTTTTTTCAGTCACTTCTTTTCCGGGAGAAAACCTGCAACTTATGCCACCACCTGTTGGTTGTAATCCGAGTGTAAGTATGATATCTTCCCCGGAGTTGATAAAGTCATCTACATTTCCCTTTATTTCAACAATTTTATTTAAGTAAGTTTTATCTGCTTCGCTTTCATTGTTATTAAATGCTTCATACAATTGCAAAGCAGTTACACTGACATCCGCTGATTGTAATGCGACTCCTTCCCTGGGTTTGTTATACCAGTACCAGGCAAAGCCAAAGCATAAGATTGCCCCTGCTAAAAAAATGATTAATTTTTTTCGCATCAGTTATTTGAATAAATGTTGATCAGAATTTTTTGCCTATACCAATATATACGCCACCGCTGCTCAGTGAAAGGTTGCCTGTACCAACTCCGGAAACAGGCAGTCTGAAATATGGTTCAATTCTAAAATTGAAGGTTTTCAAAAATGTTCGTTCATATCCCAGGTTCAGGTTAATAACAGTCATCCAGTTTTTTTCTGCTGTCTTATAGTCATAGCCCTTTCTCATTGGCTGCCCTCCGGGATGGCGATATGTAAAATCATAATATTCTTTGTTCATCAGGTATGATGACATGCCGGTTGCCACAAACCAATTGTTCTTTTCACCTGCTGATATATTATATCTTACATTCAATGGTATTGTAATCATATAACAATTGCCATCAGCATTCATTATTTCCACATCTCTTAAATAAGGAGACAGCTTGCTTTTATCAAAATATTTTCCTTCTGTACAGTATATTTTTTTCTCCCATAAAGCCCCTGTTTCAATATGCCAGTGTTTATTTACCCGGTAACCTAATAATAAACCCGCACTGCTACCAGTGCCGGCTATGCGCTGAAATTTAACTGAGCTTAAATCCGGGGCGATAACAGCAGCTACATATAAGTAATGAGGCTCTTTTCTATCAACCTTGTTGTTATTTGGTTTTAAAGAACTGTCACTATGAGCTACACTTAAACCTTCATTGCGCATCGCCATTCCGGGAATACTTTTCTCAAAAGATATTACCGGAAGCGCCTTGTCATCATGATCTGTAAACACATATTGAAAACTTCCGGTAATAGTTTTGCCGGCGTATCCATCCGGTTTGCTTATGCCGGTATTATTTGTGTGCTTGTTCCTGATATTATTTTTATTGTTTTTTAAATGCTGTGCGATTGATTTATCATTTGTATTGTTCTCTTTGTCTACGACGATCAGGTTGCGTTGGTTGTTTTTATAAATTTTTTTTCTGTTATTTAAAACAGTGTTGTTTGATGGATTTTGATACTGGTTGTTTTTCTTATGTTCGATAAAGTTGGGTACAGGGTTGTTTTGTATGGTGTTTTTTTTCCTGGAAATAACATTCTTTTCGCCAAGGCTATTATCACCTGCATCTTTTTCAATAATAGCATTGTTATTACCTGGAGATGCATTTAAAGTAGATTTCTCCGGTTCTGCTGATGATTTGCCGGCAATGGTATTTTCAAAAGATTTTGAGGCAGAAGATCCTTCATACACATCTTTTGTTGTTTTGCCGGATGTTGTTTTTGCTGTTATATCTTCTTTATGAGTTGAGCCGGCTTTTTTCCAGGAATAATATCCCAGTAACAGAGCAGATAAAAGCAAAAACCACCAGAAGAAAAACCTGAATTTCCTTTTTCCTTTGCCTGCTTTTTCCATATTAAACCCATCAGCATTGCGCAATACTTTATTCACAGCGTCCCACCCGGAAGCCTTGCTGGTATCCACCTCATAATTTTCCGCTGCTTTGCGGAAAAGTTCATCCATATCGTCATTCTTCATGTAAAACATAGCACATTATCCTTATTATCTTTTACAAGGCAATTTTGTAAAATCGCTCTTGCTCTGGCAAGATTCGATTTTGATGTTCCTACGGAAATGCCCAAAGCTTTTGATATTTCCTGGTGCGTATACCCGTCAATTACATACATGTTAAAAACAGCCTTGTAAGAAGGGCTGAGTTTTTTAACCAATTCAATCAACTCCTTATACAATACTTTTTCATCGGAATTAACTACTACTTTTTCTGTGTGATTTTCGTTCAGCTCTGCTAGTGGTTGATATCGTTTCTGCGCCTGACTTACCCGTAAATAATCTATAGCTGTATTTACAATAATTCTGCGCATCCAGGCCATCATCAGCATTTCAGGGTTGGTGGCATTTTTATAATCAAATTTTACAAACGACTTAAAAATTTTTATAAAGGCATCATTGCTCACTTCATTTGCCGATTCGTAAGAGCTCACATACCTGTAAACTATCTTCAATACAAATCCAAGGTATTTTTCATAAAATACCTTTTGGCACTTTTCGTTATTGCCAACACAACCCTCTATAAGATTTGTTAGTTCCAAATTTGCCTGAAAACTTTACGTATAATATTACGGTTCAATGGCATAAATGGTTGCGCAGATTACGGATTATAGATGAATTTATTCCCGGGATAAGCTACTATTATCCGGGAACACTATTAGTTCTTATAATTAACCATTAAGACATTAAGAAAATTAAGTAAAAAGCATTAATGACCCCTAACTTTTTAATGGTTTTCAAAATATATATTGTTTTTTACGAACTAAATATGGTTTCTGTCAATATATGCCTGTATTTGCGCTGTCTGCTATATTTCTTCTGAGATATGAGACGATAGACGTGAGATTTTCCGGTCTTTTCCTGTTGCTTCAGGCTTAATGTAGCACTACCTGGCATTCAACAAGTTGATCACTGCTTCATCCCCCATAACCGCATTGGAAGGGCGTGGGCTCAACGCATTAAATACTTCGAGCTCCTTCTGCTCCAATACCTTTACAGGGTTTTCATCAATATTTCCTGATGCGTCCTGAACGGCTTTTAGATTAAGCCCGAGTGTTTTAGCCATAAACGCGTACATCGCTTTACGCTTTGAAGGACCATAATCATGCTTTTCATCTGCAAGATGCACCAGCGAAACATTATCCCTTTTGTTGTATAGCTGATATATTTTTTGCATGAAAGGATATTCTACCTCAGGAGTATGCTTTGTCCAGTCGCCGCCATCAGATATAAGCAGCATTGGCCTTGGCGCGGTAAGCGCTGCTATTTCTACATTGTTGGTTTGAAAATCTCCTTTTTTGTGAATTGGCATACCACTTTCGCAAGTGCAGCCACCAAAGAAGTAGGATGAAACCATTACCGTAGGAACAGAAACCTTTACCCTTGAATCAAGCGCCGCTAAAATAAATGTTTGCGTACCGCCGCCCGATTCGCCGGTTACGCCTACCCGTGAGGAATCAACTTCCGGCAGTGATAATAAAAAATCCAAAGAACGGATACTGTTAATCGTTTGAAGTTTTACGCCCTTAGCCATTTTATGTTCGCATTGTTTGGAATCGCCCTGTCCGATCATATCCCAAACAAATACAATGGCACCCATGCGGGCAAGGGTGCCGCAGCGTTTTTGGGTTTGCTCACGAAATCTTCCTTCAGGATTATTACCATGACCATGCGGACATAAAATACCTGCATATTTTTTTTGCTTTTTCAACGGGCGGTATAAATTGCCTGTTACATAAAAACCCGGCAGGCTTTCAAATACCACATTTTCTATAGAATAGCCATCCATTATTTTTTTACCATTAATAATGGGTTTTGAAGTGGGCTTAACAGGCATTTTATCTAACTCCATTCCTTCTTTCATATTATTGCGTATCAGCGTTGCTCTTTGCTGCCATTCAGTTAATGATGAAGGAACATGACTATCCAAAAAAGCCTTACCCTGCTCTTCTGTAAAATAGGCGCCCTGGCAAAGTTCAACCTGTGCATTACTGTAATAAGATGTCAGTATATAAAAAGAAAGAATGAGACAGATTTTTTTCATACTGCTGATTATTTAATCTACAATTTAGATTATTCTTTTGGTGATGCTATAGTAATAAGGGGTATTTTGAAAATTTGTCTGGTAAAAAATTGGGGCTGAATTACGTAAATAGTATTTTTGTATTAATATGTTGATGAGGTAATTTCTATTTTGCGCATTTTGCCATTCCCTATGTTCAATGTGCAGTTATCCAAATCTTGATGAGTTTATACGATGCTTCTTCATTTGTTCCGTGCGCTCTCCCTACACTCTGACGGTTAACCTATTCTTATTTTCAAGACAATTTATTGTAACCTCTGTTAATACATATTAATAGATCAAAAACAAACTTTATGAAGTGTATTTTATCATCTTTTGTAGTTTTCCTTTTCTCCTTTACCGTGGTTAATGCACAAGTAGCAATTAAACCTTCGGTTGGGTTAAACTTTACTGATTTTTCAAAAGATCCCAATACGGGGAAATACAAATCAAAGGCTGGTTACCAGCTTGGGGGATCCGTTGCTTTCGGCAAGAAAGTATATATTGAACCAGGAATTTTTTGGGTGAAGAAAACTACTGAATACATAACAGAAGATACCAATAGTGAAGATGTGAAATTTGATATAAGTGGTTTCAGAATTCCCGTTTCTGTTGGCTTTAATCTTATTGGAAACGAAAAATCACTGGTTGGGTTGAGAGCATTTGGTGGAGCTTCTGCTTTTATACTTACAGATGCAAAAGCAAAAGATCTCAGAAAGGATGATTTTAAAAATGCAGCCTTTGGAGTATTTGCGGGTGCAGGTCTTGATATTACTATTGTTTTTGTGGAAGCAAAATACGAATGGTCACTTACCAATGTTCAAAAAGATATTTCACAGATTGATGTAGGAAAATCAAGATCGGTTTTTATTAATGCCGGCGTAAGAATTCCATTGTAGGAAAGCTTTTTAAATGTTAAAAGCCGGTATATATATTATATACCGGCTTTAATTAAGTTTTATAAAATTTATTCAACAGCTTTCTTAGCTTTTTCCCCGGCTTCTTTGGCTTTTTCCCCTACTTTTTTAGCACCATCTTTAATCGCTTTACCAGCCTCTTCGGCACCTTCTTTTACTGCATTGGCAGCATCTTTTACTCCTTCTTTGGTAGCATCCCATGCATTTGAGATTGCATTACCGGCCTTATCAAAAAACTGCCCTGTTTTTTTAACTGATTCACCTTCTTTGATGCTGATCATTTTTCCATCCTTATTTGTAACATTTCCTTTTACAGATACCACTGTACCGTCATCAAGTGTAATATTTTTTTCAGCTACAGTCCAGCCTCCGTTTTTATATACCATCAGTTTTCCATCTTTCCACATTACATCCCCATCTTCTGCAGTATAAGTTGTGGTAGTAGTTGTAGTTGTGGTGGTGGTAGTTGTAGAAACTTTTCCTGAGTCAGATAATGCCACAGAAGTATCTTTAACAGTTACTGTTTCGGTTTCTGTTTCAGATGCATTATTACCACAGGAAGCAAAAACCGCTGCCATGGCAGCGTAGATCAATGTTTTTTTCATGTTGATGATTAATTTAATATGGATAGAAATCCAAAAGAATGCCAGATTTTAGCTGAATATATAAGGTAAGCCTTATTCATTGGCCGGCAGTATAATATACTGAACCGGAACCTCATCGGTTAACCAAACCGTGTTTTCAGATAAAAAGAAAATACGTCCATCATTAACCATTTCTTCGGCTTTAACAGTAAGTATTACCGGTTTGCCATGCCTGCTGCCTACTGCTTTTGCGGTAGTTTCGTCAGCACTAAGATGAACATGTTGCCTGTTTTGTTTTTGTAAACCCGTTTTCAAAATGCTTTCTAAAAAACGGGAGGTTGTACCATGATATAATATATCAGGAGGAGTTACGGGAGCGAGATTCAATTCTATATCAATTGAATGCCCCTGATTAGCGCGGATCTTTGTTTTGCTTTCATTAAATGAAAACCTTTTTTTATCGTTGGTGGCAACAACAAGCTCAATTACAGAAAAATCTGTTGTTATCCCGTGTGCATTTAGTTTGCTGATCAGCTCTTCTGTTGTTGTCCATCCATTTTCATCTAGTTGTAATCCAATTTTTTCCGGCTGATGGCGAAGCACCAGGCTCATAAATTTGCTGATATGTTTCAGATCGCTTTTCATGCCGTTTCTTTCATAGTAATTTTTTTGTTCAAATTTTCAGAAAGTTTGCTGATGTCATCAGCTCTTGCAAGCATCGAAATCCATTTATCAGGAATGGTTTCAAAGCCATATACAATACCTGCTAATCCTCCCGTAACACAGGCTGTTGTATCAGTATCCTCTCCTAAATTAACAGCCGTCAATACAGCATCTGCATAATTTTGGGAGTTAAGCAAACACCATATAGCTGCTTCCAGTGTATGAATTACATATCCGGAAGAGTTGATTTCGTCTGCCGGAATATTAGTAATATCTGATCTAAGTATTCTTGAAAACAGATGTATTTCTTTTTGCTCAAAATCATGTTCTTCAATAAAATTGTTAACTAACCTTTTCATTTCTGAATAGGCTGAATGCTGATCCTTGGTTTTTAACAGGCATGTTCCCAACTCTGTGTAAATAAAGCAGGCAAATACTGACCTGAAATGGGCATGTGTGAGTGATGACACTTCCTTTACCAAAGCAAATCTTTGTTCAATAGCTAAATTTTCAATCAAAAATACTAAAGGCAAAATACGCATTAAAGAGCCATTACCATTTTCCTCTTCGAAAATGCCACCCGCCAATTCGGGAGCTACGCCACCCGCCAACCTGCTGATAGCAGATCTCGTTGTAATGCCAATATCGAAAACAGAATGCCTGGCTCCCCAATAGCCTTCATTCATCCATTTAATAAATTTTAATGCGAGGTTATTTTTACTATACCCTTCCGCTATGGTTTCAGCAAGACAAAATGCAAGACTGCTATCATCGCTCCATGTGCCAGGAGGTTGATTCCATGTACCATACCCGGTCATATCCGTAACAGGACGGATTTTCAACTGGTTACGCTTATTAAATTCAGCAGGTACTCCAAGTGCATCGCCAATAGCAAGCCCGAATAATGCACCTTTAATTTTATTTATTTCCTGATGTTTATCTCCTTTAAAAATTTTTAGAACTCTTATGTCGGCAATGATATGATCATTAAACTCTTCCAGTTCTTCTGCCGGCACCCATAGTTCATTATGAATTTCACTACCCACATTCTGGACTGCATATTTTTGTAGAAAATCTTCATTCATATCGAAAGCTAATACATATCCAATATAACCAGAGAAAGCATCATTTGTATTCCAGTCGTTTGCTATTTGTTCAGCATATTGCTGGTTCATAACCGGGTAAAAAATAGGCTGCCATTCTAAACGAGGAGGAAATCTTTTAAACCCGGAAGTTTTTATCAGATCAAATTCTTTTTGACCAACGGGACGATATAATGTTATCTGCTTCATTTTACATCCGGCTTAAATATATCAGGCAACCTTTGTTGGGGCGCTATGTATTTTCCCATTTTCATATGTTTCTGATGCTTCATTTAATCTTTTCCGTATTTCCGCTAACGTATATGCTTTTGTAATATTTCCGTTTTTGAATACGGTTTGTAAGGCGCTTTCCTTTTCCTGTACCCGGTTTACTCTATCAAACAATACATATTGTCCGTTTTCTATTTTTACCTGCAATAATCCGGTAGCCGATTTTTTTGTACCATCATCTGTTACCGGGTCTTTAAAAATATCCCTGCCTTTGCCCTCTATTTCCACATAGGTTGCTTTCATGGCTAAGCCAAAAGTATCCCGGGTATTATACTGATAGGTAAAGCTGCCTACACCGAATACCACCTGGCTGGCAAATCCTTTTTCCTGTAAACCTTTACAAATAGCTTCAGCTCTTTCAAGATTGATGCTGTCGCCATAAATAGCGCCGATGTGCGGATCAAGCAGCTTATATCCTGTGGCGGTAATGCTGCCTCCAAAAATATCCCAAAGCAGCTCAACCACACCTTTCTGCTCAGCTATTGTTTTTCCCCGGGGATCACCACAAATTATTTTCACAGGGTCACCACTGTCGGGGCGTATCACTACTTTACCATTGCGCTGAATCACGATATCTCTTAAGGCTGTAAGATATTCTGTACATACTCTCCATAAATCCCAGGTATCACTTACAATACTTACTATGTCGGAAGGATAAACCTCAGTGATCAGCCTTTTGAAAGTTTCCAGTTCACCATCCTTACTGCCGCTGCACATTACGCTATGTTCTGTTGCGGCTACACTTCCACCTACCAGTTCTTTTTCAGCATCTGCTCTATAATATTGCTCAAGCGCATCTATAGCAGGCACTGTATCGGTGCCGCTGAAAGAGGTTAAATGACCCATACCGCTCAGCAATGCGCTTTCAAAGCTGCTCATTCCCCTAAAACTGAAATCATGAGCCTGCCATTGCACAAAATCTGCAGGCACTCCTGTTTCTGCTGCATAGCGCGTTAATAATTTTTTATACTGAAAGGCAATGGTTGCACTGGTACATGGCTGCCATATAATAGCAGATAAAATCGTTTCTAAAAAATTGGTAACCCAATAAAACTCCGGTAGTGTATTTACTACCGTAATACAGGGCACTCTCATCGGTACAAGGCTACCTTCCGGCAAAGCTTTTATTTCAACAGGCAAATAACCAAGGTCGTGCAGTCTTTCAATATGTGAATAATCGGGCAGATCGCCGATAGAAGTGCGGATGCGGCGTTTGTATTCGCTGATCACTTTTTCTTTTGGCTGCTTAAAAAAGTTTTCATTGAAATATGTAATAAGATATTCTTTGATAAAATACTGTAGTCCGAAAAATACCATTTTATCAACGCCTTGCATCCTGCTTTTGCGTGGAGTAAGATTGCTGTATACTAGTGTAGTATGCGGTGGATATTGAAATATATGCCCCACTTTATAATAATCGGTGAGTAGAAAAGGATTCGTTTTCATGTAAGTAAATTTTTTGATAGTGTATATTCATTTATGGGTTGAACTTGCGGCTATCCTTCCAGTATTGCCGGTATTTCTTTTACAATTCTCGATGTATAGGCTTTATTAAAACTATTGCTCACGATGATCTGGTTAAATCTCTGTTCGAGCACCGCAAAGCCTTTCGAAAAAATACCATGACTTACAATTAAAGTGAGGTGTTTCGGTTTTATTTTTTCCGCGATAGCAAGAAAAGTAGCGCCACCATCACATATATCATCAATAATTACGCAGTTCCTGTTTTCACACTCCTGCGGCTCCAGCACTTCCAGTGTAAGTTTACCGGTTGCCAGGTTCCTGTTTTTGCTGCAGTATACAATGTCTTTTAAATTTTTATTCCACTCAAAATATTGGGGCACTTTTTTTGCTGCACCGGCATCAGGGCAAATCAATACACCTTCTTCCATTTTGTATTGTTCAACCATTTGTTTGTTGGTAATATTCACGGCGTTTTTTATGAGCAGTGTGGAAACATCAGAGTGAGCATCAAACAACAATACTTTGGAAAAGCCGCAGCTATTGATAAGATCAGCCACCACTTTAACATCTATGCTGTCGCCATGCTGCATCAGCCTGTCGTATCGTGCAGCCATCAGGTAAGGAATAATCAGTAATTTCTTTTTAGCGAAAAGATTATCGAGGGCATTAGCGGTTTCCAGTAATTGCATCACTTTAATACTATCAGTTAGCGAGCAAATCACTTTCACTTCATCATCTTCTTTAATATCCTGAATGTTTACATGGGGTTGATTATCGGGGAACAAGGTTAGCCGTATACCTTCAGATATGTTAAGGTTAATTGTTTTCATACATTTTGCTTATTTATTAAGCAAATATAGTTACCGATTTTAAATTTTGCAAATTTTGCTTCATAATGAAGCAAAATTTTTTTACAATGCTGCAGGCATTATCATATAATAACGCAAAATACCGTAGGAATTATATCTCGAAATGAAAACCTTCTTTTAAGAGTTCTTTATAGCGTGCCTGGTTAAACCTGAACATTTTGCTGGGCCTGCCTTTTGCTTCGGTTCTAGCCAATTCACCGGTTTCTTCCAAAAAGCCAAACGACAGTATTTTTTTGCTGAAATTGCGGCGGTTAATCTCTCTGTCGAGCAGGGCAGTATACAGCTTTTCCAGGTCGGAGAAAGGGAATTTTTTATCAAGCAATTCAAACCCGATGGGTTGGTACCTGATTTTATTGCGCAGCCGTTCAATAGCGGCGGTTAATATTTTTTTATGGTCGAATGCAAGAGATGGCAGCTTTTTAATACTGAACCATCTCGCGTTTTCCGCATCGGTGCTGGCTTTCAGTTCCTGGAACTGGCTGGCTTTTACCAAACCGAAATAAGCTATGGCAATAACTCTTTGTCTGGGATCCCGGTCGGGATCGCCAAAGGTATATAGCTGTTCGAGATAATTTACTTCAATACCGGTTTCTTCCAGCAATTCACGGCGGACGGCTTCTTCCAGCGATTCTGCCTGTAATACGAAACCGCCGGGTATTGCCCAACTGCTTTTAAAAGGTTCATATTTGCGCTGAATCAGTAAAACAGAAACGCCATCATGTTTTGAATAGCCAAATACTATAGCATCAACAGCAACTTTTATATCGGTGGATTTATTTTGCATATAAATGAAGCAAAAATAGGAATATTAATTGCGTGGCAATTCAGCATATGACAATCAATATCATTTCCTTAGTGGTTATATATTCAGGGATATAATGTATGGACGATGTATCAGCCGTCTTTCCTGTTCCTCAGCGAATGCTTAGCAATGTTCGCACCTGATGTTTCTGAGAAAAGAGAAAACTTGAGTTTTCTTAATATTGCCGCATTTGCTGTAAGCGGGTAGCCGCTATGCGACATATTTATGCAGTGGATTGCCGGATTAAAATAAAAAATGCGCTTTTATACCATAGGCACAACCCATTTGCAAACGAGCAGGTGATTTTCAATGATGCGTCATCGGCGTTAGCTTCTTATATAAAAGAAGTCAGGAACGTGTATTTATTAACCTGATAATAGATCTTTTAAGGAAACAACATTGAATAGGTAATGATTTTATTTAATTTCTACAACTTTCCCACTCTTAGCCGATTCCCTCGCTGCTTCGAGTATCTTAACAACCATTATATTATTTTCCAGCGAATACAAGCTATAGGCATCAACCTGTATCTTTTTTCTTATGGCATCCGTAAAATATTCAAACGGGTCTTCATATACCCTGATATCGGCAGTAGTGTATGATCTTGACTGGTCAGACTTATCGTTTTCCCTGCGTATATACATTTGTGTATTGTCTGCCGTTTTAATATAGCCTGTGTTACCGTATAATTCCATATCTTTTCTGCTAAATGGCCAGTTCCACGAAGCCTGTATAATTGCCTGTGATTGCGGGTAGGAAACGATAATAGTTGCTTCATCATCTACTTTTGGATAAATATCCGGCTTAAACTGCCTGGTAACGGCGCTTACAGATAATGGCTTTTCTCCTTTTGTAAGCCACGTCATAAGATTTGCGCCATAGCAGCCAAAATCAATAATAGCGCCGCCGCCGTTTTGCACAGGATCGGTTAACCAGTTAAAAAAATCATCACTCACGCCAATTTCTTTTGGTCCTTCATGCCCGTGATGAAAAACTGCCTTGCGTAAATTACCGATATAGCTGCTATCGTAAACCAGTTGATAAGCTTTAGCAGTGGATGGATACCAGGAAGTTTCATAATTGGTAAGCAACAGTATATTGTATTTTTTTGCCAACGACTCCATTTCAAGCGCATCTGTAACGCTTACTGCCAAAGGCTTTTCAACCATTACGTGTATGCCGCGTGGCGCGCAGGCACGCACCACCGCCATATGATCATAAATGGAACCAAAAGCTACTACCGCCTCCGGCTTTACTTTATCAAGCATGGCATTCAGTTCGCTGTAAAGTATATGCTCATCGAGTTTGTAATGCTTTGCTTCCCGCTGAAGCAGGCTTTTATCCTTTTCATATACACCCACAAGGGTCATATAATCTACGGGTTTATGTCCCAGTATCCATCCTGAATGCCCATGCGCTATACCGGCAACGGCTATACGAACGGGTTGTGTTTGAGCATTTGCCGCACAGAAAAAAAATAAACAAGCGGCAGGAAAAAATAAGCGGGGGATTACTAATAATAATTTGCTGTTTTTTATTTTCATCGGATAATATTTTAAGTATAAAAAAACTGGATCAACCATTTAAAAACAGGCATAGCCGGTGAATTGTAATTAATTTTATAAACTAAATGTATGCTTAAACTGTTAAGTATCAAAAAGAGACAGGTATACATAGTTTTATATAAATAATGTATTATTGTACTTACCTTAATATACCTTCTGTTATGGAAAGGAAAACTTTTATCAGGCAGGTTAGCTTAGCTGCTGCGGCTGTTACCGTTGGAAATACTTTGAGCGTACCGGTTATTAAAACCAGGGAAAACCTGTTGCCCCGCTGGAGAGGATTTAACCTGCTTGATTTTTTTTCACCTGATCCTGCGAACAACAGGAATCTTACCACAGATGACCATTTGAAATGGATGCGTGACTGGGGGTTTGATTTTGTCCGCATCCCCATTGCGTATCCTTCATACCTCAATATTGACAGAACAAAAAATATTACGCCTGATGATGTATATAAAATCAGTAATGAAGCGGTAGATAAGATAGACGCACTGGTAACCAAAGCTCATAAATATTCCCTGCATGTGAGTCTTAATCTTCATAGGGCGCCTGGCTATTGTATCAACGCGGGATTTTATGAACCATATAATTTATGGAAGGATGAAGCTGCTCAAAATGCTTTTTATTTTCATTGGAATATGTGGGCAAAAAGATACAGGAACATATCGCGTAAGAAAATAAGTTTTGACCTGGTAAATGAGCCTGCTATGAGGGAAGATATGAACGATCAACATTCTAAATCATCTGCTGTTCCAGGGAATATCTATCGTAGGGTGGCACAGGGTGCCGCCGATGCTATCCGTAAAGAGAACCCGGACCACCTGGTGATTGCAGATGGCAACCAGGTAGGTACAAAGCCCATTCCCGAAATAATTGATCTAAATATCGGGCAGAGCTGCAGGGGGTATCATCCGGGTAGTATTTCTCATTATAAAGCGCCCTGGGCTAATAAAGACATAAATAACCTGCCTGAACCAAAATGGCCGGGACAGGTTGGCAATCAATACCTGAGTCGTGAAATGCTGGAAAGTTTCTATAAGCCCTGGGTAGAAATTATGCAAAAAGGAGTTGGGGTACATTGTGGAGAATGTGGCTGCTGGAACAAGACGCCCCATGAAATTTTTCTTGCCTGGTTTGATGATCTGCTTGATATTTTGACCAATGCCGGTATTGGTTATGCATTATGGAATTTTATCGGTGATTTTGGCATTATGGATTCACGCCGTACCGATGTTGATTACAAAGAATGGTATGGACATAAGCTGGATAAAAAATTACTTACGCTGTTACAAAAAAAATAATATTAAGTTGTTTTTTATCTGCCGGGTTTGAAAGCAGTAATGAAACCGGGTAACGCTTTAGAAAAATAGCATCTGGTTGCAACATTGCACTGGAAATACTAAATCGAATTATATATTCAGTTATCTGTGTACCGGCGTATGATTTTTTCTAATTGATCACCCGGCACAACTCCAGATTGTCTCCATAATATTTTTCCCTGCTTAAATAAAATAAGCGTAGGTACTCCCTGTATTTGATAGTTGCCGGCGGCAGCCGGATTTTTATCAACGTCAATTTTAATAATAGTGGCAGTATCGCCGATGGTGGCTTTCACTTTTTCAAGTACAGGCGCCATCATTTTACATGGACCGCACCATGTCGCAAAAAAATCTACCAGCACTGGTTTATCTCCGTTGATAAGTTCCCCGAACTTTGACATACGTTTTAACGCATTATGAATAATAAAACTTAATCAGTACAATGGTTTACCGATAAGGGATTTAGAAAAATATCATTTCTTTTTGATAAGCTTTGCCGCAGGAACGCCGGTATATACACCCTCTTCGGTAATATTTTTTACAACAATACCTCCCATCCCTATGGTGACATTATTGCAAATGGTTATACCCTGCTTTACCGCAGCGTTAGTGCCAAAATATACACATTCTCCAATTAAACAATTCCCGCTTATGTTTACAGCAGGAGCTGTGGTAAAGTAATCGCCCAGGGTACAATCATGTCCTATAGTAGTAGTAGCATTTAAATGAATATGCTTGCCCATTTTAATATTACTGGAAATAATAGAGCCGGCCATTATGATGCAGCCTTCATCAATATCTACCCATCTGTATATTATTGCACTTGGATGAATAATGCTTGTATATTTTGTATCTGCCGGTAGATTTTCTACGAATTTTTTACGAACCTGTGGATTGCCAATGGCAACAACAACATTGTGAGTGGAGGGGTTAAATTTAGATAATGGAATTACATTAATCCCCATGATTTGAGTTTCCCTGATATGATCATCACTTTGCATAAAACAAACATGATCCTCAGCCTTAATTCCTTTTGGATCAAGCTCATCCAGAATATAGCTAAGCACCTCCCTTCCCAAGCCGCCCGCACCAGCAATACAAATCTTTTTTTCAAGGCTAATCATACAGTTAATTTATCAAACAGCAAGTTAAAGCGCTATTTAAATTTTAAATTAGAATTCTACGATGACTATCAAGTTGAATTTATACAAATATATATGAGTTTGCGAAAGCCCAAAAAAGTTTTGATATCTGGTGGTGGGAATAAGTTTATGAATTGTTAACAACAATGATTTTGTTCTGTATTATAAAAGCAGTACTTGTATTATTTTATATAATAATATGTTTGGGTGCTATATATTAAGAAGCTATCATAAGGAAAAGAAAAGCCTGATATGAAGTTGCTTTATACAGCGGGTAAGAATTTCTTCACCAGGGTAATATCAGTTATAAAGAAAGCCTTGTTGAAGCTATTAGTAAAGATGTTTTTGTAAATGGTTTTTTTGGGGAAACTGAGAGGATGGCATTCAAATATTATGGAAAGGCGAAATTGATAAGGGTGGTGGAAAATATTTTAAAGATAGATTCAAACAGAAAAATAACTTTTATTGAAACACCTTTTGACGAACAAATTGAAGCCTGCGATATGCGTTTAAATAAAATCTATATTGGTTATGGATCATGGGCGGCTTAAAAAGCAGAACCAGGTTTTGCAGGATAAAATGCTAAATCAATTCATAAAGGGAATTGTATGGAGAGCAGTGCGTAAATCGAAAGCAGTGTATCAAAATAAAAATTGGGACTTGGTGGATATTGCTAAAGAGGATAATGCTGCGCTTGACGAGATAAAAGAAGAACAACTGCCGGCAGAATTTAAAGGAAAATCAAAGCAGAGATAAAGTATTTGTGACTGAAAAGCCAAGGAAAGAGAAATGATCTCAAAAGAAATTACAGCGCTTTCCGTTAAATAACAACAATATCTTGATGCACAGCATAAGGCTAATCCCGGAACAGATAACCTTGGGAGAAGCCATTAAATCCATCCGGGAACTGGTCCTTAAAAAAGGATATGATATATAATAAGCCTAATAGCTGATGGCTGGCTATTGAAAGTCATCAGTTATTTCGTTTTCAACTCTATATTTATCAATTGCTGATTACGCATAACAGTTATGGGTATGCGGCCTGTCCAGTTTAAGGTTTGATAAATATCCATCAGTTGTTTTACATCAATGATGGTTTTGCCATCAGCGGTGCGGATTACGTCTTTATCCTGCAAACCAGAAAGTGAGAGTAAAGTATTATTCCCTGCAGATAAAATAACCACACCGGTTTCATCCGGCAAGCCATAAGCGGAACGATCGCCCAATCCATCTACCGATTTGATTGTGCCTCCTAAAAATGTAACGGCAACAGATTTGTCAGAAAGTCCTGCATCATTGATGAGCACCGGTATCTGTGGTTGTTGTGCTATTTTTTTGAGAGAGGCTTTTTGTACACCGAATACATGCATCTCAAAATTTTTAAAACCGGTTTTTAAAGCCGGAGAACCTGCTGCAACAGTATAATCTCCTTTTGCAGGATTTATAAACAGTGGGTCACCAGCTATACTGTTGCTGTCTGTTCCATGCAATTGCGCATCATCCAAAGCAGCCGTATCAGGAAACAGGTTGTGATTAATTTTATTACCCCAGTCTCTCACCTGTATCGGTGCGTATTTTTTCATCACGATATTTCTTTCAAACACATCGCCGCTGTTTTTAAACCAAACATGCGGATGAAAAGAATTGTTGATCATAATATTGTTTTCAACAATGCGATAAAATCCCTCCCTCAATTTTAAACCACCATTTAAACAAAGGTTATTATAAATATGATAATTAGAAGAACCGTCATCAAGGTCAATATCCCAACCATGATCGCAACGAAACCTGTTATTGCGAATAATAGTTTGCTTTTGTGCATCCAGTAAAATCAATGCAGGATGTGCCGCTGCTAAACTATCCATATACTTTCTGTCAGGTGCCCAATATCTGTCGCGCCCCCACGAATTGAAGGAACCATGATCTCCTGTTTCTCTTACTGTATTAAATACATCGTTGAACTCAATGATGTGTCCGCCGAATGCGCCATCCCCTATATTAATTCCTGCCCTGGAAGTTTGATAAATACTGTTATAGCTAACCGTAATTTCAGACGCGACCTGTATCTGTACCCCTGTTGCCTGTTTTTCAATATCGCCCAGATCATGAAATAAATTATCTGTAACGATACACTGTTGCGGATAATTATTGGCTAGTGGCCCTGGTGTTTTATCGAGTAAGTTATAGGGGATAAAATTTTCATATCCGAAGGAAGGGGAGCGAACGGCTTTTGTATCACCTATAAAACAAACTGCGTTTGCTCCTGTATTGTAAATATGACAACCTGTGATAGTGTCGTGCTTATTATAATTGCTCACCATTATAGCATTGCCGCCAATACCTTCAAATACACAGTCAGAAATTTTACAATGCTCCGTTCCGTCCATTAATATAACGCCACCCCTGTATATAGTCCAGTCGCTGCGCAGCAGCGGCTCTTTCGTATCCATAAAGCTTCTTTCGTTATGAGTGAAATGAATGCCTGATATACGGATATTTTTTAAAGGCTTTGTTTCTGTTCCTTTCAGCTCAATACTGTTTTTTAATCGAGCAACTATTATGGTTGCTTTTGCTATATCAATTGCTTTGGGTGGATAGTAATACAATAGGTTTTTATTTCTGTCGAGCCACCATTCTCCTGGCGCGTCCAGCTCTTCAAAAATATTTTCTACAAAGCGGTATTGTTCATGCATTTTGTTAGGGCGGTTATTCTGCCATCCACCTTCCATTTGTAAATTACCTGAACTATCGGCACCGGTTATGCGATAATGAAACCCGCCCCATTCGTGCGCATGTAAAGCATGTATATATCCGCCAACTGGATTTTTCCATTTTTTTACTCTTTCCGGTGCAATGGCATTAGCAGCAGTACCGTGAAAAACTCTTGCAGATGAATCATAATTTGGATAACGCGCAAGTGGCTGAAGTACATTATTTACATACAGTCTTTCAAATGCAATACCTGCAGGCACTTCAGTTACATATATTCCATTTTGCCAGGGCTTCCATTTGGGAGTAAGTGGTTTGCCGGCGCTGATGGTTACAGTTTCGTTGTTATTAGATGTAATCAGCAATGATGAGGGCAGGAATTTATCTGTATGAATGGTAATAGTATTACCCGGGTAGTATATGCCTTTTTTAAGTACTATTATTACATTTTTCCCTTTTTGAGTAGAAGCAACCTTAATAGCTTGCTGTAAGGTTTTAAAAGGCTGTTGTATGGAGCCTTTGTGCTGATCGTTTCCGGTGGGAGAAACAAAAAACCTTACCTGTGCTATGCTAAACTTTACAGTAATAATTAACAATACAAGTGAATACTTCATGAATGCTGTTTATGTACTGAAGAAATGTAATTGCCAATTTCCTGAATTATCATTATAAATTCAGTATATATTTTAATACAAAAGCATATTTTATTGACTGCTGTGCTATGCCCACCATAGCGATACAGTTGAAGAGTGCGACGAAGTTACATAGTAGTAATACTGCCGGTCTCATAAAATAATGGCTTATACCTTATACGATATTCCCTCATCTAATACTGTACCTTTTTTTGCCGGCCGCCATATTATGCAGATATTGCAGCATTATTCAATTGAATAAAGTTGTTTACGATGAAATACCTGCCGTTAAATCCACAGATATTTTTTACCAATAGAAAGCGCTTTGTGGCAAAAATGGAGAAAAATGCCATTGCCATATTTAACAGCAATGATGAGCTGCCAACGAATGGAGATGCGCTTTATCCTTTTAAGCAAAATGCTGACCTCTACTGGTTTACCGGAATTGTACAGGAAGATACTATGCTGATCTTATTTCCTGATAATCCTGATAAAAAGTATAGGGAAGTATTGGTGCTGGTTCGTCCCAATGAGCTGAAAGAAAAATGGGATGGTAAAAGATTACGGGCAAAAGAAGCGCAGGAAATATCGGGTATTTCAACAATTATATGGCTTGATACTTTAGATGGATTTCTTCAACCGCTGATTCATCTTGCAGATACCATATATCTTAATACAAATGAAAATGATCGCAAAGCGAATAAGGTAGCGGTTAGGGATTACCGTTATGCTGAAGAAATGCGCAGGCAATATCCATTGCACAAATATATGCGCAGCGCCAAAATTTTAAAAGAACTGCGTGCTGTAAAAACGCCGTTTGAGATTGAGGTGATGCAAAAAGCAATAGATATTACGGAAAAAACATTCCGCAGGTTGCTTTCTTTTATTCGCCCGGGTGTGATGGAGTATGAAATTGAAGCTGAGATATTACATGAATTTCTGATCAACAGGGCAACCGGTCCGGCTTATGGTTCTATTATTGCCAGTGGCGACAGGGCAAGAACGCTTCATTATGTTTCTAATAACGAAGAATGTAAAGCCGGAGAATTGATATTGATGGATTTTGGCGCGGAATACGGCGGTTATTGTGCTGATCTTACCCGGACAGTGCCTGTAAACGGAAAATTTACAAAGCGGCAGAAAGAAGTATATAATGCCTGTTTGCATTTGCATAAATATGCCGCATCTATTTTAAAGCCCGGTATTTCTATTCTTGCATATACTGACAAAGTAGGAGAGGAGGCAACCAGACAATTTATTAAAATCGGCTTGTTGAAGAAATCGGATGTGAAAAATGAAGATAAGGACAACAGGGCTTACCGTAAATATTTGTATCATGGCATTTCCCATCATCTTGGCATAGATGTGCACGACCTTGGTACAAGAACGGAGCCGATAAAAGAAGGAATGGTATTTACTGTTGAACCTGGTATTTATATTGAGGAAGAACATATGGGTATCCGTATTGAAAATAATTTCTGGGTCACAAAGCATGGCAATAAAGATCTGATGAAGAAAATTCCTATCACTGCTGATGAAATAGAAACTTTGATGAAACGTTAAATAATACAGTGCATTTCTTTTTAAACCAATACTACAGATGAAGCATATACCCAACCTCTTTACATTACTCAACCTGGCTTTTGGTTGTATGGCTATTATTGCCGTATTGCAAACCGGGGTGGTATTACTGAATACAGAAGAAGGATCGCAGATGCTGAGTATGCCGGAGCAAATTTTTATGGCCTCGCTTTTTATTGCGCTGGCAGGCGTGGTAGATTTTTTAGATGGTTTTGTGGCGCGGCTGTTAAAAGTTACCTCTGAAATGGGCAAACAATTGGATTCCCTGAGTGATGTGGTAAGTTTTGGCGTGGCGCCGGGAATGATCATTTACCAGTTTTTACGGCTGTCAATAGCGCGGGAAGAAGATGGGCTGAATGCTTCTGTAGTATGGCTTTTGCCTGCATTACTTATTCCTGTGGCTGCTGCATGGCGACTGGCGAAGTTTAATATTGATGAAACCCAAACCTATCATTTCAGGGGCGTGCCAACACCTGCTGTTGGTTTATTGATAGCTTCTTTTCCGCTTATATTCTGGCATAACAGTACGGATACTGTAATTAACCTGCTTTTAAATAAGTGGCTATGGTATGCCGTAATTATTTTGCTCAGTTACCTGATGGTTTCCAATATTCCCATTATGAGCCTGAAATTCAAAGACTATTCTTTTAAAAATAACAGCTCAAAATGGATATTGCTGGCAATAGCTGCCGTATTGATCATTTTATTCAAATGGCTGGCAGTTCCGTTTATTTTTATAGCCTACATTCTGTTATCTTTGCCGCTTAAAAATAAAACAGCATCATGATATACGCGGTTCATATTAATGTAATGCCTTTAAAAGAACTACTTGACCCCCAGGGTAAGGCCGTAATGAGCGGCCTGAGCAATTTAGGTTTAAAAGGGGTAGAAGATGTGCGTATCGGCAAGCATATTACACTGCAGGTTGAAGCCGCTTCAAAAGAAGAAGCCAAAAAGATAGCGGAAGAAGCTTCACAAAAATTACTGGCCAACCAGGTAATGGAATATTTTGAAATAACGGTTAACTGATTGACATTGCCTGGTGTTATGTAAAACGTGAGATGTCAAAGGTGAGATGAACTTTCACATCTAACGTTTCACTTCTTACAATTCTACAATTTATCTATCATAATCAATGTGCAATGTTATATATTGTTCCTACACCTATCGGCAACCTTGCTGATTTTACTTTCAGGGCGGTAGAAACATTAAAGCAGGTTGAGCTTATCCTTGCGGAAGATACAAGAACATCCTCGCTGCTGCTTAAGCATTATAATATTCAAAAACCTATCACACCGTATCATCAGCATAACGAACATAAAGTGGTATCTCACCTTGCCGATCAGTTGCAGGCAGGAAAAACCATGGCATTGCTCACTGATGCCGGCACTCCGGGTATTTCTGACCCTGCTTTTTTATTGGTAAGGGAATGTGTAAGAAGAAATATTAATGTAGCATGTTTACCCGGCGCCACTGCTTTTGTGCCTGCATTGGTAAACAGCGGACTGCCAATTAACCGTTTTTGTTTTGAAGGTTTTTTGCCATTAAAGAAAGGGCGCCAGACTTTATTTAAAAAACTTGCTGAAGAAGAGCGCACCATTGTTTTCTATGAATCGCCCATGCGGCTTGTAAAAACTTTAGAGGAGTGTATTCAATATTTTGGTGCTGAACGTCAATGCTGTGTAAGCAGGGAGCTTACCAAAATGTTTGAAGAAAACAAGCGCGGAACCCTGCGCGAAGTTTGTGACCACTTTATTGCTAAAGGTGTTAAAGGTGAGATTGTGGTGGTGATTGAAGGTGTGTCGTAAATGCTGATGTTTTGAATTGAGCAAATATTACCTGGGGCGAAGCAGTTTAATCCTAATTTTTGATTATGTATTCTTACAATATACCCGATCATCTGAAAGGTCTTACAGAAGGCGAAATAAAGAAGTCAAGAGAGAAATTTGGATTTAACCAGGTATATACAGAGGACAAAAGTACCTGGTGGCGTATGCTTGCAGACATACTGAAGGAACCAATGCTCATTTTACTGATCATTATTTCTGTGATATATGTAATTGTAGGTAATTATGGCGAAGCTTTATTTATGCTGGCAGCCATTGTCGCTGTTTCAGGAATTTCTTTTTACCAGGATAACCGCAGCAAAAAGGCGTTACAGGAACTGGAAAAGCTGAATGAGCCTTTAAGCACCGTTATCCGGGATTCAAAAATTATACAAATACCCACTTATGAAATTGTTGTTGGTGATTTATGTGTAACAGAAGAAGGAAAAATAATAAATGCTGACGGGACGATTATTCATAGCAATGATTTCTCCGTTAACGAATCTTCGCTTACGGGTGAAAGCTTTTCTGTATTTAAAGACAGCGGATCTGAAGATAACAAAGTATATAGCGGAACTATTACCGTTTCTGGTCTCGCTATTTTTGAAGTGGAAAAAATCGGGAGGGAAACCAGGCTCGGGGAAATAGGTGAATCACTGAAGGATATTAAAGAAGAAGACTCACCTCTTCAAATGCAGATCCGGCGGTTTGTAAAATTGATGGCGATTATTGGACTTACTATTTTTTTACTTGTGTGTATTGTCAGCTTTTCTCAAACGGGCAATGTTATAAACAGCTTGCTAAATGGATTAACGCTTGCCATGTCGGTATTACCTGAAGAGATTCCGGTTGCCTTTACAACTTTTATGGCATTAGGCGCCTGGAAACTTATGCGGGAAGGTATAATAATAAAAAGAAGCAGTATAGTAGAAACATTAGGCAGCACTACAGTCATTTGCACAGACAAAACAGGAACCATCACTGAAAATTCCATGCAGTTGAAACTCCTTTATGATTTTAAAACGGATAAACTATTAGGCGAAAACGTTTTTGGCGATGCAAGTCTTTCAACACTTATAGATTATGCAATGTGGAGTAGCGAACCTGTTCCATTTGACCCTATGGAAAAAACGTTGCACAATACATATGAAAAAACACAACGGCCTGATTTGAGGAAGGAGTTTAGATTGTTTCATGAATATCCTCTTGAGGGCAAACCTCCAATGATGACACATCTTTTTGAGAATGATAAAAAAGAAAGAATCATTGCGGCTAAAGGAGCGCCGGAGGCTATTATTAACGTCAGCCGGCTTTCTGATTCTCAAAAGAAAAGACTGAATGAGCTAACAGGTCAATTGGGGCAAAAAGGATACAGGGTGTTAGGCGTTGCCAAAGCAAGTTTTGATGGAAACAATTTTCCCGTAAAGCAGCAGGAATTTGAATTTGACTTTTTGGGTTTTGTAGTGTTTTACGACCCACCCAAAAAAGGAATTAAAGAAGTGTTCCAAAAAGTTTATGATGCAGGCATTAAGGTTAAAGTTATTACCGGCGATAATGCAGAAACTACTAAGGCCATTGTTGAGCAGGCAGGTATAATCAACGCTTATCCGGCCGTTAGTGGTATGGATATTCTAAAATATACCGGGGAGGAACTTATACAGGTTGCCGAACGTACAACATTATTTGCCCGGATGTTTCCGGAAGCCAAACTGGCTGTTGTGAATGCGCTTAAGAAAAAAGGAGAAGTGGTGGCAATGCTGGGTGACGGTGTAAACGACAGCCCGGCTCTGAAAGCAGCACATATCGGGGTGGCAATGGGAAATAAAGGAACTGAAATTGCGAAGTCAGCAGCTTCATTGGTTATTACTAATGATGATTTAGGCAAATTGATCACCGGCATTGCCGCGGGTAGGAGGATTTACTCCAATATAAAAAAAGCAGTTCAGTATATTATATCTATCCATATTCCCATAATACTCACAGTGTCGTTGCCTCTGTTCCTGGGTTGGGTATTTCCCCAGATATTCACACCGGTTCATGTTATTTTTCTGGAACTGGTAATGGGGCCAACCTGCTCTATTGTGTATGAAAATGAACCTATTGAAAAAAACGCTATGTTACAACCTCCAAGAGTAATTACGAATACCTTTTTAAGCTGGCGTGAGCTGACTATCAGTATAATCCAGGGATTGGTAATTACCGCCGGAGTGTTATTTGTGTACCAATACACTGTTCAGAAAGGTGGTAATGAAGCAGAAACAAGAGCAATGGTATTTTCTACTTTGATTTTTTCAAATATTTTATTGAGTCTTGCTAACCGTTCTTTTTATTACAGCATGCTGCATAGTTTTAAAAACCGCAACTCATTGCTGGTTGGCATAAATGCCATTACACTTGTGCTGCTTTTTTTAATTCTTTATTTCAAGCCCTTCTCTGCTTTTTTTAAAGTATCCTGTTTAAATGCTGCACAATTGCTCACAGCCCTGGCTATTGCTACGGTTTCAGTTTTATGGTTTGAAGTGTATAAGCTCATCAAAAGAAACTAAAGAAAAGTAAAAATCACGGCGAGCACGTTTTTTGATGAAGTTAATATTAAGAAATTTTTACAAACTTTTCCTTGCACGCACACTCATCTGGCACGAAATTGCAGCTGTTAACGATAAATACAATTTATGAAAAAGATATATTTTGTGGTATTGCTTATATGTGCCGGCTTAATATTTACAGCCAATGCCCAGGTACGGAAAATACCCGCTGAAGTTACCAATGCATTTTCTGAAAAATATGCTGATGCAAAAAATGTAGAATGGAAAGATAAGCTCAGTGCTTTTGCCGCTACATTTGAATTGAACGGTGATAAGCTTGAAGCAAGATTTAATAAAAAAGGAGAGTGGCAGGGAACGGAAAAAGAGCTCAATGCAGATGATCTCCCCTCTGCCGTAAAAGATGGATTCAGTAAAAGCAAGTATACTGATTGGGAAACAAAGACAGTATACGAGGTTGAATTGCCGGATGATAAAAAAGAATATAAAATACATGTTGCCAAATCGAGCGTACAAAAGAAAATACTTTTGTTTGACGCTGATGGTAAATTGCTGAAAGATAATCTTACACTATAAAATTTTCCGGTTTTCAGTGTGTTGGTGAGGAGTGAAATATTCACTTCTCACCATTTTTTTAGGCAGGTATAGTAACGAACGCTTTAATTACCTTTGCGGCAGTTTAAAAAATAGCAATCATGAGAATATTTGCGACCCTGGTTATTTGTTTTATAAGTATTAGTGTTTTTGCACAGCCTGATCGCTGGCAGCAGAAGGTGAAGTATGTGATGGATATTAATATGAATGTGCAAACCAATAGATTTACCGGTAAACAAAAACTGGAATACTGGAATAATTCGCCCGATACTTTATACAAAGTATTTTACCATCTGTACTGGAACGCATTTCAGCCTAATAGTATGATGGATGCAAGGAGCCGTGAACTGGGTAAAATTCAGTTTCGCGGAAGAGATGGAAACCCTGTTGGAGACTGGGATCCAAGAGTGCAGGATCGCATCCTTAACCTCAAACCAGATGAGATCGGTTACCAGAAAATAAATACATTAAAATTGAATGGTGTTGACCAGCAGTTCAAAGTATATGAAACCATCCTGGAGGTTAATTTATCAAAGCCTATACTTCCCAAATCGAAAGTGGTGTTTGATATGGATTTTGAAGCGCAGGTACCTTTGCAGATTCGCCGCGCAGGACGGGATAACCCACGTACAGGCGTAAGATATTCTATGAGCCAGTGGTATCCTAAAATGTGTGAGTATGATTACGAAGGATGGCACCCTACACCGTATGTGGCAAGGGAGTTTTATGGTGTGTGGGGAGATTATGATGTGAATATTACTATTGATAAGAATTATATTATTGGAGGAACAGGGTATCTGCAGAATGCCAGCCAGGTTGGTTATGGTTACGAAGACGCGGGTACGAAAGTGAATCGCCCTTCCGGCAACACGCTTACCTGGAAATTTAATGCGCCTAATGTGCATGATTTTATGTGGGCTGCTGATCCTGAATTCAAACACCTCACCCGTAATATTCCGAATGGTCCGGTTATTCATGTTTTATATAAAAACAAACCAAACGATGCAGCAAATGATGCTGCCTGGAAGGAAGTAGCTGATGCTGCGGTAACCGCATTACCTTTTATAGAGAAGCATTTTGGAGGATACCCTTACAAGCAATATTCGTTTATACATGGTGGTGATGGTGGCATGGAATACCCGATGGCTACACTGATCGTAGGTCCAGGCCTCGGCACTGTTTTTCATGAATGGATGCATAGCTGGTACCAGATGATGCTTGCAACCAATGAATCATTGTACGCGTGGATGGATGAAGGATTTACCAGCTATGCGGAAGGATTGGTTTCAGCTTTTTACAAACAAAAGAAAGCCGGGCTTATTAGCGGGCTTGAGTTGCTTGCAGATCCTGCAAAGGCTGGTCAACCTGCAGATCTGCCATTGTACCAGGATGATTCTTATGCAGGATATTTTAACCTGGTAAGGAGCGGGCTGGAAGAGCCGCTAACTACTCATGCGGATCATTTTAACACTAATTACGCTTACAGTAACGCGGCATACTCCAAAGGAGCCGTATTTCTTGAACAACTTGGATATATTATCAGCGATTCGCTGAGAGATAAAACCCTGCTGGAATATTATAAACAATGGCGGTTTAAACATCCCAATGCCAATGATTTTATTCGTGTAGCCGAAAAGGTTAGTGGCATACAATTAGACTGGTATAAAGAATATTGGGTAAATACTACCAAGACCATTGATTATGCCATAGATAGTTTGTGGGAGCAGAATGGTAAAACCAATATTCGTTTAAAAATGATAGGGCAAATACCGATGCCGGTAGATGTATCATTACAATTTAAAGATGGCTCAAAAGAAACCGCCTATATACCGCAGTTAATAATGTTTGGTGAAAAACCGCAGGAAGATACAATGCCAAGAGTAGTGCACGAACCCTGGAAATGGACGCATCCTGTTTATACTTTCGAGGTTAATCAAAAGCTGATGAATATTAAGTCTATTGAGATTGACGCCACGCAGCGGATGGCTGATGTGAACAGGAAGAATAATAAGCTGGAATTGAACTGGTAGGGGGCAATGGGCAATAGGCAATGATGAATCAGGATATGCCATTCACTATTGACCATTGCCTATTCACTCGTTCACTATCCTGCTGACTTCCTTAATCGCAAAATTAATTTCTTCTTCGGTTGTAAATCTTCCCAAACCAAAACGTATGGAGTTTTTTGCGGATTCATCTGCAACGCCCATTGCTTTTAACACATGCGAAGGCTCAGGATTGGCAGATGTGCAGGCAGAGCCGGATGAAACAGCAATGGTTTTGGTAATAGCAGTGAGTAACTGGTTTCCTTTTATGTTATTAAAAGAAAGATTGGTTACATTAGGTAAGCGATGTTCAGTATCACCATTTACTGTTATTCCTCCGGTGTTAAGTAATGCATTTTCAAGTTTGTCTCTCAGTTTTTTTATGCGCAATGCTTCTTCCTGCATTTGTAAATGGCATAGTTGGGCTGCTTTTCCCAATGCTGCAATGCCAGGCACATTCAGCGTGCCACTGCGCAATCCTTTTTCATGGCCGCCACCATCTATTTGAGCGGATAGTCTTACGCGTGGATTTTTTCTCCTTACATATAAAGCGCCAACGCCTTTGGGTCCATATATTTTATGTGCGGAAAGACAGAGCAGGTCAATATTGTCGTCAATAACATTAACAGGTATTTTTCCAACAGCCTGCGTAGCATCAGTAAAAAACAAAATATTGTTTTCTTTCGCAACAGCACTAATATCGCGGATAGGCTGTATTACACCGGTCTCATTATTGGCGTACATAACAGTAATGAGTACTGTATCTTTTCTTATAGCATTCTTAATAGCCGTTGTATCAATAATGCCATTCTGCAGAACAGGAAGTATAGTTATTTCTGCTCCTTTTTTTTCAAGATGCCTGCAGGTATCAAGCACTGCCTTATGTTCAGTAGCGCAGGTTATGATGTGTTTGCCATTATCCCCATACATTTCAAATACTCCTTTAATGGCGAGATTAACGGCTTCTGTTGCGCCGGAAGTAAAAATAATTTCACTGCTGTCAGCTCCGGTTAATGCCGCAACCTGTTCTCTCGCCAAATTAACCGCTTCTTCTGCTGCCCAGCCAAAACTATGGCTCCTGCTTGCAGCGTTGCCAAACTGGTTGGTAAGGTAAGGCATCATTGCATCAAGCACAGCAGCATCAATGGGAGTGGTTGCATTATTATCAAGATATATAGGAAGCCCGGGCATACATTATTTGATAATGCAAGATACGGGTAAAAGGAAATATGGTTTTTCAGTTGTATTATTATGAGTAATGACAGAGCAGGATAGTTAATGCTGATGATTAGTTAATTTAGGCAGCCAAGCTTGCATGTATATGAATAAAAGTATTGTTGAAATCAGCATGTTTAAAATCCGCATATTCACTTTTCCGTTATTTATCGGTGTATTGTTTGCGGCGAGTTGTTCACAAAAGAAAAAGCCTGTATATATATTAGACCCGGTTGCGGGCAGCCATATTGTTTTTATAGGAAATACTTTTGCCGAGCGGTTACAGTATTATAATTATTTTGAGCCATTACTGTATAGTAGTTTTCCCGATAGAAACCTGGTGGTAAGAAACCTGGGCTGGAGCGCTGATGAAATTAATATGCAGTCGCGCCCGATGAACTTTCCTTCGCAGGATGAATACCTTACCCGGCAAAAAGCGCAGATCATTTTTGCCTGTTATGGATTAAATGAAGCGTTTAAAGGCAAAGACAGTCTGCAATCATTTAAAGAACAACTGGCAAAATATCTTCATCACCTCCAGGGGCAGAAATTTAATGGCGTGAATAATCCGCAACTCATTCTTGTTTCACCCATCGCGCATGAAAAGCTTGGCGGCTTTTTGCCGGATCCTGCTGTTCACAATAAAAATCTTGCATTATATGTAAAAGCAATGCAGGCAGTGAGCGATGAAATGCAAATACCATTCATTGATTTGTTTGATGCTACCCAAAAGCTTGAAGAAGGAACAGATTCTGTTACCATCAATGGCATTCACCTGAATAATAAAGGTTATAAGGTGGTGAGTGAAATGATGGCTGCAGCATTGGGATTGCCTGTTGCAACCTGGAAGGATGATCAGTATAGCAGCCATCTGAAAAAAATAACAGACCAGAAGAACCAGCAGTTTTTTTATTTATATCGGGCTGTAAACAGCGAATACATTGTAGGAAGACGCAAAGAACCCTGGGTACAGCCTGTGGGCGGGCCAATTTCGTACCCCGGAGAGTTGGCTAAACTTGCTGGTATGGTAAACCGGTTGGATAGCGTAGTTTGGGAAGCCGCGAAAGAGGATGTACCGGAAAACCTGGCTAAAGCAAATGGCATTATTAAGGATACCGTGCAATTTACCCCGCTTGATAAATCAACAATAAAAAAGCCGGCTGCAGATATTCTTTCGATGCCTGAAGGCTACCAGGCAAACCTTTTTGCTTCTGAAGCGGATTTTGATCTTACAAATCCTGTAAAAATAGTGTTTGATACAAAAGGCCGGCTATGGGTAGCGGATATGGCTTCCTACCCGCAATATTTGCCCGGTGCGCCGCCAGATGATAAAATATTGATACTTGAGGATACGGATGGCGATGGTGAGGCAGACAAGCAAACTGTTTTTGCAGATAGTTTATACATGCCAAACAGCTTCGAATTTGGTAACGGTGGCGTATATGTAAGTCAGCCGCCTAACCTTTGGTTTATGAAAGATACCGATGGCGATGGAAAAGCTGACTGGAAGGAAATAGTGCTGCATGGTTTTGGAACAGAAGATATTCATCATACATTAAATACATTCACCTGGGGGCCTGACGGAGCATTGTATTGGCATATGGGCACGTTTTTGCATACACAGGTTGAAACGCCGTATGGACCTGTAAGAAATGATTATGGCACTACTTTTCGTTATGAGCCGCACACGCAAAAGCTTGAAACGCATGTTTCTTATGGTTATGCCAATCCCTGGGGGCATGTATTTACACGCAATGGTACCGAGATCATCAGTGATGTTTCAACCGGTATGAATTATTTTGCACCACCGCTCACTGTTGCCATTGATTATCCCGGTAAGCATGCCGGCATGAAAGATTTTCTTACCACTGATGTAAAACCCAAAACCTGTGGCACTGAAATAATATCAAGCCGCCAGTTTCCGGATGGAGCGCAGGGCAATGTGCTTTTCAATACGTTTATTGGTTTCCTGGGTATAAAACAGCATCGCATAACCGAAGATGGAAGCGGAATTGTGGGGCATGAAACTGAACCATTGCTACAGGCAAAAGATCCCAATTTCCGCCCGGTTGACCTGCGCTTTGGGCCTGATGGCGCTTTGTATGTGGCAGACTGGTATAATCCCATCATCAGCCATGGCGAAAGAGCTTTGCGTGATACGCTGCGCGATCATACGCATGGCAGAATATGGCGTATAACTTACAAAGGAAGGGATTTATTGAAGCCTGTTGATTTTTCAGCAATGAGTCTTGAGCAGCTGCTCGACCAGTTAAAAGTATATGAAGACAGGCACAGGTATACCACGCGCACGCAACTCCGGCAGTTACCGGCAAGCCAGGTATTGCCTGCATTACGAAAATGGATAAAGGCGCTTGACGTAAATGATAAGGAGCATGAGCAGTATAAACTGGAAGCGCTGTGGGTTTACCAGCAATTCAACCAACCCGAAAAAGCATTGCTTGAAGAACTATTAAAAAGTAAGGATGAGCATATACGCGTAGCCGCAACAAGAGTATTGTTTTACTGGAAAGATGTATTGCCGGATGTTGAGCAGCGGTTGATTCGCATGTCGGAAGACAGCTCCGCAAAAGTGAGATTGCAGTCCATTATTTCGCTGAGCTATTTTAATACAGAAGCTGCTGTAAAAGCCCTGCTGGCAACGCTTGCAAAGCCGGTGGATTATTATATTGATTATGCTTTGAAAGAATCATTCAGGCAGTTGATGCCGGTATGGATTGAGATGTTCAGGAAAGATAAAAGTTTTCTCTCCGGCGATTCTGTCGCTGCTAATTTTATTTTAGGTGCTGTTGCCGATCTAAAGGCTATGGAAGCACCGGACTTTATCAGGGAGGATCCGCAATGGAAAAAATATAACAGGGTTGGGTTGACCGATGAAATGTATAATGCGCTGAAAGATGTTGTTGCGGTTGCAAAATTTAGAAACAGTATTACAAAACTGCAAATACAACAACAGCAACCTGGAAAAGAGCCTTTGGTAATACCCGGGAGAACAGTTGTAGCATTAAGCACTGTGCCTGCAAAAATGATATTTGATAAAGAAGAGATTGTTGTTAAGGCAGGCGCCGCAATAACATTGATATTTGAAAATCCTGATGGCATGCCCCATAATATTGTGATCGGCAAACCCGGAAGTATAGAAAAAGTAGGCAGGGCTGCTGATGCTATGGCTGCACAAAAAAACGGGTATGAAAAAAACTTTGTCCCATCAATACCCGAAGTATTGTTTTCCACGCCATTAATACAGAGCGGCAAAAGCTACCGGCTCGATTTTAACGCGCCCAAAAAGCCCGGAGCATATCCATTCGTATGTACATTTCCCGGTCACTGGCAAACGATGAAGGGGATAATAAAGGTGGAATAGTAAAAAGGTGAGCAATAAATTTGTTGACAGGTGTATAATAAAAAAGGGTAGAAGCTTTTACGGCCTCTACCTCCTGTAAGTCTCAAAGCCAATGCTGATAGCTGACGGCTGAAAGCTCCTACGGCAATGGCTTCACATAAATATCTTTAAAGTATACAATACTGTTAGGATCATGCGCCTGTAAAGCAAATGTGCCGCTTTTTATTAAACGTCCCGGATGCCCTTTGGGTGCAGTCGCCCCTTCAGGCTCTGTCCAGTCAATGATCGTTTGTCCGTTAATTTTAGTAATTACATGTTTTCCTTCAACTCTGATAGACATTTCAAACCATTCGTCGTCTTTTACATAAGTTTCCCTGGCTTCTGAGATATCATACAAGCCCGCAGTTCTTTTCCAGTCTTTGTGCGAGTTGTTAACCTGCACTTCAAATCCGTCATCCGGAAACCCTTTTTGCTGAAACAGGGTGTGGAAGTAAAAGCCGGAATTAGAGTTCGGTTTAGTGAGGATCTGCATTTTTACTTCAAAGTTTTTGAAGTTATGGTTTTGTACAGGTCCGTCGTAATACAGATGCGATCGTTTGCCCGCAACTTTAATAGCACCATTTTCAATACTGAAGGAAGGTCCTTCACTTTCTTTCCAGCCATCCAGTGATTTACCATCAAAAAGACTGATCCATTCTCCGCTGCCGGAGTTATTATGACTGCCACTAATTTTTTTGTTGCTGCATGCGGCAAGCATTGTTATAGCAGCAATAAGAAGAAAATTTTTCACGATATAGTTTTAAATGAAAAAAAAAAGAGTCCCGCATTTTTGTGCGGGACTTCAAAAGTATTAAAAATCGAGTGTCCAGCCTTTGCGGTATTCTCTCTTCACAAATTGATTCACTTCATCGAGGTTGGTTACTTTCATGTTTTTATAATCCCAGAGCAACTTCATATTTGCACCCGGGTAGTCATTACCTCTTCCATTAGCTCTTGGCTTTGGTGTATCTGCTGCCCTGATCCCTAAATTGGCCATTAAAATTGCTTCGGTAAGCGGTCCTGATTTAGAAAACGGAGCACTTAATTCCATATTACCATATCCTGCAATACAGCCCTCTACCCATTGTGCATAGTGTCCGTCAGCACTTCCGGGAACACGTTTAATAGTTTTGGGAACTTTTACTTCTTCGTTCCTCTTAAGCGGTAAAAGGCGTGGATTGGCTGCATATTCACTGGCCATCATTTTGCCTTTTGTTCCAACAAATAAAATACCACTGTTACCATCTCCAAATACTTCATCAGCACCCAGTTCAGCCGGACGTTCTGGTTTTATACCACCGTCCATCCAGTGCATAATTACTTCTCCTTTTGTTTTATTTGTTTTAGGGAAGGTAAGTGTTGCATGGGCAGAAGGGGGGAAACTATCAGGGAAATAACCTCTTTTTCCAAAAGCAGTAAATACACTGGTTACTGAAGCCTGTACATCCAATGCATATTGCAGGCCAAGCACCCTGAAAGGTGCTTCCATAAGGTGACAACCCAGGTCTCCCAGGGCACCGGTGCCATAGTCCCACCAGCCACGCCAGCTTCCTGGGATCAAACCATCCACGTAGTCTTTCTGAGGGGCTGTACCCAACCATAAATCCCAATCTAAACCGGCAGGTACTGCTGGTTTTTCTGTAGGCCAGGGAATACCCTGTGGCCAAATTGGTCTGTTGGTAAATATATATACGGAATGTACATCGCCAATAATACCGGCATCGTACCATTCAACCAACTGACGCACACCATCACCCGAAGCTCCCTGGTTACCCATTTGCGTAACTACTTTGTATTTTTCAGCGGCTTCAGTTAACACACGTGCTTCATAAATATCATGAGTTAAGGGCTTCTGCACGTAAACGTGTTTCTTCCTGCGCATGGCAGCCATTGCTACTACAGCGTGTGTATGGTCAGGGGTAGACACAGAAACAGCATCGAATGATTTTGCTTCCTTGTCAAATAATTCTCTCCAGTCTTTATAATATTTGGCCTTAGGAAAATTTTTTCTTGATTCTTCAGCCATGCGATCATCAACATCACACAAAAAACCAATTTCAGCTTTACCACTTTTGTAGAAATTAGCAATGTCTGAACGCCCTTTACCACCGGCTCCAACGCCGGCAATAATCAGTTTATCACTTGGCGCTATATAACCTTTACCTAAAACATTGCGGGGCACGATCATAAAACCCGCTGCACCCATAGCGGTATTTTTTATGAAATTTCTGCGGGATTTGAATAGTTTCTTAGACATAAGTATTTGTTTAAGCAATCAAAATTGTGAGAGGTTTCTTATTGTCGTGAGACAGCGTATTTTACAAGCTACTCAATATGCAGGTATTATTTAAAAAAAACCATTAAGAAATTAAGGTTAATTAACGTTTTTGTTAGTGTCTTAATTTCCTAATGGTTCATAATACCCGGATTATTGTATTACGCTATTGTGTGTATATAAATTGCCTATTCTGTATTCAAACTCCGCGGAAGCGCCCGGCGTAAGTTTGGTTATTTTCAGCATTCCATATATCACATCAGATGCTGTGCCACCATTGACCAGTTTAAACACATATACTCCTGTGCCTGCAGAAGGATCAATGCTGGTAACAGGCGAACCTGCCGCGAATTCTGTTTTGGCATCATTTACACTGTTAAGGTTGTAGGTAGCTATGGTAGAAGGAACAAAACTGATACCCTTACCACCCGTTGCCCATGCGGCGCCCTGTGATAGGGTAAGATTTGCACCTAATGTAATTACTGCATTCGCATTGGTTGAAGCAACTGCTGCACCGGTGAGTAAATTAAATCCATCGTTTGTTGTGCTGAGCGTGCCTGATTTCTTTAAAAAGAAATAAGGATTGCTGGCTACTATGGTTTTAATCACCTCGTTGGTATAGCTTCCCTGTGTAGTCACAAAAGAATAGATCATGGTGTCTTTACCAACAGCGAAGTCATCTCCGGAAACAGGAATGGCGTCAGAGGGAGAGAAGGTGCCTACTGATTGCCATGCTTCATTTGTTCCATTCTTCTTTTTTACAACTACGTTCCCGGCATACGCTCCGGAAGCTGGCGCAACAGTTGTTTTAAAGCTTGCGGTGCCGGCAGATCTGATCACATCAACATCTTTTCCGTTATACTGTGGGTTAGATACTGCTGTCGCATCTTTAAGATTAACCCGGAATGTAGCGGCGTCTGTTTTGCCGGAAAAAGTAACCGTAACATAATCACCTGCGTTAACCAGTTTTGCTTCGGCTCTGGTATAACTAACTACAGCAGTTAAATCACTGCCCAGCGTTATTTCTTTTTGTGTGCCTGCCATAGGTAATAATTGTTGCGATCCACCGCCGGATGGTGTTTGTAATTGCAATAATTCTACTTTCATTACATCACCGCTTTTAGCATTAGGCAGGTATGATGTTACGGTAAAGCCATCATCAAGCGTGGTAATGCCGTCAGAGGTTGTTTTGGCTACCCCTGTAATAACAACATTTCCGTTTTCGTCTGTTGGTATTTCATAATAAGGCTGTTTAGTGCAACTCCATAAAGAAGCTGCAGTTGCCATTATGAATAAATTTTTTATGTATGTCTTCATTGTATGATAATTATAGATACTCAATTCAATTTACTTACTGTCCGGATTGTTTGGGCAGGTATCCGAAGTTTTGCAGGCACTGCGCGTTATTGATGATTTCAGTACCTGAAATAGGAGCCAACAGGTTCATTGGTCCAAATTCAAAACTGAAGTCAACCGGGCGATGGCCAAAGAATGATTCAATAGCGGCAAACTGGCCTTCACCATCAACCAAACACATACGGGTGCGGCGCTGATCCCACAGCATTTTGTTTTCAAATACCAGTTCGTAAGCACGCTCGCTCATTATTGCCAGGAGATTTATATCTGTAGCCCTGTAAGCAGGCAGCAGGGCTCTTGCTCTAACCAGGTTTATACCTTTTATCATATCATCATCGCTCACTGCTTCTCCCAGCGATCTTAATGTCCAGTTTACCTCGGTAAGCATCAGTAATATATCTGCATAACGATAGAAGCTCCAGTTTAATCCTGACTGGCCGGTTACTTTAATGGCACTCTGGTCGTAAAATTTATACAGGTAAGCCATACCAAATTTATCTGCAGGACCCTGGGAAGGATCATATTTAGTAGACTTGGTATCGGAAAAGTAAAACATTTGCCTGTCCTGTATACGCTTATCGGCGGGGTCGTAAGATTTAAAATAAGGAGTACTTGGAATGAAAGTTCCATACTCATCTCCAAACATAGATACGTGGCTGAGACCAGGTAATGCCGCCGGAATTATACTATTATTGGTTACACCGCTTAAATACTGCGCCTGGAAGATAGCTTCACCACTATTGTTTTTAGCAGGGTCGTGAAGATCATCATAGGTGCCAAGCGTATATGCTCCATACAATACATTCAGGTTGGTTTGTGCCTTTTTCAAAAAATCTTTGGCAGAAGCCGAATTTACAGGGTATGTACTTGCAGACCATGATCCATCAACACACCAGTTTTTTTCAGGAGCAGTGGCTACTTCCTGGTAAGGATAACCGGCACAGGTTAAATATACATCAGCCAGTATTGCCCGGGCCACATGTTTGGTAACCCTTCCGTTGCTTGAACGGGCATCAGCCAGGGGGCTGCTAACCGCAAATTCAAGATCAGGGATTATTACTTCATCATATATCTGCTTGAGAGAAGTACGGGGCAATTGAACACTATCCAGCGTGCTTACTACAGTTGTAGTTAAAGGCACATCGCCAAAATAGCGAACAAGACAAAAGTAATACCAGGCCCTGAGTGTTCTTACTTCGGCTAATGCACTTTGAATTTCTGCGTCAGACCATTCGGTTATTCCTGGTATTTTAGCGATAGAAAAGTTACAATCTCTCACGCCCTGGTACCAGTTATTCCACTGATTGTTGAAGTCTCCCAATAAATCACCTGAGATCTGGTTGGTTTGAAATTTCCATATCTGCACATGGGTATCGGATGTATAAGCTTTACCGGTTGGATATTCCAATGTGGCCGGCAGATAGTTACCCCAGTCGTCGGCACCGCCTGTCCATGATGCTAAGGAGCGATAAGGTCCTACAATAAGTGCTGCACCTTCCTGGGCTGTAGTGAAAACAGTTTGATCTGTCATGTTGCCGGTAGGCACTTCTTCCAGGAACTTTTTACAACTACCCGTCATTATTACAATAAGGGTAAGTATTGCCTGGTATTTAAAAAATTGAATGATTCTTTTATTTGAATACATGATAATACGCTTTAAGAATTAGAAACTAACATTAACACCGAAGCTGTAGATAGAAGGATTGGGATACTGGTATTTATCCACGTTCGGTACCAGTGAATATTGTTTATCCAGCGAGCTTCCTTCAGGGTCGTATCCTTCAACATTGGTAATTAAGAAGAAGTTAGCCGCGGATATATAAGCCCTTATCTTTTGCATTTTCCATGCCTGCACAGGGAAAGAATAGCCAATGGTTGCAGAACCACCTCTTATAAATGAAGCGTCGCTGATCATGTGCGTATCGGGATATGATTGATAATATGCACCGCCATTTCCCGGTCGCATCTGTGCTATCATAGTATTTTGAGCGGTTGGACGCCATGCCTGTAACGTGCTGTTCAAACCACCTGATACCAATTGCCTGTCTTCTGCGGATTCGTGCACAAAAGCTTTATTAACGCCGGAAACAAACTGGATATTCAGGCTCGCATCAAATCTTTTGTATTTAAAATAGTTATTAAAACCACCCAATACTTTCGGGAATGAATAACCAATAATGCCGCCGTCTGAATACAGGTCGATCTTACCATCATCGTTCCTGTCAAGAAATTTCAGATCGCCGGGCAGCATACCATAACGTGCAGCAAGAGAAGCTTCTTCTGTACTGTAAGTACCCAGACGTGTAAGCCCGAAAAACGCGCCAATCGGTTCTCCAACTTTCAGGATGGAAGTACCATTGCCCGCGCCGGTTTGCACATATATGGGCGCGCCGGTTGGTCCCAATGCCAGTATCTTATTCTGGTTAAGGCTTATAGAAATATCTGTATTCCATTTGAAGTTTGCGCCGTCAATTATTGCAGCGCCCAAACCAAATTCCCAGCCTTTGTTTTCAACGGAACCATAGTTCATTTTAGCTGTGCCTGTTGTTGTAGAACGAGGTAAAGGCACATCAAGCAGCATGTCTTTCGTTACTTTGTAATAATAATCTACCGTAAGATTTATCCTCCCATCAAGCACGCCTAACTCCAGTCCTACGTCGTACTGTGTGGTGGACTCCCATTTCAGATCAGGGTTACCCATCTGGCTGGGATAAATACCTGTTTGAGAAGAGCCTCCCAGTACCACACTACCTACACCAACATAAGTTTGAGATACATAGCTACCAATTTCCTGGTTACCTGTTTTACCCATACTTGCCCTCAACTTTAATTCGCCTACACCTTTAACATCTTCCATAAATTTTTCCTGGGAAACTCTCCAGGCCACACCCGCAGACGGGAAGAAACCGTATTTGCTGTTAGGTCCGAATTTGGAAGAACCATCTATACGGCCTGTTGCTGTAAGCAAATATTTATTTTTGTAAGTATAATTAACTCTTGCAAAGTATGAGTTAAGTGAACTTTCACCATCACTGCTGGATGGCACCGGACGTGTTTGCGCACCTGCCCCGATATTATGGTACTCATAAAAGTTAGAGAAGAACACAGAGTTTGAGGTGTTCAGATTTTCCCAATAGTATTTAGTCCATGCTAATCCCAGCATGGCGTTGATCTTATGGGCATCACCCACTTTTTTATCGTAGTTGAGGTAGTATTGGTTTTGCCAGTAAAAAGTGTTTTGTGTGTTGATAGTAGCTGTTCCGTTACCGCCATATAATTTTCCGCTGTAGCCGTTATACTTATAAGCATTATAGTCAACAGAGAAATCGGTTTTAAGGCTCAGGTCAGGAGTGATTTTTGCATTCAATGCAATGCTCCCTGTAGTCTGATCACGATTGGTGAACGCGAATATCTGCGATCTTCTGAATACGATATTGTACCATTGTTCACCCACATTAAAATCGGAGTTGGTGCCCCACCTGTTGGCGTAAATGCCAATATTTGGATCGTTGGGATATTGTACAGGCAAAATGCTCCAAACCTCAGCCGTTGAACGGGTAATACCATCATCGTTGGTTTCCTGGCTGCGTGCATATGAGATATTCGTGCTCATATCGAGCCACTTGGTAATTTTTACATCACCCGTAATTCTGCCGGTATATCTTTTAAACCATGATTTTGTCATTAAGCCGCGCTGATCGGTATAGCCTAAAGAAGCAGAGTATTTAGCATTCTCACCACCACCTCTGATATCAACGTGGTGGTTGTTAGAAGTAGAGGGTTTAAATGCGAGCTCCTCCCAATTGGTATTATAAATGGGTTTATAGTAGTTGCCATCTTTGCCTACAAGGTCTAATATATAATCGCCTTTTTCTACTTTTTCAAATAACCAGGGCATTTCAGAATAGGAAATACCGGAAGCTGTAGCTCCGCGAAAATCTTTAGCACGGTTAATAGTACCATATTTATCGCCGTTTGCCATTGCCTGTTCGTACACATACATTAATTGATCTGCATCCATAGCATACAGGTGGCGCTGTAATACATTACGTGAAGCGCTGCCACTGTAGTCAACCTGTGTTTTACCGTTCACACCTCTTTTTGTAGTGATCATGATAACACCATTTGCGCCGCGTGCTCCATATATCGCAGTTGCAGAAGCGTCTTTTAAAACTTCCATTGCCACAATATCTTCAGGGTTTAATGTAGACAGCGCGTTGGCAACGCCAATAATACCGTCAACTACAAACAGCGGATCGCTGCTGGTGTTAATAGAGTTGGTACCACGGATCCTGATCATGGGTTTACCACCCGGAACACCCGCTCCCTGGTTAACTACCTGCACACCTGCGATCTTTCCCTGTAACCCATTTCCCACGTTGGCAATCGGTCTGTCAACCAGCTTGTCGGCTTTAATTTGCGCAACCGAACCAACCAGGTCGCTTTTCTTTGCAGTACCATAACCTACCACAACAATATCACTCAATCCTTCAACGGAGTCTTCAAGGGTGATAGTGATATTATTTTTGGCATCTACGGTTTGGGTTTTAAATCCTACGATGGAGATTACTAACTGTGCTCTCTTATCTGAGTCTACAGTAATGGTAAAAACACCGTCTTTATTGGTTGTGGTCCCTCTTGATGTACCAGCAACTGTTACAGAAGCGCCTTCGAGAGGTAGCCCGTTCTTATCTACCACCTTACCCCGTATTTCAACAGGGGGAGGATCATTAGCTATATCAGATTCTGAAGAATTAATATTATCGTCGTTCAATTGCTGAATAACAATAGTATTCTTTACAATAGAATAGCTGATAATTAACCGCCATCAATTTTACTAGAAAAAGAATAAGCATTAGCAAGTTGTTTAATGGATGTTGGATGTTCATGGTAATAGGCAAGAGCTTCGGATAATGTATCTTCTACCTGGTCAAGGGAATT
>Ga0066256_1000259_pt1 | contig 206097 bp, 165 predicted proteins | sample ThiBio_1000_biof_FD_87107 | JGI IMG/M metagenome (GOLD analysis project Ga0066256, IMG submission 87107) | Wastewater bioreactor microbial communities from Cape Town, South Africa - Thiocy_expt_1000_biof (version 2) | ecosystem: Engineered > Bioreactor > Thiocyanate-remediating >...
GGAAAAAGAGCTTATCTTCTTAAAATACCTGTGCACGGGAATGACTTATAAGGGGATCGCGGCTAAAATGTTTATCAGCCCTTATACTGTGGAAGATTACCGGGATGCCTTGTTCAAAAAATTTGAGGTCAACAATAAAGCAACATTGATCCTGTTGGCGCTGAAATATGGTATCGTGGAGGTATAAGAGCTCACGTCTGTCGTTTCACTCTCACATCATTCCCTTTTCACCGCAGCCGCTTTATAAACCGGCACGGTGCTGCAGGGCTCTCCGTACATAATGCTTTTTGCTACCGGGCGCAGCTTATTGGTAATAGCAATATATGCCGTTTCGGGCAGGTAAAGATCTCCGCATCCTTTGATCACGATACGCTTGCCTGCATATTGCTGCGCATCCATTGCATCAATGCTGCGCGCCATCAAAGCCCGGATTGCCTGCTTTTCATCGCCGAAGATCACCTCTTTTGCAAAAGGCTGCAGGTAACTTGTTACAAGCATATACGCCCACATGGGGATAATAGCGTCGGAGGTATTGGTCAGTGCTATATGCTTCCCGCTGTATTGTTCCCAGTCGTGGGTTTTCAACGCTTCCCTGAAGTCTTTTTCTTTGAGGATAAGCTCCCTGTACAGCCAGGGCTTCATATCAAATACCTGCACAGGATCTTCCGGATACAAAGTTTCCAGGTCAATGGTGATGATACCGCTTTCCGCCACTCTGTTTATAATGACATCGCTCATAGTGCAAAGGTAATAAAAGCAGGGAACCACGGAGGCAGGAAGAACAGGGAGGGGCACAGAGAAGAAGCTGAACCACGAAGGCACAAGGGCACAAAGGTGCACAAAGAGAGAGGCGGAATTTCACGTCTGTCGTTTGACATTTATCGTTGCCTGCAATTCACGATCACACTTCAAATAGCATGGGCTGTGCTCAGGATCTCCTCTCCCTGGCCGCCGTTCGGCAGTTCAGGTGGGTTTTGGAGAAGGCCGGGGGCTCTGTTAATACCCGGCTTCAAGGCGGCTGTCTTTGATCTTTGCCGCATCTTTTAATGCCTGCATAAGACCGTAACCCATTGTCTGCTTCATTTGCATCATCACCGATTTTCTCTGCTCATCTACATTTGCCGCATCATTGGGTACTGCGCCTATACTATTAACGGCAACCACATACGCACCGTTGTTGCCCGACAGCACAGGCGATGGTTTGGACTGGTATCCCTTGTCAAAAGCTGCGCCGATCACTATGGATTCATTACCGAGACCGGGTTTGAAATTGTCGGAGAACCGAAGGCTGTCGAGCGGCTGTACAGTCTGTGCGGCATTTTTTGCCGCATCATCTATATTAGCATATTTCCCGAATTTTTCCGCCAGGATCCCCGCTTTTTTCTTATTACGCAAAACTGGTTCCACTGTTACTCTTGCTGTTGCTGCTGTTTGCAGCCCTTCTTTATTTTCCCCGGAGATCACAGCCACCACATACTGGTCGCCAACGGAAAGCGGATCGGATACCGTGCCGGGCTTATTTGCATATACCCATTTTACCAAAGCCCTGGATGCGCCCAGACCCATAACCTGGTAATCCATTTCCTTTATATTATCGGCAATGCGCTTGTTAAGCTTTTCTTTAGCTACGGTTTGGTCAAACGCCTTTTCTGTGCGGCTGGAGGAAGCAAACTGTGTCGCTTTAGCGGAAGCCGCATTTTCTGTTTCTTCGCTGGGCTCTATTTCCTTTGCGAGGTAGGCTATCTTATATGCCTGCTCAAAATTTTTCTGATCTTCTATCTCTATATAATGATACCCGTATTCTGTCTTCACAACTCCTTTATCACCGGTTTTCCCTTCAAAACAAAAATCATTGAATGTTTTTACCATCTGCCCGTTGGGAAAATATCCAAGATCTCCAAGCCTGAGCTTAGATCCTTCATCATCAGAATATTTTACCGCCAGTTGCTCAAAAGAGGCTCCGCCGGCAATGGCTTTTTGTATACTGTCTACCCGGTTTTTGGCAACAGAATCTGCAATAGTGGGCTGACCGGTTTGAGGATCAAGTGTGGCTATCAGTATATGCCTCGCCTTCACAGAGTCCGGCAATACCTTAGTATCAATCATTTTTGCAATGGTTATGCTGCTTGCATCATAATAAGGCCCGAAAGTTTCTCCCGGCTTCAAAGCAAGTATGGAATCCTTCTGAGGTACCTGGATCCTGCTTTTGTTGATATAGCCGTCGAAGTAAGCTGATTTTGTCCTGTTCCTCGTTACAAAAGCACCGGGATCCTTTGCTGCCGCAAGCTGCGCTTTATATTCTTCCATTTTATTCCAGAGGCTCGTACTGTCCGCTTTGGTAGGCCCGGCATAGAAAGTAACATAAGAAATACCCCTGCTTTTCTCCTGCTTGTAAAGATCTTTATGCTTTTGAATATAATCTGTTATTTCAGCGTCAGACACTTTTATGGAAGAATCCGCTACTGTGGCATAAGACAATCCCACGAATGAAATATTTGATATCTGGCCGTTTTCCGCATTTTGCTTTTCGATCAGCCATTTTGGTATATAAATGCCATTGGTAAATATGGTCAGGAACTTCTGCTGCAGCTGGCTGAGTATGATCGGGTCGATAAGCTGTTCATTCACCTGGCGTATCTGTTCGGCATCCTTGCTTTTCTGCAGTGTTTTGAATGCATTTCTTGCTGCTTCTATATTATATATACCGGTTTTCCTGTCGGTGAACTGTTGCTTGAATTCCTGCGGCGCATCTTCACTGAACAGAAGATCGGCAAATTCCTTTGAAGTAAATGCCAGCCCAAGCTTCCCTGCTTCATTGGTAACGATCTCCCTGTTGATCAGCCCGTTCCATATCTGGTTCTGGATCTCCTGGCGCATACCCTCATCCACACGGTAGCCCTGCTGCTGGTACTGGGCCTCCATCATTTTTACACGATCATCAAATTCCTGTCTTTTAATTTCTATCCCGTCTACTTTTCCGATGGTTGTTTTGGGAGAATCGAAGAACCCGTGAGAACGGCCAACGAAAGCATCCTGTACTAAAAATCCAATAAGGCTTACGGCAATAATTCCAAATACAAAAATGGCAGCTTTGTCCCGGATAGTCTGAATAATAGACATATAATATAGAATGTATTTTTTTGTGGACGGCAAAAATAGGGTAATAAATGTTTATCAACAAATTGTGGAAAACAGCATGAAACCTGCTTCCCGTGTATGTTTGCACCAGTGGATATCTATACCGTTGACTGCCGCAATAATCCGGGTTCGATCATCGTTAATTAAAATCAACATTCTGCTGTTGAAATCACCCTTCCGGTGTTAATAACTGGTATGGTGGTACCTTATTTAAAGTGAACATTTTGACATAATATTCTTTTGGAACTGAGTCGCTTTTTACCATCATCACGGCTATCCCGAAAAAAATTTTTTTAGTACCGCCTTATCAACAGCATTACAGTAATTATTTTCAGTATTTTTTTCCGCATCTCTTTTTAATCAACAGTGTTGATAAACCCGTAAAGCTCCGGCCCGGTATAAATCATGTAATGTGAATTTTATGTTAGCAACGGTGTATAAAGCAATATTTTTAACTTTGACAAACTTTAGTGCAGGTGATATTTCCACAAATTCACAGCCTTAATAGTAATAGGGCTTTTAAATAAATAATAAATTATTAGTAAATACTATGGCAGTAATTAACATTGAAGAAGCAAAAAAAAATGTGGAGCGGGTTGGTTTCCTGGATGTAGATATTGATCCGGGAATTGATTTGTTTGAAGAGATCAGGCGGTTGAAAAAAGAAAAAAATGCCATACTGCTCGCGCACTATTACCAGGAAGCGGATATTCAGGATGTGGCCGATTATATAGGCGATAGTCTCGGGCTAGCCCAGCAGGCGGAAAAAACGACTGCGGATATTATCGTTTTTGCAGGGGTGCATTTTATGGCTGAAACTGCCAAAATACTGAACCCGGATAAAAAAGTATTATTACCGGACCTGAAAGCTGGTTGTTCTCTTTCTGATAGCGCTCCCCCGCCATTGTTTAAGAAGTTTAAAGACGAGCACCCGGGGCATACTGTTATTTCTTACATCAATTGTTCTGCAGGTATCAAAGCATTGAGCGATATTATTTGTACTTCTTCCAATGCAAAGCAGATCGTGGAAAGTCTTCCTGAAGAGGAAAAGATCATTTTTGCGCCGGATAAGAACCTGGGCGCTTATATCAATAAGCAGACAGGAAGGAATATGGTATTATGGGATGGCGCCTGTATGGTGCATGAGATTTTCAGCAGGGAAAAGATAGTGAAGCTTAAAGTGAGGCATCCCGGGGCGAAAGTGATCGCGCACCCGGAATGTGAAGAGATTGTGCTGCAGCAGGCTGATTTTATTGGTTCCACCACGCAATTGCTGAAGTTTACCGGGAAGGATCCTTCAAAAGAATATATTGTAGCTACCGAGACCGGTATACTGCACCAGATGCAGAAAAATTCCCCGGATAAAATATTCATACCGGCGCCTCCCGACAATAGCTGTGCGTGCAATGACTGTCCTCACATGAAGCTGAATACGCTGGAGAAGCTGTACCTGTGCATGGAATATGAATCTCCTGAGCTGACTATGGATGAAACGCTGAGAAAAGCTGCATTGAAGCCAATTAAAAGGATGCTTGAAATAAGCGCAAGGCTGGGGTTGTAGGGAGTTCTTCGTGAGAAGTGAAACGTGAAATGTGCGCGTTTTACATCTATCTTCTGTCATTTCACGTTTCACGTACATTATCTTCCCATGTACACCATCAGTATCTGTACATCGCTTGGATTGACCCCTGAGATGCGCGAGGCCTGCCCCAAAGTTCTCGGCTGTACTTTTATGAACTTTTGTTTAGCCTCTGCAGAAAGGGCTGTAATGTTGCTGTAATTGAAATTGGAAGGAATAATAAGATCTTCCAGTTTTCCCATTTTGGCTACGAGCTCTTTTTCTTTCTCTATGTAGATATTATATTTTATTTGTATTTCTGCCTGTTCCAACGTGGTATTATTTTCGTTTTTAAGCGCTGAATTTAGTACAGGTAAGTGTTTCTGTAAAGATGATAGATGAATATCCGGTCTTAAAAGGAGTTGTGCCGCTTTTTGCTTTTGAGATAGGGGTGCAGAATTGATTTCTTCCAGATAAGCATTTGTTTCTTCAGGAGTAAGCGATATCCCGTTGAGGATGGCAGTGATTTTTTCTACATCTTTTTCTTTGGCTGTTACCTGCTGCATGCTGGCTTCGGAAGCAAGGCCAAGCTCATAACTTTTTTTGGTAAGTCTGAGGTCGGCATTATCCTGGCGGAGCAGTGTCCTGAATTCGGCGCGGCTGGTGAACATGCGGTAAGGCTCTTCGGTTCCCTTGCTGATCAGGTCGTCTATCAGCACGCCGATATAGGCTTCACTTCTTTTCAGAATAAAAGGTTCCTGCCCGTTTATTTTGAGATGGGCATTGATGCCTGCCATTATTCCCTGGCAGGCGGCTTCCTCGTATCCTGTGGTACCATTGATCTGACCGGCAAAATAGAGGTTGCTGATGAGTTTGGTTTCGAGGGAATATTGTAATTGTGTGGGCGGGAAATAGTCGTATTCTATGGCATAGCCGGGGCGGAACATTTTTACCCGCTCAAACCCTGGAACCATACGAATTGCCTCGTATTGTACCTCCTCAGGTAAAGAGGTAGAAAATCCGTTTACATAAATCTCAACAGTATTCCAGCCTTCCGGTTCTACAAAAAGCTGGTGCCGGTCTCTTTCGGCAAACCGGTTTATTTTATCTTCTATGCTCGGGCAGTATCTTGGTCCTACCCCGTCAATCCTGCCGGCGAACATCGGGCTTCTGTCAAACCCGGTTTTCAGCATATCATGAACTTTCTGGCTGGTATAGGTGATCCAGCAGCTCCGCTGCCCGGAAGCTTTTATTTTAGGAGTGTCAGTAAAGCTGAAGCCAATTATTTCATCGTCGCCTTTTTGTTCTTCCATTTTGGAATAGTCGAGGCTCCTGCCATCTACCCTGGGTGGCGTACCTGTTTTAAGCCGGTCGCTTTCAAATCCAAGTTGAACCAATTGCTCGGTTATACCGGTGGCAGCTTTTTCAGCAACCCTGCCTCCGCCAAATTGTTTTTCCCCTACGTGGATGATGCCGTTCAGAAAAGTACCATTGGTCAGCACAACTGCCTTTGCAGTGATATGATGTCCCATTCCCGTAATAACTCCTGTACAATGGTTATCTTTTATCAGTAAGCCGTTTACCATATCCTGGTAGAAATCCAGGTTAGGTGTTTGTTCCAACTTTTCTCTCCATTTCTGGGAAAAGAGCATCCTGTCGTTTTGAGCCCTGGGACTCCACATGGCAGGACCTTTGGATTTATTCAGCATCCTGAACTGGATCATTGACAGATCGGTTACGATCCCCGAATATCCTCCCAGCGCATCTATTTCTCTTACGATCTGGCCTTTCGCGATTCCTCCCATGGCAGGGTTACAACTCATCTGGGCAATGGTCTGCATATTCATGGTGATCAGTAAGGTCCTGCTTCCCATATTAGCTGCTGCCGCTGCCGCTTCACAGCCGGCATGACCCGCTCCTACGACGATTACATCATATTCTTTAAACATGCTGCAAAATTAAGCTGATTGATATATATCAACGTTTCACGTGAAACATCATTCGCAGGTAAAATCCTGGACGGAAAAATAATAGGGAGCACGATTCTTTACAGGGTAAAATGATACACCAACAAAGCGTGCATCAGGATCCAATATATTTTTTCGATGCCCGAGACTTTTTACACCATTATCAATAAGAAGGAATATTACGGTTTCCAGTGCATTTAATTTCCCTTCATAAATATTTTCTGATACGCAATTGGCAAGACCGGCAGCTTCCATTCTTTGCTGAAATGAGGCTCCCGATGAAGAAGAGTGACTCAGGGATAACCCTTTACTGCCAAGATCTTTGGCATGTGCTGCAGCTACCCGCTGAAGTTTTGTTGCAGGACTTAAAGGTGCTACTCCATTCATAGCGGATAAAGTTTTTGCCAGCGATCTGCTGTAAGCATTCTTTACTTCCGGGAATTGTTTGAGAAAAGGATCAAGCACTTTCCGGTTGAAATCAGCAGGCTTTTGTCTTACATAGTTAAGCCAGTATAAAAGCTCTTTTTCTTCACTGCTTAACCCTGCAAAGTCCTGCTGTTTGTTAAGGAAGGATTGAATAGCCGTGTCGCGTTCAATATTGAGGATAAATGGTTTATCAGTGAATTTTACACTTCCCTGAGAGTAAGAAAAGGTAATGATCAGTGAGGCAATAAAAGTGAAACAGAAACGTTTCACGTGAAACATTAGGGGCATTATTTGAAATATTTCTGCAAATAACGATCTTCTTTCTGCCTCATTTCAACCTGGTCTCTTTTTAACTTATCCTTGTAACCGCACAGATGTAAAGCTCCATGAAAAATCACGCGGTGCAGCTCTTCTTTTATACTTTTTCCAAGCCTTTGTGCATTATCTCTTACCCGGTCGGTACTGATATATATTTCTCCTTCTGTAGCTCCTTCTTCACCGAGCTCAAAAGTTATGATATCGGTATAAAAATCATGCTGCAAATACCGCCGGTTGATCTCAAGCAAGTATTCGTCTGTACAAAAAATGTATTGAAGGGATCTGAGTTTTTGCTTTTCCGATTTGAAAATACTTTCAATGAAGGCTTTTAAAGCGGCCCTGTTGGGCAAAACAATATGAGTCTCCTGGAAGAAAAATTGAATAGTTGCCATGTTAAAATTCAGGGCTTTTCTAAATTCGTAAGCGAATGCTGCAAAACTACCAATAGATTTGCCTTAATATGAAAAGATTGTCTGAAATAGCTCCCGGCATATCTGTAATGATCAGGGAAATAGAGAACAATGAAATTTTTTTGAAGCTTATGGAAATGGGGTTTATTCCCGGAGAAATAGTAAGCATTGTTCAAAAAGCTCCACTGGGCGATCCAATCTCCGTTACGGTAGCAGGATATAACTTAAGTTTGCGCCTGAGCGAAGCGGAGAACGTACTGGTGGAAGAACTATAGCTATTCCCGTAAAATCATGAATATCGGTTTATATTTCGGATCATTTAATCCCATACATCACGGGCATCTTATTATTGCGAATTTTATTGCTGAAAATACAGCGCTCGACCAGGTTTGGTTTGTAGTGTCCCCGCAGAATCCGTTCAAGATTTCTTCCACGCTGTTAAACGAATATCACCGGCTCCATCTTGTCAGGCTGGCTATAGACGGAGAGCGGAAGCTCAAAGCTACAGATATTGAATTCCATCTGCCCAAACCATCTTATACCGTAGACACCCTCGCCTACCTTGAAGAAAAATACCCGGAGCATCAATTTTCAATAGTTATGGGCAGCGACAGTTTTCAGAATATTGAAAAATGGAAAAATTCCCCGGTTCTACTCCAGCGATATCCTATTTACATTTACAAAAGAGCCGGTTTTGAAATAACTCCTATTCCCGGCGCAACTTTGTATCCTGTAGATGCCCCCTTGCTTGAAATATCGGCTACTTATATAAGAAATTGTATAAAAGAAAGAAAATCAATACGTTACCTTGTTCCAGATCTGGTAAAGGAGGAAATTGAAAAATACCATTATTACAGGAAATAGTGTTATGTCAGACGTGAAACGACAAATGTGAGGTACGCACGTTTATCGGCTCACTTCTCACGAAAATACTACAAATTATTGTTGACTTAACTCTGGCATCAGAAGATCCATCCCAGCAAAAGGCAGGCAACGGTAACAAGAGGCGCCGGCAGCCTGGTAAAAGTCAGCAAAAGAAAGGTTCCGGCGATCACCCCGATATTCAGGAGGCTTACCATCGAAGATTCATTTGCTTCAAAAATGGCAATGTCTTTCATAAGAAATAAGGTAGAGGCAGCCATGATGCCTACAACTGCAGCGTTAATACCCTTCAGGGCGCGGTAAATGCCGCTGTATTTTTTAAGATTGTTCCACACCGGAAAAAAGAAAAGCACCAGTAACGCGCTTGGCAAAAAAACACCGAAAGTGCCGATCAGGCAACCCAATACCTGCATCCCTTTTCCTTCCGGTTTAAGAGCTTCTCCCCCCACAAAAGCCGAAAAGGAAAAAGTAGGGCCCGGCATAGCACGAACAATTCCGGCGCCGGTCAAAAATTCATTTTTATCTATACGAAGCACATTTTTATTATTGGTCTGTATCCGCTCGGTGTTAGGACGTACAACGTATTGTTCATACATCATTGGCATCAGCACATCCCCTCCTCCGAAAACGAGGCTGCCAAAGCGGTAAGTATTCTCAAAAAGATTGAAAGCCTTCCTCCCCTGCCACTCATTTTTACGGGCCAGCTCGCTGCATGTTCCGGCAATGATGAAAATGAGGAAGAAAATAACAATATTGCCCCATTTTATAGGTCTTGGCTCTACTATCTCCCGCATTACTTTTTTCTCTGTAAAATTGGTGATCAGCCCTCCCAGCAGGATGGCGCCGGGAAAAACAAAAGGAGATTTGAATAAGAAATAAGTCAGGATCATAACAATGGTCATGATTATCCGGGCCACTTTGTTTTTTGCGACCAGGGTAAAAGCCCGGAAGGTGGCAAAAGCCAGGAACCCTACTGCCATTGGTTTTATGAACCTGAAAATATCATTCTGCAGGGAAGCATTGCCCAGGTAGTTGAGTAAAAAGGAAAAAGCGCTCATCAGCAGGCAGGCAGGCAGGATCCAGAGCATTAATGTAATGATAGCCAGCGGGAGCCGCCCCCGTTTGTAGCCGATCAGCGTAATGATCTGCGTGGAAGAAGCTCCCGGCAGCAACTGGCAAAAGGCATTATATTCCAGCAATTCCTGTTCTGTAATGTCTTTTCTTTTTGCCACAAAAGTTTTCATCATCATCCCAAAATGCCCCTGGGCTCCGCCAAAAGCAGTAATGCTGTACAGGATAACAGCTTTCAGAAAAGGGATATGTCGAAGCAGCGTCAAAAGGAATAGATTAAGTGCAAAAGATAAAATGATCGCGCCTGCTGAAGGCTTTATTTTTTCAACCCGATCTCACGCAGTCTTTCGTCCAGATACTCCCCTGCCGTAGCGTCTGGGTATGCTTTGGGATGATCTGCATCCACACAGCTTTCAAGACAGGCCAACGACATCCTGCTCCGGGGGTGTAAGAAAAAAGGAATGGAAAACCGGGACGTGTGCCAAAGCTCTCTGGGAGGGTTCACTACCCTGTGAGTGGTGCTTTTTAGTTTATTATTAGTGAGGCGCTGCAGCATATCACCAACATTCACTACTATCTGGTCGGGCAATGAAGTAACGGGTACCCATTGTCCATTCTTGGATAATATTTGCAGCCCGTCTGCACTTGCACCAACAAGCAGTGTGATAAGATTAATATCTTCATGCTGTTCTGACCTGATAGCGGACCTGGGCTCTTCAATGATTGGCGGATAATGAATAGCCCTGAGTATGGAATTGCCGTTATGAATTTTTGCATCAAAGAAATCGCGGTCAAGACCAAGATACAGCGCAATAGCCTGCAATAACGCCCCGCCGGAATATTCAAAAGCCCGGAATGCTTTATAAAAGGATTCGTCAAATCCCGGGATCTCCGGGACGGGAACATTTGGAGGATATTCCTTCTTTACTTCATCCCCGTCTTCAACGATTTGCCCGTACTGGAAAAACTCCTTCAGATCCGGGGCATCGCTGCCCTTGGCATGTTCTTTCCCGAAAGACGTATAGCCCCGCTGACCGGCTAAGCCGGGAACTTCATATTTCTCTTTTTCCTGCCGGGGTAAGGAAAAAAATTGTTGTACCTGCTTATAAAGCGTGTCAATGAGCTCCGCGGGAATGCCATGGTTTTTAACTGCTACAAACCCCACTTCTTCATAAGCTTTTCCTAATTGCTGTACGAAGCTTTGTTTACTTTCCTCTGTGCCATGGATGAAATCTGCCAGGTCAACCACCGGGATATTCATATTCGTGAATTTAAAAGTTATATAATGAGGTAAAGACAAAATTTTGTATGAAATTAGTGTCTTATCTATTTAAAAAAGCTTTCAGCGATGGAAACAATCATTTTACCTACGGATTTTTCACCTGTTGCTACCAATGCCATGAATTATGCCGTGGATATGGCAATGGAACTGAATGCGTCTCTTTTGCTCTTTCATGTATACCAGATACCGGTATCCTATAACAGTAATACGGAAGAAGTCATACCGTTACCGGTGATTGATATTAATGAGCTGGAAAAAATAAATAAGGAAAGATTGTCTTCGCTGAAAGAAGAGATTGAGCATGTTACTTCCGGGAAAATAAAAATTTTTACCCAGCTCAAAATAGGGGTGCTGGTAAATGAGCTGGAAGCGTTATGTGAAACGGTTCACCCCTTTGCTGTAGTAATGGGCAATAAGGGCGCCGGATTAATAGAAAGGCTGCTGGTAGGAAGTTCGGCCCTTTCAACAATAAGACATTTAAACTGGCCGGTTTTGATCGTTCCTCCCGGAGCGGCGTTCAAAGGCCTGCAAAAGATCGGGTATACCTGTGATTTTAAAAATGTGTCTGACACCACGCCTGTGGATATTCTTAAAGAATGGACTAAGGCTTTCGGGGCGGAGCTTGAGATACTGAATGTTAATTATAATAAGGACAGCCTGGATAAAAGAAGCCGGGAACAGGAAGCGGTGATGAAATCAATTTTGGGAGAAATAAACCCCAAATTCTTCTTCATTAATAACCAGGATATAGAAAAGGGGGTGCACGAATTTGCGGAAAGCAATAATGTGGACCTGCTTATTGTGGTACCGAAAAAGCACAATTTACTGGAAAACCTTTTTCAGAAGAGCCATTCCAAAGAGCTGGTCTTTCATTCCCATATTCCTATATTATCTGTTCATAGGAACGGGTGAAACGACAAACGATAAACGTGAAACTTTCACGCCTTTCGTCTTCCCTTAACACAACACTATAGTAATAAATAAACCTCCCGGTCAGAACGCCGCATTTTTAGGCGTTCTGGGGAAAGGGATGACATCCCGGATATTGCTCATGCCGGTAACAAACTGCACCATACGCTCAAAACCAAGCCCGAACCCGGCATGCGGCACTGTTCCAAACCGTCTTGTATCCAAATACCAGGACAATTCTTCCTGCGGGACATTCATTGCTTTCATGCGGGCTTCCAGTTTTTCCAGCCGCTCTTCTCTTTGCGACCCGCCAACGATCTCGCCGATGCCCGGTGCAAGGATATCCATAGCGGCAACGGTCTTGCCGTCATCATTCTGCCGCATATAAAAAGCTTTGATGGCAGCAGGATAATCCGTAACGATCACCGGTTTTTTAAAATGCTTTTCTACCAGGTAACGCTCATGTTCGCTTTGCAGATCCATGCCCCATTTTACTTCGTACTGGAATTTTTTCTTCTTATAGGGCGGAGACAGCAGCAGGATATCTACTGCCTCGGTATATGTGATCCGTTCAAACGCATTATTCAGTACAAACTCCAGTTTTGACAGCAAATTCATTTCACTTCTTTTGTCCTGGGGAAGTTGCTTTTCTTCCTCCATAAGCCGTTGTTGCAGGAAATCAAGGTCTTCTCTGTTATGCTCCATGGCATAGCGGATAATGTATTTTATGAATTCCTCCGCGAGGTTCATGTTGTCTTCCAGGTCGCAGAAAGCCATTTCGGGCTCTATCATCCAGAATTCCGCAAGATGACGGGGGGTGTTGCTGTTTTCAGCCCTGAAAGTAGGACCAAATGTATATATCTCTCCCAGCCCGGTGGCGCCCAGCTCTCCTTCCAGCTGACCGCTCACGGTAAGATTGGTAGCCCGGCCAAAAAAGTCTTCTTTATAATTCACCTCTCCGTCTGCTGTGCGGGGTGTATTGTCAAACGGCAGTGTAGTTACTTTAAACATTTCCCCGGCGCCTTCCGCATCGCTCGCTGTTATAATAGGAGTGTGCAAGTAGACAAACCCTTTTTCATTGAAGAATTGATGGATGGCAAAAGCGAGGCTGTGCCTGACCCGGAAAACAGCGCCAAAAGTGTTGGTACGGAATCTCAGGTGGGCAATTTCTCTTAAAAACTCCAGGCTGTGCTTTTTAGGCTGAAGGGGATATTTTTCTGCATCGCTGTCTCCCAAAATGATGATCTCACCGGCTTTGATCTCCATCTGCTGTCCCTTGCCAAGCGAAGGAACAAGCTGTCCCGAGACTTTAAGAGCGGCAGAGATCGTTATTCGTCTGAGCAGCGCCTCATCGAATTTTCCAAGCTCGGTTACTACCTGGATATTGCTGTTGGTGGATCCGTCGTTCAGGGCAATGAACTGATTGTTCCTGAAACTTTTCACCCATCCCATTACGGTTACCTGCTGCCCGGAAGGCTGCCCACCAAGCAGTTTTTTTATTTTTATCCGTTTATTGAACATAATTGATCTATGTTAAAAGCCGGGGAAGCCCTCTAATGCCATGTCAACAATAATTTTTCGTGTTTCTTTGTGAGAGGTGAGACTTGCCTGCCGGCAGGTCTGCCGTTTCACCTTTGACACAACACCAGTCGCCTCCCGTTTAAAAAAGTGGAGCAAAGATAAGAGGGAAAAAATTTTTTACTTTATCGAAATTTGGCGTATTATTGCGCAGGAATCAGACTGATCAGTTCTACTCAAGCTCCGGGATTTTTTCAGTTTTACCATTCCGCACCTTTTTCATTCAACCAAAAATTCATTTCAACATTTTCTCTTTCAAAGTAACAGGTGTTTGATGAGATATTAAACCTATAGTGTATTTATGTACGATATCCTCCAACTGAACGACATGCTCGTTCCTGAGCTGCTTGATATAGCAGAACAACTAAGCATTGCTAACGCTAAAAAGCTTGACAAGCAAGAACTGATATATAAAATATTGGACAAACAGGCAATCGTCAACAGTGCCGGCGCCTCAGACAAAGCAGAAGAAAAGACAAGACGCAGGCGGGTGGTAAAGACCACCACCGCCAACAGCACGGAAGAAGCCATCGTGGAATCCGAACCGGCAAAACCGGCGGCAGCCCCTCAGAGAAAAAGGAAAGCGGTTGGCGACGCAGAAAAGAAAGGAGAGAAAAAGATAATCAAGAAAGCCAAAACGCCTCCTGTTGCAGGGGAAGACGCTCCGGAAGAAGAAAAGCTGCCATTGCTTGACCTGCCTGATATAGAGCCGGAAGATCAGCCGGAAGGAATACCCGAAGTAACCGTCTCTGTCGAAGAACCCCAGGTAGCAGAAGAGCCGCAGACAGAGCGGAAGAGCTATCCGCAGCGCCGCGACCAGGCGTTTAATATAGAGTTTGACGGGATAGTGATGAGCGAAGGAGTCCTGGAAATGATGCCTGACGGCTATGGTTTCCTGCGGAGCAGCGATTATAATTATCTTTCTTCCCCTGATGATATTTACGTCTCCCCTTCACAGATCAAGCTCTTCGGGTTAAAAACCGGGGATACGGTATCCGGCGCTGTTCGTCCGCCCAAAGAAGGAGAAAAATATTTCGCGCTGTTAAAGGTAGAAGCCATCAACGGCAAGTCGCCTGAAGAAGTGCGGGACCGGGTTCCATTCGATTACCTGACGCCTCTTTTCCCGTTTGAGAAGCTTAATCTTTTTACCCAGCCCTCGCTGTACAGCACGAGGATGATAGATCTGTTTACGCCTATAGGCAAGGGTCAGCGCGGACTGATCGTAGCCCAGCCCAAGACCGGTAAAACGGTTTTGCTAAAGGATATTGCCAATGCTATAGCAGAAAATCATCCCGAGTGTTATATGATGATCGTGCTGGTAGACGAAAGGCCGGAAGAAGTGACCGATATGGAGCGAAGCGTAAGAGCGGAAGTGATAGCCTCAACCTTTGATGAGCCGGCCGAGAAGCATGTTAAGGTTTCTACCATTGCGCTGCAAAAAGCGAAACGCCTGGTGGAATGTGGTCATGATGTGGTCATCCTGCTGGATTCGATCACCCGTTTGGCAAGGGCTCATAATACCGTAGCTCCTGCATCAGGCAAGGTGCTTTCCGGCGGTGTGGAAGCCAATGCCATGCAGAAGCCCAAACAGTTTTTTGGCGCAGCCAGGAAAATAGAAAACGGAGGCTCTCTTACTATACTGGCAACAGCATTGATAGATACCGGTTCAAAAATGGACGAGGTCATCTTTGAGGAATTTAAGGGAACGGGTAATATGGAGCTTCAGTTGGACAGGAGATTGGCCAACAGGAGGATCTTCCCTGCCATTGACCTGGTTGCTTCTTCTACAAGGCGCGAAGACCTTTTGCTCGACAGAGATGTGCTGAAGAGGATGCACCTGCTCCGGAATTATCTCGCCGATATGAATTCGGAAGAAGCTATGAATGAATTGCTGAAACGTATGCGCGGCACCAAAGACAACCAGGAGTTCCTGGCAAGCATGAACAGCTAAATATAATTATCGTGAGAGGTGAAACGGAAGAAGTGAGACAAGACTTTCACCTTTCACGTCTCTCGTTTGACGCGGACCCCTACTGCCCGCCGCCGATATCGTCAAAGTCAAAGGAAGACAGGTTCCTGAAATGCCCGTTCATCTTTATTTTTTCCTTCAGATTTTCTGTTTCGTTAAGCACGGGAATGATTTTATTGATATGCCGTTTTAAATATTCCTGCCGCTGGCTTTCCTGCAACAGTCCCAGCATTTCATATTCTTCTTCCAGGCTGAGCCCGCAATGATGGGCTATATCGTAAGATGTGAGCGCTGATTCCGGCTTTTTATAATGTTTGGAAACTTTAAGCAGCCGGTGCATCTCCTTTAATCCCGCCAGCACTTTCTTCATCAGCTCTTCGTTTCCTGAAAGGTCATTACCGGGGTAATTGACAATAGCCCCGCTGAAAAGTTTGGATGGAACACTTTTAATGATCTCCAGGATCCTGAAAACGGCAACGCCCTTTGTACGAATATCCATTTCTCCGGTTTCATAGGTTTTTACAATTTCCTGCACTTTTACCAGTGTGCCCCAGTCCCCGATCTTTTTATTGATAACAGCGGGGATACCAAAAGGCTTGGCATCGCCAAAACATTCCCTGATAAGCTGCTTATAACGGGGCTCAAAAATGTGGAGGTTCAGCTCTTCTGAAGGGAATACTACCACGTTCAAAGGAAATATCGGGATAAAGTTGGTCATTCCTTAAATGATTCTATAGTTCGAAAATAAGCAGCTCACACTATCCATTCTACAGATCCCCATGACAACTGGCTGTGGACCGGATGGTTTGTCAACAGGGACCCCCGGGGGCTTACCCCTTCTACCTTTGCACGGAACCCGGCGCCCGTCATTCTGAAATTTACTTCTTCATTCAGCTTATACATGGCTGCCGTATAGTCTTTTAATATGTCATTGTTGGCGCCGGACAAAAGCTGCCGGTATCTTTTTTCTAAAAATGTACACAATGCCCTTGCTAACAGAATGACATCAAATTTTTTGCCTGTAATACCGGAAAGAGAAACCGCTTTTTCAGAAAAGGGTCCAAAATCAGCCTGGTTGATATTTACACCAATGCCGATCACTGCGATACGCCATTTTTGGTTACGTACCTGGTTTTCTATCAGGATGCCGCCTGCCTTTCTGTCACCCCAAAAAATATCATTTGGCCATTTGATACAGGTTTTTTTACCGGCATAGTGTTGAAAAAAATCAAAAACGCCAAGCGCCACCGCAGCCACAAGCAAAAAAGGGTTGGAAGGAGACAGGGAAACCGGGTGTGTTAGTATGCTCATGGTGATATTTTCACCGGGTTGTGTTATCCATTGCTTGTTCCGCTGCCCCTTACCTCGGGTTTGATCAAGGGCCAGGTATACATCTCCGTGGTTTGCCAAACCAGCATGTACCTCCCTCATGGCATAGTTGTTGGTGCTATCCACACTGGTTAAAATGGTAAATCGCCGGCCCAATGATTGCATACCAGAATACCGAATTAATTACTATTTTTGAGCAAGTTAGACAATAAGAACAATAATAATAGTGGCCTTCTTTGCAGGATGCTTTTAAAATATAAATCAACCCCCTGTAAACAAAAGGGGTAAACTTAAAAATTCATTTCTATTGACAGCATTACAGGTGTTAACTGAACGCCCCAAACGTACAGCCAGGTTGACGAGGAACAGCAAGCTTTTTAAAACGATCATCAACGCTATCCGGAATAAAAAAGGTGAAAATATAGTATCCCTGGACTTGAGAAAGGTGCAGGAAGCGGTAGCAGACTTTTTTATTGTTTGCGAAGCATCCAGCAATGTTCAGGTAAAAGCCATAGCAGATGCTATAGAGGAAGAAGTAAAGCAGAAATGTGAAGAATTGCCTTACAGGCATGAAGGGTACCAGGCGCTGCAGTGGGTGCTTATAGATTATGTTAACATAGTTGTACATATCTTTCAGCAGGAAAACCGGAAGTTTTATAAGCTGGAAGAAATGTGGAATGACGCCGACCGGATGGAGCATGAATCCTAACCGGTTTAAATGCATTTAGTATTAGTATATAATAAGAGATGGTAAAATAAATATTACTGTTATCTGTTTTAATTAAAATTCAAGAGAAGACGTTTTATGGCACAGGACAATAATCAAGGCAGGATACCTGGTTTTAATAAAAGAGGCGAGGGAGGAGATGACAAGTCGCAGAAGCGGGGCCCAAAATTCAATATTTATTGGATATATGGTATCGTTGCGCTGTTGCTCGTAGGGTATCAGCTACTGAATGGTGTAACTCCCACAGCTACTGTTATCACGGACCTGAAATTCAGGAACGAAATGCTGGAGAATAATGATATCCAGAAGCTGGAGCTGGTCAGGAATAAAGATGTGGTGAGGGTATATGTAAAAAAAGACAGCCTGTACAAGGATGTATACCGCACGCTGCTTGGCGACAAATGGGATAAAATCTCTAAGACAGACGGTCCGCATTTTCAATTTGAAGTGCCGGATGCCAAAACCTACCAGGGCACAACACTTACAGAGTTTTATAAAGATCATAAAGACGTAAAAGAAGTCCCGGTAAACATTGTAAGCGACCCGGAATGGTTTGGTTCTTTGCTGAGCTATATCTTCCCGCTGCTGATGTTTGCATTGCTGTTTGTGTTGATGATGCGCAAAGTGGGCGGTCCCGGTGGCGGTGGCGGTCCCGGCGGTATTTTCAGCATAGGCAAATCCAAGGCTACATTGTTTGAAAAGGGCACAAAAGTGAATATCACCTTTGCCGATGTGGCCGGCCTGGAAGAAGCCAAACAGGAGGTGATGGAGATCGTGGACTTTTTAAAGAATCCTAAAAAATATACTTCACTCGGTGGTAAGATCCCGAAAGGGGCTTTGCTGGTAGGCTCGCCCGGTACGGGAAAGACCCTGCTTGCAAAAGCCATGGCAGGCGAAGCGCAGGTGCCTTTCTTCAGCATGAGCGGTTCCGACTTCGTGGAATTGTTTGTGGGAGTAGGCGCGAGCCGTGTGAGAGACCTGTTCAAGCAGGCAAGAGAGAAAGCGCCCTGTATCATATTCATTGATGAAATTGATGCCATAGGCCGGGCACGCGGAAAGAATATGATGATGAGCAATGATGAAAGAGAGAACACCCTTAACCAGCTGCTGGTAGAAATGGATGGTTTTGGTACAGACAGCGGGATCATCATACTGGCAGCAACTAACCGTCCCGATGTACTGGACAGTGCGCTGCTCCGCCCGGGAAGATTTGACCGCCAGATCACCATTGACAAGCCGGATGTAAAAGGAAGAGAAGAAATTTTTAATGTGCATCTTAAACCAATAAAAAGATCCGCCAAGCTGGACGTATTCAAGCTGGCAGAGCAAACACCGGGATTTGCGGGGGCAGATATTGCGAATGTATGTAATGAAGCCGCCCTTATTGCCGCAAGAAAAGGAAAGACAGAGGTAGAGATGGATGATTTCCAGGATGCGATTGACCGTGTGATCGGCGGGCTGGAAAAAAAGAACAAGATCATTTCTCCGGACGAAAAGGAAATTATCGCATACCACGAAGCGGGTCATGCTATTTGCGGATGGTTCCTTGAGCATGCTTATCCGCTGCTCAAAGTAACGATCGTTCCCCGCGGCACCGCTGCGCTGGGCTATGCCCAATATACTCCCAAAGAGCAGTATTTATACAATACCGATCAATTGAACGACCAGATCTGTATGACGCTTGGCGGCCGCGCCAGCGAGGAGATCTTCTTCGGGAAAATTTCGACAGGGGCAAGCAATGACCTTCAGCAGATCACCAAGATCGCTTATTCTATGGTAACGGTATATGGTATGAACGAAAAGATCGGGAATATCAGCTATTATGATCCCCAGCAGGAAAACTATTTTACCAAGCCCTATAGCGAAGAAACGGGGAAGCTGATTGATGAAGAAGTAAGAAAAGTAATTGAAAAGGCTTATGCAAGAACAAAGGCATTGCTTACAGAGAAAAAGCAGGAGGTTGAGATCATTGCCAAAGAGCTGCTGACCCGTGAGGTGCTTTTCCAGAGCGACCTGGAATCGCTGATCGGCAAACGGCCTTTTGAAGAAAAAAAGCCGGCGGATGTTGTTCATCATTCTTCGGGTCACGAGGACGGAGGCATAAGCGCAGGCGTACCGCCTGCAGAAATTATTCCTGCATCGTAAGAGAGATTACGTATAACAATATAAAAAGCAGCCCCGGGATTCCCGGGGCTGCTTTTTTAGTAAGCATTATAATCAGCAGGACATAGCTGTAAAACAAAAACGGTGCGAAATAAATCCCGCACCGTTAATATATAGGAACAGGGATGGCTTAGTAGCCCGGATTTTGAGTTAATGCGCCCGGCGCTCTGTCCAGTTCCTGTTGTGGGATCGGGAAAATATTGTCTTTATCGGGGTTAAAAGTTATTGTGGAAGATGCTGATACATATTGCTTTTCAAAGTTCATATAGCTTTCTAAAACTGGTTTAGCAATTCCCCAGCGTACCAGGTCGAAAAAGCGCTGTCCCTCTAAAGCGAGTTCCAGCCTTCTTTCAAAACGAACAGCACTGCGTGCATAATCCGCATCGGGAAATGACGGATATGGTTTGACATTATATTCAGCCGCAGGCGTTCCATTCACCATTAACCCGGGTAAATTCGCTGCCCTGTTTCTTACATCATTCACCCTGCCCAAAGCGTAGGGCAAATCTTCGGTTTCAATAGCACATTCGGCCGCCATCAAATAAACGTCAGCCAGGCGGATGATATTTACATCCAGCGCTGTAATATATTCTCCTCCTGATACAGTATTGCCCGACCATTCGGCTTTATCAATCATTTGCTTTTTTGAAACAAATGGTCCGCCGGATGCAGGATCACGGATCCAGGCATCACCAGGAAATATACCCCAGTCTTTGTAAGGGACACCTCTTCTTCCCACGGTATAATCTACTCTTGGGTCAAACGCAATAGTTTGATCTACGGCATAATTTGTTTTAGCGGCGCCAGCCAACCCTAAATCAGATTTATAAGGGTTGTTTCTATAAGAGCCGTCTAAGTAAGGCAAGCCATTGGCATCAACTTTAAAAGCATTTACGAGGTCAATGGATGGGAGAAAGAACCCGCAACAGCTGACAGGAGCCGTTCCATAAAGGCCAGACAGCATATCTCCTACGTTGGCATTATCACCACTACCGTCCGGATTGATCACATTTTCATCTACAAAAATAGCTTCGGGTCCGTTTTCACCCGCAATGCTGAAATTGTTTCTGAAATCCATTGTAGAAAGCGAAGGTTTATGTGCAATCACATCTTTAAAAAGCGTTAGCGCCTCAGCGTATTTTTGCTCATACAGATAAACTTTTCCAAGGTAAGCTTCGGCAATCAATTTATCTATACGCCCTACTTCACCCAGGGGCTTGGTATAATCCAGGTTATCTATAGCAAACTGAAGGTCTGCTTCAATTTTGGGATAAATTTCTACGTTATTGCTTACCTTAACTGCATCCGCTGTTGATATCGTTTCATCAACATATGGAACATTTTTGAATACTCTCCTTAAAAAGAAATAGTAATGTGCTCTTAATGTGCGTGCTTCGGCTTCCACCTGCTTTGCACGATCGTCTTCAAGTTTATTTGATGCATCTGTTCCCGATTGTACTGTTTTTAAGAGTGCCAAAGTGTTATTGCAACGTAACACACCTTCAAAATAATTGTTCCACATAGCGGGTAATTGATCATTAGCACTGTTAGGGCTATGTAATTCTATCGCGTTCATTGTGCTTTGGTCTCCACTGGTACTTCCTTTATGTGCATTATCGCCTGCTACTTCACCAAACAACCATTGACTGGACGCAGAAGAATAGTTTCCCCATGTGCCGTTAATGTTGCCATTCATTAAGCCATATGCGCCTGTCAATAGAGATTCAACACCTTTTGGTGTGGCGAGTTCATCTGTAGAAATAGTAGCCTGCGGTTTGGTTTCTAAAAAGCTTTTAGCGCACGAATTGGCAAGAACCATTGTGCCGATTATAAATGCAGAATAATATATCTTCTTCATAAAATGATTTAATTTAAGTGACACAAACAATTTAGAAAGTAACATTTAACCCCATTAAAAACTGGCGGGAAGCGGGATACATTCCCACATCAACACCCGGCGCGGTAAATGTGCTTGAAAATTGAGTTACTTCAGGATCTAAGCCTGAATACCTGGTGATGGTAAACAAATTGGTACCACTTATGTACAGGCGCAAGGCAGAAATCCTGTTTTTCCATTCACCTTTGTCAAAATGAAAATTATATCCGATCTGAAGATTCTTCATTCTGAAATAGCTTCCTCCCTGAACATAATAGCTATTGGATGCCAATTCATAGTCGGAAGGTTTTCTGATGGGCGAAGGGAATGTACCGTTGGGATTAGTAGTAGCGTCCCATGCGTTTAATACTCTTGTGCTGATGGCTCCGTCGAAGGCATTAAAATCGGTATAGTACCTGGTTACATCAAAAATCTGGTTACCATAAGATCCATTAAAAAACATTAAAAGATCAAAATGTTTGTATCGTGCACTTGCACTGAAAGAATACAAAAATTTAGGATGCGGGCTACCAATAATAGTTCTGTCAAATGCATCAATTATCCCATCAGTCTTGCCGTCTGGTCCGGATACATCAACATATTTTGGTCCTCCTACCCGTGCGCCATCATAATGAGGAGAGTTTGCAAGGTCCTGATCACTTGTATATACGCCTGCCATTTTATAGCCATAGAAAGCGCCTAATGGCTGTCCCGACATCAGGATAGAGGTACTAAGCGACCTGATGCCTCCATATACCTGGTTGGTAACAGTCGGGGCCAGCTCCACAATTTTGTTTATGTTTCTTGAGAAGTTGGCTCCTATATCAAAATTAAATGCATTCTCATCTGCTTTTGAAGCTCCATAGTAATGGTAGTTTAATGAAACCTCTACTCCCTTATTGCTCATGGTACCAATATTCAGATATGGAGAAGATCCGCCTCCCACGGCCTGGGCTGGCTGGGGAACAGGATATAACATGTCCGTGGTTTTTCTGTTATACACATCAATAGCTCCATCAAATTGATTATCCAGAATGGCAAAATCTACTCCCGCATTCCAGGATTTTAATGCTTCCCATTTAATGTTTACATTATCATAGCTACTGTTCCAAATCCCGCTTGAAAGCGATGAACCGTTTAATGGATAAGAAGATGTAGTAACAGATTGCTGGAATTGTCTTAAATATTGAAATTGCGGGATAGACTGATTTCCGGTTTCTCCATAACCTGCTCTGAGCTTAAGGTCATTGATCCAGGACACCCCTTTTATAAATTCTTCATCAGAAAGTCTCCAGGCAGCACTTACAGCAGGAAAGTTACCATATAGATTTTCAGGACCAAATACGGATGAGCCGTCTCTTCGTATAGTAGCAGATAATAAATATTTATCTTTAAAAGCATAATCAAGCCTTCCAAACAAGGAGTATAACGTACTCATTCCACCTCCGCTTGATCCTGAAATGTTAGTCGTGGCAGCACTCAGGTAGTAGTAATTCAAATTGCCAAATACAAAAAAGCCGTTTCCTGTGCCACTCACGAACCTGTATTTGTCTTTTACTGCTTCAGTTCCTACCATTATAGTAAAGTCGTGCGCATCTCCAAATTTGTGCTTATAGGTTAATTGATTGGTCCAGGTCCAGTTGGCATAGTATCCTTCAGCTTCACTCATTGGGTTATTATTATAGCTGCCCTCTGAAAATTCCGGGTTAGGATAAGTAATACCTAAAGCTGTATAATTATGATACAATACGCCAAATGTTGATTTAAGGTTGAGCCCATTGATTATTTTCAGATCTGCAAAAGCGCTTCCGAAAAACTGGTTATCTGTTCCATAATTGTCTTTGTTTCTATACAGTGAGGCTAATGGATTTTCTGCGTTCCCCAATAAGCTGCCTTTTGATCCTGCAAAGTTTCCCATTATATCGTATACCGGCACAATGGTTTGCTGGCGATAGGCCCAGCCAATAGGCGAGCCTTCTCCCTGGTAATCTCCTGCGGTATTTACATTAGTTGCAAAACCCTGGTTGCGGTTATAGGAATATTGCATATTTTCACCAATGGTCAGGTGCCCGTTAAGTGCGGTAAAATTTGAATTAGCTCTAACACCATAACGCCTGAAGCTTGTATACCTGATCGTTCCATCCTGGTCAAGATATCCTCCGCTCAATACATAAGACGAATTTTCGCCGCCACCTGAAACCGTAAGCTGATAATTTTGAATGGGCGCATTATGTGTTATTGTTCTGAACCAGTCTGTTCCCTGCTGATTAGCCTTTGTAATCTGGTAAAAAGTAGAAGCATCCTGTGTATAACGATATTTTGACGGATCAGCATCTGCTGCGGTAACATTTTGCCCTGTTACTGTACCTGCAAGCAAATATTCCGGTAAGCTTGGTGTATTGGGGTTGGTACCGTAGTTAGTACCGGTAGTACCATCGGTACCTGGTGTGTCACCGTGGTTTTTAAATGCGGTGTACAAATACTCTGCAAACTGGGTTGGGTTTAAATATTTGGGGAAAGTACTTGTATTGGGCGCCTGAACGCCATAATAAGCATCTAAGGTTACTTTAGGGGGGCCCGTACGCCCCTTTTTTGTAGTGATAATAACAACACCGTTATTAGCACGGGATCCGTAGATAGATGCAGCAGATGCATCTTTAAGTACCTGCATGCTTTCTATATCATTTGAATTTAACCAGCTTAATTTCCCCTGGTAAGGCATACCGTCAATTATGAATAAAGGATCATTATTGTTAATGGTACTAAAACCGCGGATGCGAATTTGCGGTGTTGAACCCGGAGATCCGTCATTGATAATCTGAACACCGGTAGCCTTTCCCTGCAAAGCCTCTACAGGGCTGGCTACAGGTTGAGACTTCAAATCATTCATATTAACCACAGCAACAGAGCCCGTCAAATCTTTTTTCCTGGCAGTGCCATAGCCAACAACCACGATATCTTTTAAGCTTTCGGCATCTTCTGTGAGGGTTACCTCGAGGCTGCTTTTGCCTGCAATAGAAACTTCCTGTGTTTTAAAGCCTATATAGCTGAAAACCAGGATAGCATTGGGGCTGGTAGCGTCAATGGAAAAAGAACCCTCTGCATCAGAAGAAGTGCCGTTGGTTGTTCCTTTTTCCATAATGGTAACACCGTGTAGCGGCTCCCCGGTTGAATTGCGGACTTTTCCCTTTATTGTAACCGCCTGGGGAAGATCGTTTAGCAACGGCTGATTTTCTTTTATATTACTTAGGACAATTAGTGTATTTCCTACACGCTGGTATTGTAAAGTGGTTTTTTCCAGCAACTTATTCAATACCGCGGTAAAAGGAGCATCTTTCATGCTTAAGGTAACCTTAGGCCATTTCAGCAAGGCATCGTCTTTGTATACAAAACGGTAAGTGCTTTTTTCTTCAAGGGACTTCAGCGCTTTTTTTAATTCGATTTTCTCAAATTTTACGGTTACATTTTGTCCGAAACCATTGGCAAGTACCTGTGTAGAGAAAATTATGGTGAGGATCAAGGTAATTTTAGTCATTATAACATATTTAAAATAACTATTTACCCACTCTTTTGCAGGTGCGAATGCAAGATTTTTCATATTTTGCATAATGATTTAATGTGAAGGAATGCCGCATCTTTATGCGGTTTTTCTTTTGCGTGGCGGAGGATGTTCGTACCATCTTCCGCTTTTTTGTTTATTGATTTATGTGACTCTCTTCATACTTAAGCAATGTTTTGGTAAAAAAATATGGTTTGAAATAAATCGTTTTTTATAAGCAGGGTTTATTTTTTTGTAAAAATGAGCACTTCATTATTGTGAATGCTGAAATCAATGCCATCGGTTATTTTTAAAGCCGTCAATACATTCTCTAATGTTTCCCCGTCAAAAATGGCAGTATATGCGCCTTTTTTCAGGCTTTCATCCTGTATGGTAATTTTGACATTATACCAACGCTCCAGCTTTTTACATACTGCTTCAAGGGTTTCCCCATCAAAGACCAGCTTGTTGTCCATCCACAAAATTTCAGGGTTGCTTTTATACACAGGGTTTTTCCTGAGGGCTTTTACCACCAGCAGCGCATTGCCACTTTCAACAGTACCGGAAGAGGCGGGATGCTTTACTATCAGCTTTTCATTAGGTCTCAGAATGATTTTCTTTTCAGGACTGCCTTTAATGCTGATCTCTACCCTGCCGCTGATCAGGGCTGTTTCTGTTTCGTTTTCATTCTTATACGACTTTACATTAAAGCGGGTGCCCAAAACTTTGATATCTATAACACTTGTGTGAATGATAAAAGGCCTGGAGGAGTCCTTCTTTACATCAAAGAAAGCCTCACCTTCCAGTTGCACTTCACGCACATTGCTTTTAAAGGCTTCGTCATAATATATTTTGCTGTCCGCATTGAGCCATACTTTTGTGCCATCAGACAATTGTACAGTAGTCCTCGACCCTCTTTGTGTGGCAATAATATTGGCTACCTTATTCTTTCCTTCTATGTGATGCGTTCCGTTATAAAAATAGATCCAGCCCAGGAAAAATATTATCACACTACCTGCCGCTGCCAGGTAGTAGAACCACCTTTTTTTGATTTTTGCAACAGGCAGCATCACGGGCGCCTGCTCACCGGCAGGCTGTATTTCTTCCGGTAAAACCTCCGCCTGTTTTAATCTTGCCAGGTGGGCGCTGAATGAAAGAGCCGGTTCCCGGGGAGGAGAGTTTTCTTTCCATATCCCGAAAATTATATCAAGCTTTAATGCAGTTTCGGGATATTGTTGCTTTAGCCTGTCCAGCTCCAGCAATTCTTCATCGGCAGCCTCACCGCTCAGCTTTAAACTTACCAGTTCCCAGAAACGTTGTTGATCCATAAAAAGGCGTAGTGATTGTAATAGACTTGTGCATAAACCAATATGTACCAAACACCGGATAAATTTTTTATAAATAGACAACAGGGGGTAGTTGAAGCGGAGAGCATTTATTTTTTGCTGTCCAACAGGCTTTCATGAATATACTCGGGTAGTATTTCCCCCATTTTACGAACGGCAATGGCTAACTGATTTCTTACGGTAAACGGGGACAGCTCCATTATTTCCGCCACCTGCTTATAGCTCAGGCCATCTTCTTTAATTAATTTGAAGATGATCTTGCATTGTGAGGGCAATTGATTGATGGCGGCGTTTATCCTTTTCATCAGCTCGGTCGAGATGCAATAATCAGACGGGTCTTTTAATTCAATCAATACGTCTTCCCATTCGTCCTGCGAATAGCGCACAACACTATATCTCCTGTCTTTATTTAAATAATCTATAGTCCTGTTGCGAACGCTGGTATAGAGATAAACGCTTATGTTGTCAACTTCCGCGAGGCGTTCCCGGGATTGCCAGACTTTTATAAATACATCCGACACTATTTCTTCTGCCTGCTGTTTTGACTTGATAAGGGAAAGCGCAAAGCTGTACAAGCGGGGATAAAAGGCGTAATACAATTCTTCATACGCAGCTATATCACCATTACCAATATGTACTAATAAATCCTGTATGGATGATATTTGTTTTCTCATGCAATCGCTGGTAATATTGAACTAGTGCTATGTCAACAATAATTTTTCGTATTTCTTTGTGAGAGGAGAGACGATAAATGTGAGGATTTCACATTTATCATCTGCCGTTTCACGTTTGACATAACACTAGAATAAAACGGCTTTACTTTAATTCACGCGACAATTTAACAAATAATTTTGTACTGGTCTGTTTAAGCATAGAATATTTATTTTCGGACAGGCATAACAGAGATACAAAAATTAGGGGTATATACTTATAGAAGTTTTTCACGAGCCCCCGGTCATACTTTAGCGATAAATGATGGTTTCCCTTTACCTTTGGCAATATTTATCTTGCACCAATGCAAATCCCTGCAGGAAAAAAAATATATTTTCTTTCTGATTTCCATCTCGGGGTTCCCGACCACGCTTCCAGCCTGCAACGGGAAAAGCTGGTCGTCAGGTTTCTTGATGAGGCTAAAAAAGATGCTGCCGTCATTTTTATCGTGGGCGACCTGTTTGATTTCTGGTATGAATACAAAAAAGTAGTTCCCAAAGGATTTGTGAGAATATTGGGGAAGATGGCCGAGATTACCGATAGTGGCATCCCTGTCCATTTTTTTGTGGGCAACCACGACATGTGGATGGACGGGTACTTTGAGCAGGAGCTTAATATTCCTGTTTATTACGAGCCCAAAACTTTTGAGTTTAACGGCAAACGTTTTTTAATCGGTCATGGCGATGGGCTCGGGCCTGGAGACAACGGCTATAAATTTTTGAAAAAAATATTCCGGAATAAATTTTGCCAGGCGTTTTTCGGGATCCTTCCGCCGTATATTGGAATGGGGATAGCGCACCAGTCGAGCAAAAGCAGCCGGGCGGCAACCGGGGAAAGCGATGCCAAATTTTTAGGTGAAGAAAATGAATGGCTGATCATCTATTGCAAAGAAATACTGCAAAAGGAGCATTATGATTATTTTATTTTCGGTCACCGGCATCTTCCTATAGATTTTCCTCTGAAAGATAACAGCAGGTATATTAATTTAGGCGACTGGATCCGGTATTACAGTTACGCTGAATTTGACGGAGAAAACCTTTACCTGAAATATTATCAGCATTGAAGATCATTTCTACTTTTATTATCACAGCAGCCGTTGCCTTAAGATCATTCGGGCAAACAGATACCCTGGGCGCAGCGGCATTGCTGGGTAATGCCATTGAGCGGGTAGAAACAAGCGATATTGCCTCGTTTACCGCAGATAATCTCGGGAATATATATATCCTCACTACGAAAGGACTACTAAAAAAATATGGAAACAAAGGAGATTCTCTCAACGTGTTTAATGAGGTGAGACGTTATGGAAATGTATATGCTATGGATGTCACCAACCCCCTTAAAGTAATATTGTATTACAGGGATTTCTCCACGGTAGTAATGCTCGACCGGTTTCTCAACAGGATCAATACCGTTGATCTGCGCAAAGCAGGCGTCTTCCAGGCAAAAGCTTTGGCGCTCTCCTACGATAATAATCTTTGGGTCTTTGACGAGCAATCGGCAAAGCTTAAAAAGATAGGGGATGATGGGAGGCTTATTATGGAAACAACTGATCTGCGGCAGGCGCTTACCCGGCTTCCCTCTCCTCAAAAAATAATTGACCGGGACGGGTTTGTATACCTCTGCGATGAAGATAACGGGATATATATTTTTGACTATTACGGCACTTTAAAAAATGAGCTGGCGTTGACCGGTATCAGGGATATACAGGTCATTAATAAAACGATCCTTGGAAGAAAGAATGGTAGTTTTGTGCGTTACCGGTTGGGTACCCTTGACCTGATGCAGGCGCATTTGCCGCCGCAGATAAAACTTTCGTACAATATCTGCATTATGCAGCAGGGCATTTATGTGCAGGACGGCGCGGGAGTTATCCTGTATCCGTATAAACAGTAAAACTACAGCACCGGGGAATGGATAGTATTTTTGATAAAATAGTTTTAGATAACAGCATAGGGGACTACACAGTAGTGGCGCTGGTCATCCTCGGAACGGTTGTGCTGAAAAAATTTTTCAGCAAGCCGCTTGCGGCTACCATCATCTGGCTGCTGCAGGTAGTGGGCCGGAAGGTAGACCGCAAAGCGTTCATTGATCTTATCCTCCACCCGCTTGAAGACTTTTTGATGGTCTCTACCTGGTTCCTGGCGCTCGCTTCGCTTCATTTTCCCGGGGTGCTGCAGCGCAATTTTTATCATACCAGTACAAAGATCATTGTTGAACGTATAGCCCTGGCAATAGTGATCGTTTATTTCTTCCGCCTGCTGATAAGAATGATAGATTACCTGGCCTATGTTATCAGCAAAAACGGTGGGGAAGAGCAGGGAGAGAGCCAGCACCAGCTCGTCATTTTTTTTAAAGATTTCCTGAAGGCGATCGTCAGTATTGCCGGCATATTTGTGATCATCAAATTTGCTTTTGGCTACCAGATCTCGGAGCTGCTTACGGGGCTTGGTATTGTGGGCGCAGCGCTTGCCTTGTCGGCAAGGGAAAGTCTCGAAAACCTGATAGCTTCCTTTATCATCTTTTTTGATAAGCCTTTTGCTGTCGGCGACAGCCTGAAGGTCCAGCATGTTACCGGCACGGTGGAAAAGATCGGGCTGCGGAGCACGCGTATACGCACCACTGAAAAAACCTTTGTAAGCGTCCCCAACAAACAAATGGTAGACAGCATACTTGATAACCTGACATTGCGCACTCAGCGGAGGGCTGACCTCAGGCTGGAGCTTGCCACTTCAACAGGCGTACAGCAGGTTGAAGATTTTTTAAAAGGGATGGACCGGGTATTACTGCACCCGAAGATTGAGAAAAAGACAGTCTTTCTCAGTGATATACTACAACAAGGCGGCTATCTTATACACATAGAATACTATGCAGCCCCAATTCCTGTTGATGATTTTAATGCGCTTAAGCAGGAAATAAATCTTGCTACCATTCAGTTGTTGAATACGCTGGATATTCAGCTTGTGACAATACGGAAAGCGGAGATTGAACCACCAAGACACTAAGACACAAAGTTGCACGAAGCATTTTCTTTGCGTGAACCGGTTTAACCACAACAGCTTCTTACAAATACCAAAGCGCTTTGGACAATATAGAAAGCCCAATAGCGTCACCCGTTTTGAAATTGTTGTGAGCGGAATACACCGTTATAGTACTGCCATTGCAGTCTGCTTCTGTTTCGTAGCCGTTGCCAAGGAAAGAAATGTTTTTTACTGTGACTGGATATTTAAAGTCGGAGCCTGCTACAGCACAGATGCTCAACTGCTCCGGTCGCAGAAAGATCTTTTGTCCCTGTGTTGCATTATTTGCATGAAGCAGTCCGGAGGGCGGAACCATGTTGTATTTTCCAAACAAACCGGCGATATATTCATTTTCAGGCTTTGTATATAATGCATGAGGGGTTCCTGATGTGATGAGCCGTCCGTGTTGCATTACCAGCACCATGTCGGCCCAGGATAATATTTCAGCGGGATCATGAGATACCAGCATGCTGCTGATGTTCAGGCGCCGGCTGACGCCGGCAAGCACCGATTTCAATTTTGTTTTGTGAATATAGTCCAGGTTGGAAAATGGTTCGTCAAGCAGCAATAATCCGGGAGAAGAAATAAGCTGCCTGGCGAGGGCGATGCGTTGCCGCTCTCCTCCGGAGACCTGGCTGGTCTTTCGTTTCAAAAGATGGCTGATATCACATATCCGGAAAATATCTTCTGCCATATCGCCTTCCAGGCGGTTCAGGTATTCAAGCTCTTCTTCTATCCGGTAGGAGTTGCGGAGTTCAAAGTGCTGAGACAGGTAGGCAATGCCGGGATGCCCGGGAATAAGTTTTTCGTGCGGGCCTTTTATCCGTTCTCCTTCAAAGAAAACAGTTCCGCGTTCGGGCTGGATAAGCCCGGCAATTATTTTCAGCACCGTGCTTTTCCCGGAGCCTGTTTCTCCGGCAATGGCAATTTTTTGAAATTTTTTTTGTGAAAAGCTGATATCATTCAGCTCAAAGCCCGGATCAATTTTTACAGAGATCCCCGATACGGTCAAAAATCCCATAGGCGTAAAAGGACAAAGATAAGGAGCTTTACAAGGTGAAACGGCAGACGATAAATGTGAGCATCTCACATTTATTGTCTCACCGCTCACTTTTCTCGTTTGACACAACACCGGGGTTACCGCATTCAGATACGTTGCCCGGGAAAAATCAGCGGTGCTGGCTATAATAATTAACCGGTATTTGTGACCGGAGAAAAGCAATTTCGTTGTCGGTAAGTGCCGGAGCTGTTATGGCGCCCACTATGTCATCAAGCTGCTGTCGGGTGCGGATACCTACCACTGCGGAAGAGATTGCGGCTTGCTGCAATACGAACTGCAGCGCAGTCTGAGAGGCATTCCTGCTCATGCCCGAAATGGCGTGTACTGCCGAAGACATTTTATATACTTCATCAACGCTATAATTCAGATAAGTGTCCGCGGGTTTATCTGCCAGCAGGCCTCCGGCCAATGTACCTCTTGCCAGCACTCCGGTAGTATGCTCTTCCAGCAGGGGAAGACATGTTTCTTCAGGACGCCTGTCGAGCAGGCTGTATTGCATCATTACGCTTACAATATGGGAGCGTTGTATGTATTCACGTATAACATTGGGACGTATGGAAGAAATGCCATAGTACCGGATCTTTCCCTGCTGCTGCAGCATTTCAAAAGCATCAATAGTCTCATCTATCGGGTCGTCAATCGTTCCTCCATGTAACTGGTACAGGTCAAGGTAATCGGTTTGAAGCCTTTTCAGGGTACCCTCTATCGAAGAGAGGATATGTGCTTTGGTCGGGTTCCAGTCAAGGGCACCGCTTCCGTCCGTTCTGCGCTGGTTGCCCACTTTGGATGCTATCAGGATCCTGTCTCTTTTTCCTTTCACGGCTTTTCCAAGCGTTTCTTCATTAAAGCCATCCTGGTAAATATCTGCAGTGTCAAAATAATTTATACCTGCATCGATAGCATTGTTTATGAGCGCGGCATTTTCTTTGTCGTTTTTGCCAAGAGACATGCACCCGAAAGCGATCCCGCTTACAGACAGCGTTGATTTGCCCAAGACGTGGAAATGCATAGAAAAAGGTTTTCTTATTACAAAGTTCTGGTAAACAACGAATATATCAGGTGTTTTATTTGGTGGGCGCACCGTATTGTAAAACCTATTATATACCCCTTAGCCCGGACTTAGCGCCCTTTGCGGTAAAAAAAATTAACCGCAAAGGAAATACAAAGCTTTTCGCCCGCCTGAATGATCTTCAGATCGGGCAGGCAAAGACCACAAAGAAATCCAATGGGTATATTCCGTGTTTTGCAGGCACGCCCCCGGAAATCCCACAGATCCCATTCGTTGATTACTGATTACATTTGCAGGTATGCAAATTGAAAAAATGTATGATCGTTTCCTGGAGCACTCTTCCGTGGAAACAGACACCAGGAAATTGAAAGCCGGCGATATCTTTTTTGCGCTCAAAGGTCCAAGCTTTAACGGGAATCTTTTTGCCAGGCAGGCGCTTGACCTCGGAGCTTCTTATGTGGTGGTAGATGAAAATCCAGGCTTTACTGACGACCGGATCATCAGGACAGAGAACGTGCTGGAGTCGATGCAGGCGCTGGCGGGACATCACCGGCGGCAGTTCAATATCCCCTTTATTGCTATTACCGGGAGCAATGGCAAAACCACTACAAAGGAACTGATCCACGCCGTGCTTTCATCTACCTACAAAACATATACAACCGAGGGTAATCTCAACAATCATATCGGCATACCGCTCACTTTGCTACGTATAAAAAAAGACGCAGAAATAGCGGTGATAGAAATGGGGGCAAACCACCTGAAGGAGATCGAAGGATATTGCCGGTATACTGCGCCTACCCACGGCATCATTACCAATTGCGGAAAGGCCCACCTGGAAGGCTTTGGCGGTATAGAAGGCGTGAGAAAAGGGAAGGGAGAGCTGTATGATTACCTGAGGCTGCATAAGGGAACCGCCTTTGTGATGTGGGATTATGACTACCTCCGGGAAATGAGCAAAGGGATAGCGCATATACATACCTACGGCACAGCAGGAGCTGAAGTATCAGGCACTGCACAGCTCTCCGGCGCTTTCCTGCGGGTGGCTTTGGGATACAATGATACCGTTATCCATACACAACTTGTCGGAGAATATAATTTGCCCAATGTGCTGGCGGCTGTGGCGGTAGGGCAATATTTTAAAGTAAACGATGAAAATATAAAGGCTTCCATAGAAGCATATACTCCTTCCAACAGCAGGTCCCAGCTGCTGGAAAAAAACGGGAGCAGGATCATACTGGATGCATACAATGCCAATCCAAGCAGCATGAAAGCTGCTATAGAAAATTTTTCAAAATCGGCGGATAAAAATAAAATACTGGTGCTCGGCGCAATGATGGAGTTGGGCCCGGAAAGCGCAAAAGAGCACGAAAGCCTGGTAGCGCTGATAAAAAAATACCCCTGGCACAAAGTGATACTGGTGGGAAGAGGTTTCTACGGCATTACCACCTCTTTTCCTTTTTTTGCCAGCGCCGCTGAAGCCGCTGCGTGGCTGAAAGACAATAAGATCAAAAACGGCACATACCTCATCAAGGGATCAAGAAGCATGAAAATGGAAACCGTGCTTGATGCGCTATAATGGAATGAAAAAGAAAAGCCTGGCTTCCGTCCTCTTTTTCACCGGCATATTCCGGGCATGCGTTGGAACGGGTCGACCCGGTGAATTACCCGGGTTTTATAACCTCAGGCTAAGATTTTATGCTATATATTTCATTTTAAATAGCCAACTTTGCAAAAACTCCAGAAAATGACTGATGAAAAAAAACCCGGTTACATGGTTTCTGTTTTGGATAACAGATGCCCAAGGTGCAGAAGAGGAAAACTGTTTACCAGCAGCAATCCCTACCAGCTGAAATCTGTTCTGAAGATGAATAAGGCCTGTCCGGTCTGCGGTCAGCCGACAGAAATAGAAGTGGGGTTTTATTATGGTACAGCTTATGTAAGCTATGCTCTGACTGTGGCTTTTTGCATCACCACTTTTGTAATATGGTGGATACTGATCGGTTTTTCTGTAAAGGACGGAGATTACCGTCTGCTGTGGTGGGGAATAATCAATGGGGTGCTGCTGATAGCGCTCCAACCGATTTTTATGAGATTATCCCGCACGATGTGGCTTTCCTGGTTTGTGAAATACGAGCCCGATTGGAAGAATAAGCCGATTTCTAAAGAATCTGTAGAGCGGGTTGTTCCGGAGCAGATGAACAACTGGTAGCCCAAACCGGTTTTCAGCGCGGGTTCTTGTGTTAAATCAATCAAATTTTGTCTGTTCATTTTCGTGAGAAGTGAGATGTGAGACGGATTTTCACGTCTCACATTTCGCCTTTAACGCAGCACTGCCGGCAATTTCAGAAAATACTGGCCTGTTCCGGTTCATTTGCTATATTGGCCACCGGTACAGATTGCGCTTGCCGCAGGGTGGGAAAGAATTTTGCTCAAATTTCATCCATGTTTCACTATGGCTTTATTGATCATTGCTGTTTGCATTATCCTTCTTGTATTGCTGATCACCTGGGGAAAAACCAATGCTTTTCTTGCTTTTTTACTGGTTTCATTATTGGCGGGCGCGTTGCTTGGTATCCCGCTTAACCAGCTTGCAGGCGCAGTGGAAAAAGGAATGGGTGATACACTCGGGTCTCTTACTGCAGTAATTATGATGGGGGCGATGCTCGGAAAACTGGTAGCGGAAAGCGGCGCCGCGCAACAGATTGCGTCTTCACTGATGAAAGTATTTGGAGCGCGGTATATTCAGTGGGCTTTAATGATCACCGGGTTTGTGATCGGCATTCCTCTTTTTTATAATGTGGGATTTGTGCTTATGGTGCCCCTGATATTTTCAGTTGCGTACCAGTATAAGCTGCCTGCCGTTTATATCGGGTTGCCAATGTTGGCCTCTCTCTCTGTTACACATGGGTATCTTCCTCCGCATCCCGCGCCTGCAGCGCTGGTGAATCAGTTCAATGCCAGTATGGGTTTGACATTGATGTATGGGCTTATCGTGGCTATTCCCGCAATCATTGTTGCCGGGCCGGTATTCAGCCGTACATTGAAAAATATTAAATCAGTTCCCTTACAGGTTTTTCAGCCGGCAGTCATTCCTGAAGATAAACTGCCCGGGCTGTTCAATAGCCTGGTCAGCGCAATGCTGCCCGTAGTGTTGCTGATCGCTACCACGGTGCTTCCCCTGCTTTTGCCGGGAGCAGAAGTTATCCGGAATGTATCTGCCTTTTTCGGCAACGCAATGATAGTAATGCTGATAGCGCTTGTTATTGCAACATTTTCTCTTGGGCGAAGATCCGGCATGAGCATGAAAAAAATAATGCAGGTGTATGAAAGCGCAGTGAAAGACGTGGCAATGATATTACTGATCATTGCCGGCGCCGGAGCTTTCAAGGAAGTGTTGACTGTAAGCGGTGTAAGCAATAATATTGCCGGGGTGCTGGAGGGATGGCCGCTGCATCCCCTGGTGCTGGCATGGATCATTGCCTGTATTATAAGGGTCTGTATTGGTTCGGCAACTGTAGCCGGTCTTACTACTGCGGGCATTGTAGCGCCGCTCGTCGTGCAGGGCCGGGCAGATCCCAATCTCATGGTTTTGTCTATCGGCGCCGGCAGCCTTATGTTCTCTCATGTGAACGACGGCGGATTCTGGTTGTTCAAGGAATATTTCAACCTGAGCGTAAAGGATACGCTGCGATCATGGTCGCTGATGGAAACCATTGTAGCGATAGTGGGACTTATTGCCGTGATGATTCTCAATGTTTTTGTGGGAAGATAACAGGGGTAAGCTGATTATCGTGAAAGGTGAGAAGATAAACGTGAAATAAATACTTCACGTCTCACCTAACAATGGTTACAGTTTCGCCAGCGCTGCTTTAGCGGCAGGGCTTACTACAAGCGCGCCGCTTATGGCCGCCCGCTCCTGGAGCAGCTCATCCCAGTTGTCCGTTCCCTTCCAGATTATTTTTTTCAAAGCCGACATGGCTTCCGGTCCTGAATGTAATAGTGCATTTGCAAGCCTGTTTACGGATTCGTCCATGCTTTCAACATCGGGATGCAGTTCCGCAAACAGCCCTCTTTTTCTTGCCCAGTCGGCCGGCCGCCACATCGTGGCATCAATAGCCAACTGGCTGAAAGCGGCAAGCCCCATTTTTTTTTCAATAACAGGAGCTACCACAAAAGGGCCGATGCCGATAGACAGCTCACTCAGCTTCACATCGGATCTTTCAAGGCCAATGGCATAGTCGGCGGCGGCAATAAGCCCCACGCCTCCGCCCACGCTTTTGCCCTGCACCCGGACAATGATGAGCTTTGGGCATTTTCGCATGGTATTGATAACATTGGCAAAGCCGCTGAAAAACGCTTTCCCCTGCTGTTCGTTTTGGATATCTTTTAATTCCCGGAGAGAGGCGCCTGCACAAAACGCCCCTTCTCCGGCAGAGCGCAGCAGTATTACTTTAGTATCATCATCCATACCGGCGCTGTGTATTTCATGGGCTAAAGCCTGCAAAATAGCAGAAGGAAGCGCATTGCTATGGGGATGGAAAAATTCAATGCCTGTAATGCCATGCTTGTGCTCAACAAGAACATGACCTTCTTTTATATGATGTATCATGGCTTTGTATTTAAAATATGAATTTGTAAAAAGAACAAAGAGCTGTACAAATTAATCAAAATCCTGTGGCCGGGGTAGTATCTTTGTGCAAATTAAATAAGGGTATTATGGTAAAAGGAATGGTATTGTTATCAATGACCGCATTGCTGTTTTCCTGTGGCAGCGGATCGCAATCTCCTGCTGATGCAGGTCAGAATAATTCCTCTGTGCCCAAATCAAAGTCGGACAGTATGTATAAAGCCGTTATGGACGGTCATGATGCAGCGATGAGAAAAATGGGAGAAATAGCCAGGTACAGCACATTGATAAAGCAATATAAAGATTCACTGCAAAAGTCAGGCTCGAAGGATGCGTTGAAGAAAAGCGCTTTAGACAGCGCGCTGCAGGGGCTGACAGATGCGGACGAGGCGATGAACAAATGGATGGAGGCGTTTGATCCGGATAAGGCAGGCGCGGCGGAAGAAACCAGGCTCGCATTTTATACAAGTGAAAAAGAGAAAATAGCCGCAGTGGAAACGAAGATGGACTCAAGCATTGTGGCGGCAAAAAAAATTACCGGTCGCTGAGAGCGCTGCTGTCTTGTCAAACGTGAAAGGTGAAAAGTGAGATATGAGACGGGAAGCATTTATTTCACCTTTGTCTTCTCACTTTTCACGACTTGGCGCTACTTCACTTTTTTATCAATTTCAGCAGAGATACTATCGAAAATATTCTCTACTGTGCCTTCTCCGGGAATATGTTTTACCTTATCAAACTTCATATAATAATCGGCAACCGCTGATGTCTTTTTATGATATTCGGTGATCCTCGCTTTTATTACATCTTCATTAGTATCGTCGCTTCTGCCGGAAGTTTTGCCTCGGTTCAGGAGCCTGCTGATCAGTTCAGGTTCTGCCACATCAAGCGCCAGCATCAGGTGGATAGCGGTCTTTTTGAGCTTTAAGAGCTTGTCCAGCGCTTCAGCCTGCGCTTCAGTTCTTGGAAAACCATCAAATAAAAATCCGTTTGCATCGGGATTGGCATCCAAAGCAGAGCTGATCATGCCGATCACCACTTCATCCGGAACGAGCTGTCCCCTGTCCATAAAACCTTTTGCTTCAAGCCCTAAAGGTGTTTCCGCAGCAATTTCACTTCTGAGCAGATCGCCGGTAGAAAGATGCTTTAACCCATACTTATCAATAATTTTCTGAGACTGAGTGCCTTTTCCACTGCCCGGCGGACCAAATAAAATTAGATTGAACATGATAGTTTTTTAACCTTGCGTGAATGGCAAATATAAAGGAACATGGTTAATAATGCCTTAACAAATGAATGAATTTATATATATGGAAGAACTTTTTTTAACAATCTGCTGCTTTACGGCTATTGATATACATAGCGGTTCTTTTGTAATTTTATAAGAAGTGAAAATGTAGTATAATGTATATGCGTATAAAAACAGCCATCATATTGCTGGCGCCGCTGGTATTCTCTCAATGCAGTTTTTCGCAGCCGGCGGAAAAAAAGCATGAACCGGCGGAGCAGGTATCTGCCACTGCGCAAAAAAGCAATGTATATTCTCATACAGATACCTCCCGGGTTAATCTCAGCGACGAAGAATGGAAAAAAATATTGCCCGGAGACGTATATTATATCGCCCGCATGAAAGGAACGGAAAGACCCTGGACCAGTAAATTTGAAAAATTCAAAGGAGTAGGAACATATTACTGTGCGGCCTGCGGGAACCCATTGTTTAGAAGCGATACCAAGTTTGACAGCGGGTGCGGCTGGCCCAGCTTTTATGAGCCCATTACTAAAAACAGTGTGATCTACCTGGAAGATAACAGCCTTGGTATGGAAAGAACTGAAGTGGAATGCGGAAGGTGCAAGGCACATTTAGGACATGTATTTAATGATGGTCCCCCGCCAACACATCTGCGGTATTGCATAAACGGGGTGATCCTCGATTTTGCAAAGGCTTCGGCAGCCCAAAAGAAATATACACAAAAGTGAATTAAAGGGATCAGGGCTGATGTTGCATTGCTAAAGAGACAGCCCCCTAAATAGTTAATTACCAATGCTACCGGGAGATTGCTTCTCCCGCAGCAACATTCATTCATTTCAAATGTTGATGCTGGCGGGCTCGCATACGGCAACGAGCTGATGATTTTGTAACATTCACCCTACAAGCAAATCGCAAATACGCTGCATTCCTGCGGCGTCACTGCGATTCCAACCGAAGGTCGGGAGAAGCAGTCTCCCGAAGATGAAACAAACCGCTTCTTCTGACCTTCGGTTGGAATCGCAGTGACGGCAAGAGCGTTGAGAACTTTGTAATTTTTACGATAGTTCATGTTTACAAATAATCCATTCTCTCGCTGAAATCCCACTGGTATATTCCATGTTTTGATGCCCGCAGCCCGGAAAATCCGGAATACAGCCTTCGCCGCCATTCAGTTTATGTATTAATTGACATTTGATAACAGATCAATATCAAAAAAATCATTGCTGCAACAATATTTGAGGTAAAATATTTGTTTCTATAGCCATGTATAGTGTAAACACTTATTGCAAATAGGACATAGTACTTATTTAATGGGTAACAACGGGCTGGAAAGATTTTGCTATACATCGTATGCGGTTACCAATATCTAAACCTGTTGAATACAGCAAAATGAAATCCAATTTACTCTCCGCAGTACTATTCTTTATATGCCTGCAGACTATTCAATCCCAAACTTCCTATACCTGGACAGGTGCCGTATCGGGTTCCTGGAACGTGGCAGCAAACTGGTCGCCGGGCGGTATTCCCGGGAGCGCTGATGATGTTAAGGTCGTAGCGGCAGGTAATGCCTGTACCTTGAATACGGCGACGATTGTTAATAATATTACTCTTGTCAGTGGGACGCTTGACCTGAATGGCGCCACGCTCACCGTGAATGGCGCTACCGCATTATTCACTTCCGGCAGCATTCAGAACGGGAGCCTTATTGTTGCCGGAGCTAATACGACTACATCCGGTACCGGAACGGTAACAATGAACTGTGCGGTGAATATAACTTCATCTTCCATCAGCATCAGGAATACTACTTTCCAGGGAAGCGTTACTATAATAAAAACAGGCTCCTCCAGCGATGGGAGCAACGGCAACAACATATTTAATGCACCCGCAACAATAACAAATGCCGGTTCGGGAAATATCTATTTCGGGAACGGAAACGCGGACCAATTCAACAGCGCTGTAACCTTTAATAATACCGGAAGCGCTAACGTGTACATTGCCTATAACAGCAGCAGTAACCTGTTTGCCGGAACAGCTACCTTCAATAATACCCCTGTGGCCAATACCGGTATATATGTGAGCTGGAATTCTGCAGCAACTGTATTCAACAATAATATTATCGTTTCTTCTACCAGCGGTAGCGGTGTACAGTTTTGCGGGGGAAATACAACGGCCTCGGCAACATTATCTGCCGGCCATATTATTGGAATTGGCGCCGGGGGCTTTTCATCTGGCGCGCTTTCCTTAAGACAGTTCACGCAATCGGGGAGCATGCCGCTTAACCTGTGGGCAGATGGATCCGCGGAGGTCAGGCTTGGACCTTCCGGCAGCTTTGGAGGGCCTCTGACCATAAGCGCGCCTAATATTTATGCTTCAACTTCCGTGTTTGATAAGGCGGTTACCCTTACTAAAACAGATGGAAGTACAAGCAATGCCTCTTCAGGAGGTAATACTTTCAATGCCACGTTAGCTGTAAATTATACTTCATCTAACGGAACCGGCTACTGGTCATTTGGAAATGGCGCCCCGGATATTTATAACGGAGATGTATATTCCAATAACAATAGTCTTGACAGGATAATTTTCGGGCATAACTCAGCCAACAATCAATTCAACGGTAATTTCATCGTAACCCAGACAGGCGCATCAAAAGGGACTGCCCTCACCTGGAGCAGTAGCGCAAGCGCTGTTATGGCCGCAGGAAAAGCAATTGTATTTGGCGGCGCAGGATTCTCCACGGGTTATCTTTACATCGAGGGATTTACTCAAAACGGGAGTGCTCCTATTAACCTGGCGGCAACCGGATCTTCTTCCATATATATAGGAGCAGGAAATGCAGTTAACCCTTCGGTGATAGGAGGAAATTTCACCATATCAGCTCCTGATATTTATGTACGCGGAGGAACATTTAACGAGGATGTTGCTATTACCAAAACCGGGGGTACTAATAATCATAATGACGGTAAGCAGAATATCTTTAATGGCGCATTGACCATACATCAGCAAAGCAGTTCAGGATATTTCATGCTTGGATATAATGCTGATGACCAGTTCAACGGCAATGTTGTCATTACTTCTACAGGCACAGGCGGTATCAGCTTTGGATGGACCGGCGGCACAGGCAGACCTACGCTTGCACCGGGTAAGACAATAACCATAGGGGCCGAAGGTTATAGTGCCGGATACCTGCAGTTTGGCGGGTTCATCCAAAACGGCAGTGATCCGCTGAGTTTCAATTTGACCGGTACTGCTTACTTTTCTGTAGTTAATCCAGGCACGCCTTCCACTTTTGGCGGCCCGCTTACAGTAACCGCTCCTGATATTTATGTGAAGGGTGGTGTATTCAACAATGAAACGGTTTTCACCAAAACCGGGGGAACGAGCAATCACAATAGCGGCAACCAGAATATTTTTAACGGCAGGCTTACCATCAACCAGCAAAGCAATTCGGGGTATTTTATGCTGGGATATAATGCCGACGACCAGTTTAACGATGATATCGTTGTTACATCCACCGGCACAGGCGGTATCAGCCTGGGCTGGACCGGTGGTACAGGCAGACCTTCGCTTGCCGCAGGCAAAACTATCAGTATAGGCGCTGCAGGTTACGCTGCAGGGTACCTGCAGTTAGGCGGCTTTACTCAAAATGGCAGCGCTCCGATGAATCTTACTTTAACCGGATCTTCTTCTTTTTATATTGTCAACCCCGGAACGCCATGCAGTTTTGGCGGCCCGGTAAATGTGTCGGCCCCGGATATATATGTACGTGGCGGAGTCTTCAACAACAGCGCCACGTTTACCAAAACAGGAGGAGCCAACAACTATACCAATGGCTATCAGAATATTTTTAATGGGACACTTACGATAAACCAGCAAAGCAGTACGGGTTATTTTGCCTTGGGGTATAACTCTGCTGATCAGTTTAATGAGGATGTTACAGTAACCTCTGTCGGCAGCGGAGGGATCTACCTGGGCTATTCTTCCGGTACCGGCAGTGCTGCATTGGCTGCCGGCAAAACTATTCACGTAGGCGCTGCCGGGTTTAGCGCCGGCTTTCTGAGCCTGAATGCTTTTACGCAGGCGGGTAATGCTCCTGTGAATCTTGTATTTACCGGCGATAATACTTACCTGAGATTTGCCAGGAATTCTGTAATAGGCGGGAACCTCGTGGCCAGCAGCGCCGATATTTATTTTGACGGATGCATATTTAACGGGACAATAGATGCCACAAAAACCGGGAACAAAAGTAATGCCAGCCGTGGGGGGAATACGTTCAACGGACATTGTTCCATTACCAACAATGGAGATAATTACTGGGTGTTGGGAAACAATGACCCTGATACCTGGAATGATGATGTGGTGTTCACTGACGGAGGATCAGACCGTTTACTACCTTGCTGGGCTTCGGCTGGCAACCAGTTCAACGGCAATATTTATGTAAATACCTCAGGTAGTGCAACCGGCATCCATTTTTGTGGCGGCAATGCTACGGCTACCTTAGCTTCCGGCAAAACAATACAGACAGGCGTTGCAGGCTTCAATGCCGGTTATTTGATCCTTAAACAATTTACACAGTTTGGCAATGCACCTGTAAACCTTACGCTCAGCAGTACTGCAACATACCTGCAGTTTGGGCCCTCTTCTTCTTTCGGCGGAAATGTCACTTCGTCGAGCCCCGGCTTATTTTTTAACGGCTGCACCTTTTCCGGGGCTGTTAATTCCATAAAAACAGGAACTACCAATGATGGAAGCAGCGGTAACAATATATTCAACAACAGTGCTACGCTTACCAATGCCGGCACAGGCTATCTGATGCTGGGAAATGGCAATGCCGATCAGTTCAACGGCAACGCTACGTTCAATAACACGGGAAGCGGTAATATATATGTTGCGTACAACAGCAGCAATAATATTTTTGGAGGAATTACCACGTTCAACAATTCGCCTGTTGCCAATACATTGATCAATGTAAGCACTTACAGCTCCGGAACAGTATTTAATGAAAATATTGTTGTTTCCTCCACTAATGGGCAGGGGGTGCAGTTTTGTAGCGGCAATGCCACTGCATCCGCGGCCTTATCTGCCGGCAAAACGATCAGCATAGGCGCTCCCGGCTTTTCAGCGGGGACATTACTGTTGAAGCAATTTACACAAGCGGGCTCAACCGCACAGCATCTTACTCTTACAGGAACCGGCAGGCTTGTTTTTGGTCCTTCTGCCGCTTTCGGCGGAGCCGTCACTTCCTCAAGCCCGGGGTTATCTTTCAACGGCTGCACTTTTAATACTACGGTAAATTGTACTAAAAACGGGACCACTGATGATCAAAGCAGCGGCAATAATATTTTTAACGGTAATGCTGTTTTTACGAATAACGGCACAGGCTACCTGATGATGACGGTTAGTGCACCGGATGTATATAACAGCGATGTAAATTTTGTAAAAAGCAGCACCGGCTTAATTTATCCCAATTATAACCAGAGTGGCGCATACGGAGGAAACCTGAATATATCTTCGACAACTGCGGTTACACTGGGAGCCGGCTCAGGTACGGCCATCTTCACCGGCTCCGGAGCACAAAATATCTCGGTATCCTCTGGAACACCTGTTCCTGTTTTCGCAAGGATGGAGATCAAAAATACCGGTGCCGGCGTGACGCTGAGCAATACTGCCATCAATATATCCAAAACGCTCGTGTTAACGTCCGGGTTGCTGCATACCACTACGTCCAATATGCTGACCATGCAGAATACTTCAACGGTAGCTGCCGGTACGGCCTTATCAACGAGCTATGTAGATGGCCCCATGCGGTACCAGAAGTCCAGCTCCGGCAGCACGGTATTGAACTTCCCGGTAGGTAATGGCAGCGATTGCAGACCTGTGGCGCTTACGGTAACGCATTCCAACGGTACTCTATATACTTACCAGGTACAGTTGTTCAACGCAAGTGCTGCGGCGCTGGGATATACCTTACCCTCCGCAGTAAATGCAGTATCATCCGTGCATTATTATGTCATTGGCAGAACGGATGCTTCCGGCAACAATCAGCCGACAGCGGGTCTCAGCGGTAATCAAACCATACAGGTATTTTTTGGAGCCAACGACCTGGTAACCGACGGTGGTGCGGTCACTATAGTTAAAAATACGTATAACGCCACCGGTGCCTGGACAGATATCGGTGGCAGCGGGGCTCCTCCCTATAGCGGCGGGGCTAACCTGACCGGAAGCATTACCTCAACTTCTTCACCCTCTGCCTTTAATTCATTTTCCACTTTTGCCATAGCATTCAGGATAAGCACTATTCTGCCGGTAACGCTTCTTGAGTTTACTGCAAAAGCTAGTAACAATTATGTAGACCTTATGTGGGCGACCGCCACTGAATCCGGGAATAATTACTTCACCATTGAACGGAGCAGGGACGGTGTGGATTTTGAAGCGCTTCAAACTGTCAATACAAAAAATGCCGGAGGCAACAGTTCGGTTCAAACGGATTATGCGGCACGGGATGCAGCTCCGTATACCGGGCGCAGCTTTTACCGCCTGAAGCAAAACGATATGAATGGTAAAAATACTTACTCAAAAATTGCGGAAGTATATATAGGTAAAAATGAGTCTGTATCCATTTATCCTAATCCAACAACCGGCAGGATCTATATTAATGGATTGGATGGTAGTAGTGTTCAAACAGAATGGTATGATGTGAGCGGAAGGTTGGTAGCTGCACAAACCATCGCGGTTCAAAATGGTTTGGCTACGCTTGATGTGCGCCTTGCCAACGGTGTATATGTATTAAAATATGTATCTGCAAAAGGCACCTGGAAAGCGCAGCGTATTATAATAAGGAGATGATAGAAAAGGCATTAATGCATTTCGCAAATTATGATTTCTTTGAGGCCTTTGCCTGCCCGATCTGAAGATCATTCAGGCGGGCGAAAAAGCTTTGTATTTCCTTTGCGGTTATATTTTACCGCAAAGCGCGACAGGGAATTACGCCAAGAACACAAAGCCCGGGCTAAAAGATATATGAACGTTATTGGGCAAGCCCCTGATTACCTGCTTTCAAAAAACCGGTGCATAAACAGCAACTGGTATTGAATCGCATTCGTCCAGTAATTCCAGTTGTGTGAGCCTGGCCTCGCAATATAGTCGTGAGGAATATTCCGGTACAGCAGTTGCTCGTGCAGGTTTTTATTCACTTCATAAAAAAAGTCTTCCGTCCCGCAATCAATGATCAGTGCAAGCGAGTTGGGCCTGAGCAGATACAGCATATTGATCACAGTATTCTTTTCCCATCTCTCCGGGTATTCCGCATAGCTGCCAAGTCTTTTAGCCATATCCCAGTTGTTGGGAAACGGCCGGATGTCCACACCTCCGCTCATGCTGCCGGCTGCGCCAAAAACATCCTGGTGTTTAAACGCAAGATATAACGCGCCATGTCCTCCCATGCTCAAACCCGTGATGGCTCTTGCTTTACGGTCGCGGATGGTTTTATATTTGCCGTCAATCCATTTCACCAGCTCGGTAGCAACATAGGTTTCATAGCGGTAAGCCGGGTCGGCAGGGCTGTCCCAGTACCAGCTCCCGTAAGCGCCATCCGGGCAAACGATCATCATTTCATACTGGTCTGCCAGCTTCTCAAATCCTTTTGCTTTGGTTATCCAGTCTGCATAATTACCGCTATAGCCATGCAGCAGGTACACTACCGGCAGTGCATTTATTTTACTATAATTATCTGGACGTATCACCACTGCTTTGATAGTCTTTTGCATAGACGGGCTGTAGGTTTCTACGGTATCTACAATAGCGGCATATAATGTTTGCTGCAGCAATGTGAATAATCCAAGAATAAATATCCTTTTGTTCATTTTATTTATTGTTAATTGCTTTAAGTATAAAATCTACTATCGGCTGCGGGTCGGGCAGGCTGTGCGGGTGATGGCCGATACCGGGCTTGTGAATGACCTTTATATTGCCTCCTGCTGCCAGTATCTTTCTTTCAAAAACAGCGGTATTTTCATCCACAGGCACAACTTCATCTGCATCTCCCACCACGTGCAGCATAGGGTAATGCCCTTTTACAATGACGGGGATCTTGTCCAGCGGGTTGTTTTTAAAATCTGCGATCTGCTCTTCGCTGGCATAGCCGTAGTCTTTTTTAAAAATCTCCCAGTCTGCAGCGCTGCCCGGCCCTTTGCCCTTGCCTCCCGGCCAGCTTCTGAGGTCAAGCACGGGCGCATCTGCATATATACAAGCCACTCTTTTAGGATTAGCTGCTGCCCAGTTGTAAATATAAACACCGCCACGACTCATGCCTTCCATTACAGCTCTTTTTGAAAGTCCTGCACTTTTGAGAAAATCATAAAACCTGTTCCATATAGCGATAGCCTCTGCATTACCAAACAGCTCCGCCACATCACAGTATACGATATGAAATCCCCTGTCGAGCAGCGCAATATCCGTTTGAGGTTCATGGCCCCAGAATCTTGCTCTCCATACCCAGGGATGACCTTTTGCTATGATCCTGGGCTTTACAATTTTGGCAGATCTTCCGGCAAAGATAAAATCAGCGCAATCGTACCCATGAAAAGAAGATACAGTATAAGCGGTATCTATTTTTTCAAAAATATTAAAAGATTTGGCCGGTTTCTGAGTAACGGCTTCGTATAAGCGCTTTGCAATAATGGCAGCGCCTTCAACAGATGGGTGTAACTGGTCGGGAAAAAGCGCTGCTTTATTAAGTGTAATGGAGTGCAGATCTACAAGCTCAAGTTTTTCATCAAAAGCTACCTGTTGTATATGAGGAACGATAAGATGAGTGATCACACTGTCTGCCTGCCGTGCTGTGTCGGTAAGATAAGAAGTGACGGGCAGCAGTAAAATAATTCTTGGAGAAGGGGATTGCTGGCGGAAAGCCCGGATAATAGATTTGTAATCGTTGTCAAATCGTTCTGGTACGTCCAGGCGGTAAGGAAGCCGGCTGTCATTGGTTCCTAATTTGATAAATACAATATCCGGATGGGAAAGTAAGGCTTCTTTGAAGGAAGGAGTAGCTGCATAACCATTGGCCGCCACCACTGTTTTGCCGCTCACGCCGAAATTGAATACATCATACTGATCACCCAGGAGGCGTTGCAATTGTGCAGGATAAGATTCTTTAGGGGGATCATTCAGCTTAGCTCCTGCGGTAATGCTGTTGCCTACGCAGGCAATGCGGATCTTTTGGGCTGAGGCACAGGAAGTGATAAAGATGCTGACTAGAAAACAATATATAAGTTTCTTTACCTTTTCTTTCTTCATGCTTTGGATTTGCTTTTAAAATGCATGTAAATAACTTTATTCCGGTTTAACTTTTTTTAAGAAAGGAGAGTGAATCACGAATACATGAAGGATTTTTTGGAGAGCGCTTCTCGTTTCCCGTCTGTCGTTTCTCAATTCATAGCCGCTTTCCGGACAGCAGTGCTTTTATTTCTTTTCCTGTTGCCGCTGCTTTCTCCTGGGCTTGTTCTATCGGCAATCCCTCGTTCATTTCAGGGCGCGTATGTTTGGTTGCCGTGAGCCATGCGTCCTTCATCATCTGCTGGCGCTGCGAGATCAACCGCAATATTTCTTTTCCGTTTTGCTGTACTGCTACAGCCTCTTCTATGCTTTCAATATCTGCAACATTCTTTTCACCCAGGTACAGCAGTATTTGTTTTGCCATAACCCAGTGTCCCAATGCATCGGGATGCACTCCGTCTTTGGCAAAAGCGAAAGCTGCATCAGCTTTCCTGTGATCCTCCAAAAATTTTTTCATGGGGAAATGAACATCTGCAACCTTCCATTTTGCCGCATCCTGCTGGCCGATCAGCCATTCGGAATAGCGATCCAGCACTTCCGAATATCCTACATGCCCGCCGTTCTTTTCGTCAAAAACAGGAGGCGTGAGGTGTATGATGGGTATTCCTGCGTTTACTATTTCATTGTGCAGCCAGGTCATGCCTTCTTTGAACTTTTCAAAACGGCCTTCATCAAAAGACTGGTATATACCGTCATTCATGCCATAGCTTGCAAACACGAGGTCTGGCTTTGTGGCCGCGAGCACTCTTGCCAACCTTTCATGCAGGTCTGGTCGCGGGAACCTTCCATCGGCATGCCCTTCTTCTGATAGTCCCGAAACAGTTTCGCTGGGTAATCCCACATTAATGAATTCATACTGCTTTTTTGGGTAATGCGTAACAAACCAGGCCTCTATATCCGTAACATATTGCCCTGCATACGTAATGCTGTTGCCCAGGAAAAGGATCCGGTGGACCTTTCGGGGAAAAGGCTTGTTATATGCGGAAGCAGGGATTGCTGTGCTTAAAAGCAAAAAAAATATCGCAGTTCTTAGCAGGAGAATTATTCGTTTCATTGATATATCGCCCTGTTTATTTTTTAAAGCTAATGAATTAGGCTGCTATAAAACAAATTTTAACGCAGGGGCGAAAAGAAAAGGCTCGGAGGGATAATCATAATGCAGCTCCTTTTACGTGGATTTTTCTCCGATAACAATGGAAGTGATTTACCCGGAAAAGCTTTTCCGGGTAAATAAAACTATTATCAAATGGTGATCTTCAATCCCGCCATCATATTGAACCGCATAGTGCTGTAGCCATACACTTCGGTGAATTTTGTACCGGTAATATTTTTCAGGTCGGCAAAGAGCCGTAAATGGTTTTTCAGGAAAGCATATTCTGCATAAGCGTTCCACAAAGTATAAGCAGACAGTGTTACCGGCTCCTGTGCGTAGGTGGCCATATTGTAAAACAGGTCGCTTCTTTTGGAGTAATTGCTAAGCTGTGTGCTGACATAAAAATGAGGCGTTACCTGGTAGCCTATATTAACCCCAACGCTGTGCTTCGGGCGGCGTATCAGGTTGGAATAAGTAGAATCCTTTCCATTGTTCTGTGTAGTGACTTTTCCGTCCACATAGGCATAAAATACTTTCAGTGTAAGCTTTTTCCCGATATACAGCGTGGGCTCAATTTCCAGCCCGTGGTCTTTTTGTTTGTCAAGGTTCACCATCGTGAAGGAAGGCCCATATATGATCACGTTTTTTATCTCCCGGTTGAAATATACAGCTCTCAGATCCAGCACACCTTTGAGTATGGTAGCCTGTATCCCTCCCTCCAGCGTGGTGGATTCTTCGGGCTTAAGATCCGGGTTGGCGCTGTATGGCCCAAACAAAGAAGAGAGCGAAGGCGCCTTAAATGAGGAAGCATAGTTGGAAAATATTTTTACTGCATTGTTGATGGTATAAGAAGGATTGATGCTCCAGGTAAAGTTGTCGCCATAGCTGGAATGCTTGTTGTACCGCCCGCCCAGCTCAAGGTTGAAGCCGCCAAGCTTGCGCAGGAATAACGATAAATAAGGGCTGGTAAGCTCCGCGGTGGGATTTTTAGGCGTTGCAGCATTGTCATTCATCTTTTGCTTATCGTAATGAATGCCCGCCAGCAACTGCACATGATCGCCAAAAGCATAATTGCCATACAGTTCAAGTGTTTTTTTATTGCCGGAATAAGGATAAGCCCCATACATATCCGCAAAGTTCCTGTCAATTTCATCATAATCGTAGAATGCAGTCAGCGATCCTCTGCCAAACTGGTAAGCAGCCTGCACTCCCGTGGTCAGCAACTGCGCGGTATACTTTCCGTCGCCATCGGTAAAAGACCCGCCATCGTAATCGCCTTTAAAATAGCTGTAGCGGAAATAGGGTTTCACGCGTAATCCTTTCGCCACTTTTACATCAAAGTCTGCATTGAAGGCATTTTCTGAAAAGCCGTCCTTATCAAAGCTTTTTGCCGCCGTAGTATCTTCCGCTTCGGAAATACCATCCGTCTGGTAATGGGTAAAGCCAATATTATATGATGTTCCTTCGGCTGTGCCATTGATACCTATCCCGGTTTTCAGTGTATGATAGCTGCCGGCTGCAATATTGCCGTATACCTGTGCAGGCTTGTCAGCTCCTTTTTTAGTAATAATATTGATCACCCCAGCTATTGCGTCGGAACCATATAAAGTAGACTGCGCTCCTTTCAGAATTTCAATACGCTCGATCTGCTCTACAGGAAAAAGCCGGATATCAAACGCGCCGCCTGCACCCGAAGGATCGCTCACCAGCACTCCGTCAATAAGCAACAGCGTATAATCCGGCTTGGCCCCGCGCAGAAAAATACTTTTGTCTTTGCCGGGGTTGCTGTATGCGCTGTTGACGATGATGCCGGCCTGCTCATTCAATACCTGCGCAAGATCTTTGCCGGCAGCACGACTGATATCTTCCCTGCTGATAATGCTGATCACCTTACCGGTTTCGCTGACCTTTTCAGGAAACCGTGTGGCCGTAATGACCACCTCGCTGAGTGAAGTTGCTTTGGTACTGTCTTCCTGGGCCAATGCCATCTGTACGCTGCATAAAGAAACTAAAGCCCATACTAATGTTGTCCTGCTCATAAGCATTTGTAAAAATTTTAATTGTTCAGGGAACAGGCTGTGGTGAAAGGAAAATAAAGACGCTTATGTGCCATAAGACATTTTTATTCCGGCTTTTCACCCGAAAGCCTGGTAAAATCAAATGTATATGGCAGGTCTTCTGGCTTGGTTTGAACCGGACACCTTCCCATCCCGCCGGAGGCGTGACAGTGGTATGAAGATCCGGCAAAAGTGACGGCAACCGCTGATTGCCATTCACCAACCTTACAGCTACGGGGATAGCGCCGGAATTGCACCGGACTTCCCTTTTAATCCCGCTGAACGGGAACCAAATACGGTGCAAAGATGATGGTAGATTGTATAAAAAACAAATTATGCCTGTATGGGATCGTGAAAAGTGAGAGGATAGAGGTGGGCAGGGCAATGGTGAATAGTAATACATCAACCGCTCACATTTCACGTTTCTCGCCTCTCTGCCCGATCAACGCATCAACCGCCGTCCTGGCTTTTTCAAAACGCTGCTCATAGCTGCCGCTGATATCCACCCAGGGCACCGACTGGTTGATCATGATATCTTTATAAATAGTGTAGAGCTTTTGCCGCGATTCAAGATCGGGATACTCCCGTAATTCGTCTTTCACCCAGGGCAGATCAGTATTACAAAGGAGGTACTGGTCATACTTCCGCTCAACGATCTGATCCAGTATCCACCGGTGACATTTGTCAAAGACAAACTCGCACCATACTTTCATCACATACATATCTGTGTCAATAAAAAGCAGAGGTTGATCAGAAGTTTTTTTTCCGGAAGGCATGGTATTGCCATACACCTGCCGGGTGGCTTCATCTTCCAGTTGCAGTTGCCCTTTGGCAATGGTAAGAAGATCATCAAAAGTGTAATCCATGCCGTTCTTAAGCAGGTACTCCCTTGCATACTCCCTGCACCAGGCAGTACCATAATGCACAGACAGTTGCTCACAAAGCGTGCTTTTGCCGGTAGACTCGGGGCCGATTACCACTATTTTATTTAATTCGTGCATTGATGATTTTGGTGGGACAAGATAAATATTTCCGGTTAATTGGAGCAAAGTGCAGACTTCTCCTTAGGTGCCAATGACGCATTGTCTAAATAGTTAATTACCAATGCCATAAGGAGATTGTTTCGCCGCGCATCAGTCCTGATTTTTAAAATGCGTGTGGCGGCCCGCAAGGACGGCAAAAATGTTCTGGTTTTAAAAACAGCATCAAAGTAAAGTATACATTAACTCAACCATTTGCCGTATTGCGAATCCCAACCGAAGGTCGGAGAAGCAATCTCCACATTTATCGCTGCTGTTAACTCAACGCCATTCTTTTATGATTGAGGCTCCGCTTAATTAGTTAACCCGAATACGGCAATACTCAACGGTCATTTCGCCTTACCAAAACCTTTAGCTGGTTCCCGGGGCAAACACATCTCTTTGTCACCTTCGCGTATCCTTTGTGTCCTTTGCGGTAAAAAAAATGTATTTAAATATCTTTACCCTCACAAAACCAGCTACATGAAAATTGCAGTACTTGGCGCAGGTATGATCGGGCGTACTATCGCTACAGATCTCAGCGCGTCGTTTGATGTTACTTCTGTTGACAAAAGCGCAGCGTCTCTTGAAATATTGAGATCACGAAATCCTGCGGTAAAAACCCTGCAGAGTGATCTCACTGATGCGAGCCGGTACAAAACCCTGTTGCAGCCTTTTGATATAGTAGTTACTGCAGTGCCGGGCTTCATGGGTTATAATACATTAAAGCAGGTTATAGATGCCGGGAAGAATGTAGTGGATATTTCCTTCTCTCCCGAAGATATGCTGCAACTGGATGAGCTTGCAAAAGAAAGGGACGTTACTGCCATTGTGGATTGCGGCGTTGCGCCGGGCATGAGCAATTTTATTCTTGGGAGATATAACGGGGAAATGAAGGTTGAGAACTTTGAATGTTACGTAGGCGGGTTGCCTAAACTCCGGAAGAAACCCTTTGAATATAAAGCGCCATTCTCCCCCGTAGATGTAATAGAAGAATATACACGCCCTGCGCGGCTGAAAGAGAACGGGCAGATCGTTACAAAGCAGGCGCTCAGCGAAATAGAGCTGATGGATTTTGATGAGATCGGTACACTCGAAGCCTTCAACACCGATGGATTACGGTCCATACTCGATACGATGGAGCATATTCCCAATATGAAAGAAAAAACGCTCCGTTATCCCGGCCATTCGGCACTCATCATCGCTTTGCAGCGCAGCGGCTTTTTTGATACCGCACCCTTTGCATTCCAGGGAACGACTATCAGCCCGCTTGCATTCACATCCTCCATATTGTTTAATGAATGGAGATTATCTCCCGGGGAAGAAGAGCTCACTGTGATGAAAGTGATTGTGGATGGACTGACAGGAAATAAGAAAAAACGTATAACATACAGTCTGCTGGACAGGTATGATACCCATACCCAAACCAGCTCAATGGCCCGGTCAACGGGGTATACCGCAACTGCAGGAGTTCGCTTGCTTATTAACCAGCTCTTTACTGCCAAAGGCGTATTTCCTCCGGAAAAGATAGGGAGTAGCAATGCATGCTTTGAGTATGTGCTGAAGCATCTCAAAGAAAGAAATGTAGTCTGGAAAATGGAAGAGCAACAAATACAATAAGGAATAGATAGCATACCATAGACCTGCCGGCATCAAAAAAGCTGCCGGATAGTGCCGGGCGCATGCTTTAACGTCCGGTGAACAGCATTACTTCCATTCATACAGGCGCTGGTTCTTGGCATTGCTTGCAATAAACAATGCAAAGGCGGCTATAGCCGTATCTTTCAGGATGCTCACCAATGCCATCATGCGCATGGCAGGGTCGCCCGAATCGCGCCAGTTGGGCAGATGAATAGTAAGCACAAACAATATCAGAAGTCCTGCTAACACATAGCCGGCGACAGCTACAAAACGATTGAAGATAAACGCGAGCGCTACAAGAATGAATGCAATACCGACCACATAAACCCAGATGATACCCCCCGGAATGTACATGGGGACATTTACAACAAGTGCGTCGGGATTCATAAAATGCATGATACCGAAGACAATCATTACAATCGCTAAAAGCCAAACGGCTATGCGTGAGATCATATGGTGTGTCATAAAAAAAGAGCTTTAGTCCCATTAAGTTACTCTAATTTTTTTACAACACATAGTATAGTTTTTCACAGGTACCGGATATCAGGCTGTATTTAGCGCTTAGCCCTTACTGCAAGTCAAAAGGATTGCATTCCGGAGTGAATTGCCGCTAATGCACGGGTAAATACATTAAAATTCATTTCGTGCATTTATGGCTTTATTATATTCACAAATCATCCTGTGTTTCACGGGACGCCGGTATTCACGGCATAGAAAAAAATATTCGGGGCCGTTAAACAAGAGCTCCTGTGTAGTAACTTTAATGCCAACACAAATTTGCCATGACTGAACCTGTACAAATTTCTATCCACGCCTTACAGCATGTAGGCCTTCCCGTAAGTGATATCGAGACTTCAGAAAGATTTTATGAAAGGCTCGGGTTTCGTAATGTTATGCGCCGGTCTTTTATGCATGGAGGAGAAGAAGGCACTTGTATCATGATGAAAAGAGAAGAGATCACTATAGAGCTGTACCAGCTTCCGGAAAGGGAGCTTGAAGGGGTCAGGCAAAGAAAGGATGGCCATATAGATCATATCGCTTTTGATGTGCCAGACATAGAAGCAGCATTCCATGTGCTGAAAAGCAGCGGGTTCAGCATTATTGAGGCTACGCCGGTCACACTTGATTTCTGGGAAAGAGGATGCCGCTATTTTAATATGATCGGGCCTGATAATGAGCGGCTGGAGTTTAACCAGATACTATAACAGGGCAGGATTTCTTTTCAAAACAGGGCTTGTCAGTATAATGTCATGCTAAGACTAATAATCCGTGAGAAGTGAAGCGTAAAACTTGCCTACCGGCAGGCAGGCGTGAGCGGCTCACGTTTACCGTCTATCGTTTCACGGTTATAACACTAATTCATATTGCTGAGAAACACGAACGGCTTTAGTTCAGGCTGGTACATTACCTGTACAAGACTTTTCTGTTCCCTGTGGATTTTGTAGCGGTTCATGTCTATCACTTCATTTACCCTGCAAAATTCATCTGCAGATTCCACGTCATGAAGTAATTCGTTTAATGATTCTACTTCCTGCTCAATGGCCTGGTTGCTCATAGATTCGTCTTTCAATAAGACGAGGAGGTCGCGATTGGATGCTTTCATAATAAATAGGATTTGAACTTGGTTGTGAATTGAATATTGAATTAAAAATTAGAAACACTTTAATATTAATAACCCACCATTCCCTTTTTACTGGGGCAACCACATCCTTTCTGACCGCCTTTAAAGATCCCGCAACCTGTTGCCATTACTACCAGCATCAATACCACCAGCACAATTTTATAACTTCGTTTGATCATTACTATTTTTATAAGCCTTGAGTGTAAATTTAAACTAATTTAAATTCTATTTATTGTAGTACCAATTATGTTTTTACCGACATTAACAGTACTACTCATCTAATAACTTCCAGCCAGATGCAAAATCCCCGGATATTAGTGGCTCCGCTCGACTGGGGACTTGGTCATGCTACCCGGTGCATACCTATTGTAAATGAACTGATTAGAAGGGATTGCGAGGTATGGATAGCAGGGGAGGGACAGGTGGCTGCAATGCTCCAAAAAGAGCTGCCCGAAGCCCGGCTTTTGCCCCTCCGGGGATACCGTATTTTTTACCATAACACAATGCAAAAATTTGCCCCGACCATCATAAAGCAGCTCCCGAAAATAACCGGCGTCATACGTTATGAGCACAGGTGGCTGAAACAATTATTACGGGAGCGGCATTTTGATGCGGTCATCAGCGACAACCGGTATGGTCTGTGGAGCAGGGATACCATATCCGTTATTATCACGCATCAGATCAATATACTGTCGGGGCTGGGACCGGCTATAGATAATATTTTACGCAGCATAAGCCACCGGTTTATCCGCAGGTTCAGCGAATGCTGGATACCGGATGTTGAAGGAGAGAATAACATTGCCGGCATGCTGTCGCATGGCAGCCGCCTGCCCCGCAATACAAGATATATCGGGATGCTGTCGCGGATGAAAAACCTGCCAACTGCCGGGGTGTATGATATTGCGATAGTATTATCCGGCCCTGAACCACGGAGAACGATATGGGAGAAAGCATTGCTCAGCATGCTGCAATCCTTCACCGGCAGGGTCTTGCTGGTGCGTGGTTTGCCGGCATCAGCGGAGCAACTTCCAAATATCAATGGTATTACTATAGTAAATCACCTGTCGGCGGCGGAACTGAATATTGCCATCCAAAGTGCTGAATGGGTGATCTGCCGGTGTGGCTATTCCTCTGTGATGGATCTTCTCCGGCTGAAGCACAAAGCAATCCTGGTACCCACACCGGGACAAACGGAGCAGGAATATCTTGCAGCTTATCTTCACAGTAAGGGAGTTTTCTTTGCGGTGAAAGAAGACATATTCTCGCCTGAAAAGCATCTGCGGGAAGCGGCGTCTTTTCCTTATGATTTTAACGGGGTATATGAAGATGACCACATTCTTCAGGAGCAGGTCGACAGGCTTTTGCATGCTATCCGTAAAAAAAGACAGGGAGCTGTTCGGTTATAACATTTTCACTGCCCGTTTCAGATCTTCTGGCGTGTCAATACCCACTGCTTTATAATCCACCTTTGTCATCCGCAATGGAATGCCATACTCCAAAAAACGGAGGCATTCTATTTTTTCGGCGTCTTCCAGCGGTGTTACCGGCCATTTTGTAAATGCTATCAGCGCCTCTTTCCTGAATGCATAAATGCCTACATGCTCGTAATGCTCCACCACGGCAGCTTCATTACGCATGTAAGGAATGACGCTCCTGCTGAAAAACAGGGAGTTCATTTTTTTGTCGGCGACCACTTTCACTACATTGGGATTATGCAGCATTTCCTTATCGGTTATAGGCAACATCATAGAGCCTACCTGCACTTCTTTATCATCAAACAGATCTACAAGCTGCCGCATAGCCACCTTATCTACAAAAGGCGTATCACCCTGCACATTCACTACAATATCCACCTCCATTTCTGCCGCTGCTTCGGCAATGCGGTCGCTTCCGGACTCATGCTGCTGTTTGCTCATCACAGCTTTGCCGCCATTTGCAACGATCTCTTCATAAATAATATCGCTGTCGGTAACCACCCACACTTCATCAAACAAGCCCGTAGCGAGGGTATTATCATGGGTATGCCTGATCACTGTTTTATCGCCAAGCATTTTCATTAGCTTGCCGGGAAAGCGTGAAGCTGCATACCGGGCCGGGATCATTGCGACAATTTTCATGATAGTTTTTTTCAAAGATAGATGATGATTCAATAATCTGTCTTGACCGTTTTATCAAAGGGTAGCCTGAACTGGTATCCTAAGTTTTCGTCCGTCTTATCTTCCAGCACATCCAGTCCATACCTGAGGTTTGCAGGATCAGTATAGGCAAAGGTGCCAAACATTCTGTCCCAAAGAGAAAAAATATTGGCATAATTGGTATCGGTATACGGCCGCTTAAAATGGTGGTGTACTTTATGCATATTGGGAGAAACAAATATCCAGCTTATCGGTTTGTCGAGCCATAGCGGCACCCGTATATTGGCATGATTAAAATGAGTAAAAAGCGCTGCGACACTCCTGTAAAGAAAATAATAGCTGATAGGTATCCCCAGCAGGAAGACTCCTATAACCGTTGAAGTTTCCCTGAAAAGCCATTCTCCCGGGTGATGCCGGGTGCCGGTAGTAACATCCACTTTGGTATCGCTGTGATGGATTATGTGAAATTTCCACATCCATTTTATTTTATGCATCAGGTAGTGCGGGGCATATTGCCCGAAAAAATCAAGCAGAAAAAGCGCGAGGATCAGTCTCACCCATTCCGGTAAATGGATAATATTAAGCAGCCCGAAATGATTCGCCGTCACCCAGGCGCAGATCTTAATGGTGGAAAAGCCGAAGATCACGTTCAGCACAATGGTGCATGCAAGAAACACCAGGTTTACGCCCGCATGCCTGTAACGCTTAAAGGAAAATGTAAAAAGCGGGTAATACCCCTCTATCAGCCAGAAGAAGATCATTCCTCCCATGAGGATCAGGATCCTGTCGCCACTGGAAATATGTTCCCAATATTGAAGAAAGTCATTCATATGCAAGTTCTTGCAGAAAAGTTACAAAAGAATTTGCAGACATCAGTTTTCTGAAAATAAAGAGGTTTTGGCCGGGGGAAGATCGTCAAACTCAAAGCCGCAATCAAAACAATGGTATACCTTCTTTATACTGAGGGCATAGCTGCCGAAAAGAAAGCCGATAATAGCGCTCAGCCAGTTGCCTGATTTTGCAGGGTTGGAGATATATTCCACATTATGAGAATGACATTGAGGGCATTCCAGGGCGGTCTTTTTGTTTTGCTCAAATAAGCTTAACAGCACCCTTGCTTTTGATACTTCATTTTCCGGCACCACCAGCTTTATACCGCCCACTGCATTACTGAGAATAGGATCTACGGTTACCGTATATTCATCCCGCAGAAAGCAGGTTATGCCTTCGGCCTGCAGCTTGCCCAGCATGATATTGGCATCAATGTAGTTATCAAAGCTTATTACGGGCACCATTTTCATTGCAAAACAAATGCTTACTGGTTGAGCATCAACGGCATAGCCAGCATCAGCAGGTCTTCCTCCTCGTCTTTGTCCACCGGCAGTAAAATACCGGCTTTTGTGGGAGTGGAAAGTTCCAGCACCACCTCACTGCTTGAAGTAGCGCTGAGCAGTTCTATTAAAAACTTGGCGTTAAAAGCGATCTGGATATCTTCTCCTTCATAACGGCAGCTCATTCTTTCATTCCCTTCAAAACTAAAATCCACGTCCTGTGCAGCAAGCTGCAATTCTGCCCCGCTAATGCTCAGGGCTACCTGGTTGGTGCTTTTATTGGAGAATACGCTGACGCGCCGCAGTGCGTTTTGAAAATCAGTGCGGCTTACAGTCATTTTATAAGGATTCTCAACAGGAATAACCACTTTGTAATCAGGGAAACGTGCATCTATCAGGCGGCAAACCATTTCTGTGGACCCGTGATCTACAAAAAGATGGTTATTGTTGTAAGATACCTTCAGCTCATCTTCATTATCCGGAAGCGCCGATTTCAACAGGTTGAGCGGCTTTTTGGGAACAATGAAAGCGCCTTTTTCGGGACAGCTCACATCGGTTCTGCGATATTTTACCAGGCGATGGGCATCTGTTGCCACAAAAGTGATCCCTTTTTTATCCAGTTCAAACAATACGCCTGTCATCGCCGGGCGGAGATCGTCGTTGCTCACTGCAAACAGTGTTTTATTGATAGCCGTTACCAGGGCGGAAGAAGTCATGGTAAATAAGTTGGTATCGCTTGCGGCAGGCTCCTTGGGGAAATTATCCGGGTTTTCGCCCATCACCTTATACTTACCATTGTCGCTGGTAATTTCCACACCAAAGTTTTTATCAATAGTAAAAGTGAGCGGCTGATCGGGCAGGTTTTTTAAAGAATCTATCAGGATCTTCGCCGGTATGCAGATCTTGCCGCTGTCTCTCGCCTCAATATCAATATGGATCTTCATTACCGTTTCCAGGTCGGTAGCCACTACGGTGAGCTTATTCTTTTCTATCTCAAATAAAAAATCTTCGAGGATAGGCAAAACCGTATTGGCACTGATGACACCACTGATATGCTGCAACTGTTTGAGCAATGCTGACGACGAAACAATAAACTTCATAATAGCCGTTAAAATTTTGAATTAGGCAAATATAGAATTATGCGTATAAATCTACCCATTTTTTTAGAAGGATATCAGCGACTATTCTATTACTTTGCCACATTCCTGTTACAGGGTGCTTTTCCTCCGGGCAAAGCGGTTGTAAAAACCTTCAGGCAGCAGTATGATACCACGCAAACAACTTTCGCCGGAACAGGCTTATGAAAAAATAAAGCACTACTGCGCTTACCAGGAACGCAGTCATAAAGAAACCATGGATAAGCTGTATTCCCTTGGTACGCGCAGGCAGCAGGCGGAAATCCTCCTTTCACAACTTATTGAAGAAGGATACCTGAACGAAGAGCGCTTTGCCATCCAGTATGCCGGCAGCAAATTCCGGATGAAACACTGGGGGCGTAAAAAAATTGAGCATGGGCTGAAAGAACGGTTTGTGAGCACTTATTGTATAAAAAAGGCCCTGGCGCAGATTGTGGATACGGATTACGAAAATGCCCTGCACCGCCTGGCAAACAATAAATGGGAGGCGCTGAAAGGAACATCCAATGTTTTCACGAAAATGAAGAAACTGCAGGATTATCTTTTGCAGAAAGGCTACGAATATGAGCTCGTGAATAATGCAGTAAAAAAAATAAGGGAAGAAAAGAGGTAACAAAATATATTATTTTAGTTACTGGTAATTACAGGTTTAGGTTAATGGGCAATGGTGAAACGTGAAACGGCAAATGATAAACGTGAGAGATGAAAAAGGTGAGCGGTCCATTGCCTATTCACCATTCACCATTGCCTATTCACTAAAAAAAACATTATGGCCAAATCTCCTAAAAAAAGCGCTGCAAGGCCGGCGAAAAAGACAGCAAAAAATAATAGCGCAAGAAAGGGCACTGCTGTAAAAAGGTCATTACCCCGCTCACAATCTGTACTGCGCACAAGAGGTGTGGATACGGGGAGCGCCGGCGAAAGTACGACCCTTGATACTCTATATATTGTTGACGGATCGGGTAATGCTGTATCGCTTGAGATAAAAGTGGGCGCGGAAGAGCAAACCAGCGATATGACGATACACTTAGATAATACGATGGTTGCCGAAAACCACTCCGGAGATCTTCCTGCAACAACATTGGGAACAAATAAAAGCATTAATGGCAAAAAGTTGCGCATTGTTGCGACCATCACTGATACTTCCAGGAAGACCAATTTTACCAGCCTGAGCATTCGCCTCACAGGCGGAATGGATGCAAACAACTTCAGCTTATCCAAAACGGTAGATGAAGAAGGCGCTTCAGCGGACTATCTCTGCCTTATTGAATTTTTCAGGCCATAAAAGCAACAACATCTGATCAGATTAAAACTAAAGCTATGCAGGTGAAAAATTGTTTATTCATCATGATGCTGCTACTCTCCTGCAGGGCGCTGGCGCAGCAGGAAACAGATACGACCATCACGGTTGACCTGCTGAACGCACCTGCCTCGCCCGCTTCCAGCTTACTGGGCATAGCACCGAGCGATATTGACAGGCCTACCGATGTTTCGGCCTTTATGCTGTCTTTGCAATCGGCATCCAATGCTTTTACCAGGCTGCCGTCCAATTATGCGGTAGATATAGCTCCTTACTGGCTGTTTAAAAAAAGTAAAAAGGGCGATATTACCACAAAGGGCTTTGCACAATCTTCAGGCAAAGATGTTTTAAAGCAAACACTGGTATTGTCGTTTGCCATACGCAGTCCTGATACCGCTGCAGCAGGCACGCTGAATGCTAAAAGCGCATACGGCGGCTTCGGCTTTAAGTTTTCCATTTTACGGGGTAAATACGACAATACTACTAATGCCGCACTTGATAAAATAAAACGCCTGCAGGATATCAGGCTAAGGCATCTGGATGAAATACTTACAGGGTATCTTGCAAATGTTGACCCCACAGTGATAGAGCTCCGGCAAAAAAGAAAAGACATGCTGGCGGGAAAAACTGCAGACGAGATCCGGACTATCATGGCAGGCGAAGAATATACCGCCATCAATAATGCGCTTAATAAAAAGCTGGCGGATTATTACGAAGCAGAGAAAAAAGAAAAAATAGATGCCATTGACAAAGAGATCCGGGACGTCGCGGCTTCTTTTCAAACAGTGAGGATCGGACTGACCTGGGATGTCGCAGGAGGTATCAGCACCGAGTTCAGGAACCTGCAATTCAATAACTCCAAAGTTTATAATGCAGGCGTGTGGAGCACTGTAGGCTACACCGATACTACTTATGGCGCCGGCTTATTCCTGCTGCGGCTTTTGCATAACCCCGACCAGGTTTTTGCAAAAGACAATATGATGAATGACATGGGCGATATCACCACACTTGATGCGGGAGTGCGGTATATCTATGCAAAGCCACAGTCCGCATTCAGCGCAGGAGTGGAAGCGATATACAGGAGCATTCTTTCCTCCCATACCATAAACCCTTCCTGGCGTATTGTTTTTAATGCAGACTATAAAATACTGGCAAACCAGAAGCTCACTTTCTCTATCGGCAGGAATTTTGACGGCACTCTTACCAAAGCCGGGAACCTTATTGCTGCATTGACCTTTTTGAAAGGGTTTGGGAATAAGAGATAGGAGGAACATTAATAAAGCATTATTTTTCCTCAGAGATATTCCTTTTTTCACCGCCGGGTGTCCCTTCATCTTCCCAGGCGTAGTCTCGGCGCATGGCTTTGTGCGTTGGCTGCCGGACTCGCCGTGTAATAAATCAGGCGGTAGTTCAGTACCGCCCTGCCCCGATAAAGCATAAAACGCCGGGCGATAAAACCTGCGACTGACGCGGTAAGTACTTCGATCATTACATTACGCCGAGTCCTGCCAGCCTTTCCAGTATGAGCCAAAGCAGAGACTCGGCTGGGAAGAAACGTCAAACGTGAAACGGGAGACTTGCTTACCGGTTTACCTGCCGTAGACATGGCAGCCAGACGATAGATGAGAAAGACTCACATTTATCGTCTCACTTCTCACAAGGAAATACGACAAATTATTGTTGGATAAACCTGATTTAAATGCTCACCCGGTAGCTGGTGCTTCGCCCCCCTGCTTTTCCGGAAAGAATAAAAGCACCAATCTCCATCAACTGCTGCATATCCCTGGTTGCCGTTGCCTTAGAAGTTTTGGTAATACCGATATATTTCCTGGCATTCATTCCACCTTCAAACCCTTTGGGTCCTTCCTCCAGCATTCTTTTGATCACGGTAAGCTGGCGTTCATTCAATTGGTCTTTGTAGCGGTCAAAAAATCTTGTTTTCTTCAACGTGAAATCAATCTGTTCTTCCGCTTCAGTTTGGGCGGCAAGCGATATGCGCACAAAATACTCCACCCATCGTGTGATCTCATTCGATTGCTGCGCTTTTTCCAATGCCTCGTAGTAGTTTTTCTTATTCGCTTCAATGGTACTTGAAAGGCTTAAGACTACCGGTCTGCCAATGGTTTGCGACAGTGCTTTTTCTGCAATGGCTCTGCCGATCCTGCCATTACCATCTTCAAAAGGGTGGATAGTTTCAAAATACAAATGTGCAACAGCAGAACGAACCGGTGCGCTTTTAATTTCTGCCTTCCCTCCCGGGCCGGTTTCATTGAACCATGCAATAAAAACTTTCATTTCCGCCGGTACGCGCTCAGATGGCGGTGCTTCATAGTGCACTCTTTCTTTTCCCATCGCGCCGGAAACGACCTGCATAGGTTCTTTATGGGTTCGCCATTTACCAACTTCAATCCTGTTGTTTTCACCTATCAAAAGCCTGTGCCAGGCAAACAGCTTTTCTTCAGTCAACGGCTCTTTAAAGGTATTGCGCACATTGATCATTAATTCCCCCAAACCTGCGGCGGATTTATCCTTTATATGCTCTGTGCTCACATGCAGTCCAAGATTTTTGCGAATAGAAGAAAGTATGTCTTTCCTGCTGGGAAACTCACCTTCGATCTCGGAGGTTTTGATCGCTTCAGCCAGGATAATGTCAATTACAATATCCAGCCTGGTTTCTTCCGGTAATCCTACCAGCATGCCGGAAACCCTTCCCGCTTTTTCGGCGAAAAGCAGCAAATCACCCTCAACGCTTTCCAGGGAAAACCGAAAATGAGGCCAGTCTTTTAATTGCCAGTTGTATTTTGTCATGAGCCGATTAGATGACATTATCGGCTCAAATATACATAAAAAATGAGCCGAATAAAGAAATTATTCGGCTCAAATATGCCAATATGCAAAAATCATTATATATTTCTCTTGTATATTTATTATTGTTTTTGGCCAAGAGGAACCTTTGATGAAATTTTTCATGCTTCCTTTGTGTAATTTAAGCATGAAAAATTTCATGTCGGTTTGAAACCATTCACAACTTCTGCGATGGGGAAAGATGAAAGATGTTCAAAATAGAAAGCTGCTTAAAGCTGATAGGTTGCCAATAGATGCACAAAAAGCTTTTGCAGAATGGGCTGATCCGCTGCCAAAGATGATTGTCTAATCGCAAACTAATTTTTATGAAGTTTGTTGTGTATATACTGTCACCATTATTGGCTCTCATACTTTTGTTGGTCAAAATTCCGATTTTTGATGATTGGGCGAAAAAGATAAATCCAAACGCAGAATACTATATCTCGAGATTTTTAATACTTGGAACGCTATACAATTACTATTTAACAGTATTCAGTCCTTACAGGATGCTAGAAAAGCTTGCAAAAAGGAAATGGATTGTGCTGGCTGAACGTGTTGCCATGCTCAACTCAGACTATAATGGAAAATTTGATTTTAGTTGTAATATCATGATACCAAGACGTCGATTCTTTTATAGGATAGAACCCACTTCAAATGGTTCCAATAAACAAAGGCTGACAATATGGGGAGATGTATTTAAGGTTATTTGGAAAAGCGAAAACGCACATTTCCCACAAGATTTGAAAATAACAATCAACCAGGGAGTTTGCGGTCAAGCTTTTAGGGATGCTTCGGCGACAAATCCACAAAATGTAAAAGGAGCCGTGTTAACCCCCGAAAAACTAAAAAATTATAATTTTAATTTTACTAAAAAACAATTGGAATTGACCGCCAATTTGCGAATTGTTGCCTCTTGCCCTTTGGTTATCAATGAAAAAGGGATAAAGAACGAGAAAAATAAGGTTATAGGTGTGCTGAACATTGAATGCATTATAGAAGGGTCAGAGAAGCTTATTGAGGATCATGCTTCTCGCAAAGATTTTTATGTTAAACTTGCAAAATTGAGTAATTTGTATCTAAACTTGCACGTTTAAGCAAAATCCAATATAAATTTGTATCATAGTAAATGTGGGATATGAGCAATAAAAAAGTACATCAAATGGTACACAATCAAAATGCAAAAGATTTTGCGGAAGATAGAGACAGCAGCGGTTTCTTTATTCTAACAGAAGAAACTAATGATTTTATTGTTCCTGATCCAGCACTTGACCAAGAACAACGAATAATTCAAGCAATAGAGATATTTGACAATTCTCTAAATGAAAAGGTTAGAGAAAAAGCGCCAAAAGTTTATGTAATCAGTTAGTTTTTTATAATAGGATGCTAAAATATTCAAGGCCCTCCTTAGAGAGGGCTTTTTTTATTGCCTGAGCTGTGCTTAGCAACCGTCCTATATTTTTCAAATTCTTGAGGGCAGGCGATTATATTTATTTATCGATGCTCCTGTATTAGCTGACACCTTATACATGCCAGACGCAGGACCCACCTAAAAATCTTGTTTGAATAAACACCTTTGCACTTATCGCACCAAAAGAAAAAGCGACTATGAGTTTTACTTCATAATCGCTTGATTTCTGTGGTGTGGGGCGGGATCGAACCGCCGACACAAGGATTTTCAGTCCTTTGCTCTACCGACTGAGCTACCGCACCATTCCCCCTTCTAAAGGGGCAGCAAAAATAGGGCTTTCCGGTGTAACAGCGAAAAATAAGCCCTGAAAATTATGGACTTCGCTGTTTTTTTTGGACATCTGGTAAAAGGTGTAAGATAAGGCCTTATACCCTACTGCCCTGTACCTCATACCTTCCCCCTACGCCTTTTTAAAAACAGAAGTAGCAGTATGCCCTCCAAACCCGAACGTGTTGTTTACCACATAGCGTACAGGCCTGCTGATGGTTTTGCCGGTTACGATATGAAGCCCCTCCGGAATTTTCTCATCCAGCTCCTGCGTATTGATAGTACCGGGCACTGTGTCATGCTTTGCAGAAAGAACGCTGATAATGCTTTCAATGGCTCCTGCTCCTCCCAGCAAGTGGCCTGTCATGGATTTGGTAGCGCTGACAGATACAGGAAGATCACCGAAGACCGACTTAATACCGATCAATTCGCTTATATCTCCCAGTCCCGTTGAGGTAGCATGTGCATTGATATAGTCCACCTGGTCTGCAGTGATCCCGGCATCTTTCAGCGCTCTTGTAATGCCGAGGGATGCACCGATGCCATCCGGTGCTGTACCCGTTAAGTGATACGCATCGGCAGCCATGCCGCCGCCAACCATCTCTGCATAAATATCAGCACCTCTTTTTACGGCATGCTCCCATTCTTCGAGAATCAAAGCAGCGCCCCCTTCGCCAATCACAAATCCATCGCGGGTTTTGTCAAATGGCCGCGATGCCGTCAGGTAGTTATCATTATTTTTCGACAGGGCCTGTGCCGCGCTGAACCCTCCCACGGATGCCGGGGTGATACCTGCTTCGGAACCACCGGCCACCATGATGGTAGCTTTTCCCATGCGTATAGTGTCAAATGCATTGATGATGCCGGTATTGGAGGATGCGCAGGCAGATACGGTACAATAATTCGGACCATGTAATTTGTGACGTATGGATATGACGCCTGCCGCAATATCTGCGATCATCTTAGGTATGAAATAAGGATTATACCTCGGAGTGCCATCCCCTTCATAAAATGCCTTAACCTGTTCCTCAAAGGTACCTATACCGCCATTGCCTGATGCCCATATCACACCAACATCCGCTCTTTCTTCCAGCGGCATGGATGCAAAATCAAGCCCTGAATTTTTGATAGCCTGGTCTGAGGCTGCAATGGCATATTGGGTGAACAGGTCGTATTTCTTTATTTCCTTCTTTTCGATATATGCTTCAGGATCAAAGCCTTTAACCTCACACGCAAACCTTGTCTTGAATTTTGACGCGTCAAATTTGGTGATCGGTCCTGCACCGCTTTTGCCTTCCACAATATTCTTCCAGAAGGTATCTACTGAATTGCCCAGCGGGCTGATAACGCCTAATCCTGTTATAGCTACTCTTTTCATAATTGGTTTTGTTCTGTCTGCAATAATATCTTTAAATAATTTATCCGCCAACAATTGGGGCGTATTCAACATTTCGCAATAAGGGTTTGAACCACGGAGGCAGGGAGAACAGGGAGAGCCACAGAGAGAGGGAACTACAAGGACATCAGACCACAATATTGTACCGGGATGTGCGCTTTTGCTCGCACCTTTATCATGCCTTTATTGCTGTTATTGCCGAAATCCCATTCGTAGGTAGAGGAAGCGCCGGAAGTAATATTGAAAAAATTTTCACTTAAGGGAGAGCAGTCGCCATTGGGGGGATCCATAGTGAAGTCTGCCTTTAACTGGGCAAAGCCGGTAAGAGATCCCCCGCTGGTCGCGAGGCATAGAAATAATTTAAGCCATACTTCCTGTCGAATGCAAAATTTCACCTGGGCTGTATTTCGGGATGATTTAGTTTAACCGGTCTTCAACGGCATTCCTGTTCTCAGGCAACGCAACGATATCAATATCGGATTTCAGGATGGAAAGTCAATCGGAAGCTGGTTTAAAAACAGCCGCCAACATACATAAAATAAGTCATATATCGGAATATTGTATATTAATATTTAACCTGCTATTCCGGCATCTTCATCGAAATTTTTTATCTTGACTGCTCACCAGCTTAATTCATTTATTATGGAACAGACAACTTTGGGGATTGGTACCCGGCTGCAGCATACACATTTCGGGCCTGGCGTGATCGTAGGCGTTAAATATGCGACCTATATTATTTCTTTTATTAACCACGGGATAAAAGAAATAGATAAAACAGATCCGCTGCTGGACGAGATCATACCCGAAAATGTGACCACAGAAGTGGAGACGGTTTCGGAAACAGAAAGATCCCTGCTTAAAATTTTAAGATTATGGGGTGGTATTACCGAAAATGTGCCACTGGGCGACCGCTGGACAGGCGGCATGCTTATTCTGAAACCCGCAGATCCCTCCTTAAAGCCGAAAGAAATTCCTGTGGAAGCTTTCTTTCACAAGATCGTAATGCTGCGCGACCGGCTGCGGGTGCTGGAGCAACAGATCAATGCCCACAAAGTGCTTACCGACGAGGAGAAGGTAAACCTCCAGCAATATATCACCAGGATATACGGGTCGCTTACCACTTTTAACGTGCTTTTTAAAAACAAGGAACAGTGGTTTATAGGTGAAAAAGGAAGTAAGGAAGATTAAGCCTTGTTGTGTCAAACGTGAAATGACAAACGTGAAACGTGAAACGACAGACGTGAGAGCCTCTCACTTTTATCGTTTCACGTTTGACGATAACCACAGACATCATTTGCCTGACTTAAACCACCAAAACTATATTCCCGATGAGACAACTTGTTACTACGCTGTTGATGCTTTCTGCCGTCGCCGGCTATAGCCAGTCGTATAAAAAGCTTCATGAAGAAGCTATAGTGATAGATACGCATAATGACGTGCTTTCATCGGCCACCATGAAGGGATTGGATCTTGGCAGGAACCTGAAGGGAAAAACGCATAGTGATCTTGCCCGCTTTAAAAAGGGCGGCATTGATATACAGGTCTTTTCCATATTCTGTGACGGAACATTAGGAAAAGACACCGCTTTTAAGTTTGCCAATATAGAGATAGACTCTTTATATGCCCTCGCCGGCCGCTACCCTGGTAAAATGATGATGGTCACTTCGCCCGCACAGTTGCAGGAGGCCGTAAAGGAGCACAGGTTAGGCTGCATGATCGGGGTGGAAGGCGGTCACATGATTGAAGACAGGATGGACTATCTCGACAGCCTGTATAAAAGAGGCGCCCGCTATCTTACGCTCACCTGGAATAACTCTACCTCCTGGGCCAGCTCCGCAAAAGATGAATCCAATAAAGAAGCCGGCGCCAACGGTCTGAATGATTTTGGCAGATCCGTTGTCCGCAGGATGAATGAGCTGGGAATGATGGTGGACCTTTCCCATACCGGAGAAAAAACTTTTTGGGACGTTATACATACTACCCGGAAACCGGTACTCCTGTCGCATAGCAGCGTGTACAGGCTCTGCCCGGTCTTTCGCAACCTGAAAGACGACCAGATAAAAGCCGTTGCCAACAACGGCGGTGTGATACAGGTAAATTTTTATCCCGGCTTCATTGACAGCAATTACCAGAAAAACCGCCGCGCCGTGTTTGAGCGGCATAAACTGGAAAAAGATTCTCTTCAGAAGCTTGGAATGCCGGATTATGAAATAGCTGAGGCGCTGGCGAAAAAGTACCGTAAAGAGATGGATGCTATCAGTCCGCCGTTGTCCCTGCTGATAGATCATATTGACTATATTGTAAAGCTGGTGGGAGTGGATTATGTCGGGCTGGGCGCTGATATGGATGGGATTGAATCTTTACCGCAGGAGCTGAGAGGCGTAGAAGATTTTCCCAAAATTACAAAGGCACTGCTGCAACGCGGCTATTCCGAAGCGGATATCAGGAAAATATTGGGAGAGAATTTTATCCGGGTATTTGAAGCCAATAGCTCACGCAGCGATCGCTAAGATGCAACGGGCGCAGCGATGTTTTTCTTTGTGCCGCTGCTCCTTTGCGCCCGCTGCGTGAACCCTTTTGAACCACTAAGAAACCATAACCGTTCCATAAACAATTATTAGCGCATTAGCTATTCTTCTTCCGGCCATTTTCCCAAACCTTTTCTTACCAGCTCCGGCACATCGCCGGTACAGTCAATTACCGTTGACGGGATCATCCCGCCTATACCGCCGTCAATCACTATATCTACCAGCTTATGGAAGTTTGCTTCCATTAATTCCGGGTCTGTATATTCTTCCACCATCTCGCCCGGCAAAGTAGTGCTGAGTATGGGGTGCCCCAGCTCTTTCACAATAGTTCTTGCAATATTATTATCAGGCACCCTTATCCCCACTGTATTCTTTTTGCTCTTCAGCAATTTTGGCACTTCTCTGCTTGAAGGCAGGATAAAAGTGTACGGCCCGGGAAGATATGTTTTCAATACACGGTACAAAGAAGTGGAAATGCTCCTGGTATAATTGCTGAGATGGCTGAGGTCGTAGCATATAAAAGAGAAATTCGCTTTCTGTGCATCTATATTTTTTATCCTTGCAATCTTTTCTATGGCCTTGTGCTGCGAGATATCACAACCTAAACCATAGATCGTATCCGTAGGATAAATAATGATACCGCCGTCCCGGAGGCATTCCACAATGGTTTTGATCTGCCGTGGCTGCGGATCATCGGGATGGAGGTGTAGAAGCATGATAGTTTTTTTGGGTGAATGCCCGCCCGGCTGACGCCAGTCGGACGGGGGCAATGGTGAATGGTGAATGCAGCCCGCTGCGAAATTGTGAGACGTGAAAGGTCAAATGTAAAAATCTCACGTCTCACCTTTCACGTCTCTCTTCTCACGTCTCACAATCATTTACGGCACAATAGCCTCACTCTCCCCACACCTTAGTTCCTTCACTGCAGTTAGCGCATATATCAATATTCTTGCGGCTGCTCATCAGGTCCCGCCGGAATTGTTTGTAATTGTCATTGTTCCATATTTCCCGGAACGATTGCATCTGCAGGTTGCCGAGCCGGTGCATGGCGTCCTTATCAAAGCAGCAGGGCACTACCATCCCATCCCAGGTAATAACATTGGCATGCCATAGTTTCCAGCAATGGTTGTCCATCCTGTTTTTCAGCCGGTATTTCCCATGCTCATCTTTCCGGTAACGGCTGAACCGGTCTATGGAAGGGATCAGGTTGTTGGGATCATTTTCATAATCGTATACCTGCGCCGTTTTGAACCATACATCATCTACACCGGTTTGTTTTGCCAACGCCTTTACTTCTTCTATCTGGTGCTCATTATGCTTTACCACCAGGAACTGGAAGATCACGAAAGGTTTCCTGCTTTTCAAAGCTTTTTTCCATTTTACAATATTGGCAGCGCCCTGCAGTACTTTGTCGAGCTGTCCGCCCACACGATATTGCCGGTAGGTTTCCTGAGTAGTGCCGTCAATGGAAATGATGAGGCGGTCCAACCCGCTTTCCACGGTTTTCTTTGCGTTGGCATCATTGAGATAATGCGCATTTGTTGAAGTAGCCGTATAGATCTTTTTGTCCGTGGCATACTTCACCATCTCCAGGAAATCAGGATTGAGATAAGGTTCTCCCTGGAAATAAAAGATGAGGTATAAAAGCTCTTTATGGATCTCATCAATCGTCTGCCTAAAAAAATCTTTTTTCAGCATACCTGTGGCCCTTGAAAACTGGCGTAGTCCGCTGGGGCATTCGGGACAGCGGAGATTACAGGAAGTAGTAGGCTCAAAAGATATGGATACCGGGTAGCCCCACTGCACCGGCGTCTTCCGCCAGCGGCTGATATAGTAGCTGCTCAATACCTTTCCTGCATTCCACGCCCGTCGGAAAGTAAACCTGGAAAGAAGATTGAGGCTGTCATAAAAATTAAGGCGGGGCATAGGCATAAAGGTAGGCAATATGGTAATATACCCTTGAAGCGCACAAAAACCAAGATTTAGTTAAAACATTTCCGTTAAAATAATATGGCAAAATAATCGCTATACAGCAGCGTTACACTCAAAATCTCCGTATTGAAAAAGTCATTTTCGCAATATTTCACCCTCATTATATTGATAAGTTGTTTTTCCTTCCCGGCAGGGCTGCATGCCCAGATGATCACCGGTGTGTGGCATGGAAAGATCAACAGGCAAAAAGTGGAGCTGAAAATTGTGCAGAAAGGAGACAGCCTCACAGGTACTGTATATTATTACCAGTCGCATGCCAATTACCGTCGTTACGCGATCACCGGTTATTTTGACGCCATCAATAACGAAGCTGTGTGGTGGGATGATGCATTGCTTGAAGCATCAGTCCGTGCGGGGGTGGCAATGCAGTCGCATGCTGACTTCAATTGCCCCGGAGGAGGCGTAATGAAGCTTGACGGGGAAACAGCAGCAAAAGACGATGAGGAAAAATCAAAAGGAGAAGTACATCTGGATAAGATCAATGCTCCTTTATTCGGAGATGAATGGGATTTTGTGATAGAGAACTATACCGCGGGCGCCAATGATCCTTTGATCATTGACCGTGTCGGTATGATCGCCCGTCAGCCCGCTCCTGTTCCGGTGCAAAAGCCACCGGTAGCTATTGTGCCTGCAGTTGTCAAAACCCCTTCACCACCCGAAACTGTGGTAATTGCAGAGCAGCCAAAGCCGCTCCCTGCTGCACAGCTGACCATAGAGCAGAAGTTTGCTCTGCGGGAGAAAATACCGTCGCTTGAGATCCCGCTCGCAGGAGATTCTATAGAGCTTAACTTTTATGATAATGCAGAGATTGACGGAGATTCCATCACACTTTTTCTCAATAACAAACTTATTTTCCAGCATATATATCTTACCGACAAACCCTTTACGGTAAAACTTCCTGTGAGCGACCTGCAGGAAACCAATGAACTGGTGATGGTAGCAGAGAATCTTGGTTCCATTCCACCCAACACATCCTTTATGGTGGCATACGTGGACGGGCAGCGCTATGAAGCAAGGCTGGTGAGCACGGAAGGCAGCAGCGCAATGATCAGGTTTGTAAAAGCGAGAGCTCCGGTCAACACTTCGTCGGAGAAATGATGCGGTTAACTTTTACGGCAAAGAACCAGGAAAACATTTTTGTGAAACTTCGTGTGTGGTTTAAACGGTTTCACGCGGCGGGCACAGGGGAGCGGCGGCGCAGAGAAAATATGGCTGCGCTCATTGCACCGTAGCGCCCGCTGCGAGAACTGTATTTCACGAAAAGAGCGCATAACCGGATGGTTAACCTCTTAATTTTGTGTGTGGATTAAACGATTTCACGCGGCGGACGCAGGGGAGCGGCGGCGCAGAGAAAATATGGCTGCGCTCATTGCACCGTAGCGCCCGCTGCGAGAACTGTATTTCACGAAAAGAGTGCACCCCCCGGATGATTGATCTCTTATTATTGTGTGTGGTTTAAACGATTTCACGCGGCGGGCACAGGGGAGTGGCGGCGCAGAGAAAATATGGCTGCGCTCGTTGCACCGTAGCGCTCGCTGCGAGAACTGTATTTCACGAAAAGAGCGCAACACTTACCCGGATGATTGATCTCTTATTATTGTTTCCAGACCTTATAAAAATAATACACCAGTCCTGTGAGGCTGGCAACAAACCAAATATAGAATATGGCGTTGAAGACATTGAAGCGCCCGTACACAAACGCCCACTGAAGATAGAGCCCGAAAAACATAGTAATAAGCGCCCACACCACAAGTGCGGTTACTACCCGTATTATTTTGAAAAAAAATTCTTTTAAATCAGGTTCTGTTCCGCTTTGCATGGTCGCTTAATATTTTTTATTGCAGCAGTAATTGTTTGAAATCCGTTGAATCACCTTTAAAAACGTTAAAGTCCACCCTGTTCACAATACCATTTACCCTGCCGGTTTCGCTGTGTTGCCAGAATGTCCATTCCCGCTTTATTCTCGGGTTGTGCGGCTGCAGGTAGTGCGCCACCCATAAAGGATATTCATCAAACTCATCTCCCAGGTAATGGTCATAAAAATCAACATTGGTGTAAATGATAGGCTTTACTTTATAATATTCTTCAATGGTGCAAAGCCATTCTTTCACTCTTGCTCTCAGGTCTTTTGGACGCGCACCATATAATTGCTCCACATCCAGCACCGGCGGGAGATCACCAGGCTCCAGCGTAACCTGCGCTATAAAGTTATCCGCCTGCTTTTTTCCGCTTTTGGTAGCAATAAAAAAATGATAGGCTCCTCTTGTTATTCCTTCCTCTCTTGCTTTAAACCAGTTGCGCCTGAACATCCTGTCTACATTTATCAACCCTTCAGTAGCTTTAATAAAAGTGAAGCTGAGCTGCATATTCTCCACGTTCATGCTTTTTACCTCGTCCCAGTCTATTACATCCTGGTGATGGGAAACATCAATGCCGTGTATATCATAATTAACAGGAATATCAATGCCAAAAGCAGCATAGCGCACAAAATGAACATGGTATTCCTTCCACTTTACATAACCGTAGATCACACCTGCTGCGAGCAACATCAGGGCTGTCATTATCAGCAGCGCTTTCCATCCGGCAATCTTGTTTTTCTTTTTCGGCATAAATGATTAAAACTTTCCGGAAAGAAAACGGGAAACAACCGGGAAATTATTGTATGTGAGCCGTGAAATGTGAGACGATAAAAGTAAAAGAACGTTTCACGTTTGACTCAAGATTATATTCCCGCTGTTTTTTGATACATGTTTTTTTATACCAGCATACCCTTCGGCTCATACATGGTTTCTCTTAACTGCTTTACCCGGTCGTCTGCAAGGTATTCGTCAAAAGTCATCAGCCTGTCAATGGCGCCTTTCGGGGTAAGCTCTATCACGCGGTTGGCAACAGTTTGCATAAAGGTATGGTCATGTGAGGTGAGCAGCACAACACCTTTAAAATTCACCATGCTTTCGTTAAACGCCTGGATACTTTCAAGATCAAGGTGGTTGGTAGGCTCATCAAGAACTACGAGGTTGGGATTTTGTATCATCATCCTGCTGATCATACATCTTACTTTTTCACCCCCGCTCAGTACTCCGGTTTTCTTCAGGATCTCATCCCCGCTGAAAAGCATTTTACCTAAAAATCCTCTTAAAAAGGGCTCGTCCACATCCGTCACTGTTGGTGGTACAAACTGCCGCAGCCATTCCATGAGATTAATATCTGCGTCTTTGAAAAAAGCTGCATTATCATTGGGGAGATATGCTTTGGTAATAGTAGTGCCCCATTCGTATTTGCCGCCATCTGCTTTCTGGTTACCATTAATGATCTCAAAAAAGGAAGTGAGCGCCAGATGGTCTTTTGAAAAGAAAGCGATCTTATCGCTTTTATTCACTGAGAAACTGATATCACTGAAAAGCACCCGTCCGCCATCTGCCTTCTTCGACAGCTTTTCAACATTCAGCACCTGGTTGCCGGGTTCCCTGTCCTGTTTGAAAATAATGCCGGGATAACGGCGGTTAGACGGCTCGATTTCTTCAATGACCAGCTTTTCCAGCGCCTTTTTACGGGAAGTAGCCTGCTTGCTCTTGGAAGCATTGGCGCTGAAACGTGCAATAAAGTCGAGTAGGTCTTTACGCTTTTCTTCCATCTTCTTGTTCTTGTCGCTCATCTGCCGCGCGGCCAACTGGCTGCTTTCGTACCAGAAAGTATAGTTACCTGTATAGATCTTTATTTTCTGGCGGTCCACATCTGCCACATGGGTACATACCGCATCAAGAAAATGGCGGTCGTGGCTTACCACGATGACGATATTTTCATAATCAGCCAGGAAATTTTCCAGCCAGCTGATGGTTTCCACGTCAAGGTCGTTGGTAGGCTCATCCAGGATAAGGATATCAGGATTGCCGAAAAGCGCCTGTGCCAGCAATATCCGCACTTTTATGCTTCCGGGGAGGTCTTTCATCAGCGTTTGATGCCGATCTTCCGTTACCCCCAGCTCACCCAGCAAGGTAGCTGCGTCGCTTTCAGCAGTGTATCCTCCCATTTCCCCGAATTCAGCTTCCAGCTCACCGGCGCGCATACCGTCTTCTTCTGTAAAATCTTCTTTGGCATATATGGCATCCCGCTCGTGCATGACCTCCCAAAGCTTTTTATGACCCATCATCACGGTTTGCAGGGCGGTATGGTCATCAAAAGCAAAGTGGTTTTGCTGTAATACCGCCATCCGTTCTCCCGGTGTGATGTCTATGGTGCCTTTCGTGGGATCAATCTCGCCGGAAAGTATTTTAAGAAAGGTAGACTTACCGGCGCCGTTAGCGCCGATAACGCCATAACAATTCCCTTTGCTGAAACTAAGGTTCACCTCGTCAAACAATACCCTTTTACCAAAGGATAATGATACATTGTTCACTGAAATCATAAAAAAGCTGGTATTTTAAATCCCGTCAAAAATAAACAAGGCGCAAAGGTACATTATAATAGGCAAGGGAGGATGAATAAGGAATGCTAATTGATATTTTGAGACGCCGGTATATTGTATTTTAGTCCGGAGGACTCAAATGTGAATAGCCCCCAACATAGTTGGGGTAATAGATATGAATCGAAACAACCCCCTTGCGGGGTTGAACGTGGAAGACTTAATGTAAAGAAAGAAACATTCTATGACGAATTTAGGAGGCTACTAATAGAAAATGCTGTTGAATTTAACGAGAAATGTCTGCTCTAACCTGTCAATTCAACCCTTTCAGGGTTGTATCGTTCTCTTGCCCTTTTTCCCCCAACTATGTTGGGGGCTATGCAAATTCAAGCCCTCCGGGCTTCTCCGGCACTTCAAATTATTGGGGAATGGATTCAATAAGACGCATTCTGATTTTTCGCAGGCGGGTGGTGACACCCGCCTGTAGAACCCGCTACCGGTCGGTATCTCACCAACCGGAAAGTTGTGCAGGAGCGAAAAATTGAAATACACCCGATTAAATACAAAACCGCAAATTTTATTTACATTTAACCCTCCACATAAACAACGATTGACCTTAAACGCTTTTCTTTTATTATGAAACATTCCATTGCCTCTTTCCGCAGGCTTTCTAAAAGCAAAATGCATTGCTTTACAGTTATTATTACTCTTTCACTGCTTTTTTCAATAAGTTGTAATTCACCTGCCGGGAACGCCTCAGATGAAAAACCTCTGTCGGACGAAGAAAAGCACCTGCCTGAAAACGCACTGCGGGGATTGAAATGGCCGGATGACCTGGACATCACTCTTTTTGCACACGAGCCGATGCTTGTCAATCCTACCAACCTGGATATTGATGAAAAAGGAAGGGTGTGGGTATGCGAAGGCTATAACTACAGGTATACCCTTCATCCGGATAACCCCTATAATAAAGCGGGAGACCGGATCGTGGTTATGGAAGATACGGACGGCGACGGGAAAGCTGATAAGCAAACTGTATTTTACCAGGGGGAAGATATCAACTCCGCGCTGGGCATAGCGGTATTGGGCAATAAAGTGATTGTATCCAGAAGCCCAGATGTATTTCTTTTCACAGATGATAACGGGGATGGCGTAGCGGATAAAAAAGATACCTTATTTACCGGCATAGGCGGCATGGAACATGACCATGCCATTCACGCTTTTAATTTCGGACCGGACGGTAAGCTGTATTTTAATTTCGGAAATGAAGGATCGGAAATAAAAGACAAGCACGGAAATATTGTAAAAGATATCTATGGCAATGACATAAAAAACGATGGTAATCCCTGGCGGCAGGGCATGACCTTCCGCTGTGATATGGATGGAAAAAATATTGAAGTGCTGGGTAACAATTTCCGTAACCCTTACGAGGTAACAGAAGACTCTTACGGTACCTTATGGCAATCCGATAATGATGACGACGGGAATAAAGGGGTGCGCATTAATTATGTAATGCAGTATGGTAATTTTGGGTTTAAGGATGAAATGACCGGGGCTTCCTGGCCGGAACGCCGCGTAAACCTTGAAGATTCCATTCCTTTCCGCCACTGGCACCTGAATGACCCCGGGGTGGTGCCCAATATGCTGCAAACAGGCGCAGGCTCCCCCACAGGCATGCTTGTATATGAAGGAGATCTGTTGCCCGAGCGCTTCCGCAATCAACTGATACATACAGATGCAGGTCCCAATGTGGTAAGATCATACGCTGTGTCTGACGATGGCGCCGGCTATAAAGCCACGATCAACAATATTGCGGAGGGCACAGGCGACAACTGGTTCAGGCCTTCCGACGTATGCGTTGCGCCCGACGGCTCGGTAATGATCGCCGACTGGTATGATCCCGGGGTAGGCGGCCATAATATCGGCGACTTCAAGAAGGGAAGGATCTTCAGGGTAACACCAGCAGGACAAACAAAATATACTATTGCATCCATTGATCTTTCAAATGCCGACGGAGCCGTAGCCGCGCTGAAAAGCCCCAATCGCTCCACCCGTTATCTTGCCTGGCAAAAGCTGCACAGCATGGGCGCTGATGCCGCTCCAGCTTTGGAAAAGCTGTATCATGCTGATAATTCCCGGTATCGTGCGAGAGCGCTGTGGTTATTGAGCAAGATACCCGGCAAAGGCATTGCTTATGTACAGGATGCCATAAAGGATAAAGACCCCAATATCAGGATCTCCGCATTAAGAGCAGGATTGCAGGTAAATGCAGATACGCTTGCGCTTGTGCAGGCACTGGTTAATGATGACAACATTCAGGTAAAACGCGAAGCCGCCCTGGCATTGCATCACAATCACTCCGCAGGCGCTGCAGCATTGTGGGCGCAACTGGCAAAGCAATACGATGGCAAAGACAGGTGGTACCTCGAAGCGCTGGGTATCGGTGCAGACAGGCAATGGGATGCTTTTTTACCTGCATGGCTGCAATTAGTGAATAATGACTGGAACAATACCGCCGGAAAAGATATTATCTGGAGATCCAGGACAGCCATTGCGCTCCCCATGCTGGTGAAGATAGTTTCCGATCCCAATGCCGACCCGCACCGGCAACTGAAGTTTTTCCGGGCATTCGATTTCTATAAAGGACAGGAAAAACAAAAAGCTTTGCTTTCCTTGCTGGCTGCCAATCATCCGCAGCAGGACTATATTGACGCTATCACCATTTTGCAGCTTGACACCAAAACACCGCGGACGGCGCTTTTAGAAAAAGCAATTGCCGGCGGGCTGAAAAATGCAGAAGGAACGCAGACCTATATAGATATAGTGAGAAAATACGGTATTAAAAATAAGGACAGGGAATTGCTGGCTATTGCAGCAAAAAGCGATGATGAAGATACACAGGCTGATGCCATCCGGCTTGTACTGGAATCCGGCGGTATAAGCTCCGTAAAAAGTATTTTGTTTGGTAATGACACCGCTGATGCAAAAAGAATGGCCGGGCTGCTGGCAAGAACAGGTAATGATAATGCAAAGAAACTGCTGCAGCAGTTTATAACGGATACAAAGATAGACAGCGGGCTTCGTATAGCAACCGTAAAAGAACTGGCAACCGGCAGAAGAGGAGAAACGGCCCTGCTGGAGCTGGTAAAAAATAAAAAGCTGCCCCGGGACCTTATAGCAACGGCTGCAGATATCTTTTCCAAAACCCACCGTAAAGATCTGAGAGAAGAGGCAGCAAAATATTTAACCCTGACTGACCAGGCGGGTAAGCTGCCGCCCGTATCGCAGATGCTTGCGATAAAAGGCAACGCCGATTCCGGGGCTTTGGTATTTACCACTTATTGCGCCACCTGTCACCAGGTAAACGGGAAAGGTATCGCTTTCGGTCCCGACCTGTCGGAGATCGGCACCAAGCTGCCGCCGGAAGCGTTGTATACCGCCATCATGAAGCCTTCAGAAGGTATCAGCTTTGGCTTTGACGGATACACTTTTAAACTGAAAAACGGCAGCGAACTGACGGGATATATTGCCAGCGAAACAGCAGACGAGATCAGCATAAAGATGATCGGTGGCACAACAGAAAAACATAAGAAAACAGAAATAGCCGGGAAAACGCCCATACAGCAATCCCTGATGCCGGAAGGTCTTGCGGAAGGAATAGGCGCCACGCAACTGGAAAACCTGGTAGCCTACCTGTCGCAGCTAAAGAAAAAATGATCGCTCCTGTTTGAAACCAGCTTTTAGGAAGGAGCGCTTTATGATACCGAATAGAGATAAGCTGCACAAGAGTGCCTGCCTGTCCGGTAGGCAGGCGACGCCACTACAGCTTAATAGTAGCACTACAGTTGGGTCAAAAATATACGTACATGATTCGCTCATGAAACAGATATGCATCATATTAGTCGTAGCAATGGTCTTTCCCGCCTGCAATACCGCGCAGGAAAAAAACAAAGCACTAACGGCAACGGATACCGTATATACTTATGGCAGGAAAACAGCGGGTGGCACAGGGAAATATTATATGGGTAGGGAAATTGCCCACATGATAGGTCCCGGTGGTATATCCTGGCTGGAAAGGGACGACAGGCAGCAGGAGGAAAATACGAAGCTGGCTATTGAAAAAATGGAACTGCAGCCTACGTCTGTTGTTGCCGATATTGGCGCGGGATCGGGGTATTACAGCTTTAAGATCGCACAAAAAGTACTCCGGGGCAAGGTATATGCTGTAGATGTGCAGCCGGAGATGATCGCGTTCCTGCAAAAGCAAAAAGCAACGCTGAAGGACAGTGTTGTTGAAATAGTGAAAGGAGATTCCGTGTCGCCTCACCTGCCGGATCATTCCATTGATCTTGCTATCATGGTGGATGTATACCATGAGCTGGAATACCCTCACGAACTATTGCAGTCGTTGAAAAAAGCGCTTAAGCCCAATGGTAAGATCCTGCTTATTGAATACAGGGGCGAAGACCCGGGAATACCTATCAAGCCACTGCATAAGATGACAGCAGCGCAGGCTGATAAAGAAATGGAGGCAAACGGATTTACGCTCTATAGTAAAGGAGAATTTTTGCCGATACATCATTTTTTGATGTATGAGGTCAAGCAATAGCGCTTCTTCTTATGTCTTCTTCTGAAAATATGTAAACAGCAACTACCGTTCCTCTGCCGGTAAAGTATTTGGGTTGCCGGAAGCCAACCGAGTGCCTATGGGTCTGCTGTTTGATTATAGCCTTGATCTTACTGAGCCAAAAGCCCTGAAGGTTACCTACATAGCAAGGCTAAAGACATTCCGAGCCGCTTCCTTTATAGCATTGGGTATTCATATATAGTTTCAGGCTTTTGCAATAAAAAGTAGCAGCAGCTTAACTCTATTTGGCGTTTAATGTATATGCTCTTACTGCTTTTTGCAGGTTTTCTTTTATCTGTTTCCACGACTTTGATGCCGGAAGTAATATTGGATTTTCTTCTTCGTCGGCTTTGTCAAAATGAGTGAGGCTATGTATAAGAAAGCCGATATCAATATCTGGAAACTTTTGTGTGAAGATATTGAGCATTTCCTGCAGTGTATAACTGGATAGTAATGTTTCAATATCGTAAAAATCTTTTTTGGCAAAACGGTTGCTTACTGCCTGTAATTTCATGGGTATAATATCATCCTGATGAATTAAACGGCAATCTTCCGCGATAGTAAACGGCTGTAGCCATGCAAAAGGGTAGAGGATAAAATCAACTTTTACATCGCCAATCATAAACATCATGGTTTGGTTCTGCTCAAAGAGCAACTCTTTTTTTCCCGGTAATGCTGTTATGTATTTATATATATCTGTATTGCTAAACGGCTGATTAGCGAAGAAATCAAGATCAACTGATATGCGGTGTCCTCTTTGCAATGCAATGCCTGTGCCACCGCCTAAAGCAAAAGCCTGCAACAGAGGCTCGCTACACAGCTTCTTTAGTAAGGCCAGGGTAGCGGGTGCGACTGTTTCTTTGAATAACATTCAAAATCTGTTTTTTGTAACTGTAACACGGTACATAAAAAACTGATAACAGACTCTCTTAAATAAGTGGCATGAACGATCTCTTGTTTAATACGCTCTGCTCCGTAATAGCGCAACAAAGCAATTTGGTCATCCCAGGGGCCATAGTTAAACACTTTCTGCATTATAAAGAGAGCAGAACGTTCGGGATCTAATGCGGTGAAGTCTATATCCCAGAAGGCTTTTTTAGATATAGCCAGTTCATTCATTACGTAAAATTATGGGATTTTTCGCTTAGCTGCAGTAGCCCTATATCAGATGCGTCAGCAGCCCGTCCCTCAGCTTGGGCTCAAACCATGTGCTTTTGGGGGGCATTACGTTACCGCTGTCTGCGATGTCAAACAATTGCCGGATGCTGACAGGATAAAGGCTGAAAGCCACTTTCATCTCCCCTTCATCCACCCTTTTTTCCAGCTCTTTCACTCCTCTTATGCCGCCGATAAAATCTATACGCCTGTCAGTACGGGGATCCTGAATGCCGAGGATACTGTCAAGGAGATTGTTTTGCAGGATGGTAACATCCAGCACCCCAATGGGGTCGTCTGAATAGGTGCCTGGCTTTGCAGTGAGCGTGTACCATTCCCCGCCAATATACATCCCAAACTGGTGCAGTTGCTGCGGGGCAACTGCTTTCTTGCCGTTGGGTTGCACATCAAACGAAGCCGATACCTTCTCGATAAAGGCTGCCTTGCTCAACCCGTTAAGGTCACGTACTGCACGGTTGTAATCCATGATATGCAGTTGTGAAGCCGGGAATAAAGTGGTAAGGAAATAAGCTGCGCCTTCGGAATTGCCGGCGGCCGATAATCTTACTTTAGCAGCGCTGGCTGCACGGTGATGCCCGTCAGCAATATAAGTAGCATCTACTTTCTCTTTGAAAATACTGGTGATGGAGCTAATGGTTTTGTCATCTGTTACGATCCATACTGTATGGCTGATATCGTCGTCTGCCACGAAATCATATACCGGTGATCTTTCCGTCGTCCATTTCTCTATCAGCAGATCAAGTTCTTCCACATTTTTGTAAGCCAGGAAAACATTACCCGTCTGTGCGCCGGTAGTGGTAATATGATTAATACGGTCCTGTTCTTTTTCCGGCCTGGTAAATTCGTGCTTTTTGATAAGCCCATCCTCATAATCATCCACGGAGGAAACACAAACCAGTCCTGTCTGGGTTCTGCCATGCATGGTCAGGCGGTAAATATAGTAGCATGGCTTGCTTTCCGTAAACAATACTTCGCGCTGCATAAAAGCGTCAAGATTATCTTTCGCTTTTTTATATACTTCTTCCGAATGTATATCTGTGCCCTCCGGAAGATCGATCTCTGATTTTGTAATATGCAAAAAAGAATAAGGATTGCCCATGGCTGCTTCTTTCGCTTCTTTGCTGTTCAGCACATCATAAGGCGGAGAGGCAACCTGCCTGGCATACTGCGCCTGCGGACGCAGGGCGTTAAAAGGAGCTACAGTGACCATAATTTTTTACTGACTGCGTTAGTTATGCATATTGTAATGCAAAATGTTTCATGACATCTGTCAGCGCATGTACGCTGCTCAGGGGAAGGGCATTATACAGGGAAACCCGGAAGCCTCCGACGCTGCGGTGGCCTTTTACGCCTACCATACCTTCTTTTTTGCACAGGTCGAGAAAAGCTTTCTCCTGTTCGGGGTTATCTATCACAAAAACCACGTTCATCTTACTGCGGTCTTCTTTTGCCACAGTAGGCCTGAAAATAGGTATATTGTCTATGGTATCGTAAAGCAAAGCGGCTTTCTGATCGTTTATTTTTTCAATAGCGGCAACGCCTCCCTGCTCTTTCAGCCAGCGAAGGGTAAGCATACAAACATAGATGGCAAATACAGGCGGCGTATTCAGCATAGACCCGTTTTCAATGTGCTTCCTGTAATCCATCATGGAAGGCAACTGCCGCTTTACTTTTCCCAGTATATTTTTGTTTACCACTACCATATTCACACCGGCGGCGCCTATATTTTTCTGGGCTCCTGCATAAATAAGCGCAAAGCGGTTGAAATCCATGCTGCAGCTCAGTATATCGCTGCTCATATCGGCGACAAGCGGCACATTGGTTTCAGGAACGAAGTGCATCTGGGTGCCTTCAATAGTATTATTGGTAGTATAGTGAAAATAAGCGGCATCGCCGGGGATCTGAAATCCTCTGGGTATATAGCTGTAGTTTTTGTCTTTGGAAGAAGCTACAACTTCTACTGTACCAAACAGCTTCGCTTCTTTAATAGGCTTGCTGCCCCAAACGCCGCAATCAAGATAGGCCGCCCTGGCGTCATCGTCCAGCAGGTTCATAGGTACCTGGAAAAACTGTGTGGTAGCCCCGCCATGCAGGAAGAGCACTTCGTGATCGCTGTCGAGATGCATCAGTTCTTTTACGGTAGCAATAGCTTCGTCGAGCACGGCCTGAAAAAGCGGTGTGCGATGCCCGATCTCAAGAATGGATAAACCGGTATCGTTAAAGTTCAGGATTGCCCGGCTTGCCTGCTCAAAAACCTCTTTGGGCAAAATACTCGGCCCTGCATTGAAATTATGTATCATTCCTTGTCGTTGAAAATGGATAAACTCAACTGTATGGCAATCTGGTCATTGAGGGTGGCAAATATACATCAATTATCGCAAGTTCTGTCAACTGCCTTTCCCTTTTGCCAATCGCGGTCAAGGGCCTCAAAAGCAGTTGAATCTACAGCGCTGAAGGCGATTTTCCCTGGGGCCTCCAATACAGGCTGTCCTGCATTTACCCATGCAGTATACCATAAGGATGCCACAGCCAGGATGGATTGGCGCATACGGCGCTCTACCATGCCGTTCAGCATGTTGTTGTAGGCGATGGTAAAGGCGGAAGAATACTGCCGTATGGTTATCCCGTTCCTCTGATCGTATGCATATTTCTGATCGGCCCCGAATTGTTGTGTAAGGATCTTTTCAAACAGTAATACAGAGTCCGCCGCCCGGGAGCTTTCAAGCACCGTATTCCAGATAAATTGTGACGGACTGACGATATATACAGCCTTGCCTGTCCAATAGTCGAAGCTGCTTTCAGCCAGCAGTTCAGGTATACGGCTTTCCCAGAAGCCGTGAATGCCGTTTTGCCCGGTAAGCTGGCCATTGTAGTTGCTGTGGGTATGCAACGGTACATGCGCATCTGCAATATAATGCCCCAGCTCTGCAGAGAGCCTGAGTATCCGGGGGTAATCTTTCTGACGGAAGGAATTGGTGAGCCTTGCCAGCATGATATGGATCCACCAGGGAACAATGCCATGTTTACGAAGGGAATCTTCTCCGTATTTTTCCACCGCTGTATCCCAGTTGCGGGGCAGTGCGTCGAAAGGATAGCTGCCATACCGGTTGAGGTCCATAAAATGCCTTGGCCCTTCGGCATCAACCATATACCTTCTTTTGTCAGGATCAACCGCATGAATGGTGAGAAAATCAATATTAGGCTTGTAGAAGGCCATCATCGAAGGCGGAAGGGAAAATACAGCTTGGTGATTGATCACCTGGTGTGCGTAAAAGCCCCAGCAGAAGACCTGCTGATACAGCAACAGCGCCATGCAGGTGAGCAGTGTTTTTGAATATTTCATGGTTAGCGGGTATGATAAGTTTAGCGTACTGTTTTGCAGCAGCAGGGTCAAAATATACAAATATTTTATAAAACCGCTCTGAAAAAAGCTTTCGCAGGGAGCATTCCAAATTTTCGCTGCATATCTTCCCTCACTCCTGCAATCCCCTCTCCGCGTAGCGGCGAGGAGAGAAAATGGTGCGAAAATTTGGAATACGCCCACTTTCCGCAAAATGTTTACAGGTAAGCTTGTTTAGTTATTGGATGCTCTTTCATGTTGTTCGTCATCAATAGTGGTAACGCCTCCTGAAATAGCAAATTTCATGGCATCGGCGGACCCAATATCAGTGACTATCCTTACTCTGTCTTTTTTTACAAAATACAAATGTCCGGCAAAGGCATAGGATTGCGGCACATATACCGCCACATAGTCATTCAACCCGAATTCCGCCAGCTCTTCCTGTGTTACAAAACCGATCCTCCATATATCCGGCGATTCAATCGCAACAAGCACGGCTTTGTCAAATTTGCGCTTGTTGCCTGCAAAAGCCTCAAAAAAATCCTTTACGGTAGTATATATGATCTTTATGCCAGGGGTTTTCTGAAGAATGCTGTCAAACAACTCCACCAGCTTTCCCACCACAAAGGAAGAAGAAACATAGCCTACCAGTAAAATAATAAGTATCGCTACTATAAAGCCCATCCCCGGCAGGTTGTAATTCGAAAATTCCGGGAAGATTTTTTCAATAATATCAGGCAGTATGCTGTCAACAAAATTGAATAATGATGTAAGCGCCCAAATTGTTATGACGATGGGCGCAAGAATAATTAACCCCTGTAAAAAAACCTGTAGCAGACCTCTCACCCAGCTTTTAGAAGACATAGAAAACAGTTGATATGCAAATGTAGACCAAGTTCAGCGGTTAACGGCATCATTCTGCCGGATTGGGTGTATTTCAATTTTTCGCGAGCGGAAATGTGCAATGGATTTCAATCCCATGCGAAAATTTGAAATGCCCCTAATGAAAGGTTCATTAAAAATCCCTAATTTAGTGCCATACCTTAACTGATTGCGTTTTGCGTACAGGTGATTTATATAAGGAGAAAGAATTATTGGCTTTGATTGCAAAAAGTGATGAAGCCGCGTTTGCAGAATTGTTCGACCATTACCGTAACAGAATATACAGCAGTGCACGGAAACTTTCGCGGTCGGCTGTTATAGCAGAAGAGATTGTACAAAATGTTTTTTTAAAAATATGGCTGAACAGAGCTGATCTCACGGGTGTAAATAATTTCAGCGCTTATCTGTTCGTTATTACCCGCAACGAAGTATACCTCGCCTTAAATCGTATAGCCCGCAGTTATAAGATCCATTCGCTTTTCAGCAAAGAGCAGCCCCCGAGCGATAATGATAATGAAAGGCGCTTCATGGACAGGGAATATCAAAATTTACTGCAAAAAGCGATTGAGCGGCTGCCTGTTCAGCAAAAAAAAGTATATCAGTTAATGAAAGTGCAGGGACTGAAACGGGAGGAAGCGGCGAGCCTGTTACGCGTACATCCCGAAACAGTAAAGTCTCACTTGGCGCAGGCTGTGAAAAGTGTGCGCAGTTATTGTCTGCTGCATTTGCACCTGCTCTATGGGTTGGTATTTTGCTTCTCTTTCCTTTCCTGAAATTTTTTTTCCTGCATTCACCCAAAATGAGGGTAAGCATGATCTATACTATAGAATAATCATATTGCTTATTTCTTACAACGGATCATATTGGGTATGCCGGCATCAAGGTTAGCTTATCTTTTCAATAGTTATATGCAGGGGCAGTGCAGCGCTGTGGAAAAAGAAGAGTTGATGGCGCTTATTGCTGATCCGGTGAATAAGGAAATACTGCAGAAACTGATATATGACGTCATCATCAGCACCGGAGAGGAAAGTGCCATGACCGGCGATCAGTCTGCTGCCGTTTTAGACTATGTATTGCATCGTCATAAAGCAGAGGGCGTAATTGTTATGAAAAAGAAGCGCCTGTTCGGGGCTTCCTGGAAGCAGATCGCTGCTGCCGTCATCTTGGTTTTTTTTATATCCGGAGCCGTATACTACAGGCAGGTGAGAAGCGGGAAAACTGAATTTGCTGAAAAGCCGGCAGTAAGCCCGGCCACTATTTTGCCAGGGAGAAACAGGGCAATGCTTACCATGGGCGATGGCACTGTGATTGTTTTAGACAGCGTGCAAAACGGCTTGCTTTCTCAGCAGAGTAATACGAATATTAAAAAGCAGGGAGCTTCACTTGTATATCATACAGCGCTACCGGTTGTAGCAGGAGAAGTAGTTTTCAATACCCTGTCCACACCCAGGGGGGGGCAATACCAGCTTACGCTGCCCGATGGAAGCAGGGTTTGGCTGAATGCCGCTTCTTCCCTGCACTATCCTGTAGCTTTTACCGGCGATGCGCGCGAGGTGGAGCTTGCCGGTGAAGCATATTTTGAAATAGCTCCAAATAAACAAAAGCCTTTCAGGGTAAATGTTGGCGGTATGAGGGTGGAAGTGTTGGGCACACACTTCAATATCAAAGCATATAAAGAAGAAGATGCCATAAGAACGAGCCTGCTGGAAGGAAAGGTTAAAGTAGTGAAAGGCGGGCTAACAGATATGTTGCAGCCGGGGCAACAGGCCATCCTTCATGCGGCATCCGGAGGGTTTAAAAAAATAAATGTGAATATGGATGGTGTGATAGCATGGAAAAACGGGCTATTCCAGTTTGACGGGGAAGATATTACCGGCATTATGCGCCAGATAGACCGCTGGTATAACGTGGAAGTGGTATTCCCTGATAAAGTGCCGGTACGACATTTTGAGGGAAAGATAAGCCGGAATGCACAATTGTCGGATGTGCTGCATATCCTGGAGTTGAGCGGAGTAAAGTTTAAAGTGGAAGGGAAAAAAATTATCGTTCAATAAATGTATTATTCATTTTAAAAAGTAAGCCATTTGAAAGTTCAGCTATAAAAACCGTAGAATCAATATAGCCCCTGCATCCCCTGTTTGGGGAGCAGCCTGATAAAGAAAAGCCAGCGATGTAGGAGCACCGCCGGCCAAAGGGCTAAAACTGTCTGTCAACAAATTTTATCACCCAAAGACCGAAATTATGATTTTTACTGCTGGGTACCAAACTTATGCCGGTACCCCATCACCCATGAACAAAGCGGGGATGATTATGAAACTAATGATTCCTTTATTGTTGTTTTGTATCTTCCAGGTAAATGCCAACAGCTATGCTCAGAAAATAACGATTGTTCAAAAAAACCTGCATTTAACAGATGCATTCAGGGCTATTGAAAAGCAGACGGGCTTCCTGTTTTTTTATGACAAAGACTTGATACAAAGCTCCGGGCCTGTTGATATATTAGTCAGGAATGCTACACTTGAGCAGGCTTTGTCGGAATGCCTGAAAAATGAGCCGTTAACTTTCAGAATAGTATCGAATACTATTGTCATTCTGCCCAAGGCAGAAAAGGTCATTTCCTCCGACCAGGCTGAAGCTGTTCAGTCTGACCCTCCCCCTGTTGAAGTTACGGGTACGGTAACAGACAAGGATGGAAAACCGCTGGAAGGGGCATCGGTATTAATAAAGGGTACTAAGATTGGTACTACGGTGAACAGGCTGGGTACGTTTAGCCTTACTGTTCCTTCAGGTGATGCCGTGCTGGTGTTCAGCTTTGTGGGTATGAAACCGAGGGAGGTAAAAGTGGGAGATCAGACGCTTTTTAATGTTGTATTGGAACATGATGTTGCCCACGTGGGAGATGCTATTGTAGTAACGGCACTTGGCATTACAAGATCACAAAGGGCGCTGGGGTATTCGGTGGGGGAAGTAAGCAGCGACCAGCTCAGTAAAGTGCCGCAGGAAAATGCGGTAAATGCGCTTACCGGGAAGGTTGCGGGCCTGAAGGTGGGAAATCCCAGCCCGGATATTAATAGCGATCCCCAGGTAATTATACGGGGCGCGATGTCCCTGTCGGGCGATGATGCGCCGCTTATTGTAATAGACGGGCTCCCAACGGGAAACAGCGCCAGCGTATTATCGGATATCAGCTCCACCGATATCGAAAGTGTTTCAGTGCTGAAGGGGCCGAGCGCCGCCGCGTTATATGGATCAAGAGCCGGGAATGGTGTATTGCTCGTTACTACAAAGAGCGGCAAGGGGCTTAAAAACAGGATAGGTGTTTCTGTCAATTCATCTGTTACCACATCCCGGCCATATCATTTTATTAAGCTGCAGGACCAGTTTGCCAATGGACGGCAGGGTGACTTTGATGCCTCTCAGGATGGATGGTATGGTCCTGCAATGGGAACGCCTGCTATCCAGTGGAATTCAAATGGGGTAGCAGTCCCTTTGAAACCTTATCCGGATAACGCTGAGAATTTTGTAAAAACCGGCTACAGCTTCATCAATGAGGTGGGAATTCGCGGATCGGGAGAAAAAACGAGTTTTAATTTATCCATCTCTGATACTCGTGCAAAAGGGACTTTTCCGGGGCTTGAGATGAAGAAGGATGCCATAGGCATTTCTTTTTCCTATAAACTCATAAAGGATCTGAAAGTATCGGCCAATGCTAGGTATATAAGCTCGGGATCCAATAATTTCCGGACGCGGTCGCTGAGTTTAGACAGCTATCCGTTTGAGGATGTGTATATGATGCCAAACTATATTGATATTAATGAAGTGAAGGATTACTGGAAGGTTAATAACATGGAACAAAATGTGTGGGATCCCGGATTCAATAATCCCTGGTTTACCGCGTATCAGAATCTGGATGGGTTTCAAAAAGCAAACCCATACGGAAATGTTAAGCTCGACTGGAATATCATTCCTGATCTGAGTCTCATGACCCGGGTAGGCACATTCAGTGAGACCTATACCACCACTGCACAACGGGCTGTTTCCGATGTGCGCTACCCGTTAGGGAGGTATAATTATTCCTCATCCACTTCACAGGAAACCAACATGGACTTCCTGCTATCTTATAAAAAGAAGTTGCATAAGTTCTCGGGTAATATTTCCGGAGGTGGAAATTATATGTTCCGGCGGGAATCAAATGCCAGTATCGGCGGAGAAAACCTGATATTACCGGGTTTGTTTACAGCAGGCAATGTAGACAAAGGCTCATTGATTTACAATAGCGAGTTTTCCCAGAAGCGTGTGTATAGCTTGTACGGAATGGCTTCTTTTGATTATGACAGGATGGTTTATCTGGAATTGACTGGAAGAAATGACTGGTCGAGTACACTGCCACCTGATAACAGATCTTATTTTTATCCGTCAGCTTCATTAAGCCTTATTCTTTCTGATATGCTTCATCTGCCTTCTTCAATTTCGTTGCTGAAATTGCGTGGCGGATGGGCGCGGGTTGGTAAGGACACCGGTCCTTATCAATTGTTACAGGTACTGGACCGTGGCACTTGGGGAGACAACACCAGGTACTCCTTGCAGCCTACAATGGCAAATACCAATTTAAAACCCGAAAGCGTAGTTTCTTCCGAAGTAGGGTTGGATTTATCCCTCCTGGATAATCGCCTGTCTTTTGATGCAACCTATTATCAGGTGGAAGACCGGGGTCAGATCATGAGCGTTCAGGTACCTACTGAAACCGGGTTTTTATTTGCCAGCACAAATGCCGGTACGGTAAGAAACAAGGGAGTTGAGTTGAAATTAAATGCAGTACCGGTAAAGACCAGTCGCTTGACATGGGATATGAGCTTTGTTTTTACCAAAGACCGTAGCAGGCTGGTAGCGCTTCCTGAAGGCATCTCCACCTTTAGGTTCTGGAGCCGTTTTAATGCATATAGTGAAACACAGGTGGGAGGAGATATCGGAGATATATGGGGAAATGATGTGCTTCGCGTTAAAGAGGGAAAGTATAAAGATTGGCCGATCGTAAATGATAACGGGCTTTTACAGCTTGAACCCGAGAGAAAGAAGATAGGGAATGTAATTAGTGACTTTACGTTGGGTTTCCAGACCTCTGTTACCTTTAACCGGTTTAGTATTTCCGCAAATTTTGACTGGCGCCAGGGCGGAAAATATTTTTCAGAGAGTATGATGCGTTTAGCGGCAGGAGGAAAGCTGGAGTCCTGGCATAAAGGACCTGGTTCAAGCACTTTTACCGGTATTTTAAACCAGGGCTCTTTCGGAGGAGATCAAAATAAGATCGCTGATGAAATAAGGAATAATCCCGATAAGTATAACGGATTAGGAGGCTTAACATACGTGGGAGGAAGAACAGAGGAACTGGGAGGTTACCTGTTGCCTTCTACGGGGCTTAATAATGGCGTTTTCTTCCCGGGGGTGAGATATGATGCAGGTAGTGGTGATTACGTGGAAAACTTTGGCGGATTGGATACAAGGTATACTCCGATTGATAATATAGCAGGCGGCTCCGGTTATTCTTCCAGCCAGGGAGTTCAAACCTGGATGTATGATGCTTCATTTTTAAAGATGAGAGAGCTGGCTTTAACCTATAATCTTTCTCCAAAAGTAGCCGGCAGCATTAAAGCACAAAACTTGGCGCTATCGTTTTTTATGCGCAACCTGATCATCTGGACAAAAGCAAAGAATGGAATAGATCCGGAGTCTGCCGGTTTTTTGCAAAACAGCCGGAATTCTTATAGTTTGGGATGGGAGCGTTCTAACATGGATCCATGGACCGCCATGTTTGGTTTAAAATTGAATGTTGAATTCTAAAAGATGTAAAATATGAAATCGCTATATAAAAATTTTAAACTTGTTTCAGCCTTTATTTTCCTGTTGCTCTTTTTCAGTTGTAATAAAAAATTAACGGAGACTAATATCTCTCCCAACGCCTTAAATGCAGAACAGGTAGACCCCGGCTTTGTAATGACAGATGTCCTGTCCCGCAGTGCTATGGAAATGGTGCTTGCCGGTTTTGCAGGAAATACCAGCCAGTGCATCATCGATGCTACTATGCAATATGTACAGCAGGACCAGGGAGAAGGTGTGAGTATTAAAAATACTTTTGGATGGAAAGGAAGAGGATGGGGGTACCGCAATTTTTATCTTCCTTTAGCTAACAGCAATTATCTGGGAAAGCGGGCTAAAGACTCCAGAGACTCCACCTTTTTAAGGGGAGTGTCGCTTACCATGCAGGGCTATTGGTTCGGCTATAATACCTCCGGCTGGGGCGATGTACCTTTTAGTGAAGCTATGAGAGGGGAGGATAATATTCTGAAACCCGTATACGACGGGCAGAAAGACGTGTTCAAAGGGATTTTAAGCTATTTGGATGAAGCGAATGATGCTTTTAGCAATATTCAGGCTGTTTCAGAGTTTACCCGGTCTGCCGATATTATGTTTAACGGAGATACGCATAAATGGAGGGCTTTTGCCAATTCGCTCCGGTTAAGATTCCTGATGCGGTTATCTGAGAAAACAAATGAAATGAAGGATATTGGTGTGGATGTGAAAGCTGAATTCAATAAGATGGTATCCGACCCTGGCAGGTATCCGGTTATTCTTAACAGCGCAGATAACGCAATTGTACGGCTACCTGGCACTTCGGCTTCCGACAGCTATCCGCTCGGGGCCTTTAATCAAAAGACAGAAGATCCTTACCGTCGTCAAAAGCCCGGCGCTCCTTTTGTTAATTTCCTGAAAGAAATGAGAGATCCGCGTTTAACCGTATGGCTTAAACCCGTAGATGTTCCTACAATTATTGAAGATAAAGGCGGTGATAAGGTGATCATGACAGGTAGCGATGGAAAAGTAAAGAGATTTTTAAAGAATTTTCAGGAAGACGTAGATACTTCTCTTTTTGTGGGTCTGCCTATCGCTTTAGCAAACCCTGACAACTATAATGGTAATAGCGGAAATGATCGTAGCGTCATTCGTAATTTAGATCCGTCCATCTATAACGGTGGCGCTGCCAACCCTTTTGTATCTTATTTTGCTCCTATGTTCAGGGAAAATAAAAGTCCTTATCTCCCGGGGGTATTCCTTACGGCAACTGAAGTGAATTTTATTCTTGCTGAAGCCGCGGTCAGGGGCTGGATCACCGGATCTGCCGGGGATTATTTCAGACAGGGCATCCTGGCTTCTCTGAAGCAGTATAATGTTAATGACGGGGACATGCGGGTATATAATCCTGAAACACATCAAATTGAGGCCTATAAACAAGATGATTTTCTTAATAGTATGACAGACAGGCTCAATAATGCAACGGATAAATTACTTCCCATTATGGAACAGAAGTGGGTTGCTTTATTTACAACAATTGAAGCATGGTTTGACTGGAGAAGAACAGGGTACCCTGATTTAGGCAAGAACCTAGTGAATGGTCCACAGGGAGAAAAAATACCTGTCAGGTTTTATTTTGGGGATAGTGAAAAGAACTTTAATGAAGATAATGTAAATAAAGCCATCCAAAACCTCGAGCCTGCGGTAGATGATCAGTGGTCGAAGATGTGGTTGCTCCGGGGGACCGGCAAGCCCTGGTAGATCAAAAAGTTTTATTGGTTTTTTCAAAGAGGGCACAGTATGACAATTTCCGCTTGTTATCTATAGTGGTAGAAGAAGACTCGGGAATAGCGGTACAACAGCAATATGCCATTGCTCAAAAAACTCCCCGGAAACAGTAGCTTTTGCAACCACTTTTTCTCTTAATGGCTTTAACAGCGATGATTGGGGAAACCGGACGATTGGCGGGTCGCAGCGGTCTGTAGATCAGGGAGCCGTTGCAGTAAAAGTATATAAGAGCATCGGGATAGAGCTGAAAGACCCGAGGGGAAATATAGTGATGGTGGGCCATCCTAAATTTAACCCGGTATGAGATTTTCTTGTTAAAAAGCATATCCCGGTGATCGGGCATCTGGGCGAGCTCAAAAATTGCTGACTGCCGGTGGAGCAAATGACTGTCAATTCCGATAAGCGGTATTATTCCCGTTATCCTGAATACCCCTCGTATGACGAGCAGATACAAGCGAAAGACAATATGATAGCACAGCACGCAGGACTGAAGTTTACAGGCGCTCTCCCGGGAAGCCTGGAATGGGATACCGATAACTGGCTATGGTACCGACCGGATCGCGGATGATACCGCATCGCCCGGTGAGTTCAGTTCGTTCGTTCACCAGGCATGGTTAAACGACTGGCAATTCTTTTGTACGGAAGACACCATGCGTTCAAAGTCATTTGACGGTGTATTCAAAGGATTATGCCTGCCGAAAGACGTGGTGGATAAGATCTATTATACAAATGCAGTGAACCGGTTTCATATTTTCAAATAACCGGATTAATAGAAATTGCTTTATAAATTAGTTTTTATGCTTACATGTAATAATTATTTCGGCGGAAATTATTTTGCAACCCTCTTTGATATGAAAGAGCAGAGGATCAATTTCCGCAGACTGATATATGTGGTTGCATTATTTATGCTTCCTCTTGCCGTCTCTTCCCAATACCTTGATAATCCTTATGTCCCCGGGGAAATGCCGGACAGGATCAATCTTACGGTTACGGAAGATCCTTCTTCATCTGCAGCCGTAACCTGGAGAACAGACATTTCAGTAATTACAGCTTTTGCGGAAATTATACCGGCTAATGCCAATCCCTTGTCTGTAAATGAAGCTACACGGGTAGCTGCCCGCACCGAAACGCTTGTTTCAAGAGACGATTATTACAAGGAAATCAAATGGAAGGGAGTAGCTGCTAATTATCATTCCGTTGTTTTCAAAAATTTAAAGCCCAATACCCTGTATAGTTACAGAGTGGGCAGTGGTGACCATTGGAGTGAATGGTTTCAGTTCAGAACAACCTCGGATACAAATGATAAATTTTCTTTTCTTTATTTTGGTGATGCGCAAACCGGCTTACGTTCCATGTGGGCTAAGGTAATCCGTGAAGCCTATGCCCAAATGCCCGGGGCAAAGCTGATGCTGCATGCGGGCGACCTGGTAAACCGGGATAGCAATGATGAAGAATGGGGCGAATGGTTTGAAGCGGGCGCGTTTATTCATGCTACCATACCCAACATGCCTTCACCCGGAAATCATGATTACGGGAGAGAAAGTTTTGTGAAAGATCTGTCGCCTTTCTGGCGGTACCAGTTCACCCTCCCGGAAAACGGGCCGAAAGGATTGGAAGAAACCTGCTATTTCTCTGATGTGCAGGGCGTGCGTTTTATTTCGCTTGATGCTTATATGGTAGAAGAATCAGATGAATACCTTGAGAAACAAAAACGGTGGATGGACAGTTTACTAAGCCACAACCCGAACAAATGGACCTGTGTTGTATTTCATCATCCCATATTCTCCACTAAAACTACCCGTGACAATAAACGGATGCGGGAAACATTCAAGCCGCTTTTTGACAGGTATAAGGTGGACTTAGTGCTTCAGGGGCATGATCATACGTATGCACGGGGCATGAAAAATATTCCTATGGAAAAGAAAGGAGAGGAATCCGGTACTATGTATGTAGTATCTGTAAGCGGTCCCAAAATGACAGACCATGATGTGTCAAAAGCCACCTGGATGGATAAATCAGCAGTATATACGCAGCTTTACCAGGTGATAACGGTAGATAATAATAAATTGGAATACAGGGCTTACACTTCAGCGGGCGAATTGTTTGATGCATTTGATCTGGTCAGGCGCAAAGGCAAATCCAATAAATTAATAGAAAGATAGGAAATACACATCCGGAGGTTTTAAGCCCTTATGTGCCTATAACATTTGTAATGTCCCTGACTTACTGATACCCGAGAAAGAAAAGATTACCGTTTTCATTCATAGACGAGGGAAACGCATTCTTATTATAAGTATAATCAACACGTATTACTGCAGGTTGCGGGTGTACCATCGGGTTGCTATAGTCAGTAAAGCTGCTCCAAATCACATTATTCCTGTTAACAGAGAAAGGGATATTTTCAACAGCAGTATAAATATTCCTGTAGGGATTGAGCCCGTTGTCATAAGTATAATCTGTTTTGGAAGCCAGCGCCGGCTCAGGGCTCGTTGCGTTGATAGCATATACAGAAGCTGACTTTACATTGCCTTTGTCGTCGTATTCATATATGCTGTATCCTGTAAGCGCCCCATCGGCAGCATAGCGCGTTTCCATCGAGGGCAATCCCGGCGTATTGTATGTGAAGGTGGTAAAAGATTTCAGCTCATACTGTTCATCTTTCCGCAGGAAATAATTCTTCTGGATCACTTCCCCTTCCGGGCCATATACCAATGCGCTCCTGCTGTATACAGGTGTACCCGAAAAAACTCCTGCCCCATAATCTGTTTGTTCATCTATATGCTCAAGCCTGCCGTCCCGGTATATATATGCTGTCTTTGAGCTTATCAGCCCGGCATTATAATCTTTATAGCTAATGCGCGCCTGAACAGAACCATCGGCATTGTACGTAATGGTATTAAGCACCATCTCGCCATTTTCCCGCTCTGCCTTAACCATAGATAAAAAAGTACCGGGAGCAACCTTAACCTGCCCTGCAGCCTTATCTTTTTCGCAGGCTGCGAACAACATCCCAAAAGCCACAAACCATAAAACCGTTCTCATAATATCTTTATTCCTGTTAAGTAAATTTCCTGACAGAAATTCTGGCGGCAGCGTTGCACTGAGCGTCGCTATATCCCGAAAATATCGAAAAATTGGAATGCGCCCGCTTCAATTGGATATGGTTTCTTTTTTCAATATATCTTCAATCCTGGCTTTGATAGTCACATAGTCGGTATAACCGTCTGCCAGGGTATACAACTTATTGTCAGATACCTGGAGAAATAATTTAGGAAATGCAGTGGCGCCTAACCTGCGGCAAAGCGCAAATTCCTCCAAAGCCATTTGCCTGTAGGTATCGCTGTGAAGTGAGCGGTAGAAATCAGCAGCAGGTATCCCGTATTGTTCCGCTATATGCCGGTAGGCTTCGTCATCACATAAGTCGCGTCCTTCAAAATGGAGGGCATACAGCAATGCACAGGCAAACTGAACCGACAGCAAAGGATAATAATCCTTTAGCACACATAGCGCAATAGCGGCTTTTTCAGAAGAAGGGTACCAGTCACTTTCTGCCGGGTGGCTGAGATGCCAGAGATAATCCGTCCCATACCAGGCTCCGGTCTGTGCGCTTACCTGGTCCGACAAGGTTTTCAGATAGCCGGCCAATAGAGCAACAGGTTTCGGCTGTTCGGGCAGGATCATGCCTCCTGACAATACTTCAATATTGAGCAAATCGCGATACTCCTGGTCCAGCCTCGTGATAATCGGGCTGAATCCATAGCACCAGTCGCAGTAGGCATCATAACAATATATTATCAGCGGATACATTCCCGTCCTTATAAAAGAAGTACAAAGTTAGAGGGCAAATAAAATAAGGCTAATAATATTTTGTTTAAAATAAAATCATACCTTTGCGCATCAAAATTTGAGTTTGTACAGTCCCGGAAAAAGAAATGATTCAATCTGCTACGCATCTTCTGCTAATAGTTCAGTCTTCTTTGCTCCCTGTTTTCTCAGATTTCATTTTTTAATTTAATTTTTTTAGTAAATGAACATTTATGTTTCTAATTTAAGCTTCAACGTTATTGATGAAGACTTAAAGGCTTTTTTTGAAGAGTACGGAGAAGTATCTTCTGCAAGAATTATTACCGACAAATTCAGCGGTCGCAGCCGTGGCTTCGGTTTTGTTGAAATGCCTAACGACGAAGAAGCTAAGAAAGCTATCGCCGAATTAGACAAAGGCGTTGTAGAAGGAAGAGCTATCAACGTTACTGAGGCCAAGCCCCGTGAAGAACGCAGCAACAACAACAGGCGTTCTTTCGCTGAAAGCGGTCGCGGTCGCTATTAAGAAATAGCATTCGTTGCTTAAAAGCTTCGACTATAAGGAGCCGTAAGGACAGATATTATTCATACCTGCCTGCCGGCTCCTTACTTATTTCTGTATGTGCCTGTGCTTTATTTCACAATGTTTTTCTCGAGGTACCGAATACTTTTCTCAATACTTACCATGGGCGGACCGGGGCAGGTGTCCTGTTCCACAAAAAAATGTTTCATCCCTGCAGTTTTGGAAGCTGCAAATATGCTTTTGAAATCAATCACGCCATTGCCTACTTCCGTAAAAAATTTCCGGCTCGTATTATCCATGTCTTTCACATGCCAGAGCGGGAACCTGCCGGGATGTTGCTTAAACATTTCAACCGGGTCTTTACCGGCAAATGATATCCAGTAAAGATCGAGCTCAAATTTTACCAGGTCGTGATCAGTTTCCCGGAGAAAAATATCATACCCGTGCTGACCGTTCATATCGGCAAACTCAAAATTATGATTGTGGTATGCAAACTGTATCCCTGCTTTTTTACATGCTTCTCCTGCAGCATTCATCTGCACAGCTATCTTTTTGTAATCGTCTATATTCTTTCTTTCTTCATCGATAAGATATGCCAGCACCATATACTGCTGCCCTGCCGTTACCGCATCTTCAATAGCTTTGTTCCAGTCGCCGGAAAGGGCGGTCAGCATATAGTGACCGCTGGGATGAGCAAGCCCGTAACCTTTTAATACTGAAGCAAATTCAGACGGCGTCATCCCGAAATATTTACCCGCATTATATCCAAACGATTCTACTTCTTTATATCCCAGGGCTGCTACCTGTTTCAGCACGGTTTTAGGGTCTTTTGCCATCTCATTACGGAGCGTGTAAAGTTGTAACCCTATTTTTGCTTTTGACTTTAATAAAAACGACGGATCCGCAAAAGCTGCTACAGAAAAAAGGCTGCTTTGCTTAATAAATGATCTCCTGGTTGTCATGGTTAGAAATTTTGATGAGGGAATGAAGGTAAAGAAAAGAATAACAGGAAAGCGATGGGCTTTGAGCCCACTGCTCATAGCTCACACCTCATACCTTTCAGTGCTTACAATCGTCAGCATGGCAATGCGCGGCTTTGCGGCAGAGCCGGTAATTGAGATAGTGTGCAAGAACTATCAGGAGCACGGCAGGGATCAGCAGCCAGATATGATACTGGTGAAACCATTCCTTGAGCAGCAAAAATGAAATGCCGCCGGAAAAAAGCAGGATGGGGAACAGGCGGTGATGATGTTCCTTATAACCATGATACAATGCGAATATCCCAATGACAAAAGCCAGGGAGATCATTCCATATTCAAAAAAATAATTATCGATGATATTGATGCCAAATACAGGCAGGCTCGTCATCAGCAAAGGCAATACTGCACAATGAATAGCGCAGGCTAAGGAAGCTGTGATACCGAGCGCATCATAATTTATTTTAAACATCCGGAGTATAGCGTATATAAATAAAGAGGGCAAATATACGACATTTATGCAACTTTGTTGCAATTTATGAATCAAATCTTTTTCCTTCTGCAACTCACGGCGAGCCGCATGCAGGACGCCTCATTATGAAGAGGTATGGCACAGCAGCGAAGCAGTCTCCGGGGAACCCCAAAGACACGACGACACAAAGCTGCACGAAGGAAGTCTGCGGGTTTCACGTCTATCGTTTCACGTTTCACTGAGAGTCCACCCTTCCTTCGGTTGGGATCGTCAGGAATACGATCAGTGAGCTGATGATTTCGTAACTTTACAATATTCAATGCGATTGTATGAGCAGGAAGACATTAATCTATATTGGTTTTTTTGTGGTGCTTTTCGGGGGGTTCTATGCATTTTTATATGCTACCATTGACAGTAAAAAGTCAAGGCTGCCTGTATTGAATGATGTGAGACCTTTTTCTTTTCAAAGACAGGATGGGCAGCAGGTAACAGAAAAAGACATTAAAGGGAAAGTATATATAGCAGAATTTTTTTTCACTACCTGTCCCGGTATCTGCCCTAAGATGAATACCAATATGAAGGTGGTGTACGAAAAGTTTAAGGATAAGGATAATTTCCTGATACTTTCCCATACCGTGGATCCGGAAAACGATACCGTAGCCCGTCTTAAGGTATATGCCGATTCATTAGGCGCCGATGTAAAAAACTGGTGGTTCCTTACCGGCAGCAAAGAAAACCTTTACAAGGCGGCCCGCGAAAGCTATATACTGGACGACCCGCAGAATAATGCCATAGATATCAAAGAACAGTTTTTACATACCCAGTTCTTTGCCCTGGTGGACAAGAACGGAAGGGTGCGGGGCATATATGACGGATTAAAGAAAAGTGAACTGGCTAAGCTGGGGGATGATATACAGGACCTTCTCAATGAGGAGAATTCGTGAGAGGTGAAACGTGAGATGTGAGAAAGTATCTCTCACCTTTATCGTCTCACGTTTGTCGTCCTAATCCATTCACAGACAGTACAGCATACACATAAATCGCACACATTATGGAAGACAGCATTGCGGAAGTTTTGAAGAAAAATCAACTGAGCGTAACAGAGAGCAGGCGGAAAATACTGGAGCTGTTCCTGCAGCAGGATACTGCCCTGGCACATCATGATATAGAAGTCAAAGCCCAGGAAAAATTTGACAGGGTAACGGTATACCGTACACTGCAGACCTTTCTTGAAAAGGGTATTATACATACCATTCCCACGCCGGACAATTCCATTAAATATGCTTTATGCAGGGATAACTGCGAAGAAGGGCATCACCACGATGATCATGTGCATTTTATCTGTACCAGTTGCGGCATAACCACCTGTCTTGAAGAAGTGCATGTTCCCGATATAAAATTGCCCAAAGGATATAAAACCATGCAGACGGAAGTTGTAGTTAGCGGCATTTGCAGAGCCTGCAGTTGATAAATCTGAATGAACACGATGCCAAACCCCAATTTACAAGCCGACAAAGCTGCTTTGAGCGCTGCAGAAAAAGACTTTGAAAATAATATCCGCCCGCAGGAAATCGCAGCATTCAGCGGCCAGGATAAGGTGATCGAGAATATAAAAATTTTTATCAAAGCGGCAAAGATCAGGGGGGAAGCGCTTGACCATATCCTCTTTCACGGTCCCCCGGGACTTGGTAAAACCACACTAAGCCGTATAGTAGCCAATGAACTGGGCGTGCAGATCAAAGAAACTTCAGGACCTGTCATTGAAAAGCCCGGAGATCTTGCCGGACTGCTGACCGGGCTGCAGGCCAATGATGTATTGTTCATTGACGAAATACACCGGCTGAGCACTGTAGTAGAGGAATATCTCTATGCAGCAATGGAAGATTACAGGATTGATATCATCATTGATACCGGGCCAAATGCGAGAAGCATTCCTATCAACCTGAACCCTTTTACCCTGATAGGCGCCACTACCCGTAGCGGTCTGCTTACAGCGCCTTTGCTTTCGAGGTTTGCCATCAAGTCAAGGCTGGAATACTATACTGCAGCTACATTGAAGAAGATCATTCTCCGCTCTGCCACTATTTTAAATGTGCAGATCGCGGAAGAAGCTGCCACAGAAATAGCAGGCCGCAGCCGTGGCACTCCCCGTATTGCCAACGGGCTGCTGCGCAGGGTAAGGGATTTTGCGCAGGTGCTGAATGACGGTATCATTGACCAGGGCATTACATTGCACGCGCTTAAAGCGCTGAATGTGGATGAGCACGGGCTCGACGAGATGGATAACCGCATACTCACTACCATCATCGAAAAATTCAAGGGCGGGCCTGTTGGCATCAACACCATTGCCACTGCGGTTGGCGAAGAGCAGGGTACGCTTGAAGAAGTATACGAGCCTTTCCTGATACAGGAGGGGTTTATCATGCGTACTACAAGAGGCCGTGAAGCCACACATAAGGCTTATGAGCACCTGGGGAAAAACCTGCCGCCGAAAAACCTGTTGTTTTGATGCAGGTGCCCCTGTCTCGCATTACATCTGCGCATATACGGTAGTTTCATCATGGCAACATTGTATATACTTCTTCATGCACAAAACGCCAGTTACAAAAAAACAAAACATACTTGCACCGTCATTTCGAGTTAATAATTAGGCAGCACCTCAATCATTGCGGTTATAACGTTGATATTGCTTCTCCCGACCTTCGGTTGGGATCGCAATACGGAAAGAGTGTTGATGTTTTTTTAGCTTTCACGATACTTAAAGCATGCAAATAGTCCACAATCTCGTCACTGCGATCCCAACCGAAGGTCGGGAGAAGCAGTCTCTGCAGTTGGTAAATCTGGGGATTGCTTCGCCGCATATCAGTCCTGATCTTTAAAATGCGTATGACGGCCCGCAATACGTTCGGGGGGGTGATGATTTTGTAACCTTCGCGATAATTCAGGTTTACAAACAATCTATTCTCTCGCCGGAACCCCATATATACTCCCTGTTTTGCAGGCGCTCCTGCTTGATCAATTTGAAATGCGCCCCTTTTTCCACAAATCTTACAAAATCCAGTATATTTAGTACACTATTCACCCCTAATCATTCTTTACATGAAATCTCTTATATTGCTGATCGCAGGTATTGCTTCAGCATATTGCTGCTGCGCTCAAAGGGATAAGGACATCCCCGGCATGATCAATGCCAGCCGGAAGCTGCGCGAGCTGATGCAATCCGATCCTCACCGGCCCGTGTATCATTTTGTGGCGCCCGAAGGACATGCTATGCCATTTGATCCCAACGGCGCCATATACTGGAAGGGGAAATATCACCTGGGATACATTTATCAAAAATTCCGCAACGGGAAATATGAACATGTGTGGGGACACGCTGTCAGCACCGATCTTTTGCACTGGAGCTTATATCCCGATATGCTGAATGTGAAGGACGGCGATATGGAAGAAGGCATTTTCAGCGGCGGCGCTTTTCTCTCTAAAGAAGGCATACCGCATATCATGTACCACGGGCAGGGCGCTTCCGCCAACCTCGTAGCCTATTCCACTGATGATGACTTAAGAACCTGGAAAAAATTTGAAGGCAACCCCGTGCTGAAAACACCTGCGGCAGATGATCCCTTTGGCAATTCCGGAAAATATACCGCATGGGATCCTGAAGGATGGTATGATAAAAAAGCAGGCTGCTATTACCAGATATCCGGCGGGAAAACGCCGGCGCTGTTTAAATCAAAAGATATGTATAAGTGGAGCTATATCGGAAGGCTGCTCGACAGCTCCCAACACTGGCTGTATGCTTCTGAAGATGTCTCCTGCCCTGATTTCTTTAGTATCGGGGGAAAATCAATGCTGCTGTTCATCAGCCATAATATCGGGGCGCAATATTTCATCGGGGATTTTGCCAACGATAAATTTTCCATCCGGCAGCATGGCAGGATGAATTGGCCCGGCGGTACTTTTTTTGCACCGGAGCAACTGCAAGACGGTAAAGGAAGAAATATTATATGGGCCTGGGTGCTGGAACGAAAGCCGGCAACATTTCCCGACTATGGATGGTCGGGTATCATGAGCTTACCCCGTGTGCTGTCGCTTTCTGAAAATAATATTCTGCAGATCAATCCCCCGGAAGAAATTAAGGCTATCAGGCTGAACAAGATGGAAGAAAATAATCTTACCCTGACACCCAACACGGAAAAGCTGTTAAAAGGGAAAGGAAAATCTGTGGAATTGCAGATTGAGTTGCAGGGTGGAATAACTTCTCCCTATGGCGTGAAGGTTTTCTGCTCGCCCGACGGGAAAGAAGAAACCACGGTCAGCTATGACCCGCTAAAGAAACAACTGACAGTTGACTTTATCAAATCTTCCGTACATGCGCCTGTACAAATGCCGTCAAATGCTATTTTCGGGCCGCAGATGGATGGTTTTCCTGAAAAAGTCTCAGAGCAAAGCGCTCCTTTCGAGCTTGCAAAAGGCGAGACGCTGAAGCTGGATATTTTCCTGGATCGTTCTGTCATTGAAATTTTTGCCAACAGCCGCCAGTGTGTTACACAGGTGGTATATCCCGAGCTGGAAAGCAGCAACCTGCTCAAAGTGTTTAGCGGCAATGATAAAGTGCTGGTGAAAAAAGCAACCTGCTGGACTATGGCGGAAACAAACAGGGACTGATTTATACATCCATAAACTCCCAGGCGCTCAGGTAGGCATTTTTCTGCTCCGCATAATGAATAAAGCCTGCATAAAATGCCGACTGGCCAAGTGTAGCGCTGTCGCCAATCACAACGAGCTTTTTACGGGCTCTTGTCATAGCCACATTCATGCGCCGTATCTCCGACAGGAATCCTATACGGTTATCCTGGTTGCTTCTTGTCATGCTGATATATACAATGTCTCTTTCCTGTCCCTGGAAACTATCTATGGTATTTACCGATATACTGTTGTTGTAATTATTCAAAACAGGTGAGCGCTCAATAAGCTCCTGCAGGAGCTCTATCTGCCCGCGGTAAGGAGAAATCACAGCTATGGAAGGAAAATTGCCCGAAGCATAATTTTCACCGAGCCGCTCAACAAACCGGGTGAGATGTTGTACCGCAAAGGAAGCTTCTTCAGCATTAGTCATGCTTGAGCTGTCTGTCTTTTCCTCAAATCCGCAGCCGGCAGTATCTATAAAAGCCAGCGGGGTATCTGCGTCAAAAAGCAGGCGCCCTGCTACAGTGCCATGCGCTCTCAAACGTTGCCCGTAAAATATCTCCGAGGAATACCCCATAATATCTGCATGCATCCGGTATTGCTCTTCCAGCATTACTACAGCCCCCGGGTGTAATGCAATACATTTCTCTAGCAGGGTAACCGCTAACCCGCCGGCAGCAGCTTCTTCTGATTTAATGGTAGGGGGTAACTGGCAATGATCTCCGGCCATTACCAGCTTTTCTGCTTTCAGGATGGGGATCCAGCAGGCAGGCTCCAGCGCCTGGCCGGCTTCATCTATTACTACCGTCCTGTACTTCAGGTGGCGCACCGTATAATGATTGGCTCCCACCAGCGTAGCGGTTATTACCTGTGCCTGCGAAATAAGATTATCAATAATGTATTGCTCTGTTTTCTCCACCTCTTTAATGATCTTATGCGCTTCCTCGAATAAAGCTTTCCGCTGTTCTCTCTCCGCCTTTCCAAAATTGCGCTTGTATTTATGCGCCATGCTCCTGTACTCATTTGCCTGCTTTTTCATCTTCTTAATGTCTTTCATGCCGGCATGCGCAGCCATCTTACTGTCAAGCGTAAGCGACATCAGCCTTTCTGATACTCTTGCCGGGTTGCCTACGCGCAGCACATTCAATCCCTGGTCTGCAAGCTTTTCGCTCAGCAGGTCTACCGCCGCATTGCTGGGCGCTACTACCAGCACCAGCCCTTCTTCCCGCACAAGCGATTGTATGGCCTGCACCAGCGTAGTGGTTTTGCCGGTGCCGGGAGGCCCATGCACTATAGCCAGGTCTTCTGCAGCCAGGATCCTGCTTATGGCAGCCTGCTGCGATGCATTTAAAGCATCTTTCTGAAAGGAAGGGATCGTATTGTGAAACCCGGGCGCTCTCTTCCCGGTGAGCACAGCGATCAAACGATTTTCTTTTTCATTGTCAGCAGATGCATTGGCCTGTTTCAGGGCATGCTGCATTTCATTATAGCTGTTATCATCAAAAAGAAGGTCAAGCCCCAGCTTCCCGTTGCGGCTCCAGTCGGGCAGCTCATCCGTCCGAAGTGTGAGCCTGAGCCGGCCGGCGGACTGAAAAGTAACAATACCTTCTATACGATCTTCTTCAGGATTGTGATTGGAAAACAACGCTGCCGTGGCGCCGAAACGAAACTGGTGCGGGATATCCTGCTGGGTGGTGCGTTCGATCTCCACCGTTAAAAAATCTCCCCGGCCCAGCTCCGTATCCCTGATGGCTACCGGGTACCAGGTGAGCCCGTTGGTGCGCCTGGCACTGACAGATGATGCCGTGATCTGTTGCTGGTATTGTAATTTGTCTTCTTCCTTCTCCTTTGCAAGCAGTTCCTGCAGCTTTTCGAAGTATTCCATCCGGCAAAGATATGATCCGGCAGGGTTCCGAACCTTTGACAGATTCGGAACCCTTTGGCGGGATAGCCATCGCTGTTATCGCTATTATCACTACAGGTATATTTCCGCAGAGGCGCAATAACAGCGCCAGGTCTAATCGGGCAGGGGCTCGGCTTTAAAGCCAAAGCCCCGCAAAAGAGAAATGATATTCCCATGCTCAATAGATATGCCATTGCTTTTTACCCTCAGGATATTATCGCAGTCATGAAAATCGAAATTAGCGGTAAAAAGAAGGGAACTGTCGGTGCAGCGCATATAAGATCAATTTTCCAACAATAATATCGGGAACATCGGTTCTGAATACTTCGATCATATAACCATGTTTGTAGTATAATTACAAAAAAACAATTGTACAGTGTCAACCCTATGTCAGTGCAGGTAGAAATAAAAAAGTGAGACGGTAACCCGCCTCACATCGTTTGTATATTCCCCGTCCTTATTATTGTATTGCATTGGGCGGTACCGGCGCCGGCACGGCATTTTCAACAGGGTTGGTAGATTGTAAAAAGGTATAGATCGCTTTCAGATCCGTATCAGTAAGCTTCGCAAAATTGAACCAGGGCATCGGCGGGAGCATTGGGCGTGTATTATCCAGCCCTTTTAATTTTCCCTCCCTTATGGACTTAATGAACTGCGCTTCCGTCCAGCTTCCTATGCCCGTTGCATCGCTGGTAATGTTGGCAGCATAGGAGATACCCCAGGGACCAACCGCAGCAGTGAGGTCGGGGCTGAATAATGCCCACCCTTTTTTGATAGCGCCTGTATCCACGGGCGGCAGCATTCCGCCTTTGATAAAGCCGGACAATCTCAGCTCGGGGATGACTTCAGGCCCGTGAGCTCCCATTCTTTTGGGAGAATGACAATCATCACAACCAATAGTGCTTACCAGGTAGCTGCCCCGGCTTACGAGGCTGTCGTGAGTAAGCGCAGCAGCAGGAGCTGCATCTGCCTGCCTGATATTCCCGCCGCAGGCAACAAAACCAGTAACCGATACAGTAACAAAAGATAAAAAGATAATGAGTGTACGCATATATGTATATTTAAAATGAGATGAAGAAATATTTACCAGGCCGGGGACTGTTGCTTTTTAGCTGAAAACATGGTGAACCTGCATTTATTTTTTAACAGCCAGTCTTCAAACCGCTGCATAGCCGGGTTAAGCCCATAGCTTTCTATCAGGTCAATACTGCGCTCCGGGATGAACAGCCGCTGTACTTCAAACATATTTGCCAGCTCTTCAGCGCCGGGAAATCCGTAAGCTGCAAATATTTCCCTGGGTATATAGGCATAATGAACCGTATGCTCCAGCGCTTTCGACATAGCGGCAGCGTATTCGGTACAGGTCCGGTCTTCGCCAACCACCCCTACTGTTCTCCCGGTATATACTTCCCGATGATCAAATACCGATGCCACTACACCTCCTGTATCTTCCACGCTTGCCATAGCAAGTTTGGTATCGCCCTGCGGGAACCCGAAATAGTATTCCCCGTTGTCATCAGCCTGCGGCGGAAAAAAGCTGAGGAAATTCTCATAATAAAATGCAACATGTATAAAGGTTGCGGGTATGCCAAGTGATTTGGTATAGGTTTCGAGAGAAGCCTTCAGGTCGCAGTGCGGCACACCCAGGGTTTGCCCGCTGAGCTTATAGTAATCAGGGAGAGTGCTGAAAACAAAATGTTTGATACTGCTCTGTTTAACGGCGTCTGTCAAATTTTTGCCCTGCTGATATTCTTCCTCAAAATGTTCCCAGAAATTTGTTACGCCAAATACGCCATAACAATCGTGCATAGCTGCTTTCAGCGAAGCCGTATCATTCAAATCGCCGGCTATCACTTCTGCCCCGGCAGCGGCAAGTATTATTGCCTGGTCAGATAAAGGGTTACGTGTAAGGCAGCGGACATGGAAATTGTTGCTTTTCAACAAAGCCCGGGCTACACTTCCGCCCTGGGCTCCTGTAGCGCCTGTGACAAGTATGGTTGGCTTATTGCTCATATTACCTGTTATTATTTGTAAAGAATTGTTTGATGCACCAAAACTAAAGAGGGCGCAAGTCTGGTGAAAGCAGCCCGTGCATGAACTGATAAAAGCAGGTGATCAGTTGCTGTTTTCGTGATTTCGGGAAGGAATAAAAAGAAAAAAGCCGCTTAGAAAAGCAGCTCGTCTCCAATAAACCAGGCAGCGCCTGGCATGAACCATTATGACTAAACCTTAAATTTTATTACTGAATGATGATCTTTCCTGTTACCACTGCAAAGTCAGCTCCTGAAAGCGTAACGATATACATCCCTTTACCTGGTTTATGATCGGCCGCAGCTATACGCACCGGCAGCCCTGCAGTAACATTTCCTATATTTTGCTTTGAGATGATCCTTCCGCTCATATCGCTTATGGCTACCACTGCATTCTTAACACTGCTGCGGCTTTTGAGTGTAACATAACCATCAGATACAACAGTGGGATAAAATGCCACTTCATTATTGCCTGCCACGGACATGCTTACAGTCAATATCTTCGAATAAGTGATCACGCCCGTAAGGTCGGTGATCTTCAGCCTGTAGTAAGAGGTACCATAAAGAGAGGATTTGTCGGTTGCCGTAAAATGTGTTACCGACATGTCGTTTCCTGTCTCTACAGATAATATACCCGTAAAGCTTTTCCCGTCGTCGCTCCGCTCTACTTCAAATGATTTGGGGTTGCTGCCGGAGGAAACCGACCAGTCTAAGACCACATCATTATTTTTTTGTGTTGCATTAAAAGATTCCAGCGAAACAGGCAGCAGGGAAAGTGTCCTCATTAAAAATGTTACCCGGTTATCACCGCTGTTCTCATAATATTCAAGCACCATATTATAGCTGCCGCTCAGCGACATCGTTGCAGATGTAGTAGAGGTATATGAGTGCAATGTCCAGTTATCAATCGCCCATGTAGCGCCACCATCAAGGCTCAGCCTGTAGCCATCATCGCCGCCTACCGTAAAATTGTAAGTACCGGCGGCAAAGGTTTTGGCAAGACGATACCGCACACTGTATGTTTCAGTTTGCACAGCGCAGCCGCTTGTGGTATAGTTAACATTACTTCCCCCGAAGCTTTCGTCAAAAGCCGGGTCAGCGGCAGTGCCTTCGTGTACCATGCCCGCATATACATCAAAGTTTATCCCGTCGTATACATACCCGTTCCAGATATTATTAGTTCCGTATATCGTGGTGTTCTCAGTGCCATTGCATATTGCGGCTACCGCAAAGGTTATCCTGTTCTGCCCCCCGTTTTCATAATATTCGAGTACCATATTATATGTACCATTGAGAGAAATGGTATATGTTGAGGTGGCATAGGATTGATCAACCCATTTATTAATTATCCATGTGGTTCCTCCGTCAAGGCTCAGCCTGTAACCATCATCTCCGCCCACAGTGAACGTATACGAACCGCTTGCGAAAGTCTTTGTAAGCTTATAACGCATGCTGAAAGTACTGGTTTGCACCCCGCAACCATTGGTAGGATAAGTAACATCGTCACCCCCAAAGCTTTCATCAAAATTTGGGCTTGCAGCAGTACCCTCAGTGACATAACCTTTATAGGAAGTAAGGTTCATATTGTCATAGGCATATCCTATCCACACATTATTTGTGCCGTAAGTAGTCTCGTTTCCTAACGGGCTGCAGGGCTGGCTAAAGCCGGTAACTGTATATCCTATTATCAGGACCGGTATAAGTAAAATTTTTTTCATACTCTTTTGCTTTTAGAAATCATGCGCCTATTTAACGGAGCTTAATAAGTGTTATTGCTTATTTAATTTTCAACAATACACCTAATTTTAAGTAGATATTAATCCGGATAGGCATCAGTGTATTACTGCATATTAATAAGGGTCTATATGAAAATCAACAATTTAGAGAATCCCGGGCTCTCCAAAAACGGGAAGGGATTGATATATATCAATGAAATGAATGCCCGGGAGGGGCTTTAAGTGCATAAAGCCATTTCGGTAAACAGCCCGTTAAGCCGGATGAAAAAAAGCTCCCGGATCAGACCCCGGAGGAAGCAGGTGATGCACTGAGGGCGGGAAAAAGTGATGTCAGTTACCTTAAGTTAACCTGTCCACCTTTTTATTATAACCTATAGAATATATTAAAGGATGCTTTTCGCATTTGAGCTTCCCTCATATCTTTATATTTAACTACAAATTGAACCGTATGGACTTCCTGCTTACTAATATAATGTTTGCCGTCATTATTATCATTATCATTAATCAACGAAAGAAGATCATAGCGCAAACCAAACTGCTGGAGCATGAAATAAAACTGCTGAGAGAACAGATGACCAGGGAAGAGGCTTCATCGACACCCGCTGAAAAAGAAATTACCCCGCCTGTACTGCAACCTTATGAAAAACCATTGGAAAGAACACTTTTTGTTATTCCGGATGAACCGCAACAAAAACCGGCAGATCAGGATCAGCTTCAGCCTGTTTTTCCCGAAGCGCAGGAACAAGAGCATTCCCCTGCTGTTGTTGTTCCGGATATTCCACAACAACCTGGCCCGGCAGTCCGGGTACCCAAACCCTCTTTTTTTGAAAAGCATCCTGATATTGAAAAATTCATTGGCGAAAACCTTGTAAGCAAGATCGGTATCGTGATCCTGGTGCTGGCCATTGCTTTTTTTGTAAAATATGCCATTGATAATGACTGGATAGGCCCCGCAGGAAGGGTCAGCATCGGCATTATATGCGGCGGAATATTGACAGCGCTGGCGCACAAGCTCAGAAAAGCGTATCATGCTTTCAGCTCTATGCTGATCGGCGGGGCGCTTGCTGTTTTTTATTTTACCATCACGTTAGCGTATCACGAATACGCGCTTTTCAGTCAAGCCACCACTTTCATTATTATGGTGGTCATCACCGCCTTTGCAGTATTGTTGTCTCTTTTATACAACAGGCAGGAGCTTGCAGTGATTGCCCTGATAGGAGGATTCGCTACTCCTTTCATGGCAAGCAATGGCAGCGGCGATTATTTTTCGTTGTTTGTATATCTTATAATACTGAATACCGGGCTTTTGTTTATTGCCTACCGGAAATCATGGCGATTGCTCAACCTGCTGGCCTTCGTGTTTACCGTTATCCTGTTCGGCTCCTGGTTATTCACGCTCGCTTACGGCACAAAGACGGTTGTATACAGGAATGGATTTTTCTTTGCTACTATTTTCTATATACTTTTCCTGGCCATTAATATAGCGCATAATATTAAAGCTCATAAAAAGTTCATTGCTTCCGACTTTGGTATTTTGCTGGCAAATACCTGCCTTTACTTTTCGGCAGGATTATATATGCTTAACCAAATGGAAGCCGCGGGCTGGCGGGGATTGTTTAGCGCAGCCATGGGCGTTTTCAATCTGACGGTATCTTTTATCCTTTTCCGCAACAATAAGGTGGATAAAAATATCCTGTACCTGCTGATCGGTATTACACTGACATTTGTTTCCCTGACAGCTCCTATTCAGTTGAAAGGTAATCATATCACCCTGTTCTGGGCATCTGAAGCGGTGTTGCTTTTCTGGCTGTATCAAAAGTCGCAGATACGTATTATATATGTATCCTCGGTGCTGGTGTGGATAGCCATGACAGGAAGCTTGCTATTAGACTGGCTAAACATATACATAGCATCGGATGAGATCATTACCATCATTGCCAACAAAGGGTTTATCACTACATTGTATGCATCTTTAAGCTGCTTCGTATTGTGGTATATGAAGAAAGATATCGTAGTGGAGAAGCCGGGGTTTATTGGTAATCTCGCTACCAGAGATATTCTTCTCACCTGTGGCTGGTTGTTGCTTTATGCATCCGGTGCATTTGAAGTGAGCTACCAGTTTGCCACACGTTATCCTGATATACAACTGAAATGGCTTTACCTGCTGTTGTATTCTATAATGTTTCTATTGATGCTTGACGCCGCTGGTAATCGCAGCAGCCTGTTTAAAAAGCCGGCTTATATAGCTGTATTGCTTGCTGCGGGTATGCTATGGTTCTTATTATCTGCCGGATATACTTTCCATATTCAGCAGGAGCTGCAGCAACATAAAGCGGGTGAGATACATTTTGCCGCTCATTGGGTCAGCGCAGCGCTGATGATCGTGGTTTTCCTGCGTTTGATCCGGCTGATCAGGTATAAGATACAAGGCATCAGCATAAATTATACGGTACTCACCTGGCTGATAAGCATAGCAGTAGTAGTATTTATCAGTACAGAGCTTCATCTTATAGCCAATGCAATATTTCTGCCGGGGGCAGCCCGGGAAGATGTGCGCAGGATATATACCAGGGCAGGGTTACCTATTGTATGGAGCCTGTGCTCATTTGGAATGATGTGGCTGGGCATGAGCAAAAAATACAAGCCGCTTCGTATTATTTCGCTAATATTATTCAGCCTTACATTAGTGAAGTTGTTCTTATTTGACATCCGTAATATACCGATGGCGGGAAAGATCGCAGCATTTTTCTGCCTCGGCGTTATATTGCTTATCGTATCTTTTATGTATCAGCGGCTAAAGAAAATAATTATTGAAGATGAACAAAATCCCGGTACTGTGTAATATATTATTGCTGTATTTTATTGTTATTGCCAATGCTGCCGTTGGCCAGTTTGCATATAAGGCAGATATAGGCGAGGTAAAGCAATCAGGCTTTCATAAAATAATGATCACCCCGGCGCTTGCAGCCAGGAGCAATACGGATTTTTCCGATATCCGGATCACAGATGATTCCGGGAGATTTGTGCAATACATCCTTCACCGCGACCAGCCTGTCTTTGACAGGAAGGAGCTTCGTATAATACCCCTGGTTTCCATACAAAAAACATATCAGGGCAATACCCAGCTTATATTAGAAATATCCCAGGACACTATTCCCATAACCCGGCAGGAAAGCTACAGCTTTGTAATAGTGATGAGGAAAGCGGATGCTTATCGCAATGCATCCATAAGCGGGAGCAGGGATATGAAAGACTGGTATGCCATAAACGACAAAATAATACTGGATGCCCGCAGCGATAAGCCAGGCGATGAATGTGCACAGGTGCTGTTGCTTCCCCCCGGCAGCTATCATTATCTCAGGATCGAAATGCGCGATAAAGGGCTTGTACCGCTTAAGATCTTACGATCCGGGCTGCTGCTCAACAATAGCATTTATGGCACCTACACTATACTCCCGGCGCCCCGTATAGTACAAAAAGACAGCAGCAATCACAAATCATATATAGCCATTCACTTCGATGAAGCCTATCCTGTAAGTAAAATTCATTTTGCAGTCGGAGCGCCTGCGTTGTATAAAAGAGATATAAGGGTATATGACACTTCAGGTATTGGAAGCAGGCGCATAGCTGAGGGTGTAGCAGCCCCGGGGATGGACAGCCTCATGCTATCCGGCGAAAAAGTAAAAAATATAGTGATGGTAGTTAACAATAATGACGATCAGCCGCTCCGGTTAGACAGTATCCGTGCATACCAGTTGCAGCACTTCGTTATTGCCGGCCTGCAGCAGGGCAGGCATTACAGTATCCTTACAGGAAATAACGGGGCAGCAGCGCCGGTATATGACCTGGGCTTTTTTAAAGACAGTATCCATACTGTGGCTGAAGAGATCATACCGCAGGATCCAAAGCCGTATCCTATCCGGCCGGCAGATAGATCAGTAAGAAGAAATATTGCTTCATCGTTGTGGATATGGCTTTCCATCAGCATTGTATTACTGTCTCTTATATGGCTAAGCTTTCGCCTTATCAAAGACATCTCAAACAAACAACAATGATCGTATATAATATTACTGCTAAGGTAACCTGGGCAATTGCGGAAGACTGGCTGGCGTGGCAAAAGCAGGAACATATTCCCCAAATGCTGGAAACAGCTTTAATTGCGGACTATAAAATATTCAGGCTGCTGGAGCTGGATGAAGAAGAGGGTCCAACGTTCACTATGCAGTTCTTTTTTGTATCATGGGAAAACTACGATATGTATATACGTATTTTTTCACCCGCTTTAAGAGAGCGATCGTTAAGCCGGTGGCATGATCAATACATCGCTTTCAGAACAGTAATGGAGCTTGTTAACTAATTGTGGAAAACAATCAGGCTGCATCACAACCATATTGATTTTTATTGTACATTTCTCTCAAACCCTTAGCTGTACCGCTTTTCAGCCTTCAACGGCTGAAACCTGCTACTGTAGCGGGTTTCGGGAGAAAACTCCTCCTTTTCGCTATTTTAAAAAGCAGGCCGGAATAGCTGCAATCCTTATCCCGTGCGGGTTGCAGGGCAGCAGAAGAATGCGTTAAAAAGGTCAAAAAAATTTTGTTGCTTGTAAAAACCATCTATATTTGTCCACCAAATTAAATTCTTTAAAACGCTCTATTATGAACAAAGCTGAATTAATCGCAAAGATTGCAGATGATGCCGGTATTACTAAAACACAGGCTAATGATTCACTCGATTCTTTTATCGAAGCTGTTACCAAAACCCTGAAAGGCGGTGGTAAAGTAACCCTGGTTGGATTCGGTACTTTCTCTGTATCTAAACGCGCTGCGCGCAACGGTCGTAACCCACAGACCGGTGCAGTTATCAAGATCAAAGCAAAGAAAGTTGCACGTTTCAAAGCCGGTAAAGAATTATCTGCAAAATTATAATGGCAGGTTCATTAATTTCGTAAGCAGGATGCACTTGTGTATCTTGCTTTTTTTTTACAGGTAAATATTTATTAATTCACTCAATCAATTTTTAAAATATGGGAAGAGGAGATAAAAAAACAAAAAAAGGAAAAATTGCCCAGGGATCTTTTGGTAAAAGCAGACCGGCTAAGCCAAAGAAGGCTGCAACGAAAAAACCTGCATAACCGGCAATTGATAAAATTTACGGTAATGAATTACTGCGAAGTATAAGCTTCGCAGTTTTGTTTTATCGGGACTATTTCACGCTGTAATCACTGTGGCGAGAATGTATTCTTTGCATGCTTTGCTTTCTTTGCGGCTTAGCGTGAAAATCCTCTCACGGCGCCAGGCGCTCCAGTTTCCATACATTGTTTTCCTGCAATGTGTATTGCAACCTGTCGTGCAGCCTGCCTGGTCTTCCCTGCCAGAATTCAATAACTACGGGTCTTACCATGTACCCGCCCCAATAAACCGGGCGTTCAATCTTTTTACCCGAAAAAAGCAACGTGTTTTTCTTATATAAATCATCAAGCCACTGCCTGCTTTCAATCACATGGCTTTGAGGTGAAGTAATTGCTCCTATCCGGCTGCCTTCAGGCCTGGAATGAAAATACTCATCGCTTTCCAATGCCGGCACTTGCTGCACAAGCCCTGTTATACGTACCTGCCGCTCCAGCTCTTTCCAAAAAAATACAAGGCAGGCTTTGGGGTTATCAGCCAGTTGCTGCGCTTTAAAGCTTTCATAATTAGTAAAAAATACAAAACCCTTCTCTGAAAAATCTTTTAGCAGAACGATCCTTGCGGCCGGTATTCCGTCAGAAGAGGCAGTTGCCAACGTCATGGCATTTACTTCAAGTATTTCTGATTCAACAGCTTCTTTCCACCATTTGCCGAATTGTTGTACAGGGTCGCGGTCTGCATCTTCTTCAAGCAATTGCTTTTGTGAATAGTTGATGCGTATATCTGCTATGGATTTATTTGTCATAATATATACTGTAAAGATAAATCCAAAAATTTCATATACCATCAATCATTATTTTTGCTGCTTTCTGTTATAACTTTTCGAAGGATGGACAAAAAGGAGCTTGTTGTTTTGCAAATTTCACCCGGTGATGTATTGGATGCCGTACCTGTTATAAGCAAACTGAATATCATAAAAAAAGGCACTGATATCCAGCTTAAAACAGAAGCGTTGAACTGGTCGCTTGTGCGGACGGTTTTCGGAAATGCTCCAAAACCCTTCAGGGATATTTTAATGAATTGCTGTGAAGAGGCGGTAGTGGAACAAAAGCAGTACATCAAACAGCGTTACGGTATACAAAGAACAGGGATAAGCCAGGAAGCGTTTTTTTCAAAAAATATGGTGGTGTACTGGCATAAAATATTTGAAGCGCTTAAACCATATATATCGCTGGTGAAATGGTATCATAAAAAGCCACAGCCCGGCAAAAAAAATTTTCTCACCGGTCCATGTATATTCAGCACATTCAGACCCTCTTTAAGTTTTGAAGTACTTAAAATAAATGACGCATTGCACCTGCAATGTAATGTTATCCTAAATGGTGCAGGTTATCCGTTAGACGCTTTTAACCGGTTTGAGTTTTTGCTTGAAAGCAGGAACGAATATTTTATACTCGCTTACCGGGATTACCTTACGCTCGAAAAAGTTAAAGCGGTGCCTGTTGCCGGGTACGCTTCAAATCCGCAGGAGTTTGCAAAGCATATCCTTGCCGATATTGAGAAGGATTATCCTGTTAACAGGAACAATCATTTCCCGGTGAATGAAATTTCCATCACACCTGTGAACAGGCTTTTACTGAGCGAGCTGAATAACGCGTTCCTCATGCTTACCCCGCAATGGCTATACGACGGAACGCTGGCAGAAGGAAGCTGGAAAAAATCGTTTGAGATAGTAAAGGACGGCGAAACGGTGATTATAATGCGTGATAAGCAAATGGAAGAAGATTTTCTGCAAACGCTGGTATCTCTTCACCCTAATTTTGCTAACCAGCGAAATGGTTATTATTACCTTTCCTTTGCCGATGCGCAAAAAAAGCAGTGGTTCATGAAAGTATATCACCAACTGCTCCGGATGGATATCGAAATAGTGGGTATGGACATGCTGAAGCACTTCCGCTATTCGCCGTACGAAGCGCTTACGGAAATGAAGCCTGTAAGAGAAAATGAGCAGTGGGTAGCATATGAAATGGAATTATCCTTCGGAAAAGAAAAAGTGCCGTTGGCAGAGCTGCAGAAAATGTTATTGGCCGGTCAGAAAGCTTTGCTGCTGAAAGATGGCTCGCTTGGGGTGTTGGATGATGCGTGGCTGCGGCAATATGCTTTTATAGTAAAGCACGGTAAGATCAATAATAATGAAATAGAAGTATTACGCTGGATGGCAGTGGCAACGGGTGGAAACAACACTGATGAAATGCCGCTGAAGCAGGCCGTTAAACAAACCTGGTGGGAAAAATGGCAGCAATGGCAACAGCCGGATAAGGTAGTCTATGACGTGCCGCGGCTGTTGAATGCAGACCTCAGACCTTACCAGCACAAAGGATACGAATGGCTTTTGCTGCTGAATGAAATAAGTGCAGGCGCCTGCCTGGCAGATGATATGGGATTGGGGAAAACCCTGCAGTCTATTACGGCGATTGTGTTTTATATTACTCAAAATCCGGCATCAAAAAATATTATCATTTGCCCGTCTTCGCTTATTTACAACTGGCAGCAGGAGTTTGAGCGCTTTGCTCCTTATGTCCGCGTATTGGTATATCATGGTGTCTCCCGCAAAAAAGAAGAGCTGGCTGATCACAGCAACCAGGTGATCATAACAACATACAATACCATGCGCAATGACGCGGATATTATATGTGCGCAGGATTATGGTGTTGCTGTGATAGATGAAAGTCATAATATTAAAAATCCTTCTACCCAGATTACACAGGCTGTTATGAAGCTGAGAGCCGGCTTTCGTTTAGCCTTAAGCGGTACTCCAGTGGTCAACAATACATTTGACCTGTACTCCCAGCTTAATTTTGTTGTGCCGGGGTTATTCGGGAACAGGGAGTTTTTTAAAAGAGAATATGCCGACCCCATCGACAGCCGGCAGGATGAAGAGAAAGTAGCCGCTTTAAAAAAGCTGACAGCGCCATTTATCCTGCGTCGCACAAAAGAGCAGGTGGCAAAAGACCTGCCCGACAAAACAGAATCAGTGTTATGGTGTGAAATGAACAGTGTACAGCGCGATGTATATGAAGATATTCTGCAGCAAACCCGTAAAAGTATTTTTCTTGAAGTGGAGAAGAATGGCTTATCAAAAAGCAAGTTCTCTATTCTGCAGGGCATGACCAAGCTGCGGCAGGTTTGCAGCTCTCCTTTATTGCTACCTGATGATGACCGGCAGTTCTCCTGTTCCGAGTCTGTAAAAATGCAGGTATTGATGGACGAGCTGGCGAATATACTGCCTTCGCACAAGGCGCTGGTGTTTTCTCAATTCAGCTCTATGCTGCATTTGCTGGTGGAAGAATGTAAGAAAAAAGGGATCGCATTCTATCACTTTGACGGACAAACACCGCCAAAGCAAAGAGCTGAAATGGTAAATGCTTTTCAGGAACCGGGTAATAAAGTACCATTGTTTTTGATCAGCCTTAAAGCGGGCAATACAGGGCTTACCTTAACCGCGGCCGATTATGTTTTCCTTTTCGATCCCTGGTGGAATACTGCGGTAGAAGACCAGGCGATTGACAGAACGCATCGTATAGGTCAAACCAAGAATGTGTTTGCATATAAAATGATCTGTAAGGATACTATTGAAGAAAAGATCATCAATCTCCAGCAAAAAAAGAAAAAGCTGTCTGAAGACCTGGTATCGGCCGACGAAGGTTTTGTAAAATCGCTGACAGAAGACGACCTGGAGTATTTGTTCAGCTAAAGTGGGCATATCTCAAATTCCCTTTATTCTTGCGACCGGCAACAGCTCTCAGCCCCCATCCTTATACTTTTGTTACCCTCCCACGCTTATCGCCTACGTCTATCGTCTCACCTCTCGTTTTTTTCCTGAGGAGCAACCGGAACAGCAGCAGGCTCACTTTCGCCGGCTTCTTCGGTGTCTTCCTTTTCCTGTAGCACTTTCCCCGTTTTATCTCTTTTCAGCTTTACAACAGGATCTTCACTGGTACCTGAGACAGTAAATGGTATACCAATAATGCCTAATGGCGGAAGACCTATCCTCCCCTTGATATTCAACTCCCCATCCATGCTCACCTGCCCTTCAAAACGCGGGCGCAAACCGGCAATACGAAGCTTTACCCGATCAAGCGTAATGACATTATTGCTGATGGTTGTTTTCAGGTTTATTCCCGACAGGTCGGGGTCTTTTAATGCAGCATAGTCAGCGCTGTGGCTTACGGCATTCATTAATTTAAACCCTTTTAATTTCACTTTTTTAAGGGTCAGCACACCGCCTCCTTTAAGGGAAGGATATATGGGGTACATATTCTGATCAAGCCGCCCGGAGAGTGAATAATCCATTCCTACAATGCCCTGCACTCCCGAAGCTGAAGAAGCCATCTCCCTGAACATCGGTATGTCATTGTAGGCTTTTGCAATGGAGAAGGAATCGGCTTTAACCTTAAAATCAAAGGATCCTTTATAGGGTGTTATGCCTTCATAAAAAGCATCCATCATAAAAGTGGCGCCCGCAAGGCGGAAACCGGTTTCTTTTAACTGTACCTTTCCCTGGTCAATCCATAACTGTCCTTTGAAATCATTTATGGCAACATCATTATAATGCACTTCTTTCGCATTCGCTGCAAGTACCAGTGATACATTTTTCGGGATCATTATCACACCGGCGCCCGCAGTATCAGCAGCGGCTACAGTTGCAGTATCCGCCGGCGCTTCAAAAGCAGTGAACTCATTGAGGTTAACGCGATCAGCGGTCAGCGTTAATTTACCTTTCAGTACAGCATCATTTTGTACCACATAATTGATGACATTTTCAAGATACCCGTTCAGTACCAGTGAAGATGTTCCGTAATTTGACTTAAACTCATCAAACCACATTTTATCCTGCTGAAAGCGGAAAACACCTGAATGTATATTGAAAGCTTTGGGAAATGCCTCCATACGTAATGCCACCTCTTTGAGCCGGAGCTGACCGGAGTTGACCAGCAAATGGTACCGTCCCGCAGCAGCATCACTTTGTTTACCTTTTAAAGCAATATTAGCACTTAGAAAACCCGAAGCATCATAACCCTTTACTGCAAATACCCGGTAGATCTTTCCCAGGTCGATAGTGCCATTGGATGCGATCTTATATTCCAGGTCTTCAGGATTTTTAAGGTTGGCCTGTATAGTAAACGGCTGTCCTTCAAATTCAAAGCTCACCGGGTGAACAACAACGCTGGTGCCCGACAGGCTGCCATCTGCATTCTCTATCTCTGTCAGCACATTGATGCGCGTAACAGGATGAGGATAATAACCGGTCAGTATCTCCGCATCCGTTATGCTCAGTTTTGCTTTCGTTACCGGGAAAAGTTTTTTCTCTTTATTGTAAATGCCATTGATCTTTACATCAACAAGTATATCGCCTGACAAATTCAGGTTTTCAACAGGAATGCATTGTGCAATATCTTTCAAATGAATATTCCCGGAAAGGTCAGCGTCAACATGCAGGTTTTCGGGATCAGTGATCCTGATATACCCTTTTATAACATTCTTAAGCGCGGTAAGATTAATGTTATCTATTTCCAGCTGTACGTGCCGGTAATTGCTGTCGGGGCATGAGCTGCGCACGCCGAAGCTGATATCATGCACCGCCTCCGGCAGGGAAGCATACCTGAAGTAACCATTATGCACAGACGACGAAAGCGTAAAAGAGGGGATGCCTGTAACAATAATATCTTTTCGCCACCGGTCAGGATTTTGTCCTTTGCGGAATTGCCCTTTTGCATGAAGGTCTATATTGCATTGCCCCCTCAGCTCCATATCATTCAGACCGATGGCTTTATCCCACTTTTCGAGATCAAGGTCAGCTTTAACCGTGGCTGCAATATAAGGCTGTTCCAGTCCTGTGGTATGGGATATAATGCTGCAATATCCTTTGTCAACAGTAAAATACAGCGAGTCAATCTGTATATCCAGGCTGTCCGTATTCAGGGAAGGCAGCCTGGCTTCCAGGTTTAAAAACATATTCTCCACCGGGTACGGAGCTCCTTTATAAGCAATATATCCCTCCCGCACTTTCAAGCCAAGCTGCAGGTCGGGCATTGTATTGGTTTCTGCAATATATTTTCCTTTAAGCCGTATATTAAAAACTGCATCTCCTTTTACTTTCGTATTATCAAGCCAGCCGGTGAGATCGGGCGGGATTGCCGTAATAATATTTTCTAATGTTGTTTTGCGGGCATCCAGTTGCAGGTCCATATTATAGCCGCTCTGGAGGAAATCAAACGTTCCGCTGAACTGTACGGGAAGCTTATTGATACGGATACGGTTCTTTTCAAATACCAGCGCCAGCGACTTCGTATTTACTTTAGTAACAAGCTTTGCCCGCAACTGCTTTTGATTAATATAGGATTCCCCTGCATATGTAAAGCTGAAAGCGTCTGCAGACAGGCGCGTAGACAGATCAAATACTGCTTTCGACAGGTCTCCGCTGCCTGTATAATTAAGGTTTTCCGCACTCATTGTTAACGGTACAGAAAGATCACTGTAACGAAGATCACTGTTTTCTATGACAATACTTTCAAGACGAAGACCTGCTCCCGAGGTTGAAGTATCCGTGGCGGCAGCGGCGTCAGAGCGATAAACATTATAGTTGGCATTACCAAGCGCATCAACTTTTACGTCAATATTTGCCCCGGTAAGAAAGATCTGGTTGATCCTGACAGACTCTGAGAAAAGAGAGGAAAGATCGATCCCGAAGGACAATTGTTTAGCTGATACCAGCGTATCTTTTTCAAATGGCGCTGAGCCGGTAAGGCTTATATCCTGTAAGGTAAGCGTAAGCGAAGGAAAGTGATTAAAAAAAGAGAGCCTTGCATTTGAAAATTCCAGCTTGCTGGTGATAGCGCCGTTCACCCATTGCTTTACTTTTGAAGCAATAGTATCCGGGAATAAGTAAGGCAGAATGAAAAGTAAAGCAAGTACAGCAGCTACGGATATCCCTGATATCTTCAGGATTTTGAATAAAATACTTTTCTTCGGCTTTTGCATGATAAAAAGATACGGCAGCAAAATTACCGTTTAATTAAATCCGGCAAGCAAGCGCTGCAGGAAACATTTTTGGACAAGTTTCAGGTTTCAGGTACGCAAAAGGTCTGTCGTCTCTCATCTGTCGTTTATCGTTTGTCGTCTATTGTTGCAAAAAGGATTTCCTTTGCGGGCTTTGCTTTCTTTGCGGGAAATACAATTCTCGCAGCGATCGCTACGGTATAATGAGCGCAGCGATGTTTTTCTTTGCGTCGCTGCTTCTTTGCGCCCGCCGCGTGAAACCCCGGTATTATATTATCTTGCGGCAAACAAAACAGCAAAATGCGTATCATTTCTTACAATGTCAACGGTATCCGCGCAGCGATCAGCAAAGGCTTCCTCGAATGGCTGAAAACAGATCCGGCAGATATTATCTGTGTACAGGAAACCAAAGCAATGAAAGAGAACATTGATTATTCGGTTTTCAATGCGCTTGGCTATTCAGACTATTGGTACAGCGCGCAGAAAAAAGGATATAGCGGCGTAGCTGTCTTTTCCAGGATAGTTCCTGATAATATCGTATTTGGTACAGGCCACAAAGTAAGCGATGACGAAGGCAGGGTGATCCAGCTCGACTTCGGTGATATAAGGCTGATCAATGCATATTTCCCTTCAGGCACCAGTGGCGAGGAAAGACAAAATTTTAAATACGAATGGCTGGACGAGTTTTTCATTTATCTTGAAAGCCTGCGCAAAACCATTCCCAACCTGATCCTCTGCGGCGACTACAATATTGCGCACAGGGAAATAGACATACATGATCCCAAAGGCAACAAAAAATCATCAGGCTTCCTTCCGGAGGAAAGAGCCTGGATGGACAAATATTTTGATAGCAAATGGGTAGACAGCTTCCGGGAATTTCACCCCGAACCGCACCGGTATAGCTGGTGGAGCCAGCGATTTCCCAGCGTGCGGCTAAACAACAAGGGCTGGAGAATTGATTATATCAATGTAACGGAAAGTTTAAGGGACAGGCTAACAGATGCCGAAATATTCCCCGATGTAAAGCACAGCGATCATTGCCCGGTATATGTGGAGATAAAGAGGTAAGGAGATATTTGTTTAGAATAATTTGTTAGCTCCTTTACTGTTATCCGGAAAGGGATTACCAGGATAAGACCATCCCAATGATTTTCTTCATTATAATGTCTCTCAATAATGAATGGAAAAAACAATTACTCCAAATGCCTCTTTGCCCACATTTCAATGAGCTCATTGTGATCTGAATGCCATGCTTGTTTATATAGCTCACGGACCACTTCCAGCCATATTTGTTTGCGGTCGTCTTTGCTCCCGGTATCTTCCGTGCCTCCGTTAGCTTTATAGTCTTCACGGGTGGTGCTGCTGATACGTGCATACTGGCCGGTTTGCGGCTTTAGATCTTCATTGGTAATACGCAAATAAAAACCGAGCTGTTCCGGGGTGCAGGTTTTATCTTTTGGCCACATCGTGCTGTCTTTGATATACACTGTTACGCCGTCTTTAAAAACATAAGGCTCCTGGAAATCCCTGGTATACTGATCTTCGTACACTACACCCTTTACCGGGAATTGTGCGTTGGACTGCCCGTCAATCCATTTCAACAACTGATAAGTATATACCGTATCCAGACTATGTTTTGCAGTCCAGCAGGCGTTGGCCACCCATATAGCCAGCTTTTCAGGGGAAGGATTTAAGAGGTATACTTTTCCTGTTTTTGGCTTTCCTGTATAAAGGTCATTGCCCGTTTTATATGCATATAATTTCACCGGGAAACCTTCCCAGCCGGGAATAGTATCCGTTTCAGACACAAGCTGCTGAACCATGTAAGCATGGCTCAACACGATTTTTGCTTTCTGTACCAATACGCCAAAACTATCCCTGAAATAAGCATCGGGGATCTTTGGCGTTTGCGCGTTTACCCGGAGTGATAAAGTTGCCATCACTAACCAAACGGGAATATTTCGCATAAGTATGGACTGTTTAAAGTGAAAGTATGTCAAGTGTAAATTATTAAAATAATAGCCACGGATGCTGTCTTAACCCTTATAAATTACGTCAGTCAAATGACTGATTTCATGTAAAAAACGTCAGTTATAAAGCAAAGATTGAATTAATTAGGGCTTGCTGTTTAACGGCCGCGTATTTTGTGCCTGATAACTGCAGGTCTTTTCAAATAATTCTCACAAAAATTTTGCAACAATGATGCCGCCAAACCAAATTGTACACCCCAAAAACAGATAATTCTCTTAAGATTTTTTATAAATCCACCCTACATATTCGTGCATTCTGTACAACAAACAATTCTTCTTGTAACTTTTTAAGAGATAGCCACGAATTCCCGCGTTCCGCGGGGCGCTGGAATTGGTGGCTATCTACTCCTTTTTCTCAAATCTATGAGGCCTCGCCAGTTATTCAACAACCCCTAATTATAACCGTGGCTAAAATAGTTCAGGCTCTCCGTATTCTTCAGACCGGGGCGGAACCTATAAGATTTGCCGGGGCGAATAGCTGTGCTGTGAACCTTACAGGTTTACAAAGGTATTTTCCGGGTTTACTAATATTGCCGGGAGACCCAAACAGATTTTTATGCACTGGTGAGACCGGGAAGCCATTGTACGATGTATAATGAGGGAACAGTCATAAAAAAACCGGAGAAACAGTAAAGCTTCTCCGGTTGTAAATTGAATATATTCCTGTTTTAATAGCCTTCATTCTGTATCAGGTAACCGGGCAAATTCGAAGCCCCGTCAATAGCATTCTGCGGAATGGGGAAAATTCTTTTTTTAGTGTCTGAGTTATTTTTCTCTGTCCATGTACCTTCATATTTTCCGAAGCGGATCATATCGGTACGGCGCACATCTTCCCAATAGAGCTCGAATCCTCTTTCGCGATATAGCAGGTCAAGATTCATTTCGGTAAGTGCAGGCGGAACTATTCTGGCAGTTCTGGCAGCACGTACCGTATTTACATCAGCGAGTGCAGCAGCTTCATTGCCTGAACTTTTGCGGAGCTTTGCTTCTGCACGCATGAGGTAAATATCCGCAAGCCGTAAGATAACTATATCATGCTCTCCGAAATTTCTTCCGCTAGAGGAACCACGGCTGAATTCATATTTCTCTACACGAAAGCCATTGTTGTAATTGCTGTAGTCTAAAAAATCGATCTGCTCGGTAAAGAATACCGGTAAGTCGGGACGGTTCCGGGTAACATTATACAGTTTGCCCACTTTAAAATCACCGTTAGGGCATTTTTCAAATGCACCATTGGTTCTGATCAAACCGTATTGTTGACCTCTTAATATACCACGATCAATATTAAAAGCATCACCGGCAATACAGGTAGTAGTCGTATCCAGGTTCCTTTTATAAAACCTTCCGTCCATATCAGCCGGATCATTTGCGCCATAAGCCTGTTTCCATGTTTGATAAAAATCCGGCGTTATACCCGGACCATCCGTACCATTAGCTGCAGGATAAGCCGCCAATGGAAATTGATCGCCAGAAAGAGAAAAATAAGCCATGCGGTTATGCCCGTTCAGGTCGGCTCTTTGATCTATCGCAAAAATCAGCTCTTTATTGGTATGGTTGGCATCACCAAATATATCAAAGTATTCAGGAGAAAGTGCAAATTTACCGGAGTTAATGATCTGGTCGCAGTACTGAATTACTTTATCCATATCATCATTGGTAAAGTTGAAAGATGAGCTATAGATATCTCTGTATACTGCAGATTGCAAATGCAATCTTGCCAATAAGCCCCACACCGCCGCTTTGGTAATTCTTCCCGGCCCGGTATCGTCTTTTACTATAGGCTCAATTGCCAGTAATTCCGATTTAATATACTCAATCGCATCGTTACCACGCAGGATTACGGAGTTGATTTTGGGATCATCTTTTTGAAAAGCTATTCCGAATAAATCGAGGCACAACAGGTTATAATAAGCCCGCATACCCCTTGCTTCAGCCAAAAACAACTGGGCACTGGGATCCGTGCTGCTGGGCAATGCATTAATGGCTAATATGGCACGCGAAATACCTTGCGTTAAATTATTCCAAACGTTCTTCACATTCGGATCGGCACTGGTAGTCTCATGCCTGTGCAACGATATATAGATGCCGTTATCACCCCAGTCTGTCCCACCCCTGTAAGGGAGAATAGCTTCGTCTGTCGAAATTTGCTGTAATGCAAAATACTGTGTATGCTGAAATAATCCGGGTAAAATTGCATATACAGGAGCGATCAGCCCTTCTGTCACCTCCTTTTCTGTGGAGCCGGTGCTGGAGGTTTCATCCAACACCTGTTCATTAAGCTTTGTACAACTACCCGAAGCAATAACTATTGTATACATCGAGAGTATATAAAATATTTTCCTGATCATGATAATCAATTTTTAGAATGAGAGATTTAATCCAAAAATGACAGAGCGGGCCTTAGGATAATTGAGATAGTCAATGCCGTAGGATAATGCACCATCTATATTCCTGTCCGCATTAATTTCAGGATCATAACCATCATACTTAGTAATTACAAAAAGGTTTTGGGCAGTTACAGAAAGGCGCAGGCTGGAAACCCATTTTCTGACACCGAGTTTTTCTGTATTGAAATTGTATGCCAATACCATATTATTTAATCTAAAATAAGTCCCGTCTTTCAGGTAGCGTGTGCTTATGCTTGCTGCGTTGGTTACAGATTCTGTGGGATACTGTACAGCTTCGGAGGTAGTATTTCCGCTTTTGAAGATTTTAGCTTTGTAGAAGTTGGCCGTTGCCGTGTTATCGTAGATCTTGTTACCGCTAACTCCGTTAAAATTTACACTGAGATCAAAACCCCTGTAGCTTACATTACCCCAAAAGCCGTATACAGACTTGGGCACTGCTGAACCTGCTGCAATCCTGTCCTTCGGAGTGATGATGCCATCTTTATCTGTATCTGCATATTTACTGGTACCATCTTCGTTAATACCAATAAAGTCAAGCATATAAAAAGTACCGATAGGCTGCCCATTGACATACCCATTGATGGTGGCGCTGGTTAAGCCGGAACCTGTGGCATAGCCAGAATAAATAACCTGGTAAGGCGAGCCGCTCACCCTGTTTTTGATAAAGGCTGCATTACCACCGACGCCTATACTCAAATTCCGGGACAGTTTTTTGCGGTAAGTCAGGTCTAATTCTATCCCGCTGTTTTTAATGATCATGCCCGGAATATTGGCGTAATACAATGCACTTGGCTGTACAGGATCTTGCGGAGGTATGGATAACAGGATGTTGTCCGAAATTTTCTCAAACACATCTATTGAACCGGTGAGATCGCCATTCAATAATCCGAAGTCAAGACCTACGTTGGTTGTTTTTGATTGTTCCCACTTCAAATCAGGATTCGCCAGCCTTGAATAGAAAGTGCCCGGAGGATAGGCTCCTGTAGGATACAGGGGATAACTCACACTGGCGTTAACTTCTGTTCTGAACAAAGGCTGTGTTAATTTAGGCCCTATTTCCTGGTTGCCGGTAATACCCCATCCGCCACGTAATTTCAATACGCTAAAAGCTGAGTTTTTCATAAACTCTTCTTCAGCAATGTTCCAACCCAAAGAAAATGAAGGGAAGTATCCGTATTTGTTATTTTCCCCAAATTTGGTTGAACCATCCATTCTGAAATTTACAGTCACAAGGTATTTGTTGTCGAATGCGTAATTGATACGGGCAAAGTAAGATTGTATCTCGTTGATGTTTGCATTTCCATAAGGCCGATTTTGATCATTGGCAAGTGTTAACTCCTGGCCGATACCAGGATTATAAACCGGGTCAAGATCATTCAATGGTAATTTATTGATGCTCCAACCCCTGAACTGGTAAAGGATATTTTGATAGGAATGACCTGCGAGAGCGGTGAAATTGTGTTTATCAATATCTGTAGTATAAGTGAGATAATTTTCTATAATCCGGTTACGTACCAACGTAGTTTGGTTTTCGAACCTGCCGTCTCTGTGTGGTACTTCATTTGCCCGGTTTACATAGTCGCGTGAACCTGTAGCATTATCAATACCAAAGTTCAATTTGTACGTAAGCCCTTTTATGATTTTCAAAGTTGGGGTAATATTACCCAACACTCTGTTAACTGCCGCTTGGTCTTTATACAGTTCAAGCTCAAGTAATGGGTTGCTTACATTCTGAAACTTTGCGGGATTACCATCTGCATCTCTTGCGGGAAGGGTTGGATTATTGGAAATGGCACTCCCGATCATACCGTCAATATTAGGGCGCAGAGTGTTGGTGTTGGTTGCGGTAAGATTGATATCAATACTCAACCTATCGTCCCAAAGCTTTTGAGTCGCATTAAAGCGGCCTGTGTATTTTTTAAAGTTACTGCCTTTTAAAATGCCATTCTGGCTTAATGCATTGACTGATGCGTAATATACCAGTTTGTTGCTGCCACCACTTAGCGTTAAATTATTGTCGTATGTATTGGCCGTTCTGAAAATTTCATTCTGCCAGTCGGTTGAAGCGCCAAAATCTTCGAGATCGCCGCCCACTGCTGTAACCTGTTTTTTAAATTCATCTGTAGAAAAAATAGGTAATTTATGAGCAGGACTTGCAATACCTATTGAACTGCTGTAATTAAGTGTTGAGGTGCCTGCTCTCCCTTTTTTGGTAGTAACAATAACCACACCGTTAGCACCACGTGAACCATAAATTGCGGTAGCAGATGCATCTTTTAAAACGTCCATTGATGCTATGTCCTGCGGGTTTAAGAAGCTGAGTGGATCGCTGCTGCCTGTACCCGCATTATCGAGCGGTACACCATCTATCACAAACAATGGAGAGCTTCCGCTTCTAACCGTACCGGAACCACGAATTACGATGTTAACACCAGCGCCGGGTTCACCACTGGTAGTAGTAATATTAACTCCTGCAACCTTACCCTGCAATAATTGCTGCGGGTTGTTCACAATACCCTTATTGAAAGATTCTGCCTTCACTGATTTTACAGCTCCGGTCACGTCTCTTTTGCGTTGTGTACCGTATCCCACTACCACCACGTCTTCCAGGCTCTGGGCAGCAATTTTTAATGTAACAGAAAGCTGCAGTCCATTGTTGCCGACAGTTCCGTTTACGGATTCTGTAGCATAGCCAACAGAACTTATTGTAAAAGTGTAGCGACCATTGGCAAGTCCTGAAAAGGTAAACACGCCTTCGCTATCAGTAGTAACGGTTGATTTTGATTTACCGGAAGAATTTTCTGCAGTAACAGTAGCTCCGGCTACCGGTTCACCTGTCTCTGTTTTAACAGTGCCGGTTACAGTTTTTTGAGCTTGCGCCGACAGGCACAGGGATAATGGTAGTAGCAATACCATCAACCATAGCAATCGCTGTGTCATAAGCTTAGATAGTTTTTTGGTTAATAATTTGTAAACAGTAAACATAGTATTATAATTTCAATATGCTTGTTGCCAGTGACATGCAAACGTTTGCATTTTTTTGACGGTGCCGTAACCCCGGACGGGTCGGCTACCTGATGGATGTACATACAAACAGGACAAAACAAATGCTTTGCTATTAAGACAGTGTTAAATTGCGGGGAATAAAAGGTTATCACCAGTATTAAGCCGGGAAAATCATACCTGTATGTTATCGTAGCTTCAATTCAAAAACATCTCGTCTACCAGCAACAGCTTCTTCTTATCTTTTTCACTATACGGTTTTGCAACGATCTTCAGCACAGATACCGTATGAGGCTTAAAAGAGCCTTCCACGATCTTTAAGGAAGCCGGTTCATCTTTTGCCGGCATAGGAGGTTTCATCACCAGGAGCCGTTGCAGACGGTCTTCATTTTCCCCGCCCCATACTTCCACTTCTGCAGGAGGAAAGATACCTGTTGCGGCTTCGAGCATATAATGCAACCCGGCCGAACTTATCGTAACCGGCTTATAAAACAGCGCCACCAATGCCATATCGTTATTTCTTACTCCCGCCCAGTTATTGGCCCACGCAGGATTGTTGGCGCCTATCACGCCCAGCCTGGTATTGAAGAAAGTATGCGCTCCTTCCGCCTGGTGTACGCTGTTGAGCGGGAACAATAAGCGAACACTATCCGGGATAAATGTGTTCTTAAAAAAATTGAACGTAACAGGATCACTCGCATACCATCCGTCCTTACAGGCACGGGCTCTGATGACAGTGTTTTGGGTAATAGTCGTTTTTCCGTCAAACACCGGCGAATGGAGTGTATCCGGTTCTGATCCGTCTGTGGTAAAACGGATCTGTGTTCCTTTTACCGGATGCATCAGTTGTACGGGCAGCTCATTGGCAAAAACCATTGATGCGTTTTTGACCTGCGGCGGATTCAGCTTTAACGGGTTTTTTCCATCATCCACAAATCCTTCTATAAATTTTATCTGGCTATAAGATTTTTGCAATGCATCCATTTCTTTTACAGAAAGAGGAGTGTTCCACACAGAAATTGTTTTAAGCGCTTTGAATGAAGCAAGTTTTTTCACTAATGCATCATAATTAAGCTTTGTGCCGGATAGTGTTAGTGTTTTAAGCTGTTGCAGAGGGATCAGCGCGTCTAATCCTGCTGTGGTAATATCTGTAAAATTGAGATCCAGCCTGCGGAGGTTTTTAAACTTAGCTATCGTTTTCAGGTCCTCATCTTTTACAGGCATTTTATTAAGATTCAGTGAAACCACCTGCTGTTCAATCTCGCTGAGTTCCTGCAATAGTGCCGGCGTATATGCGCTGCGGTTGTATATATTTACCGAAAGCGCCGGTGATTCCTTTGCCAGAGGGCTGATAGTGCGGTAGTTTGTATTAAGCCGGCTCACAACAGTTTCATCTGCCGCAGGAAAATCAAATTTTTCCTCTTCGGCAGGCTTCAGCAAGGTTGCGGCAAGCATTCTTAAGGAATCTCCTTCCGGGAACGTTATCACTTTTTTTGAAAACGGAACATCGTTACTGATCCATAATCTGAGCAAGTGTATTTCGGCAACAGTAAGCTGAGGTTTACCGTCCGGGGGCATATGCTTTTCTTCTTCAGGCGGCAGGTGAACCCGCTCCAGCATCAGGCTGAGATCCGGGTTGCCGGGCACAAATAATTTACCTGTTTTCCCGCCTTTAGCAATAGACAAAGAATCCATAAGCGACAGCTCGCCTTTAAGCTTCCGGGGATTATGGCATCCCGTGCATTTGGCTTCAAGTATGGGCCGAATGATATCATCAAATACGACCGCCTCCTCGAGAGAAACAGCAGGCCGCTGCAAATGAGCGGTAATAGGCTGAAGTAGAAAATTATCGCCATGGGTTATATCTGCGCCATAATGACCGGCCACAAGCAGAAAGGGCGTAAGAAGCAAAGCAGAGGACCACGACAATCTCTGTGAATACCAGCTTTTATCTCTTATCCAGTATACGATGGAAGCAATAAAAAATACCGAAGCTCCAAACCATTTATGCCAGGCCACCGCTTCTCCGTTATACCCCTCTTCTCTTGACAGAAATAATCCCATGATGACGGTAATACCCGATAATATGGCGCCGGAAAGCAATAATAAACCGGAAAGCTTTGTATAAAAAAGAGCGCTGTTCTTTTCTTTTTTAAACCGGTATATATCCGATATAATACCCAGGATCAGCAATACGATGGGGAAATGCAGCAGCAACGGGTGCATTCTTCCTACAGGCTGTAACCAGTAAGGCAGCACCAGTTTGTTTTCAAACAACAACAGGAATACAATAAAAACATTCAGAACAACAAGAATTTGCTCCGCAAAGACCTTCAATCTGGTATTCATTAATATTTTGCGGTAATAAGTTTAAGCAATAATATCTTTTACTACATGCCCCGAAACATCCGTAAGACGATACCTCCTTCCAAGATGTTTAAAGATTAATTTTTCATGATCAAGCCCTAACTGGTTCAATATAGTAGCCTGGAAGTCGTGCACATGCACTGGATCCCTGATAATGTTATAGCCCAGTTCATCCGTCTCTCCATACACGATACCGGGCTTGATACCTCCACCTGCCATCCAGATGGAAAAGCAACGGGGATGGTGATCACGCCCGTAATTTTCTTTGGTGAGCGTTCCCTGCGTATAGCTTGTTCTTCCAAATTCACCGCCCCATATTACAAGTGTTTCATCAAGCAGGCCTCTTTGTTTAAGATCAATTACAAGCGCTGCAGATGCCTGGTCAACATCTTTAGCCTGTTTAGCAATTTCATAAGGAAGATTTCCGTGCTGATCCCAACCCTGGTGGTACAACTGTACAAAACGCACACCATTCTCCGATAGCTTACGGGCGAGTAAACAATTGGCAGCATAGGTGCCGGGGACAAGACAATCCGGCCCATATAATTTTACAATGTCATCCGGCTCTTTTGAAAGATCCATCACTTCAGGAACAGCAGTTTGCATACGGTAGGCCATTTCATACTGCTTTATCTTGGTAACAATTTCAGGATCTCCGAATGTTTTATAAGATAACTCATTCAGCTCAGCGAGGTTGTCGAGCATGTCCCTGCGATCTTTCCTGTTAAGCCCGTCAGGATCGCGCAGGTACAATACCGGGTCTTCTCCTTTGCTGAACTGCACGCCCTGGTGCACGGAATCAAGAAAACCATTCGTCCATAATTTAGAGTACACACCCTGCCCGTTACCAACACCCCGTGAAAGCAATACGGTGAATGCGGGGAGATTTTTATTTTCGTTGCCCAGCCCGTAGCTCAGCCAGGCGCCCATGCTGGGGCGATTACCCTGCTGCGCCCCCGTTTGAATAAAAGTAAGCGCAGGGTCGTGATTGATGGCTTCTGTATATAAAGAACGTACAATGCAAAGCTCATCTGCAATTTTAGCGGTATAGGGCAGCAAATCGCTTATCCATGTCCGTGATTCCCCGTATTGCCTGAAATCTACAAAGGAGCCTACCAGCGGGAAAGATGCCTGGTTGGCTGTCATCCCCGTGAGACGTTGATTGCCTCTTACAGAGGGCGGTATTTCCTGACCAGTCATTTCGCGGAGCTTCGGCTTATAATCAAACAGCTCCTGCTGGGATGGTGCGCCATTCTGAAAAAGGTAGATCACTCTTTTTGCTTTAGGGGCAAAATGCGGCAGCCCGGGCGTCATTGCTTCATCATCCATAATGCCGCCCCGGAAAAGATCCGGCATCAGCAAAGATCCCAATGCCATACTTCCAATGCCCAAACTCATCGTGGAAAGAAAGCGTCGGCGATTCCAGCTCAAACCGTGCTCTAAAATTTCTTTTTCCATCACAACAATTTTTATTTTCCTCTTATCAGGATTTGGTAATCGTTTCTTCCATATTGTATATAGTGGTTACTACACGCATCAAAGCTGCAAGATTTTTCCTGTCTATATCCTTTGGTATAGGGTATTCGCCCACCGACAGCATTTTGTTAATGTCTTCGCTGTCTATATTACCATTTTGCTTATTGTAATAATCAGTAAGGATCTGCAGTTCTTTTTCTACCGGTTTCCTGCACACGATCAGCCTGAAAGCCTCAGTGATTTTCTGAGTAATATCTGTTTTTTCTTCCAGCAGCCTGGCAGCAAGCACCCGCGAAGCCTCCAGCACGGAGGGATCGTTCATCATTACCAGCGCCTGAAGAGGAGTATTGGTCCTCAGTCTTTTTACTTCACACATATCGCGGCTGCTGGCGTCAAAAATAGCCATAGCCGGCGGAGGTACGGTCCTTTTAATTAAGGTATACATTCCCCGTCGGTATAATGATGCGCCATGATCCTGGTTGTATACAGATAGCAGTCCTCTCCCGGAAGTAGCGCCTTCCCATAAGCCGGCCGGCTGATAGGGTTTTACACTCGGCCCGCCAATTGTTTTATTAAGCAGCCCGCTGCTTGCCAGAACCAGATCTCTTATAAGCTCTGCCGGTATACGATATCGTGGCCCACGGGCCAGCAACACATTTTCCGGGTCTGTTTCCAGCTTCTCTTTTGGAACCACTGCAGACTGGCGATAAGTAGCTGAAGTAACCATTTGCTTTATCAGTCTTTTAATATCCCAGTGATGTTCCCTGAAATCAACCGCAAGCCAGTCGAGCAATTCCGGGTGTGAAGGCAGTTCGCCCTGCATACCAAAATCCCCGGCGGTTTTTACGATTCCTCTTCCAAAGAATTCCTGCCACAGGAGGTTGACATATACCCGTGCCGTCAACGGATTTTTTTCATCGAACAACCATTCTGCAAGACCAAGCCTGTTCTTCGGGTAGGCGGGATTGAAAGGGAGTATGGATTTGGGGGTGCCGGGCTCCACTTCTTCACCATGCGCATCGTAAACACCCCGTGTTAAAATATATGTTTTACGAGCGCTATCCAGGTCTCCCATCACGGAAACGATCAGCCTGTTGGTATCAGGCTTATTAATGAAGGTGAGTATATTTTTTACATCATCATTGCTGATCTCCATCAATGGTTTTTTGGCATAGGTCTCAGGACCGCCGATTACTGATTCAATGCCTACTTCCCGCACGTTGTTGAAAAAAGCAAAAAGCCGGTAATAATCCTTTTGTGAGAAAGGATCATATTTATGATCATGGCAATGCGCACATTCCAGTGTAATGCCCAGCAATCCTTTTCCGAAAAGATCATTACGGTCCGTAACATACATTACTCTGTATTCTTCCTGTATCACTCCTCCTTCCTCTGTTATTTTGTGGTTGCGGTTAAAGCCGGTGGCCAGTATCTGTTCTTTGGTAGCGTCAGGCAGCAGATCTCCCGCGAGCTGCCAGGTGACAAACTGGTCGTAGTGCATATTCTCGTTAAACGCATGTATCACCCAGTCGCGCCAGGGCCACTGGGTGCGGTAGCCATCGTCCTGGTAGCCATGAGAATCTGCATACCGTGCAAGATCAAGCCAGTGCAACGACATTTTCTCACCATATTGCGGGGTTGCCATCAGGCGATCCACCATCTTTTCATAGGCATCAGGGCTGTTATCCGCCAGGAATTCATCCATTAACGCAAGTGTTGGGGGAAGACCGGTTATATCTATACATAATCTTTTCAGGAGCCGTTCCTTATCAGCCGGTTCATTAGGCGCCAAACCTTTTGCCTCCTGTTTTGCCAGGATAAAATAATCTATCTCATTCCTCGGCCATTTGTCATGCTGTACTTTTGGCAATGACGCTTTTTGAGGAGGCACAAATGCCCAGTGCTTTTCATAACGGGCGCCCTGTGCAATCCATTTTTTGATAAGATCAATTTCGTGCTGCGTCAGCTTAAGATTGGAAGAAGGAGGAGGCATTAATTGCGAGGTATCCTTTGCCGTTATACGTAAAAAAGCCTGGGACAATTCCGGCTTTCCCGCCACCAATGCGTGAGCGCCGGGGTTCTCCTTCAATGCGGCAAAAGCGCTTTCAGGGTCATCCATTCTCAGCCCTGCCTTTCTTTTGTTAGCATCAGGGCCATGGCAGGCCAGGCATTTGTCGGAAAGGACAGGCCGGATATCAAAATTATAACTTACACTGTCAGGGATAGCTGCGACAGACTCAGCGCCTTCTTTATTCCCTCCGCAGGCCTGGAATAAAACGAGGGCGATCACCAGGGCAATTACCGGATAATATACATTCCTGAAAACATTCATACGACTGCAATGCTTTTCTTTCATATCAAATTAGGCATACCTTCTATACTGCTCACCCCCCTAATGTAAATCAATTGTTCATAATAACCATCCTGTCCTATTCTGTACAATGGCAACCGGCGAGGTTATTTTATAGAAATATTTATTTATCTCGGGATAGAGCGGCAGCCGGGGTACTGCCTAAGTATAGCTGTTTTATTTTTTAAGCCATGTATCAAACCAGTCAAATGCTTCCGACTGCATCGCCCTGTCAAATTTGTGAGGGCCGGGATAATAAGAGCATTTATAGTGTGCAGCCGCTCCCGCCTTTTCATATACTTCCTTTAAAATGGCATCAGCGCGTTTCATTTCCGGGAGGGTATACAGGTCATCCTCTATATCATTCTGCACCAATGTTGGCAGCGGTACCCTCAGTCCCAATATCTCAGGAAAATCAAGCTCATTAGGCAACAAAGGCACATAGGTCATCCAGGTATGAGTAAAAGATTTGTTCAATACAAAATCCCTCCAGGTAGTCATAAAACCCACACATACCGCACATTTAATTCTCTCATCCAGCCCTCCCATGAATACCGTTCTCATCCCCCCGCCGGAAAGCCCGCCACAGCCTATATGGTCTTTATCAACATCAGGCCTGGCGCAGAGTATATCCAGTGCCACACGGTCTTCTGCAAAGAATACGCCCGGCCAGGTGGTGCCTGCGCTGAATAAAGATTTAGCCATGATATGCTCATGTTCTGCCGCCCATTCATTATACGCCCTGATATGCACAGGATTTTCAGGGTCATCATCAGTCAGCCCTTTACGCAAATGCGCCGGCACATCCCGCAACATGACCCGTCTGCTGGCAAAAGGAAAGGCATCTGATACCAGCACCACATATCCGCGCTTTGCTACTTCATTAGCCCAGGCGAGTCCCTCATAGGATTCCTGCTGGTGCGCTTCTACAAAAGGTGGTACAGTGGCTGACGTTCTCGTGATCTTCCTTACACCAAGGTATTTATTACCCCCGTGATCATGAAAAGCCAATATGCCAGGGAGCTTTCCCTTCGCTCCGGAAGGTTTCAATACAATAGCCTGCGTAGGTCTGCCATAAGGCAGTTGCCAACTCATTTCCTCAATATCAAGTCCGTCGAAGCTGTATTGCTTTTGTATCTGTGGCTGCGGCATATTGCCTGTAGCCGGTATAGCAAGCCGTGATCGGAGCCGTTCTTTTGCCGTGCTGCGCCAGGTGTCAATATTGTTCCGGTTTCTTCTTCTGAAAGAAAATTCAGGCAGTTCCTGTGCATGGAGGTTGGCCGCCCATACACCATACGCTCCTATGAGTGTAGGCTCTGTTGTTTGTAAAGATTTGTTCATACCAGGGGCAGGAGATTGGTTGGTTAAAGGTACACCAGGAACAGGATGCCCTCGTAATAAGCCTCTGGCTGACAAGCTGATCCCGGTAAGACCGGCAATTTTTAAAAATCGTCTTCGTTTGCTGATAATATAAGTTTAATACAGTTAAATATACAAAGGAAGACAAAGCCACGGATGCACTAATGTTATATCAAACGTGAAACGACAGACCTGCCTGCCGGTAGGCAAGTCTCACCTCTCACAAAGAAATACGAAAAATTATTGTTGACATAGCACTAATGTATTTTGAATATATTTATTCGCGCATCCGTGGCTTTGTTGTATTTAAAAATCATTCGCGGCTATTTACCTCAAAAACCGCTGCGCTTCATCCACCATTTCCGCCGAACCGATAAATAAAGGACTTCTCTGGTGAATATGCTTCGGCTGTATATCCAGTATCCTTTCTTTTCCATTGGTTGCTTTTCCTCCCGCTACTTCCGTAATAAAAGCCATCGGGTTGCATTCATAACAAAGCCGCAGCTTGCCATCAGGCTTCCCTGTCACAGCAGGATAGAAGAAGATGCCTCCTTTCAACAGGTTGCGGTGCACATCGGCTACCATACAGCCATAATAACGGTTGGAGTATGGCCCGGCTTTGTTGTCTGCCACCGACATACAATAATCTACATAGCGCCTTATGCCCCGCGCTACCTGGTGGTAATAGCAATTGTCAAAAGAATAAAATTTCCCGTGCGGCGGTATCCTGATATCAGGGTGGCTGAGGTAAAACTCCCCGATACTGTTGTCGAGGGTAAACCCGTTCACGCCGCGGCGGGTAGCATATACCAGCATTGTAGAAGAACCATATATCACATAACCGGCTGCGACCTGTTTTATACCCTGCTGCAAAAAATCTTCGGGTGTTGCCGGCTGACCTGTCGGCGATACTCTCCGGTATACGCTGAAAATGGTTCCAATGGAGATATTGACGTCAATATTGCCCGAGCCGTCGATCGGGTCCATCAGCAAAACATATTTCGACGCATTGCTTCTCGTGTCATCAAATATCACAGCCTCTTCATTTTCTTCAGAAACGATACCTGCGCAATTAATGCCTGAACGCAACACATCAATAAAAACATTATTAGCATACACGTCCAGCTTTTGTACCACTTCTCCCTGCACATTGATCGTACCTTCTGCCCCCAGTATATCAGCCAGCCCTGCGCGGTTCACTTCCACATTCACCTGCTTGGCAGCCAGCCCGATGCCTCTCAGTAAACCAGACAACTCGCCCGTAGCATGCGGGAAGAGCCGGAGCTGTTGTATCGTAAATTCATCAAGCGTCATAATGTTCTTGTATCGCGACATAGTTATTGTATTAATAAGAAATATGTTTTTGGGTAACCAGCTTTTGTACTACTATGTAGCACCGCTTGTGTCACACTCTTGTACGTTCTGTTCGCTATGCAGCCCGGCAATTATTAATAAGACTTTTACTTAATTTTATTAATTCTTTAATGGTTCTTGATAAGAACCAGTGTCAAACGTGAAATGTGAGAAGTGAAACATTTCTTTCACCTTTATCCCCGTCCGAATGGCATTTAGCCGGGCGGGCTCTCACTTTTTACGATAACATTCACCTGTTCCTGCTTTGGGCCACTTTATACTTCATCAATGCGGCAATATTGGTTGCCCGCGATATCGCTTCCTCTGCCGATATTCCTTCAAAGTTTTCGTGAACAGTAGTTCTCCACAGGAGCAGCCATTTTTCAAAATGATGATCTTCCAGTTGCACCAGCTTATCCAGCGCTATATGCTTCTGCATAGGATTACCGGAATATGTCCCGGAGCCCAGCAAAATGCTTCCCCAGAAAGCATACATAATGGGAAGATGGACGTCCCAGGACAGCGCGACAACCTTTGTGAAAATAAAACCAATCTCAGGATTATCAATCACTTTCTCATAAAACCGGTCCACCAGGTTTTTGATGTCCTCCTCGTTTTCGATATCTTTCATCAGAGTGATTTTTTTTGCAGCTATCAGCTATCAGCGCTTCACGTTTCATCACGTCTCTCATATTTCACGTCTCACCTCTCACGTTTTCTCTTTTCACGTCTGCCACCTGTTCACCTCTCTTACCACTTACTTCTTTAAAAACCCCTCCACATTTTCCTTTGTCACCAGTTGAAAAGGGATAAACACTTCCTTCTGTTCTGCCGGCTGCTTTTTTATCAGTTGTATCGCCATATCTATGGCGCCGCTGCCCTGTCCTTTGGCATCCTGGAATACCGTAGCATCCAGCCTGCCGTCTTTCACTGCCTGCAAAGCATCAGCAATGGCATCAATGCTTACCACTACCACTTTGTTTTTGAGCTTTGCCTGCTCAAGTGCCTGCAATGCCCCCATTCCCATTTCATCGTTATGTGCAAACACGGCGTTTATTTTATCGCCGTAAGACTGTATCCAGTTTTCCATAAGGGCCATGCCTTTCGCCCTGTCCCATTCGGCGGTCTGCTCCGCAAGCACTTTAATATCGGGGTATTTGGCCAGTATATTTTTTGCGCCGATAGCCCGTTTGATCTGCGCTGCCTGCCCCATGTATCCGTCAATCATCACAATATTCCCTTTTCCGCTTATCAGCTTTGCAATCTGCTCCATCGCTATCTCTCCCGCCTGCTCATCCCTTGAGCCAACAAAACCATCAGGAGCAGCGGAGGTTTCGGAATTTACATTGATAACAGGTATACCTGCAGCCTTTGCTTTTTCTATGGCAGGCGAGCTCGCTTCCACTTCACATGGGTTCAGGATGATGGCATCCACTTTCTGGGATATAAAGGTTTCGATCTGCTGCACCTGCTTTTCCGCAGTACGTTGCGCATCGTTCACCACCAGTTCCACTTGCTTCTCTTTAGCGCGTTCTTCGAGAGCATCCTTTACATTCACCACAAATTCTGATTGAAGGCTTAGCATAGAAGCGCCGATGACAAGGGCCTTTTCACCATTATTGCCGCTTCGCTGATGACAGGCGGCAAACAGGACTGAAGAGCTGAGCAGGACAACTATTTTGTGGAGCTTCATATACATCGTTATTGTTTAAGGGGATCAAGATATGAAATTTTTTAAAGGGGCTGTAAACAAGAGAAGGCTCCTTTGCAGTTATATTTTTATTACAAAGCCTGCTATTGCTAAAGGAAAGCCTGATTTTTTGTCTTTACTATTCACCTCTCAAGAAAAGCGCATTATTTCCATCCCAAACAATTACTTCCCATTTTTCCTGTCAATCAGCACAGCTCCTATGATGATAACGCCTTTAATGATCTGCTGGTAGTAAGAGCTTACATTCAGGAGGTCAAGTCCGTTATTGATGACGCCTATGATCAATACGCCGATAACAGTTCCCGTCACCGTGCCCCTGCCTCCAAGCAGGCTTGTTCCCCCGATCACTACTGCAGCTATGGCATCTAGCTCGTAGGCGACGCCTGCATTAGGCTGTCCCGTTGTAATACGGGCCGCCAGCACGATACCGGCGAGCGCTGCCAACCCGCTGCATATAATATAGGCAAACATTTTTACAGCATTTACGCGTATTCCGGAAGCCCTCGCAGCCTGCTCATTTCCACCCACGGCATATATATACCTCCCGGCAGTAGTGTAGTTCAGTAATATATAGGCCACGATAATTACCAGTACAAACAAGAGAATAGGCACAGGGATATAAAGCAGATCCCCGCCGCCAATAAAATTAAATGCGGGGGAAAGATTGGTAACAGGCCGCCCGTCGCTCCATACCAGTGCGAGCCCCCTGGTCATAGTCATCATACCAAGCGTAACAATAAAAGGCGCTACCTTTCCAAGCGTGATCGTCAATCCATTGATCACTCCTGCCAACACTCCGGTAAGCAGCCCCATCAGCAACGGAACAATGAGCGGGTAGGCGCCGGGGTGAGCAAAGCTTGCCGCTGCCACTCCGGTAAGCGCCACAACTGAACCAAGAGAAAGATCTATCCCTCCCGCGATGATCACAAAGGTTACACCAATAGCGAGTATGCCGTTAACAGATACCTGCCGTAAAACGATCACCAGGTTCTGAACTGTAAAAAAGTAAGGAGTAGCAACAGACAGAATGATGCATATAACAAGCAGCGCGATCAGTATTCCATACTTGGATAAATAGTTTTTTGCAAGAATCATTCAGGATCGTTTTAATAGTTTCTCTTGGTTACAGGTTACAAGTTTCAGGTTCGCCTCTCACGTCTCACGTTTGTCATCTCACCTCACCTCTTACGTCTTATCCCTCCCTACACCATCGCATATTCCATGATCAGTTCCTGTGTCGCTTCTTCCGCTTTAAGCTCCTTTGATATTTTCCCTTCACGTACTACAAGTATCCTGTCGCTCATGCCCAATACTTCAGGCAGTTCTGATGAGATCATAATAATTGCCTTACCGGCTGCCGCAAGCGCTGTCATCATTTTATATATCTCTGCTTTAGCACCAATATCAATACCCCTCGTAGGCTCATCAAATATGATCACTTCAGGATTGCGTAGCAGCACTTTAGCCAACACTACCTTCTGCTGATTACCTCCGCTCAGGTAGTTGACTACCTGATTGCGGCCTGGCGTTTTTATATTGAACTTACGGATCTGTTCATCAGCTATCTTAGCTTCCTTTTTCTTATCAATAAACCGGTTATTGCTGCATATGCTCAATGCGCCCAGTGTGATATTATTTCTTACAGTTGAAGACAACACCAATCCTGTTTCCTTCCTGTCTTCACTGATAAAGCCTATACCAAGATCCATAGCCTGCCCGGGCGATTTGATCCTCACAGGCTTACCCTTTATATAAATGAAGCCGGAGCGTATTTTATCCAGTCCGAATATGGCACGCATGATCTCTGTCCTTCCAGCTCCCATCAAGCCTGCTATGCCCAGTATCTCACCTGCATGCACTTCAAAGCTGATATCGCTAAAATAATCTCCGGAGAGCGCTTTTACCGATAGCAATACCTCACCGGGCGGAACACTTTTTTTGTCAAAAATATTATCCAGCGGTCTACCCACTATCATATTGATCAGGGCTTCTTTATTCAGTCCGGAAGCCGGTTGAGTAGCGATCCATTTTCCATCACGCATTACTGTTACCGTATCGGCAATTTGCAGCACCTCATCCATTTTATGAGAAATATAAATAACTGCAATACCTCTCGCTGTAAGGTCTTTTATTATGCCAAACAGTATATCCACTTCTTTTTGGGAGATAGCAGAAGTAGGTTCATCCATGATGATCACTTCTGCATTGTTGGATATTGCCTTTGCTATCTCTACCATCTGGGTCTCAGCAACACTAAGCGTTTTCATTTTCCGGTTAACTTTTATAGATACGCCCAGCCTGCTGATCAAATGCAGCGACGCCATATTCAGCTTTTTCCGGTTTATCCATCCCGGGAAGACTACCGGCTCCCTTCCCATTAAAATATTTTCTGCAACGGTCAGATCAGGGAATGGCAGCAGTTCCTGGTGTATCATGGAAAACCCGGCTTTGATGGCATCATGCACGGAGTGAAAAGCAACCCGTTCACCCTTAAAATAAATATTGCCGCTGTCCGGCTCAATCATACCAATAAGTATCTTCATAAGGGTGGATTTCCCCGCGCCGTTCTCTCCCATTACCGCATGCACTTTCCCCGCTTCCACATTTAAATGAACATCGTCAAGCGCCTTTACACCCGGGAAAGATTTTGAAAGATGTTGTACGCTGAGAAGATAAGTTTCATTCATAAAAGGAGCTGTTCAGGGCAGTAACAGATACCATTCTTAAAGCAGGATACAAGATAAAAAAATAATGCCTCACTTTAATATTTCTTTTACAAACGTTACCGGCCTGTTATTCGTAAATAAACAGTAATCATTTCTGTGAGATTTGTGTCTAATTATTGAAAACAAAAATCTGAGTATATGAAAAAGTTAATCGTGGTAATGTTTGCTATGGTGTTGGCGTCAGGTGCTTTTGCACAAAAAGCAGTTCATGGAGGCGGTGTCAGGGTCATAAGGACGAGACCGGTGATTTCGGTAGGAGTAGCTCCGTTTTATGCCTATAGTCCTTTCTGGGGTTCACCTTATTATGGCTATCCTTATTACGGTTACCCCTATGCGTACCGTTATAACCGCCCGACAAAGCTTGATCTGCAGATTGCAGATATAAAAAATGATTATCAGCAAAAGATAAGCGCGGCGCGCAGTGATGAAACCATTTCCAGGGCTGAAAGAAGGAAAGCGATCCGCGATCTGAAGCATGACAGGGACCAGGATATAATAGCCGCCAAGAGAAGCTATTATAAAATGAGTTGATAATTGTTTGGTTCGTCAACACTTCAACGGCCATGCGTTCTGCATGGCCGTTTTTCTTGCTGCGATCTTTCTTTGCGTCCGCTGCGTGAAACTTCTTTTGAACCACAAAGGCACGGAGACACAAAGATTCACAGAGGATTTTCTTTGCGAACTTTGCTTCCTTTGCAGGCTTTGCCTGCCCGTCCGGTCAGGCGGGCGTGAAAGCATTTAAACCCAAGGAAATATAAAGAATGAATTAAAATGTTTTATTATTCCAATCCGAATATGCCTTTGTTTAGTTGCTGGAGGGTCGTTGTTTTGTAAGAGGCGGGTACCAGCACCGAAATATTGTGCCTGCTGCCTCCATAGCTTACCATTCTTATAGGAACAGGGGCAAGCGACTCAAATAATTTTTTTAATACATCCGGTGTTTTTGCAATTTCGTTGCCTACAATAGATACGATAGCCTGGTCTTTATCAGCTTTCACCGTACCAAAAGGTTCAAGTTCCTTCATTATTGCAGGGAGATGTGTGTCATTGTCAATAGTAAGCGATACTGCTACCTCTGAAGTGGTAACCATATCAATAGGCGTTTTGTATTTTTCAAACACCTCAAATATTTTACGCAGAAAGCCATAGGCCAGCAGCATGCGGCTGCTTTTGATCTTTATGGCTATAATACCGTCCTTGGCCGCTACTGCTTTTACCCCCACGGTACCGGCATCCTGCATAATGGTGGTGCCGGGCGCTTCGGGTTGCATGGTATTCAGCAGCTTCACCGGCACTTTTTCCTGTTGTGCAGGCCAGATGCAGGTAGGATGAAGGATCTTGGCGCCAAAGTATGCCAGCTCTGCGGCTTCGTCGAAGCTGAGCTTTTCTACGGGTATTGTTTTCTTCACTATACGCGGGTCGTTGTTGTGCATGCCGTCTATATCAGTCCAGATCTCGCATACAGAAGCCTTCACTGCCGCGGCTATCAATGAAGCGGTATAGTCGCTGCCGCCGCGTTTCAGGTTATCTACCTCTCCTTTGGCATTGCGGCAGATATATCCCTGGGTTACAAATAATTTTTTATCAGTATGTTGTTGCAGGATGCGGTTGAGCTTGAAGCGGATTGCGTCAAAATAAGGTTCGTCGTTAGCGTCTATCTGCATGAAATCAAGCGCAGGCAGCAGCACATGGTCAATGCCATGTTCCTCAAGATAGGCGCTGAAGAGCTTGGTGCTCATCAACTCGCCCTGCGCAAGGATATCCTTGTTAAGCGCTTCGTTAAAGGATATTTTAAGAATAATATTCAGAAAATCGAAGTGTTCGGCGATCACGGCTTTACCCCTGGCATTAGAAGAAGGTTTCTTCAGCAGGTCATCCACAAAGGTCTGGTAATGCGCTTCCACCTTGTCAATAATGCTTTTAGCTTCCTGCTTATCGCCTTTGGCAAGCGCTTCACCGATAGATACCAGGGTATTGGTGGTGCCGCTAAGGGCGCTTAATACTACTATTGTAGGTTCATCCCCTGCGGTGATCAGCTTTGCTACCTGCTGCATTCTTTCTGGCTTCCCTACAGAGGTGCCGCCAAACTTCATGATTTTCATGACTGCTTCGTTTTTAATTTTTTGCGGTGCAAAGAAAACAAAAAAGCGCGAATAATATTTGCTATTATTCGCGCCCGAAACAAATAGTGAGATGTCAAAATGTGAGACGTGAAACGAGAGACGTGAGAAGCCAACCCTTAAGATTCTTCCTTACCGCTTATCTCTTACCACTTACCACTAAAACGGCAGATCATCTGCCGCCTCTGCCATATCAGGAGGAGCAGCAGGAACTGCGCTTTGATCTGAAGCGTAGCTGCCGCCGGTATTGGCGGTGGTGCTGTCTCCTCTTCCGCCGCTTCCCAGTAACTGTATGCTGAATACCCGCAGGGTGAGAGATGCCGCGGGCGTGCCATCATTACGGGTATAAGTCCTTACTTCCGGTGTCCCTTCTACATATACCTGCGTCCCTTTTTTCAGGTAGGGCGCAATGCCCGTCCTGTCAGACCAATAAGCGCATTCCACCCAGGTCGTTTTGTCCTTTTGCTGGCCGGAGGCATCCCGGAATCTTTCCGTATGCGCTACATTGAAATTCATGACTGTTTTTCCGTTCACCGTGTTGGTAGTACAGTCTTTTCCTAAATTTCCGATAACCTGTAACTTGATCATAGCATTAGCTTTTTTGAGTTAAAAAAACCAAGTTAATGATTTTGGAGAAATCTAGCTACAAATGCACGAATAAATACATCTGAATACATTAAATATCCGTATTCCGAATAGCTACCCAAACAGTTATGGATATGCTATATCATGTTGAAGCGATCACACTTATTTCAACATTTACATTTTTAGGAAGCCCTTTTACCGCTACGGTTTCCCTGGCAGGAAAATCGGCAGTGAAATATTGGGCATATACTTCGTTGACGACTGAAAAAAGGCTCATATCGCTAAGGAAAATAGTGGTTTTAACGATATTGCCGAAATCCATACCTGCCTCAGCGAGTATAGCGCCTATGTTTTTCATGACCATTGTAGTTTCTTCTGCGATGCCGGAGGCTTCTATATTGCCTGTAGCGGGATTGATAGCCACCTGCCCGGAAACAAATAATAAGTTTCCGGTCATTACCGCCTGGTTATAAGGCCCTATAGGCGCCGGGGCTTTTGAAGTGTTGACGATCTTTTTAGCCATAATAAAAGCAAAATTGCCATGTTTACTTCGTTTTACCAACCTAATTTTGCCGGATTTATACAGGATACCAGCTATGGCATTTATCTTACATATTGATACAGCGCTCCGGAAAGCATTTGTGGGAGTGTCTGAGGACGGGAGATTATTGCATGAAGTCAAAAGTGATGCCCCAATGAGTCATGCGGCATTTGTGCAGCCGGCAATACAGGAGGTTTTGGGGGCGACGGGGTTATTACTTAATGAAATAGATGCGGTAGGCGTCGCCGGCGGTCCCGGGTCTTATACCGGGCTGAGGGTTGCTATGGCAAGCGCCAAAGGATTATGCTATGCCCTTCAAAGGCCCTTATTATCACTGTCTACACTACAGGCGCTTGCCTGTGCGGCTATAGAAAGTTTCCCGGGCAGCGGCGCATATTGCCCTATGATTGACGCAAGAAGAAATGAGGTATTCACCGCGCTGTATGACGAAAAAATGAATGTACTGGATCCGCCGCGTGCACTGATACTGGAGCCTTCCTCTTTTGCTGAAGCGATGAAGAACGGTCCTGTTATTTACTTTGGCAGCGGGGCTGTCAAATGGCAGCAGATCATGCTCCCCAATGACAATGCAGGCTTTAAAACAGTAGATTACGATGGGAGGCATCTTTCTTTTTTACTGTTTAACTCCTTTAAAAACAAACAGTTTAAAGACCTTGCTTATACGGAGCCTGCGTATTTAAAGGATTTTCATTTCGGCGATCATGGCGCATAGCATATGCTTCGAGGGTATATTTTAATCTTCATTAACATATAAAGCCGGTAATTACCGGCAATTATTTGTGTTTTCCTGCATATCTTTGCCCCTGATATCTTAATGAATAAATTTTAAAGTTATTATTCCTATGACAGGCCTTGCAAGTCCTTACACAATGGTATTGAATGGTTCGGGGCAGGAGAATGTTTCCGAAGTAAAAATTGACTTCCTCAATGTAAAAAAAGCAGCCCTCATTTTAAGAGCGCTTAATCACAAGCTTCGCCAGCAGATGATACAGTTGCTGGATGAAAAGCAGAAAATGACGGTTACCGAATTATATGTGCAATTGCGGCTGGAGCAATCAGTAGCTTCACAGCACCTGGCAATATTGAGAAGAGCCGGGGTGGTAACCACCACGAGGGAAGGTAAGTTTATCTATTACTCGGTCAATCACAAAAGGCTGGCGGAGATTTACAGTTATGTAGAACAATTACTGAACTGATAGTGCCACAACAACAATTCTTAAGCAGCGGTTGGTGAATGTCAACCGCTGTTGTATTTAAAAAATAACTCAATAATGAAGCAGTCAATCCAGCCATTATCAGTAGCCGATCTGAAAAGAATGAAAAGCGAAGACGAAAGCATTATCATACTGGATAGCCGGAATGCCGGTGCATTTACCGATGGATTTGTGCCAGGCTCCCTTTTTATCGGACGGGACGGGAATTTTGTAGAATGGGCTTTAGACCTGCTGTCGCCTTCAGCAAGGATAATACTGATAGCAGAAACCGGTAAAGAAGCTGAGAACATTAACCTGCTGACGGATGCAGGATTTACCCATATTGAAGGGTTCCTGGAAGGAGGCTTTGATGCCTGGAAAGCTGCAGGAGAAGATATAGACATGATCATTAATGTAGATGCCGCTGAAATGGCAATGGATATTCCCTTTGACGAGAATCTTGTAGTGCTTGATGTGCGCCGCCCGGTAGAATATGCGGAAGGGCATGTTGAAAATGCGGTGAATATCCCGCTTAGCGACCTGTCAGATCCGGGCAATCTCGTGCAGCTTGAAGAAAGGGACAACTTGTACATTCATTGTGTAAGAGGGTACCGGAGCGTTATTGCCGCTTCTATATTAAAACAGCAGGGATATAACAACCTCCGCAATATATCAGGCGGATGGGAATTCATCAGGCATACCAAGGGTATTAAAATTGTAAAAGAGGCCAGCGCGCTGAATTAGGAAAAAGTTTCACGCCCGCCTGACCGGACGGGCAGGCAAAGAAAGCAAAGCCGGCAAAGAAAATCCTTTGTGAACCTTTGTGTCTCCGTGCCTTTGTGGTTCAATGAGTTTCACGTAAAGAGGCAGCATTTTTGGTAAGTAAAATGCTCAAGACACCCATAGCTGATAGCTGACCGCTGATAGCCCCAAGCCCATAGCTCACCGCCCTTACTCCTGCAACCCACCTTTACCCTTATACAGCTTCACCGGCCCGTCCAGCTTTACTTCGAGCACAGTCATATATCCGTCCATAGCTGTTTCGGGGATATCATCAATATATACCAGCCCGGGTACAGGGCTCCACGAGATCTTGCCGACAATTTTATGTCCCAGTTGCTGGTCTGTTCCAACCACGCTGATGTTGCTGATCTTGTTGTATAGCCCTTTGATCACGATCTTTCCCAGGTTGTGAGCGGGAACAAACAGGTAGAGCGTGGAAGAATCTTTTGACAAAGTGCTTGGCCCGTAATAATGACCGGGCGGCAGGCCCGCAACTGTGTTAAAAATAGCAGCGGCATGTTTGTTGGTCCATTTGCCCAGCTCTTTCAGCAGGAATACCTGTTCCGTAGGTATCCAGCCGTCTTCACGGGGGCCGATATCAAACAGCAGGTTACCCCCGTTGCTGATGACATCAGCAAAAATGGTGATGAGCTCATAAGGCGTTTTATAGGCGCTATCGTCGGGATGATAACCCCAGTTGTTGTTGGAGGTCATGCACAATTCCCAGGGGTGCATTGACGGACGTGTGATCGGGAAATTCTGCTCCGGCGTTTCATAATCCCCATAGCCGGTAAGCCTGCCATTGATGATAGCATTGGGATTATGCTTCAGTATCATATTTCTCACTTTTTTCGCCTGCCATTCTTCCGCGCTGTGTTCCCAGTCACCGTCAAACCAGAACAGGTCCGGATTGAATTTTTCACTTAATTCCTGTATTTGTTTTTGATAAAACTCCCGGTAACGCTTCCAGCGCAGGGTATCATTTTTTATCTGGTACCTGCTGCTGTCCTTTAAAAAACCGGGATAGTCCTGGTGGCTCCAGTCAAGTATGGAAAAATAGGCGCCGGTTTTTAACCCGGCTTTCCGGGCAGCATCAAAGAAAGGTGTCAATACATCCCGGCGTGCGGGAGTGAGCCTGGCAACGCTCATGTTATTAGCCCTGGTATCCCAAAGGGCAATCCCATCGTGGTGCTTGGTGGTGATCACGGTATAACGTGCGCCGGATTCTTTGATGAGCTGTATCCATGCGTCGGGATTATAATTTTTGGCGGTAAAGCCATTAAGTTGCTTCATATAGTCGGTATACGACATCTTTTTATTATGAAATGACCAGCTTTCATCCACACCATCCACAGCGTAAATGCCCCAATGAATAAAAATGCCCAGTTTGGCATCCTTAAACCACTGCATTTTAGTGTCATTTTCATTTGCAGCCTGGGAATATGCTATTGAAATAAAAAAGAAGGGAAGACCCAGGGTTAACCATATTTGTCGCATTACCGAGTGAAACGTTTAAATGTGATAATAAAAAATTGCGGCCAAACTAATATATAAAAGCTAATCTTAAGTAAACTTATACTATTATCTAAATATATTTCTACTATTTTAAAATTTTTATTGAAATCTTTTTGTTTTTTTTGTAAAAGTTTAGTTATTTTATTGTGAAATTAAAGAAAACTCCATTATTACCTGAAATGACTGCTAAAAGCTATTTATATAAAAAGAAGATTATCAATAATCTTTATTTTTCTAAAATGCTCTCCTGTGCAGAGATAAGCAGCAAAATTGAAAAAAGCCTGTCTCTTACTACCAAGATATTAAATGAGCTTGTCAAGGAAGGGTATGTTATAGAGATTGGTCATGCCCCTTCAAGCGGCGGCAGGCGCCCACAGATGTATTCGCTGCGTGCTGATTTTATGTATACCGTAGCTGTGGCGATGGATCAGTATGTTACCCGGCTGGCAGTGATGGACATGAACAGCAATCTCGTTGGCAGCACTACCCTGATGGAGCTAAACCTTGCCAAAGACCCGGATGCGCTCCAGCAACTGGCACAAAAGATAGAGCAGGTAATTACTGATTCAGGTATAGAAAAAAGTAAAATAGTAGGCATAGGAATCGGTATGCCGGGCTTTATCAATGCCAAAGAAGGTATAAACTATTCTTTTCTGACAGGCGGTAGCAGCGTAAGCGAATATATTTCTTCCAAAACGGGCATTCCGGTATTCATTGATAATGATTCCAGCATGATAGCGCTTGCCGAATTAAAATTCGGTGTGGCATCCCGTAGTAAAAATGTAATGGTCATCAATGTGGGCTGGGGCATAGGGCTCGGGCTGGTATTGAATAATGTATTGTTCAGGGGTGAAGATGGCTTTGCGGGAGAGTTCAGCCATATTCCGCTGTTTCAGAATGGTAAATTATGCAGTTGCGGCAAAAGCGGTTGCCTCGAAACGGAAGCATCGCTGTATGCCGTAATAGATAAAGCGCTGACCGGTCTGTCTGCAGGCAGGGCTTCTATATTAAATAAAGATTCGCTGGCAAAAGAAGCTCCTGAAGATGCCGCCAATGCTATTTTCCAGGCGGCAGGGAGGGGAGACCGCTTTGCTGTGGAACTGCTGTCGGAAGCAGGATATAATATTGGTCGTGGCATTGCTATTCTCATTCATCTGTTAAACCCGGGTATAGTGGTGCTGAGCGGAAGAGGATCTGTTGCGGGAAAAATATTGCAGGCGCCTATACAGCAGGCCTTGAATGAGCACTGTATTCCCCGGCTGGCAGCCAATACCGAGATCATGATCTCCGATATCGGGCAGGATGCTGAGCTGATCGGCAGTGCGGCGCTCGTAATGGAAAAGTTTGAAAGAGGTATCCCCATGAAGAAAAAAATTTTTGAAGCAGCGTAGTACTTTGTTTTAAAATAAAAAATGTTTTAGCAGCATAATCCCTTATTTACAACCAAAAATAATCTGTAATGAAAAAAATGCGCGTTCAGCTACTGTTGCTATTAGCAGTGCTGTTTTTTAATCATGCTCTTGCCCAGCAAAAGAGAACCGTTACCGGTGAGGTAACCGATGAAAATGGTTTAGGACTTGCCGGTGTAACTATCTCCGTTAAAGGCGGTAGCAATCTCGGCGCAACGGACGCCAGCGGGCATTTCAGCGTTGCTGTTGCTTCTTCCCAACAAGTTTTAGTATTCAGTTATGTCGGGTTTGAAAAACGGGAAGTGAATATTGCGGATCAAACGAAGATAGCAGTGATGCTGAGATCCAGCATTAAGGAAAACGAAGCGGTGGTAGTGACAGCTTTAGGTATAACGAAGCAAAAAAGGTCTTTGGGCTTTTCTGTAACAGAAGTAAAAGGAGATGCTTTGGCAAAGACCAACGAAGTAAACCCGATTAATGCCTTACAGGGCAGGGTGGCAGGTGTACAGATTGATATGGGAGGCGCCGGTGGTTTGATGGCAAACTCCAAAATAGTAATTCGCGGTAACTCTACCCTGGGTAATAATAACCAACCCATTTTTGTGATAGATGGAGTAATAATGGATAATGACCAGTTTAGCGGTAATGGCCGTGATTTTGGTAATGACCTGAAGAACCTGAATATGGAAGATTTTGAAAGCGTTTCCGTATTAAAAGGATCTTCTGCTGCTGCATTGTACGGTTCGCGTGCCGTAAACGGAGTTATACTGATCACCACTAAAAAAGGAAAACAACAAAAAGGAATAGGCGTATCTGTAAGTCATTCTTTAAGCCTGACAGACCCTTATGCAGGTCCGGATTTTCAGAATGAGTTTGGCGGAGGCACAGTAGGCGATTTTTTTACAGATGCCCGGGATCCGAATTATAAGCCAACGGAGAGATGGACAACCAAGGTGTTTCCTACCGACCCGGTAACAGGTAAGCCATATATTGACAGGGGAATTGGCCGTGAGCTGGAGAACTGGGGGCCCAGGATGCTGGGACAGGATGTGATCAACTATGATGGCACTATGACCAAATATTTACCCCAGCCCAATAACTTCCTTGATGTGTTCCAGACCGGTGTGGGAAATAATACAAATGTTGCCATTGACGGGGGAACCGAGAAATCTACCTTCCGCCTGTCGTACAACCGTAACCAGGCCGAAGGTGTGGTGAGCAACAACCGGCTCACAAAAAATGCTTTTGATCTGCGGATAACGCACAAATTTACCAGCTTTCTCGATGTAGATGTAAGCGCAGCCTATTCAGATTTTACAGGCTATAATCCACCCCGTCTTGGCGGGCTGGATGCATTTGCCTCTTATAATTTTGGTAAGCTCTATTCCTGGATGATGCCCCGGAACTACGATACCAAATACTGGATGCAAAAAGAGCATTATACCAGCAAGTTTGGAGGAGTGCCTAATCCCGCCACACCGGGGGAAACTAATTTTGCCCCCGAAACCAGGTTCTGGTTTTCGCTTTTCGAGAACAACTATATTCAAAAGGAGCAGTTGTTGAGAAGCAGGGTAGCTTTCACCTTGAAACTGACCGACTGGGCAAAGTTAGTACTGGAAGGCAATATCAATAATATTTATACCCGCAACGAAACCAAAGAATTAGGACAGGGTGTAGGTTTTACAGGAGGGGCTTATTCACTTGGCTTCCAAACCAAGGAAAGCAACATGCAGAAATGGATGTTGATGATGAATAAGGATATCAACCCGGATCTTTCCATTAACGGATATATTGGCGGAGAAGCGCTACACTCCAAGATCACGTATGAAACAAGTTCAACCAATGGCGGATTAAGCTATCCCGGAAATTATTTTATTGCAAATTCTGTACTTCAGCCCACAACTTCGGCTGGTCTTAGAAACCAGAAGGTATTCAATTCGTTATACGCAAGCGCAGATATCGCCTTTAAGAACATGCTGTTCCTGCAGGCTACCTGGAGGGGAGACTGGAGCAGCGCCCTTACCTACACTAACGGAATGGGCAACAATTTTTACACTTATCCCGCGGTTAGTTTGGCGTGGATATTTACAGAAACCTTTAAAGAAAACATGCCTGCTTGGATCAGCTATGGAAAGCTCAGAGGCAATATAGCCGCATTGGGAGGAGATACCGATCCGGGTAAGATCAACCCGGGATTTGCTTTTAGTGGTTACAGTACCGCCAATGGTCAGAATGTTCCGATCTCTACTTATAGCAGCAGCTCCGTGTTGCAGCCTAATCTCAAACCTCAGAACAAGATCTCCAAAGAGCTGGGCCTCGAAATGCGCTTTCTTAACAATCGTGTAGGCTTCGACGTAAGTGTGTACCAGGATAATACCAGGAACCAGTTATTGGATATAACAACGCCTGGTGAATCGGGAGTGAGCACAATATTCATTAACGCAGGAAATATTCAAAACAGGGGTATTGAAATTTCTGTAGATGCTACTCCTGTGCGAAGCAAAAATTTCAGTTGGAATACTGCTGTGAATTATGCTGTTAACAGGAATAAAATTATTGACCTGTATCCCGGCAGAACAGAGTATGACCTCGGAGCCAACATAGGAGAGATCAGTACCTGGGCAGTTGTGGGCAAATCTTACGGAACATTAAGGACTCAAATTCACTCTACCGCTTTTCAGGCAGTAGACGGGAACGGAAAACCTATTGATGATCCCAGGAATGGTTTGCCGATACTTGCATGGAGAAGTGATTCAAGAACAGCTTTTCCGGCCCGCAGTAATCAGTGGCAGGATGTAGGAGATATTAATGCAAAATTCAGAGGCGGTTGGGATAATACCTTTACTTATAAAAACTTTAGCCTGAATGTTTTGCTTGATGCAAAAATTGGAGGTGATTTTGTAGCATTAAGTTACAGGTATGGTACCCATACCGGGGTATTCCCTAATTCATTGCAGGGGCGTGATAAACAGAACGGTGGTATTGTATGGACATCTGCCTATGCTAACGACGGAGGTACTTATGATGACGGTATTATCCCGCAGGGCGTTTTTGCCCCGGGGCAAACAGTAGATAAGCCTGGTGGGGGAACCGCTGATGTAGGCGGTATGACCTACCAGGAAGCTTATGATCAGGGATTGGTAGAACCTTCTCACCTGCCGCAGTTTTTTTATCGCTATGGATCTTCCTCTACCGGAGTGGCTGATTACTGGATATTAAAAAATTCGTGGATCTCTTTGCGCCAGGTCGCTTTGTCCTACGCCGTATCGCCCCAAATATACCAGAAGCTTAAATTGAGAGGGCTGTCGGTATCTGCTGTAGGGCGTAACCTCATGTACCTGCACAATACCCTGCCTTATAATTTTAACCCTGAGTCAAACAACTCTAATAATACGGCGTATTCCGGCGAAGAGGGCTTTTTGCCAATGATGAGAACTTTTGTGTTTACTATAAGAGCCGCATTTTAATTTCATTCATCACACTTAATTCAATTCAGATGCAACTCAGATCACGATATATCATTGCCGGCGCCTTGTTATTAACAGGTGTTTCCTGCACAAAAAATTTTGGAGATATTAATACCGATAAAACCATTGTTACCACTCCCGATGTTAAATATCTGCTCACCTATTCACAGGAGAAATTAGCTACTTATAATGGCGGAGAATGGATATGGGAAGGTATGGAGCAGTTGTTTCGCTACACCCAGCATGTGAGTGCGAGTCCTTATGAGATCACTAACAATGTAAATGCCCGTTATAGTGTTTACTACAGCCAGATCCTGCCCAACCTGTACGAAGTAAGACGACAGATCGCAGCAAAGGCAGACAAAGACAATTATCAGAAAATAGCGGCAATTACTCATATCATCCAGGCATTGCATGGTATAAAGGTGACCGATATGAACGGGTCAATTCCCTATACTGAGGCAGAACAGGGTAGATATGAAGGCAACTACAGCCCGGTATATAATAACCAGGAAACACTTTTTAATACCTGGTTGTCTGAACTCGATAACTCAATCAGTATTCTGTCAAATGCAGGGTTACCTGACCAGGTGGATATCAGTACTGCTGATATTTTTTATAAAGGCAACTGGACAAAGTGGATAAAGCTTGCCAATACGCTCAAGCTGAGGATCGCGGCAAGGTTGGAAAGCCAAAATACAGCAAAAACAAAGGAGATATTCAAACAGGTAATGCAGGATGCTGTAGGGCCAATTGATAATGATGAGGCCCAGCTATCTTATACCAATCCTAATTTTTCACCTTTTGGAAATGATATCAACTATAGAAGTATTCGCTATGGCAGTACTTCCATTATCAATTTCCTTAAAAAGGCGAATGACCCCCGGTTGCCAATTTATTTTGAAGATAATGGATTGAGCAAACAGATATTTGTAGACAATGGGGTCACTCCTCCCTCATTTATGGATATCAATGATCCGGAGATCCAGTTCCAGGGAGCACCGGCAGACTGGACGACCAATCCCACCGTTGCTGCATATATCAGCAATGCATTCCCCATAAACGGCACCAACTACTTTCTGATCTCGCCTATCAACAGGCGATTCTTTTCTCCCAAAATGAATGGGCTTACCGGCAACTATACGGATGTAATAGTAACGAATGCAGAATCTTGTTTGCTGGTAGCCGAGTTTATACAAAAGGGATATGGTGATGGCATTAATACAAAAGGCTCTGCCGGGGACTGGTATACAAAAGGAGTAACCTCATCTATCAAAACTATGAACAGCATTGCAATAGCTGCACAGTCGGCAACAGGCTATACCGGAGACGGTGCGGCTGCAATTGAAACTTACTTAAATGGCGATGATGTTAAGTTTAACGGCGTAAACGATCTTGAACGGATCTATATACAGGAATACCTGAACTTTTATAGGAATGCAAGCGAGGCTTTTGTGATGGTGCGCCGTACGGGATATCCGAAGAAATCATCAACCTATTATGCCCGTGAGCCATTTACCGAAGCTATCCCACGCCGTTGGTGGACTACTGATCCCGGAGAGGTGAATAGAGCAAACTGGAATGCAGCATTAAGTGAGCAGGGATTCACGCCTAATGCACAGGACGTGACAACCTTGAGCACGCAAAGAATTTGGTATGATAAAAACGCCCCGGATTTTGGGGGAGGGAATTAATATTTTTTAACCGACATAAAACAATTTCTTAATAAAAAAACTATTGGCAACCGACTAACAACCATAACCAAAATTAAACCAATTTTTAACCTCCAAACAATCTACAATGAGAGCATTGTCATTAAGATTGCTGCTTGTTCTTTTTTTAGGAACAGGCAGCATCATCTCTTTTGCCCAGGAAAGCAGAAAGATTTCCGGCACGGTAAAAGATGAGAAAGGTGCAGCTTTAGCTGCTGCAACCATTTATGTAAAAGGTACTCCACTGTCAACAATCACTGATGAAAATGGCCATTACAATATTACGGTAACCGGTAAAAACCCGGTGCTTGTGATTAGCTCAGTTGGGTTCACTACCAAAGAATTGAAACCGGGTAGTGGAACAACTTTTGATATAGAATTGTCATCTTCTGCGGCTAATATGGATGAGGTAGTGGTAACGGCTTTGGGTGTAAAGCGGGATAAGCGCTCAATCGGGTTTGCTGTACAGCAGGTGAAAGCAGAAGATGTTACCGTTGCTGCCCCCGTAGATGTTGCACAGGGATTAATGGGAAAAGTTGCAGGATTGAATATCTCAACCAGCAATGGATTAAACAATGCGTCTTCAAGGATAGTAATAAGAGGCAATAATACTGTTACCGGTAATAATCAGCCGCTGATAGTAATAGATGGTGCCATAATAGATAATAAACCCCTGGCACAATCCAACATAGAGGTAGCAGATGGCATGCGGGATTGGGGAAATTATCTGAGTTACCTGAATATGGATAATATTGAAACTGTTTCAGTTTTAAAAGGGCCAAATGCGGCAGCTTTGTACGGTGCAAGAGGGGCTAACGGAGTAATATTGATAACCAGCAAAAAGGGTTCCCGTCTTAAAGGCATAGGCGTTAACTATAACTTCAGCACCAATTTCAACAATGTTTACAGGTTCCAGGATTTGCAGAATGAATATGGCGGAGGTTTTGCCGCAGGTTTATGGACTGCGAACCCGGAATTGCCGAAAACCAGTACCGGTGAATACTATTTACCCACCTTATATGGTGGGTCCAGTTATGGAACCGGGGGCTCGGGTATAGGCGGTTCCCACGGCACCATCCCCGGCGGTTTTTATACAGCAGATATCTTTAGCTGGTTTGGCGCAAGTTCATCATGGGGACCCCGGTTAAACGGGCAGATGGTGCGCTGGTGGGATGGTGAATTAAGACCCTATTCCCCTCAGCCAGATAACAGGGAAGCTTACTATAGGCAAGGTAATGAAACAACACACAATGTTTCCTTTTCCGGCGGCGGTGACTTTGGAACAGTCCGTTTGTCTGCTTCAAGAACAGACGGGACTGCAGTAGTACCTAATACCAATAATAATAATACCAACTTCGCTTTAGGATCAAATCTTAAAATTTCAAAAGCGATCAGCGCAGAAATAAATGTGGCGTATAATCAAAGTTTCAGGTTGAATACGCCGGAAATAGGAACAAACAATTCCTGGGCTAAATTTTCCATTTATGGAATGTCGAGAGAATATAAACCATTGGAATATCAATATTATAAAAATCCGGACGGCTCAAAGCATGATTTTGGCTCAGCATACCCTCATCAGGAATACAGCCGAGACCTTTACTGGAAATTTTATGAACAAAACAGTCGTTTGAACAGGGATGAGCTGATTTCTACTATCAAACTGAACGCTGAGATCACTCCCTGGTTAAATGCATTTGTAAGGACTTCTGCAAATTTGATTGCTACCAGGTTTGAAACAATTAATAATACAACTAACTCAGATAAAGTTTCCGGAGGATACTTTGAGAAAAACATTGACAAAGATAAATTATTGAATACAGACCTGATGGTCACCGCTCATAAAAACGACCTTTTCTTTAATGGGTTTAATGCCAGCGTTTCTGCGATGTTCAATGCATATAGCAATAGATCTACCGGTGTATATGGTAAGAACGGCGGGAAATTCTTAGTGCCTGATGTTTACTCACTTAACAATATTGTTGATGTAGACAGGTCAAATAAAGATAAATATTATGCAGGTGAAAGAAGATATGAGGTGGAATCGCAATCATTGCTGGGAATGTTAAATTTGAGCTATAAAAATTATTTATTTCTTGATGTTACGGGAAGAAATGATGTCAACTCAACTTTAACACCAAGTAAGAATTCTACATTTTATCCTTCAGCCAGCCTCGGGTTTGTTTTCACCGATGCATTGAATATGGGTAGTTTAAGCAATGTACTTTCTTATGGTAAACTCAGGCTGGCTTATGGTGAAAGTGCTAATGCCTCTGATCCATATAAACTTGGCTTTACATACGATGTAGGCTCATTCGGAGGATATCCTACCAATTCAATACCCGCTACTTTGAGCCCCGAGGAATTAGGATTCCAAACATCCAGCTCTGTAGAAGTGGGAGCAAGCTTAGGCTTTTTTCAGGACAGGATCAATCTTGATTTTACATATTACAGCATAAGATCGCAGAATCAGATATTGTCTGCTGATATAGCGCCATCCTCAGGCGCCACGGGAGTTACCTTTAATTCAGGTGAGTTGACTAACAGGGGAGTAGAATTTATCATCAACGCAGCAGTAGTCAGAAACAGAAATTTCAGTTGGAATCTTACGGTTAATGGCGCCAAAAATGAGAACAAGGTTGTATCCCTGGCTCCCGGTATACGTGAGCTGAGGATAGCTGATGTATTTGGGAATTTGGGTGTATTTATGAAAGTAACACCAGGTGAAAGTTATGGAACCATTTATGGAACCGACTTTGAAAGAGATAAAGAAGGAAACAGGTTATTGTATAATGTAAAAGATAATGCAGGCAATGTAGTGGGTACTTTATATAAGGCCACTAACGAGCCGGTAGCAATTGGTAATGCTGCGCCTAAACTTACAGGTGGTATTGGTAATACAATCCGTTATAAAAACTTCAGCCTTTATGGATTGGTAGACTTTAAGTTAGGCGGAGATATTTATTCATTCGATCATTCTACTGCAATGGGAAGCGGTATATCTCCTGAAACGGTAGTTGAAAGAAATGGCGGAGGCCTGCCTTATATGTTTCCCGATGGTACAACTGCCAATGTAGGCGTAATAATGGAGGGATATAATATAGATGATGATGAAATGAATACAAGAATAGTAAATCCTATTTATAAATATGCAGGTTCTTATACTGGATGGACGCATCTTAACAGGCCAAGAAGTTTGTCTGTATTCGAAAATTCGTGGGTTAAAATGAGAGAGGTTGCTTTGTCGTATAGTTTGCCTCAGAACATTATCAATTCAACCAAGATTTTCCAGAATTTATCTGTATCGATTATCGGCAGAAACCTGTTTTACATTTATTCAAGTTTGCCGGATCATCTGAATCCTGAAGCAATTAATGGAATAGGTAATGGACAAGGGCTTCAATGGTCTGGTATGCCAAGTATCAGATCTCTCGGGATAAGTCTGAAAGCTCAATTCTAACTAATAATTCTACAGAATATGAAAAGTAAATATATAAAAAGACCTTTATTGCCGGTGATGCTTGCATGCTCAGTGGTAATGATTATATCTTCCTGTAAAAAGGATTTCGGCGATCTGAACAAGCCCTGGGACAATAAGACTTATGTTGCTAAAATTCCGGAGCTTTATAATAATATAGCTTCAGGAATGACAGAAAACGGACGGGGACTGTTTTCATCGTTTTTATATCAGGCTACTCAGTTGGCCGCTAACTATTCTGCCTCCGGCTATCGGTTAGATAATTCAGTTGGGGGAATATGGGAGAACTATTATTTTGCTCTTGCTGATTACAGGAAAACATTAGATCTCATCGATGCCGATACCGCTGCAGCTAAAATGACTAATATAAAAGCAATGCTTACTACACTTATGGCTTTTAAAACTTTAAGAAACACCACACTTTATGGCAATATGCCGTATAGTGAAGCGGGCAAGTCTTTTTATGGTGCTGAATATTACAGGCCGGTATACGATGATCAGTCCGGTATCTTTACTGCAGCCCTGGAAGATCTGAAATGGAGTGTTGATAATTTTACAACCGCTTCAGATCAGGTGTCAATGGGACCGGGTGAAACATTGTTTAAAAATGATATCCCTACCTGGATAAAGTTTGCAAACTCACTACGGCTCAGGTATGCCTTAGTGATGCGTGAAAAGAATTCCGCTGCAGCAGACGCCATTATTGCTGAAGCATTAACCAAGCCGTTGCTGGGACCTGATGATTTTCTTGGAACCACTAATGTTGCAGGGCTCCTGATTGACAGGGCCGGCGCCTTTAGAGGTAATGCTTATGTGCGTATGGGATCTACCATTTGGGAAGCTATGTCCAGTTCTAATGCAGAAGACGGTTCAGGCATCTTTGATCTTCGTACAAAAATCTTCTTTGAACCTAACAGCGATGGGAAATGGAAACCATATCCTCAGAATCCTCCAAATGGCACGCTGGCAGAAACAACTAATGGTACAGTTAATGGGAAAAATAATGATCCCTACGCTGATGTAAGATTGACTACATGGGATCCCACTGGTGACTATTATTATTCCCCTTTGAATATTTATTATGTAGGCGACAAAACTTTCCCTGATTTATTTATAACAGGTGCGGAAGTAAGTTTTTTAAAGGCCGAAATTTATAACAGAGGTATTGGTGGAGTAACCGCTAATCCTGCTATGGCTGAGCAATTTTATGAAGAAGGTATCACTTCTTCTGTTAAGTTCTGGTTTATGCTGGCGAATGGTTCTTCAGTATGGACTGTCAATAGACCTGCCGCTGAGCCTACTGTTTCTGAATTAAATGCTATGTTATCAAATCCTGCTGTGGCATATAGTGCCACGCCGGCTGATGCCTTGAAACAGATTTATAAACAAAGCTGGATCGCATTATTTCACCAGCCGTTTGACGCATGGACATTACAACGCAGGACAGGTTATGCAACGCCTAATGTTCCGCTTGCCTCCACCAGTGAGTCTTTAAATATGAACAGGCTGGTATACCCAACTGGAGAGATCTCGTCTAATTATGACAACTGGAAGACTGCTACAGGCGGAACAGATGACAAAGCCGTGAAACCCTGGTTTATGCCATAGTCAAATAACTGTTTTGAGTAAACACAAATAAACATTTCATATTAATCATAAGTTATGAAACAATACTTTAATTTTTTTATAATCTTCTTTGTGCTTACTGCAGGTTGTACAAAGGAAGAATCTGATAAAGTAGGCGGCAGACCCGGAGAATCGGCCGGCATTTATATATTGCAGGCTACATCTCAACAGGTGTCTTTTAATAGCTGGGTTGTTGAGGATATGGATCATAGTACCAAATTGAATGTAGCATCTGGGGTAGCCACAAAGCAGGATGTGCAGGTTTCATTGGAAGTAAATAATGCACTTGTTGATGCATATAATGCAGCTTATAATAAAGAATATATAATTCTGCCCTCATCAGCATATGAACTTTCGGGCAATACTGTTACAATTCCAAATGGCCAACAGGTCTCTTCCGATGTTAGCCTTACATTCAACACTCAGAGTCTTAATTACAGGAATACTTATATTCTTCCTGTTGTAATTACGGGGGGAGCAGGTGTTAGCGAAAGCTCTTCTAAAATATATTACATTATTAAACCCACTTTAAAAGATTTTGACAGAACAGGCTGGTCAATACATGATTTTGATTCTGAGGAAGCCACCGGGGAAGGTCCTAATAACGGGAGGGCTGTTTTTGTACTTGATAATGTTTTGACCACTTTCTGGCATACACAATGGGATGGGGCAAACCCGCCTCTGCCACATCATATATCTATAGACATGCAGGAGGCGCAAACAATGCATGGCATATGGTTGATAAACAGGCAGGGCGCCAGTGGCGGGGCAGCTACCAAAGTAACCGTTGCCACGAGCAGCAATGGCAGCGCCTGGTCAGATGAAGGCTCATATACCCTGGCGGTAACGAATGATAAGCAGTATATTTATTTTGACGAAGATGTGGTTGCACAATATTTCAGGATTACTGTTACTGAAACAAAAGATAATACCAACCATACTTTTTTTGCCGAAATAGGAGCAATGTAAATATGATTTTTGTCCTGTTCAATGTAAAGACCGGTCCAATTAAAATTGGCCGGTCTTCGCTTTAATAAACTAATTTCGATATTATTAAAATCACAATTGATGTCATCCCGGAGAAAATTTATACAAGCATCCGTTCTTGGTTCTGTGGTCATTGCAGGGAATAAGAAAATTTTAGCACAATCTGTTCTGCCTGCCCCGGTCATTGACCAGCCGGTAGTAGTATCTACCTGGGATTTTGGCAAAACAGCTAATGCGGAAGCCTGGAAGATACTTGCAGCAAAAGGCAGAGCCCTGGATGCAGTGGAAGCCGGTGTAAAGATCCCGGAAGCAGATCCTTCGAATCAAACCATAGGTTATGGAGGACTGCCCGACAGGGATGGGCATGTAACGCTCGATGCCTGTATCATGGATGAGTTTTATAACTGCGGCTCAGTGATGGCGCTGGAACATATTACACATGCCATATCTGTGGCAAGATTAGTGATGGAAAAAACACCACATATAGTACTTGCCGGCGATGGTGCCCTCCAGTTCGCGCTTGCTAATGGATTTAAAAAAGAAAACCTGCTTACCCCGGCCAGCGAAAAAGCATGGAAAGAATGGTTGAAAACGGCAAAATATGAGCCGGTGATGAATATCGAGAACAAGCTGTTCGACAAAGATCACGACCCGATGCCCGGCGGTCCCAACAATCACGACACTATTGGTATGCTGGCTATGGATGCAAAAGGCAATCTCGGCGGCGCATGCACTACCAGCGGTATGGCATTCAAAATGCACGGGCGCGTAGGCGACTCTCCCATCATAGGTGCAGGATTGTATGTGGATAATGAAGTAGGATCTGCTACTTCTTCGGGAGTGGGGGAAGAGGTGATCCGTATAGTAGGCTCTCACCTGGTGGTGGAGCTGATGCGGCAGGGCCACAGCCCCGAAAATGCATGTAAGGAAGCTGTGCAGAGGATCATAAAACGCAACCCGGAAAAAGCCAAGAATATCCAGGTTGGATTTGTAGCGCTCAATAAGAAAGGTCAGTATGGCGCTTATGCATTACAGAAGGGATTTACTATTTCTGTAAGAAATGCCAAAGAAGATAAGGTATACCATTCCAAAAGTATTTATTAATCTAATAATCAAGGAATTTTCCGATGCGCTTATTAAAAATAAATGGCCTTCCATAATTTGATTCCTGATTTTTGATTCTATCATCGTTAATTATTCTATACATTGTGTTGGATGGGATGTCAATAAAAACAATTTCTTTGGTTTTATTATTAAATATTTGGCTTTCCCCTGTTGGCATCCAGTCGCTTCCATCCCAATAAATCAAATGACAAACTTCATTAGGCTCAAGCCAATTTATTCTGTCTGTCCTTAACCTCACAACTGTTTTCTCTTCAGTACTAACTGTCAACGGTTGTTGTAGACCATTATCGTCTAAAAGGAATGCATTGCCAGCCAAAATAATTTTATTCGTTTCAAAAAATAGGGGGGTGTATAAAATATTATTGGACATTGATTTGAACTCTGCCCTATTGCCGATTATTGGGGCAATTTGAACAGTTTGCCAATATTTTCCATTTAATACACCAAGGTATACGTACTTTTTTTCTGCTGAAACATCCTTTATATTTACTTGTACATTAGAAACTGGCAGATATTCCTGGGTGATATCGGTAATTGCGGAATCATAAAAAAGCTCTGGAATGTTTTTTAAATCTTCACTGCTTATTTTGCAATTTTGAAAAGCATATTTTTTTCTGAAATCTTTAGCCAAATGTGCACCACTTACGGGTTATCGTGGCATATATTTGATGCAAGCTTCTCTACCAGCATCATTTGGAGCACTCGGACACGCTTCTTTATTTGATGGCTATAGTTGTGTTGGTGGTGTTGGGCATTGTTATTTTAATGCTGAAGGAGGTGTATATCAAATCAGACTTTGGGCATTGCCTAATTGCTAAGTGAAAATTAAATTATATGAAATCAGCTACATTAATTGGGAGAGTTTTAGTTGTGTTTTTTTGTTTGTCTTTTTTTCATGGGTTTTCACAAAGTAAAAATACACTCCACCTTGATGTAATTAAAAACTATGGAATAAAATTAGACGGAGGCTGCAGTTATTTTACCTTAGATTCAATTCCGATTGAGTCAAATAATTTTATTTTTATTGTTAGTTCAAAAGACATCGGATTTTTTACCATTAATAATAAAAACGTTTATTTAAAAAGAACAAAACGAAATAGGTTAAATAAAGACCAATATACTGATATCTTCCTGGGCAATGATTATGAAGTAAGACTTAAGATAAAAAAGGTTGGAAAATTTGATGACTATTATTCATTATTCCAAGGGACCTTACAAGTAAAGCAGAATGACAAGGAGTGCCTTCTAAAAATACATGGTAAAGTTGGAGAACTGTGATTTTTACTCTCTATTTAACCCAAAACTCTCATGAGTATTCTATATTTTATGGGGGGTATTTTGGAACTTTACGCGACAACAGGATAGGCTGTTCAAGTTAGGCATCTTTATGTAGATGACTAAATTTAAGCCAGATCAACACTTTAGATGCTGATATTTAAACTCTCAAGACTGCTTAAGAAACTGAAGTTTTTGCGAACACAGGATTTCTGCTTATACTTATAAGAAGTACGATTGTAAAGATTATTTAGCTCACAAAACGCTTTGAAGTTCAGTTATTGCCTATTTATAGACTATGCTTTGTAGCGCTCAATAAGAAAGGACAATATGGGGCTTATGCATTACAGAAAGGATTTACCATTTCGGTAAGAAATGCCAAAGAAGATAAGGTATACCATTCGAAAAGTATTTACTAGGGAAAGCTGACCATTAACATCCCATACCAAAATCAGCAAACTATATAATACGGGTATCTGTCATTAAAGCGTGCCGGTTGCCCGGAAGAAGTGGCAGGCGTCGCTTGTTTTCTTGCAGGACCGGATGCTCTTATATTACCGGGTCTGTTATTACGGTAGATGGCGGACTGCCTATTACATTTTAACTTATTGTCAAACGTGAGACGGGAAGCGTGAGAGGATAAAGGAGAGACGAGAACTTCCTCTCACCTTTATCCTCTCACCTTTCACGATAATATCATTTGATTGACTCAACCATCCTTGCGGTTGACCGCGATTGTTCTATCTTTAATCGCAGATCATTATTACAGGAGAAATACACACAATCATTAATTTAATAGCGCTTATGCCTTCAAAATACATGCTCTCTCTCCCTTGTCGTATATTATTCTTCTGCACTTTTCTTTTATTTTCCTGCTCCGTAAAAGAGCATGTAGTTCACCGGCTTGACCCTCAGCCCCACAGTTATATTGTGTTTATAGGAAACACTTTCGCGGAGCGGTTGCAGTACTACAACTACTTTGAGCCGTTGTTGTATGCGAGCTTTCCCGATCGCGATCTAACCGTAAGGAACCTGGGATGGAGCGGGGATGAGATCAATACCCGTTCCCGCCCTTTGAATTTTCCTTCACAGGATGAATACCTTACAAAGCTGAAAGCGGATATTATTTTTGCCTGCTATGGTTTGAATGAAGCGTTTAAAGGACCCGACAGCCTTGACAGCTTTAAACAACAGTTGATCGCTTACCTGCAGCACCTGCAACAGCAAAAGTATAATGGTAATACTTCTCCGGAAATTATACTGGTATCTCCCATCGCTCATGAAAAGCTGGGCGGCTTTTTGCCCGATCCGGCAGCGCATAATAAGAACCTTAGTCTTTATACAGAAGGCATGCAGGAGGTCGCAAAAAAATTGAATATCCCTTTCATCAATCTTTTTGAACCATCAAAAAAGCTGTCGGCAGGCGCCGATTCCATCACTATTAATGGTATTCATCTTAACGATGCAGGATACAAAGCCGTGAGTGAAATAATGGCCGGGTCGCTGGCACTTCCGGTCAGCACATGGAAGTCTGATGCATACACGGCAAACCTGAAAAAAATAATTGACTGGAAAAACCGGCAGTTCTTTTATTTGTACAGGGCGGTGAACAGCGAGTATATTGTAGGCCGGCGCAAGGAGCCCTGGGTGCAGCCGCCCGGCGGGCCGATCTCCTATCCCCACGAGCTGGCAAAATTGAATAACATGGTCACCCGATTAGACAGCATTGTGTGGGCGCAAAGCAAAAAAGACAATGCCGATCATTTTGTGCAGGCGGATAAAATATTAAATGATACTATCCAGTATATACCAATAGACAAAGCTGTAATAAAGAAACCAGGCACAGACCAGTTTATTTTGCCTGAAGGATACGAGATCAATCTCTTTGCATCTGAGGCGGATTTCTCGCTCACCAACCCGGTAAAAATGACTTTCGATCCGCAGGGCAGGTTATGGGTTGCAGATATGGCTTCCTATCCGCAATACTTGCCGGGTGCACAGCCCAATGATAAAATTGTTGTTCTCGAAGACAGCAATGGCGATGGCATCGCCGATAAGGAAACCATTTTTGCAGACAGCCTGTACCTGCCTACCAGCATAGCGCTGGGCAATGGAGGAGTGTATGTATCACAGCCGCCGAATATATTGTTTCTAAAAGATACCGATGGAGATGGAAAAGCAGATCAGAAAGAGATCATACTGCACGGGTTTGGAACGGAAGACGTGCATCATTCCATAGATACTTATACATGGGGACCCGATGGTGCGCTGTACTGGCATACAGGCACTTTTTTGCACTCGCAGGTGGAAACACCTTACGGACCGCAACGGGGAGACTACGGCGTTACCTGGCGCTTTGAACCGCTCACGCAAAAACTAGAATCCTATGTTTCTTATCCCTATGCTAATCCCTGGGGAAATGTATTTGCCCGCAACGGCACGCAGATCATAAGCGATGTGTCTACCGGTATGAACTATTTTGCACCGCCGCTGACGGTAGCGACCAGCTATCCCCGGAAACTGACTGGCATGAAAGACTTTTTAACATCGTCTGCAAAACCCAAGACCTGCGGTACCGAGATCATCTCCAGCAACAACTTTCCCGATGAAGTCCAGGGCAATGTGCTCTTCAACACTTTCATCGGTTTCCAGGGCATCAAACAGCACCGTATACACGAAGATGGCAGCGGCATCATGGCTCATGAAACAGCACCGCTGCTTCAATCCACAGACCCCAACTTCCGACCGGTTGATCTGCAGTTTGGCCCCGACGGCGCTTTGTATGTGGCAGACTGGTACAATCCTGTCATCAATCATGGAGAAAGAGCATTGCGCGATACCCTGCGCGATCATACCCATGGCCGGATATGGAGGATCACCTATAAAAACAAAAAACTATCACCGGTCGTTGATCTTACAAAGCTTACCATAGAACAACTACTTGATCAGCTTAAGGCATACGAGAACAGGCTGCGGTACAGGGTCCGCACGCAGCTCAGGCAATTGCCTGCTGAAACGGTTATCCCTGCTTTGCAAAAATGGATCGCGGCGCTGGATGTTAATGACAAAGATTATGAGCAGAACAGGTTAGAAGCTTTATGGGTATACCAGCAGTTCAATGTGCCTGATGAAAAATTGCTGGATGAATTATTGAAAAGCAAAGATCCGCATATAAGAACCGCCGCCACAAGGGTTTTGTTTTACTGGAGAGATGCTATAAAAGACGCGGCGCCCGGACTTATCCGTATGTCGCAGGACAGTTCGGCTAATGTAAGGCTGCAGGCTATTGTATCCTTAAGCTATTTTAATACGGAAGAGGCTGTCAACGCTTTGCTGGCAACAACAACACTGCCTACCGATTATTATATTGATTATGCATTACAGCAGGCCTTCAGGTATTTACAGCCTGTATGGATGGCTATGTTTAAAAAAGATAAGTATTTCCTGGCCAATGAGCCGGAAAAAGCCCGCCGTTTGCTCAGTTCCCTTTCCAGTGAAAAGGAATTACAGGTTCCCGGCTTTATCACCGATGATCCTACCTGGCCAAAATATGCTTACAAGGCGCTTACTGATAATGACTACAACGAATTAAAGGATGCAGCAGCCGTAACTGCTTTTAGAAAAAGTCTTCAGACTTCTGTCGTAGAGGCACAAACATCAGAAGTTTCCATTCCGGGGAAGACAGTGATCCGTTTAACCGCGGTGTCCGGCAGGATGGCTTTCGATAAAACTTCCATTACTGTTACCGCAGGCAGAGAGATTGCGCTGATCTTTGAAAATACAGATGGTATGCCCCATAATGTAGTGATCCTTACACCGGGCAGTACCGAAAAAGCAGGAAAGGCAGCAGAAGCAATGGCAGCACAAAAAGACGGCTATGAAAAGAGCTTTATTCCCAATATCCCGGAAGTGTTATTTGCTATGCCACTCGTAAGCAGCGGAAAAAATTTCAGGCTTGACTTTAAAGCGCCCCGCAAGCCGGGCGAATATCCTTTTATATGCTCCTTTCCCGGCCACTGGCAAACCATGAAAGGGGTAATAAACGTGGTGAAATAGATAAAGGGGGTGTATTTCAAATTGGTCCAGCAGGCGCGCCTGCAAAACATGGGATATACCGATCTGAAGATCATTCAGGCGGGCGAAAAACCTGACTGCCGACAGGCAGGCTTTGTACTTCCTTTGCGGTTAATTTTTTTACCGCAAAGGGCGCTAAGGAATTACGCCCGCCTGAATGCCTGGTCGGGCAGGCAAAGACCACAAAGAGGTTTCCAATCTTCTTCCGAACCTTCGGAAGGTTGGAAACCCCTTTCCATATTTACGTATCAGACACGGACAGATTTATGCCTGATAAAATTCATCCTACCCATTTCTTTCTTAAGTTTAAAGAAATTTTCATCTTTCTTATTTATTGAATAGGTAGTAGTAAAAACTAATAATTCACGGATGCCGGTTTTATTAAAAGAAAACAAAAGTACTGAGCTAAAAAGCAGTTTTGGCGATGGGGTTATTGAAACACTATCTGCTTTTGCTAATACCAGTGGCGGAAAAGTATATATAGGCCTTGATGGGAAAGGAAAGCCTGTTAAGGGGTTTACTATTGGTGCAGAAACATTGCAGAAATGGAGAGGAATTTCTTAATGGTTTGCATGTGTCTATATCCTATATGCAGCAGAAGACAAGACATGGAAAACGTGAGCGAAAACGTGAGTGAAAAACTTTCCCCTAATCAGCAAAAAATGATCAATGCCATAAAAGAGAACAAGAAGATCACCTATACAGAACTATCAGCTTGTATAAGAATACTATTCTCAAATAAAATTGATCTGACAACATGTTATACCGTTTTGCTTTACTTTTTATATTAGCCGTACATTGTTGCTTCGCACAGCAGGAAATTCCTTTATACATCGGGAATATTCCCAATGCAACAGACGCTGCCAATGAAGAATTTAAGGAAGCCAATGACCAGGTAGATTCACTCACTTTCAAGGTATCCGTTCCAACGCTTACTGTTTTTCTTCCGCCAAAGGATAAAGCAAATGGTACGGCTGTTATTATTTGTCCCGGCGGCGGATATCATGTGTTGCTTACCAAACGTGAGGGGAGCGATGTAGCCCGTGCTTTCAGCCGGCTGGGCGTGGCTGCTTTTGTTTTGAAGTACAGGCTCCCTTCCGCCAAAACCATGAAAGACAGATCCATCGGTCCGCTGCAGGATGCGCAGCGCGCCATTCAGTTGGTCCGGCAAAAGGCGGGTCGGTGGAATATTGATCCGCAAAAGATCGGTATCATGGGATTTTCTGCAGGAGGACACCTGGCTGCTACTGCAGGTACGCATTACGATGAGGTTTTGATTGAGAATGCAAAAGCCGCCGACCTTCGCCCCGGTTTTATGCTGCTCATCAACCCGGTGATCAGTTTTACCGATAGCATAGGACACACCGGCTCGCGCAATAACTTACTGGGTGACACCATTACGGAGCAACAGATACTTCGCTTTTCCAATGAGCTGTATGTTACCGGCGCAACACCTCCTGCTTTTCTGGTACACTCCAACGCCGATATAGTAGTGCCTGTAGCCAACAGCCTTTCTTTTTATGCTGCTCTTCAACGCAACGGCGTAACCGCCGGGCTGCATATTTATGCGAAGGGAGAACATGGGTTCCTTACTGCGCCCTCTTTTGATGAATGGTTTGGCAGGTGTGTATACTGGATGCAACAAATGGAGCTGATCCCTGCATTTAATTGATGCATCCCGAAACCTGTGACAATCTCAAATCTTAAATTTCAAATCTTTAAAGGCTCATCATCTCCTTAAATTTCACCGCCTGTCTTCGGCTTACTTCAATTTTTTCACCGCCTTTAATTTCCAGCAACAGCCCCCCGTTAAAATATGGCTCTACTCTTTCTATCATACGGAGATTGACAATATGTTTACGATTGGCGCGAAAAAAAACTTTTTCATCAAGTCTTTCTTCAAGTGCATTAAGTGATTTCAGGATCAGAGGCTTGTGTGTGCTGAAAAATACTTTCGCATAATTACCCACGCTTTCAAAAAGCCTTATTTCGCTCAGTTTTACAAACCAGCAACGTTCGCCATCCTTTACAAATACCTGGTCGTTCTCGCCAAGCACACCGCGATTTACTATCGAACCGCCCTGAGCGGTTGCTCCAACTGCTTCTCTTTCTTCTGCATACTCCAGCTTATGCAATGCATCTGCCAGGCGCTTGGGCTCTACAGGCTTCAGGAGATAATCCAATGCATTTACTTCGAATGCTTTTAAGGCATATTCATCATAAGCAGTGGTAAAGATTACCTGCGGCATCCTGTCTATTTCTGTAAGCAGGTCAAAACCGGTTTTCCCGGGCATCTGTATATCAAGAAATACCAGGTCGGGTACCATGTGCTCTATTTTTTCAATGCCCTCATTGGCATTTGCCGCCTCGGCAATAACTTCTATTTCGGGATGATCCTGCAATAATTTTTTTAATTCAGCCCTCGCCAGTCTTTCATCATCAATGATAATTGCTCTCTTTGTCATATTGTGTAGTATTAAATCAATCCAAATTGTATTATCGGGAGAGGTGAAATGTGAGACGTGAAAATATCTTTCACCTTTAACGTCCCGCTCCTTATGTTCTCCGCCTCTCACTTTTCACTTTTCATGTTTCTCCCTCCTGACGTTTCTCTTCTCTCATATCGCCACGCCGGCATGATCACTTTTGCTTCAACCATATTGCCTGGCACATCTTTAATCGAAAAACTCGCCTTGCCTCCAAATAAAAGGTTCAGCCTGTCCTGTGTGCTTTGCAATCCAAATCCTTTGTATCCCGAATTGCCGTTCAATATCCCGCTGTTGCGTATCACAAGCTCGTGATGGTCATCTACAAAATCAGAAATAATGGTTACGGTGCCTCCGTCTACCTGTTTGCTTATACCATGCTTGATAGCGTTTTCTGCCAGTGTCTGGAGCATCATTGGCGGTATCGGCTGATCAAGCGTATCTTCATCTATGTTGAAGTTCACCTTCAGCCTTTCTTCAAAACGCATCTGCTCAAGCGCCAGGTAATCTTTAACGATGCTAAGCTCCTGCTCCAAAGGCACGGTTTCCATTTTCTCTGTTTGCATGCTGCTCCGTAGAATATTGCTTAATTCAGTTATTGCCCGTCTTGCCCGTTCCGGGTTTTCATCTACCAATGCCCGAATGCTGTTAAGCGAATTAAAAATGAAGTGGGGATTAATATGTGATTTGATAGTTTTGAGCTCCAGCTCCTTTACCAGCGACTGCAGCCGGAAGGTATCCACTTCCTGCTTTTTATTTTTCTGGAAGTAATGGTATATATAGTAGATGAGCACCCATACCATCAATACCACAAAACTGTCGAAGAATTTGAAGATGACCCTGTCAAAAAATGGTTTTTTACGTGTAGTCGCTATTTCTGACAAATGGAGCCACTCAAACAGCCTCAACGACAGGAAGGAATAGATGAAACTACCGGCAACCAGCATAACAAAGAGACGAAGTATCATTTTCTCAAAAGGAAGGTTAAGCCAGTTGCGGTTCACTATGATATTCCGGAAAATATGGGTGATAGGAATTCCTAATGCCAGCACTATGACAAGCCTGCCAAAAAATTTTCCCGATACCCCGTCGCCATAGGAATACTCGAAGAAAATATTCATAACAGACAAGCCGCCCCATCCGCAAATCTGGCACCACCAGTATTTTGAGATCCTTGATAGCATATTCAAATCTAAACATTTCCGGTAGTTGCTGAAAAAATTGTGTTATTAATGGTGATTTTAGGGGGTCAGCGGCAGGCCGGGATAGGAAAAACGTGAGACGTGAGACGTGAGAGTATCTCTCACCTTTATCGTCTCACTTCTCACGTTTGACATAACCCTGTGTATATCAATCATCCTTACTACTTATCACTTACGTCTTACCACTTTGATAATTCCATTCCCCGGAAAATATTTATGTATTAATTTTGTTTTACTTTAAATTACATGAATGGAAATAGCACCGGGTCCTCTTTTACAAAACATCCAAAGCCCCGCAGACCTGAAAAAGCTAAGCAAAGAGCAATTGCTCCAGGTGTGTGATGAATTGCGTCAGTATATTATTGATGTGGTTAGTGTGCATGGGGGGCATTTCGGCGCAAGCCTGGGTGTGGTAGAGCTGTCGGTAGCGCTTCATTATGTTTTTAATACTCCTTACGACCAGTTGGTTTGGGATGTAGGTCACCAGGCGTACGGGCACAAAATACTTACCGGCAGGCGCGACAATTTTTTCACTAACAGAAAATATAATGGCATCAGCGGCTTTCCCCGTCGTGCGGAAAGTGAATATGACAGCTTTGGGGTAGGTCATTCTTCCACTTCTATTTCGGCCGCCCTTGGAATGGCGCTTGCCGCAAAATACAAAGGGGAAGACAGGAAGTCCGTAGCGATCATTGGGGATGGAGCAATGACGGCAGGCCTTGCTTTTGAGGGGATGAACCATGCCGGCGTATCCGACGCCGATATGCTGATTATTCTCAACGACAACTGCATGAGCATAGATCAGAATGTAGGCGCGCTGAAAGAATACCTTACCGATATTACTACCTCCCACACCTATAATAAATTCAAGGACGATATCTGGCATGCATTGGGCAAGTTGCCCGTGGGGAAACGCTTTACGAGGGAAATGGCCAGCAAGCTGGAGCACAGCATTAAAGGATTTGTGAGCAAAAGCAGCAATTTATTTGAGGCGCTCAACCTGCGGTACTTTGGCCCTATAGACGGGCATAATGTTTCCAAGCTGGTTGATATTCTGCAGGATCTTAAAAAGATCCCCGGTCCCAAATTGTTGCATATACTTACCGTAAAAGGAAAAGGATATACCCTGGCAGAGCAGGATCAGACCAAATGGCATGCACCCGGCTTGTTTGATAAAATAACCGGGGAAATTTATAAAAAGAAGTATGAGCTTCCCCAGCCTCCCAAATACCAGGACGTATTCGGGCATACCATTATTGAGCTGGCGGAAAAGAATGATAAAATATTTGGCATAACACCTGCAATGCCTACCGGGTCTTCGCTTAAATTCATGATGGACAAAATGCCCGACAGGGCTCTTGATGTAGGGATATGCGAGCAGCATGCCGTAACATTGAGCGCCGGAATGGCTACCCAGGGGTTGAGGATATTTTGCAATATCTACTCTTCTTTTATGCAAAGAGCTTATGACCAGGTGGTACATGATGTGGCTATCCAAAATCTCCCGGTGGTTTTTTGTCTTGACCGCGCCGGGCTTGTAGGAGAAGATGGCGCTACTCATCATGGCGCGTATGATATTGCCTATATGCGCTGTATCCCTAACATGATAGTAAGCGCGCCAATGAATGAAAGTGAGCTGCGCAACCTTATGTATACCGCTCAGTTGGAAACTACTGCCAGCCCCTTTGTCATCCGTTATCCGCGTGGGGAAGGAGTAATGCCGGAATGGAGAAAGGAAATGCAGGAAATAAAAATAGGTACAGGAAGAAAGCTTAAAGACGGAGCAGATATTGCTATTTTGTCGTTTGGACATCCCGGTAATTTTGCCGCTGCCGCTATAAGAGATCTGAGAACAGACGGGCTGAATCCTGCCCATTACGATATGCGGTTTGCAAAGCCGCTGGATGAAGCGCTTCTTCATGAAGTTTTTAGTAAGTTCTCAAAGATAATCACCGTAGAAGACGGCACTGTAAAAGGTGGCTTTGGAAGCGCGGTGCTGGAATTTATGGTTGCAAACCACTACCATGCAGAAGTGCAGATACTGGGTATTCCCGATCATATCATTGAGCATGGAACCTGCAGGGAACTGCAGAAAGAAGCGGGATATGATGCCGCGGGGATAGCCGATACTGTAAGAAAAATGATGAGCGCAGCAATACGGGTGCTATGACCCGGACCCATTTAGTATTAGCTCAATCAAATTATGTCTGTATATTTTTGTGAGACGTGAGATGTGAGGCGTGAAACGAACTTTCACTTTTCACGTCTCACATTTAACAACGTTAGATTATCACAACTGATTTGTCATAAGCCATCGCCTGATTGAACCTCTGTTGCTGCTTCAATACTTCAATATTTGTTATAATGAGAACACTATCTATATTGCTTGCTATCATGGTAACATGTTTTACCATTTCGTGTAATATATCTTCAAACAAAAACAATATGACATTTCATTGGCCCAAGGGAATACAACCGCCCGTAGCAAAGATCAAACCACATATAAGAACTATTCATGGTGATACTGTTGCAGATAATTATTACTGGATGATTGATTATTTCAAAAAGGGACCGGACAGTGATGCTGTAGTGGAGTACCTGAAAGAAGAGAATGCTTACCAGGATACGATGATGAGCGGAACAAAATTACTCCAACAACAGCTCTTCGAAGAAATGAAAGGGAGGATCAAAGAAAAAGATGAGTCTGTCCCTGTTTTTAAGAACGGGTATTACTATTATACCCGTACTGAAGATGGTAAGCAATATTTTAAATATTGTCGTAAAAAAGGAAGCCTGGATGCTCCGGAAGAAATACTGCTGGATGTGGATGAACTTGCCCATGGACATCCTTACTATGCTGCAGCAGGCTTTAATGTGAGTGAGGATAACCGTTTACTGGCTTTTGCTGTAGACACCGTGTCGCGCAGGCAATACGATATTTATGTAAAGAATTTGGAGACCGGTGAAATATTGTACGAAGGTATCAAAGGCGCAAGCGGAGCATCGGCATGGGCTGCTGATAATCAAACACTATTCTATACACAGAACAACCCTGAAACATTATTATCAGAAAAGATCAGGCGGCACAGGTTACAGAGTGATGCCTCTGCAGATGTAACGGTATACGAAGAAAAAGATCCTTCTAATTATATCGGAGTGGAAAAATCTAAATCGGGAAGGTTTATCTATATCGTTTCTCAGGCTACCCTGTCTTCCGAAGTACGCTTTATAAGCGCAGATAATCCCAATGATTTTTTCCGGGTATTTCAACCGAGGATGAAGGATGTATTATACAGTGTAAGCGATATCGACGACAGGTTTTATATAGTTACCAATCTTGATGCTAAAAACTTCCGGCTGATGGATTGTCCGTTCGGCCAGACAGACAGCAGCCACTGGAAAGAGGTAATTCCCCATCGCAAAGATGTTCTCCTCGAAGATATTGATGTGTTTAAAAATTTTTATGTGGTCACAGAGAGAAAGAATGGACTTGTTCAATTACGCATACATAACCTGTCCAATGGCGAAGACCATTATATAGATTTTGGCGAGCCTGCATATCGGGTGAGCCCGGGTCCCAACCCGGAGTTTAATACCGATATTATCAGGTATAGTTACACATCGCTTGTTACTCCCAACTCAGTGTATGATTATAATATGAGCACCCGTCAAAAGGATTTGAAAAAGCAGCAGGAAGTAGTTGGCGGCTACAACCGTGAAGATTATGTTACTGAGCGCTTGTTTGCCACCGCGAAAGATGGCACTCCTGTCCCGGTATCGATTGTATACAAAAAAGGATTTGAGAAGAATGGCAATGCACCACTGTTGCTCTATGGCTATGGCTCTTATGGAGCCGTTATGGACGCTGCATTCAACAGCAGCAGGCTGAGCTTGCTCAACCGCGGCTTTGTTTTTGCCATTGCACATATCCGCGGAGGAGAGGAAATGGGGCGTGAATGGTATGAAGACGGGAAAATGATGAAAAAGAAAAATACATTCACCGACTTCATTGACTGTGCTGAATTCCTGGTCAGGGAAAAGTATACTTCAAAAAAGCATCTTTATGCACAGGGTGGAAGTGCAGGTGGATTGTTGATGGGCGCAGTGGTAAACATGGCGCCGGGGCTCTGGCATGGGGTTATCGCACAGGTACCTTTTGTGGATGTGGTAAACACCATGCTTGATGCCGGCATACCACTGACCACTAATGAATATGATGAATGGGGCAACCCTGAACACAAGGAGGCGTATGAGTATATGAAATCTTATTCGCCTTATGAAAATGTAGAAAAGAAAGATTATCCCAATATGCTTGTTACTACAGGATTGCACGACAGCCAGGTACAATATTTTGAGCCTGCAAAATGGGTAGCCAAATTAAGAGCGACCAAAACCGGTGATAACATTCTTTTGCTGCATACCAATATGGATTACGGGCATGGAGGAGCTTCAGGAAGATTTGATTATTTGAAGGATGTGGCGCTTGAATATGCATTTTTATTTACACTTGAAAACATTGAAAAATAATCTTCATTAATATATAAAAATGCAGATATAATTTTCGCTGCTTTTACTACTACCCTTCTATATTTTTCTATATTAATAGAATGTAAAGTTTCTGCGAATTGTTCGGATGTTCTTTACTTCGAATACGATTTTCCATAATTTCGTGTTGCAAATACAGGTTACTGAATGGTAATGGTTCCCCGGTGCTTTTTTAGCGCTTCTTCTTCCCCGCGATAATTGCTATATCTTTTGCTCAGCCATTGAAATTTTATATGAACTGACTTTTGCTCGCCGGATTTTCGATTTGTATCATATTAATATAGCGTATGTATTGCTTCCATAAAAGTAAACTAAAACAAATATATATGGAATCACGTAGTTTTTTTTCAGCAGCCCGCAAGTCAGTAATGGTCATTGCTATTGCAGTAATTACTATCCCGGCCATAGCAGGCGCATCGTTACAGGTTGATCCTGTAGAAGATGAGGTAACCGTCAAATATCTTGGCACAGACGAGCAATCGCTGATTTTTAATGTAAAATATGCCAATGCTGATGCTTCAAAATTCTTTGTAATCATCAGGGATGCAGATGGTACAACGCTGTACCAAAATTCTTTTACGGATATCTCCTTTGAAAAAAGGTTTTCTTTACCTAAAATAGAATCGAGTAAACTGGTATTCATTATCAATGACAAAAAAAGCAACTATAACAAAACCTTTGTGATTACTACCAAAACACGTTTAGTGGAAGACGTGCTGGTAACAAGGATTAAATAGCCATTTAAGAGGATTGCGGGCGGGAAAGATGTAGCCCGCCCGACAAATTCTTTCTCCATACTTTCCTTTTTCATTCCCGAATCTTACAATTTTTACATTAGGTTTGTTATGTAAAAATTGTGCACGATGAAAAAGTCTTTAACTACGCTACTTGTATTCATAACACTTTTCACCGCCCGGGCTGATGAAGGCATGTGGTTGCCGCTGCTGCTTGGTAAGCAGGTGTATGCCGATATGGTAAAACACGGGCTGAAGCTGACGTCCGAGCAACTGTATAGTGTAAATAAATCTTCCATCAAGGATGCCATCGTCATTTTTGGCGGCGGCTGTACCGGCGAAATAGTAAGCAATGAAGGATTGATCTTCACCAATCATCATTGCGGCTATGCTGCCATTACCGATGCAAGCACCATAGAGCATAATTACCTGAAAGACGGGTTTTGGGCCTATGATAAGTCTCAGGAGATCCCGGCTAAAGGACTAAGTGTACAATTCCTTCTTCGTATCGAAGATGTTACGGCAAAATTTGATTCCGTTCTCAACGGGTTGTCCGGCACGGAACGTTCCCAAAAGCAGGCAGCGCTCATAGCCGGCATCAATGCGCAATATTCAGATCCCTCAAAAAATATAGAGGCAAGGGTCAGCCCTCTTTTTAAGAACAACCAGTTCCTGGTGTTTATTTACCAGCGGTATACCGATATCAGGCTGGTAGGCGCTCCTCCGGAAAGCGTGGGCAAATTCGGAGGAGATACCGACAATTGGGAGTGGCCAAGGCATACCGGCGATTTTTCTGTTTTCAGGATTTATGCTTCCAAAGATGGCAGCCCGTCCGACTATACGGCCGGCAATATTCCCCTTAAACCCAAATATTTTCTGCCTGTTTCCATCAAAGGGTTTAAGGATGGAGACTTCGCCATGATATTCGGCTATCCCGGCAGCACCAACCGCTATGAAACTTCTTATGGGATCAGGCTGGCTACAGATATCAATAATCCCAGCCTTGTAGGGCTCCGGGATATAAGGCTTAAGGCAATGTTCACGCAGATGAAAAATGATCCTGCTGTAAAGCTGCAGTTAGCTTCCAGCTATGCAGGTATTGCCAACTACTGGAAATTTTATGACGGGGAAACCAAACAATTGCTCAAATACCATATTTATGAGCAGAAGCAGCAGGACGAGCAGAAATTTATGCAATGGGCAAAAGGCAGTCCTGAGTTTGAAAATATCTTTTCGGAATGGCCGAAAGCTTATGATGCATGGAGACCCTATGCCAAACAGCGGGTATATCTTTTTGAGGGCATACTCGGATCGCCTCTGGCAAAATTTGCAGGTACATTAATGAAGCTGGAAAACGATATGCTAAAGCAGGGAGCAGATGCTGCGGTGGTAAAAAAAGATATTGAAGCCGCCACCGAAGCAAGAAAAAAATTCCTTGCTGATGAAAACCGGGTTTCAGATCAGCAGATACTCGCTGCCACCTGCGAAATGTTTTACAACGACATAGACAAAAATCAGCACCCTATAGGTTTCTACGAAGGAATTAAATCTTCATCCGGCGATCTGAAGGATCCGGCAACCTACAAAAAATGGAGCACTGCTGTCTTTAGTAATACAATGATATTCAGTGATGCTAAATGGGAAGCATTTGCCAGGAGTCCCGATGCGGTTGCTTTGCAGAATGATCCTGCATTTGCATATTCGAGCGCTTTTATTAAGAGCTATCTTAATAAATATGAACCGCTATACCAGCAATTCGTTTCAAAAAATGATGAGCTGGGAAGATTGTATCTTAAAGGGATCATGCAAATGTACCCCGGTAAGAAAATGTATCCCGATGCTACGTTTACCATGCGTACAAGCTATGGCAATGTTAAAAGCTACAGCCCGCGCGATGCGGTAAAATACGAGTATTTAAGTACGATGAAAGGAGTGATGGAGAAGTATATCCCGGGCGATTATGAATTTGACCTGCCGGAAAAGCTGGTGGAGCTGGTAAAGAAAAGAGATTTTGGTCAATACATAGATAAAAGGGTAAATGACCTGGTAGTATGCTTTATCACCAATAATGACATTACCGGCGGCAATTCCGGATCGCCTGTTATTGACGGAAATGGAAATCTTATTGGCCTTGCCTTTGACGGCAATTATGAAGCGCTTAGCCATAAGCTTGCCTTCGACAAAGACCTGAACCGGACTATATGTGTTGATGTACGCTATGTATTATGGTGTATTGATAAGCTGGGCGGTGCTGCTAATATCATTAAAGAGCTGAAGCTGGTGAAGCAATAGGGGGAGTTTTTGAATCACAAAGGCAAAGCGTTTATGGTTTATTGTCTGCTGTTTGTCGTCGCTCACAATTCATAATCCCCGTCGAATAGTGAGGGCTCTGTTCAGATATCCCCTTCGGGGAGGCTGGGAGGGAAGGGACTTCTTCTTTACGCTCGTTGCTCCTCCGCAGCTTAAGTGGGTAACCTTTTAAACCACAAAGACACGAGGACACAAAGTTGCACCAGGCGTTTTCTTTGCGTCCTTTGCTCTCCTTGCTCCTTTGCGTAAAAAAACAGAAAAACTAATTTCCCGTGCAGCAAATTCTTTTAAAATTACATCTATAAAAAAATAGCATTTACCCTTAACTTATCGTGATTTAACTGGCACATTTATTAATTGTTATGTTTTTTTAAATTCTTTTTGTTTTTTAGTTAAAAGTTATGTTATTTTAACATTTATTTGAAGGTGTTGTAATGACCAGTTTTAATTAAGTGGCTGTAAACCATTCAAATATATAAATTCAGATTTTTTTAACATAAAACTAAACATATGCTTATGAGGAAATTCTGCATGATGGGAGTAATACTGCTGATAGCAGTTTTGCCGGTTTTTAGTCAGAAAAAAACGGTAAGCGGTACCATCACGAATGTGGATGGTGAACCTATCCCATCAGTTTCTGTTCAGGAGAAAGGAACAACCAACACTGTGACTTCTGATGCAAACGGAAAGTTTTCAATCAGCATTGCTCCGGGGGCTACTTTATCTATCAGTTCAGTTGGTTTCCAGGAAATGGAAGTAAAGCCGGGCAATAGGACGTCACTGACTATTCAGTTGGAAACCAAAGCCCAGGATATGGGCGAAGTAGTTGTTACGGCACTAGGTATTACAAGAGAAAAGCGCTCGCTGGGTTATGCAACGGCAACTATAAAAGGTGAAAACCTTGTGAAAGCCGGTAGCGTCTCAAACCCTCTTACCGCTTTATATGGTCAGGCTGCAGGTATGGGCATAGAAATCGGCTCTTCCGGCCCAACCGGGGGAACTAAAATAAATATACGTGGTAGTGCCAGCTTAAACCCTAATGCAAGTACAAGACCTCTGATCGTAGTAGATGGCATTCCTATCTATGACGCCAATACCAGTATGGCTACAAGGGGATATGACCCACTCAATTCTTTCGACTATGGTACGGGCATAAACGATATTAACGCGGAAGATATTGAATCCATAGAAGTGCTCAAAGGCGCTAAAGCTACCGTTTTATATGGTAGCCTGGCCGGCAATGGTGTGCTTATGATCACAACGAAAAAAGGAAGAAGCACAAGGGGCTGGGGAGTGAATGTTTCAACTGAGGCGGATTTTGAAAAACCTATTTCTTATATTGACTGGCAAAATGAATATGGTTCAGGCGCCAGCATCTATGATACCGCATACGTAACAGTAGATGGCGTATCTAAAAGAATAAAAAGCAGCAGCCGGTTCCAGTTTGGTCCCAAATTCGATAACGCTCCGCTGTTGGACTGGGATCTGTCTCCAACGACGTATAAAGCTTATCCTGATAATTACAATTCTCTTTTCAGGAACTCTGTTACCAGCAGCACGACTGCTGCTATATCCGGAGCTAATGAAAAATCGAATATGCGGCTGTCCTACACCAATAGAAATTACAATGGGATTTTCGATAATTTTTATCAGAAGAACAACACTGTCAGCTTTAATGGAAGCACAAAAGTTTCCAGGTTCGCCACATTTGAAGTGATTGCAAATCTCTATGATATCAAAACTAAAAACAGGTATCCCAATATTGGCCGTTTGATCTCGAATGGTATAAACAGGGATGGCGATTTCGATAAATTCAGGAGTTTTTACAAAGATGAATTCGGGCAAAAAAGAGAGCTTGATCCTTATTATTTCCCTTATGTATTTAGTGGTGCCGGAGATGGATTTTTTAATATGCTCTGGAACCAGTATGAAAACAGCAATATAGACGACAAGTTACATATAGTAGGTTCTGCAAAGGTGGATCTCACCTTTACAAACTGGTTGTCAGCTACCATAAAGGCTGGTATGGACTTTACAGATTGGGATTACGAAACAAAGAATAAAGTTACCCGCTTATTTCCTACTGTAGCCGGAGGAAAATATGCTTACAGGTCTGAAAAATACAGGATAAAGAACTATAGTGCGTTCCTGAATTTTAATAAAAGTTTCTTTGATAAAAAATTAGACATTTTCGCTTTTGGCGGTCCGATCTATTATCAGCAGGATTATAATTCTATAAATGCCCAGACTGTAGGCGGTCTGCAATTTGATGGCTGGTACTCTTTGGATGCAGGTTTAACTCAAAGTGGTAGTTTCGGTGAAAGCAGGGGCGCAACCAGAAGCAGCCAGATACTTACCAGTATCCTGGGGAATGCTTCCATAGGCTGGGATAATACATGGTATCTCGAAATATCTGCCCGCCAGGACTGGACCTCAACCCTGCCTGCTTCAACATATTCCTATTTCTATCCCGGAGTTTCATTAGCTTATGATTTCAGTAATAACCTGCATATCCCCAAGCTGAGCTACGGTAAATTACGCCTTGCATGGGCTGATGTTGGAAGTGGCGCCCCGTCGGCCTACTGGGCATATCCTTCTTATGGTTTAGGATTGGTGCCGGGCACAGGTGCAATAACGATCTCTTCTCCTGCTGATGCATATCAGCCAGATATAAGACCGGCAAGAAAGAGAGAAGTTGAAGTAGGATTTGATACAAAATGGTTTAAAAGTAATCCCCTCGATGTTAATTTCTCTTATTACACTTATACTACTTATGATCAGATCATGGGGCTTCAGCTTGCACAGAGCACTTCCGTAAACTCAATAAAAATCAATGCAGGAAAAGTAAAAAGCTGGGGGTATGAGTTTTTTGCAAAATACAGCCCTATCTCTAATAAAACAAACAGGCTGGATGTTAGTATGACGCTGGCTAACCAGTATTCTAAAGTGCTCAGCCTTTACCCGGGTATTACAAGCTATGTATACCAGGGTGGCGGCGCCTACAGGATAGTGGCGGAAGAAGGTAAGAAGATCGGAGACGTTCAGGCTTATGATTATAAAAGAGATCCCAAATCCGGGGAGAAAGTAGTTAAGTCTGATGGTACTTATGCTTATGACAATTCCAAGCTGGTAACAGTAGGTAACGTCAACCCGTATCTTATCGGCGGCTTTTTTGCAGACTATTTTTATAAGAATTTTAATGTACATATCGGCATAAACTATAAGCTTGGCGGCACTTACCTTTCTTATACTAATTATTATCTGTTAGGGCAGGGAGAAACCAAGGAAACGCTTAAATACCGCGATGAAGCTCATGGCGGATTGCCTTATTACATCAACACACAGGGTAAATTAGTTAAGCTGCCGTCCCACAATACATCGGCGCCTGCTGATTCAAAAGACGGAAGAGTGTATCATAACGGGCTCGTGCTTGATGGTATGAAAGATGATGGTTCGGGAAACTATGTTCCTAACGACATTCTGATCACCGACCAGGCGTATTACTCTACATTCATTCATGATGTGAGCGAATTTTTTCAACCTGATCATTTGTATAAAAATGACTACATAAAATTCAGGGAGCTTTCCGTTGCTTATACTTTACCTAAGTCTATTTCAGAAAGCATGAAAATGCAAAAGGTTACTTTGTCGGTTTTTGCGCGGAATTTGTTTTACATATATAAAACAATACCCAATATTGATCCTGAATCTTCATTGGGCTCTGATTCTTTTGTGGAATACTCGGCATTGCCCCAGACAAGAACAATAGGTGTAAAGCTTGATCTGAGTTTATAAAATAATTTTATAAGCGTATAAATACTTTATGATGAAAAAAATATTGCAAATAATTTTTGCGGTTATTTTAATAACTACAATTTTCAGTTGTACTAAAAAAGTGCAGGATGCATACCCCAACCCCAATACGGTTGATCCTCCGTCCGGAAATAAATTTGCCGGCTATTTTACCAATATGCTGTATCAATGGAAGTTTTATGTGAAAGACTACGGCGAATATTGGTGGGAAAGTGATCTGGGTGTCGGAATGTATGCACAAACCCATGTACGCTATGTTACACCCAGGTATGCATGGTATTCCGATTACGATGACCTGGAGAATGGAGAAGGGGGAAATGGTTTTCAGGGTTCCTCAAACGGGGTACAGAGTCAATATGGTGCCTGTTATTCAAGAATGCGGGATTGGGGTACAATGAAACTTGAACTGGAAGGTCTTGCTGACGAGCAAAAAAATGATGTGAATGTATATTATCAGTTGGGCACTGTATTTAAGGATATATGGTGTGCAAGATTAGTAGATTTTTTTAACAGTATACCTTATGCTGACGCTTTTCAGGGAAAAAGTAATGTTTTCTTTCCTAAATTCGATGATCCCAAGCAAACTTATCTTTCCATATTGCAGGATCTGAAGGATATATCAGGATCGCTTCAATCAGATTATGATAAAATGTCTTCTTCGGCCCAGGCGCTTTTTAAAAACCAGGACTTTGTATTTAATGGTGATGTTAGCAAATGGATTAAATACATTAATTCAGAAAGGTTAAGGCTGGCTGTCCGGATCTCCGGAGTGGCAGAAACCGAAGCCAAAGCCGCCATTAGTGATGCTATTACTAATCTCCCCGATTTTGAGTGCCAGTTTTCTTCCCATACCACTGAAGTAGGAGGCGCAGGCGGATATTGGAGCAGGGGGGTTTATGAAACACAGTACGCACATTTTGTTCCTAACGTAATAATGAAGAGAATGAATCTCGGCAACCTCACGTATGAGCCGGGTACTGATGATCCGCGGCTGCCTGTGATCGCTATGCCAACTAAGTTTAATGATTACAGAGGCTGCTCTATGAATGCAGATACTAATCAGGTTTATTACACCGCTCCTTACAGTGAAACCTATTATGCTTATGCTGACAACCTGGATGCCAGTTTAAACAGCAGTAGTGGTAATGGCAGAAGTATGTATAATATCGCTACTTATGCAATGAATGGGCCAAATCTTCCGGCTAAAATGATGAGTTTGTCTGAAACAGATCTTTTCCTTGCCGAAGCAGAGCTAAAAGGTCTGGCAAATACGGGTAAAACTGCCGGAGAGCATATTAAAGATGCTGTGATCCATTCCTGCAATTACTGGTATGCCATTAACCAGGCCAATGCTGCCTGGCGATCTGATGTACCGGTTGTGCATCCCGCAAAATCCGATGCGGATATCACAAATTACGCAGAAACAGTGAAGACATTATTTGAAAGCCAGGCTACTCTTGAAGACAAGATGGAAATACTGATGCAGCAAAAGTATATTCATTTAAACATCAACGATAGCTATGAATTGTGGGCAGAATTGAGGAGGACAAGACATCCGCTGCTGGAACCTATGTTATTCCAGGGCGTGACTTTGACTCCCCAGCCTGAAAGAGTAAAATACCCGTCAAATGAAAAGGCGAATAATTTTGACAATTATCAGTCTGTAGTGTCAGACGATAATTATACCAGCCCGATCTTTTGGGTTCCGGACAACAAAAAAGGAACCTCCTGGTATGGCACATACCTTGGCAGGTATTGATCTTAGCCTCTTAGTCTTATAGTAAGGTATACCACCAAACGGTCATCTCATTAACTTTTGAGATGACCGTTTTTTAATTCTTCATGGCTGTCAACCTTTAATAAGATCGTTTTGGTTTGAGAATCCCTGTTTCGAGGTTGGCTACCCTTAAGACTGAAGTCTGTGAAAAATTGAAACATCTCTTGAAATGGGATGTCAAAAATATTCTGTAACTTTTATGCATGTTGCTACCTACGATCCCTGTCTGGAAACAGGCGCCATTTCTTCGTTTATTGCTGCCCTTATCCGGTGGCATCCTTTTACAATGGTATTATTCTTTTTCACTACTCCTGCTGTATGGTGCTGGATTAGTGATAATTGTCTTTTTTGCTGTGACAGGTCTTCTGAAAGGCTACTGGCTGTTCCGCTATAAATGGACCCTGGGTGTTTTGCTAACTCTTGCATTTACTGTCCTGGGGGCATGGATCGCCCATGAAAAAAATATTAAGCATCACAAAAAATGGTTTGGGCATTATTATACCCGCGGTGCGTCTGTATTTGCGGTATTGGACGAGCCTCTTATTGAGAAAGACAGATCTTATAAGGCTGAGGCAAGTATATATGCCATATCGGTAAATGATACTATTACAGCTGCTGAGGGGCGTATTATTCTTTATTTTAAGAAAGACAGCGTGCTGCTTAACCAATTGGAATATGGTTCTGCTGTAACATTCCGCAAAACACTGCAGCCCGTAACGAATACCGGCAATCCAGGGGCATTTGACTATAACCGGTATTGCCTCTTTCAGGCGATAACACACCAGGTATTCCTTAATGCTGAAGATTTTGTAACAGCACCAAGGCACTATGGATCATCATTTGCCCGGTGGCTGCATGATTCGCGGGCCTTGCTGCTCGGCATACTCAGGCAGTATATACATGGTGAGCAAGAGGCGGCAATAGCCGAAGCGCTACTGATCGGATACCGTGAGGACATTGACAGGGATCTGACCCAGGCCTATTCCAATACTGGCGTGGTGCATGTTATTGCTATATCTGGTATGCACCTTGCCATGATCTACGGGCTGTTGCTGGTGCTGCTTAGACCACTGCAAAAAGGCCGGGCGGCAAATTTGCTGCGAGGAAGTGTTATACTCATCCTGCTCTGGACATTTGCCTTATTGTCAGGCGGCGGAGCTTCTATCCTGAGAAGCACGGTTATGTTTTCTTTTCTTGTCGTTGGTGAATATATAAACCAGAGAGTTTCTGTTTATCATACACTCAGCGCCTCTGCCTTTTTGCTCTTATGCTACAATCCTTTCTATCTGTGGGATGTTGGCTTTCAGCTTTCCTATGCCGCTGTACTAAGCATTGTAATATTCCTCCGGCCGGTGACCAGCTTGGTTTATTTTAAAAACCGGATCGTGGATCATATCTGGAAGCTGGCTGCGGTCACTCTTGCCGCCCAGATATTGACCACCCCACTGAGCATCTATCATTTTCACCAGATACCTAATCTATTCCTGGTTTCTAATCTGTTGATTGTTCCATTGTCAGGAATAGTATTATATGCAGAGCTGTTGCTCTGCACGGTTGCTTTTTTTAAGCCCCTTGCCGTTATAACCGGATATTTTGTTTCGTGGATGCTTAAGGCAATGAATGAGATCATTGATTGGATAAATGCGCTGCCTTTTGCTGTAAGCAACAATATTTTACTTTCAGCAGTGCAGACAATGTTGTTATACGTTCTAATTGTTTTGATAGCGGCATGGCTCATGCAGGGAAAGAAGCAGTTGTTGAAATATGCCCTGGTTATATTGTTGCTGATGGTATCCGGAAGAAGCTTTGAAATACTTACTGCCAGGGCAAACAGGATCATTGTTTATAATGTGCCCCGGCACAGCGCAATTGATCTTGCAAATGCAGGCAGTTGTACTTTTATAGGAGATGACACCTGCCGTAATGATGTCTTTATACGGAATTTTTATATTAATCCCTCACGCCTGGTTTACCGGCTTGATCCTTCCGTCAGCACCGGCGCCCTGGAAAAAGTGCCCCCATTCATTTATTTTTCGGGCAAAAAGCTGCTTGTGCTCAATAATACAGAGCGTCTTCCGTATTTTGACGGGTCCCTGAGGGTTGATATTGTCATTCTTTCCAAAAATGCACCCTTCAGTATAGCCCGGCTTCATGCGCAGCTTGATTGCCCGCAATACGTTTTCGATGCTTCCAACGCTTCGTGGAAAATACGTGAATGGAAAAATGAATGCGATAGTTTACATTTGCGGCGCCATTCCGTACAGGATGATGGCGCGTTTGTACTCGATTTTTAACCTCAGCATCCGGCAGGTAAACCCTTGCGGATTACAGTAAAAATATATGCAAAAAAAAATTGGCGCGGCACTTATTTCCGTTTTTTATAAAGATGGATTAGAGCCTGTTGTAAAAGAACTTCACCGTTTGGGAATAGTAATATATTCTACCGGCGGCACTCAAAAATTTATTGAAGAGCTGAATATTCCCTGCGTACCGGTGGAAAGCCTTACCAGCTATCCTTCTATTTTGGGAGGAAGAGTAAAAACGTTGCACCCCGCCGTGTTTGGCGGCATACTGGGCAGAAGAGATGTGGCGCAGGATATTGCTGAAATGAAAGAATACAAAATACCGGCTATTGACCTGGTTATTGTTGACCTGTATCCATTTGAGGAGACGCTTGCCCAGGCTACTTCTCCTTCATTTGCCGGTAAGCCGGAAGAAGCGGAGAAAATGATCATAGAGAAGATTGACATCGGCGGGCCTTCCATGATCCGGGCCGCAGCAAAAAATCATAAAGATCTTTTAGTGGTTGCCGCTAAAGACGATTATGCAGGGCTTGTTGAATTGCTTAATAAGCAAAATGGAGAAACCAGCTATGAACAGCGCCGCAGCTTTGCGGCCAGGGCTTTTGAAATAGTGACCCATTATGATATAGCCATCAGCAATTATTTTAATCCCGAAAATCCTTTGCCGCTTGCTGCTGCAGGCGCAAAGCAGGTACTGCGCTATGGTGAGAATCCGCACCAGCAGGGTATATTCCAGGGTGATCTGGATAAGATATTTGATAAGCTGCATGGTAAAGAACTTTCTTACAACAACCTGGTAGACGTAGACGCAGCGGTGCAACTGATCTGTGAGTTTCCCGGGGCAGATGGCGGCGCTGCTGTATTTGCTATCATCAAGCATACCAATGTTTGCGGCATAGCCACACGGGCCACTATCAAAGAAGCCTGGGATGCGGCGCTTGCCGGCGATCCCGAGAGCGCATTCGGGGGGGTGCTTGTTTGCAATGGTACCATAGATAGAGACACTGCCAATGCCATCAGCGAAATATTTTTTGAAGTATTGATAGCGCAGGAGTTTACACCGGAAGCGCTGGCTATCCTGCAAGCCAAAAAGAACAGGATCCTGCTAAGGCTCAAAGAAGCGCCTGCTGCTGCAAATCAATCCAAGACTTTGTTGAACGGAGTGCTGTCGCAGCAAAATGACAGGGGTAATTATGCGGAGTGGAAAGAAGTAGGAGGGCGTGCTGCTGCTGAAAAGGAAAAAGAAGATATGGCTTTTGCCAATATTGTATGCAAGCACCTGAAATCAAATGCTATAGCTTTGGTAAAGAATGGGCAGCTTGTAGGTAAAGGCTGCGGACAAACGAGCCGGGTAGATGCTGTTCGCCAGGCTATTGAAAAAGCAAAGCAATTCAGTTTTGATCTTAACGGCGCTGTGATGGCTTCCGATGCCTTTTTCCCTTTTAATGATTGTGTTCAGCTCGGCCACCAGGCAGGAATAACTGCCTTTATTCAACCGGGAGGATCCATAAGGGACAAAGATTCTATTGCATATTGCGTTGAGAATGATCTGGCAATGGTCTTTACAGGGCTGAGGCATTTCAGACACTGATAGACAATAGCTGCATCTTTACTACCGGTAAAGAACAGACGAATATGACGATATGACGAACCTGTTATGAAGAATCATATTTATAATGTTTACGACAGGTTGAAAGTTATTATTCGTCCTGTATACCTCCGCAACCAGACGGAAAAAGCCAAAGCTTTTATAGCAGTAGGCATTGTGTCGTTCTTTTGGGGTACTACATGGCTGGCATCTAAAAAAGGTGTGCAGCATATGCCGGCTCTGGAAATGGCAGGGATCCGCCAGCTGGTGGCGGGAGCAGTATACCTGCTTTTCTTTTTCTACAAACGATTTAAGCTTCCTACCCGCGAGCAACTGGTACAGTTTATATGGATGGGCATACTCATGTTTGTGGTCAATAATGGATTTAATACATGGTCTATGCAATACATGCCCAGCGGTATGGGAGCAGTGATAGGTGCAACGGCACCGTTATGGATAGCCGTTATCAGTAGCTTTGTTTTCAAAGAGATCAGGCTGAACGCTATTACAACCATAGGATTGCTGCTGGGCGTAGCGGGAGTGCTGGTTATTTTTTCAGATTATATCCACGTTTTCTTCAACGGCTCTTTTGGGAGGGGAATGCTTCTGAATATTATAGCTTCCATTGCATGGGCCTTTGGTACCATTTATATGGCACAGCATGCTAAGCAGGTCAATCCTTATTTCAGTCTCGGCTGGCAGATGTTTTTGGGCGGGATCATGTTATTGCTGATTGCATATATCTCCGGGCAATATGTTTCGCCGCTCCGGGCAGAAGCTCAAACATGGTATGCCATTGCTTACCTGGTGATCATAGGCTCGGTGCTGACTTATGCTGCATTTATTTATGCGCTCAAACGCCTGCCGGCAGCGCAGGTTTCAGTGCATGCGTATATAAACCCCATCGTGGCTGTTGTGGCAGGTGCAACGCTCAATAATGAACCGCTGACAATGGCAATTGCCCTGGGAACATTGATAACTATTGCGGGAGTCTACCTCGTAAACAGGGGATTTAAGAAAGCCGGGAGGAGTTAACAAAAAAATAATATTGAAGTGTAGACGCTGATTTTCAGTAATATAAAGTAGCTGCTCTTATTATCTGCATAAATTGTTCATAGCAGATATAAAGTTTTGAATAATTTCCCGGTCCCGTTCCAAAACATACTTCTATGTATTTTGCACACACAATGTTGACCACTGCTCCGCCGGAAAAGATATGGAAGATCTGGACAGATGTAAACAACTGGAAGAAATGGGATATTTCGCTCCGCGGCGCTTTGATTAAAGGTGTTTTCAAAAAAAATGTTCAGGGAATAATCATTCCCGAACACGGACCTAAAGCCGGATTTAGAATTACCGCCTGCGACCCCAATTTTTCATATACCGTTACAAGTAAGCTGCCTTTCATCCGGGTGCACATTCATCGTTACCTGGGTTATGACAACCGTAAAACCACTTTTACACATGAAATATGGGCGGAAGGTCCGTTAGCAGGTATATGGTGGTCTGTAATAGGGCGCAGGTTCGGTGAACTGCTTCCCAAAACCATGAGCAATATCAAGCAGCTTGCCGAAATGGATATGCTTTAGAAAATGCTAGCATTAGGTCAGTCAGACTTATATTTTATTTGTCAAACGTGAGACGATAGAGGTGAGAGAGGCGCTTCTCACATTTTACGTTTCTCTTCTCACGTCTTACTCCATTTGTCCATCCCTACAAATCCCAATACACCACTTCTTTTAAAAACAGCTCATATACTTCTTTCCACCCTTCAAACATTTTGTCGCTGCCAAAAAAGTTGTTGTGCCAGATGGTGATCATGGTGCCATTTACTTTTTTGATGGTGTCGTGGTAGTATCTAATCTCATTGAATGCCTGTGCAGGCGTAAGTTTTTCTTCATGATAGGCGTTGGCATCCATAAAGCAAAAGGGATAGATGAGCAGCGATGTTTTTTCTTCCCGCGACAGATCATACCAGTAAAACGGGGAAGCAATGGATGCCCTGAAGCCATTGATGCTGCCATATCCCATGGAAAATTCATTGTGAATGCCCATCTCAATAAGCCGCCGGTAGGTGCCTGGCAGTGTAAGCCGGATATAATGCTGGCGGCTATACATTACCTTTCGTCCGATAATATCTTCAAGTGTTTTTATTTCCTGCGGGAGCAATGCATCATCGTCACCACTTTGCCAGGAAGGATGAATGCCTACATTGTATCCGGAGGCATGGTACCGTATTAATTCCTGCATTTCATCAAGTGCAGGATCAATATTTTTGTCATATTCACCGGTTGATCCTGCCACAGGGAAAAAATAATAGGGGTTAAGCCCATACCTGAGGTGCAATGCATACAACCATTCATATACATCAAAAGGATCTTCCTTTTTTCCGGTAATGACATCTATCCTTTCCTTGATCCCGGTAATATCTCCTTTCAGCAGGGAACGGACTATTCCTCCTGTATTTCTCGCTATTCCTTTGTGGAGATAAGAATAGGCAATATCAATATCATAGGTAGGTATGAACCTGAATTTTTTTATGGCAAAAAATAAAAATGGAAATCTTACCTGCAGTGCTTTTTGAAAATCTGACAACCAGAAGTCAATAACAGGTTGCTTTAAAAATGATGTTTTGGATGCCAGGCTTTCGGTATGGGCAAACCGCCCGTATTCGTCTGTCCGGTGAGGTAAATATTCTTCATAGCGGCTGAGCAGAAAAAAGGAAGCAGCAAAAATATCGAAAGAGAAATCGCTTCCTTCAGACGGGAATAATACTTTATAGGCGCTGTGTTCCGCTATGTGTATTTTTTGTTCGCAAAGCTGTTGCTCAAACAGTATCTCCGATGCGGGAACGATGCTGAATGCATCATCGGCAATGTGATAAGGGGCGTAGCTGATTTTTGCCCCGTCGAAGGCTTTAAATTCATCTGCATTATTGGTATAGACTACTTCAATCCCGCTTAGATCGCGCAGCAACGTGTCGGCAATATACGTCAGCCTGGGAGCCGGACCGGTGGAATAGAACAGAAGCATTTATACGCCTGATTAAGATACAATAATAAAAAGTATGGGAAACATCCGGAAAAAAAATTCTCTCTGATTATATGAGGTATGATTATTTTTCTTCGTTGTAGTATTGTTCTGCAATTTGTTCCAGCAGGATATAAAACTCCTCTCCAAACTTTCTGATAAGGGCTTCCTTCAGAAATACATATACCGGCACCTGCAGCTTTTTACCAAGCCTGCATGCAGGGCTGCACAGTGTTTCACGGGGTTCGTAATTAACCAGTTCGTAAGTGTTTGTCTTTTTTGTTTTAATGGGATAAAGGTGGCAACTGATCGGCTTTTTCCATGATAGTTTGCCATCAATATATGCCTGTTCTATACCGCACTTAATAATCCCTTTACTGTCGCGAAACCCATAGGCGCACATCTTCCCGTTAATGGTAGGTGTTACCCAGCCAAATGATCTGTCATAGTAGTAACGTCCTTTTTTTTCTATTTCGGCTATGCCCTCCTCTGTAAGGTAAGGCTTTACCGTTTCAAAAATTGCATTCAGCGTTTCTGTTTCTTCAGCTGTAAGCGGAGCTCCTGCATCGCCATCTTCGCAGCAGCCCCCCTTGCACTTTATAAGATCGCATACGAATTGTGCTTTTATCACTTCGTCGCTTACCAGTACTTTATCTATTTCAATCACGGTAATTCTTTTTGCAAAGGTAATTAGCAATGAGCTATGAGCAATGAGCTATGGGCAGCGGGCTATGGGCTGACTGCTCATAGCCCAAAGCTCACAGCCCCCGGCTATTTCCACCGTAGCGTGTTAACCATATGTTCCATGTCTTTTTGCAGAAAATCATATACAATACGCAGCGAATCTTCGTTGGGAGTAGCATTGAAGTAAAGCGCTCCCCGGAGAAAATGACGGCTGGTGTCTGTAACGAAAAATTGCTTTCCTGTCGCAGCATTACCCCCCACAGTAAAAAATACCCCGCCAATACCATTGGGAGTAACGAAAGCAGAATCTTCTATGGAGGTCGCTTTCGAAGTATGCTTGAAAGTTATTTTATAGGCATCATCTCTCAGGTTGTCGAAAGTATTCAGCGAGGTGGAATCTTTATAGCCATCCTCTGTTTTAAGCCGGTAGACAGACCTGCCGCCTATGGTCTTATAGCTCAGGTAGATCCTGGCATTGAAAGTGGGTATATCAACATTCACGGAATAAGCGCTGTCCTGGCTTGGGTCAAAATAGCTGCTATCCCTCATAATACTGCTGTATACCGGGTATTCAAAACGATATGGGAAACCGGGGCGGTCAAAAGACCGGTATTGATGCTCTGGAAATGGTATGGCGAAATACCCTTTTGGGCGCGGGGTATAATTGCTGTTGCAGGAAAATATAAGCAAGACCAGGGAACAAATCACCAATGCCGGGGTTATTTTTTTCATGTCGATGGATGACCTTACTGCTCAGATATTATTCTGATGGTCACTTTTACTTTTTTTATTCTGTTCTTATCAATTTCAATCACTGTAAACTCAAAGTCTCCTACTGTGATCACCTGGTTTTCTTTCGGTATTTCACCTGCCAGCTCCAGCACCAGCCCTGCTATGGATTCACTATCCCCTTTTATCTGGTCGAAGGTATCTGTTTTGAGTCCCATAGCCTTGCAGGCATCAGTGATCATGATCCTGCCCTCAAAAACATAGTTGTGATCATCCAGCTTTTTATTGGCGCTTTCCTCATCATCAAATTCATCCCGTATGTCGCCTATGATCTCTTCCATAACATCTTCCATCGTAACAATGCCTTCCGTGCCGCCAAATTCATCTACTACTACGGCAAAATGGATATTTTTCTTTTGCAGCTCACGGAGCAGGTCTTTAATAAGGTTGTGCTCGGGAACAAAATATGGCTGGCGCATTAATGAATGCCAGTCGTAGCCATCGCTTTCATTTACAAAAGGCAATACGTCTTTAGATTGGATGATGCCTACAATATCGTCAAGATTATTTTTATATACCGGTATTCTTGAATAGTGCAGCTCTTCAATCTTTTTTACCAGCTCATGGAAGCCTGTGTTATAATCAATAGCGCTAACATCAAGGCGTGTACGCATGATCTGCTTTACCGTAACCTGTCCGAACCTGGCAATGCCTCGCAGGATATTTTTTTCTTCCTCCGTGGTTTCCGCCGTAGTATTCATTTCTATAGCCTGGTCAATATCTTCCTGGTTGTACACGTGGTACTGCCTGATGCCCCCGAAGCTCCTTTCAATGCCATCCGTATATTTTACAAACCATTTGCTCATACTGCTGAAAAACGAATACAAAACTTCTACCAGCAGGGAGGAGGAATATGCAAATCGGATATTATTTTGAGTGGCCCATACTTTAGGGAGGATCTCGGCCAACAGCATCATAAGAAAAACGATGACTATAAGCTTTATGAAGAAGTTCAGCACATCGTTGGGCTGCGTCAGGAATTCATCCATCAACACATTAGCTACGATAATAGTGCCTATATTCACAAATGCATTGGTGATCTGCAATGTTGCCAGCAGTCTTTTGGGCTGGTCAAGCAGTGTGATGATCCTCCGGGCTGCCGGGTGCTGTTTTGTTTTCAGCATATTGATGTCACGATAGCTGAGCGAGAAAAATGCGACTTCTGCTCCCGATACAAAGAAAGAAACCAGCAGCAGCATCATCAGCAAAATAAGCAGGATGGTAACATTCCTGGGATCGGCGGCCAGCAATACCGGTTTGATTTGCAGTAAGCCTGAGTATACAACCGTATGATGATCCAAACTGAAGAAATTATGATGAATAATTGATTAATCATACAGGCAGGTCATGGCCTGCCTGTCATAATGTAACGAACAAAAATAAGTATTCGTGTAAAATGTTTAAAAAGCTATATTTTCCGGGGGATCATTCATGGGAGGGATATCATTGCCAAAGCCTTCTGTATTGGAGTCATGGGATCCGCCATGCGCTCCTTCTGCCCTTTTGTCCAGCATTATAAGATTATCGCCTACCACTTCCGTGGCAAATTTTCTGTTGCCTTCTTTGTCTTCCCAGCTCCTGGTGCGTAACCGGCCTTCTATATATACCAGGCTTCCTTTGTGAAGGTATTTTTGAGCCAGTTCCGCCAACCCCCGCCACAGCACTACGGTATGCCATTCTGTTTGGCTGACAAGCTTTCCCGTCCTGTCTTTAAATGTTTCTGTTGTTGCCAGCGGAAATTTTGCTACTGCAATATTTCCTTCTAAAAATTGAATGTCAGGATCCTTACCAAGGTTGCCAATTAACATTACTCTGTTGACGCCACGCATAATGCTTGTTTTAAATTCGTGCAAATAAGCCAATCCATTAAAGCTGACTTAAATTTACATTTTTTTCCTGCAAATAAGTAGTGATAAATTTGGGAAATGCGTGCCTTGCCAGATCCCGGGCGGCAACTTTCCTGAATGGTTCGTCCATCGCCGCCGGCTTTTGACAGGAGATCTCTATAAATTGCCCCCTGATAGTCTGGTGGGTGAGCTGTTGAGAATACAGCTTTGAAACCGCCATTACCCGGGCTCCGTATTTTTCAAAAAAAGGTTTTATCGTCTCATTCATGATTATTTCGCTTTCCTTCATCCTTTCTGTCCTCTCCAAAAGGAAAAATTCGTTCAGGTGCCGCCAGATATCCCTGTCCTGCCGTTCCTTTATATATACACTGGTATTATACCGCACAACATAGTAGTAAAACCAGCGGGTCTTTTTGTTAATTTTTTTCTCCTTTACCGGCAGCCTGTCCACCAATCCTTGATTAAAGGCAACACAACAATTTTTCATAAAACAGTTTTGGCATAATGGCGCTTTAGGCTTGCAGATCACTGCCCCAAAGTCCATTATGGCCTGGTTGTATATGCCCGGGGATCTTTTATCAAGCAATGTGCCGGCAATCTCGTTGAGCAGTTTTCTGCCTTGCGGGGAATCTACCGGCTTATCAATGCCGTATATCCTGGCGATCACGCGGAGAACGTTCCCGTCCACTACGGCATAAGGTAAGTTAAATGCAAACGAAGCGATAGCGGCGGCTGTATATGGACCTATACCTTTGAGATTGATAATAGCTTCATACGAGGAGGGAAAAATACCGTTATACTTTTCATTGATCAGCTTTGCCGTAGCAATGAGGTTGCGGCAACGGGAATAATAACCCAGCCCTTCCCATAATTTAAACACTTTTGCTTCGGGCGCCGTGGCGAGATCTTTTACGGCAGGAAAAGCATTGATAAAACTGAGGTAATAGTCCCACCCCTGTTCTACGCGTGTCTGCTGCAGGATGATCTCGCTTAGCCATATCCGGTAAGGATCTTTCTCTCCTTTCCAGGGCATAGAACGCTGGTTTTGGTTGCTGTTCCATGCCAGGAGCTTTTTGGTAAAATCAGGTTTCATAAAGGGTAATTATCTGTTATTCAATTGTCTGGCAATGTTTTTATTGAAATGATATACAATTTTCTGAAATTCGCGGCGTTCAGTAGTAGGCGAGCCAAAAAGTTGCCAATAAATTGGTTTTCTTACATCTATAAATGTGGTAAAAAATTTTTTTGTTGTGATTGCTTGGATAAAATGCAGGATTTTTGTTATCTTATCGTTGAATTTCATTTACTTATATAAAAAACAATACCATGCGAAAAGCTGATCTGATTAACAATATCTCTGAAAAAACCGGTATTCCCAAGGTAGACGTGCTGGTTACACTGGAAACCATGTTTAAAGAGGTAAAGGAAAATCTTGCCAATGGCGAAAATATTTATATCCGCGGCTTTGGAAGCTTTATCACTAAAAAAAGAGCAGCCAAAATAGGGCGCAATATTAAGAAAAACACTGCTGTTCATATCCCCGAACATTATATCCCCGCATTTAAACCTGCCAAAGAATTTGTGCACGAAGTTAAAAAACTGCAATCTCCGAAGCCTGTGGAAGAGAATTTTGATGATGAGACGGAAGATAGCATTTAACTTTGCGCTCAAATTGAAAGCTATTGAAAAAACAACAATGGATAGTAATATTATCCGGGCTCGTTATACTGATGGGCCTTTATTTTTTTGGCAGGACCAAGCCTAATATAACAAAATCCCCCGCTGGCATGACGACCGGAGCAGGACATGCTGAGGAAGAAGCGCTGGAAACCTCACAGATCCTGGCAACAGCAAAATCCCGCCTTACTCCGGAGCAGCAGGCGCGGGTGACCTCAATGGAAAATTCAATTACAAGAGGGGACGTAAAAACGCAAAAAGAGCAGCTCTACGGACAACTGGCTTCTTTCTGGAAAGATTCCGCCCACGTTTTTGAGCCTTTTATTTATTATTTGGGAGAAAAGTCCAAATTGGAAAATTCTGAAAAAAGCCTCACCTTTGCTGCCCATTTATATTTAAAGCAGCTTATAGGTGTAGACCAGCATGCTTTGCAGGTATGGATGGCAAACCAGGCTGCGGATCTGTTCAGGCTTGCCTTAAAGCTGAATCCTGGTAATGATTCCAGTAAAATAGGTTTGGGAAGCAGCTACATTTTTGGTGCTTCAGGCGCTTCAAGTCCTATGGAAGGTATACAAACCATACTTGAAGTGTCGCGCAGGGATTCCACTAATATGTATGCGCAGTTTATGCTCGGCTATGGAGGTATAGTGACTGGCCAGTATGATAAGGCGATAGAGCGCTTAAACCATGTGGTAAAGGTCCAACCGGATAACACTGAAGCTGTTTTTTTGCTGGCAGAAGCTTATGAAAGGCATGGTGAAAATGCTAAAGCTGCAGAATGGTACGAAAAAGGGAAGCAGTTTGTGCAAAATCCTGCCGTTCGCCAGGAAATTGACAAGAGAATTGAGGAATTAAAATAATTATTTAAGTAACAAAAAACTATTTGGTTTATGCCTTGTGGTAAAAAAAGAAAACGTCATAAAATTGCTACCCATAAGCGTAAAAAGCGCCTCAGAAAGAATCGCCATAAGAAAAGGAACAAGTAGTAGATTGTTGTTTTTCAATGCGGTTTACCTGCACTGAATATGTCTTTGAAATCTGAAACTTAGGGCTGTTGTTATGCCTGCGCCTGTAAGACGGGTGATTGCAGGCTTTTAGACATAATTTCTCAGTTTCTTCCTTTTGTTTTGGTGATCGTTAAAGGCTTTTTTGCTTGAACAAAGAATTAATTATTAATGCAGCTCCAACAGGCGTTGAAATCGCCCTGCTGGAAGATAAGAAGCTGGTAGAATTGCATCATGAAAAAGCTGATGCCAGTTTTGCGGTCGGCGACTTATACCTCGGGAAGGTAAAAAAACTTATCCCGGGATTGAATGCTGCTTTTGTGGATGTCGGGTTCGAAAAGGATGCATTCCTGCATTATACTGATCTTAGCCCTTATGCCCGCTCACTCCTGAAATTTACCCAGCAGGCGATGTCTGCCCCTGAAAACCAGGAATTCGACTTTTCCCAGTTTCAAACGGAGCCGGAGATCGTAAAAACCGGGAAGATCAATGAAGTGCTTGGGCAAAAGCCTAATATTCTTGTGCAGATACTGAAAGAGCCTATAGCAGCAAAAGGTCCAAGGCTCAGTTGCGAGATATCCCTCCCCGGCAGATTTGTAGTGGTAACCCCTTTCAACGACGTTATTGCGGTTTCCAGGAAAATACATTCTTCGGAAGAAAGAAAAAGGCTTAATAAAATAGTGGAAGCTATAAAGCCCAAAAACTTTGGTGTAATAGTAAGGACTGCTGCGGAAGGCAAAAACACTGCAGAGCTGCATGAAGATCTGAATATGCTTGTAGAGAGCTGGAAAAATCTTCAGCACAATCTTAAGGGCGTTACAGCACCCTGTAAGATCCTGAGTGAGCAGACTAAAACCACCAGCATGCTCCGCGACCTGCTCAACGAGGACTTCAACAGGATTGTGGTAAATGATAAAAATATTTATACGGATACCCGCAACTATATCCAGAAGATCGCTCCCGAAAAAAAGGAGATCGTAACACTGTACAACAATAACGGTACTCCCATCTTTGATCAGCATGGTGTGACCAAGCAGGTGAAAGCCTCCTTTGGTAAAACGGTTAATCTTCCCAGCGGCGCATACCTTATCATTGAACATACCGAAGCGCTCCATGTAATTGATGTGAACAGCGGATACAAGAGCGTGAGCAACAACCAGGAAATGAACGCCCTTGAAACCAATCTTGAGGCAGCAGCTGAAATTGCCCGCCAACTCAGATTAAGGGATCTTGGCGGTATTATTGTAGTTGACTTTATTGACATGAAATTGCCTGACAATAAACGAAAGCTTATTGAGGCAATGGAAGAATTTATGCGCTCCGACAGGGCGAAGCATGCGGTTCTGCCGATCTCAAAGTTCGGCTTGATGCAGATCACCCGGCAACGCATGAAGCCCGAGGTGAATATCAATACACTCGAGGTTTGCCCTACCTGCAATGGCACCGGTAAAATATCATCAACACTCGTGCTGGAGGATGAGATAGAGAAGAACCTGAGTTATCTCGTAATGCAAAAACACAAAGGGTTAAGTATTGTAGTACATCCTATTATATACGCCTACCTGACAAAAGGACTTATTTCCATCCGCAGAAAGTGGAGCTGGAAATATAAACAAACCATTAAGCTCAAATCGGATAACAATTACTATCTCACCGAGTTTCATTTTTTTGACAGCAACGAAGAAGAGATAAAGCTGTAAGGCTTTTTTCGCCAGTTACGAAAACCAAACACTCTTACCCGTCATTTCTCTCCGGACCTTCGGTTGGGATCGCAATACGGGCAGGAGATTGATGATTTTGTAGCTTTCGCGATACTTCAATCAAGTAAGTACTCAACACTCTTACACGTATTCTGCGAGCCACGTATGGAACGCTTAATTGAGAAAAATACTGTCAAAGCGGTGAAGCAGTCTCTACAGTTGGTAAAGAGGGGATTGCTTCTCCCGCCGCAACATTCATTCAATTCAAATCTTGATGCTGGCGGGATCGCAAAGACGCGCAAGAGTGTTGATGATTTTTTTAGCTTTCGCGATAATTCAGGGTTACAAATAATCCGTTCCGAAGCCCAATTGCACAGTTAGCATATTCTTTAGTAAATTGTACACATTTAGAAAGAACCTCAGCATAATAAGTATTAATCTGTTTTTGTTCATGGGTACGGAAAAGGAAAGATTACAGGACCCGGAATGGAAGAAATGGGGGTCCTATGTATCGGACAGGCAATGGGGAACTGTGCGAGAAGATTACAGTGCTAACGGGGATGTCTGGGGCTATACTACCCACGATATGGCCAGGAGCAAGGCGTGGCGGTGGGGTGAAGAAGCTATAGCAGGAATATGTGATGTTAACCAGTTGCTGTGCTTTGGTGTTGCCTTATGGAATAAAAGAGATCCTATCATAAAAGAACGCTTCTTTGGATTGACGAATACAGAAGGTAATCATGGTGAAGATGTAAAAGAAATGTATTATTACCTGGACGCCACTCCCACGCATTCCTATATGAAAATGCTGTACAAATATCCCCGGGAGGAGTTTCCTTATGACCGGCTGCTGGCAGAGAATAAACAGCGAAGCAGAAAAGAAGAGGAGTTTGAATTGATGGATACCGGGATTTTTGATGAAAACAAGTACTTTGATGTGTTTGTGGAATATGCCAAAGCTGATACAGATGATATTCTCATCAGGATAAGCGTGCATAACCGGGGTAATGATGCCGCAAGCCTGCATGTTTTACCAACAGTATGGTTCAGGAATACCTGGATATGGGGAAGACATGATTATAAGCCTTCTCTGTGGCAGGTCGCAGACAATTGCATTCAGCTCAGCCACGAAAAACTATCTGTAGCATATCTTTATTTTGAGCAGGGCAATCCTTTGTTTTGCGATAATGAGACTAATAACGAACGGCTTTACAATAGCCCCAATACAACAGCTTATCCTAAAGACGGCATCAATGACCACCTGGTGCATGCGCATCATTCGGTGAACCCATTCAAAGAAGGAACGAAAGCTGCGGTAAATAATGACATCACCATTGAAGGGGGAAAATTAGCCGTATTTACGTTGCGGCTTGCTAATAAGCGATTGGATACTCCTTTTGCTGGTGTTGACAATATTTTTAAAGAGCGCATAGCAGAAGCAGATACGTTTTATGGAGAGCTGCAGCAGAATATAAAAAGTGAAGAAGAAAGGCAGTTGCAACGGCAGGCTTTTGCCGGAATGCTGTGGAATAAGCAGTTTTACTATTATAAAGTACAGCAATGGCTTGAGGGCGACCCGGCAATGCCTGAACCTCCTGCAGAGCGATGGCATGGCCGTAATTCCAGTTGGATACATCTCAACAATGCTGATGTCATTTCCGTGCCCGACAAATGGGAATTTCCCTGGTACGCTGCCTGGGATCTCGCTTTTCACTGTGTTACCCTTTCCATGATAGATTCTGATTTTGCAAAGCAGCAGTTGCTGCTGCTTACGGAAGAGTGGTATATGAATCCCAATGGCGCGCTCCCTGCCTATGAATGGTCATTGTCTGATGTGAACCCGCCTGTGCATGCCGCTGCCGTATATCGTGTGTTCAGGCAGGACGCAAAGACCAAAGGCAAAAAAGATTACGAATTCCTCGAAACCATATTTCATAAGCTGCTGATAAATTTTACCTGGTGGGTAAACCGTAAGGATAAGGAGGACAATAATATTTTTGAGGGTGGCTTCCTGGGGTTGGATAATATAAGCTACTTTGATCGCAGCGCACCTGTATTCGGCGGAGCGGTGATGGAGCAGGCGGATGCCACAAGCTGGATGGCAACGTATGCATTGAACATGCTGCATATTGCACTTGAATTGTCTGTATACAACAAAACGTATACAGGAATGACCACCAAATTTTTTGAACATTTCCTTTATATAGCAGGCGCAATGGCAAGCATGGGAAAAAACAACAGTGGTCTGTGGGATGATGAAGATGAGTTTTTTTACGACCAGGTACGGATGCCGGACAACAGCGTAACTAAAATAAAAATGAGGAGTATGGTAGGGCTTATTCCTCTATTCGCAGTAGAAGTAATCACCAAAGATACGCTTGAAAAGAATCCCGTTTTTGCAGAACGCATGGAATGGTTCCTGAAGCACAGACCTGATCTCGCCAAACTGGTATCGCGCTGGTATGAGGGCGGGACTGAGGATAAGCACTTGCTGAGCCTTTTGCGGGGACATCGCATGAAGCGTCTGCTGAGCCGTGCTTTTGATGAAACCGAGTTTTTAAGCCCTTATGGTATCCGCTCTCTTTCCAAGAAGTATGAAAACAACCCATACTATATTGATGGAGAATCTCCTGAAGAGGCGATCCATTATTTGCCTGGAGAAAGTGACAGCGCTATGTATGGCGGCAACTCCAACTGGCGCGGGCCCGTGTGGTTCCCCATGAATTTTCTGATCATAGAAAGCCTGCGTAAATTTCATTTCTTCTATACAGATGATTTCAGGATAGAGTATCCTACGGCATCCGGGAAATATATTTCACTTAAAGAAGCAGGAACTGCATTGGCATGCCGGTTGCTCAGTATATTTATGAAAGATAAAGATGGCAAACGACCTTTATATGGCGCAAACCAGAAATTGCAAACAGATCCCTTTTTCAATCAATATGTGCTGTTTCATGAATATTTTCACGGAGATAACGGGAAGGGACTGGGAGCTTCCCATCAAACCGGGTGGACCGGGCTGATAGCTAACCTGATAACTATGAAGAATAATGATTAACCCATAAAAATGATCAATACATGAAAGCCCGGAAAATTTTATGCATAGATATCGGAGGCTCACATATCAAAGCAACGGTGCTGGATGCATCAGGAAAAACCCTGCAACCTTACAGCAAGATCCCTACTCCTTCTAAGCCTGATCCGCAGAATATCCTGGCCGCAATAAAAAAACTGGTGGAAGCATTTTCAGGCTATCAGAAAATATCTGTGGGATTTCCCGGTTATGTAAAAAATGGTGTGATACATACTGCTCCCAACCTGGGTACTGATAAGTGGAGCGGCTTTGATCTGCAAAAGCGGATCACTATGCTCTTAAAGAAGCCCTGTATGGTGGTGAACGATGCAGATATGCAGGGTGTAGGTATTGCTAAAGGGAAAGGAATGGAAATTGTTGTTACGCTTGGTACAGGTTTTGGAACAGCATTTTTATATGACGGAGTATTGCTTCCCCACGTGGAGCTGGCGCATCATCCCGTAGCAAAAGACCTTACTTATGACGAGTTTGTTGGTGAAAAAGCATTAAAGAAAGCAGGAGTGAGTAAGTGGAATAAAAGGATTATGAAAGTGATCGGGATACTTAAAACGGTTTTTAATTACGATCATCTTTACCTGGGAGGCGGCAATGCAAAGCTGATCAGTTTTAAGCTTGACCGCAATATCTCAATAGTCAGCAACCAGGAAGGTATAAAAGGTGGGCCTCAGCTATGGAGCAAAGCAAAAAAACAGGCTTCCAAATAATTATAACATTTTAACTCCGGAACGGAAAAATCTTTATTATATGAAGGTAGTTGTCATTGGCGGAGGCTTTGCAGGTCTTAATCTCTCTAAAAAGCTTGCTGGTAATATACAGATAGAAGTAACCCTTGTTGATAAAAATAACTATCATTTTTTTCCCCCGCTTTTGTACCAGGTAGCTACGGCTTTTATAGAGCCATCCAATATCAGTTATCCCTTTCGTCGTATGTTTCAGCACAGGCACAATCTGCGCTATTATATGGGATCGCTTGTAAAGATTAATATGGAGACCAATACTATAGCAACAGATTCAGGAACGCTTGACTACGATTATCTTGTATTGGCAATGGGAGCGGAGAGCAACTATTTCGGTATGGAGAATGTGAAGAATAATGCGCTTCCGATGAAAACCATTGATGATGCTATTAACCTGCGCAATCACATCCTGCTCAATCTTGAGAAGCTTGTAAAATCAAATGATCCGCTGGAGCGGGAAATAAGGAGAAATATTGTCATTGCCGGCGGTGGTCCTACGGGAGTGGAAGTGTCGGGAATGATAGCAGAGATGGGAAAATATATTCTTGAAAAAGATTACCCTGAACTGAAGGGAAGACGAGATACGATCTTCCTGGTGGATGCAGGGCATGCTTTGCTGGGGCCGATGAGCGGAAAATCGCAACAGGAAGCATTAAAGGTTTTGACCCGGTTAGGTGTGCAGGTAAAATTGGGTACTGCTGTAAAAGATTTTACAAATGACAAAGTACTTCTTTCTACAGGCGAAACCATCAATAGCAATACACTTATATGGGCTTCGGGAGTGATCGCGAGAGAGGCACCGGGACTACCTCCGGAAAGCATTGCACAACGTGGCAGGAGAATTATAGTGGATGAATACAATAAAGTAGCAGGCACGTCAAATATTTTTGCTATCGGCGACCAGTGCGTACAAACTACGGATAAAAATTACCCTAATGGTCACCCGCAACTGGCACAGGTAGCTATACAGCAGGGGAAATTAGTGGCAGAAAATTTAACCAGGCTTAGTAAAGGCGAAGTAATGAGGCCTTTCAGTTATTATAACAAAGGTACCATGGCCATTATATCCAAGTTCAAAGCTGTAGTGGATCTGCCTAAGGGATTCTTTAAAGGATTTATTGCATGGCTTGTATGGCTGTTTATCCATATCATCCCGATAGCGGGGTTCAGGAATAAGGCCAAATTAGCCTTCAACTGGTTCTGGTCTTTTATTACCAACGATCCTACACTGCGGTTGATCATAAGACCGCGAAAAGGAAAAAACAGGTAGCGGAAGAAAAGAAAATACACTCGGCTCATTATTCATTTTCGTGAAAAGGAGAGGATAAAATTGAAAGAAATCTTTCTTCTCTCAGATTTCACGTTTGGGCTATGGACCTGATTAGAGCGCCAAAGGTAGTTGCCTAAAAAAATCTTTCCTTTAAGAGGCTTGCCTGGTAAGGGTTTTCCTAAAATCTATAAAAGTATTTTCAAAATATATTTGGCAGCAACTAAAACCTGCCTATCTTTGCGACCCGCTTTAAAAAAGCAGTAGTTCTTAGAAATTGATTTGGAAGAAAGCAATAAAAAAAGAGTAGAAAAAGTAGAAAAAGATTTGATAGTGTTGAAATAATCTCTACCTTTGCAACCCCAATCAAAAACATCCAGCTCTTTAGTGATTTTGTACTGACGTTGTGAATAAAAAAGCGAAAGAAAATTTGCTGATAAAAAGAGTGATTCTAACTTTGCAGTCCATTTCAGTTTTTTGAATTTAGTTCTTGATTTATAGAGTATTATCCGCCAGAAAATTTGAAAAAATAGTTGAAGATTTATTTGGTGAAAATAATAAAACTCCTACCTTTGCAACCCGTTTCAAAACGGAAGCAAAATAAGAGATAAAGATCTTTGAAAGTTTGGAAGCAACAGCACTTGATTTCTTTTCAGAAATCAGGGTAAGGTAAACCAGCCACAAAATTTGATTTCAAGAGCAATCTTCAAATCTCACATTATTTACAATGGAGAGTTTGATCCTGGCTCAGGATGAACGCTAGCGGCAGGCTTAATACATGCAAGTCGTGGGGCAGCGCAGGTAGCAATACTGGGCGGCGACCGGCAAACGGGTGCGCAATACGTACGCAACCTCCCTTTAAGCGGGGAATAGCCCAGGGAAACTTGGATTAATACCCCATAATATATTGAAGAGGCATCTTTTTAATATTAAAGCTCCGGCACTTAGAGATGGGCGTACGGCTGATTAGGTAGTTGGCGGGGTAACGGCCCACCAAGCCTTCGATCAGTAGCTGATGTGAGAGCATGATCAGCCACACGGGCACTGAGACACGGGCCCGACTCCTACGGGAGGCAGCAGTAAGGAATATTGGTCAATGGACGCAAGTCTGAACCAGCCATGCCGCGTG